>Ga0222715_10000023_pt1 | contig 192342 bp, 195 predicted proteins | sample C33_9DmetaG_FD_165056 | JGI IMG/M metagenome (GOLD analysis project Ga0222715, IMG submission 165056) | Estuarine water microbial communities from San Francisco Bay, California, United States - C33_9D | ecosystem: Environmental > Aquatic > Marine > Unclassified | place: USA: California...
TCGAGTCTAAAGCGTTTACTTCATCCATGTTTTATATTCTCTCAATTTTAGTGTGAATATTATATGCTGAAAAATGTGGACGAGTGATAACTCTAATTACTTGCTACATAAAAGCCCCCCACCCCCTCATTGATTACAGTAGTTTTCTGACACTATAAAAGGTACGAAATGCATACACGCTGCACCACATGTGCACCATATGGAGTTTTCGGACATATTAGAAAAGTACTACTTAGAAGCTAACTTATTGAATTTATTGGTGGCTATGGGTGGAATTGAACCACCGACCCCAGCGTTATGAGTGCTGTGCTCTAACCAGCTGAGCTACATAGCCATTTTTGATTTTCTTGTCTGGATAAACGGATAAGGGACGGGATTGTCTTTTCTCTGGGCTGGATTGTCAAGAATCAGATTACCGGAGCCCTCGAATTATCTCGTTCATCCTCGTCAGTTAACGAGTGCCAAAGATGACCATTGTTTTTCCTGATACGGAAATTAAATGATCCTCTTCCAGGCTTTTTAACACTCGACCGACCATTTCACGGGAACAACCCACAATACGACCTAGTTCCTGACGGGTTATTTTGATTTGCATGCCGTCTGGATGTGTCATCGCATCTGGCTCTTTACACAGGTCCAACAGGGTTCGTGCAACTCGGCCTTTTACGTCAGTAAAGGCTAAGTCACTGACTTTACGGCTTGTTCTGCGAAGTCTAATAGCCATTTGTGCAGCGATTGAAAACAAAAGGTCTGGGAATAGATTATGCAGATTTTTTAACTTTTCGTAGCTAATCTTGGCTATATCAGACTTGGCCTTAGCTCGAACAAAAGCTGTTCGGTTTTTCCCCTCTTCAAACAGTCCTATTTCGCCGAAAAACTCACCAGCGTTAAGGTAGGCTAGAACTATCTCATGGCCCTTACTATCTTCGACCATCACAGTTACCGAGCCTCTAATGATGTAATACAAGTCATTTGAGGGGTCGCCTTCTTTTATAATAAGTTGTTTGGCGGCATAGGTTTTTTGATGGCAATGTTCCAGGAAGCGAGAAATTAACGTTTCCTGCTCTAAGGGTGTCGGAGTCGCCATATATGTTGTCCTCTATATAATCTTGGCTGCTATGAATGTATGAACTATGTTACTCTTTTCCCAGAAAATCAACCGCTTGGAGAGTCAGATTGGATATTAAAGTAAGTTGGGCAGGAAATGCCGCTTTTGTCGGTGAATCAAGCACTGGTCATAAAGTGGTTATGGATGGTCCCGCAGAAGGTGGTGGTCGCGATCTTGGTCCTAGACCCATGGAAATGTTGTTATTAGGCACAGGCGCATGCAGTAGTTATGACGTTGTTTCTATTCTCAAAAAAGCACGCCAAAATGTTAGTAATTGTGATGTTGAGATTAGCTCAGAGCGAGCTGATAGCGAACCGAAGGTGTTTACAAAAATTCACATCCATTTCAAGATTTCAGGCACTGATTTGAAGGAAAAACAGGTACAACGGGCTGTATCGCTATCAGCAGAGAAATATTGCTCAGCTTCAATCATGTTAGGTGCCACAGCTGAAATAACACATGATTATGAAATTCTAAATGTCGAGTAACTCCTCCACACTAAGTGCGTAAAAATAGAATGAGTTTTGATGAGTCAATTGCTGATATTGGAAGAGTGAACTATCTATTTTTTTCAAAGTGCTCTGATCGCATTATCATTGCGACAGGACCAGTAATAATTTTGTGGAACAAAGCGGATTGACGGTTTGTTTTTGTTTTACGATAAATATGTTTCAAATGTGTGCGGACTGTTGAAACGCTAATATGTAGAGCTTCTGCGGTTGTCTCTATATCGGGATTATCAAGTAATTGTGAAACAACGCGGGATTCAGCGGGCGTTAAATCATAGACTTGATTCAAGACATCTTCTAATACCGGCGGTTCTTTACTAGCAGGCGCTTTTTTATTTCTATCAAGCGCAAATCTAACAGTCGTTTTCAGATCAATATCACGCAGAGGTTTATTTATAAATCCGTAAGGATTTGTCATTTGAGCTCTCTCAAGCGTTTCTTCATCACTATAGGCTGTGACATAGATGACCGGTACAAGCAGCTTCTCCATGATAACTTCTGCTGTCTCAATACCATCCAGTCCTTTTCCCAAACGAATATCCATTAAGACCAAATCTGGTTTTAATTTTTTTGTTTTTTCTATTGCTTCAGCGCCTGAGTAAGCCACATCAGGAACAACGAAACCGAAGTTTTCAAGGTACAATTGCATGACACTAGCGGTAGTTTGGTCATCATCTACGATGAGTATAGATTCCCCCGACATTGTTCCTCCAAAGATAAAATCCAGCATATGAATACTCAGTCTACCTATTATATATCGAATTGTACGATAATGACCTTACTCTAAATAGAGTATATTTTTGGAGTATTGTTGTAATTCAAAAACGACACTTAAAATACACTCTATCGATGAAATTAAGTGTATCGGAAATAGTTAAATCTTTTTAGGGTTATGAGCACGTTTGATAGTGAAACTATAAACTCCATCAACAAGGGCTGATTTTATAATTTGATGTTCAGTGCGAGCACAATATGCTTCAAAGTCTATCTGTGAATGGGGATCTGTAGCTTCTACCAGTAGTATTTCATCAGGCTGCATTTTATTTAGCAGTACCTTGCTTTTAAGTATAGGCAAGGGGCAATTAAGCCCCTTGGCATCAAGATGCTGATTAATTTCAATCTGATTTTCTGATTTAATCAAGTTTTTTCATCGTTTAAGAATGGGAATACACGCATTGTATTAAAAACTGGCTTGGAACCCAACAATAAGTGATCTTCCCATAACGGGTGCCCGATCTTTAATAAAAGATGTATGTAACCTGCCATCCTCATCTAATAAATTATTTGCTTTTACGAAAAGGTTTATCCCTTGGTTACCTGAAGTTATGTCGTAGTTAGCATTGAAATTCAAAATAGAATAACCACCTGTGTCGGTTTCCAAAGCAGCATTTTCATTCTGTGCGAGAAAGCTTGTGAAATCTAAACCCGCAGAAAGATTTTTGTAGTTATAGTCAATTCCACTTCCAATCTTAGCCGGAGATATGCGTGGCAAATTATCACCGTTCTCGAGTTCAGCACGAACATAATCTCCAAAAAGACTAAAGTTGAGATCACCTAGATTACCAGAGTAAAGATTAATACCTGTTGCAACTTCAAAGCCATAGAAAACCGCATTGTTCTGTTGAAATTGGACGAGGGTAAGTTCACCTGGCGCTGCCCCTGTATCATCGACCTCATCAACAAGCCCGTCACCGTTTCTATCCAGACCTTGTAAGAAGATAAAGTCTTCAATATAGTTGACGAATAGATTGAGGTTCCATTGCACTATACCCTTTTCTTGCGCTAGTGAGATATCGATACTGTTAGCTGTTTCGATATCCAGGCTTGACTGACCAAGCTCAAAAGTACCGGTTGCGATATGGGGCCCGTTGGCAAACAACTCTTCAGCCGCAGCTCCACGTTGACTACGACTAATATTCAGGCCCAATGCAGTATCTTCGATAAAGTGCCAATGAATGCCGGAAGAGATGCTATACAAATCGTGACTCACTGTTGCAGCGTTATCAGGATCACTTTCTTGATTTTCATAGCGCCCACCGATTTCAAAATGTAATGTATCAGTAATATCGGTTTCTTCTAAAATAAAAACCGCAAATCTTTCGGTACTTGTTTTAGGTAAAAAGGCTTCATCGCCTACCGCGCTGACATCTCGATAGCCAAATTGTGTGCCGATAACGCCATTAAACGGGCCAATTTTTTCATGCTGGAATTCGATACGTCCATCCAGTTGTTCATTATTAAACACGGTTCCTGGCGATGCAGCATCTTCAAACTCTGTATGTTGATAGTCGCTATAACCCAATTGTAAATTGATGGCTTTTATACCAGTAAACGGCTCATTGACTTGTCCAGAGAGCGTAGTGCGATTCTGTTCGGTATCAATAAAAGGTAACTCACTCTGATCATCAGGGTTGAGTGGGACACCGTGGGTTGAATCAAAGCGACCATAAGAAATACCAATAAAGCCCCAATCATCGACAAACGATGTGCCTAAATTAATATTCTTGGAATCATAGAAGCTATTAAAAATCTGGCCTTGTTTGGCGGCATAATTTTTAGCATCACGATTCGTCCCATCGAGATGAAATGCCATCTTGTCATGACCACCTTCAGCCTTAATAGAAAATAATTTCTCAACAGAGTTAGTATTAAAACTAGAATATATATTCGCATTGAATGACTCAGGTACATATTCCGGTATTCGGTTAGTGACGACATTGACCAGTCCTCCTGAGGCCTCGCTACCATAAAGTAATGTTGAGGGGCCGCGGAATATCTCGACCTGTTCCGCATAGATTGACTCAATAGTGACAGCGTGATCAACACTGATTGTGGAAACATCCTGCGAGCCGATTCCATTTTCTAATATTTGGACGCGTGAGCCACCTAAGCCACGAATGACGGGTCTACTAGCGAGTGGGCTGAATCGATTTGTCGACACGCCAGGTATATTAGAAAGTGTTTCACCAATAGTTGTCGATTGCTTCTTGGCTAATTCTTCACCTTTAAGTACAGTGATTGGTTGTGCAATGTGCTCAATGCTTTGTAAGCCAATCGGTCTGGCAGTGATGGTATATTCTTCAAGTGTTGTTGGTTCTTCTGAATACACATACTGTGATGCAGAAAATAGTGTGATAACGACTATAGTGAAAGTTTTCATCTCAATTTATTCCTCAAATAACAATAGGTATGTCGCCCGCAAATAAGCGAGCCAGTTCAAATCTATGGGTAGGTATTAAAGGCTTTTAGGAGGACTACGATTATTGTATTGAGAAAAAGTGGTTAAGCTTATTATCCAGTTTTGATAATGAGCCTTTTCAAATGCAGCAGGATTAATGTTAACGGGGGTGTGTGAATCAACAAGAGCGTTACCAAAGTTGGTTTTATGAATACAGACAAAACACTGTTCGTCATCTGCATGCATTGATTCATGCTCGAACGCGTGTGCAAGTGTCACAAATTGTGACAGCAATAAGAATAAAATCAGAGATTTAATGATTCTATTTTTCAGCATGTTTGAATTTCACTTACGTCCATAAATGTTATATTATAACATTACATTTTAAATTACAAACAAACAGAATATTCCTTGTAATGAACAAGAATAAAGTCATAAGTCCATTCAAGCCTGCATCACACCAGCATCAGAAGTGTTTAAAGTCAGCAATAGATGCGGCAAAAAAGCATTGTGAATTGTCAGGTCTGCGTCTAACACCTATCAGGCAACGTGTGCTTGAGTTGGTATGGCAAAATCATGAGCCAGTAAAAGCTTATGACATTCTTGATAATTTAAAGAAAGGGAAATCATCATCGGCACCGCCAACTGTTTATCGTGCACTTGATTTTTTACAAGATGAAGGTCTGGTTCACAAGATAGAATCATTAAACGCATATGTGGGATGTAATAATCCGAAAGAGTTGCATAACAGTCAGTTTTTTATCTGTGATGATTGTGGCGCTGTCGCTGAGCTTGATGACGTGGATATACGAGAGCTATTGCAAAAGAAAGCGCATAGGTTTGGATTCAGGATTGCTGATGAAATGGTTGAAATTAAAGGGCAATGTAAAGAATGCCATGAATCAGGAGTTTGAGAAGAATGAATCATCAAAAAATATCCTCATTGTTACTGGCCGCATCATTTTTATTTCCAAGCGGTGTTTATGCTGATGATGTAACAAATGTATTTGTTAGTATATTGCCGCAGCAATATTTTGTTCAGCAGGTAGGTAATGGACATGTTGATGTGCATGTTATGGTTGGACCAGGTCAAAACCCGGCAACCTATGAGCCTACACCGCAACAGATGGCCGCATTATCCAATGCAGATGTTTATTTCAGGATTGGCGTTCCTTTTGAATCAGCATGGCTGGATAAAATAAAACTGAATAATAAAGAACTCATTGTTATTGATTGTTGTGAAGCGTTTTCAAATATAGAAAATGATGAGCATTCACATAAGCACGATACTATCTATGATCCTCATATCTGGACAAGCCCTGTAAAGGTAATTCGTATTTCAGAATTGATTGAGAAAACGTTGAGTCGACTTGATCCTGAACACAATGCATCTTATAAATCCGCAGCAAATTTATTTATTGATAAATTACAAAAACTGGATGAGTTGATAAAAATTAAAACAAATAAACTCAGGAAAAGAGATTTGATCGTGTCTCACCCGTCGTGGAGTTATTTTTCGGAGCAATATGGATTCAAACAAATATCTATAGAACAACAAGGAAAGGAAATACAGGCAAGCTCAATGGTTAAATTGATTGAGCTGGCGAAAGACAGGGATATCAAAGCAGTATTTGTCCAACCACAATTCAATGACAAGGCAGCAAAGACAATAGCTAATGAATTAAAAGCAAATATCTTTGTATTAGATCCCTTGGCATATGATTATCTTGAAAACATGGATAGTGTAGTTAATGAAATAGTAAAGGGACTTGCAGATGAATAATACGGTAATAGATATAGATAATGTCAGTTTCAATTATGGAGTGGTCCCGGTTCTTGAAAATGTTTCGCTTAAAATATATGAAGATGAATTCATCGGAATAATTGGTCCAAATGCCAGTGGTAAAAGTACTTTATTGAAACTCATACTGGGTTTATTAGAGCCTGATAAAGGAGTCATACACAAATACAACCATGCTGGTAAAGATTTACGCAATCATATCGGTTATGTGCCACAACATAGTTCCTTCCCCAGAGACTTTCCGGTGACTGTTAGTGAAGTCGTCATGATGGGACATATAGCTTCATCATCCAGATTATTCCATTATAAAAATAAAGAAATTGAATTAGCCAAACAGGTAATGCAAAAGCTGGAAATTGAAAATATTGAGAAACGGCAGATTGGTGAGTTATCGGGTGGTCAATTACAACGGGTATTAATTGCAAGAGCACTGGTATGTGAACCAGAGATTCTTATCCTGGACGAACCAACTTCTAATGTAGATATGCGAGCAGAAGAGGATATATTTTCGCTATTAAAAAATTATAGTGAGCATATGACGATCATTGTTGTGTCACATGATATTGCCTTCATATCAGGCTATGTTGATCGTGTAGCTTGTTTGAATCGTACACTTGTCTGTCATAACACAGCATCTATTAGCGGAAAAATGATAGAAGAGTTATACGATGCTCCGGTAAAAATGATTCATCATCACCATCACTGAATTATGCACGAATTTATAATCGCCTTAACTGAATACACGTTTTTACAGAACGCAATCATTGCCTGTCTATTAGCCAGCATTGGCTGTGGTGTTATTGGTAGTTATGTAGTCGTTAAAAAAATCAGTTTTTTGACCGGTGGTATTGCACATTCTGTATTAGCCGGAATGGGGATGGCTTATTTTTATAATACATCACCAATAATGGGGGCCATTATTGCCGCTTTGATTTCAAGTATATTGATTGGTTGGATCAATCTTCGCTGGAAAGAGCATGAAGATGTTTTGATTGCAGCGTTTTGGTCAGCAGGAATGGCGATTGGTATTTTATTCCTGTCGAGAACACCCGGTTATAATGTTGATCTAATGAGCTACCTTTTTGGCAATATATTATTAATTACGCGCAGTAATTTGTTATTAATGTTTTTGCTTGATCTCGTTGTGTTAGCGGTTGTCTTTATTTACTACAAGCATTTCCTGGTGAGTGTTTTTGATGAGGAGTTTGCCAGATTAAGAGGCATTAATACTGAATTCTTTTATATTCTATTGTTATGTTTGATATCTATAACGATAGTAATCCTGATTCAACTTGTCGGTTTAATTATGGTAATAGCTCTTTTGACACTACCTGCAGCTATAGCAAATCAATATGTAACTTCATTACATAAAATGTTTATGTTGTCGGCGCTTTTATGCGCTGTCATTAGTGTGACAGGTGTTGCGCTATCTTTTGGACCGGATTTGCCTACAGGTTCAGTTATTGTATTGACTGCTTGCGTAGCCTATTTTTCATCCATAATCTTTAAACAATTTGTAAATAATAAATAAAGTATACAAATTTATTATTAATTATTACGTCGAGACTGACTGGCATTCGCTAAACTCTTGATTAGTTCAGCGCTATCTTCCCAGCCTAAACATGCATCGGTAATACTCTGTCCATATGTAAGTTCTTTATCAGCTTCAACATCCTGTCTACCTGCAATCAGATGGCTTTCAATCATGGTGCCTATAATGCGTTTATCACCGCTTGAAATTTGTTCAGCAACATTTTGCCCGACATCTATTTGAGCATCATGCTGTTTTTTACTATTAGCATGGCTTAAATCAATCATGATGTTAGCCGGCAGATTCGCAGTTTCGAGTTCTATTGCCACGTTATTGATATTTACAGCATCATAATTAGGTTCTTTACCACCGCGTAAAATGATATGGCAGTCAGGATTGCCAGTTGTTGAAAATATTGCTGCATTGCCTTCTTTAGTTAATGACAAAAAGTTATGTGGTCGGGTGGCAGCACCGATAGCATCAACAGCAATCTTGGTCGTGCCAAAGGTGCCGTTTTTGAAGCCAACGGGACAAGATAAGCCGGATGCTAATTCACGATGAACCTGACTTTCCGTAGTTCTTGCTCCAATGGCCCCCCAGCTTATTAGATCTGTAACATATTGAGGTGTTATTAAATCAAGAAATTCTGTACCTGCAGCGACGCCCATATTGTTCAGATCGAGTAATAATTGTCTTGCGACACGCAGACCTTTATTGATATTAAAACTGTCATCCAGATCAGGATCATTAATCAAGCCTTTCCAGCCAACTGTAGTACGAGGCTTTTCAAAATAAACTCGCATGATAATGAGCAAATCATCCGCGTATTTATCAATCAGCGGTTTTAGTTTCCCGGCATACTCTTTAGCTGCATCAACGTCATGGATTGAGCAGGGCCCAACGATGACGATTAGACGGTCATCTTTTCCATGTAAAATATTATGAATTGCATTACGTGTTTTGGCAGTTGTTTCAGCTGCAGTTTCAGTGATAACAATTTCTTCACAAATAACGGAAGGTGAGGTAACAGCCTTGACCGACTTAATTCTTAGATCATCAGTTTCAAAATTCATAGCGTTAGTATCGATTATAATTTTAATTATGTTTTAATTTTTTATTTAGCCATGAGGCCAGCTGAAATCGCGACCAGCGAGAATATGGAGATGCAGGTGAAAGACAGTTTGTCCCGCTCCCGTGCCATTGTTAAATACCAAACGGAATGCATCGCCTACACCTTGTTCTTTGGCAATATCACTCGCCTTAAGTAGCAGGTGACCCAACACTGACTGGTCTGTTTCTGTCGCATCCGCTATTTTTGTAATGGGTTTCTTTGGGATGACCAGAATATGGACGGGTGCCTGTGGATTTACATCCCTGAATGCCAGACATAAATCATCTTCATAAACAATATCCGCCGGTATCTCACGGTTTATAATTTTACTGAACAATGTATCGGACATACTTAAATTCAACCCTTTAAAAGTCATTAGACGAATCGCGAGCAGCGATTATAGCGCCTAATGACTGAGAATAAAGGGGTTTAGCGCTATGGATTAAGTCTTGATCAAAGATTAATAGGTCTGATAGTTGGGATTTAGGTTACTAGCTGTATATTTGGCATTGAATAAAACCTGACTGAGTGGAGTATTTGTTACTGAATTAGCATTCAAGTTATCGATTTTATAGAGTTGTAATGCTTGAAGTCCTTCATATAACGGCGTTATCACAGAAACTGATAATTGAATACCAAACTTTTTAGTTAAGTTCCTGTCATGAAATTGTGATCTGATTTTCATTATGGTTGAAATAATATTGTTGGAAACAAAATCCGGTTGATCAAGATGTATAATGTGACCGCTTTTATCTGCAAGATAATGTCTGCTTTGCACACTAATATTTTCCAGATCATTTTGCAGTCGTAGCCATTGTTGTTCACGACGTTCACCAAGGTCATCATATCCCCACACGCGTTTTCCACGAGTCAAAATAGTGACCGGAAAAATATAGGGTGGATGGTTTGTTTGTCTTCTTACTTGACGGGCGCTTATTTCCATATTATCCATTTCATTCAATAGTGTGCTTCGAGATTTCATCGTCGACATCAAACGAAAAGCGACACGTTTATTTTCTGAAGGATAACTCTCCGATATAACCGGATGTATAATACGAACTTTGTAACTATTCTTATAAGAATTATCTTCCTGTTTTCTTTCAATGCGTTTAAATTCTTCAGTATTAAACTGATCTGGATGTGATGAATCAACCAGAACCATGCCAGCAGTAAGGTCTGGATATTTGCTGGCAAAATAGCGAATGTTATAACCACCAAAAGAATGACCAACGAATACATAAGGCCCGGGTATTTTCGATTCAACCAGTAAACTATGTAGTTCGTATGTAATACGATCTGTAGTTCTAGGTCTGGGACCAGAGTCGCTCCAGCCATAACCCGCTCGATCATAGCTGCAAACCTTGAGACTACCCGCCAGATTATTTTGTATAGTTATCCATTCAAGCGAAAAACCACCAATACCGGAATCTATAATTACGGTGGGTGAACCGTTGCCTACACAGTTAATATGTAAACGATGTGTACCAATATTGACCAGGTCGCCAGGGTAAGGTTTGTCTTGAGCATGGGTCAGGGTTGAGATGGAAAGAAGGCTGATAATAAACAGCCAAACAAAGAGTTTTATGTATTTAATACCCAGAATTACAGGTTCATCTCTATTCATGTCCACATTCTCCTATTGAGGAGGTTTAATAAGTTTAGCTGTATTCTTTAGATAAACACTATTGATTGTGACAACTAATTTTGTCGATGTTCTTTAAAAATACAGATAATTACCATCTACAACGTTTAGTGCAATGGCTATGCCAATCAATGTGTGATTATTATTTATAAAAAAAACATAGGCTTAAGATTCATATATCACGTATCGGGAAGGACGATTGTTAAAAGAGAGCGCAAAAATTGTGCGTCGCAGCAAACTATTGGTGCAATTAGTAGGTGAAACTATGGTCACATACTCATACTGTATGTAGTCAGGATTTCGATAAACACATAACTATCTATTACAATAAAATTGTCCGCATAAGTTTGGTATTCAAAACTATTTTGAATTTATCGAAACAAGGTTAAACAGATTATTAAAAATTCAAAGATTATGAATAAACACAACTTTATGATTGCTATTTCTATACTCATACTAAGTAGCCTATTAATATCATGTGATTCATCAATGACACCTCTGCAGGTAAGTGAGCGATTCTGGCTTGGAATAAAGAAGAAAAACCATACTTTAATAACTAACAATAGCGTATCCAATTCAGAACTAAAGAGTGATGATGTTGAACAGCTCCCCGATATTACAAAAGTTACTTTTGGCAAGATTACAATAGATAAAAAATATTCTGAAATAGAAACAGATTTGACTATGTTAATAGACAACAAGCCATCCAGTATTTCAGTAAAAACAATATTGATAAATGAAAAAAATGAATGGAAAGTTGACTATGAAAAAACAATGTTGCCCTTTGTGGTAAATCAGCAAATGTCAGAATTATTTGGCGGAATTCAGGAGTTAACTGAAAGCTTCGCGGATGAAGTTGAAGAGTCTGTTGAAGATTTCAAAAACAAGGCAATTCCGGAAATAAAATCAAAATTGGAAGAAGCAGAAAAAGAGTTAAGACAAAAATTACCCGAATTAAAAAATATGATTGATCAGTTTTTACAAGATCTTGAAAAATCTATAGAAGAAGCGATGCCGGAGCCGGAAGAGGAAGAAGCTACAACGAGAGAAACATGAATAGGTTATTAGTGAGTTACGCTATTTACACACCACACTATTTTCTTTAACCTAGAATCAACTTCAGGTCCAATATCATGAAAGGGGAGTGGGCTATGTCAAAACTATATTGCTTTTTTTATTATTAGTCGTTTCTTTGAATGTTTCAGCATTTGAACCCATATTGGATCATCAAGGCATGCTTTACTTCAATTTATCTTATGACATAGAGCAAACTAAAAAGACTGAACATGATTTTGGTTTCAGGTTTGACCGCTCATTAGTCCAGCCTGGCGAAGCAATTACAATGAATCAATTAAATGCTCAACCTGCGGTCTTTAATCTGAAATTGAACAATTATGGATTAAAAGCATTCAAGGTTAATGGGGTTGATTATTCATATGATGTTAATAATCCGTATGTTCATCACGGAGCTGAAGGTGGAGAAACTGGTAATGAAGGAAATACAGAAGCGCAACCGATGCCAGAAGCAACTCAAGAACCTGAAAGGAAAATAAACATACCTTTGGGCGTTATTATTGGCGTTTTAATTGGTACGCTAGCAGTAGTTCAATAGAAGATGGTTATCGTTCTTTTATTCAGTACACTTGCCATAAATTAGCATTTGATTACCGAAATGACCAACTCCGGATTTGAATCCGGATTTACCAATCCCTGTAGTTAACGAGAATTTTTTAGTCGTAATACTATATGAATATTGCATGCTTTTATTGATGGCAACAATTTCAAAATCTGTATTCACTATTAACTTCAGATCACCGGATTCAATCCCTTCGACAGCACTCTCAATTTTGACATCATCTGCATTAATTTTTACTACTAATTGTTGATGATCTTCTTCATCATACTCATCAGAAGACATACCGTCGGCCATTACGTAAACACTGTCAACTGCGCACACATACTCCCTCGGTTCAACAGCATAGGCGTTTGAAATAAACAAAGATGTTAATAACAAGACTAATATGTTTTCAGGCATAATTTTGTAATTTAACCTTTACATCTTTAATAACACTATACTCGGAAATATTATCGAGCTTAAGTTATTAACGAGTCAATTCTTGTATTTTTTGTGCCATCTAATAGCTCGAAATTTAGTTATATTATATTCATTAAATGTCTTTGCATGGGCCATAGACTAACAATTGCCTGCCTGCATGCCCAACACCACCTCTAAATCTTGAATCACCATTTCCCGTAGTGAAGGAATACTTGTTGGCATAAATCTGATATGTAAATTGCATGGTTTCATTAATTGCGACGATTTCAACTTCTGTCCTAACCACCAACCTCAAAAGCCCGGAATCAACTCCTTTACGATCACTTTTTACGTCGACTTCATCATTTGTGACCGTGATAACCAGTTTACCACCATGAAGGTCAGTAGATTCGCCATGGCCCATTGCATAGATAGTGTCTATCGAACATTCATATACTTCATATATTCCGTATACCTCGATAGCCGCATATTCCTCAACTTCAACGGCATAAAGAGAATACGTAAGAAATAAAGTCGCAAACAATATGATTAATTTATTTTTATTCGTCATGAAGAAACTTATTTTTAATCCGTATGCGGTATTAAGTTTATATGACTTTACACGGGAATGAGAGTCTATTATGGAAAAATTGAATCCAGACTCATTTTTCAATTAATATTGTCGTCAATATAGTTAACTATTTATTAACTGACGATATTGGTGGGCCCGGGAGGACTCGAACCTCCGACCAATGGATTATGAGTCCACTGCTCTAACCAACTGAGCTACAGGCCCTTATAAGGTATTGTGAGTTAGTTTATGTATCCAGGAAAGTCTTAAGTTCATCTGAACGAGAAGGATGGCGTAGCTTGCGCAACGCTTTAGCTTCGATCTGACGAATACGTTCACGTGTGACATCAAATTGTTTACCGACCTCTTCAAGCGTATGGTCAGTATTCATATCAATACCAAAGCGCATTCTGAGGACTTTGGCTTCACGAGCGGTAAGTCCTTCAAGTGCATCACGCGTTGTTCTGCGTAAACCTTCAAAACCGGCGGAATCATTAGGCGCTTGTATATTCGCATCTTCGATAAAATCACCAAGATGAGAATCTTCATCATCACCAATAGGTGTTTCCATTGAAATAGGTTCTTTCGCAATTTTTAGTACTTTACGGACTTTCTCTTCCGGCATTTCCATGCGCTCGGCCAATTCTTCCGGGGTAGGTTCACGTCCCATTTCCTGTAAAACCTGTCTGGAGATACGATTAAGTTTATTAATCGTCTCAATCATATGCACAGGAATACGAATCGTTCGAGCCTGATCAGCTATCGACCGTGTGATCGCCTGTCGGATCCACCATGTTGCATAAGTAGAAAATTTATAGCCACGACGGTATTCGAATTTATCGACCGCTTTCATCAAACCTATGTTCCCTTCCTGAATTAAATCAAGGAAAAGTAAGCCACGGTTGGTGTATTTTTTGGCAATAGAAATAACCAGCCTCAAATTGGCTTCAACCATTTCTTTTTTGGCACGGCGAGCCTTGGCTTCACCAATTGAAATGTTGCGATTTATCTCTTTGATCTCAGCGATATTTAACAAGGCACCATCAAAAATAGTCCCCAATTTGGCTTGTACCTTGAGAATTTCTTCTTCATGTTCTTTTAGTCTTTCGACATAAGGTGCCTTACTTTTTAAGACAGCCTTTATCCATTTAAAATTGGTTTCATTGCCTGGAAAGGTATCAATAAATTCCTTGCGTGGCATACGTGCTTCTTTGACACAAAGTTCCATTATGCGACGTTCTGAATAACGGATTCGATCGATTAAATCTCGTAAATTGTCTGTTAGAAGGTCAATAAATTTAGGCGCAAGGCGAATCTCGAGAAACCATTGAGCCAACTCCTGCTCATGCACCTTGGTTTTATTATTGTCTTTGCCATAACGTTTAACGGCTTTGATGAATTTGAGGTGTAATTTTTCAAGTTTCTCAATATGTTCTCTTACATCTTCAGCAGTTAGTGCCGGGATTTCTTCTTCTTCAGTCTCATCGTCGTCGTCATTGATTTCTGTTGGATTAGAAACCTTAATTCCTTCATCTGGATACTCATCAGTGTCATTAAAACCAATAATGGCATCACTGAGTTTCATCTTTTCATCAACAATGAGTCGATACGCATCTAATAGCGTAACCACCGTTCCTGGATAGCTTGATAAGGCACCTAATACTTGATGAATACCCTCTTCAATGCGTTTTGCTATTTTAATTTCGCCCTCACGGGTTAATAAATCAACTGTACCCATTTCCCGCATATACATTCTGACGGGGTCAGTTGTACGGCCAAATTCATTCTCAAGACTGGCTAATGCAGCGGCAGCTTCTGCGGCAGCATCTTCATCTGGTACTTCTGTATTGTCAGTTATTTGTCCGTCAAGATCAGGTGGAGACTCATATACTGTAATCCCCATGTCATTGATCATATTGACTATATCTTCAATCTGCTCGGGTTCTACAATCCCATCGGGAAGATGATCATTTACTTCACCATAGGTTAGGAAGCCTTGTTCTTTACCCTTGGCGATGAGCACCTTGAGTAGTGACTTTTCGTCTTCCTTAAATACTTTTTCTACATTATCCATATATAATTTGGCTCGAGATTTGCTAGTAATATTGTTAGATGATTCATGAATGTATGAGTTATAACTGCTTGATTAACAAAGAACATTTGCCCAAGCTCAAACGGTCAAGTTTAACACAAAGATCAAGAATTCGCTAGGTGAATTCTTAAGTCTTTTCTAATTTAAGTTCCTTTTTTGCTTTTAGTAATAAGCGCCATTCTTGTTTCTTATCTTCAGTTAAATCATCCATATTGCTTATATTTCCAAATTCGCGAAGCTTAGCGTCAATAGTGATTTCTTTTAGTCTGGTTATAGAGTCAAAAAAACTGTCACGGATCGATTCATCAGAAAAATCAGCATCCCCATATTTAGATTCTGTCGGAGCGAGTTCTATCAACCGATTTCTAACTTTTTCCCGATCACGATAGTTTTCAGTGATACCTGCTAGCGTTGTTTTGGGGTTGCTCTGAATATAGTTAACAATCTCGATTAAGAACTCTATTCCCTTAACCTCTATTTCTGAAAGTCTTTCATTAAGTGAGTCAACAAGCGCTAACTCTGGTTTTCTGAGTAATAATTTGATTGCTTCGGTCAATTGGCTTTGCTGGCCATCGTTTTTACCGGTGGTGTTTCGAATACGACGTAGCGGTATGTTAGTAGTACCAGTCGTTTTATATTCTCGCAATTGCTGCGTCAATTCTTCAGCAGGTATTCTGGTAATTCCACTAAGCTTTCTTAGTAAACCCGAAGTCAAAGCGGGTGCTGTTGAGAGTTTACCAACATAGGGCAAAGTAACTTTTGCCATTGAGGCCTGATCTTCGAGTGACTCTAGATTCATTCCTTTACCCAGATAATCAAACAGATATTCTGATAATGGTGTTTGTAAGTTAGCATCAAGAAATGCTTCTTTACCCTTATTTTGTACGAAGGTATCTGGATCTTCGCCTGCTGGAAGGAACATGAAATAAACTTGCTTATCATCTTTTAACAAAGGCAACGAATTTTCCAAACCACGCCAGGCTGCTTTATTCCCAGCTTCATCTCCATCAAAACAAAACACAATTTTGTTAGTGATTCTGAACATTTTCTCCATATGTTCCGGTGTAGCAGCAGTGCCTAAACTTGCTACGGCATTACGTATTCCAAACTGTGCCAGAGCAATGACATCCATATATCCTTCAACAACAAACAAACTATCAACTTCCTTTAGCGTTTTTCTTGCTTGAAATAAGCCATAAAGCTCACGGCCTTTATGAAATATCGGGGTTTCCGGTGAATTAAGGTATTTAGGTTTATCGTCACCCAAGACTCTCCCTCCCATGCCAATTGCGCGGCCACGTTGATCACGAATGGGAAAGGTCAGTCGGTCTCTAAAGCGGTCATAGTATCCGCCACGATCATTTTCAATTATTGCGCCTATTTTTAGTAAGCGTTTTTGAGATTCATCAGATCCACCGAGTTCCGATAGCAAATTATCCCAACCTGGCGGGGCGAAACCGAGTTCATATTCAGCAGCTATTTCACCACTGATGCCACGATTTTTCAGATATGTGATGACGGTTTCGGCTTGTGGGTGATTTCTGAGTTGTTTTGAATAATAGCCAGTGACAATTTCCATGAGTTCATAAAGCTCACTGGATTGATTATTCGTATTTGATGTTTGAACGGTGTCACGCGGGATTTCTAATCCTGCACGAGAAGCAAGGTCTTCAATCGCCTCTATAAAACCCATATGTAGGTATTCCATAAGGAAACTGATAGCAGTGCCATTAGCACCACAACCGAAACAATGGTAAAACTGTTTGGGTTGGCTTACGGTGAAAGAAGGGGTTTTTTCATCATGGAAGGGGCAGCATGCTTGATGATTACGACCCGCTTTTTTAAGAGGTACATAGGCATCAATAATATCGACGATATCAATTCGTGCGAGTAATTCATCGATGAAATGTTGAGGGATTCTGCCAGCCATAATGAAACCTAGTATAAACAGTGCCGAGTATATCAGCACTGTTGCTGGAACTTATTATCTTAAGTGCCTAGTTTTGCCTTAATTAAGCTGCTGACTTTGCCCATGTCAGCACGACCTTGCAGCTTACCTTTGAGGGTACCCATCACCTTGCCCATATCTTTAATAGATTCTGCTCCGGTGTCTGAAATAGCCTCTTCGATTAAGCTATTTATTTCGACTTCGGATAACTGGGCAGGCAAGTAGGACTCAATAATGTTCAGCTCAAATTGTTCTATTTCAACAAGATCATTTCTATCAGCTTGTTTAAACTGATCGATGGAATCACGGTGTTGTTTGGCCATCTTGTCCAGAATAGCAATCGTTTGTTCATCACTTAACTCAATGCGTTCATCGACTTCTTTTTGTTTAAAAGCAGCTTGAATCTGACGCAGCGCGCCAAGCCGTTCCTTGTCTTTGCTGCGCATGGCAGCTTTCACATCGTCACTAATTTGGGATTTGATATCAGCCATAGCTGATTGTTAGAACCTTAATAGAAGTGTTTTAGAACGGGCGAATGCGATGCAAGACGTTTCTGGAAGCCTGCTTTTGTGAACGTTTTACTGCTGCTGCTGCTTTACGTTTGCGTACCTGGGTAGGCTTTTCATAAAATTCACGGCGATGAACGTCAGCGAGTGTTCCCGCTTTTTCGCATGCACGCTTGAATCGACGCATTGCGATATCAAATGGTTCGTTGTCTCTTACCTTAACTGAGGGCATAGTATTTGTTTTCCTTGGTTCCTTTGGTCTATTGGGAAAAGCCGGCCATTTTAGTGGTAATGAATGAAATTGCAATCCAATAATAATATATTTAGGGAAAGTTTGAGATAAATGCAGGTATTAGGAATAGAAACATCCTGTGATGAGACAGGTATTGCTATATATGACTCAGAAGCAGGTCTTGTGGCTCATAATCTTTATAGTCAGATTGCTCTACATGAACAATACGGGGGCGTGGTGCCCGAATTGGCCTCGCGTGACCATGTCCGACGTATATTGCCATTGATCAAAAAGACAGTGGCTGAAGCCAACACTGAGCTCAAATCGCTCGGTGCGATTGCCTACACAGCAGGTCCGGGTCTGATGGGTGCTTTACTTGTAGGGTCGGCCACGGGCCGCAGTCTTGCCTATGCCTTATCAATACCCGCTATTGGTGTGCATCATATGGAAGCCCACTTACTAGCGCCAATGCTCGAGAAAGAAGTGCCCGAATATCCATTTTTAGCCCTGTTAGTATCGGGCGGGCATACACTCCTCGTGCATGTGAGTGGCCCCGGCAAATACAAAATTCTTGGTGAATCTGTAGATGATGCTGCAGGAGAGGCTTTCGATAAAACCGCTAAATTACTGGGTCTACCTTACCCGGGTGGGCCAGTGCTCTCTGCTTTAGCTGAAAAAGGTGATAGTAAGCGCTTCCACTTTCCTAGGCCAATGACTGACCGACCTGGTCTCGATTTTAGTTTTAGTGGTCTAAAGACTTTTGCCTTAAATACAGTAAAAGCGGCGCCAGAGGATGAACAAACACGAGCTGATATTGCTCGTGCATTTGTTGATGCAGTTGTTGATACGTTTATTATCAAATGTCGGCGGGCCATAAAGGAAACCGGCTTAAAACGACTTATCGTCGCTGGTGGCGTGAGTGCAAATAAGCAGTTGCGGGCAGGATTGATCAGATTGATGGATGAAGCAAACGGGAAAGCTTATTTTCCACGCGCAGAATTTTGTACTGATAATGGTGCAATGATTGCCTACGCTGGTTATTTGAGGATCGTATCTGGCCAAACAGAATCCTTGAACTTTCAGGCAAAACCACGATGGCCGCTTGAATCAATCTAAAGCGTCCTTTTGAATGCTCAGATTTGTTCCCGTTTTTGTCCGATTTTGTTTTCAGTACCGGCAATAAGTTTGCGAATATTCGATTTGTGCCGCCAAATCAGGAGCCCGGTAATGACGCTATGGCAAATAATGACGTTGATATTTTGCAGAATTAACCACGAATAAAGTGGTGTTAATACTGCTGCTAACAGAGCGGCCAAAGAAGAATAACGAAAAAGAAGTGCGAAGAATAACCAGGAAAGACCATAAGCGAGACCGAGTAGCCAGTGTGTTGCGAATAAGATGCCCACCAGTGTTGCTACTCCCTTACCGCCTTGAAACTTGAAAAAGACGGGAAATAAATGTCCGAGGAAAGCTGCAAGACCACATAATGCAATGATTAATTCAGGCTTTCCTATGATTTTTGCAATTAAAACCGGGATCACACCTTTTAACACGTCGCCTGCCAGTGTCAGTGCCGCTGCTTTTTTGCCATGTAGGCGCATCACATTCGTTGCGCCGGGATTCCCTGACCCTTCAGTTCTGGGATCGGCTAGGCCAAATAATTTACAAATAAGGATAGCTGAAGCGATTGAACCCATAAGATAGGCGACTAAGATAAGTATTATATTGATTATCATCTTTGTATTGGAAACGTATCAGGTTTACAGGTCAAGCTATTTGAAGTCTAGGCAAGTGTTAATATTGAATTGTAAGCGAATGTTGACATTTCATACGTCACGCTTCACCTTTCACAGTAGAAAATTTATCAAGAGCAGTGGCATGAAACATTTTATAAATCACAAACATAATATTGAGAGCGATTAATGGATATTATTTATCTCCGTGATCTGAGGATCGATACCATCATTGGCATATATGATTGGGAACGCCGGATGAAGCAGACGATTATTATCGATCTGGAAATGGGAACGGATATACGTCGGGCCGCTAACAGCGATAATATTGAAGATACGCTTAATTACAAAGCAGTTGCAAAACGCTTAATGACATATGTCGGTGAGAGTGAATTTGAGTTGGTGGAGGCACTAGCTGAAAAAATAGCCGAGATTATCATGGCCGAGTTTGCTGTGCCCTGGATTCGTCTATCACTTAATAAAAAGGGTGCTGTACGTGGCGTCAGAGATGTGGGCGTTATTATAGAACGTGGTAGTAAAGGATGACGATAAATCGAGTTTATCTGGGTATTGGTAGTAATATTGATCCTGATGTAAATATTCGTGATGGTTTAAAGGAGTTGCAATCACGTTATGGTGAATTATCTATTTCGCCAGTTTATGAGAGTAAATCCTTTGGTTTCGATGGCGCTGATTTTTACAACCTGGTTGTCGGATTAAATACAGAACTGGATATAGATGCTCTGGCAAAACAGTTGCGTGAAATTGAATATCAATTTGGTCGAAACAAGAATGAAATCCGTTATTCATCTCGTACCTTAGATATAGATTTATTAATGTTCGCCGATCATATTAGTGAAATACATCATGTTCCCAGATCGGATATAACCTAATTTGGCTTTGTATTGAAGCCACTTTTGGATATTGCTCCAGATCTAAAACATCCAGTGACAGGCCAAACTATCTCGCAGTTGTGGGAAAAATTTGATTCGACAGGACAAATAATGAGACCTATACCACAGTCATTCCATTTATGATTAATATAATTTGTTTTGGCGATTCAATCACCGAAGGAGCTGAATTTTCGGTTAATGATCGATGGACCACTCTATTAAAAATGAAACTGGACGTGGCTAAGCCAGATGTATTTGAAGTACATAATAAAGGGATTGGTGGCAATACCAGCGCCCAGGGCTTTGATAGAATTGATACGGATGTCTTGCCTTTTTTACCCGGTATTGTATTAATTCAATTTGGATTTAATGATGCAAATGTAAAGGATTTTACTATTGAACCGCGCGTGAGTCTGGCGGAGTTTGAAAAGAATTTGAAAGAGTTTCACCGCATCATTGCAACGAAGAAAGGTATCCCGGTTTTTTTACTCAATCACACCATAGGCGAGGTTGATGGTGAGCAAGGCAATGGTAAAAAATATAATGATAATTTTTTACCCTATAACAAGACGATTAGAAAAATAGCAGCTCAATCAGGTGCGAGATTAATTGATATACCGTTACAAATGACAGAACGAGGTATTAAAACAGTTGATTTTTTGTCGGATGATGAACTTCATTTATCATTGCAGGCGAATCATGACTATGCAGATATTATTTATGCCGGACTGAATGAGATAGAGCTATAAAAATGGATGTAGAGATGAAAATTTCTCCATAGACTGTAATAATGTGTGTTACAAAAACGGGGTGCTGTGAAATGAAAATTGGCGTTTTATCCAAATTAATCTTTGTTGTTTTTATTGTGTTGCTCAGTGGCTGCAACAGATACACGACACAAAAAAGGGTGAATAATATTGAAGCCGCAATTACTAGTTACGATGTGGCTATGAGATGGGCTCAATATCCCGAAGCATATAGTTATCATGTTTCACCTAATGGTACACAACCTCCTGCTGATTTAGAGTCGCTTAAAGAACTGAGTGTCACCAGTGTTAAAGTGATTGAAAAAATTATTAATGAAGATCATACCGAAGCGACTGTAAAAACAGAGATAAGTTATTTTTTTAAAGATCAAGGTACGATCAGGAAATTAAAATTAAATCAGCGGTGGTGGGTTAATCAAGAGACCAACCAATGGTTTGTTGATGGAGAGTTTCCAAAATTTTAATACTTATGAATAGAGCGTTCTGCCCCCATCAATATTTATTATTTGACCGGTGATATAGTCAGCGTCATTGATTAAGAATAAAACGGCCTTGGTGATATCTTCCACATTGCCCATTCTCTTCATCATTGTTTCATTGAGTATCGCGCTCTTTTTTTCTTCTTCTAAACCTTCAGGCCACATAATTACTCCGGGCGAAATTGCATTCACCCTTATTCCTGGCGCGAGTTCTTTGGCCAAAGACTGGGTTAGCATCACAAGTCCAGCTTTGGACACACTATAAATAGAATGATTACTCAAAGGGCGGTTTGCATGAATATCAGTAATATTAATAATGCAGCCTTTATTTAAACGCAGTGATTTTGCAGCAAGTTTTGACAGAAATAGTGGCGCCTTAAGGTTGGTATTTATTAATTCATTCCATTGTTGATCTGCCAGCGAATCCAAAGGTGTTGGGTAGTATGCCGAGGCGTTATTGATTAAGACATCAAGGCCGCCTTTAAAATCAATACTTGCGTCTATCAATGCTGCGTAATATTCCTTATGTTCAAGGTTTGCCTGAACCATAATAGCTGAATCCCGACGAATGCCATTTAGTTTGCGCACCAGTTCGTGAGCTTCTTTAGCAGAAGTATTATAGTGAATAACAACATTCATGCCGGATGAATGGAGTTGCGTCGCTATAGCCGCACCGATGCGTTTTGCAGCTCCGGTTATTAATGCAGTTTTATTGTTCATAATTATTTGATTCATTTAATTGTTGTTATTGAATCATTCCAGAAAAAGAATAACATGGCTATATAATGACACAGTCAAAAGCATTAAATATAGAATCAGTATTGCCAGCACCTGACTCTTCCGCACGTCAACAGAGTGAAAGACTGATTACACGTATTACAGAATCTATGCATCAGCAGGCTGGTGTAATCGGTTTTGACCAATACATGAAGATGGCTTTATATGAGCCTGGTCTTGGTTATTACAGCGCAGGTAGTCGCAAATTTGGTTCCGAAGGTGATTTCGTAACAGCACCGGAATTATCGCCATTGTTTTCACAGTGTCTGGCGCAGCAATGCAAGCAGATATTAAACGAACTTGATTCGGCCAGTATTCTGGAGTTAGGTGCCGGTACAGGAGTCATGGCCGGTGATCTGTTATTAGCCCTGGAAAAACAAGATTGTTTGCCTGAAAAGTATTACATACTTGAAGTTAGTGCAGATCTAAAACAACGTCAGCAGGAATATCTAGGTAAAACTCTTCCGCATCTTAACCAAAAGATAATCTGGCTGGATGCTTTGCCGGAAAATAAAATGACCGGTGTCATCCTCGCTAATGAAGTGTTAGATGCCTTGCCGGTAAAGCGATTTAAAAAAACAGCAACTGGATTTAAAGAGCTAAAGGTTGGTTTAAAAGAAGCGACTTTTAACTGGGTTGAAAATGATGCAGAAGTGAGTTTAAGGAAAACACTACAGCAGTTGGAAAATAATCTGTCCTTGCGATTACCCGAAAATTTTACATCGGAGATTAATGTTGATCTAGGGCAATGGTTAAGTGCATTAAATGGTGTACTAGAACAAGGTGTAATGCTATTTATTGATTATGGTTATTCGGCTGCTGAGTATTATCATCCAGAGAAATCAGATGGGAGTTTGCTATGCCATTATCGACATCGAGTCCATGCTGACCCCTTCGTTTATCCTGGACTACAAGATATCACCTGTTCAGTGAATTTTACCGCTGTTGCGGAATCTGCAGATTCTTTGAGTATGCATGTTAGTGGGTATACTAATCAGACTTATTTCCTATTTGCCTGTGGATTGGAAAACCTGGTGGCGGACATGAATACACTTGATAGCAAAACACAGACAAAAATTGCTCAGCAAGTGCGAACATTAACCATGCCTGAGGAAATGGGTGAGCGGTTCAAGGTTATGGCACTTACAAATAACTATGATAGCGTCTTGCAAGGATTTTCATTAATGGATCAACGTATACGTTTATAAACTGATAGTGATCTTACATAAACATATAATGATAATTTCTACCCTGCTTTTCGTGTCATCGTGTAATAAGGAGATAATCAGGGAAAATAAACCGATCAAAAAGCTGAGTAGTGTTACAGCTATCGCAAAGTCAGACATAGATAATGTGCTAGAGGTCCATATCAGAGAGTCACAAAGACTCTTAAAAGAATTAATGCTGAAACTTTATAAAAGAAATCCACGTGAACTTGAAAAGTCAGATCTTAAACTACCCGAAGAACATATCGTCAGATTATTTGAATTAGAACACAGTTGGAATTTTCCTGAATTGCAAGGCAAGTATGATGTTGATGTTATCAAAATGACTTTTACCAACGAATATAAGGGTGACCGGGTGTTTTCGTTCATTGCTGGTTTAATGTCGATGATTATGAAGTCTTACAATTATAAATCAGAATTTTATATGTTTGATTCGGTAGATCCGCAGAAGCTATATAATTGTGCGCGCAATATAGAGATCGCAGTCTGGAAACTTGAGCACAATCTGGACGCAAATGATGAATTATTTTTGTATAGCAATTCTCAGACAGATGAAACGATCAGTAACCTGAGTTACGAGCGTTTATTTGGTAAGCTTATTGCCACACAAGATAATATCGCAACAATAATCGCAAATAAAAAGAACCGAACAATAACCAGCGTAATGCAACGAATGGCCAGTGCCATATTCCTGCCTATATAACCGAGAATACAATGGACTTACTACAACTCATTATTCTGTCACTGATACAGGGCATCACCGAATTTTTACCTATTTCGAGTTCCGCACATTTGATTCTCGTACCGTTATTAACCGAATGGCAAGACCAGGGATTGGCTATTGATGTTGCCGCACATTTTGGCAGCTTGTTTGCAATAGTGTTTTATTTAAGAAACGATATCTCGAGGATACTGTTAGCTGGACTGGATTCAATAGCGAAGAAACAGATTACGAATTCAGACAGTAGATTGTTCTGGTATCTGGCCATTGCCAGTGTTCCCGTTCTGGTGGCCGGATTTATATTGAAAGATTTTGTTTCCACCTATCTACGAAACCCTTTGATTATAGCTTATGCGTCTATCGGGTTTGGTTTATTGCTCGGGTATGCAGATATTACTGGTAAACGGTTACGTCAAATCAATTCTATAAACATCAGAGACGCAATACTAATTGGTTTAGCACAGGTTTTGGCGTTAGTTCCGGGGACATCACGTTCAGGTATCACAATGACAGTAGCATTGATGTTAGGTCTGGACAGGACTAGTGCGGCTCGATTTTCATTTTTACTTTCAGTGCCAATTATACTGGCTGCCGGCAGTTATGAGTGTTTGAAGTTTATACAAATGGATGCAAGTGTCGACATTGTCAGTTTTATTTTTACCGCAGTGTTGTCAGCGATCAGTGCATTATTTGCAATACATGTTTTTATGAGGTTTTTAGACAAGACTGGAATGTTTCCGTTCGTCGTATATCGAGTGGTATTAGGTACTATTTTAATATTTCTTTTTATATAAAGTGGAATCCTGATCAAGCCTGATAAAGTGTAAATGTGCCAATGATAATAAATCCGATTCCGGCAATATAGGAAAGTATTTTTTCATCAATATATTCAGATAATAAGCTGCCAACTACAACGCCGATTGCAGAAGCTACTATTAATGCTGCTGAAGAAGCAAAAAACACGGTTAGTTTGCTAACATCTTTATCAGAGGCAAAGAGCATAGTGGCGAGTTGTGTTTTATCACCCAGTTCTGCAATAAAAACAGCAGTAAATATCGTGAAAAATATTTTCAGTTCCATACAGTTTCCTTTTTATATTAAGTCAGCAATTCTTTAATATTTTCTATTTGATGTTTTTTTATCGCTTGTCCTAGCACTCTTCCTTCCAGCCCGGTATTTTTTAATTCGCTAACATCAACTTTATTAGCAGCGTCTAGAGCATTCATGAAATATTCTGCTTGTGGGTAATCCCTATCTTCAAAACCGGCTCGGCCGCGGGCGTCAGCTTCGCAAGCGATCAGGAATTGCGTGAATCGTTCCGGCCTTCTAAAGGCATCAAGTTGTTCAAGCTTTTTTAGAATTGTTTCCGGTTTCATTTCTCGAATGCGATGACAGTCCAGATGGAATCTGGAAACATTCATGGCAAGTTCACGGTATTTGTTAGGAACTCGATACCGTTTGCATAGTTCATCAATTATTTTTGCGCCACGTTCTTCATGACCATGGTGGCTGGGTAATTTATCTTTAGGTGTTGTTGCTTTGCCAAGATCATGAACTAGTACAGCAAACCGTATCATTGGATCGGGAGATAAACGCGTCGATTGATTTAAGCTCATTATTGTATGCAGGCCGGTATCGATCTCAGGGTGGTATTCTTTGGTTTGTGGTATACCGAATAATGCCTGTATTTCGGGAAATAATTTCTGCAGGGCATTGCATGATTGTAATGCCAGTATAAAACGTGCCGGGTATTTTCCAGCCAGAGCTTTTTCCATTTCTGTCCAGACGCGTTCTGCCACAAGTGCGTCTAATTCATCTGAGTCAGCTATTTCTTTTAATAAGGCCATGGTTTCCGGCGCAATCTTGAAGCCAAGAGTTGCAGCAAAACGAGCTATACGTAATACACGTAAAGGGTCTTCTACAAATGCGGGTGATACATGACGCAACATCTTTTCTTGCAGATCTACTTCCCCGGCATAAGGATCAATCAGATTGCCATTTTCATCTTCGGCAATAGCGTTAATAGTTAAGTCTCGGCGTTGTAGATCCTCTTCCAGAGTAACGTCGGAAGAGGTGTGGAAGGTGAAGCCCTTATAACCTTTACCTGATTTTCGTTCAGTACGTGCCAGTGCATATTCTTCCTTGGTCTCGGGATGTAAAAAAACCGGGAAGTCTTTGCCAACAGGTTTAAACCCTTTGTTCAGCATTTCATCAGGTGTTGTACCCACTACAACCCAATCCCGATCTTTAACCGGAATTCCCAGGAGTTTGTCTCTTACGGCGCCACCGACTAAATAGGTTTTCATTTCATTAATGACTGTTATTTAAAGTAAAGAACAACTACAGCTCGTTCAGGTTTCAAGTATGAACGACAAGCTCTTTTTATTAAAGAGACAGAATGAAAACCTTATTCGGAATATTATCGATGTGATGTGGTACGGAATTCAGTGTAACTTGATCGATAGGAGTGGTTGGTTAAGTATTGCGGAACAATGCTCTCGATAGCCATAGGTTCAATACCATAGTGCATAAGATCATTACACGTACAAACGCTGTCTGTTTTTGCTGAAAGATAATTATCAGTTGAAAAAGGTTTGCTGGGTACGAAGTCGAAAATTGCCGCCTGGATACGTGACAGAATGTCATTGAGCGGAATTATCTTCCGATTTGCACCTATAGTTTTTGCGGTAAAACTAACCAGTTCTTTTAATGTATATGTCCTGGGGCCACATAATTGAAACTTTTGACCATAACTTTCCGGGTCTTTAAGACTACGCACCATCATTTCTACGAGGTCTAAAACATAGACAGGCGCGAACTTACTTGAGTGACATGCCAGAGGAAAAAAAACAGGTGTCATTTTTAGTAACTTCGCAAATCGATTAAAAAAGCTATCTGCACTACCAAAGATGATAGATGGGCGAAAGCTGGTGACATGTATATTTTCTTTATTACCATGTAATAAATCTTCAGCTTCACCTTTTGTGCGCAGGTAATGACTTTTGCCGTTGACGGCGTCTGCGTTCAAAGCGCTCATTTGCAAAAGTCGATGTATATTATTTTCACTACAGGCCATTATTAGTTTTTCTGCCAGTTCGACATGTGCCTTTTTAAAACCTTTACCATTACTTCCTTTTTCATTGAGAATACCAATCAGGTTAATAACAGCATCACAATCGGCGAGGTGGCGGGTTAATTGTGCAGGGTCATGAACATCTGCCTGCACCAGATCCAGACCGGGCAATAGTATTAGATTGTCACGCTTATATTCGCGACTACGTGTAAGAACTTTAAGTTGATAACCCTGTTCTGATAAACGGTTGCAGAGTGATTGGCCGACAAAGCCGGTTCCCCCCAGTATTCCTATTCGTTTAATTAACATGCGCATTATCCGAAATTTTAATTGCGGTACAGCTCAATTTAGCGGCTAAATTGTTATTGCTCGAAGTAATCATTGTCATGCGATCTCTTATAGGTTTTATTTCCGTTTCTAATCGCCAATCATATATATTGGCAAAATAAAGTACACGGCTAACATATTTACGGGTTTCATTAAACGGGATTTGTTCCACCCATATATCAGGTTGTTCACAGCCATGTTTTGGCAGCCATTTGGAAACACGATGGGGGCCGGCATTATAGGCCGCAGTTGCTAAAATCATGTTGCCATCAAATTTATCGAGCATTTTTTTCATGTAGGCACTACCAATCGGAATATTGGTTTCCGCCTGTTTTAACTTACTTGTTTTGAATCCTTTCAGCCCAATACTTTTTGCCGTTTCAAGTCCAGTCTGAGGCATAACTTGCATCAAACCAATTGCGCCTGCGGGTGACTTAACATCTTCTATGAAGGCACTCTCTGCGCGAACAAGACCATACATCCAGCTTGGGTCGATGTTACGTTTCTTTGCATATTTATCCAGTAGTTCGGAAAAAAGAATTGGGAATCGCAATACCAGATTATCATAGGCCTTGGCGCGACCCATAGTTAAAATAGCTCTATCATGCCAACCCCATTGCGTTGCTACATCCGCTGCTATTTGCATTTGATAGCTGGTCATTTTACCCAGAGCATAATGCCATTCGCGTCTCGCAGGATAAGACATTCCTAACTTATAGAATTCATATGCACGTTTAACGGCGGGTAAAGATTCAACTCTTACGTACTCCTCTTTGTTTTCCGGTAACGGGTAATGATTCATACTATAAGCAACATTAATTTTATCGGCAGCAAGAAAGCCATAGTAATCACGTTCTTTTGCCAGTTGAGCATAAACTTGATTTGCTTTATTCGCTTCTCCTGTCTCTTCAAGAGCGCGTGCATGCCAGTAACGCCATCGCAAATCAATATCACTATTGGACGCTTTTCCAGTGGTCCACTTTTTTAAGATAGGCCAGTCCAGATCAGCTAATGCTGTGCGTAATCGATAATGAAATACTTCTTCATTGACGTGTTGGTTATCGATCTGATCGAGTAATTGAGAAGCCAGTTTACTGTTACTTTTAGCCGCCAGAACAGCTAATGTTCGTTGGATCTCTGCTAATTCATCCGGTTCAAAAGAGAAATTGTCCTTTAGTTCATTCAAGCGTTTTAGTGCCTTGGCAACATCCTGTTTAGCCAGACGTAACACACCATGTGTTAGCATTTCTCTAGCGGTTGTGGTGTCTTCAAGTTTTGGTTTGTATGTATATTTATAAGGATTCAGATGTATATTCATCCATTGCTGAGCAAGTGCCTTGTGTGCTGGGTCAAGACGCGTAGATAAATAGTTAACCAGTCTAATTTCATTGTTTTGCATGGATAAGCGAACACGCTCCCAAACCAAATCACTTGTCATTAAGTTGCTTGAATAAAGTAATTCAAAAGCCGAGTCGCATTGGGGAGGAAGGGATTCTCCTGTGAGCCATGTTGATCGTATATCTTCCAACAAAAAATTTTGATTATTTGTTTGTATTCTAGCTTGTAGCTGATAACACTGCATTTTCATGTCGGATTGAGGGGTATAATTATCAAGGAAAGTTTGCCAATGCCCTCGCTTTATTAATAACTTTAACCAAGCCGTCCGTATGTTATCGGTGACAGGTAAGTCCTCATAACGCTTGAAAAATGCAATTATCTCCTTATCTTTTACTTTCCAAAGATGTTTTCGCAGGTACTCATAGCGTAAATAAGGATAGAGCGGATAATCTTTGAGTGTATTAGCGATTTTTCCAAAAGTTTTATATTGTTTTGTATCTAATGCTTTTTCCGCAGCAAGATAATCTTTGCGCTGAGATTCTATTGAGTTCGCAAAAACAGGATTGTTTATTAATATTGTCAGGAAAAATATATACAGCAAGGTTACAAAAGTCGGCTGCTTTAAAGAGGTCGAAGTAAGCATATCGGCTATTTTAGTACCGGCTTTTATGTGCATAGGATTAAATTTATTCAAAAATAACATTAAGAATTGTCCTTATTCAGCGATAAATTCGCAACATTTTCTATTCAGGTCGCTAATATAGACAACTATTTAGATATTGTAGCCAACGTACAGCGATTATGAAGGGTTCAAGGTAAAAAGTATCATGCTTTCTGAAATCACATTACAAATTATGTTGTTTTATGCGTTATCCGGTTTTTTTGCCGGACTAATCGGAGGTACAGTCGGTTTAAGCGGTGGTGTGATTATCGTTCCAATATTACATTATTTGTTCATTAAGCAGGGATTTTCACCCATGTTGCTGATGCAGATAGCAGTTACGACATCGTTGGCGACGATAATGATTACTTCCTTATCTGCAACGTATGTTCACCATCAAAAAAAGGCAGTCTTATGGCCCACAGTATATCGACTAGTGCCCGGCTTATTAATAGGTGCTTGTCTTGGAGCAATACTGGCAGATTTAGTGTCGAGTGATGTGTTACGAATCGCATTCGGACTATTTGAAATTTTGGTTGCGATACAAATTTGGCTCGATTTTAAACCAAAGCCTCATGCCGTACTACCAGGGACGCCGGGTCTACTAGGTGCTGGAACAGGCATAGGTCTGCTTTCAACCTTGATGGGTATAGGTGGAGGGAGTCTGACTGTGCCATTTATGTTGTGGTGTAATGTTAATATAAGAAATGCTGTAGCCGTTTCATCTGCATGTGGTTTCCCTATAGCGGTAGCCGCCACGGTCGCATTGATCATTGCCGGCTGGAATGAGCAAGATATTCCAGCGCATTCTTTTGGTTATTTGTATTGGCCTGCTGCGCTTATTATTAGCACAGTAACATTGTTCTCTGCACCTCTGGGTGCGCGATTGACACATTATCTTCCGATTCGAACCTTAAAACGTGTCTTTGCTATTGTACTCGTGATTGTAGGAATTCGAATGCTTATGTCATGATTAATTTAAGTAAGGCTATGATGGGTATGAGTTGACTGATGTCATTCAGGTAAACAACAACCTGGTTGTTTAGTAATGACGAATATTTTTATGGGTTGATTCGTGATCGTTTAACTAACGCTGTATAGCAATAAAGAATAGTTTTTTAATGACCGTAATTCAAAAGAAACTGGTGTTTAAAACACTTGCGCGTCAACCGTATGAGTTTACCAGTGAAGTGCAGGAAGCCGTTGCTGCGAGTGAAATCAAGCAAGGTATATGTCATCTTTTTATTCAACATACCAGCGCCTCATTAATGCTATGCGAGAATGCCGATCCAGATGTGCGAACGGATCTTGAAACGTTTATGCAAAGTATCGCGCCAGATGGTTCCCCGATGTTTTGTCATACAACCGAAGGACCGGATGATATGCCTGCGCATATCCGCACTTTGATAACTAATGTTAGTTTGACTATCCCCATTACAAACTCACGTTGCCTGTTAGGAACCTGGCAGGGCATTTATTTATGGGAACACAGGACTAGTTCTTATAGTCGTAATGTCATTATGACACTCTATGGAGAATAACAAGATGGCAAAAGCAATCTGGAATAATTCAGTATTAGCTGAAAGTGATAATTATGAGAAAGTTGAAGACAATATTTATTTTCCTCCGGATTCCATCAATAAAGAATATTTTAAAGATAGTGATACACACACAAATTGTTTCTGGAAAGGAAAGGCAAGTTATTACACTTTAGTAGTTAATGACCAGACAAACAAAGATGCTGCCTGGTATTATCCTGAACCAAAGCCCAAAGCGGAAAACATTAAACATCATGTTGCCTTCTGGAAAGGCGTTGAAGTAACAGAATAGAGCCCTTGCTAAATATGGCAGAGGTTGAAAAAGAACAGCTTCCGGGGCAGAGCAGATGCCCCAACCACATCCCAGCCGACAAAAATGGCTAATTGATTTTGTCGGCTGGTTTTATCCAATCAGAGTTAACGTTAACTCTGTTTTAATTTGAATTTTGCTTATACGATTTTGTTGATGAAAAAATGATACGCTGCAACCATTTCGTCAGCAGGTTCAGCTATCATACCTTGGATACTGTAATCACCAATTTTTCCTATCGCAATCCCAGAACCGGTAGTATGTCCATTTCTGACCATACCTTTCTTTACATTAAATAATGGGTTTCCATCCGCATCTAAAACCACACCATTTTTAACATTTCCAACAGGATTGCCTGTGCCTTTGCTATCACCATCCCTGATAATGCCATGTAATATATTACCCAGGACTTTACCATCACCAACAGTTGCGCCATCACGTATGATACCGTCATTGAAATTACCCATTTTTTTACCCCGTTATTCCACCTTATTTATTTAGACAAAGCGGTGGTTGACTTTAATCATGTCTAAATGGTTTTTTGACAAATTACGTTCGTATTATATATTTGGATTTTTCGAATGATATATTCGAGTTTTTCGAATGATATATTCGAGTTTTTCGAACAGTTTAACCAGTTTTATGAAGTGAGTATCAAGAAGTTTTTGCAAAAGCTGGATTAAAAAAGATTTTAATTTTGTTGTGATGCAGCAATTATAGAAAATCTAATGAAATAATTATTGTTTTGCTCCTGCCTTTTTAGCTCGTTCTATCCTTTTATTTAAATCTATTGTTTCCATCTCCCAGCCCTGTGTATGTGACTCAATAATATTACTCAGTACATCAATATGTTCCGAAGCATTATTTAGTGCAGGGATGTAGGAAAATTCTTTACCGCCTGCTTCAGTGAAAAAGTCCCTATTTTGTATATCTATCTCCTCAAGTGTTTCCAGACAATCAGCAGAAAAGCCGGGACAAATAATCTGCACATGTTTTATTCCTTTAGTGCCCAGCTCTTTAAGTGTTATATCGGTATAGGGTTGTAACCATTCGCGTGGACCAAAACGCGATTGAAAAGTCAGTTGCCATTCGCCTTCATTCAGTTCGAGGCATTCAGCAACCAGCCGTGCAGTTTTGTGGCATTCACAATGATAAGGATCACCTGCTAGAAAATAATCTTTAGGCAGGCCATGAAAAGAGAATAATAACTTCTCAGGTCTTGAATGTGTTTCCCAGTGTTTTTTAATGCTATTAGCTAATGCATTAACATAATCCGGATTGTCATGATAATGATTGATCATTCTTAGTTCGGGAATCCAACGCCAGCTTTTAAAAACGTTAGCAACAGCATCGAATGTTGATGCGGTTGTTGCGGCAGAATATTGTGGATAAAGAGGAAAAATAAGAAGCCGATTCGCATTTGCCTCCCTTAACTTTTCCAGTCCGGACTGGATTGATGGATTGCCATAGCGCATTGCTAATTCAACCTTCACTTTTCCGGGATACCGCTTATCAAGTTCTTGCTGAATGTCATGGGCTTGTTTGATTGAAATATCAAGCAGGGGAGATCCATTCTTTGTCCATACTTTCTCGTATGCCTCTGCAGATCGACGCGGACGAAGTCGTAAGATGATGCCATGCAATACGAACCACCAGATGAGTTTGGGAACCTCAATAACGCGCGGGTCTGAAAGAAATTCAGCCAAATACTTTCTTAATGCAGCGGGAGTAGGTGCATCGGGTGTGCCTAGATTCGTGATCAGGACACCAACACAGGGTTGACGGTCGTGTTTATATTCGGGATTGCCTTTATACTTCATGGGGTATTTATATAGGAGTCACACGTGTTTGTAAAAAATATTAATGATTGTGAGGAGTTCATTGCAAATGATGGATGTAGAATTAAGGAATGGCTGCATCCAGAAAACGATGCGATTGATCTTGCCTATTCTGTTGCGATGGCAACCATAGACATTGGCGAGCAGAGTTATGAACATAGGCTTGAACAAACAGAAGTATATATTTTGTTTTCTGGTGAAGGTGTAATGCATATCGATGAAGAGCAAAAAAATGTAATAGCGGGAGAAGCCGTGTTGATACCCGCAGGTGCAGTTCAATGGATAGAAAATACGGGTGATGAGGAATTATGTTTTATTGCGATTGTTAATCCCCCATGGACTGAAGCCGGAGATGTTCGATTATGACGTAAATAAAATGTTGAGATGTATTTATTTCTTCTCAAGTATATTTTGTAGATTGTTTTTCACGTATTAGTTTACGGTATTCATAATGAATTTTTTTACAACGGTCTCCGAGTTCTGATTGCTCATCAATATTATCAACATAAAACCGTATCAAGGACCGTATTGGCCCCTCGACTTCGATGTATTCTTTGTTGCCATCGGCGACTTTGGTTATCTTTTTTAAATATCGAAGCAGAAACCATTCGATAGTATAGGCTTCTATATCTGTTTTCTGGATCGCTTTGATATGCTCTATCACATAGAGGCGAAAATCACCGAAATAGATCTTTTTCATTCAGTTTTAAGGGTAATTTTTAACATATGTATATTTTAGCCTAAACTGAATGATGAGGATAAAGACCGAAAATTAGTCTAAATTATTTTCTAAAGCTGTAATCCTTTCTTCCAATGGTGGATGACTTATAAATAACCTTTTGAAACCGTTGGCAATTCCTCCAGATATACCAAATGCCGCCATTTCATCTGGTAAAGGCTGCGGATTGCTAACATGTTGCAAGCGGCGTAAGGCCGCAATCATTTTTTGTCTTCCCGCCAGATAGGCGCCACCGGAATCGGCCTTGAATTCACGACGGCGTGAGAACCACATTACAATCATGCTGGCCAATACTGACAAAATCATTTGTACGAAAATTATACCTATCCAGTAGCCTGGTCCATGGCCACGTTCGACTTTGAAGACGACACGGTCAAGCAGGTGACCAATGACGCGCGAGAAGAATATGACAAAGGTATTCACAACGCCTTGAATCAAACTGAGTGTGACCATATCCCCATTTGCAACATGACTAATCTCATGTCCCAGGACTGCTTCGACTTCATCCTGAGTCATGTTATTCAATAAGCCAGAACTGACAGCAACCAGTGCCGAGTTTTTATTCATGCCAGTAGCAAAGGCATTTGGCTGTGGTGAATCGAATATACCTAATTCAGGCATATCAATTCCTGCCTCTCGTGCCTGCATTTCAACCGTTGAAACTAACCATTGTTCCTGTTTTGTCGCTGGTGTTTCAATCAAGCGCACACCCATAGATTTTTTTGCCATCCATTTGGATATAGCCAGTGAAATGAGTGAGCCGCCCATGCCAAATACAGCGGAGAAGATTAGTAAACCATTCAGGTTAAGCCCACCACCTTGTTGCTCAAGCATGCTATCAATTCCGAGCAGGCGCATGCTGATACTGAGCACGATGACAATAGCCAGATTAGTACCCAAAAAAAGTAGCATTCTTAACATGTTTGTTCAATCTCCTTCGAGAATAATTCCCCTATAGATTGGGGCAGTTGAGAGAAATTCAATAGTTTATGTCCTTCTTAACACAAGCATCGGCGAACTTGATAATACCTTACGTGTACCAAACAAACCCGTGGAAGTAATTATCAAACAACAAATAAAAGGCGCAATCAACCAGATCAGCGGATTGATAATAATATCCATTTTAAATACAAATTCGGCCAGTGCGATCTCGATAATTGATGCTGCTATCGCTGATAATAGTCCGGTAATTATCCCGAGGAACATGAACTCGGCAACAAGCCCGGAGATAATTTGTTTACGATTTGCACCTAATGCACTCATCAGTGCCGATTCATGCGTTCGTTCGTCATGTGTACTTTGTAAAGCGGCAAACAACACCGCGAGTCCGGTTAACAAGGTAAATATAAAAACGAATTCTACAGTACGCACTACTTGATTCATTATAGCTCTAACCTGTTTTAACAACGCATCAACATCAAACACGGTGATGCTCGGATATTGTTTCACCAGATCAATTAATATTGAGCGTTCGGATTCCGGAATAAACAAACTACTGATGAAGGTGCTTGGATAGTTTTTCAAGGCCGCCGGATTAGATACAACAAAAAAATTCACATTAAAGGAATCCCATTCAACCCAGCGCAGATTATCAACTTTCCCACTTATTTCCTGGCCCGCGACTGAATAAGTTAAAGAGTCATTCAATTTTATGCCCAACGTTTCGGCAATGCCTTCTTCGACTGAAAAAGAATTCTTTTCTTTGTTATCCTCATCCCACCATTGGCCGGCAACCAGACGGTTATCGGTTTGCATACTCTCAGCATATGACAAATTGAATTCTCTGGCAGCAAGTCGATTAGCACGTGGGTCTTTGTAGTCATCCGGGTTGACCGGCAATCCATTTATTTGTGTTAGGCGCCCACGTATCATCGGGTGCAGTTTTATATCATTGTTTAAAGAATTTGATAGAAAAGCTTTAACGCCATTGACTTGTTCTGGTTGTATGTTTATCAAAAAATAATTTGGTGCATTATCAGGCAATCGGTTTTGCCAGTTTTCCAGAAGATCCGAACGGACCAGCGTGAGTAGCAGCATAACGGTGACGCCTATACCGATACCCATAATCTGCATGATGCTTTGGTTTGACCGACGGGTTACATTCGCCAGACCATAACGAGCTGCTAATTTAAGTTTGGGTTGCAGTCGTCGGAGCAGATTAATCATTAGTTTTGCTGATAATGCCAGCAGCAGTGCTGTTAGAAACAAACCTGACACAATGTATATGGTCAACTTAAGGTTACCGGATTGCCATGGGCTAAGTAATATTAAGGCAATAATGGCAAGGCCATAAATTATGTAGTTATTTAATGGTAAAGGATCGAGGTTTCGGCGTAATACACGTAATGGAGAAATTTTTCTAAGGTGCATCAATTGAGGTAAGGCAAATGCTAGCACAGTAATCAAGCCGGCAAATAGACCCGATAACACCGGGAATAAAGATGGCGCTGGTAATGATTGTTGCGTCATATTTTTTAGAAGTTGATTCAAACTTTCTTGCGCGAAATAGCCAATCACACAGGCAATCAGACTACATATCAAACCAAGTGCGAGTAACTGGAATAAATAAATTTGTGTAATTTGTTTTTGTTGTAGGCCAAGACAGCGCATGATTGCGCAATTATCGTAGTGGCGTGTAGCGTAACGTTGTGCTGACATGGCAATAGCAAGTCCTGCCAGCGCAATACTGACCAGTGCAGCCAAACCTAAAAATTGTTCAGCTCGTTCAAGCGCTGATTTAATTTCCGGGCGTGCATCCTTGATACCCTGCACACGTAGTTTATCATCGCTTTTAATTTGCTTACGATATTGTTCGATCGTTTCTGATTTACCACCGAGCAATAATTTATAGCGGATACGACTGCCGGGTAAAATTAAACCTGTAGCATCCAGATCCGCTCGATTCATTAACAAGCGAGGTGCAATATTAAATAGATCGCCACCGCGGTCAGGTTCATAGGTTAATATTTTCTCCACAACAAGTTCAGAGGCGCCGAGGTTTATTGTATAACCCACCTGAACCTGTAAGGCTTGCATTAATCGACTGTCTATCCAGACGGAACCTCGTTCTGGAATGGTATTATCAATATGTTCTTCGCCAAATAAAGTTTTACTGATTTTTAAGTCGCCACGAATCGGATAATTTGAGTCTACGGATTTAACTTCTGCTAATTCAAACTTATCGTCCTTGACTACCACACTGCGAAAGCTTTCATTGAGTGAAATAATTAAATCAGAATCATTTGCCTGATCAATATATTTTTTATCAATTTTACTTGAAGAAATTAATACCAGATCTGCCGCGAGTAGCTCAGTTGCCTGTTGTTCAGTTGCACGTTTCACACGATCCGTAAAAAAGCTAACCGAGGTCAAACAGGCAACAGCGATCAAAATCGAGATACCAATTAAGCGGAGCTCGCCTGAATTCCAGTCCCGTTTTAATGCCAGCATTGCGAACTTAAAGGTATTCATATTTAACCTTCAGTGAGTTGTCCGCCAACCATAACCACTTGCTGATCACAATGGTTAGCAATGGCGTTGTCATGAGTTACCATGACCAGTGTGGTGCCATTGTCTTTGTTCATATTGAACAACAGATCAATAATACGCTGAGCAGTTTTTTGATCGAGATTACCTGTTGGTTCATCAGCAAACAGTATTTGTGGGTTACCTGCAAAAGCGCGAGCTATAGCAACACGTTGCTGTTCCCCACCTGATAGTTGATTCGGGTAATGATGAATTCGCTCTGCCAAACCCACTTCTTCCAGTTTTTGTTTGGCCAGACGTTCTGCTTGTTCGGATCCAGCCAGTTCCAGTGGTAGTGCTGTATTTTCTAATGCAGTTAATCCGGGTAATAAGTGAAAAGACTGAAAGACAAAGCCAACCGATTGATTACGTATTTGTGCACGACCGTCTTCACTTAATTCATTTAGATCGGCGCCATTTAAAATTACACGGCCCGAAGTCGGTATATCCAGACCCGCAAGCAAACCCAGCAATGTCGACTTTCCTGAACCTGAAACACCAATAATGGCTAAACTTTCTCCCTGTTTAATGGACAAATTAATATCATTAAGGATAGTTAGTATTCCTTCGGGACTAGAGACTTGCTTTCCTAACGTCTCAGCTTGCACAATGTAGTTATTATTTGAAATCATAAATTATGTATTACCGAAACTTATTATTTGTTATTTATTTTATTATTTTTCCTGTGAGTGCGCAGGGAAAGAATATTCTTATCCTGGGCGATAGCCTAAGTGCAGCTTATGGTATACCAGTAGAACAGGGGTGGGTATCTTTACTGGAACAACGAATAATAGGACAAGAATTAAATTATAAGGTTCTCAATGCAAGCATCAGCGGTGAAACAACTTTAGGTGCCAGAACACGTCTTGATAAATTATTAAAAGAACATCAACCGGAATTTGTCATTATTGAATTAGGTGCAAACGATGGTTTAAGAGGCTTTGCGCTTGCGGAAATAGAAAAAAACTTGTCGGATATAGTAATAAAAATTAAAAAGTACGGAGCTGAAGTCTTGCTAGTACCAATGCAATTACCTCCCAACTATGGTGCGGCTTACAATCAACGTTTTATGTCAATTTATAAATCGGTATCAGATAATATGAATGTGAATTTATCAAAATTTATTCTTGATGATATTGCGCAATATCCGGAGTTAATGCAGGCGGACGGATTGCATCCGGTGCAAGCCGCTCAGGCTGTTATGCTGGAAAATATCTGGCCTGATTTGAAAGCGTTGATACACAAATGAAATATTGTTGTTACTGTAGTGAAGAATTAATTTATGACATTCCCGATGATGATAATCGCCATCGTTATATCTGTCTGCGATGCGACATAATCCATTATCAGAACCCTAAAATAGTGGCTGGTTGCATTCCAGTTTGGGAAGATAAGATATTACTTTGCAAACGTGCAATTGAACCGCGCTTAGGATATTGGACATTGCCAGCCGGATTTATGGAATTAGGCGAATCGAGTCTCGAGGCAGGTATACGAGAAACACTTGAAGAGGCGAACGCAAGAGTTGAAGTTGAGGATCTTTTTGCAGTATTTAATTTACCGCATGTCGATCAAGTTTATATGATGTTCCGATCAAGATTACTCGACCTGGAATTTTCCCCGGGCATTGAAAGTCTGGAAGTTAAATTGTTTACTGAAGATGAAATACCCTGGGATAAACTCGCATTCCGAACAATAACGGAAACCTTAAGGTGTTATTTTAAAGATAGAACTCAGGGTAAGTTCCAGATACATACGGGTGATGTAATAAAAAATGAGAGTACCTACGATTTCATTGCTACCCTTGTTTAGGGAGTATAATTAAATTGAGGTTCTATACTTCAACCCATTTTCCATTGCTGCATTCGTAACATTTTCCATCTGCAGCAACACGGTCACCAGATTCAAACTCTGCATCATTCCAGTAGCATTTTATGCTGGCATTGGTTAATACAGTTGCGTCATCATCAACAGGCCCGGTAATTTCAGAAGTTTTCCTGGATGGGTCTGCTGCATCTACTGGTTTTGGATCTGACATGGTTTCCTCCCGTATCTTGTGTAGTCACCGAATCTTAATCTCTGGATTCGAATTGTTCCAGACTTGATTACCGTAAACAGTCTACTAACGTAAATGCGCCTTGTCACTAATTTGGGTTAGGATGTTATCAGTAGACTCATTTTCACAATTAAAGATGGCACTGTTCTCTCGTATCTTGTTTGGCGCATCAGTTACGCAACAAATACAGATCAAGCCCGATTCATTAACCAGCGCGCTGATTTCTTCAATATTGCCTTCAATATTATCTATATTAAGGACAATAGAGACATGGCCACTATCAAATAACTGGCGTTCCAGTACCTGAGCTGCTTGCAGATTATTGTTGCCCGTTAACCAGGCAGTAAATGCGTGTTGACCATAACGTGCAATTCGTTCGTCCATACTCACTGGATGAGCTTCTGCATCATTTGCTGCACCTGTAATCATGCCGGCACCGACTGTTACATTAGTCAGACGATCAATAATGATGAACGCTCCGGTACCTTTACATAAACGGTAGGAATCAAAAGCGACAGTACTATTAATGGTTACGTCACAGTGCCCTATCTCATTTAGATGAAGCTCATCAGCAGCTGATTTCTCCAGTGAGTTCACATCAATTCGATGATGAATATTTGATATAGAACCGCTTATGGTTTTAGTTGCCAACTTGAGATAATACTGTTTACCAACGGCCAATGCCTGCTCTGTCATCCACACAATATTGGCTTCAAACTTATTACCAATTGAAGCCTGGTTATTCGTATGGGTGATCATGTCACCGCGGCTTACATCAATTTCATCATTTAATGTGAGCGTGACTGCCATCGGCGGGAAGGCCTCATCCAGTTCACCTTCATAACTAACGATGGCCTTGATGCTGCTGGTTTTTCCGGAAGGAAGCACAGTTATTTTATCGCCGGTGCGAACTACTCCACCTGCCATTGTGCCGCAATAGCCACGAAAGTTGAGATCGGGACGGTTAACATATTGCACGGGGAACCGCATGTCCTCAAAATTTCTATCGTTCACAATTTCAACACTTTCCAGTATCTGCATTAACGGCTGGCCATCATACCAGGGCATTTCTTTACTCTGATTGACGACATTTTCACCTTTTAAGGCAGAGATAGGTATGAACTTGATATCAACACGATCCATTTTAGAAATGAAATTCAGATAGTCATTTTTAATCTTGTTATAGACGGCTTCATCGTAATCAACCAGATCCATTTTATTGATAGCAACAATGATATGTTTCAATCCAAGCAAAGAAGAAATTATGCTGTGGCGACGGGTTTGAACTTGTACACCATAACGCGCATCGATCAGGATCACAGCGAGATCGCAGGTAGATGCGCCGGTTGCCATATTACGCGTGTACTGCTCGTGCCCGGGCGTGTCAGCAATAATAAATTTACGTTTTGCGGTTGAGAAATATCGATAGGCAACATCAATGGTAATACCTTGTTCGCGCTCTGCCTGCAAACCATCGACTAATAAGGCCAGATCGACTTCTTTACCTGTTGTACCTGATTTAACGCTATCGGCAGTAATGGCAGCTAACTGATCTTCATAGATCATCTTTGAATCGTGCAACAATCTACCTATCAGCGTACTTTTGCCATCATCAACACTGCCGCAAGTGAGCAAACGTAAGAGTTCTTTCTTTTCATGTTGCGCGAGATAGGCACCAATGTCTGTACTAATGAGTTCAGATTGATGTGACATCAGAAATACCCCTCACGCTTCTTTTCTTCCATAGAGCCTGCTTGATCGTAGTCAATAACACGCCCCTGCCGTTCAGAGCTTGTTGCTAATAGCATCTCCTGAATAATTTCCGGCAGGGTGGTTGCGGTTGATTCAACAGCGCCAGTTAACGGATAGCAACCCAATGTGCGAAAACGTACCATCTTGTTTTCAACCTTTTCGCCTGGTTCTAATTGCATACGATCGTCATCAACCATGATATAGGTGCCATCACGTTTCACTACCGGACGTTCTTTAGCCAGATACAAGGGCACTATTGGGATATTTTCCAGATGGATATATTGCCAGATGTCGAGCTCGGTCCAGTTAGATAATGGAAAAACGCGAATACTTTCACCTTTATCGACCTTGCCATTATAGATATTCCATAATTCAGGTCGTTGATTCTTTGGGTCCCAGCGATGATTCTTGTCACGGAAAGAGTAAACACGCTCTTTGGCACGAGATTTTTCTTCGTCACGCCGCGCACCACCAAAGGCAGCGTCAAATTTATATTTATTCAATGCTTGTTTCAGTGCATCGGTCTTCATAATGTTAGTGTGATTTTTACTGCCATGGGTGAATGGCCCGACACCCGCTTTTACACCATCCTGATTAGTGTAAACAATTAAATCCAGATTAAGATCTTTTGCGAGCTCATCACGAAACGTGATCATTTCACGAAACTTCCAGGTGGTGTCCACATGTAATAGCGGGAAGGGCAGTTTACCAGGCGCAAACGCCTTTAATGCCAATTGCAGCATGACAGCGGAGTCTTTACCAATGGAATAGAGCATCACCGGTTTTTCGAATTCAGCTGCAACTTCACGAATGATGTGGATGCTTTCTGCTTCAAGCTGTTTTAGATGTGTCAGGTTGTAATCGGTCATGTCATTTTGTTTGAGAGGAAGACAGGCTCAAGTCATTGTCCACCAGTAAGTAAAAGCGCGGCATTATAGCAGAACGTATTCGAGGGGCTAGCGCATGATGATAGATCATCCAGTTTATTTGTTTGGTAATCCCATATCTGTTGTTGACAGACTATAAATTTCGACTATATTAGCACTCACCAAATAAGAGTGCTAACAATTGTGTTTGCTCTCTATGAAAATCAACAGGTTAGGAAATAAGGAGGTCAGTTTCAATGAATATCCGACCATTACATGATCGAGTGATTGTGAAACGTGTGGAAGAGGAAAAAACATCCCCAGGCGGGATTGTTATTCCTGATTCAGCAACAGAAAAGCCCGTAGAGGGTGAAGTTATTGCTGTAGGCAATGGCAAATTACTGGAAAACGGTGAACTCCGTGCCCTGGATCTAAAAAAGGGTGACAAGGTGTTGTTTGGCAAGTACTCCGGTACTGAAGTCAAAGTCAGTGGCGATGATTACCTCGTACTGCGCGAAGACGACATCATGGGCGTCATTGAATAACACACAAATATTTTAATAGTCAGATCCCTTTTAGGAGGCAATTATCATGGCTGCAAAAGAAGTAAAATTTTCGGACGATGCACGTTCGCGTATGGCGAAAGGTGTAAATGTCCTCGCGAATGCTGTTAAGCAAACGCTCGGCCCTAAAGGTCGTAATGTAATTCTGGACAAGAGCTTTGGTGCTCCAACCGTAACAAAAGACGGTGTTTCAGTTGCAAAAGAAATTGAACTTGAAGACAAGTTCGAAAACATGGGTGCACAGATGGTGAAGGAAGTTGCTTCCAAGACCTCTGATATCGCTGGTGACGGTACGACTACCGCTACCGTACTCGCTCAAGCCATCGTACGTGAAGGTTTGAAAGCGGTAACTGCTGGTACCAATCCTATGGATATCAAACGTGGTATCGATAAAGCGGTATTAGTTGCTGTTGAAGAGTTGAAGAAACTGTCAAAACCTTGTGAAGATAGCAAGGCTATTGCACAGGTAGGTACTATCTCTGCTAACTCTGATGAAAACATCGGCACCATCATTGCCGAAGCAATGGAAAAAGTAGGTAAAGAAGGTGTCATCACGGTTGAAGAAGGTTCAGGCCTTGATAACGAACTGGATGTAGTTGAAGGCATGCAGTTTGATCGCGGTTACCTATCTCCTTACTTCATCAACGACCAGCAAACCATGGGCGTAGAACTGGAAGCTCCTTATATTTTGCTTTATGACAAGAAGATTTCTAACGTTCGTGACCTGTTACCAATTCTTGAAGGTGTTGCCAAAGCAGGTAAGCCTTTGTTGATCGTTGCAGAAGACATTGAAGGCGAAGCCCTGGCTACCCTCGTTGTTAATAACATGCGCGGTATAGTTAAAGTTGCTGCTGTTAAAGCACCTGGTTTTGGCGATCGTCGTAAAGCGATGCTTGAAGATCTCGCTATCCTGACTGGTGGTACAGTCATTTCTGAAGAAGTTGGCTTGAGTCTTGAAAAAGCAACTCTGGAAGATCTGGGTGGAGCAAAACGTGTTCAGATTACCAAAGAGAACACAACTATTATTGATGGCGAAGGCAAGACCAAAGACATCGAAGGCCGTGTTAAGCAGATTCGTCAACAGGTTGAAGATTCAACTTCAGATTATGATCGTGAAAAATTACAAGAGCGCGTTGCTAAACTCGCTGGCGGTGTTGCAGTTATCAAAGTTGGTGCTGCTACCGAGATCGAAATGAAGGAAAAGAAAGCACGTGTTGAAGACGCATTACATTCAACCCGCGCGGCTGTTGAAGAAGGTGTTGTGCCTGGTGGTGGTGTTGCGTTACTTCGCACTTTAGCGGCTGTTTCTAAAGTGAAGGGCGATAACCATGATCAACAAATTGGTGTCGATATCCTGAAACGCGCGTTAGAAGAACCATTACGTCAAATCGTTACGAATGCTGGTGAAGAAGCATCTGTTATCCTGAATAAGGTTGCAGAAGGCAAAGGTAACTACGGTTACAATGCTGCCAGCGGTGAATTCGGCGACATGATCGAAATGGGTATTCTGGATCCAACCAAGGTATCTCGTTCAGCGTTACAGAACGCAGCATCAGTAGCTAGTCTGTTGTTAACAACGGAAGTTATGATTGCTGAAATACCACAGGATGATCATGGTCATGGCCATGGTGGTGGTATGCCTGATATGGGTGGCATGGGTGGTATGGGCGGAATGATGTAATTTTCAACCCATAGTAGTTAAAAAAAAACCCGCATAAAGCGGGTTTTTTTTTACTTAACAGACACACTACCGACATATATAAATCAATTCAATTATCAGCACCACAGTGAGAGTGCTAGCTTCCCTTTTACTTTAAATATTTGCTATGTTCCTAGTTAGATTCAATTCATAACCGATTAATTAATACTGTTATCGGTTTAAAGCAGGCTGTAGTCGAGAAAGGAGGTAGTAATGACGCACTCGATTGATAACGCTAATTTAATTACTAATCTAAATGTGAATGAATACTTTCATGATGCTATTCATGATGCAATTTCACACCAGAGTATTTATCCAAAAGAAGAAACAGTTGTTTATATTGTAAATTTGCTTACCTATTTCACACTTTCCGAAAATATATATGAAGAAAGTTTATCAGGGCGTTCCTCCAAACCACTCGCCATTATTTATAAAGATGCAGTTGATGCATTATCTCATGAAGAGAAAAATGTACATTTAAGAAAACTCGGCGATATTGCCCTGGTTACCTCGGGTTTTTTTGCAGGAAGCATAGAACGCAGCGTAGTTGGAAAAGATTATTTTATCTCTATGGGTGGTAATGCCTACAGCTCATTAGCAGATAATTATCCACGCACAACGATGGACAAAGGTTTATGTGGAGTCTTTTCAGATTTAGCCGATCATTTTATACATTATGTAGATGTATTAACTGAGGTCAGGGAAAGTAATGAATTGAAAGATGATCGTGATGTCTTGAGTTTATATGAATCATGGCTGAAAACGGGTAGTGAGTATGCACGAAAACGTTTGCAAGAAAACGGGGTACTTACGTTTCCATCCGGGAATAAGAGACATTAACTTCGGGCTACTGAAATTCATCTAAACTACTTTCAGGAACAACTGCAATCAATCTACGAGATTGAAACCGAGCATTGTGTTCATGATTATTTAATTACTGATACGAAGCTGGCAGATGTATTAGCTATAAATTCTAGTCAACGGAATTATGAAGAGCGATTGCTTATTGCTGAACATGAAGAAGGGATCGATTTGTCATTGTATATCTCAGCTGATGTGATGGATCATTTGCAGGGATTTCACCCTCTGGATTTAATAGGGCAAGGTAAATATTCAGAATTTTGTCTTATGCTGGAAGGCGTTAGTCATTTTTTGTATGTTGTCTGGAACGCAAAGCACCTGAAGAAAGTGACGTTATTGGAAATGGAAATGCAGGCGGAGATTGATAAGTTTGTTATATTACAATCTTTACTAAACAGCAGCGCTAGTCGTGCCGATGTTGTCTTACTTCGTGCCTGGCTATTTGAAAAAAATAGATTCGATAAAATGTTAACTGAGACAGAACTCGAACGTTACAAGCAGGCTAACTATTATGCTGGAAAATATTGCAAGGGTTTGCAACAGCAGCACAATTTAAAAGGCTTGAATACCGGATTACTGAAAGAGCTGAGACGTTTTTATCGTTTTGTACAACAAGACAAGATTAGATACATAAACAACCAATTGCATTGATGCTGTTTATCGTTTCATGGCCTCAAAGAATTCAGCATTATTTTTGGTTGCTTTTAATCGTTCCATTAAAAACTCCATTGCTGCAAGTTCTTCCATAGGATGGAGTAGTTTGCGTAATATCCAGATCTTCTGTAATTCACTTTCATTAGTAAGCAGTTCTTCACGACGTGTACCCGACCGATTGATATTAATAGCAGGGTAGATGCGTTTTTCTGCAATGGTTCGATCAAGATGTAATTCCATGTTACCCGTACCTTTAAATTCTTCGTAGATAACGTCATCCATTCTTGAACCGGTATCAACCAATGCTGTTGCGATGATGGTTAAACTGCCACCTTCTTCAATATTACGAGCCGCACCAAAAAAGCGTTTTGGTCGTTGTAATGCATTGGCATCTACACCACCGGTAAGCACCTTTCCAGATGCCGGAATAACAGTGTTATAGGCACGTGCCAGACGTGTTATTGAGTCTAGTAAAATAACGACATCTTTCTTGTGTTCAGTTAAACGTTTAGCGCGTTCGATAACCATCTCCGCTACCTGCACATGACGGCTGGCGGGTTCATCAAATGTACTGGAAATAACTTCGCCACGTACTGACCGGGCCATTTCAGTTACTTCTTCAGGACGTTCATCTATCAGCAATACGATCAGGTGAACTTCCGGGTGATTATACGCAATTGATTGAGCGATACTTTGCAGGATCATTGTTTTACCAGCTTTTGGCGGGGAAACAATCAGGCCGCGTTGGCCTTTTCCTATTGGCGAAGCAAGATCAATAATTCGTGGTGTTAAATCTTCAGTGCTGCCATTTCCCTGTTCCAGGGTTAAGCGCTCAGTGGCGAATAACGGGGTCAGGTTTTCAAAAAGAATTTTGCCTTTTGCTTTTTCCGGCGCCTCAAAGTTAATTTCATTAATCTTGAGTAATGCAAAATAACGTTCACCATCTTTGGGTGGTCTTATTTTCCCCGATATATTATCACCGGTTCTGAGGCTGAAGCGTCTTATCTGACTGGGAGAGACATATATGTCATCTGGACCAGCAAGGTAAGAACTACCTGCAGAACGAAGAAAGCCAAAACCATCTTGAAGAATTTCCAGTACACCATCACCGTAAATATCCTCGCCTTTTTTGGCTTGAGCTTTCAGGATTTCAAATATGACATCCTGTTTTCTGGAGCGGGCGACATTATCGAGTCCAAGATCGGTAGAGAGAGAGACTAGCTCTGAGGCTGGTTTTTGCTTTAGTTCTGTTAGGTTCATAGACTTTGAATGTTGGTGAAAATGGAAATTAGTTATTAACAAACGAGGAACGTTTGCAAAATTAAAACGAATTTAAATTTTATTAATTTAAGGGGGTTTGGTTTTTTGGTTGATAAGTTGTTACTTAACCTTGTGATTAAACTAGCACGCGTTTAAGCATACGTCCAGTTAATTTTCATACTAGATATTAGTATCTATAAAAGCTTCCAACTGAGACTTCGATGCTGCTCCGACTTTTGTCGCAATGACATCACCATCCTTAAACAAAATGAGGGTCGGTATACCACGGACTCCATAGGTGGTCGGGGTGTTTTGGTTGTCATCTATGTTTATTTTAGCGACAGTCAATTTTTCTTTATAATGGTCAGCCAACTGATCAAGAATAGGGGCAATCATTTTGCATGGTCCGCACCATTCGGCCCAGAAATCGACTATTACGGGCAGTTCTGATTTTAAAACTTCATCTTCAAAGCTTGAGTCTGTAACATGTAATATACTTTCGCTCATTTTAATTTATGTTCCTTAAATATTATTTGAGGTGCAATTTCAACGAAATTGAAGGTTAATTGCAAGTTCGATATTCAAATACTGTTTAATTAAGTACTCGGGTCACTCACCTAAAGGTGTCTATTGTTGTTAATATACATTGATAAAGCCTAAAGGAGATACCATTGAGGCGCACTAAATTAGATGTCTATATATTCTCGAAAAGGTAAATTTTAATTACGATTCGTTACACGCAGTGCCATTTGCGCCTATATTATACTTTGGACTATTAAATGACATCAAAAAATACAAATACCCCTGAATTCAAGCAGTTTGCGCTGGATGAACGCCTTTTAACAGTCCTTGATGATATTGGATTTAAACAATGCACACCGATTCAGGGTGAGTGCTTACCATTAATTCTTGAGGGGCATGATATAGCCGGCCAGGCGCAGACGGGCACCGGTAAAACGGCAGCCTTTTTGTTAGCAACGTATCATTTTTTACTACGTAATAAAGCTGCACCAAATAGTAATTTGCGTGCACTGATAATTGCGCCAACACGTGAATTGGCGATCCAGATTCACAAAGATGCAGAAACATTTAATCAACACTGTGGTTTAAGGTTGGGTCTTGTTTATGGCGGAATTGATTACGAAAAACAAAGAACTTCATTAGCGGATGGGGTGGATATCCTGATTGGAACACCGGGTCGATTAATTGATTATTTCAAGCAGGGTGTGTTTAGACTCAAGGACGTTGAGATTGTGGTCCTGGATGAAGCGGATCGTATGTTTGACCTCGGTTTTATCAGTGACATTCGTTATATTCTGCGGCGCATGCCAAAGCCCGAAAAACGCTTAAACATGCTGTTTTCAGCGACATTATCGCATCGGGTGATGGAGCTAGCCTATGAACATATGAATAGTCCCACACTGGTTAAAATTAACCCGGAGCAGATTACTGCCGACAAGGTTACTCAGGTTCTTTATCACGTTGCAAATGATGAAAAGATTCCATTGCTGCTGGGATTATTGAAGCAAATGGATCCGCATAGAACAATTGTGTTTGTAAATACCAAGCGTACAGCAGAAATGGTCTGGTCTTACCTTGAAGGCAATGGCATTCATTCTGCTATTTTATCGGGTGATGTACCGCAAAAGAAACGACAGAGATTATTTAATGAATTTTCAAACGGGGAATTAGCGGCATTAGTTGCAACCGATCTTGCTGCCAGAGGATTGCACATTCCTGAGGTTAGTCATGTGTTTAACTTTGATTTGCCACAAAATTCGGAAGATTATGTGCATCGTATCGGCAGGACTGCACGTGCCGGAGCTAGTGGTGATGCGGTCAGTTTTGGCTGTGAAGATTACATTTATTCCTTGATGGATATCGAGGCTTATCTGGGATACTCAATTCCTACCGTGCAAATAACGGAAGACTTGCTTTTAAAACCTGAAGCACCGGTAAAACGGAAGCATCACGAAGAAACTCATTCTAAACATAAGAAAAAGAGTCAGCGACGACCGCAGCGCCAAGGCGGGAGATCAACTCACCAAAAAAGCTAGGCTAATACGCGTTTTATCCAGACGCCTATGGCAATGATTTCCTCGATGCAGACCGAATGTTGCATTTTATATTCATGCCACTCAACGCTATAACCCTGACTTTTCAATGTTTCAGCAGATGCTTTACCTTGCGCAACCGGGATAACCGGATCAGAGATTCCATGCGCCATCATAATGGCAATGTTTTTATCAGTTACTGCTTCTGCTTCCAACTGTTTGGGTAATGGCAAATAGGTTGATAAGGCTAGCAAACCCGCCAGAGGTTTTGCGTAGCGTAGACCTGCATGTAGTGTAATAGCACCACCTTGAGAAAAACCTGCCAGTATTATTTTGTTAGATTCGATGCCAGTTTCAATTTCAGCATCAATGTAATGGTTTATCAGTTCCGAAGAAGCAACAATTGATTCACTATCTTCCTGATCACGGAGATTAGGTGACTTAACGTCATACCAGGCCCGCATATGCATTCCGTTATTGATAGTTACCGGTCGCTTGGGCGCATGTGGAAAAATAAAGCGGATACCTGATTCAGGCTCGAGGTTTAGTTCTGGTACTATGGGCTCAAAATCATGGCCATCGGCGCCTAGCCCATGTAACCAGATAACACTGGCTTTGTGAGATGATTTGGGTTCAATGATTATTGCGTCTCGTTCGAATGACATTTTAAATCCTGTTAATTAAATAGTGATGATATATCCTCTCAGTAGACGCTAATTCAATTCAAGTCGTTTTTCCTTTTGTCATATTTTGTTATGCTCAAGGAAATAGCGAATGCATCAGAGGACGCCGTGATGAATAGAGACTGTAAAATCAAGATAATCAGATTGGGAATAATACTAATGTTGTTGTCCTGTGTCTCTGCATGTGGTCAAAAAGGTGACCTATATTTGCCTCCGGAAGCAAACATTTCAGCTTCTGATTTTTCCAACACTGCCTGATAAAAATGTCCGAGTTTAATTATAAAGACGGCTTGCTGAATGCCGAAGGGGTGTCATTGGCAGAAATTGCCCGTCAATTTGGCACGCCTTGTTATGTCTACTCGCGTAAAGCTATCGAAGATAGCTGGCTCGAATTCGATACGGCATTGAAACAGCAAAAACATCTGGTCTGTTATGCGGTGAAAGCGAATTCAAATATTGGTCTGTTAAATATATTGGCAAAACTCGGATCAGGGTTTGATATTGTTTCTATCGGTGAAATGGAGCGAGTGCTGCATGCTGGTGGCAGACCAGACAAAATTGTTTTTTCCGGCGTGGGAAAACGTGAAGATGAAATGCGGGCCGCGCTTAAGGCAGGTATCAAATGTTTTAATGTTGAGTCAATTAACGAGTTAGTGCGGCTTAATGATGTCGCCGGTGAAATGCATATGCATGCGCCAGTCTCATTGAGAGTTAATCCTGATGTCGATGCTAAAACCCATCCTTATATTGCAACTGGTTTAAAAGAAAATAAATTTGGTATCGCATTTCAAAATGCAATTGCAGCCTATGAAATAGCTTCCGCATTACCGAATATCACAATAAAAGGAATTGACTGCCATATCGGTTCACAAATCACAACGCTGGAACCTTTCAAGGATGCCTTGTTGAAAGTGCTCGAATTGATCGAGCAACTAAAACAACTGGAAATAACGTTCGAGCATATAGATCTGGGCGGAGGCCTTGGCATAACCTATGAAAATGAAGTGCCGCCTGCAAGACGCGATTATATACAAACGATACTGACTACCTTGAACAATACAAAACTCGAACTAATTATAGAGCCGGGACGGAGTATTGTGGGAAATGCGGGTGTGCTGCTAACCAAAGTTGAATACCTGAATAATTCACAGGATCATAATTTTGCTATTGTGGATGCAGCCATGAATGATTTGATACGCCCATCACTTTATGATGGCTGGCATAATATAAAACGTGTTGTTGAAGCAGCAACAGTTGAAGAAGAGCTATATGATGTCGTTGGTCCTGTTTGTGAAACAGGTGACTTTCTCGGCAAGAATCGTTCCTTGCCGTTAGAACCGGGAGATCTTCTGGCGGTATGTTCAGCAGGCGCTTATGGTTTTTCTATGGCTTCAAACTACAATTCACGGCCGCGTGTTTCAGAAATCATGGTTGATGGTAATCAGGTTCATGAGATTCGCAAAAGAGAGTCTACTGAAGACTTGATGAATGGCGAGTCGTTGCTACCGAAATAGCTCATTTTTCAACCAAATATAGCTTCCCGAACTAAATTAAAGAACCTCGTTGGCAAAATCAGCCAGGCGAGAACGTTCGCCTCGCATCAGTGTTATATGGCCGCTGTGTTCCCAGTCTTTAAAACGGTCCACCACATAGGTAAGTCCGGATGTTGTTTCAGTCAGGTAAGGTGTGTCTATTTGTGAAATATTACCTAATACGATTAATTTACTGCCAGGACCTGCACGAGTAATTAATGTCTTCATTTGTTTAGCGGTCAGGTTTTGCGCCTCATCAACAATAATAAAGCGATTTAGAAAGGTACGTCCACGCATGAAATTTAGTGAACGGATCTTGATGCGTTTAGTTAACAGGTCGGCAGTAGCGGCCCGTTCCCACTCACCACTTTCATCAGAGTTGGTTAATACTTCAAGATTATCGAGCAAGGCGCCCATCCACGGCGCCATTTTCTCTTCTTCTGTGCCGGGTAAGAAGCCAATGTCTTCACCAACAGGAATAGTGACGCGGGTAATGATGATTTCGCGATAGAGTTTTTTGTCCATTACCTGATCCAGACCAGCTGCCAGGGTTAACAATGTTTTACCCGTGCCTGCGGCACCCAGGATAGTAACCATATCAATATCGGGATCCATCAGCAGATTAAAGGCAAAGTTTTGTTCCCGATTACGGGCATTCACGCCCCATACCGCCTGGTTATCTTTTCTGTAATTAATAGCGTGTACTAAAGTTGTTTTTTCCTTGCTCGTTTTTTTAACCAATGCTTCGAAGCCTGTTCCTTCATCAGTGTATAAACCTTGATGCGGATAACATTCTTCGAGTGGTTGCCCCTTAATTTCATATAAGGTGCGCATATCTTCCTGCCAGGATGTTAGAGCCTCTGATTTTGTATCCCAAAAATTTGCAGGTAATTCATTAATGCCGGTATAGAGTAAATCCGCATCATCCAACACCTTGTCACTGGTGTAGTCTTCAGCGTGTATGCCCACGACACGCGCTTTAATGCGTAAATTGATATCTTTGGAAACCAATGTGACAACTTTATCGGGATAATTTTTTTGCAATGAGAGTGTTATGCCGAGAATAGAGTTATCTGCATTCTTACCTGGCAGGCTTTCTGGCAAGCTGTCTGGCAAAATCTGCGTTTGCAAAAACAGTCGTCCGCCAGGTTCGCTATGCCCGTTCAATTGTCTTGCAGAGTTTAATGCGAGGCCTTTGTTGATATCGTCTGTTTCAGCATCATTAATGATTTCATCAATGAAACGACTTACCTGGCGAACGTTTCGGGCAACCTCGGAAACACCTTTTTTGGCAGCATCAAGTTCTTCCAATACCACCATTGGAATAAAAATATCATGTTCCTCAAATCGAAACAGAGATGCCGGGTCATGCATCAACACATTGGTATCAAGGACAAAAATGCGAGAGAGATTATTGTCGGACATAGTCGGATTAAAATTAATATTAAAGAGTTTTTAAGGCGTCAAGAACTTCGTCGACGTGACCTTTTACTTTTACTTTACGCCATCCATTGCGTAATACGCCTTTTTCATCAATCAGGAAGGTAGAACGTTCGATGCCCATCACTTTTTTTCCATACATATTTTTTTCTTTAATCACATCAAACAATGTGCAAAGCGTTTCGTCTTCATCTGACAGTAAGTCAAACGGAAAACACTGCTTCTCTTTAAAATTCTCATGTGATGATAGTTTGTCTCTGGAGACACCCAGAATAATGCAGTTACGGGAACTGAACTTACGGATGTTATCGCGAAAGTCCTGTCCCTCCAGCGTGCAACCAGGGGTGCTGTCTTTAGGGTAAAAATATAAAACAATATTTTTACCTTTTAGTGTTGATAGTTTGATGGTTTGATCGCCGGTAGCCGGCAGACTGAATGCGGGAACTTTTTTCCCAATACTGACTTTACTCATAATTAAATCGTTACCAATTATTTAATAAATTATTTTTACTCGTAGACATAATAGCAATTGTTATTATTAGGGTGCTTCTAAAAAAGTGCATTTTTAGGAATATCCTTATTTTACAGGTTCCATTATGGCATCTAGATTAAGGCGGTCACAAAATTCTATGAAATCTCCACGAATTGAAGCGATAGATGTATCCGAGGGTATATTTACCATCATATGCAAGGAAAACATTTTGGCTCCAGTCAATGAAGCCTCATAGGTATTTGAAGCCATTTCCTGAATAAAAAGATTATTAGTCGACATGAATTCAGTGATATCCAACAGGATGCCAGGATGATCGAGACCAACGACATCAACCGCATAGGGCATTGAATCACCTTGTGGCTTGTCCAGGGTCGTGCGTCTTGTCAGAATTTGTACGTCGTGTTCCTGCGCGAATATTCTGAGCATATCTTCAATTTTAGCAATGGCATCCCAGTTTCCAGTCAGGAACAGCATTAAAGACAATTCATGCCCAAGTAATTTGAAACGGCTATCGACGATATTGCAGCCGCTGGATTTAGTTAACTTGGATAATTTACGTATGATTTCACTGGAGTTTTCCACCAGCGCACTGACTACAAGATAGTTTTGCATCTTAAACTTGGAAGATATTTTAGGTAATTACGGTATAAATCGTCTGATATTAGTATCATTGTGGCTATATAACTGCAATGGGTATTATATAAAGGTCAATGTCCTTGTCATAGGGTCACATGATTAAGTACCATACACGTTTTTGTCAACTACTCATAATATAACTATTCATATGTTCACCGGAAGTATGGTTGCCATTGTTACCCCGATGCAAGCTGGAGTCAGTCCAGATACGGCGTTGGATAATCAGGCATTGGAAAATTTGCTCGAATTTCATATCGAACAGGGTACTGATGCCATTGTTGCTGTTGGCACGACTGGAGAATCGGCCACCCTCACTGAAGAAGAACATTGTGCCGTCATTAAGCGGGTCGTAGAAATTGTTAATGGGAGAATTCCGGTTATTGCGGGTACCGGAGCAAATTCAACCATTGAGGCTATTTCACTAACCCGTTGCGCGCAGAAAGTTGGCGCAGACGCCTGTTTATTGGTGACGCCTTATTACAATAAACCAACGCAGGAAGGTTTGTATCTGCACTATAAAGCGGTTGCCGAAGCGGTCGACATACCACAAATTCTCTATAATGTGCCGGGCAGAACTGCGTGTGATATGTTGCCTGATACAATAATTCGATTAGCAACTGTAAAGAATATTATCGGTGTAAAAGAAGCGACTGCAGATTTAACCCGGGTAAAAAAAATACGTGATGGGGCGGGCGCTGATTTTCTGCTGTTAACGGGGGATGATGAGACTACCAAAGATTTTATTCTTCAAGGTGGTGACGGCGTCATTTCAGTGACAGCGAATGTTGCCCCAAAAGCGATGCATGATATGTGTATGCTGGCGTTGAATGGAGATATGGAAGGAGCAACAAATATAGATGAGACGCTGGTTGGTCTACATAAACAATTATTTATCGAATCAAATCCAATACCTGTGAAGTGGGCCTTACATAAATTAGGCTTTATTCAAGCAGGTATAAGACTGCCTATGACCTGGATGTCGGAATCAGCGGAATCTAAATTACTTGACGCCATGAAACAGGCAGGAGTTATATAATTACAACATGATGATATTACGCAATCTTTTATTAATACTTACTTTTTTAACAGTTTATGGTTGTTCTGGTATTCCTGGTCTTGGCAGTTTGGATAAAGTATTGCCTGACAAGCGTACAACATATCAAAAAAGCAGAGGTATGCAGGAACTCGAGGTTCCTCCTGACTTGACTGTAACTGAAGGCGAGTACTCGGCAGATATTCCTGGTGAAGAATCAACTTCACTCTCTGAGTTTCAACGACAACGTGCTGTTAACAAACGACAAGGAGCCGTTCTGGGTTCTGGTGAAGTTGATGGTGAGCAATGGCTGGCGCTAAGAGGGTCATCGTATGATATTTGGCCAAAACTTCGCGAATTCTGGCAACAGGAAGATTATAAAGTTGATCTGGATGACGCCGAGTTAGGTGTGCTTGAAACTGACTGGAAAGAGGAGGAAGGCAGTCGACATAAATTCAAGATCTTTGCTGAGCCTGATGAATCCGGTGGCACGATGTTATTTATGTCGAGTGAAAGAGAAGACCTGTCCGAAGGCGAATGGCTTGAAGCATTGGCAGACGCGAAGATGGAAAAAGAGTACATCCGTAAAATAAATCTGCATTTTTACGGGACTGAAGGTATCAATGCGACAAGTACGGCAACGAGTTCGAGTACAAGCTCTTCTCCGGCCCCATCAGTTAAACCTGCCCCGGCAAAACCGAAGGCAGAAGTGCTTGATGTCGGTGATGGAAAGAGTTATCTGGTTTTTCCTCAAGAATATACTCGCGCATGGCGAGAAACACAGATGGTTGTCGAGCGTGCTGGTTATCTGATCGAAACAAGCGATCAGGAAAAAGGTATTTATGATTTTCGCTATTTCAAACCAGAAGGTGAGAAAGAAGAAAAAGGATTTTTATCGAAATTGAAATTTTGGGGTGACGATGAAGACGAAGGCAAACTTTATCAATTAAGTCTGACCGGCGTTGGAGACAAAACAGAAGTTATTGTAATGAATCAAGATGGCGAATGGGAAACTGGAGAAGATGCCACTGATATTCTTGATACATTGAAAGGTTTGTACAACAAACTTTAGAGACCAGATTTTTTACCCTGCTGTTATTGGGGTTAGAGTATTAGTAGCTCCGTGAAGTAGATGTGATTTTTAATAATTACTCCTGTTGCGCGGAGTTCTTATTGCTTATGAGTGCGATAAAAATAAATAGAATAAATAAGGGGCATGACATGAGCAATGAGCACAACCATTATTCTGCAAGACTCCGCTTGGAAGAGCATTTCAAAGTTTTATTTTATGTCTTGTTTGTCTTATTTCGATTCCCGTATCTGCAGGTATAAAATTCGAACACAGTGACACTGTCTGGTTAAGTATCGGTGGCGGTGCAAGGATGCAACTCGACTCCAGAAAAAGTGATTTGGATAATAATTCCGAAGTGTCTTTCGACAGTATCCGTGTTTATATCGCTGCGCAATTACATAAATATCTGAAATTCAGTATTAATACCGATAAGCAAAACCATGACTCTACCGATCTTATTGATGCCATGGTGCGTTTTGAATTGCATCCCGGTTTTAACCTTTGGTTAGGCCGCCTGGTTGTTCCCGGCAATCGTATCGGTATGAGTGGACCTTTCTATGGTATGAACTGGATCCAATATCGTCAGCCGCTATATCCTACAGAGACAGGTGGTGCAGCAGGTAGTCTCGGCCGTGGTGAAGGTGGTGTGTTCTGGGGTACAACAGGTAAGTTTCATTATGCGCTTGGAATCGTTGATGGCTTGAAGGGCTTTAGCAATCAATCCAATCATAAACTTTACGCTGCACGATTAACCTACAACTTTCTCAATGTCGAATCCAACTTCGGTTATTACACTAGTTCTACTTACTTCGGCGAACAAGGCAATCTCTTTACAGTTGCACTTACTTTACAAAATCAGGACGGCGGAACCGGTAGTGCTGTTGAGCAGGGTGATTATTTTGGTTACTCGATCGACCTGTTATCCGAGACGGTTCTTCCAGGTATTGGTGTCGTTACAATTGAAGCAGAATATAAAGATTTTGATGCGGACTACAGTAGCGCATCACCACCTACCGCTGGTTTGACTGGTTGTTTTTGTTTGTTTGATGGTGACTCAGTGTTTGCTACGGTTAGTTACTTATATCCCAAGGTTATTGGTGTGGGCAAGTTCCAGCCTTATTTTCGTTATGTTGAAAATAATCCAACGAACGCTACATCAAGTGATTCTTTTGAAGTTGGTAGTAACTATATTATTAAAGGTCATATGGCCAAGCTGAATTTGAGTTATGTTAGCGGCGATACCAATGCCAGTGGTTATGCCGGTAGAGACGTAGATAAAATTACTTTTGGTATTCAGTTACAATATTAAAAAGTGAATTCAAGTTGTCACCGATGAACAAACATAAGGACGACTAATGATTGAAATACAATCGCTTGATAGAGGTAATCTCTTTCGGCGAACTATATGTTTTTTAATCGTTAGTCTTTCATTAACTTTTACTGTGCCAGTAATTGCCGGTGTCAAGTTTGAGCATAGTGACACCTTATGGTTGACTGCGGGCGCGGGTATTAGAATGCAACTTGATTCCAGAAAAAGTGATTTCGAAAATAATAATGAATTTTCCTTTGATAGCATACGATTCTATTTTGAAGCACAAGTACATAAATACCTGAAGTTTTATGTGAATACCGATAAGCAGAATCATCAACGGACATTTATGATGGATGCTATAGCAAGGTTTGAATTTAATCCGAGTATTAATGTTTGGATCGGTCGAACATTAGTACCGGCAGATCGAATTGATAAGAACGGTCCCTTTTATTCACTAAATTGGAACCAATATACACAGCCACTTTTTCCTTCTGGTTACGGCGCTAGTGCTGGCACATTAGGTCGAAGTGAAGGCGGTGTTTTTTGGGGTACAACGGGCAGAGTACATTATGCATTGGGTATATTTGATGGTTTGAAAGGTCAGAGTAATCAGGATAATCATTTACTGTACAGCGCGCGTCTTTCTTACAGTTTTCTAGACATAGAATCTAACCCAGTCTATTACTCAAGTTCTAGTTATTTTGGTGAACAAGGCAATCTGCTAACGCTTGCCTTTGCCTTTCAACAGCAATCCGGTGGCTCGGGAAGTTCAATTGAGCAAGGCGACTTTTTTGGTTATACCTTTGATGTTTTATCAGAGACTATTTTAGATGATGGGGGTGTTTTTACAGTTGAGGCAGAATATAAAAAGTTTCATTCTGATTTTACACTCGCCACACCACCAGCAGCAGGATCAGCAGATTGTTCTTGTTTATTTGATGGGCATTCAATTTTTGCTACTGTTGCTTACTTGATTCCGAAGGTGATTGGTTGGGGTAAATTTCAACCTTATTTCAGGTATGTTGAAAATAACCCTAGTGATGCTAGAACCAGTGACTCTGTTGAGTTCGGTACGAATTATGTTATCTCGGGTAATAATGCGAAATTAAATTTTAACTTTATCAGCGGTGATAACAACGCTAGCGGTTATGCCGGCAGGGATGTCGATCTGTTTACTTTCGGTGTGCAGCTACAATATTAATGTAAATATTCTTATATGGTTTTCTTAGCCATCTGTTCTGCAATGTAATCAGCCTGTCGAATGGCCAACGTGACAATTGTTAGTGTAGGGTTTTCTGCTGCACCGGTTGTGAATTGACTGCCATCTGATATAAATAAATTTTTAATATCATGTGTTTGACCAAAACCATTACACACACCTTCAGATGCTTTAGCACTCATGCGATTAGTGCCGAGATTATGGGTTGAAGGGTAGGGCGGTGTTTCCCAAACCGTTTTTGCTCCCGCTGCTTCATAGACCATCGTACCTTGTTTATAAGCATGATTACGCATAGCGATATCGTTCTTATGATCATCAAAGTGAACATTAGGGATCGGTTGGCCATGCTGATCTTTTTCCGTTGCATGTAGTGTGACGCGATTCTTTTTCTGTGGCATGTCCTCGCCAACGATCCACATGCCAGCCATATGATCATAGTCTTCCAGTGCATCACTGAATTTTTTACCTGATGCACCAGGATCAAGAAACGCGGCCATGAACGGCAAGCCAAGTGACAAGGTTTCCATTTCGTAACCGCCGGCAAAACCTCTACTGGTGTCGTGTCGATTTTCATCAGCAATGATACCGGCCATGGTCGTACCGCGATACATATGCACCGGTTTTTCAAATGTCGCATAAACCGAACCGGTAGTGTGTCGCATATAATTTCTACCGACCTGTCCGGAAGAGTTTGCAAGGCCATCAGGAAACAAAGAACTGGCAGAGTTTAATAACAAACGTGGTGACTCGATTGAATTACCAGCGACGCAAACGATGCGTGCTTTTTGTAGATGTTGATTACCATCTTTATCTGCATACAAGACACCGCTCACTTTCCCCTCAGCATCGTGTTTAATCTGTAAGACATGAGATTCAGAACGTAAGTCCAGATTACCAGTAGCTTCCGCTGCGGGTATCTCAGTATATAAGGTTGACCATTTAGCACCGGATTTACAGCCTTGAAAACAAAAACCGATTTGCTGACAGGCTGCTCTACCGTTGCGTGGACGGCTGTTGATCGCCATACGACCAGTATGTACTTCCTTATAGCCGAGCTTTTTCGCACCGGCATACATGACCTTGAAATTGTTATTACCAGGAAGACCGGGAATGCCATTCGTACGTGTGACGCCCATCTTATCTTCCGCCCTAGCATAGTAAGGTTCAAGATCTTTCAACGTTATAGGCCAATCAATTAAATTAGCGTCATCTATTTTTCCATAATGTGTTTCTGCTCTAAATTCATGATCCTGAATTCGTAGACTAGCGCCTGCCCAATGCGTCGTCGTACCACCAACCGTCTTACAAATCCATGCGGGCAGGTTCGGAAAGTCTTTGGCAACGCGCCAATCGCCAGAAGTTGTACGTTTATCTAACCAGGCCAGTTGACTGAAGGAAGGCCATTCGTCATTAACAAAATCACTGATGCTGAGGTGTTTGCCTGCTTCAAGCAAGACAACCTTGATTCCTTTCTGACACAGTTCATTTGCAAGTGTGCCGCCACCGGCACCTGAACCAATAATGACAACTGCTGTGTTATCGTTTAAGTCGAGATTAGCCAAGAGAGTTCTCCCCTAATTTTTATCGTGCTTTAGGACTGGCAGATTCCGGTGGTTGTGGCAACCAATCCAGATCATCAAAACCACGATTTATATAACCACCATGTTTAGTAGAAGCACCTTCGTAGCCGAAGTGTTCCCATAGTTCTTTATTATTATAAATTCCGGTAACGCATTTAGATCGAACTTGTTGAAAAAAAGCAGTGTCTTCGATTTTTTTCAGTACGGCGCTGCGTTTATCAGCCGATAGCTCGCTCCAGTTACCCTGAGCAAGTTGGTCGATATCTTTCACCCCGTTCTTGAGTTGCTGTGCAGTTTTTTCATCTGCACTCGCATCTGTATCGAGTGCTTTTACGACAACAGCATAGAATTTATCTTCGATAGCATCATGCGGATATAACAAGCGTGTCATGTAAAGCAATGTTTTACTTTCATGTTCATTAAGAATAGTAAGCGCTGCAGACCAGCCTGTTGCAGGGAAGACAAGAGAGACGACGCCAGAAGAGGCAACAACAACTCCTGCAAGTGCTTTGCTGCTGTTGCAGAGAAATTCTCTACGATTAAGATATTTTTTTTTCATTATCGTTATACCATTATGTAGTGATATATCGGCAGAGACCTGATGTAAAAGACAGTAGCCCTGTATGTAATTCAGAAAACAATTTCAGTATAAATATCTTTATAGCTGATATCTACTCATTTAAATTATAGTTTATATTTTTGCAGCAAGTCATTTTGTTATGCCGTTAAATTATTTTCCTTTAGTTATAAGTAATGATAGTCATAGTGCAAACGCACAATTGTTCTTATGACCCATCAGTTCCTGTACCTAATGTAAAGAGAGGTGATAACACACACCTGATTTGGAGTAGGTTCGTGGAAAAAGAGTTCATCTTTATGAGACACAGAAAAGCAATATGTAATGGTATTAAGCAAGTCTGCTTATAGTAATTAATTAAAATGTTAGTATTCAGCTAACAACCAAAGCAGACGTTGTGGAAATGTAAATTGAACCCATAGATTAATATGTTAGGCATCTAATACAATGAATAAAGCTAACCTCATAAAACTAATTGATTTGCTGTCATTTATTGGTCTGTCTGCTTTAATCTCTACCGGTGCATTAATTAAATTTTCATTACCTCCTAAAAGTGGAGCAGCAACCATTTGGGGGCTTACTCGTCATGAGTGGGGAGATATTCATTTTTACATTTCTGTATGTTTTTTAATCATTATTACTACCCACCTTTTTTTACACTTAAAATTCATAAAGGCTGCAATTATAGGTAAGGCTTCTCGAGAAATCGGATACAGAATAGCAGTTGGTTTCATTGGTTTTATCGTATTGATATTATTTTTATTTAGTCCGTTTATATCTTCAATTGAAAAGGCAGGAGAAAGAAATTTTGATAGCAAACATGAATGGAGAAATAAATGAAGTCTGACAAATCACTCCAAAACCGCGATGCTGGTTTTTTGTCGTTAATGTCCACTTCTTCTGGCCTAACGGAGAGTTACAGTTAGAACGTTAAAAAGCGGACATTCAGACATTACCTAAAGGGCTTTCAACTCCATAATACATGCTTTATTTACAGGGATAGTGGCGCTACTGTGTGCGCTGTAAAAAGTATTTGAGATGATAAATTTAATAAAATATTATATATAGACCACACACGTTCATTAATATTTTGAGATGCAACACGACCTGAAATCAAATAAAGAAAATGCAATTGAATTTTATCGCACTGCCTATTTAGGCGATCCATCCTTGGCCGTTGAGAAATATGTCGGGTCTGTATACATCCAGCACAATCCTGCAGTTGCCGAGGGTAAACAGGGTTTTATTGATTACTTTGATAAAATGGCAAAGGACTATCCTGATAAAGATATTGAGTTTGTACGCGCTATTGGTGAGGGTGATCTGGTTGCGCTTCATACGCATCAGACCTGGCCCGGAAATGAACACTATGTGACGATGGATTTTTTTCGTTTTGATGAAAGCGGAAAAATAGTTGAACATTGGGATTCAATACAATCAATACCCCGGGAATCTAAAAATGATAACGCTATGTTCTAGGCTAGAGATAACAAGGTGTCGAAGTATGATTCAACACAAAAAAGGTTTCAGGGTTTAAAATAGAACTTAACGTTTTTTAACATGCGACATTAAGCGTCGACGTTTAGCGACTTGTCTTTGGGTTAAGATATTCTTTTTGCCTTTGAATGGATTGTCGCCTTGTTTGAAATCAACCAATACATTTGTGCCAACTAATTTTAAACGTTTACGAAATACACTTGCCAGATAGCGTTTGTAGGCATCGGGTACTTTGTCAGTCTGGTTGCCATGAATAATGACGCGGATTGGATCGGTACCGCCTATGTGGGCATAGCGTAGTTTTATTCGTCGACCATTCACCATGTGTGGTGGATGTTTAGCAACGGCATCTTCAAGAATTTCAGTCATGTCTGATGTTGATATATTGAAATCCAGAGATTTTTCTATCTTATTTATGGTTTTGAATAAATTACCAACGCCGGTGCCATGCAGTGCCGAGATGAAATGGTATTGAGCATAATCAATAAAACTGAATTTGCGTGACAATAAGTCCTTTACCCGTTCCTTGTCCGAGGTTTCCATGCCATCCCATTTATTCACAGCAATAATAAGTGACTTGCCGCTATCTTCGATCATTCCTAATAGCGTTGTATCCTGTTCTGTCACGCCTTCACTGGCATCAAGTACAAGAATTATTATTTTTGCCGCATTAATTGCATCAAATGATTTCAGGATGCTGAATTTTTCAACCATGTCATGCACTTTGCTTTTTCTGCGCACGCCAGCGGTATCAATCAGGATGTAATCTTTACCATTTTTTTCGAAAGGTATTTTAATACTGTCGCGGGTTGTGCCGGGATGATCAAAAGTAAGTACGCGTTCTTCACCCAACATGCGATTTATCAATGTTGATTTACCAACATTGGGTCGGCCTAAAACCGAAATAGCGAGACCTTCCAATTCTTCAACTTCTTCGTCATCAGTTGCAGGAATGTTTTTAATAATGGCATCAAGTAAATGAGGTACGCCGTCACCACGTTTGGATGAGATCGGCCAAATAGAGTCTGTACCAAGCCGATAGAAATCACTGGTGGTAAGGTCGGCTTCATAACCTTCGATTTTATTAACAGCCAGATATATTGGTTTGTTTAATTTGCGAAATTCTGTGGCCAATATTTCATCAACATGTGTCAGTCCATCTCGGCCATCGACAATCCAGATCAACACTGACGCTTCACTAGCTGCCAGCATGGATTGCTCAGTCATTAAATTAGCCACATCCTGACTGTCATGATCTTCTTCACCAATACCGCCCGTATCAATGATCAAAAACGATCGGTCGTTATGATGCATCACGCCATACTGACGATCACGCGTTACCCCGGGACGATCAGCCACCAGGGCATCACGGCTTGAGGTGAGGCGATTGAAAAACGTAGACTTGCCAACGTTGGGACGACCAACGATAGCGATAACTGGTTTCATAGTTTGTACTAGATTTTTGTGGTTGATGAATTCATCAATAATAGCGAAGACAGTTTATTCTTCTTCGTCATCACTCGAGAAAACATTCAGGATTTTCCCAAAGAAAGAGCGTTCTTCTTTTACCTCTTCAGGTTCCTGGGTTACTGTTTCGACAGCTTCTTTTGGTACCGGTTTATTTGGTCTGCCAGAAACACCATTGTTCACATAGGTGTAAGCTGCGAGTCTGCCGCCGCTGGAATAGGCGAACAGCATATCATTTGAAACTATGGGTTTAGTCAGTATTGGATCTTCTTCAACTTCAACGCGCGCTGTAAAGTCACCTGTTGTAATGTCTAACCAATGTAAATAACCCTCGAAGTCACCAACAACAACCTTGTCACCAAGGATTGCAGGACCGGTCACTTTTCTGTGTGCGAGTTTTTCCTGTTTCCAGACTGATGTACCGGAGAAACGATCAATAGCCCAGACATTCCCCTCATGATCAGTGACATAAAGATTTTCATCATCCGCACCTAATTCAGAATGTGAGGAAATATCACGCTGCCATAATACTTGACCCCTATCTAACGATAATGCCGTTACATTAGCCTGAAACGTAGTGACGTAGATAGTGTCGCCAATGATTAACGGTTGCGAATCGATATCCACCATTCTTTCAAGTTCGCTTCTACCACGGGAGATGGCAACTTTGGTTTCCCAGATCAGTTTTCCTGTTTTTAGCTCCAGCGCCGTAACGCGACCGCCATCAAAACCGACGATAACCAGTCCGCGTGATATCACCGGTGTGCTGGTTCCACGTAGCGTTAAAGTAGGGACAGACCGATCATAGATCCAGAGACGCTCACCATTAGTTGCATCGATTGCAAAGATTTTTCCATCTATGGTTCTAATGATGACAACAGCATCGGACTCTCTGGGCGAAGATAGTATTTCGCTGGATACTTTTGAACGCCAGATTTCGTCGCCGGTATCATTAGCCAAAGCCAGTACATCACCTTCGCTTGAACCAACCAGAACCAGATTTTCATCCGCTCCGGGGCCACCTGTAATGGGCAGGTCGCTATCAATGCGCCAGATTTTTTTTCCGGTATCAGCATAGAGCGATGCGATATCGCCGCGGGTATCAGCAATAAAGATTTGTTCACCTAAAATAACCGGTGCCAGTTTGATGAAGAGTTCATCAGTACCTTTTACGATGTTTTGTGACCACACTTTTTTCAGATCGGCGGTTGCAACGATATCAGTCAGGGGGGTTGGTGGTTCAGCATTATCGCTATCGTTGCCCATAATTTCTTTTATCACCTCTCCAGCGCCACAACCAGTGCAGAGGGATAAAATGAGCAGCAGTGCTAAAGTACGCAAGGTAGTAAACAAATTAACTTCTACCCAGGTTTTCGAGTTTCATTTGTAAAACCGCTTGTGCCTCTGCAGACGCCTGGGTGTTTACGAGAGATTTTTCATAGGCTTGTCGTGCTTCCTCAGCTTTTCCCTGCTTTGCGTATATGTCGCCGCGCAATTCTTCATAGCGCGCAATAAATGCACCGGTATTGCTGATGTTTAGTGTTTTTTCTGCATCGTCCAGTTTGTCTTCTGCAATCAATACTCGAGCCAGACGTAATCGGGCAATATGCTCAACTTCAGCCTGTTTAGTATTTTTTAGTACCCATCTTAAATGAGTTTCAGCTTGTTCGAGATTGCCCGCTTCGGCTGTGATTTTCGCTAACATCAATGTTGCAAATACAGCATAGGTACTGGACTTGTAATCACCAATGATACGGTTAGCGTAAACTTCAATATTTTCTTTATCATTTACGCGAGCAGCACCTATCATTTGTTCGTAAAGTGTAGAAGCTGCTTCAGCCTGGATTGCAGTGTGATTATCATAGGCTCGCCAGCCGAAGATTGCGGAAATACCTATTACAACGCCGGCAATAATTGATTTACCGTTTTCTTGCCACCATTTTTTTATGGCTTCAACCTGCTCTTCTTCTGTTTTGTAGACATCCACTGCTCAAATCTCCCGGGAGTACTTAAATATTGCTTGGTATGGGGTTAGCCCCATAGAGGGCGCACATTATAACGTGGGTTTTGCTTTTGTTTAGTGTTAAGGGACACTTATTTATTGGAATTTGCCTTTATAGAGAGGGTTGAGCCAAGAAAATCCGCTATTTCTGACGATTTAACGACCGTTTGCGGTACATCTGAGCGTAAAAACTTAATGGTCATCTCATTTTGCGCCAATTCATCTTCGCCCAGAACCAGCGCAAGTTGGGCTCCGGACTTATCGGCCTTTTTAAATTGGCTTTTTAAACTGCCACCACCACAATGACTCAGGATTCTGAGTCCAGGCAACTGATCGCGTAATTGTTCCGCTAGTAACATGCCTCGCGCCATTGCCAAATCGCCGGACAACAATAAATAGGCATGAGGTGATTGTGTATCGGGCATTTGACTAAAATCAGTCAACTCCAGCAAGCGCTCAAGACCCATTGCAAAACCAACAGCTGGCGTAGCTGTTGCGCCGTGATGTTCTACTAAACCATCATATCGCCCGCCGGCGCAAACGGTACCTTGTGCACCGAGTTGATCAGTGATCCATTCGAATACGGTCTTGCCATAATAATCCAGTCCTCTGACAAGACGAGGATTTATCTTATATTCGATGCCAGCGCCATTCAGTATTTGTTTCAGACCAGCAAAGTGTTCGGCAGATTCAGTATCGAGATACTCATCCAATGTTGGTGATGCACTGATTAAAGTTTGCATCGCCGGATTTTTACTATCCAGAATTCTTAATGGGTTTTGTTCCAGGCGCACCAGACTATCATCATCAAGTTGGTCTTTATGTGATGAGAAATAATCAACCAGTACCTTTCTATAGTTCGCACGTGACTCACTTGTTCCGAGTGAATTTATCTCGAGTCGAATATCTGTCAGGTTTAGCGTTTTCCATAGACGTGCACACATCAAAATTTGTTCGGCGTCTATATCGGGGCCGTTGAAGCCAAATGCTTCTACACCTATTTGATGGAATTGTCGTTGCCGTCCTTTTTGTGGTCGCTCATGTCGAAACATGGGACCGATATACCAGAGCCTTTGGGTTTGATTATGAAACAAACCATGTTCAATGCCTGCACGTACACATCCGGCAGTGCCTTCGGGTCTCAGGGTCAGACTGGTTTCATTTCGATCATCGAAACTATACATTTCCTTTGAAACAATGTCGGTATTGTCGCCGATGGAACGTTTAAATAATTCCGTTTTTTCAACTATAGGCAGACGGATTTCCTGATAGGCATACTGTTTCAGAAGTGTTTTGATAGACTCTTCGAGGAACTGCCAGTGCGGAGTGTCATGCATGAGAATGTCATGCATACCACGAATCGCTTGTATCTTAGCCATCAAAAAGTCTCCAGCATTGCTTTCAGAAAAATATGCAGTTTAACAGAATAGAATTGCCATCGTTTTCCGGATAACACAAATTATTATTCAGGCAATTTAAATTTGGCAATACTCTTGCTGGAATAGCGCGAGTGATCGAACAGTTCACCATTGTATTTAATGGTTACTCCCGGCGAAAAACCAAACAATACTTGAAATGGGGCTGTTCCGTTTATGGAATATTGCTCACCACCTGGCGCGAGATCATTAAACAGTTTTACATCATTGGCATCATAAATTTCAATCCATGAATCCCGTGATAATGTTAATTCGATCTTGTCCGGTCCTGTTCCTGATGTAGACACTTTTTTCTCAATACCATCTATGGTAATTATGCCAAGTGTTTGTTCCCCATTGTCAGATTGAAGTTCAAGACTGTCGGGTTGATTGGCTGCTTCGACTGAAGTTTCAGCGACCGGTTTTTTTTCAGGTGTGCTTTTGGGTGATTGCCATGAAGAAGATTGGTGGGCTATATCGTATGTAATATCAACGCCATTAATTCTGGTTTCTGTATTATAGTTTTCCGGTTCGTTTACTGATGTTACGTCGATAACATAATTACTCTGATACCAGATGAGTAATAACAAGACCAGACCAAGGGTGATTAGATAGGTAAATGCCTTAACCGGCTTATCATTACTGCTGACCTGTGTTGGTGGTTTTACCTCGGGCAATATTTCGGGCGGTGACTGGGGCGAATCCGAGTTGTATAGTTCGACAACATGATCAGCATCAGCACCGACTATTTTGGCATAGCTCCGAAGATAGCCTCTTACATAGGTTGCAGCAGGCATGCCTTCATCGCTGTCCTGTTCTATCGACTCGATCACCTTTATATCCAGGTGGATACGGTTTGCTATTTCCTGAGACGATAGCCCTTGTTTCTCACGCAGTGTGCGTAGTATCAGCCCCGGAGTCTCGTATGAGACTGAATTATTATCAGTTGAAGGCTCATTCATTATTGAATCCTTGATTCATTTAATAGTGTCGCTTCTGTGGAGTCTGGAAAAGTATTTTTCAATAATAACACGTAGCTGGAAACAGCATCTTGATCACCAAGTGCCTGTTCTATCTGTATTCCCAGCCAAAGACTTTTTGCAGTGTGTCGGGAAATTTGCTGGTAGCGTTGTAAGTAGGCTCTGGCTGACAGGTAATTTGGTTTATTGAATGATATCTCGCACATTTTTATCAATGCCTGGGACATTTGTGGATTTAATTCCAGTGCTTGTCTGAAATAATTTTCTGCCTCAGCCTCTTTGTTGTTGTTATAAAGACAGAGACCTGCATTTGTTATTGCGATTTCAGGTGTTTCATATAACGGGTTTGCTGCAGATTTTAAAAAAGTTTTTTCTGCTTCATCGATTCTGTTTTCCTGACAAAGGAAACTGCCATAATTATTAAGCGTTGAAGAATCGTTATTGTTTAAGCCAAGTGCACGTTTAAAATTATCTTCAGCCTTTTTGCTATCACCAAGTCGTAGATAGAGTAACCCAAGTACATTGTAGGTTGGTGCATAACCTGGATCGGCCTCACGTGCTTTTTCCAGATTTTTTAATGCATTTTCATAAGCACCCTGTTTCATGTACTCAATGCCAAGATCAAGATTAGCGGCTGCTACTTCATTAGTCGTTTGTGATGCACGGATATTCTGATTAGATACCCCTACCTGATTACAGGCAGTGAGCGCTGTAAAAATTATCAGGATGAAAATAAACTTTTGTTTCAATAAGGATATTGGCATTAAATCAGTCCTGTTTGATTTTTTTGATGTCTAGCCGCTTTAGCTGCTACTTTACCTGCAAGTTGTCCACAAGCCGCATCTATGTCATCGCCACGAGTTTTACGTGTTATAGTCACTATTCCTGATTTAATCAATATGTCTCTAAATGCATTAATAGTATCAACATTTGAACAAGTATAATTCGTCCCCGGGAATTTGTTAAATGGGATTAAATTAACTTTTGCCGGAAAGTCTTGTAAGCATTTTACGAGTGCACGCGCATCTTGCAGACTATCGTTGACCCCATTTAGCATAACGTATTCTATAGTAACTGTTTCATCACCTCTTCCTTCAGAATAGCGTTTGCATGCAGCTAACAGATCGATCATTGGGTAGGATCGGTTTATCGGCACAATGTTATTGCGGAGCTCATTGTTACTTGCATGCAAAGAAATTGCGAGACTCACATTTGTATCTTCTTTTAGTCGATCAATTTCCGGAACAATGCCAGAAGTACTAACAGTAACCCGACGTCGCGCCAGACCAAACCCAAGGTCATCTGTTAATAAATTAATGGATTTCAGGACATTGTCATAATTGAGTAATGGCTCGCCCATGCCCATAAAAACAATATTAGTAATAATACGTTTGTCACCTTCAAAATAGCCAAGTGCTTTGTTGGCCATCCAGACCTGGCCAATAATTTCACTGGTGGTCAGGTTTCGATTAAAACCCTGCTGTCCGGTCGAACAAAATTTACAGTCTAAAGGGCATCCCACCTGAGAAGAAATACATAAAGTGCCGCGGTCGTTCTCAGGGATAAAAACGGTCTCAACCGAGTTTTTATCATCGACCCTGATCAACCATTTACGGGTGCCATCTTCTGATATCTGCTCGGTAATAATCTCCGGCAGTTTAATAATAGTATTTTCTTCAAGATTACTACGTAACGACTTACTCAGGTTTGTCATCGACTGGTAATCGATCACACCTTGATGATATATCCATTTTAAGACTTGTTGTGCGCGAAACGACTTGTCACCAATCTCATTGAAATAAGATTCCAGAGATTTCCGGTCATAATCAAGTAGATTGGTTTTTCCAGTCATATATATCAGCGTGTTCGTGGACAGATCTCATCAGGGTTAAAGAAAATGCCAATTTCCCTTTCTGCGCTTTTAAGACTGTCTGAACCATGGATGGCATTTTCGAGCGCGCCATCCTCAAATTCCTTTTCGGCATAAAGATTACGAATTGTACCGTCTTCGGCATCTTTTGGGGTAGTTGCCCCCATTATTTTGCGTAAGGTTGATACCGCTTCATCACCTTCGAGCACCATTACAATTACCGGGCCAGATGTCATGTAGCCGGCTAACGAAGCATAAAATGGGCGCTCTTTGTGTTCTTCATAGAGGCCTTCAGTATGTTTCTCTGTCATATGCAGCATTTTTGCTGCAATTATTCTAAGGCCCGCTTCTTCTATCATCGCTAATATATTACCGGCGTAGTTTGAAGCAACTGCGTCAGGCTTAATTATCGAGAATGTTTTTTCTAGTGCCATTTAACCAAATCTCCCAGGGCGATTATTATTAAGTTTTAAAGTCGCGCGATTATACGTGCTACAGCACTCAGGATGGAACTGTCAAAGACATTAATTTCGTATAAAAAGCAGTAATCTAGCCGATTTTGTTAATTAAAAACCGTGATTGTGCCTTTTTTGTTTGTAGTTTCAATCCCAGCGGTCGTCAGTAACTTGAATCATTCCGTTTTCAACCCTTACTGGAAAGGTCGTCGTGGGCTCATAGGCGGGTGGTGTCAATGCATTCCCGGTCTTTACACAAAAGCGTGCGCCGTGACGCGGGCATATGATCTCGGCACCATCAATAACCTGGTCTGGTTCGAGGCCACAACCGAGCATAGGCGAGCCATCATGGGTACACACATCTTCAATCGCATGGTATTCACCATCCAGATTAAAGACAGCGATCATGACATTATCTACATCAACTAATTTTGCTTGTCCCGGTAAGAGCTCTCCTTCCGGTACCACATCAAACCAACCTGCCATTCAGTACTTCCTCGAATATCTTGTTTAATACATTCCTGTTTCCAGTCTGGCTGCCTCTGACATCATTTCCTGACTCCAGGGTGGCTCAAAGGTCACACTGACATTGACCCGGGTGACATTCGGTAATGTTAATATTTTCGTACGAACGTCATCAGCCAGAAAATCACCCATGCCACATCCGGCAGCAGTCAACGTCATTACAATATCGACTTGATTTCCATCTGCGCCGAGCGGAGTGACATCACATTCATAGATCAGTCCCAGCTCAACAATATTGATTGGTATCTCCGGGTCATAGCAGGTTCTAAGCTGCTCCCAAACCAGGTTTTCGTCCACGCTACCATCACCAGTCATTTCTTTTACAATGCTTTCATCGACTTTCTCTTCGACCTCAAAACCGAGTGCGTCTGCATTTTTGGCATCGATACGTGCCAGGTTTCCGTTTACATTTACAGTGTAGCTACCACCTAAAGCCTGAGTTATTAATACAACAGTGCCTTCCGGTAACTCTATAGGAGTACCTACAGGGATTAAAACTGCATCACAGTCGCGTTCCAGGGTTATGGGTTTATTTTCCTGCATAATGTTAAGTCTCTTATTCTGTTCGAACCGGGGTGCTTTCGCCTTGTAATGCTGAATGTAATGTATGCCAACAGAGTGAGGCGCACTTTACGCGAGCAGGGTAGTCCTTAACACCGGCTAAGGCTGCCAATTTGCCCAGACGATCAACATCATAATCATCATCCGTTGTAACAAGGTTATGGAATTCATTAAATAACGTTTCGGCTTCATCCAGTGATATGCCTTTCATTGCATCTGTCATCAACGAAGCTGATGCAACTGAGATAGCGCAACCCGACCCATCAAAAGAAATGTCACTGATTTTATTATCGTCGGTTTTAATATACAGGGTGAGCTTATCACCGCATAAAGGATTGAACCCTTCCAGTGTGGTATCGGCATCTTCCATCTTGCCAAAGTTACGTGGACTACGGTTGTGATCCACGATCACTTCCTGATATAAATCTTTTATATCAAACATTAGTTAAACACCTTTTTACATTTATCGATGGCTTTAATTAAGGCATCAATTTCTTCACGTGTGTTATAGAAAGCGAAAGACGCTCTGGCTGTAGCCGGTATATTAAAGCGCTCCATCACCGGCATGGCACAATGATGTCCTGCCCGTATAGCAACGCCCTCGCCATCAAGTATGGTACCGATATCGTGTGGATGAATACCGTCTAATGTGAATGAAAGTATGCTGGTTTTATTTTTTGCCGTACCTACCAGGTTTAATCCACTGACTAGCGAAGCCTGTTCGTTGGCATAAACAAGCAGTTCATGTTCATACTGTGCTGCGCTATCGAGCCCGAGTTCATCCACATAATCGATCGCGGCACCTAAACCAATGACACCTGCAATATGCGGCGTGCCTGCTTCAAATTTATAAGGCAGCGAGTTATAGGTGCTCTTTTTCATAGAGACCATCTGGATCATATCGCCGCCACCTTGATATGGTGGCATCGATTCTAACAAGGCTTCTTTACCATAAAGTACGCCTATGCCGGTAGGACCAAATAGTTTGTGACCAGAGAAGACATAAAAGTCGCAATCCAGTTCTGTTACATCAACTTTTGTATGCGGAACAGCTTGTGCGCCATCAACCAGAACTTTTGCACCAACTGCATGTGCTTTATCAATAATAGTTTTTATTGGATTGATGGTGCCGAGCGCATTTGAAATATGTCCTACAGCAACAATACGTGTTTTATTGTTTAACAGTTTTTCATATTCCTCGAGCATCAATTCACCCGCATCATTAATCGGAATAAATTTTAACGTCGCACCGGTTTGTTCACTGAGAATTTGCCAGGGAACAATATTAGAATGATGTTCAAGTTCGGTAATGATAATCTCATCATCTGCCATTAATGTATTGCGACCGAAACTTTGTGCTACCAGATTAATTGCTTCTGTAGCACCACGAACAAAAACGATCTCTTTTGTCGATGCAGCATTAACAAATTCCTTTACCTTGTTACGAGCCGCTTCATATTCCGCTGTCGCTTTTTCACTGAGGCTATGTACGCCACGATGAATATTGGAATTAGTTTCACGATAGTAGGTGTCTAAAACTTCGATAACCTGTTTTGGTTTTTGTGCAGTAGCGGCATTATCAAGATAAACAAGTGGTTTGCCATGCACTTGCTGTTCTAATATTGGAAAGTCAGCACGTACTTTTTCAACATCAAAATCTGATGTGTTATTGAATAGATTATTTGCAGGATCAGGATTGTTCATTTGTAAACTCACGAATTAATGCCGCATCCGGCAGTTGACCGATTACCAGACGTTCAAGACGGTTTCTGATCGGAATAAAGCTTATGTTGCTTATCAATTCATCGGCGAAAGCATAGGTTAACAGGCTACGTGCAGTTTCTTCATCAATTGCACGCGATCGTAAATAGAACAACATGTTTTGGTCCAGTTGCCCGACAGTTGCGCCATGACTACACTTTACATCATCCGCATAAATCTCAAGTTCAGGCTTGGTATCAATCTCTGCGTCATTTGATAATAACAGGTTGGCATTGTTTTGATGGGCTTCAATCTTTTGCGCGTCCTTATGCACGATAACCTTACCATTGAATACCGCACGACTTTTACCATTCAGAATACCGCGATAATTTTCAGTGCTAAATGTATTTGGTTTCAGATGATCTACACGGGTATGATTATCAACATGTTGTTTGTCGGTTGTCATGTATAAACCATTCATGACAATCTCGGCACCTTCTGCGGCAAGTTGACTATGAATATCATTTCTAACTAAAGAACCACCTAATGAGATTGAATGAGACTCAAGTTTACTGTTTTTTCCATGCACAACATTCAGGTTGCCAACATGATAGGCATTCAAACTTTCCTGCTGCACCTTATAATGTTTAAGAATAGCATCAGCTGACAAAGCAACTTCAGTCACAGCATTAGTAAAGTAATCGCCATCATCAATTCCAACATAACTTTCTATTACCGTTGCTTCAGAGTGTTCCGCCATGATAATTAGATTTCTGGGGTGAGTGGCGAACGGACTTTTATCTGCTTTTGATAGATATAAAATATTAATAGGTTTTTCAATGACCGTATTCTTTGGCACATGAATATAAGTACCGTGTTGAATAAAAGCGGTATTTAAAGCAGTGAAGGGACTGATCTTATTATCCGCATGATGAGCCAGATGTTTTGCTAACAGTGCATCATCTTCTTTCAACGCGTCTGCCATATTTTCAATAATCACGTTTGCAGGCAAATCATCCAGATGCGAATGCTCTTTGCAAAAGACTCCGTTAATGAAAACCAGTTCTATGCAATCCAGTCCCTGAAAACGTACGGCATCAACCTCTTTATTACTGAGTGATATGGCGTGTTCATGGATGTTCGAAAACTTCTTTTTAGCGATCGGCCGTACGTCTGTATATCTCCAGTCTTCCTGTCTTGAACTTGGAAAGCCTGTTTCTTTAAAAAGATTTAATGCAGATTGACGTTGTTCAGAAAACCAGTTGTCATTTTTCTGAAGCTGATCAAAGTCACTAATATAGTGGTCAAGGTCAAAACTCATGCAGCTTCACCTTTTTCCAATAACCAGTCATAACCTTTTTCTTCAAGTTCCAGTGCCAGCTCTGGGCCACCCGACTTGATGATCTTGCCATCACTCAAAACATGAACGAAGTCAGGTTTTATATAATCCAGCAATCGTTGATAATGTGTTACTAAGATGATGGCGCGTTCTTCATTGCGTAAGCTGTTAACGCCTTCCGCTACAGTCTTCAGCGCGTCAATATCCAGGCCTGAATCAGTTTCATCCAGTATTGCGAGCTTTGGTTCAAGCACAGCCATCTGAAAAATTTCATTACGTTTCTTTTCACCACCGGAGAACCCTTCATTAACAGAACGATTGAGCAAGTCTTCTTTCATTTTGACCAGCTTCATTTTTTCCTTGATTAACGCCAGAAATTCGACGGCATCCAGTTCTGTCTCGCCACGATGTTTTCGAACAGCATTGACAGCGGCTTTTAAAAGATAAACATTATTGACGCCAGGAATTTCTACCGGATATTGAAATGCCAGAAACAAACCTTTCCATGCGCGTTCTTCAGGAGCAAGTTCAAGCAAGTTTTCATTTTCAAAGTCGACATTGCCCTTGGTCACTTCATAACCGTTTCGACCTGCAAGCACATTGGCCAGTGTGCTCTTGCCGGATCCATTAGGACCCATGATGGCGTGCACTTCTCCAGCCTTAACATCCAGGTTCAACCCTTTCAGTATTTGTTTCTTTTCAACTTTTGCATGTAAATCTTTAATTGTAAGCATATTCGTTACCTTAATTATCTTATGTAGTATTTAAGCTGAGGCGCAAATTGCTATTACGTTTCACTCTTTACTATTCACGTTATACGTTTTTATCCAACCGCACCTTCAAGTGTTATGCCCAGAAGCTTTTGTGCTTCAACTGCAAATTCCATCGGTAATTCCTTGAACACTTCTTTACAGAAGCCATTAACAATCATGTTGACTGCATCTTCTTCCTTAATACCGCGTTGCATACAATAGAACAATTGATCATCACCAATCTTCGATGTTGTTGCTTCATGCTCAACTGTTGCCGTTGAGTTTTTTGCTTCGATATAAGGGAAGGTATGAGCCCCGCATTGGTCGCCCATTAATAAGGAATCACATTGCGTATAATTTCTTGCGTTATCCGCACTCTTGCTGATCTTAACCAGACCTCGATAGGATTGTTGTGCATGCCTTGCCGAGATACCTTTGGAAATAATCGTGCTACGGGTATTCTTGCCGATGTGGATCATCTTTGTGCCGGTGTCGGCTTGCTGATGATTGTTTGTGACGGCGACGGAATAAAATTCACCGACAGAGTTATCACCTTTTAATATGCAACTTGGGTATTTCCAGGTGATCGCTGATCCGGTTTCTACCTGCGTCCATGAGATCTTTGAGTTATCACCACGGCAATCACCGCGTTTGGTTACAAAGTTATATATACCACCTTTGCCATTTTCGTCACCGGGGTACCAGTTTTGAACAGTAGAGTATTTAATTTGTGCATCTTCCAATGCAACTAACTCAACCACTGCTGCATGTAACTGGTTTTCATCGCGCATCGGCGCGGTACAACCTTCAAGATAACTGACGTGACTTGCTTCATCAGCGATTATCAATGTACGTTCAAACTGCCCGGTGTTGGATGCATTAATTCTGAAGTAGGTCGATAGTTCCATTGGGCAACGTACGCCCTTGGGAATATAAACAAACGAACCATCAGTAAAGACAGCCGAGTTTAATGCGGCAAAAAAGTTATCAGCAGCAGGCACAACAGAGCCCAGGTATTTTTTAACGAGTTCAGGATATTTTGTTACCGCTTCCGAGAATGAGCAAAAGATAACACCGGCATCGGCTAATTTACTTTTAAAAGTCGTCGCAACGGAGACGCTATCAAATACTGCATCGACTGCTACACCAGCCAACATCATTTGTTCCTGTAACGGGATGCCCAGTTTTTCGTAAGTTTCTAATAATTTTGGATCGACTTCATCAAGACTTTTAGGACCGTCATCTTTCGATTTAGGTGCGGAGTAATAAGAGATAGCCTGATAATCAATATGCTCGATATCAAGATGTGCCCAGGTTGGGTCTTTCATAGTTAGCCAATGACGATAGGCTTTTAAACGCCATTCGAGCAACCACTGTGGTTCTTCTTTCTTTGCCGAAATGAACGCAATGGTTTCTTCGCTAAGACCTGGTGCTACGGTATCACTCTCTATATCGGTGAAAAAACCATGTTCATAGTCTTTGCGGACAAGGGCTTCTACATTTTCATTATTAGTTGCCATAATTTATGTTTCCAATTCTTCTTTAAGACTGAAGCTTTCACCACAACCACAGGATTCTTCTACATTCGGATTGTTGAATTTAAAACCGGCGTTTAAACCTTCTCTAACAAAGTCGAGCTCTGTCCCGGCAAGATAACGTAAGCTTTGTTCATTGATGATGATTTTTATGCCGTCCGACTCAATGATCTGGTCTTCTTCATTGACTGCTTTAGCGGTTTCAATGACATATTGGTAACCCGAGCAGCCAGTGGTTTTAACGCCTACGCGTAAACCAATACCGTCGATATCCTTGGCGAGAACATTCACGACATGTTGTTTAGCGCTCTCAGTAAGATTAATTGTTTTTTCAGTAGTCATAGTATTTATCAGTGTTGTAGTTGCATCATGATGACATCTTGTCGATCAGAGACTTGTTTAACATTATTACGTTTAATCAAATCGCCTAGTGTCAGGCCATTCAAAAATCCTGAAATATGCATGTTTAACTCCATCCATAAATCATGGGTCAGGCAGCGCAGGTCACCCTGACAATTTTGTTTTCCTTTGCAGCGTGTAACATCAATCGGCTCATCGACAGAATAAATAACCTTGGCAACTGTAATCTGATCGGCTGCTTTTGCCAGACGATAACCACCGCCAGGTCCTCGGGCACTTTCAACGAGTTCGTGTCGTTTTAATTTATTAAACAACTGCTCCAGATAGGTCAGGGAGATATCCTGACGCCGAGAAATATCTGCCAGATTCACCGGACCTTTACTATCATGCAGTGCCAGATCCAGCATCGCGGTAACGGCATAACGGCCTTTAGTTGTCATTTTCATCGCTTATTTCTCTATTTTTGCCCTAAATAAGGGATGGTAAGGGTCACATAACCTAGTAGTTTAGTCAACTATATTGTTGATTAGTTTAGTCGGGAATAGATTTTGTTTTTTTATTCTAACTAAGTGTTTGTTATAACTTGAAATTATATAATTGATAGTCTAATGTTATAACATTAGTTATTACATGTATGAGGTGTATTTATGGAACTCAAACTTCGCAATATAGGTAATTCGCTTGGGCTTGTGCTCCCGAAAGAAATGCTCTCTAAATTAAAGTTAGTACAAGGGGACAAACTTTGGGTCACTGAATCACCAGAAGGATATCAACTAACGCCCTATGATCCAGAATTTAGCAATCAAATAGAAACTGCTCGAAAGATCATGAAAAAACGTCGAAATGTCCTGCACGAATTGGCTAAATGAATGGAATAACATGGGTTCGTCTGGATGTTATACGAGCCATTCATCATGAACAACTCGCCGAACATGGTGGTGCCTCCGGGGTTAGAGCGCTTGATATGCTGGAATCAGCCATCGCTCGTCCAGAGAATTTAATTGCATACGGTGAGCCTGATCTTGCCGAATTAGCCGCAGCATATGCCTATGGTATTGCTCGCAATCATCCTTTTGTTGATGGCAATAAACGTACTGCATTTGTTGTGATGGAATTGTTTTTAAACCTGAACAATGTTGAGCTCGATGCAAGAGATGAGGAGTGTGTAATGATTATGCTACAAGTTGCTGAAGGTTCAATAACAGAAGAGCGTTTAGTTGTGTGGATTCGAGAAAGGATTGAAGCTTAGGGTTTAAATTAGAATATAATTTAAAAAGTTAATATTTTTTACATTTACTTTACAATGCAAAATGCAGTACTAACTGAACAATACCAAACAGGGTTAGCAATATACAAAAAACCAGAAAGAAACCGATGATGACATAGACCTTAATCCCCTTTTTTTCTATATAAGCTTCATCACGCGCCATGTTTTCTTTTGTTTGAATACCACAAAAAGAGGCAATCAGGCTAAAAGCGATTTGAAATATACTAGGGTCTTCAGGCTCAGTCATTTTTAATTTATTCAGATTTATTTTTCTTTAGTTCTTCTAATTCTTTTTCCAGTTTATGCAGATGATCTAATACTGACTCCAGACCATTTTGTACCGGGTCTGGCATATCTTTGCTTTCTGCATAGGCTGTAAAGCCAATCTTTTTTGCCATGGCTTCACGTTGCGCATCTTTATCTTCTTCTTTGCGTTTTACTACAATATGTCCTGGTACGCCAACCACAGTGGAACCCGGTGGTGTATCTTTCACCACAACAGCATTGCAACCAACACGTGTTCCCGTGCCGAGAGTGATAGGGCCCAGAATTTTTGCACCAGCGCCGATGACAACATTGTTTTCCAAAGTAGGATGACGTTTACCTTTATTCCAGGTGGTACCGCCAAGTGTTACGCCATGATAAATAGACACATCATCTCCCACTTCGGATGTTTCACCGATGACAATGCCCATACCATGATCAATAAAGAAACGACGTCCGATCTGCGCACCGGGATGAATTTCGATGCCCGTCATAAATCGCGCTATGTGCGCCATTAAACGAGCGATGAAATACAGTTTCTTATTCCACAACCAATGGTTGAAACGATGGAAGACAATAGCCTGAAATCCCGGGCAGGTGAAGATCGTCTCAAGCACTGAACGCGCAGCCGGGTCACGTTCAAAGACGACATCAATTTCTTCTTTAATTGTGGATAACATTATTGTTCTAACAGCTTTGATATTGATTGAAGTTGAGTTTCGTAAGTTTTAATTTCGTTTAGTGTATCAGCAAGCCGTTGTTTTGCACCATCGACTACCTCTGCCGGTGCACGTTCTACAAAACTCTGGTTGTTTAATTTACCTTCTAACCCGGATTTTTCTTTTGTTAATTTATCAATCGTGTTCTGCAGGCGTTTTTTCTCTGCTACCGGATCGATGATGTCCGCCAGTGGAATAAGTAATGTCATTTCTCCTGCCAGCGCCATAACAGCATCATCCATTTCCTGTTCTGAGCTTTTAATCGAATCGATTCGGCCTAATGTTTTCAGGTAGGCCTGATTTTGCTCCAACCACTCGTGTTCATTCTTTGTCCCATTGCGAACAAATACGTTTAATGCTTTGCCGGGCGAAATATCACGTTCTGCACGAATGCGGCGCACACCCATAATGAATGATTTAACCCATTCTATTTGCTCTACGGCATTACTATCGTTTTCAAGTTCATCCCGTTTTGGGAAAGATTCAAGCATAACGCTTTCTCCCTTCTTTCCAAGAATAGGCGCGATGCGATGCCATAACTCTTCTGTTATAAAAGGAATGAATGGATGTAGTGCCCGCTGTAAAGTTTCAAGCACGTTTAATAGTGTATATAAGGTGCCGCGCTTCTCAGCTTCACTTGCCTGTTCGCTATTCAGAGTTGTTTTTGATAATTCAATATACCAGTCGCAGTATTCATCCCAGGTAAATTCATAAAGTGCTTGTGAAGCAAGATCGAAGCGATAGGTTTTCATGCCTTCATGTGTTGCTAAAATCACATCAGCTAATTTACTTGTAATCCAGCGTTCGGCCAGACCAAATTTCATATCGCCCTGGTCAACTTTGATCGGTTGGCTTTCTACATTACTAATCACATAGCGAGCCGCATTCCAGAGCTTGTTGCAAAAATTTCGATAACCCTGAATTCGTCCTGTTTCAAAATTAATAAAACGACCCTGCGTTGCCAATGATGCAAAGGTAAAGCGTAATGAATCGGTTCCATAAGCTTCAATACCATCGGGAAAATGTTTGCGTGTAGCCTTTTCAATCTTCGCTGCCATTTGTGGCTGCATCATGCCACTGGTACGTTTACTGATTAGGTCATCAAGTTTAATTCCATCAATCAGATCAATTGGATCAAGCACATTGCCTTTCGATTTGGACATCTTCTGGCCTTCGCCATCACGGACCAGACCATGAATATAGACTTCCTTGAAAGGCACATCATCCATAAACTTGAGCCCCATCATAATCATGCGTGCTACCCAGAAAAATATAATATCGAAACCGGTAACCAATACATTAGTCGGATAGAATTTATCAAGCTCGGGAGTTTTCTCAGGCCAGCCCAGAGTAGAGTAGGGCCATAGCGCGGAGGAGAACCAGGTATCGAGAACATCTTCATCTTGTCTTAGATTGATATCATCAAGATTATGTTTTTGTCTGACTTCAGCCTCATCGCGACCGACGTAGATATTACCTTCGTCGTCATACCAGGCCGGAATGCGATGTCCCCACCACAACTGACGGCTGATGCACCAGTCTTCGATATTGTTCATCCACTCAAAATAAGTTTTGTCCCAGTTAGCAGGTACAAATTTGATGTCGCCGTCTTTCACTGCCTTGATAGCAGGATCAGCCAGGGGCTGGATCTTTACATACCATTGATCAGTTAAATAAGGTTCAACAACGGCGTGTGAACGATCACCCCGCGGCACCATTAATTTATGCTCGTCGATTTTTTCTATTAGACCTTGCGCTTCAAGATCAGCAACGATCTGTTTACGAGCTTCATAACGATCCAGACCTTGATACTTTTCAGGCACTTCATTATTAAGTTCTGCATCGACAGTAAAGATATTTATTTTTTCCAGCTGATGACGTTCGCCGACTTCATAGTCATTAAAATCATGTGCAGGCGTAATCTTTACACAGCCAGTTCCAAATTCAGGATCAACATAGTCATCGGCAATAACGGGTATACGTCTATTGGTTAATGGGAGCAATACTTCTTTGCCGATTAAATTCTGGTAACGCTCATCGTCAGGATGAACCGCAACAGCGGCGTCACCCAACATGGTTTCAGGTCGTGTAGTCGCGACGACAATATATTCAAGCCCATCGATGGGTTCTTTTAGCGGATAACGCATGTGCCAAAGATGACCATTTTCTTCTTCAGAGATAACTTCGAGATCGGATATTGCGGTATGTAATACCGGGTCCCAATTTACAAGTCGTTTACCGCGATAGATCAAGCCTTCATCATGTAAACGTACAAACACTTCCTTGACCGCATCGGAAAGACCTTCGTCCATAGTGAAGCGTTCACGCGACCAGTCCATTGATGTGCCCAGACGTCGTGACTGACGAGTAATGGTATTGCCAGAATGTTCTTTCCAGTCCCAGACTGCTTCTACGAATTTCTCTCGCCCAAGATCGTGGCGTGAGATATTTTTTTGTTGTAGTTGTCGCTCAACAACCATCTGCGTCGCTATGCCAGCATGGTCAGTACCACACTGCCACAAGGTATCCTCACCATTCATGCGATGATAACGCGTGAGGATATCCATCAATGTTTGTTGAAAGGCATGCCCCATATGCAAGCTGCCAGTCACATTTGGCGGAGGCAACATGATGCAATAAGAAGAACCTTCGCCCTTGCTCTCATTTCGGGGTGCGAAGTAGTTGTTCTTTTCCCAATTGTCATAACAACTGGTTTCTATCGTTTCGGGTTTATAGGTTTTATCCATTTTTTAATAACAAATTTTTTCAGGGGCTAATTTTGATGGATAGCCCGATTATCGGGAGGCGTATTGTCCACATGGACGCTGTTTAGAGCAATCTTTATTGGGAACTAATAATTATTCCTTATTCTCTGAGCTGTCCTTGTTGATTTGAAATTCCTTGAGGAGTCGTGTTTTTACTTCATCAATGATGCTGTCCTTGAGCATAAAAATTAATTCATCCAGATCTGCCGAGATCTCCTTATCGACTTTGTTGATAATGTCATTAATGAGTTGATCATCGTGTTTAATTTGTCTGAATTCCCGATCTGTATCCGGATTGAGGTTTTCTTCATTGAGAGGATCTACCAGAACCGGTATCCCGTCTGTGCCCACTTTTAGTCGTGGCAATTTTGCTTGTTTTGACTCGGCCTTTTTCTTCGCCAGTAATCCTTCTAATTCATCAATACGGTTTATCAGATTATTACGATCAGTATCGGATAATTCTTTAGGCGGATTTTTAGGAGAATCAATCATGTTCAGTCAGATTTTCAATCTTATGATCGTGTATTTCATAATCAGCTTCTTTATATTGGCGGTAACGTTGGCGCGCGGCTTGTTTATCTGACGCATCACCACCAACAATTTCAACTATCCTTTCAAATTGACTTACGAAATCAGGAATACCCGAATCCAGATTAACCATCACGCCCGAAGTATCCGGAAAGTGATTGTCATAACCGATCGTTACCGGTGTATCTTCATTACTGCTGTCGTTAAAAATTTCGTGCGGCACAAAACTGATATCTTTATAGATCCATAGTAAGTCATCAAATCCCGTCGCGGTTTCTTCGGATTGCGTATGTACATGGACTTTATTGCCACTAGCCCATGCCTTGGCCGTGATGGCGCAGGCAAAGCGATCTACATTGCTCCCGTCAGGCAAGATGTAAAAATCCACACGCGTCATAAAGCTTGTATCTCAAATTTACCTGGTTTGATTAATTATATACTGCATAAGTAATGATACAGGACGACCTGTTGCTCCTTTATTATTACCTGATATCCATGCGGTGCCTGCAATATCCAGATGCGCCCAGTGATATTTTTCAGCAAAGCGTGACAGGAAGCAGGCTGCTGTAATTGTGCCAGCATCCCTGCCACCGATATTAGCCATATCTGCAAACGGGCTATTAAGTTGCTGTTGATATTCATCCCATAGCGGTAACTGCCATGCCCTATCGCCAGATTCATCGCCTGCATTGAGTAATTCTCTTGCCAGCGGATTATGATTACTTAACAGGCCTGTAGCATGTTTCCCCAGTGCGATAACACAGGCACCGGTCAAGGTTGCAATATCTATAACCACCTCGGGATTAAAGCGCTCACTGTAGGTGATAGCATCGCATAATATTAAACGGCCTTCTGCATCGGTATTAAGTACTTCTATGGTTTGTCCGGACATGCTGGTGAAAATATCACCGGGATTGGTTGCAGTACCGCTGGGCATGTTTTCAACAGCAGGAATTACACCGACTACATTTATTGGTAGCCCCAGTTCTGCAACAGCCGACATTGTGCCAAAGACAGAAGCTGCACCGCACATATCATATTTCATTTCATCCATGGCCGCGCCGGGTTTGAGTGAAATACCACCGGTATCAAAGGTAACGCCTTTACCGACCAATACGATAGGCTTCTGTGCTTTTTTAGATCCTTTATATTCCAGTGTAATTAATTTTGCTGGTCTGGCTGAGCCTTGTGATACTGAGAGTAGTGAGCCCATTCCCAGTTTTTTCATGTCGGCTTCTTCTAATATCTCTACCGTCAATGAACGATGGCTTTTAGCTAAAGCATTAGCGCGTTGCGCGAGATATGTTGGTGTACATACATTTGATGGATGATTGGCAAGGTCACGTGTTAGTTTAATGCCATTGGCTATCACCCGACCTTCTTGCATCGCTGCTTCACCTTCCGGTAATTCGCGACGAGTTGGAACAGTAAATGTAATTTTGCGTAATGGCCGTCTATTTGCCTTCTTTTTGCTCTTGTGATCATTAAACTCATATAGGCAATGTTCTGCGACGCTTACAGCTTGTTGAATTTTCCAGTGATGATCACGTCCCTTAATGGTCAATTCACTAAGATAGTTAACGCCATCCAAAGAGCCGGTTTCATTCAATGCACGAACACTGTTCGCAATAATTGAACGGTAGTTTCGATCATCAATTTCTCTTTCTTTGCCGCAACCAATTAATAGCACGCGATCAGCAATCATGCCGGGAACATTATGAAGTAGTAAGTATTGGCCTTTGCGTCCATCCATATCTCCACGGCGGATGAGGTTTGAAAGGTATTTTTTACTTACTGTATCGATCGCTCTAGCGGCAGTCGATAGTCGTCTTGACTCATATATGCCAACAATAACGCAAGCCGTGCGTTGTTTTTCGGGGTTGCCACTTTTTATATTGAAATCCATACCAGCTCCAGAATAGTTAATACTTGTAGAATTTAGTGCTTGGTTAATGACGCTGCGATATTAAATTATTTTTTCTGCACTTTGACATCAAGCGTGTCATAATCGTTTCGTTTTTTGTTAAAAACAGATAAAAATGGTCAAAACCGTATTTTTAGTCAAGTTTATTCATTTATCTTCAACTAAGCAAAGCCGCATTATACCGATGAGCCTACAATTGTGATTATTGAGCACTACATCTACCGGGAACTGTTTCAAAAGTTGCTATGGATAATGAGCTTGTTGATTCTCGTCATCGCTAGCAATCGGTTTGTCGGTTTTCTGGCAGATGCGGCGGAAGGAAACTTACCAGCAGACATGGTTTTCCTGATGCTGGCTTACAAGATGATGGCGACGTTACCAAAAATATTACCCATTTCAATATTAATTGCCATGTTGCTCGCATTTTCTCGTATGGCCAGTGACAGGGAACTGGTGATACTTGCAGCATCCGGTATAAGCAAACTATTTCAAATGGGTGTTGTGCTTCGTTTTGCGCTGGCATTCTGCTTATTTGGTTCCATCGTCACATTGTATCTTGCGCCTTGGGCTGAGCAGGAGGTACACAACTTAAAGGAACGTGCCAAGCAAGAATCTGACATTTCGGGTGTTAAGGCAGGGCAGTTTAAAGAGTTTAGTCAGGGCGATCGTGTTGTTTATGTTCAGAACCCTTCTCCCGATAAGGCCTCAATGGAAGAAGTATTCTTGCAGGTAAGACAGGAAGGAAAGCTGGGTGTACTAACCTCCGATAGCGCTCGCTTTAGACTGGATAAAAAATCCGGGAATAAATATATCGTCTTTAGTGATGGACGACGCTATGTTGGCGAACCCGGCTTACTTGATTATCAGATTACTGAATATGAGAAATACGCGATCTTAACTGAAAGTTCAGAGACCAATGCACCAGGTGCAAAATCTGCCGCATTATCTACGGCTGAAATACTGGGTTCTGGAGACAGAATTTATCAGGCAGAGTTTCAATGGCGTATCTCATTGATTATATCCAGCCTGCTGTTGTCTCTGCTGGCAATATTATTAATGCAGTCACATGCCAGTGAACGCCGTTACATGCCATTTGTTATAGGCATATCAATCTACCTGATTTATAGCAATTTGCTCGGTATCGCAAAAACCTTATTGAATCGTGATGTAATCCCCGGGTTTATCGGTTTGTGGTGGGTGCATTTATTACTCGTGCTTACATTAGTATCTTTATACTATTTGCCCAAATACCGTTACGCTAGAAACGATAATGATAAACATCAAATTATTGAAGCTGACTAGATGATTCTCGATCGATATCTGGGGCGAAATATACTGGTAACCAGCACCTTATCCTTATTTGTGCTGGTTGCTGTTTTTTCTTTTTTCGCTTTGGTCGATCAACTTGATGATACTGGTCGAGGAAGTTATGGCGTACCGCAGGCCATTCAATATGTATTGTTAACTATCCCGCGACTAAGTTACGAGCTATTCCCGATAGCAACGGTTATTGGCAGTATGGCCGCATTAGGTATGTTGGCTAATACCTCTGAATTGGCTGTTATAAGAACCTCAGGTGTTTCACAACTTCAATTGGCTTATTCATTAATGAAGACCGGTATAGTCTTTATCGTGATTAGTATTTTAATTGGCGAGGTTATTGCGCCAATAACAGAGCAGGCCGCACAACAAAAACGTTCCGTAGCATTAACTCAGCAAATTTCGATGAAAACTAAACACGGATTTTGGTCGCGCGATGGAGATAACTACATCAATATTAGAAAAATATTACCCGGCGATCGCGTTGAACAAATTTACATCTATGAATTTGATAAAGATCACCAATTAAAGTCAACAATCTATGCAAAGCATGCTGAGTATAGTGAGGATAGATGGTTGCTACATGACATTTTAAAAACAGAAATTTCTGAAGAGAAAATAACAAATAAGCGTTATCAGAATGCAGAGTGGGAAGCTTTACTAAACCCCGAAGTAATTAATATGGTCACGATAAAACCACATTATTTATCAGTTTTCGGTTTAATCAGCTACATCGATTACCTCAAAGCCAATAATCAGGATGATAAACAATATATTCAGGCTTTTTGGTCAAAGATAATCAATCCATTTGCGATCATGGCTATGATATTGCTCTCCATCTGTGTCGTCAGATGTGAAGGTCGACCTATGGGTTTAGGGCAACGCGTTTTTATTGGCGCATTACTCGGCATATCATTTCATCTGGTGAATCAGGTAACGGGTCATCTTGGCATTGTCTATGGTATACCCTCATTCATTAGTGTTTGTTTGCCAACGATTGTGGTTCTTTCATACGTTTATTACAGGCTTAACAAACGTTATTGATCTTTTAGTTTTTGTTTATTAACGACCAAACTGGTCTTCGATAGTATGTCATGTAAAGCCAGTTTATTTTTATCGAATAAAGACCAGATAAATCCCAGACCGCACAATAGTATCGAAAACATTGCGGAAAAGAACCGTAGTGAGGCTTGTTTCCAGTTCGGATTTTCCGACGATGCATTAGTGACAAAGATATGCCAGCTTCGCATCCCCAGTGTCTGACCGCCAGAAACCCAATGCCAACAAAAATAAAAATAACTGACAGTTAATAAAAAAATATTGTAGGGCAGGTTGCCGCTTTCAATAGCTTCACCACCTGTGAAAGGCATTATTGTAAAAGTGGCAACAAAAAGAACGGCAGAGAGCAACAGGCAATCATATAGGATTGCTGCCAGACGGCGAATTAATGAGCAAGTTTGTGTGGTAGTAGTGTTATTCAATGTCTTAAGAGTGTTCGTTGTAGTTAGTATTGTTGGTGTACATATTCAATTCACAGGCTACACAGTTGCAAACACCCGTTGCATATTATTTTTCAAGGCCATGCAACAACAAATCAATATGTGTTTTCAGATAAGCTTCGAGATCCAAAGCTTCAAATTCATTAAACACAGTATAAGCCATACCTTAAAAAGATTCAGTTTGTGGATGTCCTGAGTTTAATTCGAGCTCCGTTATGACCAAGGTTTATAGAATAGTGTCAATTCGCTAAGTAATGGATATCACTAAGATAGAACAATTTAATTATAAACAATAGCTTACTGACTTTTTTTGTGAGATTATTTATGTATAATTAAATACCAACTATTAGTATTCTTAATTAATAAATGGTGAGATAGCTGAAATGGGACGAATACTGCCTCTAATATTGGCTGTCTTATCTAACTTCCTGATTTTTTACTCAATAAGCCTGCATGCTGAAGAGACTGCACCGGACAGCAGTTTTACCGTCGTCGGCTTTAATATTGAGGGACTTAATCCGATTAGCCAAGAACAAACCGATAAGACACTGTCAGTATTTCTTGGCGACCATTACGATTTGGAGGGGTTGATTGAAGCTGCCGCGGAGCTTGAGTCTGTTATATTAAATGAGGGGCATTCTTTTTATCGCGTTTCATTGCCCCCGCAAACAATCAAAGAGGGTGTTGTCACACTCAAAATTAAGCAAATTCTTATTTCCAAAATAGATATAGTTAACAATCGGTTCTTCTCGGAAGTGTACGTCGTCAAAACATATGAGACAGAATTGAGGTAAATATTAAGAGAGACTTTCATCTATTATAGTCCTGTTTTATTGGGTAAAAAAAAGCCCACATATACATGCAGGCTTTTCATTTGATATGGCTCCCCGGGACAGGCTCGAACTGCCGACCTAGTGATTAACAGTCGCATAATCAAGAGTGTTACAGACTTATTTGTAGAAAACCCTCAATAGGTTAAATTCACATTACTACTAAGGGTAAGCAGTAGGGTAAGCAAATCACTGTTTTCATTTAGAAGAAATTGAATAATAGTCTAACTAATTGAATTTATTGGCTGGGGGTAGAGGATTCGAACCTCTACTGACGGAGTCAGAGTCCAAAAAATATACCGTTTATTACCTAAAAGTTACCTAAATAGCATATTCTCAATAGCCATAAATGATGAAACCATTGGTATATATGGTGCTCCCTACGAGACTCGAACTCGTGTTTTCGCCGTGAGAGGGCGACGTCCTGGGCCACTAGACGAAGGGAGCTTTGACTATAGAAGTGGGGTATTATAGGGAACATTAAGACCGCCTCAATATATTATTTTTTAAATGACAATCCCTGATAAATCGAAAAAAGTTATTCCGCTTAAACCAAAGCCAACGATTATTCCTCGCGATCAACACACAATATCTCGCGCATCAATTAGTGAGAATGCCCTGAAGGTATTGTATCGCTTGAAGAATGCCGGGTATAAGGCTTATTTAGTTGGTGGTGGTGTACGCGATATATTGCTCGGTAGAGAACCCAAAGATTTTGATGTGGTGACTGATGCTAAACCTGAACAGATCCGCGAGTTATTTCGTAATTGTCGATTAATTGGTCGTCGCTTTCGTTTAGCGCATGTTCGTTTTGGTGATGAGTTAATAGAGGTTTCAACCTTTCGTGCGCCACATCATGTTTCTGATCAAGGTGCGGGTCATATCGAAGATGGCAGGATAATTCGTGACAATGTCTATGGTGATATCGATGATGATGTGTGGCGACGCGATTTCACAATCAATGCCTTATTTTACAATATCGAAGATTTTTCCATTGTTGATTATGTCGGTGGGGTAAAAGATCTGGAAGCTGGCCAGTTACGTCTGATTGGCGATCCGGCGCAACGTTATATCGAAGATCCGGTACGTATGCTGCGGGCTATTCGTTTTTCATCCAAACTGGGTTTAAACATTCATCCCGAGGCACAACAACCCATTGGTGAATTTGCAGCTTTATTGAAAGACATCCCGGCCGCCCGATTATTTGAAGAGATGCTGAAGTTATTTATGGGCGGATGTGCGTTACAGACATTTGAGTCGTTGCGCCATTACAATTTATTCAAGTATTTATTTCCACAGGCTGACAAATTACTGGATACCCCGGAACGTGATTATCCGCATGGCTTTATTATGCAGGCATTGAAAAATACGGATCAAAGGATAAACGAAGGAAATTCAGTTGCGCCCGGCTTTTTATTGGCTGCCTTGTTATGGGAGCCGATGCGCGTCATTGCCGATGAACATATTGCAAATGGATTGTCTGAAATTGAAGCTGTGCAGTTGGCTGGAGATACAGTTATATCAAGGCAAATACTCAGTACGGCGATGCCGCGTCGCTTTACACATATGGCACGTGACATCTGGACCTTGCAGGTAAGATTAAAACGTACCAAAAAGCGTGCGCTCCGTGTGTTGATGCATCCAAAATTCAGGGCGGCGTTTGATTTCCTTTTATTACGCGCCCAGGCGGGTGAGCCGTTAACTGAATTGGTTGATTATTGGACACAAGAACAGTTAGCTGAACCACTTGCAGGTAAGGATAAGATAAAAACCGGATACCATAAGCCACGTAGACGTCGTCGACCACGCAATAATACGCCCTCTGATTCATGACCATCACTTATATTGGCCTGGGCAGTAATCTCAGTGGCGATATGGGTTCGCCCAAAGATCATATTGTTTCTGCCATACAAGAACTTGGCGAGCTACAATCTACCCAAATGCTTACCGCTTCTTCTTTATATGAAAGTGAACCATTGGGACCGCCAGATCAGGATAACTATATTAATGCGGTCGTTAAACTTGATACTGAACTGGAAGCACTCGAATTACTGGATTGTTTGCAAGTGATTGAAAACGGGCATAGACGAGAACGTCATCAACACTGGGGACCAAGGACACTGGATCTGGATATATTATTATTTGGTGATCAGATAATAAAAAATGATCGCCTGACTGTTCCTCACGCTGAAATAAGTAATCGTTCTTTTGTATTAGCGCCATTGGCAGAGATAGAACCTGAATGTGTTATTCCTGCAAATGGTTTGCTTGCTGAACTGCTCACTAAACTTGATCTCTCTGATGTGAAGAAAATTCAATGAAGCAAGGCCACCCCGATTATATCGTTGTCGAAGGTCCCATTGGTGTTGGTAAGACGACCTTGGCGAAACGTCTTGCCAAGACGTTTGACACTGACCTGATGTTGGAGCTTGCTGCAGAAAATCCATTTTTGCCCCGGTTTTATTCTGACCCAAAGTCTGTCGCCTTGCCTACACAACTTTTCTTTTTATTTCAGCGACACAAACAAATTGAGTCTTTGCGTCAAACGGATATGTTTAAGCCAGTACAGGTATCCGATTTCCTGATTGAGAAAGACAAGTTATTTGCTTCTATTACTTTAGACGATGATGAATTAGCCTTATACAATCAGGTCTATGACCGGCTAACACTGGATGCCCCTGTGCCGGATCTTGTGATTTATTTACAGGCGCCGATAGACATATTAATGCAACGCATTATCGAACGTGGCCATGACTTTGAACGGCCTATAAATAGTAAGTATTTAAAAAAGATTTCAGAAGCCTATGTTGAGTTTTTTTATCATTACACAACTTCACCATTACTTATTGTGAATACAAATGATTTTGATCTCTCGGGCAATGATAAAGATTATAATTTATTGTTAGAACATATCCGGCAACTCCCGCCGGGCAGACATTATTTCAACCCGATAGAATTATGATTGAAAAAGTTACTACAACGACACTAAAGCAAATGAAAGCAAGCGGTGAAAAGATTGCTTGTTTGACATCATACGATGCCAGTTTTGCGCGTTTGCAGGATGAAGCAGGAGTGGATGTGTTACTGGTAGGTGATTCTCTTGGCATGGTGTTGCATGGAGATGACACAACGTTAAACGTAACTATGACAGATATGATTTATCACACACGGTTGGTGAGTAAAGTATGTCAAAGGGCTCTTGTTATTAGCGATATGCCTTATAAGAGTTATAGTTCTCCAGCTCAAGCGCTTGAAAATGCCAAAAGACTGGTTAATGAAGGTGGCGCCGACATGGTAAAACTGGAAGGTGGCGCTAAGATTAGTGAAAGTGTTGCACTTATTACTCAACAAGGCATCGAGGTTTGTGGGCACCTTGGTTTAATGCCGCAATCGATTGAAGAAATGGGTGGCTACCGTGTACAAGCAAAGACAGAAGAAGATGCGGAAAAACTTAAGCAGGATGCATTAATACTGCAGCAAGCGGGCGCAAATTGTTTGGTGTTGGAATGTATACCAGCAAAAGTGGCTGCAGAAGTCAGTAAAATGCTGGATATTCCGGTTATTGGTATCGGTGCAGGATCAGATTGCGATGCGCAGGTATTAGTGGTGTATGACATGCTTGGATTAAGTTCAAAACAAATGAAATTTTCCAAAAACTTTCTTACAGGAAAAGATTCGATTAGCGATGCAATTAAATCTTACGTAGAAGACGTTAAAAATAAATTATTTCCCGCAGCAGTTCATACTTACGATTAATGCAAGAATTCTTAACAATTGTCTCATTACGTGAGTCTCTCGCTAAAATTCGTAGAGCAGATAAAAAAATTGCATTGGTGCCAACCATGGGCAATCTGCACGCAGGACATTTGACCCTGGTAAAACAGGCGCAGGAAATAGCAGATGCTGTGGTCGTTAGTATTTTTGTTAATCCAACTCAATTTGTAGAGGGTGAAGATTTTGATAGTTATCCTCGGACACTCGAAGCTGATCTTGAATATTTAAAGCAGATAAACACTGATCTTGTCTTCATCCCGGATATGAAAGAGATCTATCCGGAAAATATTCAAATTACAACAGAAGTGATCGTGCCTGAACTCGATTCAGTTTATTGTGGCGAATACCGCCCGGGACATTTTAAAGGTGTCGCGACGATAGTCACAAAGTTATTCAATATTGTGCAACCTGATATAGCGATATTTGGTGAAAAAGATTACCAACAATTATTAGTCATACGTAGTTTGGTAAAAAATTTGAATTTACCTATCCATATTATGGGCTCGCCCACTCTTAGAGAGTCGGATGGATTAGCAATGAGTTCGCGTAATAAATACTTGAGTGAAACGGAACGTCTGCAGGCGCCATTGTTGTATAAATCGATTAAAAAAATGGCGACTTCAATAGAGAAAGGTAATAAAGACTATAAATCACTGCAAAAAGAGGCATTTTCATCATTAAAAGATGCCGGCTTTAAACCTGAATATTTGAATATCTGTGATTCGAAAACCCTAAAAAAGCCTATAAATCAAGAGCTTGTGATTTTAGCGGCAGCATGGCTAGGAAAAGCACGATTAATTGACAATGTTGCAGTGCAATCCTATGATTGACCCCCTTTCTATCTAGGGTAATATCCGCATTTATAATCGACACGTTTACAAAATATTATGGAAATTACGTTATTAAAAACAAAACTACATCAGGCTTGCGTCACGCATGCTGAACTTGAATACGATGGTTCATGCGCTATAGATGGCGTCTTGCTGGATAAAGCGGGTATTCATGAATACGAACAGATCGATATTTATAATATCAGCAACGGCGAACGTTTCACGACCTACGCTATTCGCGCTGAAGAGAATTCACGTATTATTTCCGTCAATGGTGCTGCGGCACATAAAGCCAGTCCGGGTGATCGTGTCATTATCTGTGCTTACGGTCGGATAAAAGAGAATGAGGTAAGCAAATTTAAGCCAACGCTTATCTATTTAGACGAAGAAAATAATATTACCCGCATAAAAGATCATATACCTGTACAAGCTGCTTAAGGGATTTAAAAATTATTGCCCTATGACGATCTGACCGGTCGTTTCTGCAGTTTTCTTTGTAGCGTTCGTCTATGTAAGCCCAGACTACGGGCTGCTTCAGAAATATTTCCGTTACAGTCACCCAGAACCTTTTGAATATGTTCCCATTCAAGCCGATCCAATGAGATAGGTGCCGGTGGAATCTCTGTCTGACTCTCACCCCTGTCACGCTCAAACGCAGCAACAATTTCATCAGCATCAGCGGGCTTGGTCAGGTAGTGCGTGGCGCCGAGTTTTACCGCTTCAACAGCAGTAGAAATGCTTGCATAACCCGTCAAAATAACGATTTTAATTTCATTGTTTAATTCGCATAGCGATGGAATCAGTTCCAGACCCGAAGGCCCGGGCATTCTTAGATCAACAACGGCATAATCAGGCCGGAATTCTTTCAAGAGTTGTTTGGCATGTTCAACGTCTGTTGCAGTCGTTACCTCGAAGTCCCTTTTAGTTAATGCCTTTGCCAGGACTTCGCTAAATATTGGATCGTCATCAACGATGAGTATAGGTTTCATTCGTGTTTATATCTCTTCATTGAGCAAGTAGTGGTGCTAGGGGTATGCTTATTTCAGCATGCGCTCCCCCGTCTTTGTTGTTATTTAAAGAAATCTTGCCACCCATCCGGGTTAATGTTGTTTCTGCCAGAAATAAACCAATACCAAGGCCTTGATCAGAAGGTTTTGTGGAAAATATCGACTTGCCGAGTAATGGTTGGTGCTGTTCTTTAATACCATGACCATCATCGATGACCTCAATATCCATACTGGTGTTGCTCCAGCTACAGATAATATGTATTTTTTTTGATGATGCATCAGCTGCATTGTTTAGAATATTAATAATAGCGGAGGTTAACGTTTGGTCGACAATTATGTTCGGTGTTTCCCCAGATGGTTTTAACTTAATATCAAAATCAATATCTGAGCGAGTTTGTTGCCAGTTATTAATAATTTCCTGAATATAAGAGTCAACCTTGATCTTGCGGCCGGTATCAGCCTGAGATTGGCCGGCATCTGAAGACATACGACCGAGTATGGTTTTGCAACGTTGAATTTGCTCTTTAAGCAACACCAGCTCGTTGCTTAGTTCTTTATCATCTTGATAATCATTTAATAATTCACCGGTAATTACCGCCATTGTCGATAACGGTGTCCCAAGTTCGTGCGCAGTACCGGCGGCGAGCGTACCTAACGCAAGGATGCGATCGGCACGTAATGCCTCTTCTCGGGCTTCGGCCAACGCCCTGTCTTGCTGTCGCACCGTGCTGGAAATGCGAGCGACAAAGTACGCGACCAGACTTGCCGTCAATATGAAACCAAACCACATCCCCCAGAGATGTATTTGCGTGCCACCTTGATGGATATGCACGCCATCCAATGGCACATATAAAAACATCAATGCAGAATAGCTGCCTATGGCAACTAAGGTTATGACAAAAGTATATGCAGGCCTAAGGCTAGCTGCAGCAAAAATGATGGGTAATATGAAGAATGAAATAAAGGGGTTGATTGAGCCACCCGTGTAATAGATCAATAACGATAAAGCGCATATATCGATCATCAATTGTGTCACGAAGATGCGGTCGGTAATCTCCTTCAGGCCTCGGTAACGCAACCAGGAATAAGCGGTAAATAGGCTTAACAGGACAATGACCAAAGTAACTGGTTTGACGGGGAAATGTATCCCGATATAAAAATACATATAGCTCAAAGCCAGAACCTGACCGCTAATAGAATAGAGGCGGATTAACAGTAGATATCCAAGATTGAGATGCATGATTAGAATTCTATTTATATTAAATCTTGTCTGTAATTATACCTTCTTATCAAATAAAACCACTGTGACAATATGTCACATTCTAAATACCCCGTGTTTTTGCTAAGTTCCCCTCCCATAAAAAAACAACAATACAGCGATAAGGACAAACCATTTTGTATAACAACACAAAATTCAAAAATGCCGCTGAATATTTAATTCTGTTTTCATTATTATGCGTTGCAGGCCCAGTAAACGCTGAGCATCCCACATCATTATCCGAGATTGTAGTATCAGGGGAGTATTCGGGTTTTGATAAATACATTCTTAATCCTGACTTGATTAATGCTCCGGCAGCCGATTCGGCTCAGCTGCTTAAGAAAGTTCCGGGCGCCAATGTGAACAGCAATGGCACCGTGACGGGTATAGCACAATATCGAGGTATGTATGGCGATCGTATCAATATACTCGTAGACGACATCAAGATTAGTTCCGGCGGCCCGAATGCAATGGACACACCCATCTCATATATCCCGCGTGCGCAATTAGAAAATCTGGAGGTCATTCGTGGCATTGCACCTGTTAGCTCAGGTAACGAAACTATTGGCGGCACAATACGTGCAACATCGACGCAAAGCTCATTTACAAAAGAACAACAATTTAGTTTACATGGCGAGGCATCGGCAGGGGGGCATAGCGTAAATTCCGGTTATGACGCATCGTTATTAATGTCACTGGCGAATCAGAATCATCGTATGCATGTTTCCGGTAGTCGTCAGGATAGCGATGATTATGACTTCGGAGATGGTGAGGTCACTCCGAGTGAACATGACCGCAACAGCTATGAAGTCGGCTATGGTTACAAGATAGAAGACCATGAATTTGGACTTGAATATGTGCGTAACGACACCAATGAAAGCGGCACGCCCGCACTGCCCATGGATATCATTTTTATTGATGCAGATATTGTTCGCGGGACATATAAAAGTCGTTGGAATCATGTCGATATAACGAGCAAGGTTTACTGGTCTCAAATCGATCACAAGATGTCTAACTTCGAATTGCGTTTACCTCCTCTAACAGGTGGTGGCGCTGGTCCGGGCACAATGCAACGCTTTTCACTTGCAGACAGTGAAGACGTGGGTTATGCCATCGACGCCACTATGGCTTTTGCAGGAGGCAAACTGAAGTTGGGTACGGATGCTCATCTGGCCAAGCATGATGCCGATATATTTAACCCGATGAGCGCCACATTTCTGGTCAAGAATTACAACGACATCGAGCGTGATGTCTTTGGCGTGTTTGGTGAGTGGCAGCGTGAGCTTACGAGCGCGTGGGAGATGGAACTGGGGTTACGGTACACACGCGTCAATATGGATGCGGGTAAGGTATCAGCAACTGGAATGGCGGGTATGATGGCCATGAATGCCAATGCGCTCGCAACGACATTTAATAACGCGGATCTTTCCCAGGAAGATGACAATATCGACGTGGTACTAAAATTGAATCACGCTCTACGGAAGGACACCAATATTGAAATTGGTTTTGCCCGTAAGATGCGTTCGCCTACTTATCAGGAGCGTTATCTCTGGTTGCCGCTGCAATCAACAGGTGGTTTGGCTGACGGCAATAACTATATCGGTGACATCAATCTTGATTCGGAGGTTGCCTATCAGTTCGAGTTGGGCCTTGATTGGCGTAATAAACGTACCTACTTTGCACCGCGTGCCTTCTATCATCATGTTGATGATTACATTCAGGGCATCGATGCCACTAATACAATAGCCAGAGCCTTTCATACTATGGCAACGGGCATGACGGGTAGCAGCGCGAAGCTTTTACAGTTCGCCAATGTTGATGCCCGATTATATGGTATCGATGCCGATTTTGGTTATCACATTAATGATTTTTGGCATGTAGATGGTGCGGTTAGCTATGTTAAAGGAGAGCGCCGGGATAATGGCGATAATCTCTATCGTATTTCTCCTGCTAATGCCCGTCTCGGTTTAACCTACCAACGAAAAATCTGGTCTGCAACAGTAGAGACAAATGCGTATCTGGAAAAAGATGATGTGTCTGGCGTTACCAATGAGCTTGAAACAGCGGGTTATGCACTACTAAATATCTACGGTAACTACAGTATCCCTGATTCAGGATTCACACTTGTAGCAGGTATCGATAACGTGTTTGATAAGAACTATGCGCCTCATCTAGGGGGTGTTAATCGTGTTCGTAGTGTCGATGTTCCTGTTGGTGTGCGTATTCCCGGACCAGGAATCAACGGCCACATCAATCTGGTTTATAAATGGTAAGAGAGTTAATCAATACCGAGATAAAAACACTGTTTAAATTCGATCATTAGTTCGGTCTTCTCACAGCCTATAAAATAATAGGCTGTGAGAGTTTTAAAATAATTACTTATTTACCCAGGGGCATTTTAATCAAGTTACCGGGTCCAAGTACGTCATTACCACGGGCAACCAGATAGGCGTAAAGGTTATCCATATTATCCATGACGCGTTTATTGGTTTTATTAGGACGCATCAATGTACCGGACTTACCATTGGCAACAATGTTAACAAAGTCTGCCTTGCTTAACTTTGTTGTCACACTTTGACCCAGGTTTGGGCCAACACCACCTTTACCGCCTTTACCATGACAGGCACCACAGCCACCGCCATTGTATGTTTTCCAACCCTCAATAGCATTGGCGCTGATTTTACCATCCGTAAGTTGGTAGGGTTTTTCACCTTCTGCATAAGCAGCAAAAGTGATCAGGCTTGCTATTGAAGTGAAAATAATAGGTTTAACTATTTTAAACATTATCGTTCCTCTGCTATATACATTCTCTTTTTCAATCATAAAAGCATAGAATATCTTAATAAAAGGCATTAACAATGCGACGGAATGTCGCACTAATTGATAGATAAAATTGAAGGTTAGTTCAAATTCATATGAATAAAGCTACAAAAACAGCCGGCGTCATTATCATTGGTAATGAAATATTATCCGGTCGCACCCAGGATTTGAATATTGCCTATATAGGCAAAGAACTCGAGAAGTTGGGTATTGTGCTGGCAGAAGTGATTGTGATACCGGATGATGAAGAAACCATTATTGATAGAGTTAGAAGTTATTCCAGGAACTTTGACTATGTGTTCACCACCGGTGGCATAGGCCCAACCCATGATGATATTACGACGGAAGCTATTGCAAAGGCCTTTGGCGTAAAATTATTCAGAGATCCCGAGGCGGTTGCCTGCATGGAAAGCTACTATGATCCAGGTACGCTGACCGAAGCCCGATTGAAAATGGCAGACATTCCCGAAGGCGCCTCATTAATTGATAACCCCGTCAGTGGTGCTCCTGCTTTCCAGATTAATAATGTGTTCGTGTTGGCTGGTGTTCCGAGCATTATGCAAGCAATGTTCGATGCCTTAGTTGAGCGATTAGTCAGTGGCCCGCCAATTTTAACGGCGAGTGTTTGTACTAATCTGACCGAAAGTAAACTTGCTGATGGCATGAAACAAATTCAGGATGCCTGCACCGAAGTCAGCATTGGTAGTTACCCGTTTTTCAAACGCGGTAAGTTAGGCGTGAATATTGTTTTACGCTCTGTTGATGAATCGCTGCTTTCAAAACAGCTAGCTTTAATAACTACGCTCATAGAAGAAACAGGCGGTTCTGTTTTGGAGGTACAGCGCTAATTTGAATGCATCTTCTATAAATACCAATACTTCGTAAAATTCGATTATTTATTAAAATATATTCGAATTTTATTTGTTTATAAGATTCTCTAATCTCTAATTTATGTATAACAAAAACATAAAGACTGGAGAAAATATATGAACAAAACGAGTAATGTTTTTTTACTTGTCGCTACATTCATCGGGTTTGTTAGTAATACTTACGCAGTAGGCTGGACGGCTGAAATAAGTGACATCAGAGTCTGGAATAATGACAAAGTAGAAATCTTTGTAAGTAATCCCAGAGATTCCAAACCGGCCGGTGCCAAATGGGGTTGTGAGGATGATCTTGTACTAGTGGGTGACCCCGTTTCACAATCGATGCTTCATACAGCTTTGGTTGCATTTAACGTAGGCAAAACTATTCGCATGGATGTGATAGGTTACAAAAAATCTTGTTACATAAATTATATACAAACGAAAGAAAATAAATCTTTTGACAAGTCTAAATAGTCCGCGCTTGAGAGATTAATAATATTAAAATAATGAAGACCGCGCTCGGTGTAAGTGACCTTGTCACCGCCCAGATTTTCTTTCTACTTGTATTATGATGCCGAGGGCGGATGTTGTCGTTCTTTGATATGGTGCCGAGGGCGAGAATCGAACTCGCACTTCCGAAGAAACCGGATTTTGAATCCGGCGCGTCTACCAATTCCGCCACCCCGGCAATTTAAATATTGCGTTTTATTTTAATGGTAGTTGCTTATTTATCAACGCGCCGGCGCGGTCGCTCTCGGACGTCCTGTCCCTCGCGACACTTGGACTCCATGTCCATCGTCTACCATTTCCACCGCCCCGGCATTGAAGTACAGATAAGCAGGCGGCAAGTATAGGGAAACTTTGCTCCGGGTCAAACATTAAGCGATTTTTCTGATAACATCGCGCGCCATGTTAAGTAGTGATTTCACATATGACCTTCCGGAAGAATTAATCGCCCAGTATCCGCCTGAGAACCGTGGTGGTAGTCGTCTGTTGTATTTAGACGGGGATGAAAATTTATCTGATTCAACTTTCAGACGATTTCCGGAATATCTTAAAGCAGGTGATTTGCTCGTATTGAATGATACTCGTGTTATTCCAGCAAGATTGTTCTCCCACAAGGCTACCGGTGGCAAAGTCGAAATCATGCTTGAACGCGTCCTGGATAATAATGTTTTATTAGTTCAACTTCGGGCGAGCAAGTCTCCAAAGCCGGGGACGATGTTACTGCTTGATGAAAAGACGAGTTTTGAAGTGACGGGCAGGCAAGATAGTATGTTTTTGCTCAAATATAGAGGCAAAGAACAACTTACAGACTGTCTGAACCGTTTAGGTCATATGCCACTACCGCCTTACATCAGCAGGGAAGACGAGAACGAAGATCGAGAACGTTATCAAACCGTGTTTTCAGACAAACCTGGAGCGGTGGCTGCACCGACAGCGGGCTTACATTTCACGCAAGAAATTCTGCAACAACTCGAAGACTCTGGCGTTAGTAATGTTCGATTAACATTGCATGTAGGCGCAGGAACGTTTCAACCATTAAGAGTGGATGATATTGCCGAACATAAGATGCACAGCGAATACATGTGTGTTTCTGATGCGGTTGTAGAAAGAATAAATCAGACCAAAGCGGCCGGTGGAAGAATTATTGCTGTTGGCACAACGGTCGTTCGGAGTCTGGAAACAGCGGCACGAAACGGTCAACTTGCCAGTTATGATGGCGATACGGATATATTTATCTATCCCGGGTTTAAATTTAATGTCGTCGACCTGTTACTGACAAATTTTCATCTACCGAAGTCAACATTGTTAATGCTAGTCTGCGCCTTTGGTGGAAAGGAAAAAATAATGAACGCCTATCAACATGCTATCCGTGAGAAGTATCGTTTTTATAGTTATGGCGATGCAATGCTAATCAATAAATCTGAAGCCTAGATGAAATTCGATCTAGTAAATATACAGCATGCAGCTCGTAGAGGTCGCATAACTTTTCCACGCGGTACGATTGAGACTCCCGCGTTTATGCCAGTGGGTACTTACGGCACGGTTAAGGCGATGACGCCTGAAGAACTGGTTGGGATTGGTGCCGAGATTATTTTAGGTAACACGTTCCATTTGATGTTGCGTCCCGGCATGGAAGTGATTAAAGAATTCGGTGGTCTGCATGCATTCATGCATTGGGATAAACCGATTCTCACTGACTCTGGTGGCTTTCAAGTATTCAGTTTGGCTGAGTCGAGAAAGATCACTGAAGAAGGTGCGCACTTTCGATCGCCCGTGGATGGTTCCAAGGTGTTTCTTGGCCCGGAAGAAGCGATTCAGATTCAACACACATTGGGATCAGACATCGTTATGATCTTTGATGAATGCACACCATTCCCAGCAACAGAAAAAGAAGTGCGTGAGTCTATGGAATTGTCATTGCGTTGGGCAGAACGTTCAAAACTGGCGCACGGCACAAATGAAAACGCCTTGTTTGGCATTATTCAGGGCGGAATGTATCCAGCCTTACGCACAGCTTCTTTAAATGGACTATGTGATATTGGCTTTGATGGTTATGCGATTGGTGGTCTGTCTGTTGGTGAGCCGGTGGAGTTGATGATGGAGGTTCTTGATCACATCGTTGCGAGCATGCCGGTAGACAAGCCGCGTTATCTAATGGGCGTTGGCACACCAGAAAACCTTGTCGAATCGGTTCGTAGAGGCATTGATATGTTTGATTGTGTCATGCCAACCCGTAATGCACGTAATGGGCACTTATTTACTACCACAGGTGATGTTCGAATTCGCAATGCAAAACATCGTTATGATCAGTCGCCACTCGATAAAAGTTGCGCTTGTTATACTTGTCAAAACTATTCACGCGCTTATTTACACCATCTGGATAAAACCAATGAGATCCTCGGCGCACGACTCAATACCATACATAATCTTTATTACTATCAATTCCTGATGAAGGGTTTGCGTGACGCGATTGAAGCAGAAAATCTTGGTCAATTTATTACTGACTTTTATTCAAGACGTCAGAAGGATTAATTTCAGCTATTTATATTGTACGACTTGAGTCTTTCACCCCGGCATAGAACAATACCTCTATGAGCAACCGCATTGATGAGCTTCCAACCCTGGGTGTAGGCGCAAGTCTGAGTCTTTCATCTGATCCCGACCCAGTTTCTTTAGTTAAGGCTAAAGGCGGTCCCAGCTTTGTCGAGTATGCTGGTCTGGTTGATGTCGATGCGATTATTGAAGAAGTCAGTCGCGTGCGTGCCGCAGGCGTCCCGGTTTTATATCATCCGTCGTATATTAATTTTTGTGGTTCCTATCCTAATTCAAAAGTCTGGCTTGAAGAAACCGCAAAGCATATTGATGCCGTGGGTTCAGCCTGGTTTGCGCAAGACGTGGCTTATTGTTTTTGGGAAACAGGGGCCGCTTATTCAACTTCATTGGGTTATTTCGTTCCGCCCGTTTTTAATCAAGCCTCGCTTGAAAAAGCTATTGAGCGAGTAAAAGAAGTACAAGCTTTGGTGCCAGTAACGGTTGCTGTTGAACCGCCGCCGCTGACGTTTTATGCCGGATCCATGTCGTTGTTTGAATTCTTTGGTGAACTGGCGCAACGAACAGACTGTGCTATCTTGCTTGATATGGGACATCTGGTTTCGTATGAGATGGCGAGTGGAAAAAAAGTGAAAGATGCGCTCGATCAATTGCCCTGTGAACGTGTGGTTGAAGTGCACATTGCTGGCGGTCGTTTAAAAGAAGCAGTCGATGGTCCGATCTATGTCGATGCGCATGAGTGCACGATACTTGATCAAACCTGGAGCATGTTGGAAGCGATGTTACCTGAATTGTCGAATGTAAAAGCCGTTTGTTATGAATGCGAAGGGGTTAAAGAAAGTAGTGTGTTAACCACACTCAAACGTATTCGCCGTCTGGTAAAAGAACAAAGTGCCAGTGAAGCATTAGTAAAAAGTTTGGATGATGTTGCATGAGTTTTGAACAACAGGAACAGATATTGTTTGATTTGTTGTTTGATAAAGATCTGCGCGATCAATTTTGTGATGATCAAGAGAAAGCATTAAATAAATATGACCTTGATGATGCAGAGCAAAACGACTTTAAAAGCATCCGTCCAGAGGCATTACAACTTGATGCTGCGATGCGCGCCGATCTGGTTCTCTCTCATCTATGTAAGTCCTTTCCAATTAGCTTTAGTATTACTTCGTCGTTAGCTAATGGATTAGACACACTTAAACAATTGGTCGATACCACTACCATGCGTAGTAGGTCAATCGATAGGACGACTGTCTTTGGTAATCGTTTGCGCGAACGATACACAAAATTTATATTCGCATCAGAGAAAGAACAGGCAATTGCTACGGCCATCCTTGAAGTTGAATTGGGCATGGCCTGGACCAGCACTTCATTGAAACAAGTTGTGTTAGATGACGGGCAATTTTCAGCAGTAGAGACGGATTTAGATAAGGGCTGGTTAAAAAAACCAATCAAGCCTGCAGCCTATGTTTCGGCAGCAATTATTCCGCAACCTTATGGGCAATTAAAAAAAGCATTTTGTCTGGTAGATGACGATTGTCTATGGCGGCAACTTAACAAAACATCTTTTTCTACATCGGCTAGGCAAAGAATTCTGCAGGTCGAGGACCCAAGATTGTTAGTTGCACGGGCTACCATCAGTCGGATGTCAAAATGCGAACCAGCGGTGGATTTTAAAACAGTTGAACTGAGCGAGGGTTTTGCCTCCTTGTTTCAGCATGTGAACGGGTCGATGAGTGTGGTGCAAATATTGGCACAATTGAAACAAATTGGCGCGCCTGAACATTTGTTAGAGGGGGTTAAATCAGCCTTCAGACAGCTACTGGATTACGGTATGTTAGAGTTTGCCTAGATAAATTTACCTCAGAAATTAAGCGATCCCTTGAAATTTTGCTGCCCGGACCAAATGAATACGGTGTTAGCTGTACTGAATTTGGATGTCTTGTGTCATAATGCCGCCCTTTTCAAACATAGAGTCTTATAAATGCTAGATTTTTTCATAAATAGTGCTTGGGCAGCGCCCGCACAACAGGAAGCTGGTCTGGCCAGTTTTCTGCCGTTGATTATTTTATTTGTCATTTTTTACTTTTTTCTGATTCGTCCGCAGTTAAAACAGGCGAAACAGCATAAACAGCTCGTATCCAGTTTGGCCAAGGGCGACGAGATAGCCACTAGCGGCGGTTTGCTTGGAAAAATAACGGAATTGGGCGATAACTTTATCGTGGTAGAAATAGCTAAAGAAACAGAAGTTAAAATACAAAGACAGTCAGTTTCTGTGGTTTTGCCAAAAGGCACATTAAAAACTCTCTAGTTACATCAATATAATTACAATAATTTTAAGCGGGCTAAGGTCATGAATCGTTATTCTTCCTGGAAATACATATTAATATTATTTCTGATTGGTTTTGGGGTGTTGTTTGCTTTGCCAAATATCTATGGCAAAGATCCGGCATTACAAGTCTCAGCTTCACGCTCATCCGAGGTCAGTGAGTTAACTGAGTTTCAAGTCAGCGCTGCTCTGGAAGAAGCTAAAATACCTTATAAGTCGATAGATTTAGGCCTGGATAATCTAGTAATTCGGTTTAAAAACGAAGAGACCCAGTTAAAGGCACAATCAGTCGTCAAGAAATCATTGGGCAGAAGTTATGTCGTTGCACTAAATCTGGCACCTGCAACACCTGACTGGTTAAACAAGTTTGGTGCAGAACCGATGTTTCTGGGTCTCGATTTGCGTGGTGGCGTTCACTTCCTGATGGAAGTCGATATGGATGCGGCCATTAGTAAGGCAGAAGATCGCTATATCTCCGACATGCGTAGCAAACTGCGCGAAAATAAGGTTCGCTATAAAACAATTAGCCGTAACAAATCAGGTGGCTTACTGATCCGGTTTAAAGATGATGCGGAACGTACGAGTGGTCAGTCATTAATAGAAGATGAATTCCCGGATATGGATATTACTCAGCCCGAGACCGAGGTTGGTGAATATCAATTGATTACCAAATTAAAAGATCAGGTATTACGTGACACTCAAAAGTTGGCATTGCAGCAAAACATTACGACTTTAAGAAAACGTGTTAATGAATTAGGTGTTGCCGAACCAGTTATACAACAGCAGGGACTGAGTCGTGTTGTTGTACAGCTACCGGGTGTGCAGGATACGGCCAAGGCTAAAAATATTCTGGGTGCTACAGCAACTCTGGAATTCAGGTTGGTAGATGAAGACCATGCCCCACAGGATGCAGTCGATGGACGTGTGCCAGCGGGTTCAGCACTGTATTACGAACGAAATGGTCAGCCTATTCTGTTAGATAAAGAAGTTATGTTGACCGGTGACGCTATTATTGATGCGGCATCAGGTATCGACGGTCAAAGTGGTGGGCCGAACGTGACCATTACCCTTGATGGCAAGGGTGCAAAAAGAATGAGTCATGCTACGCGCGATAATGTGGGTAAACGACTCGCCGTAGTTTTTATAGAAAATAAAATCGAAACAGTAGAAAAGGATGGCGAGCTTGTTGAAAACAAGGTCGTGGTTGAGGAAGTGATTAATGCTGCTGTGATTCGGGAACAACTTGGTAAACGCTTCCAGATTACTGGTCTTGAATCGACCCAGGAAGCTCGCACACTGTCACTATTACTGCGTGCAGGCGCATTGGCAGCACCAATTTATATTATAGAAGAACGCACAGTAGGACCGAGCCTGGGTCAGGATAATATCGATAAAGGATTTAAATCAGTGTTAATTGGTTTTGCATTGGTACTTGTCTTTATGGCTGTCTATTACAAGGTCTTTGGTTTGGTTGCCAATGTTGCACTGGCATTAAATCTGGTATTAATCGTTGCGTTGCTATCTCTTTTGCAGGCAACACTGACCTTGCCGGGTATTGCCGGTATTGTATTGACCGTCGGTATGGCTGTTGATGCAAACGTGCTCATCTTTGAACGAATTCGTGAAGAAATTCGAAATGGTAATTCGCCTCAGGCCAGTATTCATGCTGGTTATGAAAAAGCATTTTCAACAATTGCTGATGCCAACATCACTACCTTGATTGCTGCATTAGTTTTATTCAGCTTTGGCACCGGCCCTATTAAAGGTTTCGCAGTTACATTGTCACTGGGTATTATTTGTTCAATGTTTACCGCCATCATGGTAACGCGTGGATTGGTTAATTTAATCTACGGCGGACGTCGTCTGGAAAAGTTAAAAATTTAAATACTCATATTCTGAAACGCATCAAGCAGAGAACGCTATTATGGAAACGCAAAAAACAAAATTCAATTTCGACTTTATCAGTATGCGGAAAGTAGGTTTAATAATTTCCAGCGTACTGATACTTATCTCGATAGTGTCTATATCGATGGAAGGTTTAACCTTCGGGATTGATTTTACGGGTGGAACATTGATTGAGGTCGGTTATTCAGAGTCTGTAGATCTGGATTTGATTAGACAAGCTTTGAGTAACTCGGAATTTAATAGTGCCGTTATTCAGTACTTTGGTTCAGCTAATGATGTTCTTATCCGAATCCCACCAAGCGAAGGATTGAACAGCGCCGATATCAGTAACAAGACACTTACCTTACTCGCAGACACCGGATCAAATATAGAGATGCGCCGGGTTGAATTTGTTGGTCCACAAGTGGGTGGCGAATTGAAAGAAAACGGTGGTTTGGCCATGATTTATGCCTTGATGGGTATCTTTATCTATGTTGCCTTACGCTTCCAGAGACGTTTTTCTATTGGTGCTATCGCAGCACTCGTACATGACGTGGTCATAACGGTTGGTGTGTTTTCAGTCACGCATTTTGATTTTGATCTAACTGTATTAGCAGCGTTGCTTGCTGTGATTGGTTATTCACTTAACGATACGATTGTGGTGTTTGACCGTGTGCGTGAAAATTTTCGCAAGTACCGTGACACATCGCCAGAAGAGGTGTTTAACATTTCTCTGAATCAGACGCTTAGCCGCACCCTGGTAACCTCATTGACGACATTACTGGTTTTGGTCGCCTTATTTATCTTTGGCGGAGAGATTATTCATAGTTTTGCTACAGCATTGATTATTGGTGTTTTAATAGGAACTTATTCTTCTATTTTTGTTGCCAGTCCAATTACTCTGGCATTAGGGATAACGAAAGAAGATTTGATGCCGGTACAGAAAGAGGGCGAAGAACTCGACACGATGCCTTGATTTTTAAGTGCATGTGAAAAGTTTATAGTCTTAAGGTGTAATCTTTGCCGTGTCTTCAGAAGTGTTCAAACCAAGATCGACTTATGCTAATAAGCAAATGACGGCTTCATAGATGAAGCTGTTCATTGTTTCGGACTGTGATACTACATTTTAACGGTACTAATGACTGCACCACTTTCTATAGTTGCTGATCAGCAAATACTTTTCGCCAAAGAAGTGTTCTCAAGTTTTGGCGAGGTTGAATTAGTTGATGGTCGTTCTATAAATCAGGCGAGTGTCAAAAATGCCGATGTTTTATTAATCAGATCAGTTACCAAAGTTAATGAATCCCTTTTGCAAGGTAGCCGGATTAGTTTTGTTGGTTCTGCCACCAGCGGCATCGATCATATTGATACTGACTATCTCGACAAAGCCAAAATAAATTTTACCCATGCCCCCGGCAGTAATGCGCGTTCTGTCGCTGAATATGTAGTCAGTAGTTTGTTTGCAACGGCTGAATATAATGGTTTTGATTTAACCCAAAAGACGATAGGTATTATTGGGTGTGGTCAGGTCGGTTCCAGAGTGCAGCGTTTTATGGAAGCGTTAGGCGTGCGCTGTTTGTTAAATGATCCACCACTTCAAGAGCAGCATCCGAATGCTGGTTACGTTGATCTCGAACGTATTATGGATGCAGATATTATCAGTTTGCATGTGCCATTAACGACAGATGGAAAATATCCCAGTCATAAGTTAGTCAATGAACCATTTTTAAATAAATTAAAGCCAGATGTCATATTGATTAATACATCGCGTGGTGAAGTTGTCGATGAAACGGCCTTGTTGTCATTTAAGGAGACAAATCCAAAATCGACATTGGTTCTCGATGTTTGGTGTAATGAACCTTTAATTAACATGGATTTATTACAACATGCATTTATTGGTACGCCGCATATTGCCGGATATAGTTATGATGGCAAGCTTAAGGCGACCAAAACACTCGCTGAGGCATTACAAAATAAAACGGGCATTACGTTAAGTGATGCACTGACATTAAGTTCAGAATATGTAAGCGATGCAATTCAATATAATGATGATAACGCAATTCAATTGGCGGTAATGCGAACCTATGATGTTAGAAGTGATGCCATTGCCTTGGGAAGTGTGTCAGGTCTCTCAGCAGCGGAGCGTGGCATGTATTTCGATAGCTTAAGAAAACACTATCCTATAAGACGTGAGTTTACTAATCGTGAAATCGATGCAAAGAATTTGAATATCGAGATGAAACAGAGTTTGCACAATCTGGGTTTTAAAGTGGACATGGCATGAAGAAGCTGGGCATTTTAGTCTCCGGGCGTGGGAGTAATATGGCCGCTATTGTTGATGCTTGTGAGCAAGGAACTGTATCAGCCACAGTGGAACTCGTAATTAGTAACAACAAGGATTCAATGGCATTGTGTCTGGCACAGGAAAAAAATATAAAAACGGCTCATTTAAGTTCAAGCATATATCCGGATGCCGATGCTTTGGATAGTGCAATGTGTGATGCACTGACTGCTAGCAAGGTCGATCTGGTGTTATTAGCCGGATTTATGAAGAAAATTGGCCCGAAAATGTTAGCCCGATACAAAGGTAGAATCATCAATATACATCCATCTCTTTTACCAAAACACGGTGGTCAGGGGATGTTTGGTATCAATGTGCATCGCGCGGTTCTCGATTCCGGTGATAAAGAAAGCGGGGTAACCATTCATTTGGTTGATGACGAGTATGATGAGGGTGCCATATTGGCGCAACGAGCGGTCGTTGTTAAACCCGAAGACTCGCCAGAGTCTTTAGCAGCCAGAGTTTTGAAGGTCGAACATCTTTTATTTACAGAAACAATACAAAAAATTATAGATGGCAGTATTATATTGCCTACTGATTAAGGTAAACGGAGGAGACTGATTATGCGGATGTTGCACACCATGTTGAGGATTGGAAATATGGAAAATTCGTTGGCTTTTTATCAAGATGTTCTTGGAATGACCTTGATACGAAAGCATGACTATCCCGAGTTTGAGTTTTCATTAGCTTATCTTGGTTATGGTGAAGAATCCAAAACTACGGTTCTGGAGTTAACTCATAACTGGGGTACTGATTCGTATGATTTAGGTAATGCTTATGGTCATATTGCAATTGGCGTCGACGATGTTTATAAGGCCTGTGACAAGATTAAAGAATTGGGCGGTAAGGTTATCAGAGAGGCTGGTCCTATGCAGGGTGGTGATACGGTTATTGCCTTTGTGGAAGATCCTGACGGATATAAAATAGAAATACTGGAAGACATCAAATAATTAAATTATAAGCTGAATCACAACTGCTTGAACGAGCCAGACTTAAAATAAGTTGCGCATTGATTTATACCAATTAAATAAAATAAAAAAGCTAATAAAATGATAACGCAAATAAAATCAATGTATTCAGCTATTGTCTTGAAACAGACTGTGTTGGTTTGTCTTTTGATGGCAATAATACTTGGGTTTTTTGCCTATCAGACAAAAGATTTTAAGCTTGACGCTTCGGCAGATTCCTTGCTGTTGGAAGATGATCAGGATCTCAAGTTATTCCGCGAGACTTTGGAACGTTATGCAACAAGGGATTTTTTGTTTGTGACGTTCACTCCTGATGAAGATCTTTTTTCTCAATCCTCTCTGGACAGAATTACTAGCCTGCGCGATGAATTTCGTACCTTGGAACCAGTCGAGTCTGTCATCAGTATGGTTGATGTTCCGCTGGTCAAGCAGATAGACGGTAGCTTGTCTGACATCGCTGATAATGTTCGTACCATTGAAGGTGGTGGTGTTGATATAGCAAAGGCTAAACAGGAGTTGTTGAACAGCCCGATTTATAAAGAATTGATAATCAGCGCTGACGGCAGGACAACTGCTATTCAGGTGAACCTGAAAGATAAACCTGAGTTTCTCAAGTTACAACGTGAACGCACTCAGTTATTAATAAAACATACAGCGGAAGGGCTGGATGAAAATGAGCAGCTAAGACTCGAGCAGGTGTTAGCCGAATATACCGCGCAAAAAAATGTAATTGATAAAATTAACCATGACAATATTGTCGATGTCAGAGAAATACTCGACAAGTACAAACAGTACGGCGACCTGCATATGGGCGGTGTCACGATGATTACTGATGACATGATCACTTACATTAAGAATGATTTGATTGTTTTTGGTGTTGGTGTGTTTCTGTTTCTGGTTGGTATGTTGTCAATTATTTTTAGAAAACTCAGGTGGGTATTATTACCCCTGTTAAGTTGTTTCTATGCCGGCTTGTTAATGATTGGCTTGCTCAGTCTGGTAGGTTGGAATGTCACGGTGATATCGTCAAACTTCATCTCTTTGATGTTAATTATTACTATGTCGATGAACGTGCATCTTATTGTGCGTTATCGTCAATTATTGAATGATTTTCCAGACCATACACAGCGTGAGTTGGTGTTGACCATGGCTAGCAAAATGGTCTGGCCTTGTCTTTATACTGCGCTTACCACCATCATGGCCTTCAGCTCATTAGTCGTTAGCGGCATTAAACCAATTATAGATTTTGGCTGGATGATGACAATTGGCTTAAGTGTGACCTTCATTACTTCCTTTATTTTATTCCCATCAATATTGGCAATGTTGCCAAAATCAACAGAAAAAATTAGTTCCAAAGACGAATTTCAATTTACCTCAAAATTAGCCAGCATGACTGAGCGACATGGCAATAAGATCTTGTTGCTTACTGTTATTCTGGCTGGAGTCAGTACCTATGGTATTACCCGTCTTGAAGTAGAGAATAGTTTTATTAATTACTTTAGTGAGAACACTGAAATTTATCAGGGCTTGCGTTTAATTGATAAAGAAATGGGTGGCACAACACCGATGGACATTCTCCTTAATCTGGAAAAAATAACCGATCAGGAAGAAGGATCTGATGATGAAGAATTTTCAGATCTTGATGCTTTATTTGGCGGATTTGAAGATACACAGGATGACATCTGGTTTACACCAGAACGAATAGACACGATCAAACAAGTACATGATCACCTCGAGACCTTTCCTGCTATCGGTAAAGTGTTGTCACTCGCGACAATTATACGTGTCGGCGAAGAGATCAATGGCAGTGAGTTTGATGCATTTGAGTTGGCGATTGTGAGCAAGAATATGCCAGATGAAATCAAAACAAGCATGATCGACCCCTATGTATCTGAAGATAAAAATGAGGCTCGGATCAGTATTCGGATACTGGATTCACTAAAGGATTTACGCCGCAAGGAATTATTGGAAAAAATCAAAATGGATTTAGTTGAAAAGATCGGCCTGGATGAAGACAAGGTACAGATTACGGGTATTCTTGTTCTTTATAACAATATGTTACAGAGCCTGTTCAAATCCCAAATTTTAACGCTGGGCGTGGTCATGGCCGGTATTGCCTTAATGCTGGTCATTTTGTTCCGTTCTATCCCGCTCGCAATTATTGGGATAATCCCAAATATACTCGCCGCAGCCATAATACTCGGATTAATGGGATTGCTCAGAATACCATTGGATATGATGACGATAACTATAGCCGCTATCACAATTGGTATTGCCGTTGATAACAGTATTCATTACATATATCGATTTCGCGAAGAACTACCCAAAACAGGCGACTACATCAAGACGATGCATTACTGTCATGCCAATATTGGGAAAGCCGTTTTTTATACGGCCATCACCATTATTATAGGGTTTTCAATTCTGGTGCTGTCTAACTTCATCCCTACAATTTATTTTGGTTTGTTAACGGCTCTGGCCATGTTTATTGCTCTGTTTGCGGCGTTAACACTACTGCCTAAATTAATCCTGTTATGGAAACCGTTTTGAAGAAAATATTATTATATACAATGGCTTAGTCCGTTTTAAAAAATCCAGTTAAAGATGCAAAATAGTTTTAAAGTTAGATTTAGCGCTAGTTTCAGCAGAATAAATACTATCTATCGAGGTATATTGTTATTACAATATTGCTCGTCATTAAATGACCAATAATGTTGATAATAATAATTACTGTTGAATCACAGATAAAAGACAGGTCATTTGAACTATTAAGGCCGATGTTGGGTCGACTAAATTAAAAACAATAATTCTTAAAGTAGAGGTATTACAATGAAAATCAAAGTCGTAAATTCGCTGATTTTGATGTTGTGTTTGATGGCTGGTATTGCCCAAGCCGCTATCGCAACTCCCGATGCAGTTGTTAAACAAACCGCAGATGGCGTGATTGATCGTATCAAAACCCAACGTTCGGAACTGGATGCAGACCCATCAAAAATTTATGATGTAGTTAACGAACTGGTTATTCCTCATTTTGATTTTACTAGCATGTCAAAATGGGTGCTCGGTAAAAACTGGAAGGCTGCCAGTGATGTACAGCGAAATGAATTTATTGAACAGTTTAAAACATTACTGGTTCGTACCTATGCACGGGCACTGCTTGAATATTCAAATCAACAGATAAAATATTTTCCTGTTGAGATGAACTCAAACTCAAAACTTGCTGTTGTTAAGACAGAGATGACGAGTGATGGCGCACAGCCTTTCCCGGTTGCTTACAGAATGCATCAAACAAATCAGGCGTGGAAAGTAGTGGATGTTTCTGTTGATGGTGTGAGTCTGGTATCGACCTACCGCGGATCATTTTCAACACAAATTAAAAAGAATGGATTTGATTCTCTTATCAATGAATTAACTATGAAAAACGAGAGGCTTGCCAGCAGTCTTACAAAATAAGCAGAATCAAGTTATAGATTTACAAGCAACCGGGCAATGCCCGGTTGCTTGCTTTATAGCACTGCCAAAAAGTATTTTCTAACATAGAATTGCAGTTTCATTTATCATAAACACTAATCAAGAACCGAATATAGTTATGAACCCTCAAATTATTAAACAGCTCATTGAGTCCGGATTACCTGGTGCCGATATTATTGTGGAAGGTGACGATGGGACGCATTTTCAGGCGCGTATTGTCAGTGAATTATTTGCCGGAAAAAGCATGATACAACAACACCAAATGGTCTATAAAACGCTGGGTGATAAAATGGGCACTGAAATCCATGCTTTATCTATAAAGACCTCTACCCCGGACGAGTTGGAAAAATAGAAATATACACCGGTGTCCTTTCTTAATTTTAAAGGTAATGAACAATAAATATGGATAAATTAATTATCCAGGGCGGCTTTCAATTAAATGGAGAAATCTCCATTTCAGGTGCAAAAAACGCTGCCCTGCCGATTCTTTCTGCCACTTTGCTGACGGACCAATCCGTTACTATCGGCAATGTTCCGCACTTACATGACATCACGACAACGATGGAACTGTTGGGTCGCATGGGATCGCAGATTACAGTTGACGAGCGGATGCGTATTGAAATTGATAACAGCCGCATTGAGAATTATTTCGCACCTTATGAACTAGTTAAGACCATGCGCGCATCGATACTCGTACTTGGTCCTTTATTGGCACGTTATGGAAAAGCGGATGTGTCTTTGCCCGGTGGCTGTGCGATTGGTTCGCGACCGGTTAATGTGCATCTTGAAGGTTTGGCAGCAATGGGAGCTGATATTGATGTTGAAGGCGGGTATATCCGTGCTACTGCTAAACGATTGAAAGGTGCTCATCTTACATTGGATATTGTCACCGTAACCGGTACAGAAAACTTGATGATGGCAGCAACTCTAGCTGATGGCGTGACGATTATTGAAAATGCCGCAAGAGAGCCCGAAGTCACCGACCTTGCAGATTGCCTCAATAAGATGGGTGCAAAGGTCTCAGGCGCAGGCACCGACCGTATCGAGATAGAAGGGGTGGAGTCATTGCACGGAACGAATTACGATATCTTGCCAGATAGAATCGAGACAGGCACGTATCTGGTTGCAGCAGCAATGACGGGAGGTAAGGTTCGTTTAAGAAACACCAGAGCTGAGTTGCTGGAATCTGTGCTGAAGAAATTAACAGAAGCTGGTGCAAAGATTGTAGTAGAAAAAAATGCAATCACGCTCGATATGGGTGGGCAAAGACCTAAAGCGGTAGATATACATACGTCGCCATTTCCGGGGTTTCCTACCGATATGCAGGCACAGTTCACAGCCATGAATAGCATTGCAAAAGGTGGTGGCGTAATAACCGAAACGGTATTTGAAAATCGATTTATGCATGTTCATGAACTACAGCGCATGGGTGCAGATCTCAAACTGGAGGGCAATACAACCATCACGGAAGGTGTTGAAAGCTTAACCGGTGCGCCAGTAATGGCAACAGACTTAAGGGCATCAGCCAGTCTGGTTCTGGCTGGGCTGGTTGCAAAAGGTGAGACGGTAGTTGATCGTATTTACCATATTGATCGTGGATACGAGACAATTGAAGAGAAATTATCGCAGTTAGGCGCGGATATACGGCGTTTACCAGACTAGTAAGCAGAAACAGATAAAATCTCGATTAGGAAACTTTTTCAGACAAACTGTTTCTATTGTATTCTGTTTATAATTAACCAAACTAATAATCAACCGACAAATGACTATGCCGGATAACATTACCATCGCCGTTTCTAAAGGTCGAATCTATGATGAAGCGATTCCTTTGCTAGCCAAGCTGGGTATCGTTCTTAAAGATGATCCGAAAAAGTCACGTAAGCTGATCCTGGATACTAATCAGTCCAATATCAAAATTCTTGTCATTCGCGCGACGGACGTTCCAACCTATGTTGAACGGGGTGCGGCTGAATTAGGAATCGCTGGTAAAGATGTATTAATGGAATATTCCGGCGACAGCCTTTATGAACCAGTTGATTTGGGTATCGCTAAATGTCGAATGATGCTGGCTGGTTTAAAAGACGGTAAGCCGGTGTTGGACCGTCCACGTGTTGTCACTAAATATACTACTATTACACGCAATTATTTCGCCGAGCGCGGTCAGCAAGTTGAGATAATCAAACTCTATGGTTCGATGGAACTGGGTCCTGTTTTAGGTTTGTCAGATTGGATAGTTGATTTAGTGGATACCGGAAATACCTTGAAAGCAAATGGATTGGTTACCCTCGATCACATTGCCGATATCAGTTCCAGATTGATAGTTAATAAGGCCGCAATGAAAATGAAGAATGGGCTTATCAAACCGATTATCAAGCAACTATCGGAAATCGTTGGCGATGGCTCATGATAAAACATCTCACTACAATCGCTGCGGATTTTGATTCATCATTACAGTCGTTGTTGTCCTCCAGCGATGAACCAAATCAATCTGTCCTTGATACTGTTTCTAACATTATTGCCGATGTCCGGGCGCGTGGTGATATAGCCTTACTTGAATACACGAATCGTTTTGACCGACGAACAGCAAGTATTGAATCACTTGAAATATCACAACAAGATTTAGATGCCGCTTTAAACCGCATTCCAGACGCCTTGCGAAGCAGCCTTGAACATGCAGCATCTCGTGTCCGCGAATTTCATGATAAGCAAAAGCAAACAACCTGGACCTATGAAGATGCAGTTGGCAATGTACTAGGACAAAAAGTAACGCCGTTGGATCGTGTGGGTGTCTATGTTCCGGGCGGTAAAGCAGCTTATCCGTCCTCGGTTCTGATGAATGTTATACCAGCCCATGTTGCCGGTGTTGAAGAGATCATTATGGTTGTACCCACGCCGGATGATGAACGTAATGATCTGGTTTTGGCCGCTGCTGCTATTGCCGGAGTACACAGGGTGTTTTCAATTGGTGGCGCACAGGCTGTCGCTGCATTGGCCTATGGTACTGAGCTCGTGCCGAAGGTAGACAAGATCGTTGGTCCTGGAAATATTTATGTGGCAACCGCCAAGCGTCAAGTATTTGGAGTTGTCGGCATCGACATGATTGCAGGGCCTTCAGAAGTTGTCATAGTGAGTGATGGTAGTGGCGACCCGGATTGGGTGGCTATGGATATGTTTGCTCAGGCTGAACATGATGAACAAGCCAGTTCAATTTTGATTACGCCGGATGCTGATTTTATTATCGCCGTTGAAAAAAGTATTGAAAAACTTTTGCCAGAGATGGAGCGTGCCGAAATTATAACGGCATCATTATCGAATAACGGTGCGATGATAAAAGTTGATGATCTCAAACAAGCAATAGAGATTGTTAATATTATCGCGCCAGAACACCTTGAACTGTCAGTCGATGATCCCGATGCATTACTGGATGATATTCGTCATGCCGGTGCAATTTTTATGGGACATTATTCTGCTGAATCACTGGGAGATTATTGCGCGGGACCAAATCATGTTTTACCAACAGCACGTACTGCTAGATTTTCTTCGCCGTTAGGGGTGTATGATTTTCAAAAACAATCGTCCATTATTAAATGCATCAGCTCATCGGTGAACACCATTGCTGAAACAGCATCGCAATTGGCAAGAGGCGAGGGTTTAACTGCACATGCCAGATCGGCTGAATATCGTATCAATTCAAAATAAATTTAGTGTAGCAACATGATTGAAGATCGCGTAAGCAAGCTTATAAAGCCCGCTATCCTTGCTGCTAAGGCCTACCATGTGCCAGATTCGAGCGGTTTTATCAAACTTGATGCTATGGAAAACCCGTATGTTTGGCCAGAAGAAATCAGGCGTGAATGGTCTGAGCAGCTTCAACAAGCAGAACTCAATCGATATCCTGACGCCAATGTTAGTCAATTAAGAACTAGACTTACTGAAGTACTTTCCCTGCCTGAAGGTACTGCAATGATGTTTGGTAATGGTTCTGATGAATTAATTCAAATTATTCTAATGGCGCTAAACAAGTCTTCTAATGTTGTGATGGCGCCTGAACCAACATTTGTCATGTATCGTTTACTTAGCACAATGATGGAATTAAATTTTGTCGGGGTGCCATTAAACAAGGATTTTTCTCTCAATCTTGCTGCGATGCTGAAGTCGATTGAACAAAATCAACCCGCAGTAATTTTTATTGCATGGCCTAATAACCCAACGGGTAATGCCTTTGAACAAGACTCATTGGAACAAATTATAAAGGCTGCGCCGGGACTTGTTGTGATTGACGAGGCATATCATGCTTTTGCACAAAAAAGTATGCTGCCCTTTTTGCTGGAATACGACAATGTTGTGTTAATGCGAACCTTATCAAAACTGGGTCTGGCCGGTTTGCGTTTAGGCATGTTGTTTGGAGCCAGTTCATGGATCACTGAATTTGATAAATTAAGATTACCCTACAATATTGGCACGTTAAATCAATTGAGTGCAAAGTTTATTATTCAAAATATAGATTTGCTTGAACAACAAGCGGCAAAGATAAGAAATAATCGGGAATCTGTTTTAACTGGTCTGGATAGTATAGCGGGTATCGAAACATGGCTGAGTGAAGCCAATTTTATTTTATTTCGTGTTTCAGGTAAGAACGCGAATGATGTACATAATGAGTTAAAAGAGAAAAATATTTTGATCAAAAATTTGCATGGCACACATCCGCTGCTTGAAAATTGTATGCGCGTAACGATAGGCACCGATGAAGAAAATCAGGCTTTTCTCTCCGCACTTAATTCAATCCTGTTGGGCTAATCTATCTCGCAGATAGATTAATCTTCTATTTATCACTCGGGCATTTTTGCGGAAGGTCTTTGCGCAATCTTTGCTGTTAATTCCTGTTGTTCCCAACCGCGTAATATTTTAATTTTTATATTATCGCCCGGAGTAAGGCCAGTGATCATTTCTATCGCTTGATCAGGAGAGCTGACATTATTTCCATCGATACTAATGATGATATCTCCAGGTATCATCCCTGAGCTTTCAGCAGGACCGTTGCGTATTATTGCGGTTACTAAAACACCACCTGTTTCAAGATTAGCCGTCTCAATAATATCGGCACTGAGTGTTTGCGCCTCTATCCCCAACCAACCACGAACTACCTTGCCGTTCTTGATGATTTGATTCATCACATCCAGCGCTTGATTGATCGGTGTTGCCAGACCAATTCCTTCTGACCCACCACTACTTGAAATTATGGCCGTGTTGATCCCGACTAATTGACCTTTTGCGGTCACTAATGCGCCACCTGAATTGCCTAGATTAATATCCGCGTCGGTCTGAATAAAGTCATCAAAGTATGAAATCCCACGCCGCTTGCGGCTTATGGCACTCACGATACCTTGAGTAACCGTTTGACCAAAGTTGTAAGGATTGCCAATTGCCAACACAATATCGCCGACCTTTAATGCTGATGAATCGCCAATCGAAATCATGGGCAGGTTTTGTAATGGAATCTTAATCACAGCTAAATCAGTGTCGGCATCCATTCCTATCAGCTGTGCCTGGCTCTGGCGACCATCATTTAAGGTGATACTAATCTCGTTCGCATCTTGCAAAACATGTGCGTTGGTTAAGATGTAACCGGTGGTGCTCATGAGCACGCCAGAACCAATGGAATTATCCCGGCGTTTCTTTGGTTTGGTTGGCGCTTCACCAAAAAAACGCCAAAACAAGGGATCCTGAAAGAGTGGATGAACTCTTTCCTGATATACTTTGCTGGCATAAACGTTAACAACAGCCGGAGCGGTCGAGGCGACGGCATCATTAAAAGAATATCGATTTGATTCGGATGATGAGAAAAATGCTACATTTGAGAGCAAATCATCTGATAATATTAATAAAAAGATGAAAGCTGCCGCCAGTCCGTAAGCTGAATAATGCAACATAAATGTGAATGTCTTGTTAAGTTTCATGATCTTAATCAATAAAAAATCAGTTTTTATATTATGATTGCCGTTTTGTTATTAATCATGTGTTTATCCAATTACCAGTTTAATTTATCATATAACATTAATGATTAATTCTGCTGATAATTAACTGTCAGTAATTAAGGGGAAAGAATGGACAATAGCAATGTTGACAAAAGTCGACGACGATTTCTTACTGCCGCAGCAACAGTGGTTGGGGGAGCCGGCGCAGCAGCTGGTGCTGTCCCGTTTATAGCCACTATGACACCTAGTGCCAAAACCAAGGCAATTGGTGCGCCGGTTGAGGTTGATATCAGTAAATTAAAGCCCGGTGAACGCATGATCGAGAAATGGCAGGGCAAACCGGTTTGGATCCTGCGTAGAACAAAGGAAATGCTGGCTGATATTGCCGCTCAGGATGGTGCTGTGAGTGACCCTAAATCAGAATCAAGTGCGCAACCTGAATATGCTAAAAATGAATACCGTGCACGTGAGGACGAGTTTCTGGTGGTCATTGGTATCTGTACGCATTTGGGTTGTTCACCGTCTTTCGTGTTAAAAGACAGTGACAATACGCCTGCAGATAATTGGAAAGGAGGTTTCTTTTGTCCTTGCCATGGTTCCCGTTTTGATTTGGCTGGCCGCGTCTTTAAAGGTGTTCCCGCACCAACTAATCTGGTCATCCCGCCCTATAAATTTATTACACCGAGTCGTTTAGTCATCGGTGATGACAGTGAGGCAGTATAATGGCAGATCTCGGTAAAAAAGTGGTAGATGGGCTTTACGGTTTAAGGGATTGGGTCGATGACCGTTTCCCATTAATGCAGAACTGGAATGAACATCTGGCAAAATATTATGCGCCAAAGAATTTTAACTTTTGGTATTACTTTGGTGGTTTCGCTCTTCTGGTTTTCGCTATCCAAATTCTGACCGGAATTTGGTTGACCATGAATTACAAACCATCAGCCGAGGAAGCTTTTGCCTCGGTTGAATACATCATGCGTGATGTAAATTGGGGTTGGCTGATTCGATATATGCATTCGACGGGTGCTTCAGCATTTTTCGTTGTCATCTATCTGCATATGTTTCGAGCCTTGTTGTACGGTTCTTATAAAAAACCGCGTGAATTACTCTGGTTATCCGGCATGGGGCTTTATCTTGTGCTTATGGGCGAAGCCTTTTTTGGTTACCTGTTACCCTGGGGACAGATGTCCTACTGGGGGGCACAGGTCATTATTTCACTGTTTGGTGCCTTACCGATTGTAGGTGAGCAATTATCACTCTGGATACGTGGCGATTTCGTGGTTTCTGATGTCACCTTGAATCGATTCTTTTCATTACATGTCATTGCCTTCCCACTACTTATCTTTGGACTAATAGGTGCCCATATCCTTGCCTTGCATGAGGTGGGTTCAAATAATCCTGATGGTGTTGAGATTAAAAAGAATAAAAATGCTGAAGGCATTCCAGTGGATGGCATTCCTTTTCATCCCTACTACACAGTGAAAGATATCTTTGGTGCTACAGTATTTCTTATTTTCTTTTTTGGTGTTGTCTTTTTTATGCCAGAGATGAATGGTTATTTTCTGGAGCATGCTAACTTTATCCCGGCTGATCCATTAAAAACACCTGAGCATATTGCGCCTGTTTGGTACTTTACGCCGTTCTACGCAATCTTACGTGCGGTGCCGGATCAACTTGGTGGTGTAATAGCGATGGGTTTATCAACAACCATATTTTTGGTATTGCCCTGGTTAGATCGTAGTCCGGTTAAATCAACTCGTTATCGTGGCAGGAACTTTAAATGCGCGTTGGTGCTGTTTGTTATTAGTTTCCTTACCTTAGGTTGGTTAGGTATGCAGCCAGTAACACCACTGTTTACCTGGATGGCGCGTTTCTTTTCACTTGTTTATTTTGCATTCTTTTTGTTAATGCCATTCTACACAGCGATTGATAATGACAAGACTGTACCAGACAGGGTGAAAAACTAATGGGAATTTTAATGTTGGGACATAAGCGAGTACATCAGGCAGCATTTACTTTGTTAATGCTGGTTTCTGCAACTGCATCTGCTGCTGGTGGTGCACATCTATTACATATGGATGTAGACCTGGGCAATGAAGCATCATTGCAACGCGGCGCCAAGACCTTCGTCAATTATTGCCTGAGCTGCCATTCGGCAAGCTACATGCGTTATAATCGTATGGGTAAAGACCTTGGTATCAGTGATGATGTCCTAAAGGCAAATTTCATGTTTGGTACAGATAAAGTTGGCGATACCATGACAGTCTCTATGGATAGTGAGGATTCACTCAAGTTTTTTGGTGTATCTCCTCCGGATTTGTCAGTAATTGCCCGAGCACGTGGTGCAGATTGGCTCTATTCCTACTTTAAAACATTTTATCTGGATGAAAATCGTCCCTTTGGCGTTAATAATTTAACGTTTAAAGACGTCGGTATGCCTCATGTTCTTTGGGAACTCCAGGGAGTTCAGCGTTTGGCGCATGTCGAAAGTGAAGATGGTGCTCACCACACACCTACCTATGCTGATCTGGAATTAATTACACCGGGAACACAAACCGAAAAGGAATATGACCAAACAATACGTGATTTGGTCAACTTTATGGTCTATCTAGGCGAACCAATCAAGCTGAAACGGGGCAAAATAGGTGTCTGGGTTTTACTGTATCTCTTTGTTTTTATGATAATTGCCTACATGCTGAAGAAGGAATATTGGCGCGACGTACATTAAGTACTACTAGAGCCCCATTATTTTTTGAATCTGGTGTATAATCCCGCGCTTTCGTAATCGGCTGGAGTATAAATAGTATGGCAAGTGTCGCCAATCGTCGTTCATTAATGGTGTTATATTCAGACAGTATTAGCCCTATCGGGCATGCTGTACGCATCGTTCTGGCAGAAAAGGATGTCAATGTTGAAATCAACTTTATTGATGAAGACAACAAACCGGAAGAGTTAAACGAGCTAAATCCATATAACTCGATCTTGACTCTGATAGATCGGGATCTGGTGCTTTATGATGCGCATATCATCATGGAATATCTGGATGAGCGATTTCCACATCCACCCTTAATGCCGGTTGATCCGGTCAATCGCGCCAGCAATCGCCAATTACGCTATCGCGTCATGCGCGATCTGTATTCAGTGGTTGAGGAACTGGATAGTGAAAATGAAATAGCGGCGGCCAATGCCAAGAAAGTTCTGCGTGACAATTTGACGTCAATAGCACCAGCGTTTGCACAAATGCCTTATTTCATGTCGGAAGAATATTCTTTAGTCGACTGTTGTATGGCACCGTTGATGTTACGCTTGAATGAATACGGTATTAAATTACCTATGTCGGGCAAACCATTACAACAATATGCCGATCGTTTGTTTGAACGAGAGGCGTTTAAAACGAGTTTGTCAGCCATCGAAAAGGAATACACCGCAGCTTGATCATAAGTAGCCTGTTATCCTTTAACAGGCATTAAGTTTATATGACTTCAAATCGACCTTATCTAATACGTGCACTATACGACTGGATATGTGATAACCAGCTAACACCCTATGTGTTAGTTGATGCCACGGGTGACGATCTGAATATCCCGCACGAGTTTGTTGAAGATGGCAAAATCGTACTCAACCTCTCACCGAGTGCAGTACGTGATCTTGAACTGAGTAACGATTATATCAACTTCAAGGCACGCTTCTCAGGCAAAAGCATGAATGTTTATTTTCCGAATCATGCTGTTCAAGCCATCTATGCCAAGGAAAACGGACGCGGCATGGTGTTTCCGGAAGAAGAAGTCGAGCCAACTGATGAGCCATCATCAGATTCTCAAACGCAGAAACCTGTTAAAAAGAAAGAAGAAAAGAAGAAGGATCGATCACATTTGACGGTTATTAAATAAAACAGGTTAGGTTTTATTTAGTTCTGCCGGTTGAAACTAAAAGTGTTAGTGTCAATTGATATTCTTTATTTCAAATCACCAATAATATTAATTGTTCCAACCATTCCTTTTTCAGCATGGCCTTGTTTTTGGCAGTAGAGTTTTAGATCTTTCCCTTTTGTCATTGGTAAGAAGAACCATTCTACTGTTGCGCCGGGCTTTAATTCGATGCCGTTCGTTGCACCATGGATTTCTGCAATGGTGTTGCCATCTTTATCCATGACTTCGACTTTGCGGGTAAAGATATGCGTAGCGAAGGCGTCTGAGTTGAAATAATGTTCATCTGGGCTGGGGTTGTTTAGAACCAATTTGTAATATTTGCCGCGTTCGAATGTGACTGTATCTGGGACAAATGCCATCTGGTTATCTTTTGTGCCAAGGCTAATTTTAACTTCAATTGTTTTTCCGCCATGTTTTTTGTCTGCGTATGCAAGTGGTGTGAACAAAACTAACGATAACATTATGAAGATAAGTTTTTTCATGATTCCCTCAGCCCTGTGTTTATATGCTTTATTATTGCAGTAATTATACGGGCTCTACTGAGCGATTACCAATCGTACGGCCTGTAGCTCGTATTTCGCGGTGTTGATAACTTCTGTACAAGCATGTAGTTGTTCTTCCATAAATTCGATTTCTTCCTGGCGTATGGTTTTGTTTTTCTTTTGTAGTTGTTTCAGGCGATCGACTTCTGCTTTTAGTAATGTGTTGACACGTTGTTGAGCCTCTTTACGCACTTCTGGTAACTTTGATTCGGTGAATTTAGAGGCAAAGTCGATCATGATTTCTATTTCGGGTTTTATCTGCTTGATGATCGCGTGTGCAGTCTGGCGTTCAATCTTTTGGCAGAGTGTGTTGAGCTTGTCGTGGCTTAATAACTTGGCGTAGTTCTTTCTGTCTTTGCTGATCAGTGTACGTAGTGGTGTGATCGGTAGATAGCGTTCGACCTGAAGTTGTTTGGGCGCAATAGCGCTGATGCTGGAGTAGGTTTCCAGCATTATGGTGCCGGGTTCTATGCCGTCCATTTCTATCGTAGTGATATAGGTATTTCCAATGTCACTTTTGACTACCATTTCTATCGCTTCAGCAACCATCGGATGTTCCCAACTGACAAAGGCAAGATCCTCGCGGCTCAATGCCTTGTTACGATCGAAGGTAACAGTGATGCTTTCGTCGCCGAGACCGGGAAAGTAGCCGGTGCGCATTTGATCGCTGGGGTGGAGTATCCAGGTGTTTTCAGAATGTTCTTCATGATCGACACCATAGGCATCGAACATGTTTTCCATATAGTCCATCAGCAGTGACGGTGTTTCTTCTGCGCGTATAGATTTAATGATGTCTTCGGCGATGTCTTTACGACAGGAATTTAATTCCACCAGCCTATCCCTGCCATCGTGCATAGCATGTTTAACCATATTCGTATGTGTACGGGTATCATTAATCAGCGATGTGATATCGGTCTTGGGTTTTTCTAACGCTGCATTCAGAGGTTCTTCAAATTTTTCATAAATGGCATAGGCTGCTGCACAACTTTCAGTAAAGATGTTGAGTCCTTCATCAAACCAGTTAAACAGTACCGCTTGTGCTGATTGTTCCAGATAAGGTACATGGATATTAATGATCTCGGTTTGACCGATACGATCCAGTCGGCCTATGCGTTGTTCCAACAAATCTGGATTGAGTGGTAGATCGAATAACACCAGATGATGCGCGAACTGGAAATTACGGCCTTCACTGCCTATTTCTGAACACACTAATACCTGTGCTCCACCTTCAGTATCAGCAAAGTAGGCAGCTGCACGGTCACGTTCGATAATACTGAGACCTTCGTAAAAGGCGGCGCAACGAATGCCGACCTTGAGTTGCAGGTGCTTTTCCAGGCGCGTTGCGGTATTGGCATTGGCACAGATGATTAATATTTTTTCTGTTTTTAAACCGCTTAATAATTTGATGAGCTGTTGTACGCGCGGGTCCTGTTTCAACCAATCATCACCTTCGATTTCCATTTCGGGAAATAATGTTTGTTTCCCCGTTAGCGATGTATAGAGATCAGGGCAGGGCAGAGGATAGGTGTGTAATTTCCGTTCCGGAAATCCTTTTATAGCCTCGCGCGTATTACGTAAGAAGACTCGTCCGGTGCCGTGTCGATCGAGTAGTTTACTGACAATACTTTCGCGTTCTTCAATATTGGGATTGTTATCTGTAGGCGCTTCGTCCTCCAGATAGATTTTTAATAATGACAGCATGTCATCACTTAATGGTTCGTCATGCAGATCGAGTAATACTTTTACTGTATTACTGAGTTGATGATAGCCCTGTTCTTCATTTATGAAGCTATCAAGGTTATGGAAACGTGCCGGGTCGAGCAGGCGTAAACGTGCAAAGTGACTTGCCGCACCAACCTGTTCCGGTGTGGCGGTGAGTAATAAGAGACCACGACATTTTTCGGCTAGTGCTTCTATGCAGCGATAATCATGCCCATCATCACCTTCATCCCAATGAAGATGATGTGCTTCGTCAACAACAACCATATCCCAGTCGGCAGCGAGAGCATTTTTGAATAAACCCGGATCGCTGGTAATACTGTCAAGACTGCAGATAATTAATTGTTCGCTTTCAAATGGATTACCTTCTTCTTCGCTTAAGGCATAAATGCGTTCTTCATTAAAAAGTGCAAAACGTAGGTTAAAACGACGCAACATCTCGACCAGCCATTGATGGGTCAAAGTATTAGGCACAATAATCAAGACACGATTCGCCAAACCGGTATGCAGTTGATAATGCAGGATCATGCCGGCTTCAATGGTTTTACCTAACCCAACTTCATCGGCGAGTAATACCCGCGGTGCGAAACGTTTGGCTACTTCATAGGCGATATAGGTCTGGTGTGGTAATAAGTTTGTGCGAGAACCTTGCAGACCTTTAACAGTTGATTGTTGTAGACGATGCAGTTGTAAGAGTGTTTCGCAACGTAGTTGATAAGCCTTGAGCGTATCCAGTTGACCGCTGGTAAGACGTTGTTTTGGTGAAGTGAGTTCGACAAAACTGTTTAAATCCAGCTCATCGATCTTGTGCTCCTGACCCGCTTCATCCCGGGCATGATATATCAATCTGCCTTGATGCTGTTCGGTCTTGAGTACCTGAAAAGAACGTTCATCCTGAGTGCGGATGGCTTCACCCGGCTTATGCTCGATTCGGGTGAGTGGTGCGGTTTGCATAGCATATAAACGTTGTTCCCCTACGGCAGGGAAGCTGATGGTGAGATGACGCCCATCAATACCGACTATAATCCCCAATCCAAGCTCTGTTTCTGTATGACTGACCCAACGTTGACCAATTACAAATTCTGACACATTAACTACCTGATTATTTAATTACAAAATGGGGCGAATGTTATCAGGCGTAGTCGCATTTGGGTAATATAATGCATTATTTATATTGGTAAGAAATGGATTATGTCGCTACTCGAAAAAATATACGATTTATCGCCAGAACAAAGCCAGATATTGCATACGGAGGTTTTGGGCGAGCAATTGATAGAGGTTCGGGAGTTTCAAAACTATCGTTGGTTGCAGATTGGTGGTGATTCAATACAAGGTCTGATGGATGTTAATTCGCCGGAACAGATCCTGCTACCTAACATACAAGCGTTGTTGGTGACCCTGCTCTTTTGTCCAAAACCGCTTCGGGTATTAAATCTTGGTTTTGGTTGTGGTTCAATTGAACGTTTTTTTATAGCGCAATATCCCGAGCTTGAAATAACTTCACTTGAATCTAGCGCTGAAGTCATTCGTTTGGCCAAAGATTATTTCTTTTTTCGAAATGAAAAATCTATAATTTATTCGTCTGCCGAAGAATATTTGTCTAACAAGAATAAAGTTTACGATATTGTTTTATGCGATATATTTGAAGGCGAAGAACACCCCGCCTGTTTATATGATCCGGCTTTTTATGCCAACATTGCCAACCATCTTGATGAATCGGGTGTACTAGCGATTAATTTATTGCCTGAATCAGAGGATGACGTACTCATTATTTTTTCTGCCATGAAGAATCATTTTAATCATATCTCTTTACTGGAAGTGCCCAACCATTTCAATGCCATTATTTTTGCATCAAACCACAAGTTGCCGAATACGATAGAATTGGAAACGGCAGCTCATGATCTATTCAAGGCAAAAGGCCTTGACCTGAAAGCGCTACCGCAAAGGTTGAATAGATTGATGGAGATTATGCAAGGCTGATATTCTTATGCCTGCCCGCTTACATTAATGACCAGGTTGATATGTTCAGGAGCCAGACATCGCTGTTCATCACAAGCTTGTATGCGTAATCTGAGTTTTAATAAATTATCAGGGAAGGCAAGCGATCCTGCATTATCATTTGTCACTTCAAATATTATCTTTATTCCATCCTCGTAAACATTAACAGGCTCCGATTGGAAACCTAATGTTTTAGTGAGTACCGCTGGATAGAGAATATTAACCGGGGACCAACATCCTTTTTTCTCGATATTTAACGGCACCATCAGGTTATCGTCATTTTTAATTTGATTAAGATGCCAGCCTGAATTGATTTTTATATTCAGTATTATTTGATAGCGATCATCAACAGGCGTGCATGTCGATGAAATAAAGACATTGCCTTCAGCACACCATTGTTGTGGTGACTGCTCTCCAGCAAACATCTCCAGCATGCCACACATAAGGTAACTGCAGATATAGGGACGTTGAGTAATGTCATGAGAATAGGCCATTATTAGTTGCTGCGCTGTTGTTTGATAGCGCGTATCCGCTGAGCGGCGTGCTAACCGAACCAGCGTTTTTAAGGCAACTGAATTACCCGATGAAGTTGCGTTATCATTGATCTCCTTTGGTGATGTTGGCAATAAACTATTTTCGCTTTGCTTGCCCATGAAAAAGCCACCATTAGTTTTATCCCAAAAGTTATCGATCATGTCATTAGTTAATCTCGATGCATGGTCCAGCCATTGTCTATCCAGTGTGGCATCATAGATTTGTAATAGTGCTTCTGCAAAGTAAGCATAATCTTCCTGTAAGGCCGGGATAGATGCTTGCCCTGCCAAACTTGAACGACTCAATTGTCCGTTATCAGTTTGATTCGATCTCAAGAGATTATCCGCCGCCCTGATTGCGGTGTCTAAATAGTCCTGTCTGTTGAGTTGTTGTCCGGCATAGGCAAATGATTTAATCATCATGGCATTCCAGGCAGTAATAATCTTGTCGTCACGCAATGGCGGGATACGTTTTTCACGAGTTTCCCACAGGATTCGTTTACTGTTTGCCAGTCGAGTTACCAGGGCATCATAATCAATATCATTTTCATCAGCATAGGTTTCTAAGGATAGATTTAAATTAAGGATATTCTTTCCTTCAAAATTACCAGTGTCAGTGACTTGGTAAAGTTTAATAAACTCATCTGCATTCTCTTTTAGCAAGGATTCAATTTTTGTTTTATCCCATATAAAAAACAGTCCTTCTTCGCCTTCACTGTCAGCATCGGTGGCGGAATAAAAACCGCCTGCCTCGTTCGTCATTTCACGAATGACATAATCCAGCGTTTCACAAGCCACACGTTTAAAATCCTTTGCGCTCGTAATCATGTACGCCTGTGTTAATACAAAGGATAAGTTTGCCTGGTTATAGAGCATTTTTTCAAAATGCGGAATCAACCAATTCTGGTCGGTTGCATAACGATGAAAGCCACCGGCAATCTGATCATAAATACCACCGCAACTCTGAATGTGCAGTGTTTTCGTAACAGCACTTAAGACATCTTCTTTGCCCGATAAAACTGCATAATCAAGCAGGAAATAAAGATATGGTTCATTGGGAAACTTTGGTGCCTGGCCAAAGCCACCATTAAATTCATCATGGTGATTCATAATCGTTTGAGCGGTGACATCGATCACGTTAGCACCGATTTCGTTCAACGATCGTCGTGTCTGCATGGCGCCTGCAACGCGTTCATTGATGCTATTGGATTGTTCAAGTAAATCAGCATTTTGTTTATGCCAGAGTTCATCAACCCGATTCATTAAGGTTATGAATTGCTCTGGTTGGTAGTAGGTGCCGCCAAAGAACGGTTTTCTTTCAGGCGTTAAAAAACTGCTCATAGGCCAGCCACCATGGCCTTGCATCATCATCACCGCCGTCATGTAGTAAGTATCAACATCTGGATGACATTCACGATCGACTTTGATACAGACAAAGAAGTTATTCATGTGTTTTGCAATTTCTTCATTATCGAAACTTTCTTCTTCCATGACATGGCACCAGTGACAGGTCGAATAGCCGATAGAAAGAAATACCGGTTTGTTTTCTTGAGCGGCTTTTTTAAACGCTTCGTCACCCCATGGAAACCAGTCGACCGGATTATGCGCATGCTGTAACAGATAGGGTGAGTCTTCGAGTATTAATCTGTTTATATAGATGGGTTGCTGATTCTCATCGAGATAACGTGTGCGTGGCTTATAAGCCGCGCCTTTATTTTCTAATGCGCTGGTCAGGGATTGTTTTAAATTTTCAGGGTGGTTAAACATAATAATTATTGTATTCGTTTAGTGCAGGGGTATACGGTTATTCGCTTGAAGCAAGAATGCAGATACCATATTATGACAAATCAGGATGAGACTGTCTTTAGTTGCATTATTGCGTACTGTTTTAGCGTAAACGATGTAGCAGTATACGCAAAAATAATTAACTTAATTATCGTGTTAATTGTTAATCGTTGTATTGAAATAATTTGACGACTTTTTGGACGCCGCCTGTTTGTCTTGCGATGTCAGTTGCTATCTCTGCTTCAGCATGACTGACAATGCCCATTAGATAAACTACGCCTTTTTCAGTAACCACTTTTACATCGAGTCCGGTTTGATCCTGATTAGCAAATAGTTTTGTTTTAACCTTGGTGGTGATATAGGAATCACTGGTCCTTGATACCATTGAGCTCGGTGCCGCAATTGTGATTTCATTATAAACATGTGTGACTTTGTCGATTGATTTAACTAACTCAAGTGCTTTTTGGCGCATGGCATCGGTCGGTGTTTCTCCACTCAACAGGACTACTGTGTTATAGCTAATTACGTTCAGATGTGCCTGTTCATCCAATTCCGGATCAGCATTTAATGCCTGAACTGCTTTAACCTCGATTGTTTGATCTTCAATCTGTGTGCCAGGTGTTCTTCTATCGATGGCCACGGTTGCTGCTGTTGCTGCACCACCGACGGCGATTACTGCACATCCGGATATATACGGCATCAGACAAAGTAGAATTAATAAATACAGTAATTTCAGTTGTTTCATTTTTAGCCGTCCTGTCCGAGTAATTGTAGATCCACCAGATCACATAGCGAATGGATGATCATGATATGGACTTCCTGAATTCGCGCCGTTGACCATGTAGGTACACGTATTTCAAAATCATTAGCATTTATCAAGTCGGCGATTTGACCGCCGTCTCTGCCGGTTAACGCGATAACGATCATATTCCGGTCATGTGCGGCATCGATAGAATGCACAATGTTATGTGATTCACCGCTGGTACTGATTGCCAGTAATACATCACCTTCCTGTCCTAATGCGCGAATCTGTTTTGAATAGATCTCGGCAAATTGATAGTCGTTTGCGATTGATGTTAAGGTCGATGAGTCTGTGGTTAGCGCAATTGCAGGTAAGCCCGGACGCTCCATTTCAAATCGATTCAACATTTCCGCCGAAAAATGTTGGGCATCAGCCGCTGATCCACCATTACCACAGGCTAATATTTTATGTTCATTTAATAAGGCATTTGCAATAGCAGCTGCGGCAGCAGCAATAACGGGTGCCAGTTTGTCTACGGCATCAGTTTTGACCTGAATGCTTTCATTAAAATTGTTTTTTACGCGTTGAATGGCATCCATAAACAAAGAGTTAACTACATGAAATTGAATCGCCAATATTATGCCTGAAATGCATTTTTAATCCACTCGATTACAGGTTTATTAAGTTCACCGGTAATAGCAATAACGTCATAACGACATTGGAAGTTCTGGTAAGCTTTGTGTTTGATTAAATAGTATTCGCTGGTGGCGACAAGTTTTCGGCACTTACGCCCATCAATTGTTTCAACGACAGCAAGAAAGCGCTCATTTTTTCTATAGCGTACCTCAATGAAAACAAGGATATGCTGTTGAATCGCGATCAAGTCTATCTCGCCAAAGCGGCTGTGAAAATTACGGGTAATTAATTTCAGCCCTTGTTGAGTAAGATAACTCGCCGCAATGTCTTCGGCGCTTTTACCAGCAGCGTTTGCCGGTTTTGAGATTTTTGTCATCCTTGATAATGGTTTAATTCAGTAAGACAGGTTTTCCTTCTACAAATTGAGCACGGCGTAATTTACGTTTTACAATATTTTCTGGTGTAATACTCAAATCGCCCGTTTCACCACTCAGGAAAGTATTTTTTTCAACGCTTAGACGACCAATTTGTGGAATCAGGTGATATGCATCAATACCCAGTGCATAGAGGCGGCGATATTGAGATTTTTCCTGTGACCAGTTTCGATTAAGAGCGTCCTGAATCATTGAAAGTTGATGCGATGTCTCCAGTATCCAGGGCATATCTAAAAATATAACGCCATTTAAATCGTTATCTCTGGTCTCGTCGATAATACCGCTAAAAATATGCGACGTTGCGTATACTGGTAGATCTGCTGCACGATAAAAACGAATTTGGGGGAACAGTTGTCGTGCATCATTCGGTACCGCTGCTGTGAATATAAAATCAGCATCTTCTCGACGGCGTTCGACGCTGTTGATTTTTATATTGAGTTTGTTGCGTAAGTTTCGGGCACGAGTTTCACTACTATCAATATTTAGTAGTGATTTGACCGTTAGACCATAGTCCTTAGAGTTGCTTTCGAATATTGATCGTTCCAATACTGCACCGCCCAGCTCGACCCAACGCGTCATAAAGGCTTCGGCAACACGCTCTCCCCATGGATTATCCGGTGACATAACCAGCGCCAGTCTATGACCATCGGACATTGCTGTTTCCGCAACCTGCATCGCTTCATCTTCGGGTGACAATCCAAATTGTATAAGTTTGTTACTCGTCTGTTCTGTATTCAGATCCTGACGATTAAGCGCCAATATTTGAACAGGAAGGTCACTAAGATTGACGAGTTGGTTAATGGCTTCTTTTTCCAAAGGGCCGACTACATAATCAACACCCTCGGTAACAGCTTGTTGATAAACATCCACAATATTCATGGCATTGGCATCATAGATTTCAATTTCTGAATTATCCTGATTATCCATGTACCAGGCGGCTATAAAACCATCACGAATGGCGGTTGATGATTTTTCATATTTTCCTGATAGCGGCAATAACAATCCAATTTTTTGCGGTCGATTGACAAATTGTTTGCTCTCGGCAATCAATTCCGGTGCGATAGACGAATACGCGGGATGTCCCGGATTACGCTGTACCCAGCCATCGATAGCACTACTAAGTCGGACCGGTTGATAGCGATATGTTCGATAAAGTGATGCGAGTTCAAACCAGCTTCTTAATTCTTCCGGTGCATTGATGCGTAAATCATCAATATCCGATTCGGGCATACTTTCCAATATTGCCCAAAGCGCACGATTATTGCTTTCTTTCTGAACAGGTGTATCCAGATAATTAGAGAGTTGTATACGTTCCGAGACAGCCTTGAGGTAGTCTCCATGCGCAAGATAAGCCTTGGCGCGTATATCGTGATAGGAGACTTTCAGGTTTTGTGGAATTTCTGCTTCGGTTACTTCATCAAGCAAAGCCAATGCCTGGACTGGTTGAGAAAATTCCAGTTGCAGACGAGCGCCAAGAATTTTCATCCTGATATATTGCAGAGAATCGGATTTCAAAACGGTTGTAGTGCTTAGAGTTTTTTGAGCTTCACTATAATCTTCAGCCTCTATATAGGCTGCTGTTGCTTTCAAGCGATAGATTGCCGTCTTTTTTTTGTCTTTTTCGCCGAGATTGATGTATTCAAGTGCAGCTGCAGAGAAATCTCCCGACTGCATCAAACTACGCACATTTTCTTCTGGATCGACCTGTACTTGTTGATTTGACTCCTTGGTGGGGCCACAGGCGGTCAGTAAAGAGAGTGAAATAAGTAAAATGATTAAAATTCGCATGAGTTATATTGTACATTGACGTAATAATTTCGACACCCGATTTAAATTAATGTTCAGGAGCAAGAATTGGCAGGACTCTTATATATAGTCGCAACACCTATCGGTAATCTGGGCGATATTTCAGAACGCGCGATTGAAACCCTGAAACAGGTCGACTTGATTGCTGCAGAAGATACGCGCCATAGCAAGACTTTACTGGAACGTTTTGCCATAAAGACAAATACACGCGCCTATCATGAGCATAATGAAGAGCAACTTACGATGCAGTTGATCGAGAAATTAATTAATGGGGAATCTATTGCCCTGATCTCCGATGCAGGGACACCCTTGATCAATGATCCTGGATATAAACTGGTTGCCGCCGCACATGACAATAATATACAGGTCGTCCCTATACCGGGGCCTTCGGCAATTATTACCGCCTTATCCGCATCGGGCTTACCAACCAATAAATTTATTTTCGAAGGTTACTTACCACCAAAAAGCGAAGCGAGAAAAATGCGTTTATCAGAATTAAAAAATGAATCTCGAACGCTGGTTTTTTATGAAGCACCGCACCGTATCGTTGAGTCTTTAAAAATCATGCAGGAAATATACGGTGCAGAAAGACGCGCAACTATCGCAAGAGAACTCACTAAACAATTTGAACAAATCGTTCGTGATACCTTATCTGCATTAAATAAAAAACTCGAAAGTGAAGAAATAAGAATCAAAGGCGAATTTGTTGTCATTGTTGATGGTGCACAGGAAGTATCTATCTCTGATGAAGAAGTCTTACGAATCAACCAAATCCTGTCAGAGAATCTTTCCCCCAAAGAGGCGGCAGGCTTAACAGCAAAAATAACTGGCAAGAAAAAAAATGAAGTTTATAAATTAGCACTGGAATCAGGCAAAGAAAATTAATGTCTGCTTTTATCAATAAGTTGAAATGTTAATATGCGGCCACCAATTGAATTCACAGCCGAAAGCAAATGTTTATAGTTAATTCCACGAAGTGGAATATATTAGGAAATTATCATTTTTAAACTATCTCAATTAGGTTGGAAATCATTTTTCAACGAGCAGCTTAACGCCGAAGAAGAAGCTCAATCCTATCCTGCGCGCATTTCAAAAATTTATCGTAGTCATTGCATCGTTTGGAGTAATAAAGGCGTTGAAGACTTTGAAATAGGGGTCTTCAGTGAACCTAAAAATTTAGCGGTTGGTGATTGGATGTTAATCCCCAACGAAGGTGAACGCCCACTTCGTATTCTTGATCGAGAAACAGTGCTTATTCGTAAAGCGGCCGGAAAACGGACACATGATCAGACCATTGCTGCGAATGTAGATACCTTATTTATCGTTATGTCTTGTGATCAGGATTTTAATGTCTCACGTATTGAGCGTTATTTAGCATTGGCTTTTGAAGCAGGCATAATCCCTGTTGTTGTACTGACCAAGACCGATAAGATTGATAATGCGGATTCGTTTAAACATGAAGTGCAAGGCTTACAAAGTGAACTTCGTGTTGAATGTGTGAATTCGAAAGATAAATCGAGTTTGGAATCGCTTGGAAATTTATGTACGGAAGGCCATACCATCGCTTTCGTTGGTTCATCCGGTGTGGGTAAATCAACATTGATTAATAGTTTAACTGATGCTGAACAATTAACCGCAGAGGTGAGTGTAGAAGATGGTAAAGGTCAACATACGACGACATCACGTTCATTACATTTACTTAACGATGGTGGCATTCTCATTGATACGCCGGGCATTAGAGAATTACAGTTAAGTGATTGCGAAAGCGGAATTGAAGATGCGTTTGATGATGTCATGCAATTTATATCGCAATGTAAATTTAATAATTGCCAACATGAAACTGAAATAAAATGCGGTATTAAAGCGGCTCTGGAATCGGGTGAACTTGAACGGCGGCGCTGGGAAAATTATCAGAAATTACATAATGAACAAAAACTTCGTAACACTCCACAATACGAAAAAGGCCGATCGCGTAAACAATAAAATATAGTCATTTATGACCTAACCTATATGTATCCAGATTGATTGCAAACTGTAATCATTTTAATTACACTCTGAATATGATCAAAAAGTTTCGCCACAAGGGATTGAAGCGTTTCTTCGAAGATCCGCGTTATACGGATAAACGCGGTATTCGTACCGAAATAGCGGATCGATTAATCGTTATTCTAGATGCATTGGATACGATTGAAATCGCTGAAGAAATGGATATCACAGGTTTGTATTTTCATGGCTTAAAGGGTCAGCGTAAGGGCGAATATAGTGTTCGCGTGACGGGTAACTGGCGCGTTACGTGGGTTATGGATGGCAACGATGTTGTCGATATTAATTTAGAGGATTATCACTAATGGCACGTAAACCTACTCATCCTGGTGCGTTAATTCGCAATGTGATTTTACCTGAGACGGGTCTTACGGTGAGCGATTTAGCTCGACGTTGTGGTATTGCTAGAAACACGGTATCGAAAGTAGTTAATGAACGTGGTGATGTGACCGAAGATATTGCCATTCGTTTAAGTCGTGTGTTGGGTAGTACGCCACGATTTTGGTTGAGTATGCAAACTAATTTGAACCTTTGGAATTTAGAGAATAAGAATAAGCAGGAGTATCAGAAAATGGAGCGCGTTATTGTTCATTAGTTTGCCTAAGTGTGTTTATTTATTTAATTAGTCTTCTTTTTCCTTGCATGTAACTCATCTGACCATAAACTACCACCCAGAGTCGGCCAGGCAGTCGCTGTTGGATTTATTCCAATAGAGGAAAGTCCGGGCTCCATAGGGCGAGGTGCCAGATAACGTCTGGACGGCGTGAGCCGATGGAAAGTGCCACAGAAAATATACCGCCTGTTTCGATAGGTAAGGGTGAAATGGTGCGGTAAGAGCGCACCGCGCTGTTAGCAATAGCAGTGGCAGGGTAAACCCCACCTGGAGCAAGACCAAATAGGGAAACAATGGTGTGGCCCGCACTGTTTCCGGGTAGGTTGCTTGAGGTGTACGGTGACGTGCATCCCAGATGAATGATTGCCCAAGACAGAACCCGGCTTATCGGCCGACTCTTTTTTATATACCTTTCAATAAGTTTTGAGGTTAAACAATGAACTGGACTGTGTATCTATCAGGTGAAATACACACCGATTGGCGTGAACAAATAAAACAAGGCACGGATAAACTCGGGTTACCAATCACGTATACTTCGGCTGTTACCGACCACGATGCGAGTGACGCGGCAGGTGATCATCTTGGTAAAGACGAGAATAATTTCTGGCGTGATCATAAGTCAGCCAAGGTCAACAGTATCCGTACGCAAAATCTGATTGAAAAATGTGATATTGCGATTGTGCGATTCGGTGATAAATATAAACAATGGAACGCTGCTTTTGATGCAGGTTATTGTGCTGCAATGGGTAAACCCTATATCACTTTGCATGATGAATCGATCATCCATCCTTTGAAAGAAGTCGATGCCGCTGCATTGGCCTGGGCACAAACACCAGAACAAGTTGTGGAGACGCTGAAGTATGTCATCAACGCCTGAAGTCGATGAGGTAAAAAAAGCCATAGAAATCGTCAGCCAGGCCTTTTCTGATAAGGACTATGGCACAGCGTTAACTTTGCTGAAACCGTTAGCCGATGCAGGTATTGCAGAGGCTCTTGGCATGTTGGGATTGGCCTATAAAGTAGGTGCTGGAGTGGAACCGGATGGTGTAAAAGCGGTTGAATTACTTCAAAAAGCAGTCGAATTAGGCGATGCGCTGGCGGCCCATAATCTGGCTGTTTTATATCAAACTGGAATGGCAAACATGGAGATGAACGAGCTAGCTAGCAGAAAATACAGTCAATTAGCACTAGAAATGGGTGCTGATGTTGAGGAATTTGAATAATTTACATCAATTATCTAAAAATAGAAGTTCCCACTCACTAACTTTTCTAGCACTTAAAGTAAACTATCAAGTGTTAATCCGAACATTATGAAATAAATAATGTTAATAATTAGCTTATCTAATTTATCCTATTCTTTTTCAACTTATTGATGCTAAGTTACTGTTACACAGCCAGTTTTTATATAAAAAAAAGACAAAGAAACCTTGACAGAGAAGACTCGAAATCCCTATAGTTCAAGAAGTGGGGAATTGTGGGTAAAAGTGGATTTTACCAGCAAAATGGGGATGACATTGTGTTTCGAGGTTTTAACAAAATCAGCATTGATAGTAAGGGTCGTTTAGCGGTTCCCAGCCGTTATCGCGATCTTATTGCTGTGCAAGCCGAAAATAATCTCGTCATTACCTTAAACCCGCTAGATCGTTCTCTCTGGCTATATCCCCTGCCGGAATGGGAATTGATTGAAGATAAATTGGCCACTCTTTCTGATTTCGATAAACAAAGCCGACGAACCAAGCAAATGATGCGTGGTTACGCCTCTGATTGTCAGCTCGATAGCCAGGGTCGCATCCTCCTCCCCAAGGAATTGCGTTCTTATGCTGAACTGAATAAGCAGGCCGTGATACTTGGACAAGGTAATAAATTCGAAATCTGGAATGAACAGGCCTGGGAAGCTCAGCGTGATGAATGGTTGCAATCTGTTGGTGATGATTCAGTCCCCACTCCTGAATCATTACAGACATTGTCATTATAACGTCGTGTTGACGTTAAGCGACTCATTACATTGAGCAATGGTCACAAACCAGTCTTATTAGATGAGGTTATAGAGGCACTTAATATCCGTGCAGATGGTTTCTACATTGATGGTACATTTGGTCGAGGTGGCCATAGTCGTGAAATTATTAAGCGACTTGGCCCAAAAGGTCGTTTGCTTGCCTTTGATAAAGATCCTGATGCCATTTTGTCAGTTGAAAATGATCTTACCCAGGATGAACGTTTTGAGATTATCAAAGGCTCTTTCACTATGTTGATGCAACATGTTAAGCGACATGCAGTGGAAGCACAGGTCGCTGGTGTCTTGTTTGACTTCGGTGTTTCATCGCCACAATTGGATGATGCTGAGCGAGGTTTTAGTTTCAGGTTTGATGCACCACTCGACATGCGCATGGATCCAACAACTGGACAAAGTGTTGCAGATTGGTTGAATGTTGCCAATGAAACCGATATTGCTAATGTTATTTATGAGTATGGTGAAGAAAGAGCCTCAAGACGTATCGCAAAATCTATAGTCAATGCACGTAATGAAAATCCGATAACGAAAACGTCTCAGTTGGCAGAACTTGTTCGCCAGGCTGCGCCATCCAGAAAACATGATATTCATCCGGCAACTAAAACATTTCAGGCATTACGAATTTATATTAACCGTGAGCTTGATGAGATAAAGCAAGCATTACCGCAAGCGGTTGAAGTTTTATGTACTGGCGGACGTCTTGCTGCAATCAGTTTCCATTCACTTGAAGATCGAATCGTGAAACGTTTTATGCGTGATGAAGCGACGCCTGAACAATACCCGCCTGAACTGCCGATCATGCCGGACAATACTAACGTGAGATTGAAGTTAGTAGGTAAAAAAGTACGAGCGAGTAAAGAAGAATTAGCACTAAACCCAAGAGCGCGCAGTGCAACCTTGCGTGTGGCGGAGCGCTGTTGATTATGAAGCTGCTATTACAGTATGGATTTTTTATAGCAATATTCTTATCAGCTTTACAGGTTGTGATTGCTCGCCATGAAACACGTCGTTTGTTTGTTGAGTTACAGGCACTGGAACGAACGCGCGATGAATTAAATGAAGAATGGGGCAGGTTGCAGCTCGAACAGAGTACATGGGCAATTAATGACAGAATCGAGATGTTTGCCCGTACAAATCTGGGCATGAAAATGCCGGAACAAAACGCAGTAGTCCTATTAGCGAAATGAAGTTACGTACTGTACAAGCACAATATCCAATACGCCGCTGGCTTATTCTGAGTCTGTTTCTTTGTGGCATGGTTTTATTATCATCGCGTGCTGTTTACCTGCAACTTCTGGAAAATGACTTCCTGAAAGACCATGGCGATGCGCGATCTATTCGTATTGTTGATATACCCGCACACCGTGCTGTGATTACTGATCGTAATGGCGAGCAATTGGCTATGAGTACGCCGGTAGATTCAATCTGGGTGACACCAAGAAAAGTAATGGAAGACGAAGATCGATTATCTGAATTAGCCAAGGTCATGAATATGACTGTTGATGAATTGCAACAGTTATTGCGTGATCGAATCAGTCGGGATTTTATTTATTTAAAACGACATGCTGATCCTGATTTGGTTGCAGCCGTAAAAGAGCTCGGTATCAAAGGTATTTCAACAGAACGTGAATATAAACGTTATTACCCTGCGGCAGAGGTGACATCTCACTTTATTGGTTTCACCAATATTGATGATAAAGGTCAGGAAGGTCTGGAACTCGCCTATGACGATTGGTTGACCGGTAAGCCTGGTAAGAAAAGAGTATTAAAAGATCGATTAAATCGAGTCGTTGAGAATATAGAAAGTATCGAGCCGTCCGAGCCTGGAAAACGGCTCACCTTGAGTATTGATCGACGTGTTCAATATCTTGCCTATCGAGAATTGGCAACTGCAGTTAAATATCATCATGCAAGAAGTGGTTCTCTGGTGATGCTGGATATTAAAACCGGTGAAGTAATGGCGATGGTCGGGTACCCATCATATAACCCGAATAATCGTAAAGTATTAAAGAGTCAGTATTTTCGTAACCGTGCAGTAACAGATGTATTTGAACCCGGTTCGACAATGAAACCGTTTACTATCGTAGCAGGGTTGGAGTCAGGTATTTACACACCGCATTCCGCCATCAACACATCGCCAGGTTATTTTAAGGTGGGTGATCATACCATTCGTGATATGCATAATTATGGAAACATCAATGTTTCCACAGTCATCACTAAATCAAGTAATGTTGGCGCGAGTAAGATCGCATTATCTCTGGAACCGGAACAATACTGGAGTACTCTGTCTAGTTTTGGTTTTGGTCAACTGGTAGGCAGCGGTTTTCCTGGAGAATCATCCGGGACATTAAGTCCTTACAACACATGGTCTGATGTCGAAATGGCAACCTTGTCATTTGGTTACGGTATTTCTGTTACTCCGTTACAACTTGCGCATGCGTATTCCGTTTTGGCAACGGGCGGTGTGATGTTGCCAGTCTCGTTTCTTAAAGTTACCAGTCCTGTTTCTGGAAAGCGTGTTATACCGGAAAATATTGCGCGACAAGTCAGAAAGATGTTGGAAACAGTCGTCTCTGAAGAAGGAACGGGGAAAAGGGCTGCTGTAAGAGGCTACCGTGTTATTGGTAAGACCGGCACGGTCTATAAGTATATTCGCGGTGGTTATTCTGACGATCGTTATCTATCAGTCTTTGCTGGCATTGCGCCTGCCAGTGAACCTCAGTTCGCTATGGTGGTATTGATCGATGAGCCCGGTGGCGACCATCACTATGGTGGTGTAGTTGCAGCACCGGTTTTTTCAAGAGTCATGGAAGGAACATTTAGATTACTGAATGTTCCGCCGGATGATTTACCCGCTTTTACCAGTCCAATTCTGGCTAAAAGCCACAAACCTCAACAATTAATGGGGTTCGAATGATGATGACTGTTGAAAATCTGAATTATTCAAAATCACTAAATGAACTGCTAAGGGACATTTGCAGTGTTGATACGTCTATTAATGTGACAGGAGTCGCTATCGATAGTCGGTCTGTTCAGGTTGGTGATCTGTTTTTAGCGTATCGTGGATCAACGGTGAATGGTGTCGATTATATCGATGCTGCAATCCATTCTGGCGCTGTTGCTGTAGCAATTGATAGTGATGTAATGCTTGATATCAAACCGAGCTCCGTCACATTGGTTAGAGTCCCCGGGTTACGTCAACGAGCTGGCGATATTATCAGTCGGTTTTATGATGAACCATCGAAAGCCATGCAATTAATTGGTGTAACTGGCACTAATGGTAAATCTACAGTTTCTTACATGATTGCTTATGCCTTGTATGCGTTGGGCAAGCAAAGCGCCGTGTTGGGGACACTTGGTTATGGACCATTCAAACAAATAGCAAAAGGTTCGACAACGACACCGGATCCCGTGACCTTACATTCACTACTATCCGAATGGCGAAATAAGATTGATTCTGTAGTGATGGAAGTATCATCACATGCGCTTGACCAGGGCAGAGTTGCAGGTACTGCATTTGACATTGCCGTCTTTACAAACCTGAGTCGAGATCATCTCGATTACCACCTAACGCTAGATGATTATGCGGCTGCAAAATTTCAGTTGTTTCAATTACAAGGTTTAAAACACGCAATTGTTAATATTAATGATCCTTATGGACTTAAGTTAATAGATAAAATACCGGCGAAGATCAATATCGTTGCATATTCAATTCAAGCAAACTCTGCGATGTTGAATGATAAAAATATTGCGCTGGTCTATTGCAAAAATATTGAGACTGAAGGCCTTCAAACAAAAATTAAAATAGAAAGTCCCTGGGGACAGTTTGCTATACAAACCAGTATGCTTGGTTCTTTCAATATAGATAATATCCTGGCTGCATTTTCCACATTGTGTGTAGCTGGCTTTAGCGCAGATAAAGTTGCTGAAACCTTATCTGGTTTCAGTGGCATACCTGGCAGAATGGAATACTTTACTGCGGCGGGTAAACCGCTGGTGATTGTTGATTATGCGCACACTCCAGATGCGTTGGAAAAGGCATTGTTAGCTCTAAGACCGTATTGTCGTGGCGAGCTCTATTGTGTATTCGGTTGTGGTGGTGATCGTGATGTCGGAAAACGACCACAGATGGGAGCAATAGCAGAAAAACTTGCAGATCATATTGTTTTAACCAATGACAATCCACGAACGGAAACGGCCGAAGGCATTATTGAGAATATTCTTGAAGGTATTCAGGATAAGTCCCGTGTGACGATTAAATATGATCGATCAGATGCCATAACCAATACTTTTTTAAACGCCCATGAAAATGATGTGGTTTTGATTGCGGGTAAAGGTCACGAAAATACTCAACAAATTGGCACATCTCTATTGCCCTTTAGTGATCGCGAATTAGCCAGACGACTGACGGAACAGCAATCATGATCAGTATGTCACTTTCCAAAGCAGCCAGGGCCATCGAGTCAAACTATCATGGTGAAGACATTACTTTTTCTGGATGCAGTACAGATAGTCGTACGCTTGAAAAAGGAAATTTGTTTATTGCTTTAAGTGGTGAACAATTCGATGGTCATGACTATGTCTCGCTAGCTGAAGATAAAGGTGCTTCTTCATTATTGCTTGAACGTGATGTGACTCATTGCAAACCGGTTTTAAGAGTAAGTGATACACGAAAAGCCATGGGATTATTAGCCCGATCCTGGCGTCAGGAAATGACCATTCCCGTAATTGCAATAACCGGTAGCAATGGCAAAACAACAGTTAAAGAAATGGTCAGTAGTATTTTGTCTGTAATAGCCAATGTGCATGCTACGTCGGGTAATTTGAATAATGACATTGGTGTTCCATTGACTTTATTTGGTCTGGATAAAAAGCATCAGTATGCCGTTATAGAAATGGGTGCTAATCATCCCGGAGAAATAGAATGGCTGAGTGCTATTGCGTGTCCGAACGTGGCAGTGATAACGCAATGTGCTCCTGCGCATCTTGAAGGTTTTGGTGATATCGATGGTGTAGCGAGTGCTAAAGCTGAAATATATTCAGGATTGCAAGCTTCTGGTACTGCAATAATTAATGCAGATGATACCTATGCTGAATTCTGGAGAAAAAAGTGTGAAGGTTTAAAACAATTAAGCTTTGGTGTGATTTCTGACCATGCGGATGTACGTGCAAAAAACATACAGCATGCCAGTCAGGGAGCAGCAACTGAGTTCGACTTATTTAACAGCGGGGATTCAGTCAAAGTTTGTTTACCCTTATCAGGTGAACATAATGTTATGAATGCTCTTGCCGCCAGCGCGTGTTGTCTGAGCCTGGGCATATCACTGGAAACAATAAAAAGTGGATTGGAAAAATTATCATCTATAAAGGGACGATTACAAATTAAACAAGGCAAGCAAGGCGCCCGGATTATTGATGATACATATAATGCAAACCCGACTTCATTGAATGCGGGGATAAACGTCTTAAAAAATTATGCAGGCTCACGTTATCTGGTGTTAGGTGATATGGGTGAATTGGGTGATACAGCTATAAGTCTTCATAAGGATGCCGGTGAATTAGCAAAGCAATCGGGCATAGAAGGTTTATTTACTATTGGTGAATTAAGCATGAATGCAACGCAGGGTTTTGGTCCAGGTGCAACGCACTTTGATTCATACGAAGCATTGGAAAAAGCACTTATTACACTACTGAATATGGATACGACTATTCTGGTTAAAGGGTCACGTGCGATGCAAATGGAACGTATTGTAAATACGTTAACAGAGGAGCACGTATAAATGTTGCTCTGGTTAGCAGAATATCTTATTCAAATTGATAGTGGCTTTAGTGTCTTTCGCTACCTTACATTGAGAACCATATTTGGCGTCCTGACTTCATTATTTATTTCTTTCATATTAGGACCTTACTTAATACGTCAATTAACCAGTAAGCAAATTGGTCAAAGTGTCAGAGATGATGGTCCAAAATCACATCTTGATAAGACCGGTACACCAACTATGGGTGGATTGTTAATACTGGTCTCTATTATGTTCAGTACACTGTGTTGGGCTGATCTAACTAACCGCTATGTTCTGGTTGTAGCGATAGTTACATTGCTTTTCGGGGTTATTGGTTTAATCGATGACTATAAAAAAGTTATTTACAACAATCCCAAAGGCTTGAGTGCAAAATATAAGTACGCATCACAATCAATTGTTGGTTTGGGTGCAGCGTTTTATCTTTATCAAACAGCAGTACTACCTGCAGAAACCCAACTAATCGTACCGTTTGTTAAAGTCTTGGTGTTTGATCTTGAATGGTTATATGTCGTACTCGCGTACTTCGTCATCGTTGGCTCAAGTAATGCGGTAAATCTCACTGATGGACTGGATGGTCTTGCGATATTACCAACAGTAATGGTTGCTGGCGCATTAGCAATCTTTGCTTATGCAACCGGCCATGTTCGTTTTGCTGAATATCTCGGAATTCCTTATGTACCGGGTGTTGGCGAAATTGCCGTTTTCTGTGGAGCAATAGTGGGTGCCGGTTTGGGTTTTCTTTGGTTTAACACTTACCCGGCGCAAGTCTTTATGGGAGATATAGGTGCTTTATCTCTTGGCGCTGCTTTAGGTGTGGTTGCCGTTGTTACGCGACAGGAACTGGCGCTCTTTATTATGGGTGGTGTTTTCGTTATGGAAACAGTTTCGGTCATTTTACAAGTCGGATCATTCAAATTAACCGGTAAAAGAATTTTTAGAATGGCGCCGTTGCATCATCACTACGAACTTAAAGGCTGGCCAGAACCTCGCGTTATCGTTCGTTTCTGGATCATTACAGTCATTCTGGTATTGGTTGGTCTTGCCAGTTTGAAGATTCGATGAGGGATGCCAGTTGCATTGTATTTTAGAAAAAGAGATAACCATGAAAGATACTGAACTTCATTATGATGCAGTTATTATTGGTCTTGGCAAGACCGGGCTTTCCTGCGTCCGTTATCTTTCACATAAAGGCTTATCTATAGCAGTGACAGATAGTCGTGTCACTCCGCCCGAATTAACATCCTTAAAAAAAGAATTCCCCGACGTTCCTGTTTATCTGGGTGAAATTTCTGCGCAAGTCTTACTGCTGTCAGATCAACTCATATTGAGTCCGGGAGTTTCCGTTGAAGAAGAATCAGTAAAACTGGCAATTGAAAAGGGCATTCCGGTAATGGGTGATGTTGAATTATTTTGTCAGGAAGCCAAGGCGCCAATCATTGCAATATCAGGATCAAATGGAAAGAGTACTGTTACCACTTTAGTTGCCGAGATGACACAGGCAGCAGGATTAAAGACAAGGGTAGGTGGCAATCTTGGAACACCTGCTCTTGAGCTTTTACAGGGTGCGGTTCCCGACGTATATGTTCTGGAATTATCCAGTTTTCAATTGGAAACAACGTTTTCGCTTAATGCACATGCTGCTGCAGTATTAAATGTGTCTCCAGATCATATGGATCGTTATTCAACTATTGATAATTACGCTGAGGCCAAGAAAAAAATTTATTCAGGCAATGGCTTGATGGTCATCAATCAGGATGATGGGTACACCAAAGCAATGATAGATGACACAAGAATGATAATTTCTTATTCGCTTACAAAGCCGAGTGGTAATAATTTTGGTGTCATAAAAGAAAACGATACAGTTTGGTTATGTCAGGGCGAGAATAAAATAATCAAACAAAGTGAACTGGGCATTAAGGGTAAACATAATGTTGCTAACGCATTGGCTGCAATGGCGTTGGTCAGTTCTGTTAATGTTCCGGAATTAGTCATGGTGGATACGTTAAGCAGGTTTAAAGGTCTACCACATCGATGCCAATGGGTCAGAACAGTAAATAAGGTTAGTTGGTATAACGATTCTAAAGCAACCAACGTTGGTGCATGCATCGCATCAATTGAAGGGTTATGTGATGTTGGCCCAATTATTTTAATTGCCGGTGGTGATAGTAAAAATGCAGATCTGTCGAGTCTAACTCAAGCTGTTCGACAATATGTGATACATGTTTTTTTATTAGGTGTTGATGCGAAAAGAATTGCAGATGTAATTGGCACAGAAGTGGCGTATGAATTTGTTGATGATATGGATACAGCAGTCGCCCGTGCAAATGAAATAGCAACGCCCGGTGATTTAGTATTACTTGCGCCTGCCTGTGCCAGTCTGGATATGTATGACAATTATCAGCAACGCGGTGATGTTTTTGTTAACGCCGTTAATAGATTGGAGTCCTGTTGATGTCTGCTCGATATAAACAACAGGCAACATTAGCTTCGCACTACCATGTGAAGAATAAATTGATGGCAGGTTATGACCTTTGGCTAATGGGTATTGCGCTATTAATTTTGTGTATTGGTTTGATAATGGTTGCGTCTGCTTCTATCTCAATATCTGCCAAAGAATTTGATGACCCGCTACATTATTTTTGGCGTCAGGGTTTTGCTGCCGTCATAGGTTTGTCTCTCGCTTTCGTGATCTTGAAAATCCCAATGAGTTTTTGGGAATTTATCAGTCTGCCATTATTGATAGGTGCAATATTTTTATTGATTTTGATTCTGATCCCGGGGATTGGTAAAGAGGTTAATGGCAGTATGCGCTGGGTACAGTTAGGGCCATTCTCATTACAGGCATCTGAACCGGTCAAGTTATGTGTGATTGGTTATTTAGCAGGTTATATGGTTCGTCATCGTCAAACTGTGCAAACGGACTTTGCCGGATTTATAAGACCAATAGGTGTCTTAACCTTGATTTCCGGCTTGTTATTACTTGAACCTGATTTTGGTGCAAGCGTTGTTCTATTTGCTACAGCGCTTGGTATGTTATTCATGGGTGGCGTTCCACTAGTCCGTTTTTTTGCATGGGTCTCTGTCGCAGTTAGTGCATTAATTACGCTAGCAATACTTTCTCCTTATCGAATGCAGCGCCTTATGAGTTTTGTTGATCCCTGGAAGGATCCCTATGACAGTGGATTTCAGTTAACGCAGGCGTTGATTGCATTTGGTCGTGGCGACTGGTTTGGGGTTGGACTTGGCAGCAGTGTGCAAAAACTTTTTTACCTGCCCGAAGCACATACAGACTTTGTCTTTTCTGTTTTAGCTGAAGAGCTTGGATTGGTCGGCACCATCACTATGATACTTTTATATTCATTTATTGTTTGGCGTGCGTTTGTAATTGGACATATAGCAGAACGGGTTGAAGAATATTTTTCTGCTTACTTTGCTTATGGCATCGGTTTGATCTTGGGTATACAGGCTTACATCAATATCGGTGTAAACATGGGTGTATTACCTACCAAGGGACTGACGTTGCCACTGATGAGCTATGGTGGTAATAGTTTAATTGTCTTTTGTATGTTACTTGGCATTCTCTTACGTATTGAATATGAGAGTCGGCAAGACAAACGTCATATTAATTCAGATGTGGTACCAGCCTATGCGTGATAAAAATATACTTATCATGGCAGGTGGTACTGGAGGACATATCTATCCGGCATTGGCTGTTGCTGATTACCTAAAAGACAATGGTTTTAATTTATTCTGGTTAGGTACGAAGAAAGGTCTTGAAAACAAGGTTGTTCCAAATCATGGATATCCTTTATTGAAGATCAGTGTCGCCGGGATTAGAGGTAAAGGCATACTTAGATTATTGATGACACCGTTCATGCTATTCATCGCACTGGCTCAGGCACTTTTGATCATGATTAAAATACGTCCTGTAGCTGTGTTAGGTATGGGTGGCTTTGCAAGCGGACCGGGTGGCATAGCCGCATGGTTAATGCGCATACCTCTTTTAATCCATGAACAAAATGCAATATCCGGTATTACCAATCGTTTACTGGCACCATTCGCTGTTACTGTCATGGCCGCATTCCCTGATGCATTTAAAGCCTCTAAAAAAGTCGCCATCACGGGTAATCCGGTTCGTTCTGAAATAGTAAGCTTACCCGAGCCTGAAGAGCGTTTTGCAAATCGTAATACTGATGTGATTAAAATTCTGGTACTTGGTGGCAGTCTTGGCGCAAAAGCACTGAATGAAGTCATACCAGAAACATTACTTATGTTAAGCAATGACTATCAGGTTCAGGTTAAACATCAATGCGGGGAACGACATTATTCAAAAATCAGTGATGCCTATAAAGATAGTAATGTCGAGGCAGAAGTGCTGGCCTTCATTGAAGATATGGCCGCTACTTATGCCTGGGCGGATATAGTCATCTGTCGTGCCGGTGCATTAACCGTTGCTGAATTAGCGGCATGCGGGGTTGGTGCGATATTGATTCCTTTTCCTTATGCGGTTGATGATCACCAGACAGCGAATGCAAACTATCTTTCTACTCAAGGTGCAGCAATTCAAATACAGGAAACACAGCTTAACGTAGAAAAATTGAAAGCAGTGTTACTGGAGTTATTGCACGCACCTGAACGAATAGTCCAAATGGCTATAAAAGCGCGTTCACTTGCAAAACCTGATGCGACAATGATCGTTGCAAAATTATGCATGGAGGCCGCACATGCCTGATATGCAAACACATGTAATGGGTAGAGTAAAACACATTCACTTCGTGGGTATCGGTGGTGCTGGTATGGGTGGTATTGCCGAGGTGCTGATGGATCTGGGTTATGAAGTAAGTGGTTCTGATATAAAACAAGGTGCCATTACAGAAAGACTGCAATCATTAGGTATTCCCATAACCATGGGACATTCTGCAGAAAATATTAAAAATGCGGACGTTGTTGTCGTAACAAGTGCAATAGACGATAACAATGAAGAAGTATGTGCCGCACGCGATAATAGAACACCCGTTGTACGTCGTGCAGAGATGCTGGCGGAACTGATGCGTTTCAGCCAGGGTATTGCTATTGCCGGCACACATGGCAAAACAACAACTACCAGTCTGGTTGCCAGCGTGTTGGCAGAAGGCGGCCTTGATCCCACCTATGTTATTGGTGGTTTATTGAACAGTTCGGGCGCTCATGCTCGTCTAGGTAGCGGTAAGTACATTGTTGCAGAAGCAGATGAAAGTGATGCTTCGTTTCTTCATCTTTATCCTATCATCTCTGTCATAACTAATATTGACGCTGATCATCTCGATACTTATGGCGGTGACTTTGCGAATTTACGACATAACTTTGTCGAGTTTTTACATCAATTACCTTTTTATGGTTTAGCCGTGTTATGCATTGATGATGAGGGCATAAGGAAAATATTGCCCGATGTCACAAAACCCGTTGTGACTTACGGTATTGATTTTGAAGCTGATTATAATGCTGAATTATTACGTCAGGAAAAAGCAAAAACCTGGTTCAGGGTTTCACGTAAAGATAAAAAAGACTGGTTAGAAGTCGAACTCAATTTACCTGGTAAACATAATATATTAAATGCTCTGGCATCAATTGCAGTTGCGCATGAATTAGGTGTTAGTGACGAGAACATCATAAGTGCGCTATGTAATTTTCAGGGTATATCACGTCGTTGTAATGTCAGTGGTGATATCAAGATTAATAAATGCAACGTTACATTGATTGATGATTATGCACATCATCCGACAGAAATTGAGGCAACTCTGGCAGCTATAAAAGGTGGCTGGTCAGACAGACGTCTGGTTGTGATTTACCAACCGCATCGCTTTACGCGTATGCGAGATTTGTTTGAAGACTTTAGCCGTGTGCTTTCCCAGGCGGACAGTCTATTGATTCTTGATGTTTACCCAGCCGGTGAAAAACATATCGCAGGTGCGGATAGTCGCTCCTTATGCCGTGCAATCCGACTCAGGGGTCAGGTAGATCCTATCTTTATTGAAGAGAAAGATGTTTTGCTTGATGTTCTTTCAAGTGTAGTTGAAGAAGGAGATCTGCTTCTTACACTGGGCGCCGGTGATATTGGTTCGCTTTCGAAACAGCTCTATGAAGACTGTTCGGGATTATCACATTAAGGAAATAACATTGTTAAGTGTACAAAATGAAATTCAACATAAGCAGGTAAGTTTAAATAACGAAATGCGTTTAGATATTGATACATCGATATTAAGAGGTGAATTGCTGGAGCAAGAGCCTATGTCGCGACATACGTCCTGGAAAACAGGTGGTGTGGCAGATTATTTCTATCGTGCAGCGGATATCGAAGACTTATCTGTTTTTATATCGCTAGTTCCTATCAGTATGCCTGTTACCTGGGTTGGGCTGGGAAGTAATTTACTTGTGAGAGATGGTGGTATTTCTGGCGTAGTTATTTCTATTGTAGGAGCGCTTAATCAACTTGAAATAATTAATAAAAAAGAAATGTTAATTGGTGCGGGTATCCCTTGTGTTAAAGCGGCACGTTTTGCAGCAAAACAAGGTCTTGCCGGTGTTGAATTTCTGGCGGGCATTCCTGGTTCGATTGGTGGTGCATTGGCGATGAATGCTGGTGCCTATGGTGGAGAAATATGGCGTAGTGTAAAACAGGCCGAGACAATAAACCGAAATGGCACACGTAAGGTATATCTAAAAGATCAATTCAAGATTGGGTATCGTAGCGTCTCACTCCCGGAAGGCGAGTGGTTTGTAGCTTGTAATATGGAACTTGAAGTATCTGATAAGGTTGTAGTTGAAAACAGGATAAAGACGATGTTAAGCGAACGCGCAGCATCGCAACCACTGGGACAAAATAGTTGCGGATCAGTATTTAGAAATCCGCCAGAGAATTATGCTGCAAAATTAATAGAATCATCCGGACTTAAAGGCAAACAAATTGGCGGTGCTGCTGTCTCTGAAAAGCATGCTAATTTTATTATCAATACGGGTACTGCTACCTCAAATGATATCGAACAACTGATTCAATTTGTTCAGTCCACTGTGCATGAAAAACATAATATTAATTTAATCCCCGAAGTCAGGATTATTGGCGAAGCCGGGGGTGAACAGTAATGCGACTACCCGAGTATAGAGCAAGTGATTTTGGCAAGGTTGCTGTTTTGATGGGCGGTGAATCAGCCGAGCGTCCGATTTCTTTACAAAGTGGTGAAGCGGTTACTACAGCGTTATGCAATGCAGGTGTGAATGCTCACGCGATTGATTTTAATAAAGGCACATTGAATCAATTAATAAAGGATAGTTTCGATCGAGTCTTTATCGCGTTACATGGTCGCGGTGGTGAAGATGGCACAATACAAGGAGCATTGGAAACAATTGGAATGCCTTATACCGGCAGTGGTGTACTGGGTTCTGCCACTGCAATGGACAAGATAAAAAGTAAGTCTCTCTGGCGTGATAATGGTTTATCTACACCGGCTGCAGTTGAACTATGTGCAACGAGTCAATGGCAGCAAGTAGCAGAAGAAGTCGGTTTGCCGATCATGGTTAAACCGGTAAGAGAAGGTTCCAGTATTGGTGCAAGCAAAGTGCTGGAAGCAAAAGATCTTTCTTCTGCATGGGCGCAAGCAAATAAGTTTGATGATCGGGTAATGGCTGAAAGCTGGATTGAAGGTAATGAGTATACGGTGCCAATTTTAAACGAAACAGTTTTGCCTGTTATTAAACTTGAAACGGCACGAGATTTTTATGATTACCAGGCTAAATATGAAGATGATGATACTAAGTATCTTTGTCCATGTGGACTCGATAACGAGTTTGAAAAAGCACTGGGTGAGTTGTGTTTAAAAGCATGTAAACGATTAGATGTCAGTGGCTGGGCACGAGTTGATGTGATGATCGACAGTTCTAGTAAAGTATGGTTGATCGAAGTTAATACTGTGCCAGGAATGACCAGTCATAGTTTAGTCCCAATGGCGGCCAAACACGCAGGAATATCTTTTGAAGAATTAGTGGTGCAGATATTGGCAACGAGTGGTTTAAATCTTGCCGACAAAGGCCTGCAAAGCTAATGGCTATCGATATGGCATTTGCCCCTGAAAATTTAAGTTTCGATACGCAACAAACTCATCACAGTGGAGGTTCAAGATTACTGGGTAGTGTGTTCGTGCTGATATTTATATCGCTATTGGTATGGGGCGGTGTGACCTTGTCAAATCCGGATACTCTGCCAATTAAACAAGTAAGAATTGAAGGGGACTTTACTAATTTATCACCGGTAGATTTGAAGTCACTTGTTACAGATAAGGTGCGGGGTGGTTTTTTTAGTCTTGATGTTGATGCGGTGAGGCTTGCTCTTCTGGATGAACCCTGGGTCAGAGAGGTTACAGTCAAACGAATATGGCCAGATGCGCTGCGCGTTATCGTTATAGAACAAACTCCGGTTGCAAGATGGAATGATTCCGGTTTATTAAATTCTTTAGGAGAATATTTTGCTCCTGAAATTCATACGATACCGTTAGAACTTCCAATACTCTCGGGACCAACAGGTTCTGAGCATAATTTATTAGATCGATATAACGCGATGCAGATTCGGACTAAGTCTATCGGATTAGATCTAGGCTCACTAACCCTGGATGAAAGACGAGCGTGGTCATTTCAATTTAATAATGGCATTAAAGTTATTCTGGGTCGACGTGATTTCGATGAACGTTTTAATCGCGTATGTACATTAATACCAGCGACGATATCAGATCGTATAGAACAAATAGAATCAATCGACATGCGTTACACAAATGGGTTTTCAATTAAATGGAAAAAATAAAATCAAACACTCTGCAAGTTAATATCAGGTGGACTAAACATGGTTAAAAAAGCAGATAAAAATCTAATCGTCGGACTGGATATTGGCACATCCAAGGTAGTCGCAATTGTCGGTGAGATTTCAATTGACAATGAAATTGAAATTATCGGCATTGGTTCTAATCAGTCGCGCGGTTTGAAAAAAGGCGTCGTTGTCAACATTGAGTCAACTGTTCATTCAATACAAAGGGCCATTGAAGAAGCTGAATTGATGGCGGGTTGCGAAATTCATTCTGTTTATACAGGCATTGCGGGTAGTCATATCCGTAGTTTGAATTCACATGGCATTGTTGCAATACGTGATAACGAAGTTACTTATAGTGATGTTGATCGGGTTATCGATGCTGCCAAAGCAGTTGCTATACCAGCTGACCAAAAAATTCTGCACATATTGCCGCAGGAATTCATTATCGATAACCAGGAAGGTGTTAAAGAACCGATTGGTATGTCAGGCGTCAGGCTTGAAGCAAAAGTACATATGGTTACTGGTGCCGTTAGTGCCGCGCAAAATATAGTGAAGTGTGTGCGTCGTTGTGGTCTGGAAGTCGATGATATTATTCTTGAGCAATTAGCTTCGAGTTATTCAGTATTGACCGAAGATGAAAAAGAACTCGGTGTTTGCATGATAGATATCGGTGGTGGAACAACCGATATTGCTGTCTTTACAGATGGGGCTATACATCATACGGCAGTTATTCCAATAGCTGGGGATCAGGTTACAAATGATATAGCAGTCGCTTTAAGAACTCCGACCCAACATGCTGAGGATATCAAGGTTCAATATGCTTGTGCACTGACACAGTTGGCTAAGCAAGATGAAAGTATTGAAGTACCAAGCGTCGGTGATCGTCCTTCACGTCGACTCTCCAGACAAACTTTGGCTGAGGTTGTACAACCGCGATACGAAGAATTATTTACGCTAGTGCAGGCGGAATTAAGACGTAGTGGTTATGAAGGTTTGATTGCCGCCGGGATTGTATTGACAGGCGGGAGTTCAAAAATGGAAGGTGCTATCGATTTAGCAGAAGAGATATTTCATATGCCTGTTCGTCTTGGTATTCCGCAGTATGTTTCAGGTTTATCAGATGTTGTTAAAAGTCCAATTTATGCGACAGGCGTAGGGTTGCTGATTTTTGGAAAAAAACAGAGTCAAGAAGGTAATACGCAGATTCATATTAATGATGGTAAGGGTATTTGGGAAAGAATGAAAAGTTGGTTTCAGGGTAATTTTTAATTAATAACTATATGCAATGTAGGAGGTTACAACATGTTTGAATTAGTCGATGCAACTAATCAGGCGGCTATTATAAAAGTAATAGGTGTCGGTGGCGGTGGAGGCAATGCTTTACAGCATATGCTCGGCGCTAATATTGAAGGGGTTGAATTTATTTGTGCGAATACAGATTCACAAGCACTTAGAAATTCAAATGCAAAAACTGTTTTGCAGTTGGGTAGTAACATGACTAAAGGTTTAGGCGCTGGCGCTGATCCTGAAGTCGGTCGTCAAGCGGCACTGGAAGATCGTGATCGTTTGATGGATGTACTAGAAGGATCTGACATGGTTTTTATAACCGCAGGTATGGGCGGAGGTACCGGAACAGGTGCTGCACCCATCGTGGCGCAGGTTGCTAAAGAAATGGGTATTTTGACGGTAGCCGTGGTCACAAGACCATTTGCATTTGAAGGTAAAAAACGAGCTGCAATTGCTAATGAAGGTATCATCGAGTTAAGTCAGTTCGTTGATTCCTTGATTACTATACCGAATGAAAAACTGCTCAGTGTGCTTGGTAGAGATGTTAGCTTGTTAAATGCTTTTGGCGCAGCAAATGATGTGTTGTTAGGTGCCGTACAGGGTATAGCAGAGTTAATAACATGTCCTGGCCTTATCAATGTGGATTTTGCAGATGTCAGAACAGTCATGTCTGAAATGGGTATGGCAATGATGGGTTCCGGTAAGGCACAAGGTGAAGAACGTGCAAAAGTTGCAGCAGAAGCAGCTATCTCAAGTCCATTACTTGAAGATGTTAATCTTTCTGGCGCCAGAGGTATTCTAGTCAACATCACTGCTGGCATGGATCTGTCCATAGGTGAATTTGATGAAGTTGGTCGAACCGTTAAGGAATTTGCCTCTGAAAATGCAACAGTTGTGGTTGGTACCGTTATTGATCCTGAAATGTCAGGTGATATTCGTGTCACTATAGTTGCGACTGGATTGGGAAATATTGTCAAAGAAGATGCATCTCGCATCAAATTGGTTCAAAATGATGCAATAAATGTTGATTATAAGGATTTTGAACGTCCTACAGTAATGCGTAACAAAGTAGTAGACTCAAATGACAGTAAAGTAAGTGGGGATTCGGATTACCTAGATATTCCGGCCTTCTTGAGGAGACAGGCAGACTAAATTTGAAGTGCACGTGGTATAGTAGCCCCCGGAATTGGGGAATTCCGGGCAAAAACTTGCTAATGGCATCATAATTGCCTATAAAACAAATAGATAACAATAACAGCTACCAATAGACAGTAAGTTTGAATAAGTAAACATGATAAGGCAACGTACATTAAAAAATGTAATCCGTGCGACTGGTGTAGGTTTACACACAGGTAAAAAGGTATTTTTGACCTTAAGACCCGCACCGGCTAATTCCGGGATTAATTTTCGTCGCGTTGATTTAGACCCTGTTTTAGAAATTCCAGCCCATCCTGAATATGTCGGAGACACTAGTCTTTCAACTACTTTAGTGAAAGATAATGTGCGTATTTCAACGGTTGAACATTTACTCTCAGCCTTGGCAGGGTTTGGAATTGACAATGCTTATATCGATCTTAGTGCTGATGAAGTACCTATTATGGATGGTAGTGCCGGTCCTTTTGTATTTTTAATACAATCAGCCGGTGTCGAAGAACAAAATTCACCAAAACAATTTATCAGGATAAAACGAAAAGTCCGTGTAGAACAGGATGAAAAGTGGGCCATGTTCGAACCATTTGATGGTTTTAAAGTGGGGTTTACTATTGAATTTGATCATCCGGCTTTTAACGATAAAAATTGTAAGGCAGAAATTGATTTTTCTACAACCTCTTTTGTTAAGGAAGTAAGTCGTGCAAGAACTTTTGGTTTTATGCGAGATGTTGAATTACTTCGAGAAAACAACCTCGCATTAGGTGGAAGTCTGGATAATGCTGTGGTTGTGGATGACTATAGAATACTCAATGAAGATGGTCTCAGGTACGAGGATGAATGTGTAAAACATAAAATACTGGATGCCATCGGAGATTTATATTTACTGGGTTATAGTTTAATTGGTTCATTCGAGGGATTTAAATCAGGTCATGCACTGAACAATGCTTTATTACGTGAATTAATTGCTAATGAGGATTCGTGGGAACTAGTGACTTTTGAAGATGAACACAAAGCGCCAATTTCGTTTATGCAGGCCATGCCTGTAAATTAATGTTCTCAGGAATGATTTTTTGATAACTTTAATATACATGCACGTAATTCAGGATCATTAAAATTATTTGCTACATCATTAAGAAATTGTGCTGAATTAGCAGAGATAGAATTCGGTTTTTTATTTAACACAGGATTTTCAGGAATAGCTTTTTTAATTTTAATCCTGACTGTTTTGATAGAAGTATAGTTTAGATCCTTGTTAAGGATATCAAGGATAATTGGAATATTATAACGAAGACGGGTTGCCCAGGCTGACGAGTTAACTAGTATTACTGCAACATCAGCGTTTATATTTGCGAGTTCAAACTTATCTTTTAAGGTAGGATCAAGTAATTTTTTTATTTTGCGATCTGTTGCCTGAATAGAACTTGCTTTTTCCAGCAAGGCAGCAAGAGAAGAATGTTTGTCATTTAAAAGATTAATAACAGGTATGGTTTTGTTTTTATTATCAGCGTTCATTTGATACGAGATTATAGATTTAAATCAGACGTAATTATATGCAATTATTATTTATATCGAAAACGAGGAAGAAGAGTCTGTCTCTAACACTGGGGCCTCTATCTCTTTGTCTTTGTTTTGTAATAAGTATAGTTGCTGGTCTTCTGATTTTTCATGCAGGAAGTCAGTTCTCATTGAATCTCACACGTGGATCGGTCGAAGACTTATATGCTCAGGCAGCACCTGTCTGGAACCAGGAAATTGGTATCCAGCAACAGATGCTTGATCAGGCACAAGAAGATGCATCAAATAACCTTGATGCTCTTGCTACAAGATTAAGTAAATTGCAGGCACACGTAATGCGTTTGGATGCGCTCGGTTCACGTCTTGCCAGCATGGCTGACCTTAATGAAATTGAGTTTGATATTACAGCGACTCCAGGTTTGGGTGGGCCACGACCCGTAAAAAATGATAAATCCATGAAAGTTAATGATTTTATTACTGCTTTAGAACAATTAAATAATAAAGTCCAGGATCGTGCCGAAAAATTAGCAGCGATGGAATCGATGTTGATTGATAGAACATTACAGAGTCAAACAATTCCTACTGGAAGCCCAACTATGGATGGATGGATATCCTCTTTATTTGGTGAGCGTACAGATCCGATAACAGGTAAAGTTGAGTTTCATGACGGCATAGATTATGCGGGCAAGCCGGGTTCACCCATACTGGCAGTTGGTTCTGGAATTGTAACCTGGTCAGGGGTTCGCTACGGTTATGGAAATATGGTAGAAATAAACCATGGTAATGGTTATCAGACACGTTATGCACATAACAAGAAAAATCTAGTTGTTGTTGGTCAAAAAGTAGATAAAGGTCAGGTTATTAGTCTCATGGGTTCTTCTGGAAGATCTACCGGTACACACGTCCATTTTGAAGTAATTAGTAATGGAAAAGCTGTAGACCCTAAAAAATATATTTCATTGAAGTAAGCGTTTCTCAGAGTTATCTTCTGATTATAATCCATCTTACGTTAGGCACGTGATTTCTCACGCTATATTAAAATAAAGATAGAAAAGAATGATTACAGAATTAGCAAAAAAAGTTTTTGGTACGCGTAATGATCGTGTGGTCAAAAAACTAGGCAAGAAAGTTAAGCAAATAAATGATTTTGAAGATGAGTTGAAATCATTACAAGACAATGAATTTCCTGTCAAAACAAATCAACTGAAAGAAAGAATTCAGCAAGGTGAAAGTCTGGATGATATTTTACCTGAAGCCTTTGCATTAGTACGAGAGGCAGGATGTCGTGTATTAAATATGCGTCATTTTGATGTACAGATGATAGGTGGCATGGTGTTGCATAATGGCAATATCGCAGAAATGCGAACAGGTGAGGGAAAAACACTGGTTGCAACTCTGGGAGCTACTCTTAATGCTTTGTCAGGTTTAGGTGTGCACGTTATTACGGTTAATGATTACCTCGCAAAACGTGATGCAGAGTGGATGGGGCAGTTATACAGTTTCCTCGGTTTAAGCACAGGAGTTATTGTGTCTGGATTGTCGATGGAGGAAAGAAAGTCTGCATATCAATGTGATATTACCTACGGGACTAACAACGAATTTGGTTTTGATTATTTACGTGACAATATGGCCTTCAGTAAAGAGGGACGTGTACAGAGAGATTTGAATTTCGCCATAGTAGATGAAGTTGATTCAATTCTTATAGATGAGGCCAGAACGCCTTTGATAATATCCGGCATGGTTGATGATAAGTCAGACTTATATATTACTATAAATAAGTTGATACCAGAATTAGTAGTACAAAAAGTAGAAGATGGCCCGGGCGATTTTACTTTAGATGAAAAATCCAAACAGGCTTATCTTACAGAGGAAGGGCACGACCATATAGAACAATTATTGAGAGATAATGGTGTTATTGAAGAAGGGCAAGGACTATATGACCCGGTTAATATTAGTATCCTGCATCATTTAAATGCTGCTCTTCGCGCCCATCACTTATACCAGAATGATGTTGATTACCTGGTTAAGGATAATGAAGTTGTAATCGTTGACGAATTTACCGGTCGTACAATGCAGGGAAGACGCTGGTCTGAAGGCCTGCATCAGGCTATAGAAGCAAAAGAAGCGGTGCCTATTCAGAATGAAAATCAGACGCTTGCTTCTATTACATATCAAAACTATTTCCGTTTATATTCGAAGTTATCAGGAATGACAGGTACAGCAGATACTGAGGCCTATGAATTTCAGACAATATATGGTCTTGAGGTAATTATGATACCTACTCACATGCCAATGATCAGAGATGATCAAAGCGATGTGATTTTCCTTACCGCGAAAGAAAAATATGGTGCGATTATTGAGGATATAAAAGTTTGCCAGTCTCATGGCCAACCTGTTTTAGTTGGTACAGCATCAATAGAAGTATCCGAATATCTATCGAATTTACTTAATAAAGAAAATATAAAACATCAGGTTTTGAATGCCAAGTTTCATCAAAAAGAAGCTGAAATAATTGCTCAGGCTGGTCGCCCGGGTGTTGTTACTATTGCTACTAATATGGCTGGTCGAGGTACAGATATTGTACTGGGTGGAAATTACGAAGTTGAGTTGAAACAGTTAGATGACGTAGATCAAAACCAGATTGATCATCTTAAGAATGAATGGGATAAGCGTCACCAACAAGTAATTGATAGCGGTGGTTTGCATATTATTGGTACCGAGCGGCATGAATCACGCAGAATTGATAATCAGCTTAGGGGACGATCGGGTCGGCAGGGCGATCCAGGTTCGAGCCGTTTTTATCTTTCGCTAGAAGATAATTTGATGCGTATATTTGCTTCAGAACGTGTGTCGGCGATTATGCAGAAATTAGGCATGGAAGAGGGTGAAGCAATTGAATCTAAACTGGTGTCGCGAGCAATTGAAAATGCTCAACGTAAAGTTGAAGCACATAATTTCGATATACGTAAACATCTACTGGATTTTGACGATGTAGCCAATGACCAAAGAAAAGTTGTTTATCAACAAAGAAATGAACTGCTTGATGGCGAAACAGTTGTTGAAGAAGTTAATGCGATGCGTTTTGATGTGATTGAAAATTTAATCGATGGTTATATTCCACGTGGAAGCATGGATGAACAATGGGATGTCAGTGGATTAGAAAATGCATTTCAGCATGAATTTGATGAATCGTTAGAGATAAAATCCTGGCTAGAACAGGACAAGACTTTGCATGAAGAAACCCTGCGTGAAAAGATTCATGAAAAAATGCAACAAGTTGTTGACGATAAAGAAAAAGCGATAACGCCTGATTTGATGAGGCGTATAGAAAAGCAAATTATGCTTGATGTTCTTGATAGGCACTGGAAAGAGCATCTTGTTAATATGGACTATCTAAGACAGGGAATTCATCTCAGGAGTTTTGCAGCAAAAAACCCAAAACAGGAATATAAGCGTGAAGCTTTCGACTTATTTGTGCAAATGCTCGAAAATATTAAACATGATGTAATCGTATTTCTCTATAAAGTAAAAATACGTACTGAAGAAGATATTGAAATTGCAGAAAATAAGGAAAAAAAGCAGGAGATGAGTTTTAATCATCCTTCAGCACCTGATAGCCTAAATGATTCACAATCTACTAACGATGCATCTGCAGAAAAACCTTTTGTTAGAAACAAACCCAAGATCGGACGGAATGAGCCTTGTCCGTGTGGATCGGGAAAGAAGTATAAGCAATGTCATGGAAGATTATCCTAAAATAAGAACTAGATTAAGAAACACCACCCGGATTAGAGCGAAGAGAAGATGTCGGTTGGTTTAAGCCCCCCCATTGTGGTTTTACCTGTTAAGGGAATTCGACTTTCGAGCGTATGTGCCAATATATATGCAAAGAAGAGGACAGATTTAACATTAATAGAATTATCTGAAGGCAGTCATGTATCAGCCGTATTTACCCGTAATTTATTTTGTGCCGCACCGGTGCAAGTTGCAAAGCTGCATCTGCAGGAATATAAGCCACGATATTGTTTGATTAATGCTGGTAATGCTAACGCAGGTACCGGCGAACAAGGAATAAAAAATACGAGGAGTACCTGTCTTGCTTTGGCTGGGCTTACCACTTGTTTGACAGGTGAAGTGCTACCTTTTTCAACCGGAGTGATTGGTGAAATATTACCGGTGGATAAAATTAATCTGGCTTTGCCGGAGTTAATCAAAAACTTATCATCTAATAGTTGGCTTGATGCTGCAAAAGCTATTATGACTACAGATACTATCCCTAAAGCAGTCTCAAAAGAAATTGTTTTTGGGGATACGGTTGTTACTATAACCGGGATTGTTAAAGGATCCGGGATGATACGACCCGATATGGCTACCATGCTGGCATTTATTGCAACGGATGTGAATATTAATAAAGACTTGCTTGATAAAATATTATTGAGTGCTGTTAATAAAAGTTTCAACCGTATTACAGTTGATGGTGATACTTCGACTAATGATTCCTGTGTTCTTATCTCAACAAGTAAGGCAAAAAATAAATGTATAAATGATGAAGCCACTACGGAATACAAACTCATAGAAAGTGAGGTGGTCAATATATTTTGTGAACTGGCTCAGGCAATTATCAGAGATGGAGAGGGCGCAACAAAGTTTTTGACTATCGAAGTGAAGAGCGGAAAAAACGAAAAAGAATGTTTGGCAGTTGCCTATAAAATTGCCGAATCACCGTTGGTAAAAACAGCATTCACTGCATCTGATCCTAATTGGGGAAGAATTTTAGCGGCAATTGGTAATTCAGGTATTCAGGATTTGGATATTAATAATGTTCAGGTTTATCTGGATGAATTATGTATCGTAGAAAATGGTCAGCGAGCACCGAACTATGCAGAAGCTGAAGGCAAACGGGTGATGCTTCAAGATGAGATACTGTTAACGGTAAATCTTGGTGATAGAGGTGAGTGTAACGAAAAAATATGGACAACGGATCTGTCACATGAATACATTAGAATTAATGCAGAATACCGAACTTAACTCATTTCTCCTTTAAATTATATATTGCCAAGCTAGCATAAAATGAATCAAAGAACACATGTTGCGGTGGGTGTTATATATAACGCAACCCGGGACAGAGTGTTAATTTCAAAAAGATCAGTTGGGCAACATTTGTCTGGTTATTGGGAATTTCCTGGTGGCAAGGTCGAAAATAATGAAGATATTCTTACTGCATTAACACGGGAATTATCTGAAGAATTAGGTATAGATGTTTGCAATGCAATATCATTTACAGGCATTAGTTATAATTATCCTGATAAAAATGTGTTTCTGGATGTCTGGAAAGTATTCGAGTGGAGAGGAAAACCTGTCAATCTTGAAAATCAGGAAATTCGCTGGGTTCATATAAATGATCTGAAACACTATAAATTTCCTGATGCGAATAAATATATTATTCAATCAATATCGCTAGATCCGTTTTATGTGATTAGTCAGGATTCATATGCTGATTATGCGTATTTATTATCAGTGACTGAAAAATGCTTTGCAGCCGGCCTGAAGATTTTCCAGCTCAGATTAAAAGCAGAGAAAAATAAAATATTTGATAATGTTGTAAGCAGTCTAAGCGAACAAGCAAGACAATATAATGCAAAATTGATTCTTAATGGGACTACCGATGATTTAAAAAAATATGCAATAGATGGCCTTCATATGAATTCCAGTGAATTAAAAAAATATGAAAGTAGACCTGTCAGTGAAGATTTTATATTAGGGGCATCCTGTCATGATGAACAAGAGCTTATCAAAGCAGCAGAATTAAATGTAAATTATGCCTTTATTTCTCCTGTGCTAATTACTAACAGTCACCCTGACGTTGCTGCCATTGGGTGGGATAAATTCGCCAGTCTTACACGGAAAGTTTCTTTTCCGGTATACGCACTTGGAGGTATGTCACCGGAGGAAATGAAAACTGCATTAGATTATGGTGCTTATGGAATAGCGATGATTGGTGCTATATGGAATTCAGATTCGCCAGAGAGGGTTATATCTTCTTATCTATAATTAGTGTTTTTCAGAATGGGTCTGTTCAAAGTCAGGCATCATTGGATCGGCAATACTGTATTTTTCCTCAACCCATTTACCTAAATCTATCAGATGGCAACGTTCAGAACAAAATGGACGGAATAAATTTGAACTACCAAGTTCGGTGACATTATTACAATTCGGACAAGTAATTATTTTATTCATAAAATGCAACAATGAAGTTCAAAGTCAACATCATTTTTAGTTTGAACTGGTCTTGCTTCGGTAGAAGTTTGTTCCATAAAACGTACCGTAAATCTTTGTTTACCACCACTAATTTCAGGGTAATATAGACTCGCTGATGGTAAAAATACCCTAATCATCTGACAGGATAAATTTGATTCTATCGGTTTTTGATAAAACCCAGTCTCAGCTTTTTCTTTAGCGGGATGTGTGCTGTTCCTCACCATATCTAAAGCCATATAAATTGATCTTTTAATTGGGTCAAGATCAGCAGACCATTTTTTTATATCTTGTTTGCGGTTGGTATCTGGTTGATTTAGCCAATAATGGAATCTGGGTAAATCAAAATTACATGTTCCTCCCGGGATACTGATTCGTTGTTTGAAACTGGTTACCACTTCATCATTTTTTAACAGTGCCCCTGGTTGATATGATTTGTCACGTAATAGTTTTAATAATGAACATATTTCGTTATTAATACTATTTAATCTACTTTCATCTACTGCAGGATTATTTTTCAATAATACTAGTATTGAAGAATGTCGTTCCAGTTCTTTAATTAATTCAGCCTTTAAATCGGAACGACTCAATAAATCGTTTATTTCAAGCAGAGACTCAAGAATACTTCTGCAATTCCATTCATGTGTATCTTCTAATCGAAATTCAATGAGATCGAAAAGGTGTTCTAAACGTAAAAAATTACGCATTCTTTCGTTTAGCGGTTGTTCAAATATTATCTTGTTTTGCATTTATTTTTATTGATGAGACAATTTCAAATATTTCTTATGTAAATTCATAACAGTTTTACTAAGATCATTAATTTCCTGATTATTATCAATGACATCATCGGCATATTTTAGCCGTTGTTCTCTACTTGCCTGAGTTTTAATAATATTCTCTATCAACATGCTTGTTGTTTTATCTCTTTCGGCAGTTCTTTTTATCTGGATGTCTTCTGGTATATCGACAACCAGAATGCGATCAAATTTATCTTTCGAATCAGTTTCAATTAATAAAGGTATAACAATCAGACAATAAGGATATTTTACACTATTTATCTGATCTTCTATTTCCCTATATATAACAGGGTGTAGTATTTCCTCTAACTTTTTTTTGGATTCCAGGTTATCGAATACAATATCGCGTAATTTACTTCTGTTGAGACGCCCATCACTACATAAAACATCATTCCCGAATTCTTTTGTGATAGCTTCTAAAGATGCGCTCCCAGGCTTCACAATTGCTCTCGAAATTATATCTGAATCTATAATGGGGACACCTAGAGCTTGAAATGTTGATGCAACAGTCGATTTTCCAGTACCTATACCACCAGTTAAGGCAATGCGTAATGGTCTTGCCATTTAAATTACCGCATTGAGATAAGCAGACATGATATAGGGCCCCCATAACATTGAGATCCAGCCTGCCATCGCCAGGTATGGTCCAAACGGGATAGCTGTATTCCTGTCGTGGGAATTAAAAATCATCAGTAGGATCCCTACTATTGCTCCCACGATCGAAGATAAGATGATTATAACAGGAAGAGACTGCCACCCAAACCAGGCACCCAGGACAGCTAATAATTTAAAATCGCCATGCCCCATTCCTTCCTTACCGGTAATTAACTTGAAGGTCATATAGACTGACCAAAGTGAACCGTAACCAAATATAGCACCAAGCACACTTGATTCTAGATCGGTAAATACGCCAAAAATATTGATTACGATGCCAAGCCAAAGTAGCGGTAAAGTAATATCATCGGGTAATAATTGGTGGTCAAAATCGATCATGCTCAATGCAATAAGCGCCCAGGTTAGTAACAGTGCAAATAGAGCCTGAAGTGATACACCAAAATAGAAAGCAACAATGACTACAGATATACCGCTAAATAATTCAATCAAAGGATAGCGCAAAGAAATTTTAGTCTTGCAGTGTTTACATTTACCTTTTAGAAGTAAATAGCTGATTAAGGGAATATTTTCTAATGCGCTTATTTGATGTTCACAAACAGGACAACGTGAACGGGGTAGAACCAGATTGAATTTTTTTTGATCTGTATCGTATTCAGAGTTATCAAGCTCAAGCAGTTCGCAACATTGTTGTTTCCAGTCGCGTTCCATCATTACAGGTAATCTTAGTATGACGACATTTAAAAAACTGCCAATTAGTAGTCCCAATGCAAAGACTATACATAAATAGACAGTTGGATGAGTTATAAATAATTCAAATATAGATGACACGAGTTGCCTCGAAATTATGGTAATTCACTAAATAAAATTTAGTAAAGAAAGAGACGGATTACGCTTAATAGATTTATTGTTATTAAACAACAGAACCCATTTTAAAGATCGGCAAATACATACCAATAACGATGCCGCCGATGACCACACCTAAAAACCCCATAATTGCTGGTTCAAGTAAACTTGTTAACGCTTCGACAGCATCATCAACTTCCTGTTCGTACCAGTCTGCAACTTTACCAAGCATAGTATCAATGGCACCTGACTCTTCACCAATAGCAACCATTTGTACAACCATATTCGGAAACAGACCGGAATCACGCATACAAGCTTGTAGTTGTGTTCCCGTAGCAACTTCATCTTTCATCTTCATCGTGGCATCGTAAAATACGATATTACCGCAAGCGCCCGCAACTGAAGTCATAGCTTCAACCAAAGGGGTCCCCGCAGCAAACATGGTTTCGAGAGTTCTGGCGAATCGGGCAATAGCTGATTTCTCCATAATTTCACCTAATACTGGCACTTTTAGAATGGCGCGATCCAGAAATTGCTGTACAGCGGTAGAACGTTGTTTAATTTCCATAGCACCAAATACTACACCACCCATAACACCAAAAATGATGTACCAATAGGCTACAAAAAAGTCAGATGTATCGACTAAAAACTGGGTTAATGCGGGTAAATCAGCGCCAAAATCTGAAAATAATTCAGAAAATTGAGGGATTACGAAGATCATTAAGATAGAAACAACGATAACGGCAGCAACGATAACGGCAGCTGGGTAAAATAAGGCCGATTTAATTTTCGACTTTAATGCCTCAGTCTTTTCCATATAGGTTGCAAGCTTGTGCAATATAGCTTCCAGAATACCGGCATGTTCCCCTGCTTCAACCAGATTGCAATACAGATCATTAAATTGTAGTGGATGTTTTTTCAGCGCTTCAGTTAAATTATTACCTGCTTCGACATCACCCTTAATGGCTAAAATCAATTCTTGCATGCCCGCATTTTCATGCCCCCGGCCTACGATTTCAAAAGACTGTACTAATGGCACACCAGAAGACATCATAGTGGCTAATTGACGACTGAATACAGTGATATCTTTCGGAGTAATTTTTGCGTTGCCGCCGCCCCCTAACAGAGGTTTTGGTTTCTTTTTACACTTGAGAGGATTGATTCCTTGCCGCCGCAGCATAGCTTTTACCAGAGCTTCACTTTGCCCACTGGTTTCGCCTTTAACGCGTTTACCTGATTTGTCTATGCCCTCCCAGGTATACATTTCTGCTTTTTTTGCTTCAGCCATAATATTTACTCTACAGTTACTCGGTTAACTTCCGTCAGGCTAGTTACACCACTGGCAGCCTTCATCAATCCTGATTTACGAATATCCCAGATACCTTCAGATGCAGCTTGATCTGCTAATTGAACTGCATTTGCACCCTCTATAATTAAACGTTTCATGTCATCTGATATAGGCATAACCTGATAGATTCCTGCTCGGCCTTTATAACCCGGATTATCTTCAGTTTCTTCACCAGGTTCAAATAAACTGATTCCTTTTTCAATCATATCCTCGGGGTAGCCTTCGTCTCTCAAGGCGTCGTCAGGCATTTCAAATGGCACCCGGTTGTTTGGATTAAGACGACGTAGCAATCGTTGTGCTGTGATCAGATTTATACTGGTAGCAACAGCAAAAGCCTGTATTCCCATGTCCTGAAGACGAGTTAGAGTCTGCGGACCATCATTGGTATGTAAAGTAGACATTACCATATGTCCTGTCTGCGCGGCCTTTACGGCAATTGATGCGGTACCAAGATCTCGAACCTCCCCAACCAGAATAATATCCGGATCCTGTCGTAAGAAGGCCTTCAATGCTTTTTCGAAGGTCATGCCTGTTTTTTCATCCACCTGAACCTGATTTACACCAGGCAGGTTAATTTCCACCGGATCTTCAGCGGTAGAAATATTGATATCGACCTGATTGAGGATGTTTATGCCTGTATAGAGTGATACCGTTTTGCCGCTACCGGTAGGCCCGGTCACTAAAAACATACCATAAGGTTTATGCAGGTTTGATAGAAACATCTCTTTTTGATGATCTTCGTAGCCAAGTTGGTCTATTTGTAGCGCAGCAGCATCTGAATTCAGGATACGCATACAAGTCTTTTCACCGAACAACGTTGGGCAGGTATTAACACGAAAATCGATTGATTTTGTCTTTGAAAGTTTAAGTTTGATACGACCATCCTGCGGGATTCGTCGTTCAGAAACGTCAAGTCTTGACATAACCTTGATACGAGCAGCAATCTTACTGGATAGGCTCATTGGGGGTTTGGCGACTTCCTGTAAAACACCATCAATGCGAAAACGCACTCGATATATTTTTTCGTAAGGTTCAAAATGAAGATCCGAAGCGCCTTTCTTGATGGCATCGAGTAAAACTTTATTAACAAAACGTACAACTGGTGCATCATCAACTTCAGTATCGTCTTGTTGCTGTGGACCATCTTCAGCGACTTCCAGATCATCCAGATCGTCAAAATCTTCGTCGTCCATATCACCCAAGCCGCCTTCTGCCGCTTCGATGGCTTTTTCAATATTTTTGGTCAGTTTATCTTCTTCAACAATAATGGCATCAGTTGTTAGCCCCGTTGCGAACTTTATTTCATCTAATGCTTGAATATTGGTTGGATCTGAGACGGCAACAGAAAGTCGCTTACCCCGCTTGAAAATTGGTAAGGCATGATGTTTTTTAATTAATTCTTCTTTAACTAACTTGATGATATCAGGGTCTATTTCCAATAAATCTAAATCTACAAGTGGTGCCCCGAATTCATTTGCGGCGGCTAATGCAATGCTACTACTGGGGACTAGTTTATTTTCAACTATAAGACTGACGAAGGGCCGTTTCTTTTTCAGTGACTCTTCAAAGGTAGCCTGGGCCTTTTCTTCATCGATCAAACCATCAAGCACGAGCTTTCGTGCTAACCCACTGAGATTTATTTTTTTTGTTGGAGCAGCCATTTACCGTATTCTTGACCTTTTGTTATCAAGTATTTAGGTTAAAATATTAGATTATATGACGTAAATAACCAACTGTTTTAGTTCAGAAATAGGGTTTAATCTGACTTAATATTTATAAATTCTGATTTTTTACCAAATAATTATCAATATCCGGTTCAGGCTGTATCTATTTCAAGTTCGGAAAAATGTAATTTTTCATTTACGACGTCTATTTTTATCAAAGAACCTGGCCCATATTTACCGGAAAGTATTTTTTCAGCTATAGGAGTCTCAAGTTTGTCCTGTATGACGCGTTTGAGTGGTCGCGCACCATAAACCGGGTCAAACCCGGCCATACCCAGCAAATTTATAGCCGCAGGACTTAATTGCAGGTCGATATCCTGTGCTTCTAACCGTTTGCCTAAACGTTCGATCTGAATTTCGGCGATAGCCATGATTTGGTTTTGTAGCAGGGCATGAAAAACAACAACCTCATCGATCCGATTTAGAAATTCGGGCCTGAAATGATTGCTGACTTCATGCAAAACGACTTCTTTCATATTGTCATATTCCGAGTCAGTAGACATTTCCTGTATCAAATTAGAGCCAAGATTTGAGGTCATCACTATTACCGTGTTACGAAAATCAACAGTACGTCCATGCCCGTCTGTCAAACGCCCGTCATCGAGTACTTGTAACAGAATATTAAACACATCCGCATGCGCTTTTTCAATTTCATCAAGTAATATCAGACTATACGGACGACGTCTTACTGCTTCTGTTAAATAGCCGCCTTGTTCATAACCCACATAACCGGGTGGTGCCCCAATTAATCGGGCAACCGCATGTTTCTCCATGTACTCAGACATGTCTATGCGGATCATCGCGTCTTCGCTGTCGAATAAAAATTCAGTCAGGCTTTTGCATAATTCGGTCTTACCTACACCCGTTGGGCCAAGGAAAAGGAAACTGCCGTTGGGTTTATCCGGGTCTGAAAGCCCCGCACGTGACCGACGAATTGCATTTGAAACAGCTGTTATGGCTTGATCTTGTCCGATCACTTGCTGATGCAATACGTCTCCCATAGCCAGCAACTTTTCACGTTCGCCTTCCAGCATTTTGCTCACAGGAATACCGGTCCAGTTTGCAACTACCTCTGCAATCTCGTTTTCAGTTACCCTATTACGTAGCAACGTCATCTCTTTTACATCTACCTCAGACTCTTGTGCCAGTTGTTTTTCCAGTCCAGGAATAACACCATATTGAAGTTCTGACATCTGGTTTAAATCACCGGAACGTTTCGCAGCTTCAAACTTGATTCTGGCTTCTTCAAGCTGTTCTTTAATATCATGAGAACCCTGTAGAGCCGCTTTTTCCGAGATCCATATTTCTTCCAAATCATTATATTCACGTTCGACTTTTTTAATCTCTTCTTCAAGTAATGAGAGTCGTTTTTTCGATGCGGGATCGGTTTCTTTCTTTAAGGCTTCACGTTCTATTTTCATTTGAATCAAACGACGTTCAAGTCGATCCATGGACTCTGGTTTTGAATCCATCTCGATGCTGATTCGACTGGCAGATTCATCAATCAGATCTATTGCCTTGTCGGGTAATTGTCTGTCAGTGATATAACGATGTGATAATGTTGCAGCCGCGACGATGGCTGGATCGGTTATCTGAACATTATGATGTACTTCATAGCGTTCTTTAAGGCCTCGCAGGATTGCGATGGTATCTTCAACAGTAGGTTCATTGACTAACACTTTCTGGAAGCGGCGTTCCAGAGCGGCATCTTTCTCAATATTTTCACGGTATTCATTGAGCGTAGTGGCGCCGATACAATGGAGCTCACCTCTGGCAAGAGCCGGTTTTAGCATATTTCCGGCATCCATTGCGCCTTCTGCCTTGCCAGCACCAACCATGGTATGAACTTCATCAATAAAAAGGATAATTTGACCTTCTTGCTTTGAGAGGTCATTCAAAACGGCTTTTAAACGTTCTTCGAACTCACCGCGAAATTTGGCACCGGCAATCAGCGCCCCCATATCAAGAGACAAGAGCCGTTTATGTTTTAATGATTCCGGTACTTCTCCATTGAGAATACGTTGCGCCAGGCCTTCTACAATTGCAGTTTTCCCAACACCTGGTTCACCGATTAAAACGGGATTGTTTTTAGTTCGTCGTTGTAAAACCTGAATGGTACGACGAATCTCTTCATCACGGCCTATCACCGGATCCAGTTTTCCCTTTTCAGCACGTGCTGTCAGGTCAGTAGTATATTTTTCAAGTGCCTGCCGGTTTTCTTCGGCGTTTGAGTCACTTACTTTTTCGCCACCGCGTAATGCATCAATTGCATCATGCAACTTCTTTTTATCAGCACCACATTGCCGAAATATATCTCCTAGTTTAGCCTTATCTTCCAATGCGGCTAATGCAAAGAGCTCACTAGCGATATAGTCATCGTTTCTATCCTGGGCAATTTTATCCATTACGTTTAGTAGACGGTCAAGATCGCGACTAATATGTACATCTCCCGCGGAACCGCTGACGGTAGGCATTGAAGCGAGTAACTTATTCAGCTCAGACCCAAGCCTGTTCAGGTCTACTCCGGCACTGGAGAGGACGTGAGACAGGACACCACCTTCCTGTTTTAGCAGGCTATATGCCAAATGTACGGGTTCTATATATTGATGATCACGGCCAACGGCGACGCTTTGAGCCTCTGCCAATGCCAACTGTAATTTTGTTGTTAGTTTATCTGGTCTCATTATTCCAACTCTGGTTCATAGATATTAGCTAATAGATGAGGCCATTGTGCAGATATTCAAGTGGTATCAGGGATTACGGTATGTCAGTAAGGACAAGAAAAGTGTGTTATCTGCTAGCAGATAACACACTACATTTACTTAAATATATGGGGCTTTAATAAACACCAATATCAATATAGGAACGAAGCAGTTTCTGAACGGCGACAACGTAGGCTGCGGTTCTAAAATCCTTGACCTCTTCATGAGAATCAAGTACTTCTTTTAATTGCTGATAGCTATTACGCATTGTGTCATCAAGTCCAGACCTGACCAGGTCGAGTTCATCTGCGCCTCGAACTATCTCTGCTTGCATCCAGTCGTTTGCTTTTTCACCGGTCATCGACTCAATTACTTTTAACATTTGTGCACCGCGCATTTCATCATGGCGTCTTTCCATTCGACCGAAACGGATATGTGAAAGGTTGCGTACCCACTCAAAATAAGAGACGGTCACACCGCCAGCATTAACATAGGCATCAGGTAATATTGTAATGCCTCGCTGTCGCAGGATGTCATCGGCTCTGAAAGTGACAGGGCCATTTGCAGCTTCAACAATTAATTTGGTTTTTATATTGTTGGCATTGTCAGTTGTAATCTGTGCTTCCATGGCGGCCGGGATCAAGATATCACATTCTATTTCTAATCCTGATGCGCCATCTTCGGAAAATTGAGCGTCTGGAAAACCTTTTATAGTCTTATGCTCATTGATATGACATCGAACATTTTCAATTTTTATTCCTCTATCATTAGTCAGCACACCATCCCTTTCTACAATGGCAATAATTTTACAGTTATCTTCTTCATCCAGTAATTTTGCTGCATAGTAACCCACATTCCCCAAGCCCTGGATGACAACACGTTTGTCACTCAACCCTGGTTGTAGTCCTGCAGCTTTAACATCATCGGCATTGCGAAAAAACTCACGAATTGCATAGACTACTCCTCGGCCTGTTGCTTCAGTTCTACCGCGAATTCCCCCGTGTGCTACCGGTTTACCAGTGACGCAACCGAGGTAATTAATGTCTTCGGGATGTAAATGTTTGTATGTGTCTGCTATCCAGGCCATCTCGCGTTCACCCGTTCCCATATCTGGCGCGGGTACATTGGTTGCCGGACTGAGGTAACCCTTGCGTACTAATTCGCGTGCAAACCGTCGCGTAATTTTTTGTAAATCGTCGCGACTATATTTTGAAGGATCAATTAATAGACCGCCTTTTGAACCTCCAAAAGGCACATCGACGATAGCGCATTTGTAGGTCATCAGCGCTGCTAGCGCTTCGACCTCATCTTGATTAACTATAGGTGCATAACGAATACCGCCTTTTGAAGGTAATCTATGGTCACTGTGTACCGAACGCCAACCGGTAAAGACTTCTATACTGCCGTTAATGACTACTGGGAAACTAACTTTTATCGTGGAGTTACAAGTCTTTATAGATTTTGATGTGCCAGGGTCAATATCGAGAACAGTTAACGCACGGTCGACCATAAAATTGACACTTTCGCTAAAGCTTAGTGATTTCTTCTTTTTTTCCATTTTCTTTCCCCCGAATTATTATTTTATTTCACGTGGGCTCATGTTTGAAAAATATAAATGTCATTCCATCCATATTAATGTAGCTGTACGCCCGGTATTACCATCACGCCTGTATGAATAGAATAGACTATCATTTGCGTAGGTACATAGTCCGCATTCATAAATAGATGCCACTCTTGAATTTTCCAGAATAATTTTAACTATATTCACCAAATCACAGTACCAGTGACATTCGCTAGTTTGCTTAAACGCAATTTTGAGAGACGTTGAGTAATGAATGAATTTCTGATAAACATCCTTACCTACTTCATAGTATTGAGCACTAATACATGGGCCAATCCAGACGAACAGAGATTCCGGGTTTGAAAATCCATTGATAGTTTTTTCAATTATGCCTCCGTAGATCCCTTTCCAGCCAGCATGGATAGCGGCTATCTTTGTACCATTTGCATCGCAAAATAAAATTGGAACGCAATCAGCAGTCATAATTGCGCAAACTTTGTTTTGTACAGTTGTATAACTACCATCAGCGATTACATGCTCGCAAGAAGCATCAATTGATATGATGTTTGAACTATGAGTTTGTTCTAACCAGACTGGTTTTGAAGGTAAATTGAGGTATTTGGTTAAATATTGCCTGTTTGTAATTACGTTTTCAGGGGTATCGCCCACATGTAATGCGAGGTTAAGTTCATCATAAGGTGTTCGGCTGATCCCGCCGACTCTGGTTGAGGTTCCGGCATGTATATTCTCGGGTACTGGCCAGTCTGCCTTAATCCATGAGCTTTTTATTTCATAAGTCATAAGTATTTAAGGTGTCAATCAATGCGCACAGATCAGTCGGTAAATCAGCATTAAACGCCATTATTTCCTTTGTGAGCGGATGTGTCAGTTGTAGTGCATAGGCATGTAAAGCCTGGCGATGAAAGTTTGTGATTAAATGACGTAGTTCCGGATCCAGGCCTTTTCTAACCGAGTTGTTGTTACCATACACAGGGTCGCCAAGTATCGGGTGTTTTAGATGGGACATATGTACTCGAATTTGATGTGTTCGGCCTGTCTCTAGTTGCAGATATAAATGCGTATAGTGTTTATATTTTTTTAAAATCCTGTAATGAGTAGTGGCTATTTTACCGTTATTTGTCACAGCCATTTTGATTCTTTGTTTCGGGTGGCGCCCCATTTTATTTTCAATTGAACCACCCGAAGTCAGTTGACCACAGACTATTGCCTGATATTCACGTTTGATTTCACGTTGTTGAAGTTGTTTAACTAATAAGGTGTGTGATTCCAGCGTTCTTGCGACCATTAGAAGCCCGGTCGTGTCCTTATCCAGCCTATGAATAATCCCTGCTCGTGGTAATTCATCAAGATTTTTATCAAAATTTAATAATGCATTAACCAGCGTATGGTTTGGGTTTCCTGCTCCAGGATGAACAACCAGACCAGCTGGCTTATTAATCACTATTAATGACGCGTCTTCATAAACGATATTCAGGTCTATTGCTTCAGCATGGTGCTTATCAAAATGATTGATTTCAGTTTCAATTTCAACAACGTCTCCATGATTGACTTCACTTCGTTGTTTATAAATGGTTTTATTAACGCTAACGTCCCCGGCTTTTATCCATGACTGGATTCGTGAACGAGAATGTTCCGGGCATAACTGAGAAAGCGCCTGATCAAGGCGTTTGTTTTCGAGTTCCGCAGGGATAACTATTTTTAAATGAAGTTTTGACATGTATTATTCAGCTTTGCCCTCATCATGGCTTTGAGCTAACCTACATACTATGCGACATTCAATAATATTTTTACTGCTTTTTACGATTTTCGGCTGTTCAATGTTCACAGATAAAGGTGACGACACTGAAGGCTGGAATGCTGATCGTCTTTATACTGAAGCTAGAGGCGAATTGGACACAGGTTCTTATGGTAAAGCGATTGATTATTATCAAAAGCTGGAAACCAAATTCCCGTTTGGGGTACATGCCCAGCAGGCGTTAATGGATTTGGCCTATGCTTATTATAAGGATGACGATCCAGATGCAGCTATTGGAGCCTGTGATCGCTTTATAAAATTATACCCTCAGAATATTCATGTTGATTATGCATATTATCTTAAAGGACTGGCAAATTTTAATAGAGGGAAAGGAATTGCCCAGCGTTATTTACCGACAGACGAATCACAACGTGATCCCGGCGCTGCATTTGCCGCTTTTCAGGATTTTTCAGAACTGGTTAAGCGATTTCCAGAGAGTCAATACGTTGCAGATTCTGCTCAACGAATGCGTTACTTACGTAATGTTCTGGCGAAAAATGAAGTTCATGTAGCTAATTATTATATGCGTCGTGGAGCGTTTGTTGCTGCGGCGAACAGGGCACGATATGTTATAGAAAATTATCCAAAGACCCCATCTGTCCCTGATGCTTTGGTTGTCATGGCCAAGGCATATAAAGTGCTTGAAATGGAAGATCTGTCTAATGATGCGCTACGTGTGTTGGAGCTTAATTACCCAAATCATCCTGGACTTTATGAAGTTAAAGAGGTTGAAGTAGTTAAGTAGTTAATCTTTTTCTATATATCCTGAAGTAATCGGGTAACGCCGATCCCGGCCAAAGGCTCGTTCAGTGATCCGTACGCCTGGTGCCGCCTGTCTTCGTTTATATTCATTCCTGTCTACCAGACTAATAACCTTATACACCGTATCAGCATCATAGCCTTGAGAAATAATTTTTTCGGGATGGCTATCAAGCTCAATATATTGCTCAAGAATAGGATCCAGAACGTGATAATCAGGGAGTGAATCTTGATCGAGTTGATCATGACGAAGCTCTGCGGTTGGTGGTCTCTCAATGACTCTCATTGGTATTGACGGGGACTTGGTATTGCGCCACCTGGCCAGTTTGTATACAGTGGTTTTCCAGACATCTTTAAGTGGTGCATAGCCTCCTGCCATATCACCATAAAGTGTGGCATAGCCCACCGCCATTTCACTTTTGTTTCCAGTTGTTAAGACTAATTTACCGCTTTTATTCGATACAGCCATAAGCAAGACACCTCTGCAGCGGGCCTGTATATTTTCTTCGGTTGTATCCACTTGCAAATCTTTAAAACGATTTTCAAGCACATTGAGAACTGCCTCGAATGGTTGTTCAATAGATATAATTTCATATTCTACGCCAAGCATTTTTGCTTGCTCACAAGCATCTTCGTTACTCATGTCAGCGGTGTATCGTGATGGCATAATCAATACTTCTACATTTTCAGCGCCGAGCGCATCAACAGCTACACTTAGTGTCAATGCAGAATCGATACCGCCGGAAAGCCCTATGATCGCGCCTTTAAAATTATTTTTATTGATATAATCTTTTACTCCCAGTACAAGCGCGTTATAAATACTTTCTTCCTCAACTAATTGTGAATTATCACCGCTAGTAAATTTATGATTGGTGGTGAAACTTAAATCCAGATTTACACTGTATAAATTATCTTCGAACTGTGGCGCATGAAAAATAACCTCACCATGATTATTAACTATCATGGAGTTACCATCAAAAACGAGTTCATCTTGTCCTCCAACCAAATTGGTATAAACAATATACATGTCAGAGTTTGAGGCTCTTTTTGATATTATATTTTCACGCTGGGATAATTTGTGTTTGTGATACGGTGATGCATTCATGTTAAACAATATTTTTGCCCCAGTCCTTGCAACGGCCCCTGTGAATTCAGGGATCCATACATCTTCGCAAATACTGATAGCTGCTTTAATACCATTTATCTCGAACAAACTTAGTTCAGTACCTTCTGTGAAGTAACGTTTCTCATCGAACACACCGTAGTTTGGAAGGTTTTGCTTATAGTAGGTTTGTATGATTTTTCCATTACATATAAGACTGCAAGCGTTATAAATTTTATCATTATGCAAACTGGGGTATCCCAGTAACACATGAATATCTTTAGTCGCCATTACAATTTCATTTAGAGCCTGTTTTACATAATCATAAAATGCAGGTCTTAATAACAGGTCTTCAGGCGGGTAGGAGCTAATCGTAAGTTCAGGAAATTGAATAATATCAGCGCTGTAATGGTCATTGGCTTTTTTTATAGATTCAATTATCTTACGCGTATTACCTTTTATATCGCCGACTGTAAGATTAAGTTGGGCAATGATTATATGAATATTCTTTGTAGACATTTTAATTAATAGGTTAAGGTCAGGTTTTATGTATTATAAGCATTGGTAATGTTTCTCTATACTCAATCTATTTTATTTGACTATATAAATGTATTCGAGTCGCGAGGAGGAAGAGTATTTCTTTTGCGTTTCCCCAGAGATAAGTTGCTATGGGAAATAGACCCAAAAAGATATTCCAGAGAGTTATTCTGGAGTATGTATGTTGCCAGTATTGCATTGTAAATCAGAAATATTTTTCTGACTGTTTCGAACTATTGAGATTCGACTTATGATCGCGAAAAACGATTATCTACAAAAGCGCTTATAAAAATAGTTATGCAAAATTTTTAACTGAGCACAAATGTATATAGAATTTACAATCTACTGGCAATAGCAGAACCGAGTTCGCTAGGAGATCGAACAGTTTTTACATTAGCCTCTTCGAGTGCCGCAAATTTGTCATCTGCAGTCCCTTTTCCGCCTGAAATAATAGCGCCAGCATGTCCCATTCTTTTTCCTGGTGGTGCTGTAACGCCTGCGATGTAGCCTACAACAGGTTTAGTGACATTATCTTTTATAAACTGTGCCGCTTCTTCTTCTGCTGTTCCGCCTATCTCTCCAACCATAATAATGCCTTTCGTGTCAGGGTCTTCTTCAAATAACGCGAGACAATCAATAAAGTTGGTTCCATTAATGGGATCGCCGCCAATACCAACGCAGGTGGTTTGTCCAAGGCCATTCATTGTGGTTTGGTGTACTGCTTCATAGGTCAGTGTTCCTGAACGTGAGACGACACCGATACTGCCCACTTTGTGAATTTGGCCAGGCATAATACCAATTTTACATTGGCCTGGAGTAATTACACCTGGGCAGTTAGGTCCAATTAGTCGAATATTGGGGAACTGATCGATATAAGCCCTTGCTTTCACCATATCGAGAACGGGAATGCCTTCTGTAATACAAACAATAATATTAATTCCCGCTTCGGCTGCTTCAGTAATAGCTTCTGCAGCGAATGGTGGTGGAACCATTATCATGCTGGCATTGGCCCCAGTTTGATGTACTGCATCAGCAACGGTATCAAAGACAGGCTTATTTAGGTGTTTTTCGCCACCTTTCCCTGGAGTAACACCTCCAACGATTTGAGTCCCATATTCAATTGCTTGTTCGGCATGGAATGTACCTTGTTTGCCAGTAAAGCCCTGAACAATAACTTTGGTGTCTTTATCGATTAAAATTGCCATTACTTAGTGCCTCCCACAGCTGCAACTGCTTTTTGTGCTGCATCAGAGAGATCGTCTGCTGCAAGTAAATCAAGTCCGCTGTCTGCGAGAGCGGCTTTACCTTCGTTAACATTAGTACCTTCCAGTCTTACAACAACGGGAACTTTAACACCAACCTCTTTCACCGCTTGAATAATACCTTCGGCAATCAGGTCACAGCGCACGATACCGCCAAAGATATTAACCAATATGGCTTCTACATTTTTATCCGATACGATCAGTTTAAATGCTTCTGCAACTCTTTCTGCAGTTGCGCCACCACCGACATCAAGAAAGTTGGCAGGTTTGCCGCCATACAATTGAATAATATCCATTGTCGCCATCGCTAGACCGGCGCCATTCACCATGCAGGCAATATTACCATCCAAGGTGATATAGTTGAGATCGAACTGCCTTGCGATATTTTCTTTTTCATCTTCTTGGCTAGGATCCCTGAGCTCTTCCAGGTCTGGATGCCTGAACAGGGCATTGTCTTCGACGCCAATCTTGGCATCGATAGCTTCCAGATTACCTTCCTTATTAATTATGAGCGGATTGACCTCAACCAGACTCAGGTCTTTTTCGATAAATAATTTATATAAGGCTTGCAGTATGGATGATAGTTGTTTTCTTTGTAACGCATCGAATCCAAGGTTAAAACCAATTCGTCGACATTGATGAGCCTGCAAACCAATAACGGGGTCTACGACGACACTGATGATTTTTTTGGGTTGAGTAGCGGCAACCTCTTCAATATCCATACCGCCTTCGGTAGATGCCATTATTGCAACCCGCCTGCTTGCCCTATCTACGACAAGACCGAGATATAATTCTGAAGCGATATCAGACAGGGACGCAACGAGTACACGATTGACGGGTTGTCCGTGCGGTGCCGACTGTTTAGTGATTAGTTGGGAGCCAAGTAGTGATTCGACGACAGATTTTAGTTCGTCTTCTCCTTTAGCTATCTTTACCCCTCCTGCTTTCCCTCTGCCACCGGCATGAACCTGAGCTTTGACTATCCAGCCATCGCCGCCAAGTTTAGATGCACACTGCAATGCTTCCTCTACAGTTTGAGCCGATTCACCAGCAGGGGTAGGTATGCCATAGTCTTCGAATAGTTGTTTAGACTGATATTCATGTAGGTTCATGATTTATCCTTAACAGATATAGATTGATATGTATGGAAAGTGCTTATTAATCGAAATAATAATCAATATAGTCATTCATTTGAATTAATATATGTCGTTTTTGCAGAATTTTAGCTGTATTTATTATTATTACTAAGTCGTTCAAGCATAATCTTATATCATAAGCATAATAGATTCGACTCTAAATTAAGTAGAATTAACGTATCAAATCCATCCGATGATAAAGAGCACATGTGAAGAATTTAATGGCTGATATTAAGAACAATCATCAATCTCAGAATGATCAAAAGTCCATTAATTGGCAGGCATTAGCCTATTTTAATTATTACCGGATTTTACTGGCAGGCCTGTTTCTCTTATTAATATATATCGGACAATTGCCTCAACCTTTGGGCATATTAGATGAGAATTTATTTTCTATCGTGTCCCATACATATTTTTATACCGCGATTGTATTTAGTTTTTTCATTCACAAACAAACTCCCAGATACAACCTTCAAATAGCAATTCATGTCTTGCTGGATATTATTATATTAAGCCTGCTTATGTATTCGAGTAATGGACTTAGCAGTGGTTTTGGTATGCTAATTATTATTGCTGTGGCCGGCGGTAGTATTCTTCGTGAAGGCAAAATCGCCATATTATTTGCCGCTATTGCTACTCTGGCGGTATTAAGCCATGAATTATATGTTCAATTCTTCATATACACAGATACTTTTAACTACTTGCACGCGGGGATTTTAGGGGCAACTTTTTTTATTACTGCCATCATCGGTAATTTATTAGCGGCCAAAGTTCGTCAAACAGAAGAGTTGGCCAAACAACAAGCGATAGAAATTAATGAGTTGGCGAAATTAAATGAGCATATTGTGCAGCGTATGCAGTCCGGGATAATTGTATTAGATAGTAATATGAATATTCTTTTGATAAACGAATCGGCTAAAATTTTACTCGGAGAACAGGGGGAAGACACGAATAAAATCTTTCATTTTATAAGCCATTATATGGAAGGCTATGTTAATGAATGGTTAAATAATAACGGCAAACAAAATGTAATAATCAAGATTAAGGATGATGAGGTTGAGTTGCAGGTATCATTTATAAAGCTAAGCCTTGTTTCTAATTATCAAATATTGGTTTTTCTGGAAGATATTGCGCGGTTACGACAACATGCACAGCAACTTAAATTAGCTTCACTTGGTCGTCTAACTGCCAGTATTGCACATGAAGTAAGAAATCCTCTGGGTGCGATTAACCATGCGGGTCAATTATTAAGTGAATCCGAAGCTTTAAGTTTTGAAGACAAGCGTCTCACAGAAATAATTAATGATCATTCGCTTCGTGTAAATAACATTATTGAAAATGTATTGAGCGTTAGCCGTAGGGAACAAACCTCGCCAGAGAAATTCCAGATTGAACCATGGATGAAAAGTTTTATTGATGAATTTAAAGCGCGTTATAATTTATCTAAAAACAGTATTTCTTTAAATATAAATAAAAATAATATTTTCGTAAGAATGGATCCTTCTCAACTATATCAGGTGATCTGGAATCTTTGTGAAAATGCAATCCGCTATAGTCAAGGAGAACCGATGATTACAGTGGTATGTGATATAAGTGATGTAACCGAACGCCCATATATAGATATAATCGATTATGGTAACGGTATGTCAGATACAATCAAAGCCCAGCTTTTCGAACCATTTTTCACAACAGAAGTGAAAGGTTCTGGTCTAGGATTATATCTTGCACGAGAACTATGTGAGTCAAATCAGGCTGCCTTGAGTTTACTCACGACTTCAACAGAAGGTACAACGTTCAGGTTAAGTTTTATGCATCTAAGTAAACAGGATGATTTGATATAACTATGACGCAACTCGTATTAATCATAGATGATGAGCCTGATATTCGGGAGTTATTGGAAATAACATTGCAGCGAATGCAGGTCAGTAGTCATTGTGCGGCAGATTTAACAACGGCCCGCTTGCTATTAAATAAATACGATTTTGATCTTTGTTTAACGGATATGAAACTACCGGATGGTAATGGCGTTGAGTTTGTGAATGAAATACAAACTAACTTTCCACAATTACCTGTAGCTGTTATTACTGCCCATGGAAGTATGGATAGTGCCATTCAAGCATTGAAATATGGTGCATTTGATTTTCTAACAAAGCCTATCGATTTGAAGTCATTACGTACGGTCGTGCAAAGCGCGTTAAAGATAAAACCAAAGCAGGATTCTATAAAACCAACCATTATTGGTGATAGTGCGGTAATGCATCATTTGCGAAATACAATTCAAAAAGTCGCCCGAAGTCAGGCTCCTATCTATATCAGTGGTGAATCCGGGACGGGTAAAGAGTTAGTAGCGCATATGATTCATGACTGCGGGCCGCGTGCAGATAAGCCGTTTATACCAATAAACTGTGGAGCAATTCCAAATGACTTGATGGAAAGCGAGTTTTTTGGACATAAGAAAGGAAGTTTTACGGGGGCTTTGTCTGATAAAGAAGGCCTGTTTCAGGCGGCTAATGACGGAACCTTATTTCTTGATGAAATAGCCGAGTTGCCACAGCATATGCAAGTTAAACTATTACGTGCGATTCAGGAAAAGGTTATTCGTCCAGTTGGTTCGCAGAAGGAAATAAAAGTAGATGTCAGGATATTAAGTGCGACTAATTATGATTTGTCCGAACGTGTTGAACGAAATCTATTTCGACAGGATCTGCTCTATAGAATTAATGTCATTGAATTGAAAATACCGCCATTAAGAGAAAGGATCGATGATATACCATTGCTGATCGATCATATTATTGAAAAAATGTTTCAAGACTCAGGCAATACAAAACCACAGTTAAGCAGCGATTCAGAAAAGCTACTCAAATCCTATCAATTTCCTGGGAATGTAAGGGAACTGGAAAATATCCTTGAACGTGCGGCTACCTTATGCAGCGATAATACTATTCAGGCCGAAGACATCCAGCTATCAGAAGTATCTAAAACAACAACATTAAATAATAATGCGCTTGATTCTATGTTAGATGATATTGAAAAACAAAAGATTATGGAGGCATTAGAAAAAACTCGCTGGAATAAAACAGCAGCAGCGAAGTTGTTGGGTATAAGTTTTCGTGCGTTACGATACCGTCTGGATAAACTGGGGTTAAATTAGATTTTCTCGCAGTATTATTCAACAAGATAAATCGTTATATTATTCCAAAGCTGGTTATACATTTGTTAATTTAAACGAAGCTTAGTTCTGGTAATGGATATACGAGATTCAATTCAGAGTATTTGTCTTGTGAGTCAAAATATTCTCTGAAATGCCAAGGTAACACAATGACATAATCTGGTTTGCTAGCAATTATTATCTCTTCATTGACAATGGGAATATTTGTACCTGGTGTATAGGCGCCAAATTTATCCAGATTAACTTCCCCTATAGATTCAATCATCGATGGGCCAATACCACAGTACTGTAGTATTACATTGCCTTTTGTGGAAGCACCCAGTGCCGAAATAGTTCCGCCATTGCATTTTATTTTTTCAATAAATTTTAAAAGAGCATTCTTTGATTCCGTTATTCGTAATGCAAAGTCGACATAGGTTTGCAAATCGTCTAGGTTTTGAGTTATCTCTGAATCCAATACCTGCTGCACTGATGTTGTTGCAATCATACTCCCCATTTTTTTTTGTGCTATTACAGAAAAGCTTCCCCCATTCACATTATTTAATTCAACATCAATAATCTTCATCCCCACCTGTTCAGTCATCCACATTATCTGTGAAAGAGAATAGTACTCGAGATGTTCATGGCATACCGTGTCATAAGAGTTAGTGGTTAACATTAGCGGCATATAGCTTTGTTCAAATACCCAAACCCCATCATCTTCCAATATGTCTACAATTTCTCTCATAAACGCTAATGGATTCTCAAGATCATAAAACATAGAAAAAGTTGTAATTATTTTAGCTTTTTGACCATTGCTTATTGTTAAGTATTTAGCAGAGCTGAAAAAATCGGAAAGCAATTGAATATTGTCAGTATAATATTCTTTGAATTTGTTAGCTGTAGGATCAATGCCCACCAGGTTACAGTCATCTAAATTGTAATGTTTAAGCGTTGTCGCATCATTACTGCCTATATCTACAATAAAGTCTTGTTTGTCGATTATTCCCAGGCTTTTAATTTTTTCTACTTTCGATTTTAAATGGTTGACCATAGAAGGGTTGAGCCCAGAGCGATACCCATAGTTTGAACCATAAATTTCATCCATTGGATATGTATGAGCGAGCTGCAGGAGTCCGCACCGTCCGCTACCTGCACACTTTACTAATGTAAGCGGTCCACTCGTAATTTGTGTGTCGATACTTTTTGGGAATACTCCGGTAAGCGCTTGTTCGCCTAATTCCAGTACAGCGACCAGATTACTATTTCCACAAACTCTGCATTTATTAATTGATTTGAACATGCTAAATCTTCTTTAATATAATTAACTACTTTAAGGATTCATATTCATACTCAACAAGTTCACTCATTATTTCTCTTATTGATTTTTTGTTGACCCAGTCCAGATCCTTTTTAATTTTCGAGGGGTTTCCAAGCAGACTCATTGATTCGGTAACTCTCGTATCTGTTTTTTGAGTTTGTACATAATCATTGTAATCCAACTCAACGAATTCGAAAGCAGCTTCGCATAAATCACGAACAGAACTAAGTTTACCCGATGCCACAATATAATCGTCCAGACTTTCAGTGCATGTCATTTTATACATTGCATCTACATATTCTGGCGCATAACCCCAGTCTCTTTTGGACTCCAGGGAATTCAAGGAAAGTTCATTAACTAAACCAAGCTTGATGCGTGCAGCAGCATTTGCAATTTTTTTTGTAACAAAATCAGTCGATCTACGAACGCTTTCATGATTAAAAAGTATCGCTGAACAACACCTAAGGCCATAGATAGAGCGATATATTTTTATCATATTATGAGCGTATAGTTTAGCAGCTCCATAAGGACTTTGGGGGTTGAAAGGAGTTTCTTCTGTTTGCGGTATGTCTCTTACCGCACCATACATTTCACTGCTTGATGCTTGGCAGAATACTATTTTATCTGCACGCTTAGACTGTCTGATAGCTTCCAGTATTTCTATAACAAAGACTCCATTTAATCGATGTATTTCATGCGGATGATCAAACATTCCCTGTCCTGATGACTTTGCAGCAAAATTGAAAAATACCTGTGGTTTATATTCTTCTATGATTATTTGTATTCCGTTAGACAACGTATAATCAAATTCAAGCAACTTAAAACTTTCGGCATCGCCATCAAACACCTGTTCTTGTGCATGGATCAGATTGGAAGTTAGCCCCAGAACCTCGTATCCTTCTGCTAATAATTTTTGCACCATGTAGTATCCATCTTGACCTGATACTCCAGTAACAATAGCTTTCATCTTTGGCCTATACCTTTATCGTGTTTATATGTCTGGAAATGTCTGTTGAGTCGAAGACATTACCTTCGCCAAAATTCTAATTTCAAAACATTACAAATATGGTTTTTCAAAATGGTTCACAGCTTAGTCAGACCCAGCGGCTCTTGCTGCGGTTAATGCTACCAAGCCACTTACAAAGACTATACAGAGCAGCCCAATCGAAGCGATGGGAAAGGTATCTGAATTCAAACGTAACACGACAAGACTCAGGCCGGCTAAGCCAAGCAGTAATCCGAGAAGACCTTCATTACCGAGCGATGAGGCTACGGCTAATTTTTTTTGCGTCGCTATTAATACCAATATTCCGGGTAGTATCAGGATGAGATTATAAGAGACGCTCAGACCTGAAACACCCAGCATCGCTGTAAGGCTGGCGCACGCAAACAAAACCATCCACATCGGTTTAGTCTCCGGCTCAGCTCGAGACAGACGCCACCATACCAGTGCAGCTACACTTGTCGTCAGGGCGAATAACAAAAAATTCCCCACTGCTGCAAATTCAGTAGACACATTATATATAAGATTTTTAAAACCGTGGTTGTACCAAATATTCCAGAATTTGTCCGCCCTGTATATAGTAGCCTCTACCCCCTTGGGAAAATGCTCCAATACAGGTACTACTAAAATTAATATAGGTAAAATCGCACCAGCAAAAATAGGCAAAAGACGTCTACCTTCGATCAAACCTAACAAACACAACCCTAGTGCGAAAAGTATTGCGTAACCCTTAAATAACGCTGCTGTAACTACCAGCAGTAAGGGCAGAAAACGCTTTTCGCATAGCCATGCCAGAACACCCACCCAACAAAGCGTGGCAGTGAATATATCGCTTTGACCGCGTTCTAATCCAATTGCGACACCCTGATTCATACATAGGGCAAATAACATACTGGGAAACAACATAGCCCCATACATTTCAAATGTGTATGACCATCGGAATACACGCGCTACCAATAGACAACTGACCAGACTGAGTGTCAATAAACCCAGAAGATTGAGGTGGAACCACAATCGGCTAGCTGCGCGAAAGTTACCGTCAGTGATTAGCACGAGTGGTACATATGCAGCAAGGTGTGATGGAGGATAGAATTGACGAAATATGATCCCGTTAACAGGTTCATCTCTTCCCCACGGATCAAATAATTCCGGGACATCGTGTGTGTAAGGATCGACACCAGCAAGTAAAGCGCGTGCTCCGTTATAGGGGTAGACAAAGTCACCTCCACCCGGATACATATGAAAGAAAAACTTATCTCCCACAGGGTCAAGGTTACGTACAACGCCCGTATAAAACACCCCCAACAACACAAGCACTATGCCGAACCAGGCCCATCGACCTAAGTGTGGACTAATGTTAGATACCGGATTATTAGTGTGGTCTATGGCTGCCATCCGAACCATAAAATCATGTTGGCGAAACGATGATCTTTTTGTGCGTTGAATTCATAATCTGGAAACTTATCATGCAGGAGTCTCTTCGAAAAAACCTCTTCGTCTGCCCAGGTTCCGCTACGTTGCAGGATGCGTTTGTTAAAATAGAGGATACTGTTCATGACCCAACTATCAGCAGGTACCATCAGTACCACATAGCGTTTTGCATAGCGTGCATGTATGTCCAATAATCGTATTTGATCTTCATGTGAAAAATGCTCAAACAATCCTACAGAGTAAACAAGGTCGAAGGACTTGTCTTTAAATGGCAGATTAAAAATATCACCTTGTTGGTAGGTGACTCCCGGATAATCATGCTGGGCGGTGTTGATACATCCCGGATCTCGATCCACTCCCACTGCGTTGGCATTCATACGTTTTGTAATTACATTTAGGACGGAACCCGTTCCGCATCCGAGTTCCAACACTGAAGAAACTGGACCAGACATTTGCAGAATCTTATTCGCAAACATTTCGCAGACTAGAGAACGCTTTAGAACATTCAGTGCATGCGTTGGTGTGCCCAGACGTTTGGCATGATACTCCGCCCAAATCTTTGGATCGTTACTTTCTTCGTTACGCTTATCATTCATTACGATTATTTTTCACTGAACCAGTTAAGAATTGCATGAGCGCATTTATTACGCGTTGAATTGCTAGCTTAGCCAAAGCAGTTAAACCATTGAAAATTTCGATATGCGAAATTTTTGATTTTCCCTGATTACGACATGGCATCTCGACGCCAACATGATCGATTTTCAAACCGCACTGCATACACAACATGAGCATTTCAAACATGAACGAATAGCCATCTCCTTTCACAGCTTTAAAAGGAACTTTATTTAGTGCATTAACACGATATGCTCGAAATGCACTTGTAGCATCTACCGGGATACCTAACAGATAGCGCGTACTCATATACGCTGTACGGGAGATGAGTTGGCGCCATATTGGCCATGCGCGAATACTATCGGTACTGACATAACGTGAACCGACGACCAAATCCAGATTCTGTTTCTCTAGCGCATCTAACAACGGTTGTACGTCTTCGGGTCGATGAGTAAAATCCACGTCCATAGTTAGTAGCGACTGATAACCTTTATCGATTGCATATTGCATAGCATATTGATGTGCTGTACCCAGACCAAGTTTGCTTCCTCGATGTAGTACCTCAATTTTTGGATCCGACTCTGCAAGTTTATCAGCCAGCTTTCCCGTTCCGTCTGGACTATTATCATCAACCACGAGGAACGACCACGCAGGGTTCTGAGCTTTTAGCTCGTTGATTAGTTGAATTAAATTTCCTGCTTCGTTATAAGTCGGAAGCAAAATAATAGTGCTATGTAATGTATTCATATGCTGTCGTAGCTATCATGGTGAATATGTAAATATAAGCACTATATCGGATAGTTCGTTGATTAAGTATAGATATTGCGATCGTGGTTCATATGATGGGGCACCTGATTTGACGGAAGTTTTCGATAAAATATAAATATTTTTTTCAGATATTATTGTCAATATTACGGGGGTTAAAATCAAAAAAGTTTCCTTCGGCTGCTTTTGTAAATATTAATATATCCAAATTTTAACTTAATTATTTGATGATCATTGATAAATTTATGGGTAACGTTAGACAGAATTACAAGATATTTGACTTTAAAATTTCGACTTACCACCTCAATTTACTCAGACAATATAGATTAATCATATTAATAGAAAAAGTTTTGTCGGGCTAGAGTAGCGCGCATTTTTTGCTTTATTATGTGTTTATACTAAATGTATTTCGGCATATATCTGCCTATGACTTTTATGTTTAGTTGCGGAACAATTAAATTGAGAGTAAACCTCACAGTTTCGATAAACTTAGGTATAGTATCCAGATATTCTACGAATAATACAGAGCCGTTATGTTGCCATTAAAACGTAAAGAAAATATCAAGAATCTAGCTAACCAATATGCAGATAGTCGTTTAAGTTGGAAAAAGAAGAGTGCTTATTTTCATGAACAAGATCAACGCTATTTATCTTTTTTGATACCTGAAGGTTCTAAAATTCTGGATTTAGGTTGTGGTGCGGGAGACTTGCTAAGTACTCTTAAGCCCGCATTGGGTGTAGGTATTGATTTTAGTGAGAGGATGATTGCCCTCGCCAGAATAAACCATCCAGAACATACATTTTATGTTGGAGATATTGAGGATTGTAAAACGATAAAGGCGATAGATGAAAAATTTGATTTCATTATCCTGTCTGACACTATCGGTTCATTGACAGATTGTCAGGAAACCTTGTTTCAACTCCATCAGTTATGTACGAGAGAGACAAGAATTATCATTAGTTATTATTCTTACTTTTGGGAGCCCGCTTTAAAATTGGCAGAAGTACTCGGCTTGAAAATGCCACAAGCTGAGCAAAACTATCTCTCTACTAAGGATATTATAAATTTTCTAAAACTATCAGATTTTGATGTTGTGGGTTGCGATTGGCATCAACTGATACCATTAAACCTGTTAGGTCTAGGCAATTTTATAAATAAATATATTGCGACATTGCCATTAATACGTCGTCTTAATCTACGAAATTATGTCATAGCACGTTCACTTAAACATGTCGTTATGGAAGATAAAAGCTGTTCTATTATCATTCCTTGCCGAAATGAAAAAGGAAATATTGAATCTGCTATACAACGTATTCCACAATTTTGTGATGATATTGAAATTGTTTTTGTTGAAGGTCATAGCGCTGATGGAACTTATGAAGAAATAGAACGTGTTATAGCTACCTGTCCGAGCCGCAATATTAAATTGTTACAACAAACAGGCAAAGGCAAAGCAGATGCAACATTTATGGGTTTTGACCATGCGCAAGGTGAAGTACTAATGATACTGGATGGTGACCTTACTGTGCCCCCGGAACAATTGGGGAAATTCTGGAATGCTATTGTCTCGGGCAAAGGTGAATATATAAATGGCTCGCGACTTATTTATCCGATGGAAGATGAAGCGATGCGTTTTTTGAATTTAATCGCCAACTGGAGTTTTTCATTGATTTTTACATGGCTTTTAAATCAGCGATTCACAGATACATTATGCGGTACAAAAGTTTTATTAAATTCAGATTACAAGAAATTAAAGAAAGAAAGAGAATACTTTAGTGGTGATGATCCTTTTGGTGATTTTGATTTACTTTTTTGTTCTTCAAAACTCAATTTAAAAATGATCGAGATTCCGGTTCAATACAGAAGAAGAGAATACGGAAATACCCAGATACAGAGATTCAGAAATGGTTGGCAATTGCTAAAGCTGGTAATACATGGCTATAAAAAGCTGAAGATATTCTAGTGATGGTTTCATAATTTACGGTCTTGATGCCATCGGTACTGCATTGAGGTGTAATTAGACTGCTGGTTGTGACAATTTACGTCACATTTTGACGTAAAGGGTTAGCCTATTTGCGTTTACAATATAATATTAGAAATCATGGAAACAATAAATATACTTATTAAACAATGGCATATATAATATTTTAAGTTTTTTAATTCATTGGCATCGATCATGCTGATTTAGAACTAGTTTGAGATGCTTTTGCTATGTAATACATAATAAGTATTTCGAACAAAAGTAGTCTTTGCAAAGATTGTTATAAATAAAAATCAATACACAGGAGTTAAGCTATATGAAAAACGTACAACAGGGTTTTACCCTTATCGAGTTAATGATCGTTGTGGCAATTATCGGTATTCTTGCCGCAGTTGCTATTCCTTCTTATCAAGATTACACCAAACGTGCACACGTGTCTGAAGGTTTGTCTTTGGCGGGTGCCGCTAAAACAGGTGTATCTGAGTACTATGGTTCTCAAGGCACATGGCCTGGTAGTAATGCGGAAGCTGGTATTGGCGCTGCAGGCAGTATCACTGGTAACGCTGTTACTAGTGTGACAGTTGGTACTAATGGCACAATTACTGTCGTATATAATAATAAAGTGGCTGGCGCGGGCGCGACACATTCACTTTTATTACAACCCAGTGATGGTGGTGGTTCTATTGAATGGGACTGTACCGCTGGTGATACTCCATCAAAATTGAGACCTTCAAACTGCCGTTAATCTCATAACTGTATAAGAAGTTATCAAAAAACCCCTCCTCGGAGGGGTTTTTTTATACGTGAAATAAAACTTGATTTACGATTGGTCCTGCTCTTAATTCAGAGGTATATAATCAGCTAACTTTCTTATCAGATAAGACTTTATGATTCCGAATATAAAATATAAATGGTGTTATATTTTTTTGCTGTTACTCGTAGCCGTATTAATTTATTTGCCCGGGTTGCCCGGCGGATTTATTTATGATGATTATTTTAATATCTTACAAAATTCAGCAATAAATAATTCTGATTTAGCGCTCTCTAGTTCATGGTCAGCAATGCAGTCGGGTGTATCCGGGCCATTGGGTCGGCCGTTGGCAATGTTGAGTTTCTATCTGAACTACCATCTTAGCGGTTTTTCACCAGCATCTTTTAAAGTCTTTAATATCATTGTTCACGCAATAAACGGGGTTCTTGTTTTTATTGTCATGAGCTGTCTATTGAGTGTGATGCAAAGACGTAAAAGTCTGGTGATGAATAATATAAAGATGGAACATTTGGCATTTTGGGTAGCATTGTTATGGGCGGTGCACCCGATCAACCTAACAGGTGTGCTTTACGTAGTGCAACGCATGACTAGTATGGCAGCGACGTTTACCTTGTTAGGAATTTATTATTATATTGATTTACGCGATAGCAAAATTAAAAGCATTAAAGAAACGGTTATAAAGCTTGGCTTTATTCTGTTATTAGGGATTCTGGCGGCGTTATGCAAGGAAAATGGGGCGCTTCTATTTTTATTCCTGTTCGCAATTGAATGCTTCGTATTTCAATGGCGTGTTATCACAATTCAAGAACGCTGGTCTTTATATGTGTTTTATGTTTTTGTGCTTGTGTTGCCCTCGATTATTGCAGGAATTTTACTGTTCAATGGTGAGCTAACTGCAAATTATAATAGTAGAGATTTTAATCTAGCAGAGAGAGTACTAACCGAGTGTCGAGTTCTATGGTTTTATATATTCCAAATATTATTGCCCCAGGCAAATCTCTTTGGCTTGTACCATGATGACTTTGCTGTTTCCAGGAGCCTTGTTCAACCGATTTCTACTTTATGGTCAATTCTGGCATTTATTCTGATTACCGCATCCGCAATTAAATTTCCAAGGCAATTGTCATGGCTTGCTTTAGGGCTATCATTTTTTATAATCGGCCATTTATTAGAATCGACTATATTTCCACTTAATCTGGTACACGAACATAGAAATTATTTTCCCTCTATCGGCATAATATTTATCTTTGTTATTTCCTTGGTTTTGTTGGTAGAAAAAGTAAAAACATTAAAAAGTAATGTGATCTTTATTATTATTACTATACTTTTTTCTTCGATAACAATAAGCCGCGCTCATGATTGGGGTGACATGAGATTATTGGGAGAAAGGTTGGTGCAGCGACATCCCGAATCTGTAACTGCAAATTATGAAATGGGTTATATCTATTCAAAAATATTTGAACAGACTGGCGATTCTTCTTTTGGATATGTTGCGCAGAAGGCATTGGTTAGTGCAAATTCGTTAAGCATTAGTAATTTACAGCCCGCTATAGCGCTTGCGCACATTAATGCTTTATTAGATGAGGTTGAAGACAATAATCTCATTAAAAAGATAGTCTCTGGCTTTAAGGATAAAAAAGTAACGACTGTACCCCGTCAGCCCCATGTGGACCAATTAGCCTAATTGCCTAAGAGATAGTTTTCGTTCATCGTTAACCGAAGAGGAAACGATGATGACAAATAAAAGAAGTGCAGAACAAACCGTACGTGAT
>Ga0222715_10000024_pt1 | contig 189992 bp, 169 predicted proteins | sample C33_9DmetaG_FD_165056 | JGI IMG/M metagenome (GOLD analysis project Ga0222715, IMG submission 165056) | Estuarine water microbial communities from San Francisco Bay, California, United States - C33_9D | ecosystem: Environmental > Aquatic > Marine > Unclassified | place: USA: California...
ATTTTCGAACCCCGCTTCCGCATCCCTAAGCCCGTACCGCTGAGCCGGTGTTGCCGAAGCGAGCCGCCCATTATGCAGGCGTTTCGCAATCCGTCAAGTCCTTCGTGAAAACTTCTTGCCGGATCCCCCCTCCACTCAACCCAGTCAAACCAGGCCGCGCCGAAGCGGGGCGCGAATTATGACTGCGTCAGCGGGGACGTCAAGCTTTTGTTTTGCGATGCGCGCGAGCCGATCGTCGCCGGGCATGCATGCGCCGTCTTGTCGCCAGGCGCTGAAATGGCCCAGTCGCATTTCCAGCGCCTGTCTCCAGCTGAAAATGCATATGGCTGGACAAGCCTCCCGGGAAAGGAATGGCCTGCGGCCTCTTGCGGCCCGTGCAGATGGCAACTCCTGCTAGAGGCGCACGTGTCAGTCGCTGCAAAGTGTCAGCATGACTTGACAAACTCTGGAATAAGCGTAGTCAACTCCGAGGCGCGCTGCACGGCGCCTCACGCCATCCGACACGAAGGAGTATGTCATGCATCGAATGACCGCAAGACTTTTTTCTGCCGCCCTGCTCGTGGGACTAGCGGGGAATGCCAGCGCCACGGAATTCGCTGTCGCCAAGTACGAGGAAGGCATCATCCCTGTACTGGTGAACGTGAACAAAGCAGGTGAGGTGACCAGCGTGACGCCGGCGCAGAAGATGAAGCCCTCCTGGAACCGCATGATGCGCGACACGATCAAGCAGATCGTGACGGCGCCGGCGACCGACGAACAGGGACACGCGATTGCCTCCCAAATCGTGATGCGTATGAAGCTGGAGAGCACGCCGGATTCGGACAAGGGGCAGTACAGCCTCCACTTTGTGCCGGTCGAGGTTGTCAGCGTGCCTGCTGGTGTATGGAGCTGGCGCGTTTCAGGTACCACCTATGCCTTATCAAATGACCGGTCGATGCCAGCGCTACGAGATAGTCCGTCGATGGAAAGCGCCCGTGGACCGGTGCCAACCCCCGCTCCTCCGCCGCCCTCATCCAAGTCGGAGAGCAGCGTCCACGCGAGCTGACAGGCGCTACTGTTGGATGGTCGCCTGCCGCGAGCCAAGCGCGGCAGGCACTTTCCGGTAGCGGGCTGGCTCCGAGCCGCCCCTACAGCAGCAGTGCCTTACTGCTTTTCGTGACTCATGCAACTGATCCCAAGCCGGCGATCTACTGCTGTATCCGGAGCTATCGCTACCCGCTTGGCGCTTCACCTTGTCGATAGGATGGATGGTCTGTGGTGATGTGAGCCGTCCTAGGCGGCTGCATCGCGGGGCGGAGCGGATGTCGGCACTCTCGGAACAAACCCGGCCTCAGAAGCACCATCAAGCCTGTTACTTTGTAACCTCATGTTCCGTGTGGGCTCGGGCGGTGGGGCCAAGCGATCCCGATCTCGGAGCGCATGGCCGCGCAACGCTGCCGGCTTACCTGACCAAATTAAACGTAAAGAAAGCGCGGACCCTCTTGTTTACCGCAGGCGGTTGCCCGGTCCTTGAGACATCCCGCTTGGGATGGGATCGCGATGGACGCCCTTCGGTGGGACGCATCTGTCGGAGTCTTTCGTGGACCTCTGAGCCGCGACCGCCCGCGCCAGCGTTATCGGATTGACGCTGGCGCGTCGTGGGACGGACTTGGTGGGGCCCCCAGCGCTTCAAATCTGCAGTCGCCCACCTGTTTCAGGGATTGATCGAAGGTCGTTGCGGCACCCGCAGGAGGATGGCATGCCTTCTGGCTCCTAAATGTCGCTGTGGGCGTTCTATGCATCCTAGGGTACGACAATGGTGATTACGACCCACGGCTCAAGCCGATTGGCGTCAAAGTCAAGACGGTCCACGGCGGCGTGTAGCGTCGGCAAATTGAGTGTCGAACTATGTACTGAGCGAAGGGGTCAGGACTGGCTCTGCTCCACAGCCCAGCGACGTGACCGTCTTCCAGAACCGTGAAATCAATTCGCCGCCGCCGAGCACCACGTCAATCTGAATAAATGGCGACCAAGCCGCCCGGCCGGCCGTACGCATACGCTCTCATGACCTTCGTGCATGACGGGGGTCATGCAGCACGGGCACACTGAGGGCGCCCCTCGAGGAGCGCCCCCCCCCCCGCATTCGCGACCAGTCACACGATGAGCAAGCAAGACGATATCCACGATTCCTCAGACCCCGCCGATCCACAACGCCGTCGCCTGCTCGGCGGTCTGGCGGCCGCCAGCGCCGCGTTGACGATTGGGGCCGAAGCCAGCGCGAGTCCCGCCGCGCGAGGCGCGAAGCGCAGCGCTCGCACGCCCGTCACCGATGCACAGCTGCGCGAACACATCGATACGGTGGTGGTGCTGTTCGCGGAAAATCGCAGCTTCAACAACCTGTTCGCCGACTTTCCGGGGCTGGAGCAGCCGCTGGCGGACCTTCCGCCCGAGCGCGCCATCCAGCGCGACCGCGATGGCACGCCGCTGAAGACCCTGCCGCCCATCTGGGACGGCATGGTGCCCGAGGCGCAGGTGGTCAATCACCGCAGCTATCAGATCGGCGAGGAGGCGATCGTCGGCCTGCCCAACGCCCCGTTCGCGCTGAAGACGCCCGAGGGCGCGCCGCTGCCGCACGGCCTGGTGACGCGCGACCTGGTCCATGAGTTCTATCGCAATCAGATGCAGATCAACGGCGGCAAGAACGATGGCTTCGTCGCCTGGGGCGACAGCGGCGCGCTGCTGATGGGCCACTACGCCGATTCGGCGGTGAACATGCGCCTGTGGCGCCTGGCCGAACAGTACACGCTGTGCGACAACTTCTTCATGGGCGCCTTCGGCGGCTCGTTCCTCAACCACCAGTATCTGGTCGCCGCGCAGCCGCCGTTCTATCCGGACGCGGACAAGAGCCCAGCGCGGCTGCACATCGCCAGGACGGCCGATGGCAAGCCGGATGGCAAGGCCCTGATCCCGGCCGACAACAGCCCCGCCAGTGCGATGCAGGGCGTGGCCAAGTTCACCTCGCGCCCCACGCTGACTCCGGACTTCTTCACGGTCAACACGATCGGTCCGCCCTACTCGCCCGGCTTCAGCGTGGACAAGACCAACCCGGCCCTGGCCGATGCCAGCAGCCCCAACACCTGCCCGCCGCAGACCCACGCACACATCGGCGACATGCTCAACGCGCAGGGGGTGGACTGGGCCTGGTATGGCGGCGCGTTCCAGGCCGCGCTGGACGGCGGCGGCGACAGCAACGACGGCAGCTTCCCAAGCCATCCCAACTTCCAGGCGCACCACCAGCCGTTCAACTATTTCGCTTCGCTCGCACCCGGTTCCGAAGCGCGCAAGCGCCACCTGCGCGATGGCGGCACCGGCGAGACCGCGGCGACCAACAAGTTCCTGGCCGATGCCGCGGCCGGCAAGCTGCCGGCGGTGAGCTACTACAAGCCGCAGGGCAACCTGAACATGCACGCCGGCTATTCGGACGTGGAGGCCGGGGACCGCCATCTGGCCGCGGTGGTCCATGCCCTGCAGAAGAGCCCGCAGTGGAAGCGGATGCTGGTGGTGATCACCGTCGACGAGAACGGCGGCTGGTGGGACCACGTGGCGCCACCCAAGGGCGATCGGTGGGGGCCGGGCACGCGCATCCCGGCCATCGTGGTCTCGCCGTTCGCCAAGCGTGGGCACGTGGACCACACGATCTACGACACCGGCTCGATCGCACGCTTCCTGACCCGGCGTTTCGGGCTGGAGAAACTGCCTGGGCTGAAGTTGCGCGAAGACGCCATGGTCGCCGCCGGCGGCCCGCCGCCGGGCGACCTGACCGGCGCCCTGGACTTCGACCAGGCCTGATCCGGAGGACGGGCGCCAGCCGCCCGTTCAATACAAAGGCTTGTCGAAGATGTCGTAGCCGCGCTCGGTCGCAGCGTCGTGGAGGCGCTGGGCGTCCTCCGGCAACAGCAGGCGCTGGCGGACCAGCGCCTGGGAGGCGGCATCGACACGCCGGATCCACGCTTCGACCGTGCCATAGCGCTCCTCCAGCGAGAGACGCGGATCGCCCGTGCGTTCGCGCTCGGCCCGGGTCCGGGCGAAGGGCAGGTAGCTGCCATCCAGGCTGGACAGCTCGCCTTCGGCAAAGCCTGGGCGGCGCGGGTTCCAGCCGGTGTGGGTGCCCAACGGCGCGGCCAGCAGCGGGTGGCGGATGCCGGCGATGTTGTTGCCGTCGGCGTCGTGGGCGGCCACCCAGACCGGATACGCCGCGCCGACCGTGCGCACGGCCGGATCGGTGTCGTCCTTCACCCGCAGGACGTTGGTGACGCCGTGATAGGCGAATCCCGGAATGGCGGGAAACGCCGCGCGCGGGTCCAGCGGTGGCACGAGCGTGCCATCGGCCACGCTGGGATAGCGGCTGTCAGGCGGCGGCACGTCGTCCACCACCCAGGCCTGCAGGTCCGACAGCAGCGCGCGGATCAGGTCGCCGTTGTCCAGCGGGTTGGTCAGCTGCTGGGCCACCGGGTTGTGCGCGGGATGGTCCGAGGCCCCGTGTTGCGAGCCGCCGGTGAAGTACAGGCGCACATTCGGTGGCTGCACGATGGGTTTGCCGTCGGCGGTGGTGCTGACCAGCGCCGCGCGCGCCTGGTAGATCTCGGTATCCGAGTCGATGTGGAAAAGCCGGGGCTGGTCGGCCCGAGCCATGGCGGCCATGATCCCGCCGCTTCGCCCACTGACGGAATCGGTGGTGGTCGCGTAGGTGAAGGGGAACTGGTCACCGCGGGCCAGGTGGGTCTCGTGCTGGCGCGAGAAGTCACCCGCCTTGGAGAAGGCCGCGTTGGCCATGGACTTGCGCGAGCCGGCGATGATCGCCATGACCCCGTCGAACACCCGCTGCCCGCTTTCGCCGTGGTTGAAACCCTGCGCCAGCACATCGCGCAGGAAGCGCCCGCTCTGCGACACGCCCAGGCCGATCGCATGCTGCACGCCGATCTGACCGTGCGCATCCAGCAGCGGGTTGGGACTCCCCGCGTCATCGGCCGCACTGCGCCGCAGGAAATCGACCACATCGCGCGTGGCCGCCAGGCCGATGCCGGTGACCACCGGGTCGCGGGCCGGATAGGTCAGCTCGTAGATGGCCCCGGCATCGAAGCCCTTGGGCCGATGGATGCGCAGGTGGGGCGCGTCGATCCATTCGAAGCCCAGGTCCTTAGGCGTCTGCTCGACATCGTCGACGCGTTCGCGCACGGTCAGGCGGGTGCGTGTTGGATCGAGATCGGCGGCCGGATAGGCCACTGTGTAGACATCGCTGGTCGCGGTGTCGAAGACGATCTCCTCGCGCACCTCGGCGGTGACGCCAAAGGCGGTGGGAAAGTGCCCGGCCAGCATGTGCGAGACGCTGCCATCGTCATGGTCGATGGCCCCGGAGGGCACGCCATCCTGCCAGCCGCTCCAGACCATCGTGTAGCCCTGGCGCATCAGATAGCCGGTGCCGATGGACGAAGCGAGCGCCGGGTCGCCCGAGCCGCGGCCATTGACCTGCCGGGTGAGCAGGAGCTGGCCACCGCGGTTGGGCACGTCGTAGAGCAGCGTGCCGTTGCCACGCGCCAAGTCGACCGGGCGCACGAGCATGACGTCGGCGCGGTAATGGACCAAGCCCTGCGCGTCGGTGGCCACCTTGTCCAGATTGACGATGCCGCGGTTGAGTGGCGAATGTGGGTCCAGCGTGCCTTCGACCTGCCCGGTCAGCAGTTGGTAGCGGCCCACGCCAGGGAAGTCGGTATTGCCGAACGCCGGCTTCGGCGGCCCATCCCAGTGCAGGCCCGTCACCCGGGCCTGCGCCGGTGGCGCCAGCATCAACACGGTCAATGCGATCCACTTTCCCCACCCGTGGCGGGCCATCGCGCCACCCGATGCCATCTCCATGCCAGCCCTCGCTTCATGCCACCGGAAAGGCGGGCCATTGCAGCCACGCCAGAGCCGCACACCTTGCCTGCCGCAGACGCGCAGGTCGAGTGCGCGCGCTTCAGCACCAAGGTGGGCTGGACTCGGCCTAAAGCGCCGGAGCGTCGGCCGCGGAGGCGCGTAACGCCGCCAGGTCGGCATGCTGGCCAAAAATGCCCCAATTGGCTTCGGGCACTTCGTGGATCACCAGATAGACCGGGACACGCGCACCGATACGGGTATGCCGACCGAAGATCTCGGTGACCCCCTGGATCATCTGGTGCTTGGCGGCGGCGTCCAGTCCCCCCTGTAGGGTGTAGATCTGCGCCGAGACCACGTGAGCCGTGGCCTGCGGCTCCCCCATAAAAACCGTCGAGACAGGATAGTCGTTGAAATACGTCCAGACCGTGCTTTTGACGAATGGCGAGGCGGGCAGCGCCTCGCACTGCAGACAGAAGACGGTCAATTCGGCCGCGACCCGCTGCTTGGCCTGGGCATCGAAGGTGCCCGCTGGACTATGGATGAAGAGCTTGGGCATCTGCGGCCTTCTGATCGGGGTTGACGCCCGAACCCCCCATTGAGCGGGGGATCCGGAGACGCAAAAGAGTGCCGATGGCGTCAGATGACCTGGCCGCCGGAGACCTCGATCCGCTGGCCGGTGACCCAGCGGTTGTCCGGCCCAAGCAGGCTGGCGATCATGGGGCCGATATCGTCTGGCACACCGACCCGCCCCAGCGCGGTCATGCCGGCGAACTGTGCATTGAGGTCGGGCATGTCGCGCACCGCGCCACCGAGGAAGTCGGTTTCGATCGCGCCGGGTGCCACGGTATTGACGGTGATCCCGCGCCCGCCAAGCTCCCTGGCCAGATAGAGGGTCAGGATCTCGACCGCGCCCTTGGCCGCGGCATAGGCAGAAAAGCCCGGAAAGGAGACCCGGGTCAGCCCCGAGGAGAAATTCACGATGCGTCCGCCGTCGGCCAGGACCGGCAGCAGCGCCTGGGTCAGGAAGAACACGCCCTTGACGTGGGTATCGAACAGGCCGTCGAACTGCGCCTCTGTGGTCTCGGCCACACCGGCCATTTCGCCGTGGCCCGCGTTGTTGATCAGATGGTCCAGCGAGGACCGGCCCCAGTGGGTGGTCAGGGTCTGGCGCACCGTGTCGGCGAACGTTGGCAGCGCCGCGACCTCGGTGACATCCAGCGGCAGCGCCACGGCCTTGCGCCCCAGGCCCTGGATTTCCTGGACCACGGCCTGGGCCCGCTCGGCGCCGCTGCGGTAGGTGAGGATGATGTCGCCGCCGTGGCGGGCGATGCTCAAGGCGGTGTTGCGGCCCAGGCCGCGGCTGGCGCCGGTGACGAGCGAGATGGTGTTCATGGGCGTTTCCCGATGTGGTGGTGTTGGGACGCACACTGTCGAACCCAGGCCACGTGCCGTTTTGCCGGATTCAGGGCGATGTTTGCCTATTCGTGCAGATCGGAGTGAATAGCGTCCATGCCGCCACGCCTGCCGCGGTCCCGTAAAGACCTGCGTGGGGCTTGCGCGACCCCGCCGCGCCCACGCTTTGATCGGAATCCGCGGAGAGCTGATCGCGCGCCGTCATGGCGGGCCACGCGCTACCGATTGCCCGAAGCTCCAGCCGCGCATTGCCGGACTGCCGACCGCGGCCTAAGCTGCCGGGATGTCCATGTCCCTGCTCGATCTGGCCCGACGCCACGCCGAGGCTTTCGCCGATCCCGACGGCGTCGCGCCGACGCCGATCCCGGGACTGACGGTCATCCGCCAGACCCGCCCCACCGCATTGCAGTACGCGATTTCCAAGCCCTTGGTGGCCCTGGTCCTGCAGGGCGAAAAGCGGGTCAGCTTGGGATGCCAGATCCTGGAGTTCGGCGCCGGCCAGTCGCTGCTGATCGCCGCCGACGTGCCCAACGCGAGCCAGGTCACCCGCGCCGACCTGCTGCGGCCCTATGTCTCCCTGGTGATCGATCTCGACCCGGCGATCATCGAAGGGCTGGTGGTGGAGATGGACGGGCCGCCACATCCTGCACCAGGTCCGCTACGCGTGGATCCCACCGAGCAGGAGGTCGCCGAGACCGCGCTACGCTTGCTCGGCCTGCTGGACCGTCCGGCCTCGCTGGCGCTACTGCAGGGCGCCCTGCTGCGCGAGCTGCATTACTGGCTGCTGATGGGCCGCCACGGGCAGGCGATCCGTACGTTGGGGCTGGCCGATAGCCACGCGCGGCGTGTGGCGCGCGCGGTGAACATCATCCGCGCGAACTACGCACGCCCGCTCAGGATCGAGCACCTGGCCCAGGTCGCGGACATGAGCCCGTCGTCCTTCCATGTGCACTTCCGCGCCATCACCACGCTCACGCCGCTGCAGTTCCAGAAGCAGGTGCGCCTGATCGAGGCCCGGCGGCTGATGCTGGCCGAGGGCGCGATAATCGCCCAGGCCGCCCACGCGGTCGGCTACGAGAGCATCCAGCAGTTCACGCGCGAGTACGGCCGGATGTTCGGGCTGCCGCCTGCGCGCGACATGCGCCAGGCACGCAGCCGGTTACAGCCAGCGGCCTGAGGCGCGCGGGTGCTCCAGCGCGCCTCAGGCCGCCGACCGGACGGTTGCCTGATGCGGTGATGCGCCTGGCCTGCGTGACGACCGCACAGCCCAGGGAGCCTGGATCACCGACGCGACTCGGCTTGCTCATGGATCATGATCGCCCGCAGGAAGGCGACGATGCGCTCGCCCTGGCCCTGCTGCACCAGCTGCGCGGCGGTCATGCCACCCAGCCCCTGGATCGGATCATGGTGGTACCAGTCCAGGACCATGGCCGGATCGCAGCCCAGCATCCGCGCCAGCGACACGATCCGCTCGTACAGGCGCGCGTGCCGCGCTTGCGCGATCGGATGGATCACGTGACGGGCTCCGGCATGGGGATGCGCACCACGAAGCGCGCACCCGATGCGTCCGGATCCAGCGCGATGCACCAGCCGTGCGCCTCGCAGATCTCCTTGCAGATCGCCAGGCCGAGGCCCGCCCCGCCGGCATGGGCATCGGCGCCGCGCCAGAAGCGCTGGAACAGATGCGGGCGATCCTGTGGACGCACCCCATCGCCCTGGTCCTGCACGCTGATTTCGCCAGCGCCGACACTCAGCGTCACCACCGTGGCCGGGGGCGCATGGTGCAAGGCGTTTTCCAGCAGGTTCTTGAGCAGCACGAAGACCGCCCCGGCATCGGCCTGCAGCGTCGGATCCGGTCCTTGCTGGCGCAGGGCGATGTAGACCGCGCGCTGGTCCGCCAGGCGGGTCAGATACTCCACCACGTCGGCGGCGGCGGCATGGAGCGAGAGCGGCGCCAGCGTGTAGTTGTGCCCTTCGCTGACTTCGGCCAACTGCAGCAGCTGATGCACCTGGCGCGCCATCAACCCTGTGTCGCGCAGCAGCAGTTCCGGATTGGACACACCTCCCAGCTCGATCTCGGCCTGGAGCAGGGCCAGCGGCGTCTTGAGCTCGTGCGCGGCCGAGGCGAGGAAGTCCTGCTGCACCCGGTAGCCGTTTTCCAGCCGGGCCAGCGCGGCGTTGAAGGCATCGATCAGCGGAATCAGCTCGGTGGGCAGGCCATCGGTCTGCAGTCGCGCGGACAGGTTGCGCGGGCCGATCCGCGCCGCGCTCTCCGAGGCGCGCCGCAAGGGGCGCAGCATCCGGTTGATCATCGCGAACGCCACCACCAGGAAGAGCAGCAGGGTCAGAAACGCGGTGAACACCACGGCACGAAGGTAGCGCTTCCCGGTGTATTCCTTGAGCGTCAGCACCAGGCGGTCGCTGCGTGCCGCACGGATCACGTAGCGCCTGCCTTCCCGGAGTACCTCACGCTGGGCCACCTGCAGGTGCACCGCGCGGGTCTGACTGCGCACGGTCAGTTCCCGGGTATCGGCCGCCATGTGGCGCAGCGCCTGCAGGGCCGGGCCTTGGACACTGCGGGCCAGCTCGCGGCCGGACACGTCGGTCACCGTGTAGGCCGAGTCCACCGGCATGGCGTCGTAGAGATCGGCGTCACTCTGAGCGAGAACCAGCGCGACCCGGCCATGCGCGACACGCAGGCTCTGCTCCAGGTCATCCAGCTCACCGATCAACTCCTCACGCAGCGTCTTCTCGCGCGCATGCGGCCAGACCCGGATGGCGATCAGCGCGGCGCCAACCGCCAGCGCGGACAGGGACGCGACCAGCGCCGCCAGCATCAGCCGTTGGCGCAGGCTAGTGCGGCGCATCGACACCGCGCAGGGCGAAGCCCTGGCCGCGCAGGTTGATCAGGTCCAGGCCAGTGCCGATGGCGGCCAGCTTCCTGCGCAATCGGTGCAGGGCGACATCCAGCGCATTCGGCGTGACCGCCTCGCCGAGGCCCCAGGCGGCCGCTTCCAGTGCGCCGCGCCGCACGGTCTGGCCGCCGGCGTGGACCAGGCAGATCACGATCTGGAGCTCGGCCGGGGCCAGGGTGATGGTCTGGCTGCCGCAGCTCATGCAGCCCAGCTCGGGCTTCACGCACAGATCCAGGTAGTCCAGCTGGAGATCACGCAGCACCGGCGGGCGCCGCATCAGCGCGCGCACCCGCGCCACCAGTTCCTCCAGGGCGAAGGGCTTGGGCAGGTAGTCGTCGGCGCCGGCCTCCAGCCCATCCACGCGATCGCGCAGGGCATCGCGCGCGGTCAACATCAGGCACGGAACGCGGTTGCCTGCCGCACGCAGGCGACGCACCAGCGCCAGTCCATCGCCGTCGGGCAGGCCGCGATCCACGACCGCCGCGGCATAGGCCCGCTCCACCAGCGGGTGCCAGGCCGATTCCATGCTCGGAAAGGTATCCACCGCGATCCCGGCCGCCCCCAGCCCACGCTCGACCAGGCCGGCCAGGCGCGGATGGTCTTCCAGCAGGGCGATGCGGTTCATCGGGTCGGGACCGTGTGGCTCGGGATGGGGGTCAGGGTAGGACGCGGACGGGGGCTAAACAGCGTCGCGAGGCTCAAAAGGTTCGGCTGATGCCGATCATCAGGCCGGCCGAGCCATCGGTGTCCGGTTCGATCAACGGGCTGTCGGTGATCTCGCTGGGCAGGAACTTGTAATCGATCCTGCCGAACAGCTTCCACTTCGGGCTCAGCGGCCGGGCAATGCCCACGCTGACCTCGGGCACCACCGCCGAGCCGGGTTGATAACGCGGTGCGCCGCGGGCGATCTCCTGGTCCAGGGTGCCGTAGTAGTAGTCCACCAGGTCGCCGGACATCCAGCGCACCCCGACCCCCGGGACCACCGTGGTGCGGCCCCATCGCCAGGCATAGCCGTAGTCGACCGCCAACTCGTAGCCGCCGCTGGTATCGGTGACATCGGCCAGCGCGCGCAATTTGAACTCGCCGGCCGGGCCGCGCCATGTCGCGGCCAGTCCGGCGTCCAGCCCGTCGTCGCGATCCTCCAGCACGCGGGCGTCCACGCCGTTGGCGGCCAGTTCGCTGCGACCCAGGTCGCTGATATCGAACCCATCGAAGCGGCCGGCCACGATCGCATCCAGGTCGAAGCCCTCGCGGCGCAGCAGGTGCACGCCTCCGTACAGGCCGCTCCAGAACAGGCGCTCGCCGCTGTAGCTCACCACGGGAAAGGGCTGGGTGCGGTTGCCTTCGCCCGCGTAGGGGCTATCACTGATCGACACCCCCAGGCCCAGGGTCCAATGCGTGTCGGACGACTTGGAAACCAGCTCCGCGCTGTTGGAGGCGATCTGGGCCAGGGCGGTACAGGGCAGCAGCAACGGAAGCAGGACGGCATAGCGTCTGGACATGGCGGAGGTCGGTTTGGTGGAGGACCCGCAGTCTTGTCGCCCCCCTCTTACCGGCGCCTTACGGCCTCCGTGCCGTTTGCCCCTGGGCCAGGGCGAGCAGGTGCTGCAGCGCGGGCGAGGCCTGCGCCTGCCCGGGCATGGACGCCAGCGCCAGACGCGCCATCGGGACCTGGCCTTCGATCTCCAGATAGCGCACGCCCGGCAGCTGCACCTGAGCGGTGGACTCGGGCACCACCGACACGCCCAGTTCGGCCGAGACCAGGTTGACGATGGAGGACATCTGCGGCGCTTCCTGGGTGATGGCCAGGCTGAAGCCGGCCTGGCGACAGGCGCTGAGGATTTCGTCGTACAGGCTGTTGCCGAAGCTGCGCGGAAACAGGATGAAGGGCTCGCCGACCAGCGCCGACAGCGGCGCACGGGTCCTGGTCGCCAGCGGGTGCGCGGCCGGCACGGCGATCTTCATCGGCTCGTCCGGGAACTTCACCAGCTCCAGCTCGGACGGGGTGGACACGCTGTAGCGGATGAAGGCCGCTTCCAGGCGGCCGCTGGCCAGGGCCTCGAGCAGGCCGGCGGTGTTGGTTTCCTCCAGGGCCAGCTCGACCGCCGGGCGCGCGCGACGGTAGTCACGGATCAGCGCCGGCACGATCGGATTGAACGCCGCCGAGGCGGTGAACCCCAGGCGCAAGCGGCCGCTTTCGCCACGGGCGGCGCGACGTGCCGATTCGGCCGCGCGGTCCACGTCGACCAGCACCCGGCGCACCTCGACCAGGAAGGCCTGACCGGCGTCGGTCAGGCGCGCGCCCTGCGGGGTGCGCACGAACAGGGCCGTGCCCAGCTCCTTCTCCAGCGCCTGGATCTGCTGGCTCAGCGGTGGCTGGCCGATGCCCACGCGGGCGGCGGCGCGGGTGAAGTTGGCTTCCTCGGCCACGGCCAGGAAGTAGCGCAGGTGTCGCAGTTCCAATGTGGGGGTTCCGGTTGTGCGGCGCGGGCCCTAGGCCTGCCCGGGCGATGGCGCAATAGCCCGAAGTCGCTAAAGGCGTCCACGGCCGGCATGCGTACCTTACGAGGCTGCCATTGGTGACCTGGGAGGGACGCATGATGCAGCAAGACCTTGGAATCGAACCGCACGGCCGTGGCCGCATCCGTGCCGGCAAGCTGGCCCTGGCCCTGTGCGGCGCATTGGCCGGCGTGACCGCGAACGCTGCCACCACCAAGCCGGGCGACGCGCCCGGGCTGGTGGATGTCTCCGGCGAAACCGCGCCCAAGCCGGCGCCCTGCCCGTCCGACCTGCCCGACACGGTGACCTGCCTGTCCGGCCAGGACAGCGCCGGGGCGTACTACATGATCGCCAAGCCCCGCGACTGGAACGGCGTGCTGGTCATGCATGCCCATGGTGGCCCGACCCTGGGCGAGCCCAAGCTCGCACGCGCGCAGGCCGACCTGAAGCGCTGGGCGGTGTGGCCGCGTAACGGCTATGCGGTGGCGATGTCCAGCTATCACCAGGGGGGCGTGGAAGTGCACGCCGCCGCGCAGGACACCGAGCGACTGCGCAGGATCTTCCTGCGCGATGTCGGCAAACCGCGTCTGACCATCCTGCACGGCCAGTCCTGGGGCGGCAATGTCGGCGCGATCGCCGCAGAGCTGTACGGTACCGAGCGCGACGGGGGCAAGCCTGCCTACGACGGCGTATTGCTGACCAGTGGCGTGTTGGCCGGCGGCACGCGCGCCTACGACTTCCGCATCGACCTGCGCGCGGTCTACCAGGCGCTGTGCCACAACCATCCACTGCCCAGCGAGCCGCAGTATCCGCTGTGGATGGGCCTGCCGCCGGACTCGCCCCTGACCAAGGAGGCGTTGGCCAAGCGCGTGGACCAGTGCCTGGGCGTGGACCATCCGCGCGCCGAGCGCACCGCCGCCCAGCAGCAGCGCCTGGACACGCTGACCCGGGTCATCGGCATCCAGGAGGACAAGGTCGTCTCGCATCTCAACTGGGCGACCTGGCATTTCCAGGACATCGTCCAGCACCGCACCGATGGCAAGAACCCGTTCGGCAACATCGGCGTGCGCTACACCGGTTCGCCCGACGACGCCAAGCTCAATGCCGAGGTGGCCCGCTACCGGCCCGATCCGCAGGCCGTGGCCAAACTGCGCGCCGATACCGACCCCACCGGCAAGATCACCCTGCCCGAGCTGACCATGCACGCAGCCAACGACCCGACCGCCTTCGTGGAGATGGAGCACACCTACCACGACATCGTGGCCAAGGCCGGGCGCAGCGAGCACCTGGTGCAGGTGTTCACCAGCGACCACGAGCACAGCTACCTCACCGACGCCGATTACCTGGCGGCGATGGGCGCGTTGCTGGACTGGGTGGAGCACGGGCACAAGCCCACCCCGCAGTCGGTGGCACAGCGCTGCCAGGCCGGCGCGCCCTACGATCCGCCCTCCGAGTGCACCTTCCTGCCGGACTACCACCCGGCGGCCCTGGAGACCCGCTCGCCCGCGCGGGGCGGGTGATCGCCGGCGGACGCCATATCTCGTGAGTATGGCGTCCGCCTGATCCATCTATTGGACCGGGGGTCTGGCCGGGGCAGATACTGCCCGCCCCTCCGTGGAAGCCCCACGTCATGCCCGGCCCTTCGGCTCCCACTTCCGCTCCCGCCTCGGCGGCGCCCGATGACACCGCCGCCCTGCCGATGGGCCGCATCCGCCTGGCGCTGTTCCTGGCCGGGTTTGCGACCTTCTCGCTGCTGTACTGCGTGCAGCCGCTGTTGCCCGAGTTCGCCCGCGACTTTCACGTCAGCGCCGCGGCCAGTTCGCTGCCGCTGTCGCTGGCCACCGGGGGGCTGGCCATCGCGATCTTCTGCGCGGGCGCGGTGTCGGAAAACCTGGGCCGGCGCGGCCTGATGTTCGCCTCCATCGCGCTGGCCGCCGTGCTCAACGCGGTGGCGGCCTTCATCCCGCACTGGGGGTCGCTGGTGCTGGTGCGCGCGCTGTCCGGCGTGGCCCTGGGCGGGGTGCCGGCCGTGGCGATGGTCTACCTGGCCGAGGAACTGCCCGCGCACAAGCTGGGCGCGGCCACCGGGCTGTACGTGGGCGGCAACGCCTTCGGCGGGATGATGGGCCGGATCGGGATGAGCTTTCTGACCGACCACTTCGACTGGCGCACCGCGCTGGCGGTGATCAGCGGCCTGGACCTGCTGTGCGCGATCGGCTTCGTCCTGCTGCTGCCGCCGTCACGGCACTTCGTGCGCAAGGCCGGGGTCAACCTGCGCTACCACCTGCAGGCCTGGGGCGGGCACCTGCGCCATCCCCACCTGCCGTGGCTGTTCGCCATCCCGTTCCTGCTGATGGGCACCTTCGTCAGCGTCTACAACTACGCCGGCTTTCGCCTGGGAGGGCCGGAATTCGGCCTGAGCCAGAGCCAGATCGGACTGATCTTCTCGGCCTATGTGTTCGGCATCGTGTCCTCCTCGATCGCCGGGGCGGCCTCGGACCGCTTCGGGCGCGGGCCGGTGGTGCTGGCCGGGACGGTCTCGGCCATCGGTGGGGTGCTGCTGACGCTCTCGCACATCTTGCCGGTGGTCATCGTCGGCGTGGTGCTGCTGACCATCGGCTTCTTCATCGCCCACTCGGCCGCCAGCGCCTGGGTCGGCCGGCTGGGCCAGGCCAGCAAGAGCCACGCCGCATCGCTGTACCTGCTGGCCTACTACGTGGGGTCTAGCGTGGTCGGCTCGGTCAGCGGCTGGTTCTGGGAGCACGGTGGCTGGGGCGCATTGGTGGCCTTCTGCCTGGCACTGCAGGCGCTGGCGCTGGTCGCCGCGCAGGTGCTGCGCCGGGGCGCGGACGATTCCAGGCCCTACGGCCGCTTCGCCCCGCATCCTCCGCGCGGGGAGTGAGGGCCTGCCGGCCGCACGCGGCGGCCGGCAGGTGCATGGCGCAGCTCAGCGCGCCGCGTTGGCATCCATGAGCGCATTGCGGCTGGCATCCAGGTACTGCGCCGGATCGCGCATCCCGCTGGTGTGGCACTGCCCGGTGGTATGCCCGCGGTTGATCGCACCGGGCAGCTGGCCGTAGGCCTGCTCGGTGGTGCCGTCCTCCGGATCGCTGAGCACCAGGTCCGAGGCGATGTTGCAGTAGTCGTTGACCCACCAGTGCGTGGTCTTGAACGAGGTCGTGTAGTAGTTGACCTTGGCCCGCGCCCAGTCCGGGATGCCCGCCAGCCAGTTGGCCGCCCCGTCGTAGGTCATGTCGCTGTTGGCCCCACAGGCGATGCCGAACCACGAGCCCACCGTGGCCAGGATCCCCGACAGGTTGGTGCCCTGATAGGGCGTGCCCACCGACTGCATCAGCCGCGCGCCGCTGGCCTGGTCCAGACCGCTCCAGTAGTAGGTGTATAGGTGCAGCGCCGCAGCGCCGCCCTGGCTGTGGGCCACGGTGCCGAACGAAGTCCACTGGCTGCCAAACTGCCCCAGCAGCTGGGCGAACTGGTCATGGCTGCGGTTCTGGTTGGCATCCAGAAAGGTCGAGGCGTTGCTGAACTGGCTCTGCGGCCACACGCCCTCCGAGCAGTAGCCGTGCACCAGCAGCAGGCGGCCACCACTGGCCGCCTGGGCCTGCAGCCGGCTGCGCTGCGGTCGCAGGCCCATGCGCATGGCCTCGTCGATGGTCACCGCCGTAGCCGGCGTGCGCAGGGCCGTGGCCAGGGCGCGGCTGGCAGACACGGTGACCGGCAGATCAGCGGCCTGGTCCAGGACCACGAACTGATCCGGGTCCTCGATCCGCACCTGGCGCAGGGTGAACGGCGCCCGCGCCCCGGCCCGCGCCGCCCAGCGCGGATCGAAGCCCACCGGCAGACGACCGTCGCGCGGCGCCACCATGCCGCCGACCCAGGCCACCGGAACCTCAGAGCCATCCCGCGCCGTGCCCCAGACCTGGGCATAGACGCGGTAGTGGTCTGTGGCGGCGGCCGTGGTCGCCACCGGCAGGTCGAGCAGCAGGCGGCCACCGGCCGCATCGGCGGCCAGTGCGGTGTCGCCGGCCAGGCGCAACGAACGGGCAACCACCGGCACCACGTGCTCGGCGGTGCGCACGAAGGCCTGGCCATCGGCGCTGGTGCCGCGCACGACCACCTGGGCCACGTAGGTGCCGGGCGCCATCGCCGGGAAATCCCCGCCATAGCGCCCGTCCCCGGCCGCGCCGTCGGCATGGCGTCCATCGTCGAACATCGGCCAGGAGGTGATGGCGCCATCGGGCGCGATCACCCGCAGCTGCGCGCTGCCGATCCGCCCGGCCTGCAGGGCCATGCGGGTGCGGCCGGCGGCATCGCTGCCGGTCAGCACCGCGTCCAGGCCAATGCGCTGGCCGGCCCACTGCCCGCCCGCCTGGCGGTAGGAGGCCAGCTGGGTGCCGGCAGCGCCTTCGGCCAGCACGTAGCCGTGGCCTGGCGCGGCGCCGCGCAGCTGCAGCGACCAGGTGCCGGGCGCGGCCTGGTCGAGGCGGAATTCGGTGCCGCGCTGGGCCTGCGGGCCCTGCCCCAGCACGGTGGAGGCCGCCGACAGTGCGCCAGCGCTCGCCGCAGTCCCGGCACGCGGTGTCATGACCTGGCCATCGGGTCCGCGCAGGGTGGGCTGCCACGACGCATCGCCGGTGAACATCACCCATCGCAAGCGGCCGCCTTCGGCCGGCAAGTCGACGTGCGCCCGCGCCGGGGCGCTGGCATCGGCCGGATCTGCGGTCAGTTCGATCGGCAACAGCGCGCTGCGCGAGAGGATCGGCGAGGCGGCCGGATCCAGGCGCCGCATCGCGGCGAAATCCTCCGGCGGGCCGGACAGCTGCTTGGGCACCAGAGGTGCCTGCTGGGCCAGCGTCGGGGCGGACAGACATGCCAGTAGGCATGCGGCGGACAGGTTCCAGGTCCTGGACATCGGGCTCTCTCCTTTTGCGGGATGTCCGGTGCGCAGGCGGGCACGGCGGCAGCCAGCCGGTGCGTCATCCGGGCAGCGCCCCCTCGCCACGCCCGGTGTAATACGCAGATGCGCCCCCTTTTGCACGGCGCGACGCAACACGGCGTGCCGGCGCGGCTGTGCTTGCGTTGTCGTCGGCGGCGCCCAACATGCAAATGCTCTTCCCGCGCCAAACCCCACCCGCGCGTGCGCTTTTTAACGCCTCGCGGGCGCGCGAGCCGCCGCTGCAGTCTCTAAAGCCACGGCGGTCGCTCTCCGCGATGGCTGCTGACCAGGTCCTGCTGGCCAAGGGCCCGGCCGGCTGCGGTTGCACGCTTTGCCGACACCTGCGGATGGCCGACATCACGCTGGTCGAACTGCCCGTGCCGATTCCGGACATTCCGGCAAGCGACGCACCGGGCGCGCCGATCGCGCCTTCGCAGGCGCCGCTGACGCTGTTGGCACGCGGCTTTCTGCGGGCTTTTCCAATGGCGCGTCTGGCCAGGGATCGCGCCTTGCCCGGATCAACCTATTCGACGACGAAGCGTACTTCGACCCGGCGATTGGGCAGCAGGCATTCCAGCAGCGCCGCACGCGGCTTCACCCCGGTGCATTGCTGTACCTGCTGGGTGTCCCCGCGGTATTGGTCGTGGATGCGCTCGGCGGGGATGCCGCGGCCGATCAGCAGCGCGCGCACGGTGCGCGCGCGGCGCTCCGACAAGCGCTGGTTGTCGTCGTGGCCGCGGCCGTCCATCCGGTCAGCATGACCGACCAGCTCCACCCTCTGCAGGGTCAGCTTCTCTTCGGCGATGCGCCCCAGCGCGCGATCCAGGCTTTCCAGCGAATGGGTGCGGATGTCCTTGTAGCCGTCGCGGTCGAACTCGAACAGCACGTTGGCCACCAGCGGGATCGGCGCGGCGTCCGGTGCGTCCGGCCGTTTGGGCCCGTCGCACTGCCGCGCCAGCGCCTCGGCGTCGTTGACCAGGTCCTCGGCGATCTGGATGTAAGGCTTGGCATGGCGCCATTGCTGCTGGTTGAACTCGTTGCCGGCATGCACCAGTTCCACCTCGCCGCAGGCGGCCACCTGCTGCGCGCAGCTGAAGCCGGCGTTGCCATGCAGCGCGCGCAGGCGCTGCCACAGGTCGTCGCGCAGGTACTTGGCGTCGTTGACCAGCGGCGTCTCGGTCGGGATCGTCGCGGCGTCGTGCTCCATCAGTTGCACCAGCTTCTCCGATTCGCTCAGCGCGCCTTGCGGAAACGCACTGCGGTCGTTACGCGTGTACTCGTGGAAGGACACATCGAGCCAGCACTGCGCCTTGGCCATGCCGTAGTCCTGGATCGGGCGGCCTGCGTCGTTGAGCGCCTGGATGCGGTCCTGCATCGCCTGATAGGCCTGCAGGTCGCCATCGATGGCTTGGTCGGTGATCCGCGCCGATTGCGGCGACAGCCGGGTCTGCTGCGCGCCGGTGCTGGCGCATGCGCCCAGCAGGGCGAGCGTGGCCACAGTGCGCGCCAGGGGAAGCGATTTGCGGATGGTGGTCATGGCATGGCTCCTCAGCGCGCCGGGTCGCGGTAACGGACGGGATCCCGGCGGAACAGGTCCTCGTCGAATTTGAAACGCAGTCGCAGGAACACGCCCTGCTGGGTGTACTCGTAGCCGGACAGGTCGCGGTCGCCCTCGAAGCCCGACCAGTTGTAGCCAGCCGACAGCCACAGGTTCTGGCGTAGCAGCCGCCCGACCTCCAGGCCGTACGCGTACTGGTCGGCACCGCGCTGGCCGCGGAACGCGGAGCCCAGCACGCCGACGTCCCAGTTCTCGGTGAGGTCGTAGACCACGCGCCCCGATACCAGCACGGCGTGGAAGCGGCTTTCCGCGCGCGCGCCGTCGGCGTAGGCGAACTGGTCGCGCTGCAACTTGCCGGCCACGCGGCCGGTCAGCCACCACGGGCGCGACGGATGCCAGTCGGCAAGAGTGGAGACGATGTGGGCACGTGTCCGCACGTCCTGGCTGGTGCCCTCCACCGCCTGACCATCCAGCAGGGTCAGCCCGCTGTCGTCGCGCTCGAGCTTGTACTCGTAGCGCGCCAGCAGGTTGATCCGGTTGGTATCGGTGTCGCGATAGGCGGCGCCCAGTTGGAACCGGTTCTGCAGGACATCGCCGCGCGCGGCGTAGTCGGTGCTGAGCAGGTAGTTTCGCCCCAGCAAAGTCCAGTCGCGACTGAGCTTGCGCGCCACCATGAACTGCAGCAGCGTGGTGTCGAACGCTTCGTCGGTGTCCGTGGAGCCAACATCACCGGAGATGCGGTACTCGACGCGAGCCGAGCCATGCCACAGCGGATTGGCGCTGTAGTCCAGCGCCAGCGCCAGGCCGGTGGCGTCGCCGGTGTTGCCGTCGTAGACCTTCACGTGCTCGGCCGAACTGCTCAGGCGCAGGCCTTCGCGCACGTCCCAGGTGTTGCGCACGCCGGAGGCGGCCTGCACGTCGCGACCGCTGATCGCATCGCGCAGCCGGTACTCCGAGAACGCCTGGGTGTCGCGCATGTAGCTGCTGTCGATGCCGAATACCAGCGCATCGGCCTCACGGTCGGTGGTGGTGATGCCATAGGCGCTGGTCAGGCCAGTCTGCTTCTCGTAGCGGCCGTACACGCGGCTGCGTTCCATGAGCTGGTAGTCGACCCCGGCGGAGATGCGATTGCGGTCTTCCCCGGACACGCTCTGCTCGTATTCCGCGCCCAGCGACAGCTTCTCGCCGACGCGGTACCCGGCGCCAAGACGCGCGCTGTCCGATTCCAGCCGGGTCCCGATCGGAAGATCGCTTGCGGTCCCGGTCAAGGCGCTGCTGGAGCCGATGACCGGCAGGCCGGTCAGGGTATCCAGCGGCTGCTGGCCATAGCCCAGCGCTCCGCCGCCCGAACCGGTGGCAAAGCCGCCCGTCAGCCCGCCGGCATCGCCATAGCCGGGAGAGGAGGACCAGGGTGAATACGCGCCGACCGTCTCGCGGATCGAACGCAGACCGACATCCAGAGTCAGCTTCTCGGTCGCGCCGATGCGCACACCGGCGCCGCCGGCATCGCGCTTGCCGCCGTCCGGATTGCGATCCTCGCTGCGCAGGCCCTCGGCGTAGAGGTCCACGCGCTCGGTCAGGTGGTATTCGACCTTGCCGCTGTACTCGCCACGCCCGCCGTACAGCGGCGAGGCCGCGTTGTTGAACGCCGGATCGGTGCGTGCGGCAAAGACATTGGCATCCAGCTTCTCCCCATCGTGGCCGAACTCCAGGCGCCAGGCATCACCGCTGACCTTGCCGCTAAGATCCTGCAGGCCCAGTGTCACCGCCTGGTTGATGGCGTTGGTATTGATCTCGCTGCGGGTCTGGGCGAACTCGGCGACCAGGAACGTGTTGGGTCCGAACCGGTAGCCGGCATTGGCGCTGCCCATCTGGAACTCGGCGAACGGATTGCGGTCGTCAACCAGGTTGGCGCCCACTTCGAGCTTGTCGGTGACCTTGAATTGTCCGTCGGCGCCATACACCCAGAATTTCTCGGTGCCCTGGTCCAGTTCGTAAGTGATCCGCAGCGACACCGGATTGAGGCCGCTATCGAAGCTGGGCAGGAACTGGTTGAGCAGGATGCGTCCGGAGAACGGCTCGAAGCTGTAGTCGACCAGCCGCGCCAGCGGCTGCACCGAGACGATGCGCGAGGGCTGGTTGCGGTCGCGCACGATCACTTCCACCCGTTCGCTGCCTTCCAGCACGGCGTTGTTGCGTAGCGCATAAGGGCCGCTGCCCTGGCTGGCGAACTCCTCGATCACCTGCCGCAGCGAGTCCTGGATGGCGAACACGTTGGAACGCAGGCGCGCGTCCTCGTAGTGCCAGCCCAGGCCGGTGGCGGTGCGGTTGTAGGTGCCCAGGGAGCGCTGCGGGATGCTGCCGCGCGTACCGATTCCGGTGGCCGTGGCCAGGGTGTCGCCGGTCTGGAAGTCTCCATACAGCAGGTAGCTGCGGCGGTTGTCCACGCGCACGTACAGGCGCTCGGCCGAACGCGCATCGAAGCCGCGCAGCGAGGAGTCGCCGTAGACCGGGTAGAACTCCTCGGGCTGGATATCGCGCAGCAGGCGCCCACGCACCTGCTTGTCCGAGTCGTAGGCGGCGGTGAGCAGGTACTCGCCCTTGATCCGGCCCTTGACGAAGAACGCGGTGCGCGCCGCGGCGCTGGCCTTGCCGTTGTTGAACTGCTTCTCCCAGCGACGGATGTCGCGCTCGAACACATCGTCGTGGTCCACCGGGGCGAGGATGCCGCTGTTGTCGCGACGGCCGAAGTTGATGACGCCCTCGATCAGGCCGGTGGCGATCATCTCGCGCATCTCCGGCACGAACCCGATGGTGCCCTCGGCGCTCTGGCTTCCGGCGGTGACCCGCAGCACCACGTCCTGCGGCTGGTCGGGCGCGAGCAGGTCGAACTCGGCCACGCCATCGTCCACCGGCAACTGCACCCCGGGGGTGACCTTGTCGGCGTCGGCCGCGCCGGGACCCAGCTCGTCGGTGCGCGAGCCGGGCAGCAGGATCCTGCCGCCGCTGTTTTCGATGGTGGCGAACGAGCGCCCGGCCAGCGGCTGGCCGTCTACGCCCAGCAACTGCACCTTGACGTGGACCGGCGTCTGCCCGTCGGCCGGCGCCCCGTCGCGGTCCACCTCCACCAGGACCTGGTCCACGCCGTGGTTGAGGCGGTAGTCGACCTTGCCCGAACGCGTGGTCACGGCCTGGGGCGCGACGTCGACGGTGGTCGGCGAGCGCGGATACAGCGTGCCGGCCTCACCCAGCACCGGCGTGAAGCGGCTCGTGCCCACGTTCTGCTGGGCCACCGCCGGAAGCGCCGCGAGCGCGCAGGCGAGCAGGGTCAGCCGCGGCAGGCGGCGCGTGGTGACGGGCCGGCTCATGGCTGCACCTCCGCAGGAACGAATGCATCGGGCGGTGGCGTGCCGCGCGGTTTGACGATGGGCTGCTGGTTGGATGAGTCGGTGGCTTGCTTCGGCGCGCGCAGCGGCTTGCTGCTGAAGCGCAGGGGCGCCTGCCCGGCCTCGGTCTCCGGAGCGCGCACCTCGCCCTGCGTGCGCCGTGCCTTGACCTGTTCGATTACCGGGTTGGAGCAGCTGCCCTCGACGAAGTCGGCGCGATGCAGTTCACCGTTCTTCAGATCGATGAACAAGCTATCGGCATCGCCCAGGTTGCGGTTGCTGCTGGTGGTCAGGCGCGCGCCGACCGGCAGCGTGGACGCATCGACCTTCAGGGTGTGGCTCTGCGGCGGCAGGCCGCAGTAGCTGTACTTGCCTTCCGAATCGCTGACCATCCACGTGCCGTCCTCGAAGTACAGGCGCACGCCGGGGATGCCCAGCTCCTCGCGGTCCTGGACGTGGTTGGCATTGCAGTCCACGAAGACCTTGCCGAGCACGCAGCCTTCATCGGTGAACACCCCGCCGGTGACGCGTACGCGGTACTGGGCCTGGTTGGAAGGCAGCGAGCCGGACAGTGGCTGCAGGGTGACCGGGTCGATGCAGCCCCCCGCGATGGAGCAGCCGTGGGCCTGGGCGCGGTTGATGCCGTCGCCCTGCTGCGCGCCGACGCCGACGCGGACCCGGTAGGTCAATGCGATCTGCTGGCCCACCTGGATCGGCCCGGTAGTGAAGCCCAGGATCGGGCCCGGCTTGCCCAGCGGCTCGGGCGCGGCCGCACCGTTGGCGCGCGCGGTGCCGTCGATATAGGTGAAGCCGCGCGGCAGGCGATCGACCACGTTCACCGTCTGCAGCGCACTGCCGGCGGTCTGGCGGATGGTGATGGTGTATTGCACGGTGTCGCCCACTTCCACGGTCTGCCGATCGCCGGTCTTGGTGATCGCCAGGCCCGTGGTCACCGCGGTGTCCAGCGGGATGTGGTTGTGGACGATGCCGGCGGTGGCCGACCCGGCGAACAGCCGCAGGTAGTACTGGGTGGCCGTGCCGACCGGTCCGGTCGGCGCCAGCGCGTTGGGCTGGACCTGGTAGTTGCTGCCCACCGCGCCGGACGGCGACAGCGAATTGCCTTCTGCCGGGATCAGCGTGGAGACGAAGACGTAGCCGCCCGGCGGGGTCACCGTCAGCGCGAACTCGCAGCGCGCCGGAGCCGCCGGGCCGAACAGGAACTGGTAATAGCCGTCGTTGCCGACGGTCATCGACACCGCATTGCCTTCGATGCGGTAGCCGCCGGCCGTGGTGTTGAGCAGGCTGGTGGCCGGGTCGTAGCCCGCGCAGACACCGACCGGGGCCAGGGTGACGATCGCACCGGGGACAGGATCGCGGGTGACCGCGCCATAGACCACGCCCGACGGATCCACCGGCAGGCTTTGCTGCGGCAGGTTCTCGCCGGCCTTGAGCACCACTTCCAGCTGGCTGACGCCGCCGTCGCTGACCCGGCACGAGCTGGTGCCGCCGTTGCTGATCGCCGCGTCAGCCGCGCACGAGGCGGCGGCGCCGGAAGCGGTCTCGCCGCTGACCGGGAACGCCCAGATCACCCCAGAGCTTGGATCGCGGAAGCGGATGTGCCACTTCTTCGCGGGAATCACATCGCCGAAGCGGTAGCTGCCGTCGGCGGCGCTGAGCGTGGTCTTGACCACCTGGCCGCTGGCCGGATCGACCAGTTCGACGATCCAGCTCTGCAGGCGCTGATCGCCCCCATCGAGCATGGTGTCCTCGTTGCCGATGTCGAACCACACCGTGCCCGACACCGAGGCGGCCAGCTGCACCTGCGTGGGCAGGCGGCAGGCGTTCTGGGTGATCGCCGGGTCGCACACCGGCAGCTGGGTCACGTCGCCGTCGAACGCGCCGCGTTCGGCCGCGCTCGGGCTGTGCGCGGCGTCTTCGCCGCCGCCCTGCACCAACACCGCGTTGTTGACCGGGCTGCCGGTCGCCGCCGCCGCACCGACCGCGACCTGCACCTGGATGCGGTCGCCTGCGGTCTGCCCGGGCGCGATCAGGGTGCTGGCCTCGCAGCTGAAGCGATCGGCGCCGACCGCGCCGGTGCAGGTCCAGCCACTGCCGGTAGGCAGCGCCGCCAGTGTCACGCCCGGCGGCAGGCGGTCCTGCACCTGATACACGCCCGCGGTCGGACGCGGGCCGATGTTGCGCACGCTGATGGTGTAGGTGGCGGCGTTGTTGACGGTGAACTTGACCGGGTCGGCGAGCTTGCTGACGACCAGGTCCGGGGTGTTGGCGATCTCGCCGAAGTTGTTGTCGATCGACTGCGCGCCCGGGGCCAGGACCACCGCGGAAATCGCCGACGGCACGGTCTGGCGCGGGGTCGCCATCCCGCGCGTGACGCCGCCGACGGTGCCGGCGGTGGTGAGGCCGTTGCGGGTGTCGGCCGGCTGCTCCGGTTCGGTCACCGTATAGGTGCCGGGACGCAGGTTCTCGAAGCGGTACTGACCCTGCGCGTCGGTCTGCACGCTCAGCTGTACCGCGGCGCCGAGGTCGTCGGTGCCGGTGAGTACCGCGCGCACGTTGGCGATGCCCGACTCGTCGCTGCCGACCACGCCGTTGTCGTCGTTGTCGTAGTACACGCGACCGGACAGCGACGCCGCCGCCACTTCGCCGAAGTCGTAGTGCTGGCCCTGCTGGTTGGCGCCGAGCACGATGCTGGCGATTGCCGACGGCGCCGTGGTCACGGGCGTCGCGGTGCCGCCCTTGTCGCCGGGGACGGTCTCCCCGTTGAGGGTGCCGGTGGGCTGGGTCGGCTCGGTCACCGTGTAGGTGCCCGGCAGCAGGCCGATGAAGCTGTAGTTGCCGGTCGCATCGGTCCTGGTGGTCAGATTGACCGCCTGGCCGTTCTGGTCGGTGCCGGTCAGCACCAGCTCCACGTCGGCCAGGCCGGTCTCGGTCGGGTCGATCCCGCCGTCGTTGTCGTCGTCGCGCCACACCCGTCCCTGGATCGCGCTGCCGCTGGGGTTCTCGCCGAAATTGAACTCGGTGCCGTCCAGGCCCGCGCCCAGCTGGATCTGCGAGATACGGTCGGTGCTGGCCGCGTCCGGGCCGCCGGGCGCGGCCACCGCCGTGCCGGCCACGCAGCTGCCCGACGCGCACGCCGCGCCGCCGATCTGGCCAGGATTGATCGCGCTGGGACGGTTGCTGTACTGCCCGCTCGGCAGCGGCTCGCGCACGCTGTAGGTGAGCGTCGGATCCAGGTCGTCGAAGCGGTAAGCGCCGTTGCCGTCGGTGCTGGTGGTGGCCAGCACCGCGCCAGTGGCGGCATCGAGCAGTTCCACGGTCGCGCCGGCGATCGCCGGATCGCCGCCGTCATGCACGTTGTTGAAGTTCAAGTCGGCGTAGACCCGGCCTGACAGGCTGGGGCGACGCACTTCCGGGAAGTCGTAGCGCACCGCCGCGTCGGCCGCGCCGACCGGAATGGTGGTGTAGCCGGAATCGGGATTGCCGGCTGCGTAGGTGCCGCCCAGCGACGGCGCGCTGGCGCCAGCGGTCGGCGGGTCCACCGGCCCGTTGCGGTAACCGGCCGGCTGGGTCTGGGTCAGCGTATAGCCGGCTGCGCCGGCCGCGGCGAGATCGTCGAAGCTGTAGCGACCGTCGGCCGCGGTGGTGGTGCTGCGGTTGACCGCGTTGCCGTAGGCGTCGGTGCCGGTCAGCACGATGGTCACCCCGGCGATGCCGGGTTCGCCGTTCTGCTGGATGCCGCCGTTGCCGCCGGCGCGGTCGCGGTCCTCGAACACGGTGCCGGCCAGCGACGCGCGGGTGACCAGGATCGGCACGGTGGCGGTGTTGTTGCCCGGGACCCGATCGACCTGCTCGGTGGCGATGGTCGTGGTGTTGTTGATCGACGCCGCGCCCGGATAGGTATCCCAGCGCACCGGCACCACGATGCGCAGCTTGCCGCCGACGGTGATGTCGCCGAGGGTGCAGGTCAGCGTGGCCGAGGCCTGGGTGCAGCTGCCGGTGCCGTTGGGCACTTCGCCACCGCCGCCGGGGACCGGCCCCTTCTTCTGCCAGGTGGCCTGGCCCACGACCACCAGCCCGGCGGGCAGCGTGTCGCCGACCACGGTGCCAGTGCCGTTGAGCGGACTGCTGCCGCTGCGGTCGCGCGACAGGCTGGCGCCGGGACCGTTATTGATGCCGTCGATGACGTAGAAGAACGGCTGGCGCAGGCCCACCGAGGTGGCGTTGGCCGGGAGCGCCACGTCCGGATCGGCATCGGGCGCGGTGGTGACCACATGCTTGCTCACACCCACGTCGGCCGAGGCGCGGATCGTGGTTTCCTGGCTGGCGCCGTTGTTGGCGGTGTTGCTGTCGGTTTCGGCGGATGTGGCCTGGGCCAGGTTGGTGACCGTGTCGCCGGATGCGCCGGGCGCGGTGTCGTAGCGGTAGCGCAGGTACAGCGTGCTGGTCTGGCCGGAGGCGACCACGCCGTCGACGTTGGTGCTGAAGCCGATACCGGGCATCACGCAATCGAGCACCTGCGCCACGCCCACGGTCGGGTTGCTGCCGGAGGTCACCGAACAGGCGGCCGGGTCGAAGGTGCCAGTGGGCGTGGGCGAGGCACCGATGAAGGTGACGGTGCGGCCTGACGGCGGGGTGAAGGTGTCGGCCAGGCGCACGTCGGTGGCCACCGACGGCCCATTGTTGCGCACGGTGACGCGGTAGGTGATCAGATTGGCGGCCGGATTGGTGGCATCGTAGCCGAGCGGATCCACGCCGCCGCTGAAGCCGGTGTCCACCTTGTTGGTGATCAGGTCGACTTGGCCAGCCTCGAACGGAAGCTGCGCACTCTTGCTGTCGTCGCTGGTGTCGGTGTTGAAGTCGTAGGTGTTGCCATCGCCGTCGGTCCCGGCGGTGGCATCGCCGTTGCCGTCGCCATCGAGGTCAATTACGAAATCGGCGACGTTGTCGAACTGACGACCGGTGTTGCCGACGTTGACGTTGGGCCGGATCACCACCTGCAGGGTCTCGGTCTGCTGGTTGGTAAGCGAGGGCAGCGCTGGACACTGCACGGTGACCTGCGCCGGCGCGCCGGTCGGGTTGGCGTAGGAGGTGCCGCCGGCATCGGACGTGACCGTCACCCCGGCGCCAGCGGCGGCGGTACAGGTGCGGTTACCCGCGCCGGTGCGCTGGGCGGACACCAGCACGAAGCCCGAATCGTTGGCCGGCAGGGTGAACACGTCGCGGAAGATCACCCCGGGCACCGTCGACGGGCCACGGTTGATGTAGGACATCACATAGGTGGTATTGACGCCGGCACGGCCGGGCGTGCCCGAGGAAATGGTCTTGGCGGTGGTAGCCACGTTGGCCACGCGCGCGATGCGGATCCAATCCGAGGCCTGGTTGTTGGCCCCATTGAGCTCGCCCACCGAACCGGCCACGGCGGCGTCGATGCCCACACCGGCGGTGTTGCAGAACGCGCCGCTGATGGCCACGCCGCCGCAGGTGCCGGCGGCCTGGTTGTAGCTGTCGAACAGCGCGCGCTTGACCTGGATGACGATCTGCGCGGTGGCGCCGTTGCCCAATGCGGTCGTCCCCGAGCGGCATACCACCGAAGCGTTGTTGATGGCGCAGTTCCAACCCGCCGGGGTGGTGGTCACGCTGATCTGGGTGCGGCCGTTGACGAAGCCGGGCACGGTGTCGTTGACCACCACGCCGGTGGTGCTGTCCGGACCGTTGTTGGTCACGGTCAGGGTATAGCTGAGCGTGTCCTGGTTGGCCGCCAGCACGTTGTCACCGTCGCCGGGACCGTTGGTCTGCTTGGTGATGGACAGGTCGGCGCGCTCGTCGGTGGTGCGGGTGCCCGCGCCCGAGCAGTCGTTGCCGGTTTCCGGATCGCGGTCGATGCCGTTGCCGGTCAGCGGCTCGACCGAGCCGCCGGAACCGCCGGTACAGGCGTTGTTGAGCAGGTTGGCCGACGAACTGCGCGCGCGTGTCAGCAACTGCAGGGTCGGTGCCTGGGCGCCCACCGCCAGCGGCAGCGAGCCGGCGCCCAGGTCGCAGGCCACGTGCTGCACGCTGGCGCCGCTGTAGGCCTGGTCCACCGTGCAGGTCCATGCGCCGCTGGCGAAGGGCGCGCCCGGCGACGCCACGCTGCCGTCCGGCTGCAGCAACTCTTCGCCGGCAGCCAGCGTATCCACCGCCTGCACCTGCCCGGTCGCCGGGCGCGGTCCCAGGTTGCGCACCACGATGCTGCTGGTCATGCGGCTGTCCAGATCGCTACCGACGCCGCTCCACACCGGCACCAGCGCCGGGGTCTTGGTCTTCTGCAGCGACAGGTCGGCACCGTCGGCGAGCACGGTGAAGGTGGTGCTGCCGGTGTTGTCGACGGTGTTCGCGTCGGGCGTGTCCGAGGTGACCGTGGCGCTGTTGGTGACATCCCCGCTGCTGTTGGTGCCAGAGGCCGGCACCGTGCTTTCGATGGTGAAATCGGCGACCGCGCCGACCGCCAGGCTGCCGTTCAAGGCGCAGGTGCGGGTGGCGTTGCCATTGCTGTCGGTGCAGGTCCAGCCTGCCGGCACGTCGCCGCCGGTGACCACAAAGCCGGTGGGCAGGTTGTCCTCGAAGCGCGGATTGACCGCCGCGCTCGGGCCCTGATTGCGTACCTGGATGTTGAAGGTCACCGGCTGGCCGGAGATCGCCGGCGAAGGATTGACGCTCTTGCTCAGCGCCAGGTCGGCGCCTGCGGTGACCGCGGTGGTCACGCTGCTGGTGTTGTTATCCGGCAACGGGTCCGGCGTGTTGCCGGCCTCCACCCGTGCGGTATTGACGATGTTGCCGCTGCCAGCGGTGACGCGGGCGCGGAAGGTGAAACTGCTGCTGCCACCGTTGGCCAGCGCACCGGCGTGGGTGGCGGTCATGTTGCCGCTGTTGAAGGTCCAGCCGCTGCCGTTGAAGCTGTTGGCCACGTACTGCACCGCCGCCGGCAACGTATCGACCACCCTGAAGCCGGCTGAGCTGCTGGGGCCGGCGTTACGCACGGTGACGGTATAGGTGACCTCGGCGCCGGCCACGACCGGATTCGGCGTGGCGGTCTTCTCCACGCTCAGGTCGCCTGCCGATTCCAGCGTGGTCGCCTCCAGACGGCGGTTGTTGGCCGCATTGCTGTCGCCGGCGAAGAACGCATCGGTATCGGCCAGGGAGGCGATCGGCGTGCTCGCCGGCGGCAGGCCGGCTTCCACGCCGATCGCGCCGCGGATCTCGACCGTGCCCGGCGCCAGGCCGACGGTGCTCACCGGCAACTGGAAGGTCACCGGCGCGCCGTCGGGGGAGAAGGTACCGACCAGCGTGCCGACCCGGCATTCGATGCGCTGCGCATTGCCGGCCGCGACGCTGCAGGTGCCCGGCAGCGGCGTCCCGGCCTGGGCGCCGGCGGGCAGGTCGAAGATCACCACCGCGTCGTTGACCGTATCGGCGGCGCTGTTCTCGACGGTGACGCTGTACACCACCGTCGCGCCTGCCGGGCTGGGGTCATAGCCGGTGTCGGACAGATTGGTGAGCTGCAAGTCCGCCGCCGCGGCCAGGCTCGGCGCGGTCAGTGCGAACAGGGCCAGTGCAGCGCTGCGGAGCCACGTTCCCCGTAGCGCACCGGCCGCGGGAAAGCCCGCACGCAGCCACGCACGCAGCGCCGCCGCACGGCAGCCGCTCATCAAATCCACCATGTCCCTGTTCCCCGCGTTCCAGTTCCCGATCGCGATCAGCGCGAAAGACCAGGCTCGAAGGAGTCCGGTCAGTCGTGATCGAAGATCAATCCGGGAACGGCGTGCCCCCCGCCCCGATTGACGGCGGCGATCTTGAGGCGAGGCGGCGGTTCAATCAGTAGCAGTTGCTGACACTTGCTCTCACTGGCTCACAGAAGACCGCGCCGGATCGCACGAGCGAGCCCACTGGCCGGCGGAAAATCAACAGCCCGCTCACGCAAGTTCACCGCCCCGGCCGGGCGCGCCAGCGGATGGGTTCAAGTGATCGTTGGCGTTTCATCGCGATCGCAGCGTCAGACAGGCGCATCGCATGGCCGAGGCGAATGCGACCTACTGCTTGCTCAACATGTAGCCCTGGCCACGGACCGCGCGTAGCGGCAGCGGCTGATCGAGCGTGCTCGACACGCGGCTACGCAAGCGGTGGACGAGCACTTCCAGGCGATGGGGATCGAAGTCCAGGGGATGCTCGGTCAACGAGGCGATCAGCACTTCCCGATCCACGGGTTGGCCACGGTCGGCGAACAGCGCGGTGAGCAATCCGCGTTCCTGCTCGGTCAGGGCCAGGCCGCGCCGATCGGGGCCGTGCAGGGTCCAACCGTCCTTGCTCAGGCGCCAGTCCGATCGATCTGGCGGCGGGTCACGTTGCACCCGCCGCATCACACTCTGGAGCGCGGCCACCATCAGCGCGTGGTCGTGTGGCTTGAGCAGATAGACGTCGGCCCCCTGCCGCAGGCCAAGCGCCATGTCATTGACGGCGGCCCGTCCGGTCAGCATCACGATGCCGAGTTGCGGCGCGATCTGGCGCAGGTATTGGGCGGCCTTGTAGCCGTCCTCTCCCGGCAGGGACACGTCGAGGATCACCGCATCGCAGGGATTACCCAGAAGATGGCGATAGAGCGCCTCGGCGCTCTCCAGGCCGAACGCCAGCGCGCCCTCCTGCCGCAACTCGGCAACGAGGATGTCCGCCAGCTCCCGATCGTCCTCGACGATGGCGACCTTCAGGCCGGCCAGCGCGCCATCCCGCTCGCCAACAGGCGCGTGGTCCTGTCCGGGCGCGCTCAACCTCCAACTCCTGCCGGCAAGCGGGACCGGGTATGCAGGCAAGCTCCCTTCCCTGCGCGGCTGACAGCGCTAGACGGGCTTGGACAGGAGACAAACATGGATCAGGCCTGCTCCTCGACCGTCGGACTTGGCAGGTGCGCCGCCTCGGACGAAAACTCCAGCAGGAAGGCACTGCCCACCTCGGTGCTGTCATCGAGCCAGATGCGGCCGGCGTGGCGCTCCATCAGGCCCTTGGCCATCGCCAGGCCCAGCCCTGTGCCGCCGCCTTCGGGCTTGGTGGTGAAAAAGGGCTCGAAAATCTTCTCGCGGATGGCCGTCGGAATGCCGCCACCGGTATCGGCGCAGCGCAGACGCACCCCATCCCCCATCGGGGCTGCGCTGATCTGGATCGTTCCACCCTGCGCCATAGCATCGTCGGCATTAGTCACCATGTTGAGCAGGATCAACTCCAGCTGATGCGGATCGAACCAGACCTGCAGTCCCGCAGGAATGTCGCTGACGAGCTTGACGCTCGGCTTGGCCGCCTGTTTGAGCAATGGCAGCACATTGTCGACCAGCTTGGCCAGGTCAATCCGCTGGGGCCGCTCATCGCCCTGGCGGGTGAAGTTCAACAGCTTCTGGCTGACGGCCTGCGCACGCCTGGCGGCCGCGTCGATCCCATCCAGTGCGGCCTCGCGCGCCTGGGCGTCGGGTGCCTTGCGCGCCTGCCGCGCATAGCCCGACACCAGGCTCAGCAGGTGATTGAAGTCATGATTGAGTCCAAGGGCCAGGCGTGCAACCGCCTTGACCTTCTTCGTGTTGACCAGGTGGTCTTCCACGCGGCGGCGTTCTTCGATCTGGTGCTGCAAGCTGTCGTGTGCCAGACGCATCTGCTCCGAATAGCGTTGCGACTCGCGCAGGCTCTGTCGCAACGCTGCGGAGGTCCTGTCCATGACGATGGCCAACAGCAGGAAGATCACCGCGCTGATCACGCCATCGCCAGCCGTATCCGCAATGCCGAAGCTGCGCGCATCGGCGCGCACACCGATCGCGAAGGCCAGCATGATCGACCCAAACATGCTCCACAGCGCCGCACGCCCCAGCGCAAGGGCGGCGATGGCCAGCGGGACGGCCAGGATGGGCTGTTCGAAGCGCTGTCCGGTGAAACCACTCGCGGCGTAACTGGCACACACCGAGATCGCGAAGACGGCCAGGAGCTGGTAGGTGGCCCAACGAAAGCGGCCGGTCCTGATGAGCCAGAAGCTCAGCAGGCAAACCGCACTGAACAGCAGGCTCAGACCGAGACTGGCCAGCTCTCCCTCGCGCCAGGGCACGGGCACGGCGATTCCCCTGTATAGCCACGCCATCGGCGGGAGCGTGACGAACAGCAGCAGCACAATCTGGAACATGGGCGCATTGCGCCGGTCCACCGGGTCGGAGACCGGAACGCTGCGCAACCAATCGCGCATCGATGCCACGGGCTTGTTCAGCATGCAGAAAATCCCATCGTGTGGTCGCGACCCTCGCGCCATTCCAGGCAACCCACCTGCGTCAACCTCGCCAGCACGAACGTCGGACCGCGCCAGCGCTGCGCTCGTAAGCTTAGCCGCCTGCTGGCTGTTTTCATCGGCGGGCCTGTATCGTTCCGTTTCATGATCACGCCGCCGTTGTCCCCATCGTGGGTCCATCATGGAGCCATGGTGTTTCGATTGACGCGTTCGACCGTGCATCCCGCGCTGCTCGCGCGCAGATGCGCCCATTGCCCGGAGACGCGGAGGTGAGCGTGCTGCAGGGCCTGCGCACCTTCGTCGAGCGCCACGACCGGATCTTCGTGCTCACCGGTGCGGGCTGCAGCACCGGCTCGGGCATCCCCGACTACCGCGATGCCGAGGGCCAGTGGAAGCGCGCCCAGCCGGTGACCTACCAGGCCTTCATGGGCGAGGCCGCCACGCGCCGGCGCTACTGGGCGCGCAGCCTGGTGGGCTGGCCGCGGTTCCTGGCCGCCAGGCCCAATGGCGTGCACCGAGCGCTGGCTGCATTGGAAGCGCGCGGCCAGGTCTCGATGCTGCTCACGCAGAACGTCGACCGCCTGCACCAGGCCGCCGGTAGCCGCGAGGTCATCGACCTGCACGGGCGCCTGGACGTGGTGCGCTGCATGGGCTGCGAGCGCCGCACGCCGCGCGAGGCGTTCCAGGCCGAGTTGATCGCACGCAACCCCGGCTGGCTGGAACTGGAGGCCGGGATCGCCCCGGACGGCGATGCGGACCTGGAAGCCGATTTCGATGACTTCGACATCCCGGCCTGCGCGCACTGCGGCGGCATCCTCAAGCCGGACGTGGTGTATTTCGGCGAGAACGTGCCGCGCGAACGCGTGCAGGCGGCCCGGCACGCGCTGGACGGCAGCGATGCGATGCTGGTGGTGGGTTCGTCGCTGATGGTCTATTCCGGCTTCCGCTTCGCCCAGTGGGCGCACCAGGCCGGCACGCCGATCGCCGCCCTCACGCTGGGCCGGACCCGCGCCGACGACCTGCTGGCGCTGAAGGTGCAGCAGGACTGCGCCGATGCGCTGGGCTTCCTGCGCGACGACGTGCCCGCCTGAGCATGAGCATGGTCGCCATGCCATGGCGCGGCGACTGCCAAGATGAACCGACCGTGTGGATGGACGGATACCAGACGCGACGCTGCGATCCAGCCAGCCAGGTTGATGCATGCAGGGCGCACGCGCCCAATGGCACGCCCCCCTCGCTTCTGGAATCGCCCGTGAGCCAGCTGTTCTCGCCCCTGTCCCTTGGCCCGTTGACCTTGCCCAATCGCGTGGTGATCGCGCCGATGTGCCAGTACTCGGCCGAGGAAGGCCAAGCCACGTCATGGCATGCGCAGCACCTGGGCAACCTGGCCCAGTCCGGCGCCGGGCTGCTGATCCTGGAAGCCACCGCCGTCGAGGCGCGCGGCCGCATCACCTGGGCCGACCTGGGTCTGTGGGACGACGCCACCGAGGCGGCGCTGCGCGGGGTGGTCGACAACCTCCGCGCCTGGTCGCCGATGGCGCTGGGCATCCAGCTGGCCCATGCCGGGCGCAAGGCCTCCACCCACAAGCCGTGGGAACACGGCGGCGCGGCCATCGCGCCGGACGCCGAGCACGGGTGGCGGACCGTCTCGTCCAGCGCGCGCCCGTTCAACGCCGGCGACCCGCCCCCCGAGGCACTGGATCAGGCCGGCATCGACGCCATCGTGGCCGCCTTCGCCGACAGCGCGCGCCGCGCGCATGCGCTGGGCTTCGACCTGATCGAACTGCACGGCGCGCATGGCTATCTGCTGCACCAGTTCCTCTCACCACTGAGCAACGACCGCACCGATGGTTACGGTGGCGCGCTGGAACAGCGGATGCGTCTGCCTCTTGAGGTGTTCGATGCAGTGCGCGCGGCGGTGCCGGCCAGTGTGGCGGTGGGCATGCGCATCTCGGCCAGCGACTGGGTCGAAGGCGGCTGGGATGTCGCCCAGAGCTCAGTCCTGGCCCAGGCGCTGGAGGCACGCGGCTGCAATTTCCTGCATGTCTCCAGCGGCGGCCTGGATCCGCGCCAGCGGATCACCCTGGGCGATGGCTATCAGTTACCGTTCGCCCGTGACATCAAGGCCCAGCTCAAGGCGATGCCGGTGATCGCGGTCGGCCTGATCACCGACCCGCAGCAGGCCGAGAGCATCGTCGCCAGCGGCCAGGCCGATGCGGTGGCCCTGGCCCGCGGCGTGCTCTACGACCCGCGCTGGCCGTGGCACGCCGCTGCCGCACTGGGCGCCAGCGTGCACGCGGCCCCGCAGTACCTGCGCTGCCAGCCGCGCAGCGCGAAGGACTTGTTCGGCTGATCCCAGGCCGGCGTCCGCGCATCGCTCACGGTGCGCGGATCACAGTGAGGCTTTCTCTTTTCGGAGTCATGAAGATGCAGATCGGATTCCTGGGCTTGGGCAACATGGGCGCGGCGATGGCACGCAACCTGCTCAAGGCCGGCCACACGGTACAGGTGTGGAACCGCAGCCCCGCCTCGCGCGAGGCGCTGGCCAAAGAGGGCGCGCAGGCCTGCGACACCCCGCAGGCGCTCGCCGGCGCGGAGGTGATCGTCTCGATGCTGGCCGATGACGCGGCCGTGCGCGAGAGCGTGGTCGACAGCGGCCTGCTCGCGGCGCTGCCTCAGGGCACGGTGCACGTAAACATGGCCACCGTCTCGGTTGCCTTCGCCCGCGAGCTGGCCGCCCAGCACGCCGCACGCGGCGTGGGCTACGTGGCCGCCCCGGTGATGGGCCGTCCGGACATGGCCGCCGCGGCCAAGCTCGACATCATCGCCGCAGGCAAGGCCGAAGACCTGGCCCACGTGCAGCAGGTGCTGGACGCGCTAGGCACGAAGACCTGGGTGTTCGGCGAGGCCCCCGAGCAGGCCAACGCGATCAAGTTGGCGGTGAACTTCTGCCTGGCCAGCGCGGTGGGCACGATGGGCGAAGCCAGCGCCTTCGTGCAGGGTCATGGGCTGGCGCCGGCGGACTTCATCGAGCTGATCACCAACACGGTGTTCGCCGCACCGGTGTATCAGGGCTATGGCGGCCTCATCGCGCGCGAGCAGTACGCCCCGGGCGGTTTCAAGCTGGCCCTGGGACTGAAGGACGTGGGCCTGGCGCTGGCGGCGGGCGAAGCCGTGCGCGTGCCGATGCCGCTGGCCAGCACGCTGCGCGACGGCCTGCTGGAAGGCGTGGCGCAGGGCGACGGCGACCTGGACCTGGCCGCGCTGGCCAGGGTCAGCGCGCGCCGCGCCGGGCGAGGATGATTTCGCTCCCTGGACCTGTTCCCTCGGGCAAAACGATGAAGTGCGGGAGTCTCCGCTTTGCTGTTGGCGGCGCCCGCCGGTTGCCGGATGCATCTTGATGCTCGCGCCGGCGGACAGCCGCGGTGGACCGCCGCCAGTGCGCGAGGCCGCAGCCTGCCCACGCTGTGCGCCGCGCCACGGATCGCCGCGACGCGGCTTGAGCATGGCCATACCCTGCCGCTAAGGTGCGATGCGGCGCGCAGCAGGCGCGCGAGGTGTCAATGGAGGACACATGCACCATCGCCACGCCAGCCCCTGCCCAGGGCGAACGTCGCAATGACGGCGGCCACACCCGCGCAGGCCCACACCTCCGAGGTGATCGGCCCGGACCATCCCGAGCATCCCGAGCACCGGCTGTACGCACAGATCGCACGCGGCGTGCACCAGCTGGATGCGGAAGTCGGGCGCGCGCCGGACGAGGCCAGCGCGCGCATGATCGCGCGGCTGATGCCGCTGGCCCGCGAGAAGGGCTTCCGCCGCGTCGACCACGTGGTGCTCAGCCGCCACATCGGCCTGGTCGAACAGGGCGAAAACGTGTTCCTGGTGCAGGGCCGGCTGGACGATCCCGCGCACAAGCGCGCCTTCATCAGCACCGACGAGGCGACCGGCACGCCGGTGGCCGATTCGCTGCGCCGGCTCGATGCCGCCAACGCGCGGCGACGCCGGCGCAACAAGCGCGGCCACGCCGAGCAAGACGACGACTGAAACCGTCGCGGCCGCGCGCGGGGTCCGCGTAAGATGCGCGGCCTATGCGTGACCACATCCTCACCCTGTCCTGCCCCGATCGCACCGGCATCGTCTACCGCGTCAGCGGCCTGCTGTTCGAGTCCGGCTGCAACATCCTGGACGCGCAACAGTTCGGCGACGCCGAGAGCGGCCGGTTTTTCCTGCGCGTGCATTTCGATCTGCCGCAGGCGCTGGACATCGCGGCGCTGCGCGCGCGCTTCGCGCCGTTGGGCGAGGCGTTCGGCATGGACTGGCAGCTGCACGACGCCAACGCCAAGGCGCGGCTGTTGGTCCTGGTCAGCAAGCAAGGCCACTGCCTCAACGACCTGCTGTTCCGCACCCACAGCCGGCAACTGAAGGTGGAGATCGCCGCGGTCGCCTCCAACCACGCCGACTTCGGCCCGCTTGCGGCCTCCTACGACGTGCCGTTCCTCCATCTTCCTGTCGATGCGTCCAATCGCCAAGCCCAGGAGCAGGCGATCCTCGACCTGGTCGAGCGCGAGCGCATCGATCTGGTGGTGCTGGCGCGCTACATGCAGATCCTGTCGCCGCGGCTGTGCCAGGCCCTGGCGGGGCGCGCGATCAACATCCACCACAGCTTCCTGCCCAGCTTCAAGGGCGCCCAGCCTTACCACCAGGCGCACGCACGCGGGGTCAAGATCATCGGCGCCACCGCGCATTACGTCACCCCGGACCTGGATGAAGGCCCGATCATCGAACAGGACATCGCCCACGTGAACCATGCCATGACCCCGCGCGACCTGGTCCGCCTGGGCAGCGACATCGAGTCGGTCGTGCTCGCGCGCGCCGTGCGCCGCCATGTCGAGCACCGCATCCTGCTCAACGGTCACCGCACCGTGGTGTTCCGATGATGGGCTGGGGACAGCTGCTGAGCCTGGCCTTGGTCGCGATGGCCGCCGGGCTGGTGATCGCCCTGGTGGCGGTGGGGATCAAGCTGCTGCTGGAGAAACGCGGCAAACGCTGACCGCAATGCGCGTAGGAGCCGCCATGGCGGCGATGAGGCTTCCCCGGTGGGGCCTTTCGCCGCCGTGGCGGCTCCCACACCGCGATCGCGCTAGGCTGGGGCATCCACGTCGTCCACGAGGATCACATGCACGAGCCGGTCTATCACATCGTGGGCAGCTACATCTCGCCCTACGTGCGCAAGGTGCTGGTGGTGATGGCCCACAAGGGCCTGCGCTACAGCATCGATCCCATTGCCCCGTTCCTGGGCGGCGACGCCTTCCAGCGGCTCAGTCCATTGCGGCGCATTCCCGTGCTGATCGACGGCGAGCGGGTCATCAACGACTCCACGGTGATCTGCCAGTACCTGGAGGAGCGCCATCCGACGCCGTCGCTCTACCCGGCCGACCTGGGTGAGCGCGCGCAGGCGCGCTGGCTGGAGGAATACGCCGATGCGCGCCTGGGCGAAGTCATCGTCACCGACATGTTCTACCAGCGCGGGCCCAAGCGCTTCCTGTTCAAGGAGCCGCTGGACGAGGCGCGCTTCAACCGTGCGCGCGATGTGGAACTGCCGGCCAGCCTGGACTGGCTGGAGGCGCAGATGCCGTCCGATGGCTTTGTGCTGGGGGCACTGTCCATCGCCGACATCGCCATCGCCAGCTTCTTTCGCAACGCGGCGATGGTGCGGGTGGAGGTCGATGCCGCGCGCTGGCCATTGACCGCCGCCTGGCTGCAGCGGGTGCTGTCCCTGCCGGAGTTCGCGCGGCTGGCCAGGATCGAGGACGCCGTCGCCCGTGTGCCCCTGCCCGAGCAGCGCGACCTGCTGCTGTCGATGGGCGAACCGCTGAGCGAGGACACCCTCGGCACCATGACGCCCCGCAAGGGCGTGATGCGGCTGGATTGAGCGGGCCGGGAAGGCCTCGGGTGTTTCGGGGCCACGCGGGCAGCTGACCCACGGGCCACGGCGCCGGAAGCAGAAGCCGGTCAATCGCAACCAAGCGTGGAGCGTGGCCTAGCCTGAATCTGCTGCCTGATTGACAGCCGCCTCAACGAACTCCGCAAATGCGCGGGCCTTGGCCGTGGCCATGCGGCCGCTGGGGAACACCGCCCACAGGTCGATGTCCGGCAGCGACCAGTCCGACAGCACCGCCTGGACGCGGCCATCGGCGAGCTCGGGCGTGAACATCCATTCGGATGCGATGGTGAGGCCCATATCGGCCAGCACCGCGGTGCGGATGCCTTCCGCCGCGCTGAAACGGGCCCGGCCGCGGACGCTGACCGAGACGCTGCGGCCAGCGCGCTGGAACTCCCAGGTGCTGTCCTGCTGGCTGAAGACCAGGGTCTGGTGCGCGGCAAGATCGGCCGGGGTCTTCGGTCGACCGGCGCGCGCCAGATAGGCCGGACTCGCGATAACCAGGCGTCGTGTCCTGGCAAGTCGACGTGCGACCAGCCCGGTGTCGGCCAGTCGGCCCATGCGCAACGAGACATCGATGCCTTCGCCGATGAGGTCGATCGGCCGATCGTCCAGCACCACGTCGATCTCAAGCTCGGGATGGGCCTTCAGGAACCTGGGCAACGCCGGGATGACGTGCAGCCGCGCAAAGGTGGTCGCCGCCGAGACGCGCAGCCGGCCGGACAGGTTGGCGCCGGCACCACGCGCGGCCAGCTCGGCTTCTTCCACCTCCTGCAGCACCACTTGCGCGTGCTCGTAGAAGCGCAGGCCCGCTTCGGTCGGCGTCAGGCCCTGGGTCGAACGCATCAGCAGGCGCACCTGCAGGTGCTGTTCGAGCTGGGCAATGGTCTTGGAGACCGCCGGCTGGCCCAGGCGCAACACGCGGGCGGCGGCGGAGAACGATCCGGTCTGGACCACCTGGACGTAGGTGGACATGGCCTGCAGACGATCCAAGGCTATTCCTGCTGGGAATGAGGATTATCGATTCTACCTGTCTGCCATTCCGAGCACGTGGTGTCCAGACTTTGCTGCACCGGGCGCCCGCCGCCCTTCAAAGCACACGAGCCGGTCATGATCGAGGTCTACGCATTCGCCACCCCCAACAGCGTCAAGGTCCCGATCGCGCTGGAGGAACTGGGGCTGGACTACGCCCTGCACACGATCAACGTGAAGCAGGGCGCGCAGCGCCAGGACGCGTTCCGCGCGCTCAACCCCAATGCCAAGGTGCCGGTGCTGGTGCAGACCGATGCCACCGGGCAGCGCCAGGTGCTCACCGAGTCCGCCGCGATTCTGGTGCACCTGGCCGAGACCGCCGGGCAGCTGCTGCCCACCGAGCCGCAGGCGCGTGCACGGGTCTTCGAACAACTGTTCTTCCACGCCTCGGCGGTGAGCCCGGCGTTCGGCAACGCCGGCTACTTCCGCACCCTTGCCCCCGAACCGCAGCCGCTGGCGCTGCAGCGCTTTGCCGACGAGGCCCGCCGCGTGAGCGCGCTGCTCGACGGCCTGCTGGCCGAACGCACCTGGGTCGCCGGCGACACCTATTCCATCGCCGACATCGCCCACTTCGGCTGGTTCTGGCGTCGCGCGTTCGCCGGCATCGCGCTGGAGGACTTCCCCCATTTGCAGCGCTGGTACGCCGCCATCGAAGCGCGTCCGGCCGTGCAGCGCGCCATCGCCCGCGTCAACGCCCTCGTCCCCGCTCCCTGATCCGTTCCCACCCCCAACCCCCACCAACCAAGGCACACCCATGTCCCGCTTCGATCGCTACCGCAACGCCTATCCCAATGCCCGCCTGACCCGGACGCCTGCCGGCGTGCTGGAGGTCGCCCTGCACACCGACGGCGGCAAGCTGGTCTTCAACGGCCACACCCACGAACAGTTCGTCGACTTGTTCCATGACATCGGCTCGGATCCGGACAACCGCGTGGTGATCCTCACCGGCAGCGGCGATGCCTTCATGGATGCGATCAGTCCGGATGGCTTCGACTTCTTCACCCCACGCGGCTACGACAAGATCTTCCGCGAGGGCAAGAAGGTCCTGATGAACCTGCTCGACATCGAGGTGCCGCTGATTGCCGCGCTCAACGGCCCGGTCCTGCTGCACTCCGAGTACGCGCTGCTGGCCGATATCGTGCTGGCCACGCCGGAGACGGTGTTCCAGGACAAGCCGCACTTCGACTTCGGCATCGTGCCAGGCGATGGCGTCAACCTGCTGTGGCCCGAAGTGGTCGGCAGCATCCGCGGCCGCCATTTCATCCTCACCCGCCAGGTGCTGGACGCGCAGACCGCAAAGGAATGGGGCGCGGTCAACGAGATCGTGCCGGCCGACCAGCTGCTGGTTCGCGCACACGACATCGCCGCCTCGCTGGCCGCGCTGCCGCCGCTGACCGCGCGCTACACCCGCATCGCCCTGACCCAGAAGCTGCGCCGCATCGTCGATGAAGGCGCCGGCTACGGCCTGGCGCTGGAAGGCATCAGCGCCGCCGAGGTCGCCCGCAACGCGGCGCAGGCCAGCTGACCTCATGCGCGGCGTGGCTCCGCGCCATGCCGCGCGCTTCCCGTCCCCACATCCCTGGAGTACACCCATGACCCTGCAAGACAAACTCGACGCCTTCAAGGCGGATTTCGAAGCCGGCAAGCCGCCTTACCGCGTGCCGCGCTCGGTCATCGACACCATGCACAAGGCCACGGCCGAGCTGATCGCCTCCGGCGCCGCACAGCGCGCACGCAAGGCCGGTGACCGCGCACCGGACTTCATCCTCAACGACCCCGATGGCAAGCAGGTCTCCTCCGCCGAGCTGCTGCAGCGCGGCCCGATGATCATCAGCTTCTACCGCGGGGTGTGGTGCCCGTACTGCAACATGGAACTGCAGGCCCTGCAGGCGGCGCTGCCCGAGCTCACCGCCACCGGCGCCAGCGTCGTGGCCATCTCGCCGCAGATTGCCGCCAACAGCCGCAAGTCGGTGCGGCAAAACGGCCTGGACTTCCCGATCCTGTCCGATCCGGGCAATGCGGTCGCGGCTGCGTTCGGTTTGCGCTTCGCCCTGCCGGACTATCTGGTGGACCTGTATGCCTCCCTGCGCAACGACCTGCCGGCGTTCAATGGCGACGACAGCTGGACCCTGCCGATGCCGGCGCGCTACGTGATCGCCCAGGACGGCACGATCGTCTATGCAGAGGTCAACCCGGACTACACCTTGCGCCCGGATCCCTCCGAACTGCTGCCTGTCCTGCGCCAGCTCGCCAACCGCGCCGCCTAATCCATCAAAGGCACGCCCGCGTCATCGCGGGCGTACCGCAAGGAACCCTCATGTCCCGTACTTTCCTGATTACCGGCGCCGGCAAGGGCATCGGCCTGGCGCTCGCCGGGCGGCTTGCCGCCGATGGCCACCATGTCATCGGCATGGCGCGGAACGCGCCACCTTCGTTTCCGGGAGCCTTCATCCCCGTCGATCTGGGCGACGATATCGCCGCCGCGGCCGCCTTCGCCGTGGTCGCCGAGCGCTTCGACCTGGATGGCGTGGTCAATAACGTCGGGCTGGTGCGTCCGGCACTGCTGGCCGACACGACGCTGGCCGATCTCGATGCGGTTATGCAGCTCAACCTGCATCCGGCGTTGCTGGCCGTCCAGGCTGCGCTCCCAGGCATGCAGGCGCGTGCCTGGGGCCGCATCGTCAATATCGCCAGCCTGACCGTGCTCGGCACGACGCAGCGCACCGCCTATGCAGCGGCCAAGGCGGCGCTGGTCAGCTTCGGCCGCACGTGGGCGCTGGAACTTGCGGGCACCGGCATCACCGTCAACACGGTCGCGCCCGGGCCGACGGAGACTGAACTGTTTCGCGCCAACAATCCCCAGGGAAGCGCCGGCGAACAACGCTATCTCGCCGGTGTCCCGATGGGGCGCTTCGGGACACCGGAGGAGATTGCCGCAGCAATCGAATTCCTGTTGACTGAGGATGCGGGCTTCATCACCGGGCAGACGCTGCATGTCGATGGCGGCGCCTCCATCGGCAAGCTGGCAATTTAGCGGCGCTCGGTCATGACGTCTGCGCCAGGCGGGCTTCCTTGCGGGTCCCAGGCGAACCGAAGTCAGGCTCCGGCCCGATTTCCATGGAATCGGGGAGCGCGGTCACATCCCGTCGCTGCGCAATGCGGGTTTGAGCAACTCGTCTCCGAAAAGGGCAGCACGAGGGTCGCCAAGCCCCCTCCGCCCTCCGTGGGATGACTTTGGATCTAGGACATCGCCCTTGGTCTGCTGTACTACTGCGCGCACGCTTCTCGCTGATCACGGTCGTTCAACCAAGGAATCGGAGGCAGCCATGCGTAGGGATTCTTTCCGCCTGCTGTTGGGGATGTTCGTTGCGCTGATGGCCACCGGTGCCTGGGCGCGGACATCCAACGCGCAGATCGACGAGGCCGTCAGGGCAGCGATGGCCCGCACCCATGCGCAAGGTGCCGCCATCGCCCTGATCGACGAAGGACAGGTGACCTATGTCCAGACCTACGGGGCGCGCAACGCCAAGGGCGACCCGCTCACGCCCGACACCATCATGTATGGGGCCTCCCTGACCAAGGCTGTGTTCGGCTATCTGGTCACGCAGCTCGCGTCCGAAGGCAAGCTGGATCTCGATACGCCCATCGCCAGGATGCTTCCCGAGCCACTGCCGAGCTACGGCAACCTGGATGCGTACGGCCACTGGGGCGACCTGGCGGCCGATGCGCGCTGGAAGCGCGTGACGCCCCGCCACGCGCTCAACCACAGCACCGGCTTCGCCAATTTCGCCGACCTGGAGCCCGATCAGAAGCTGCGGTTCCATTTCGACCCAGGCAGCCGCTATGCCTACTCGGGGGAAGGGATCTCGCTGCTGCAGTTCGGCATCGAGCAGGGCCTTGGCCTGAGCGTGGAAAGCGAGCTGCAGGCGCGCTTCTTCAAGCCGCTGGGGATGACGCGCACCAGCCTGATCTGGCAGGACAGCTTCGGCGGCAACCTCGCCGATGGCTGGGACGAAGCCGGCAAGATCGAGCCGCACGACGACCGCAGCCGGGTCCGCGCAGCGGGCTCCATGGACACGACCATCCAGGATCTGGCCAAGATGGCCGCCGCCATGGTGCGCGGGGAAGGGCTTCCGCCGAAGTGGCGCCAGGCCTTCGCCGCAGGCACCCAGCCCATCACCAGCAAGAGCCAGTTCCCCACACTGGACAACGAGGCGCCTGCCGCCGAGCAGACCTCGGCCAAGGCCGCCCTCGGCGTGATTGCCTTCACCGGCCCCCAGGGACGGGGATGGTTAAAGGGTGGCCACAACGAAGTCACCGCCAACACGCTGGTCTGCCTGGAAGAGCGCCAGCGCTGCCTGCTGGTGCTGGGCAACGATGTCCGGATCGAAACTGCGTTTCCCGCCCTCGTGCGCGTGGCGCTCGGCGAAACCGGTGTTCCGTATCGCTGGGAGTATGGGGCCGCCAAGGTGCCCGATTCGCCGCAATAGGCCTACGGAAATCGCCTCAACAACAAGCGCAGTCCTTTATCTGTAGTAAGACACAGGGTCGATTCAAAGCGGACTCCGGCCCCGGTTTCTCTATGTGGCGATGGACTGCAAGCTCCGAGGCTGTGATCCGTCGAGCTGCGTCCGTGTGATGCGTCTCGTGGGATCACGGATCACCAACGGGCGGGATCACGCGCGATCGCTGGCAAGGGCGGCGATGCCTCCGGTCATCGGCCCGCGTTGATGTCTCTCCCCCGTCGCGCAGCTTCACGAGCTGCCGCACGCCTTTATTGAGGCGGTGGATCCTTCGCGCCGGACGCGCCCACACCGCACCGGTGGCCGCTTCGGCCACGCATCAGCCTATCGGTCAATAGAACGCAGCCAGGCGCTTGCGATCGCGATGGCGTCCTGACCGGCATCGATCAGGACATCGGGGGTGAGCCCGCTCGGAAAGGCCTGACCGGTTCGGTCGACGTCCACGGTCGAGGTCAACAGGAGGCCGCTGCCGTCAGGGAGCGGGGAAATTCGATTCCCGGTGGAAAGTCCCGCGCTGGGTTTCCCGAAGAAGCGGGTGCCTGGACGCCCTTTGAACGCCGTCGCCACTGCCTCGCCCGAACTCACCGTGCCTCTCCCAATCAATACAGCCACGGGCATGGCCGTCATGTCGTCGCTGCACGACGCCACGATCCGATCTTTCCAAGGTATGAGGGCTCCGTCCGCATCGCGGAAGGCACCGATGTCGCCGCTGCCAAGCAAGGGGAACAGGCCATTCATCATGGGCCACATGTTCCCGCCAGGATTCTGGCGAAGATCCAGGATCATTCCCGATGACGCCTTCCCCGCCATGTCCTTGAGTCCGCGGCAGACACGGGCGGAGAAGGCGCGGGCAGCGGCAGGGCCCTTCCCCATCAGTCCTGGCAGCCGCAGATAGCCGATCTCGCCCAGGACTTTTGCCTCGAGTTCCTGGGTCGGTCGCGCATCGGTCCGATACTGCTTCACCCCGCTCGTCGTCATTAGGGAACTGTGGCGATCGCCCAACTTTGCCAACACGATGTGGATCCTCGGATAGGCCTCCTGGGCCGGCAGCGCCTTCAGATCGGATGTCAGCAGTTGGGCACGCTCGGCTTGCTAGTCGACCTTGGCCCGGTTGAGCGCCTTGCTGCTCATGATGGAGAGCGCCGCGTCCAGCACGTCGTATGCCGAAGCAGCACTCGTCGATGCCACCTCATCGCGCAACGTGAGCGAGGCCACGTTGAGGCTTCCCACAGCGTCGAGCGTGACACCGAACACCAGCCTCGTGGCCGACAACGGGACAGACAGGCGAACCTCCCGTCGCTATGCGCCGTCCTGATGGATCAGGGGGCTGTCGCGCGTGTTTTGAAAATTCACCGGCTTTCCGGCCTGATCGGCGCGAATCCAGATCGCGCCATTGCCTGCGCCGCGCTCGACCTCGAGCAGGCCTGAGATGACCACGTCCCGGCCGCGGTATGCCGTCGCGTCCAACGAGGTGATGGATCCGGAGAATCCGGATTTTCCGATCTGCGTCGAGACCAGTACAAGGCTTGAGCCAGCGTCATCGAGCACGTCGCCCGAGCCATTGACCTGGGTCTCCACGCCAAGTGCACGCCAGACCGTCTGCGCATTGGCCGTGGCATGCACGACGAGCAACATCAACACCCATAGCGCACGCGCCATCGCTCCAACTTCCTTGTCGTCGGGGAAGGGCATCGTAGGGGCGTCGTTTCGGATTGGCCAGCTTTCAAGGACAGTCCCCCGGCGGGGCATCGATGCGCACGGTGCCTGCGTGCGCGCGTCGACGAGGCCAGCCGGGTTGCCTCGGTGGACACCGTGTTCGGTTCGACAAGGGAATGGGAACGTCCCTGACCGCGCACCGCCATTGACGAGCTGCCTGAGGCTTATCGGCCGCTAGGGCGCGTGGATCTTGCCGGCGATGGTGCGCGTCCACATGGCCCGGCCGCTGCAATCAGCGAACTGCGTCAGCGACCGGAGACCCACCGGCTCAAGGCGGCCGATCAGGACTTGGGCGGCAAACCCATCTTCTCCAGGGTCAGGGTCTCGTCGGCGCGACCCCAGCCGCCGTCGGCGACTTCGTCGACCAGCACCATGGTGTAGGGGCGGACACCTTCGCCGAAGTATTCGACGAACATGGCGGTGGTGCGGTGGATGATCTCTTCCTTGCGGGCGGCATCGAGGAGGCCTTCGGGGAACTTGTAGTTGGCAAAGGGCATGGTGGCGAATTCCAGAGAGGGGTTAATCGAAAGTGCGCATGGATGCCGCCTGTCATGCGCCCTGCGCGGCCGGCGGCGTGCGCCGCGCAGGGCATGGCGCTCAGGCCGCCGTGCTGTTGTTAGGCACACGACGCGGAAGGCTTGCGGCCAACCAGCCGGTGATCGAGCCCAGCAGCACCGCTGTGGCCAGTTCCAGCAGCAGTCGCACCGAGGGCGGCTGGTGCGCGGCGAACCAGCAGACCAGGCCGAGGAAGTAAGCCAACGGATTGTTCAAAGGCGTCACGCGCGAGGCGGTCAGCACCACCAGCGCGACCACGAACACCACCATCGGCAAGGTGGCCGCGCCCAGTGACGACGCCAGTGCCGCCAATGCCATGGAGGCCACCACGCCGATCAGGAGACCCGCCAGCACACAGCTCAGGTTCGACAGGCCCTGGCGTAGGTTGAGACCGCGCGAGAAGTAGCCGATCCAGCCGATGAACATCGCCCAGACCGGGACCTCGATCAGCAAGGTGGCCGTGCCGGCGGCGGCCGCGGCGATCACCGATTCGCCCAGGGTGCGCGGCAGGCTCTGGGCAGGTGCGGACATCACGCCACCTCGCGCGCGAGCTGTGGGCGCAGCAGGTCGCCCAGGCCGATGCGGCGCAGGAACTCGGCCCGCACGCGGTCGGCCACGGCATTGACCACCGCCGCGCCGTCATCGGACGGATCCACGTGCACGCGGAACGGACGCTGGGCCGCCGGCGTGTTGACGATGCCGACCATCGCGCTGGCGACCTCGGCCACATCGCTGTCCGGTGGCTCGGCCGCCGCGAGACCGTCGTTGGCCTGCTGCGCCAGCCCGCGCGTTGCGCCCTCGGCGTACTCGGCCGCGCGTGCGGTGTCGGCCGGTGTTCCGCTGTGGGCGAAGTGGTTGGTACCCTGGGTGAAGGCGCCCGGGACCAGGATGCTGGTCTCGATGCCCCAGCGCGCCAGCTCGCTGGCGTAGCTCACCGCCAGGGCATCCATGCCGGCCTTGGCCGCGAAGTACGGCGCCAGGAACGGCGGCGTGCCGCCGCGGGTGCTGGAGCTGCCCACCCACAGCAGCAGCCCGCTGCGCTGGCCGCGCAGGTGCGGCAACGCGGCGCGGTTGACCCGCTGGGTGCCCAGCACGTTGACGTCGTAGAGCTGGGCGTACTGCTCGGGCGTGAAGGCTTCGGCCGGGCCGAACACCATGTGCCCCGCGTTGTGGACCAGCACGTCCAGGCGGCCGTGGTCGGCGATGACCTGGCCGATGGCGGCATCGGCCGATGCCTGCGATTGCACGTCCAGTTCCAGCGCGCGCAGGTCGACGCCGTGGCGGCTGGCGTGTTCGCGCAAGGCCTGCACCTGCGGCGCGTTGCGGCCGGCGATGTCGCGCATGCTGGCGTAGACGGTATGGCCGGCGGCGGCCAGGGCACGGGCGCCCAGGGCGCCGAAGCCGCTGGAAGCGCCGGTGATCAGGATGACCTGCTTGTCTTGGTGCGTGTTCATGGCATGGGGCCTCCGTCGACGCTGCCTGGCGGCAGCGCCTGTGTGGAATGCAGCGGTAGGAAGCGGCGTTGGTGCTTAGGCGAAACCGCCGTTGGCGCGCAGCACCTGGGCGTTGACCCAGCTGCCGTCGGTGCCGGCGAGGAAGGCCACGACCGCGGCGATGTCCTCCGGCGTGGCCAGGCGCTCCAGCGGCGGCAGCTTGGCCAGCTGGGCGATCTGTTCGTCACTCTTGCCGGTCAGGAACAACTCGGTCCCGGTCGGGCCGGGGGCCACGGCATTGACAGTGATGTTGCGGCCGCGCAACTCGTTGGCCAGGACCTTGACCAGGCCTTCCACACCGGCCTTGGTCGCGATGTACGGGCCGTAGCCAGGGAAGGACTTGGCGATCACGCTGGTGGACAGCGCGACGATGCGTCCCCCCTCGGCCACGTGTTGGGCCGCTTGGCCCAGCACCAGGAAGGCGCCACGCAGATTGGTGGCGACCATCGCGTCGAACTTGTCCAGGTTCTCGGCCGTGACCGGCGCCATTTCCATCACCCCGGCGCTGTTGACCACCACATCCACGCGTCCGAAGCGCTCGACGGTCTGCGCGAACAGGGCCTCCACGGCCGCCGCGTCGGCCACGTCGGCCTGCACCGCGATGGCCTGGCCACCGGCGCCGACGATGGCATCCACCGTGTCGGCGGCCTTGGCCGCGTTACCGGCATACCCCACCACCACGTTGAAGCCGTCGGCGCCCAGGCGCTGGGCGATGGCGCGGCCGATGCCGCGGGAGGCGCCGGTGACCAGCGCGGTCTTGTTCGAAGTGCTCATGGCGAAATCCTCATCGTGTGCCGGTCGGGCCGGCGGGATGGGCACAGTCTGGCCATTGGCCCTGCTTGGATAAACCAGCGGCAGTTGCCAGAACCATTCAATCTGGGACAACAATAGTGCGTATGGACCGCTTCGATTCCCTGCACCTGTTTGTCCGCATCGTGGAGCTGGGCAGCTTCACCCGCGCGGCGGCCGAGCTGGACCTGCCCCGGGCCACCGCCACCCATGCGATCAAGCAGCTGGAGGGCCGCCTGGGTAGCCGCCTGCTGGAGCGCACCACGCGCCAGGTGCGCACCACCGTCGATGGCCAGGCCTTCTACGAGCGCTGCGTGCACCTGCTGGCCGAGCTGGAAGAGGCCGAAGGCGCCGTGCGCAACGTCGCCGCCCGCCCGCGCGGTCAGGTGCGCGTGGAGATGCACGGCAGTCATGCGGTGCAAGTGGTGCTGCCGCGCCTGCACGAGTTCCACGCGCGCTATCCGGATATCGCGCTGGTGATCAGCAGCGGCGACCGGCTGGTGGACCTGGTGCGCGAAGGCGTGGACTGCGCGCTGCGCAGCGGGCCGCTGCGGGACTCCTCCCTGGTGGCTCGGCGCGTGGCCACCCTGCACGAGGTGGTCTGCGCCAGCCCCGCCTACCTGGCCGAACACGGCACGCCCACCCATCCCGAACAGCTGGCCCAGCACCAGGCGGTGGGCTTCTTCGCGCCCAACCACGACATCGACTATCCGTTTGCGTTTCTCGTCGACGGCAAGCCGCGCGACTTCCCCATCGGGGGCTGGTTGAAGGTCAACGAGTCGCGCAGCTACGTGGCCGCCGCCGTGCGGGGGTACGGGCTGATCCAGATCCCGCCACTGGGCGTGGCCGATGAACTGGCCAGCGGCGCGCTGGTGCAGGTGCTCGCCGACTGGGCCCCGCCGCCGATTCCCGTGCACCTGCTGCTGCCCAGCCGCAACCCGCCACCACGCGTGCGGGTGTTCGTGGAATGGATCACCCAGGTATATGCCGAGGCGCTGGGCAGACCTGCGCACCGTTTGAGCGGGCAGAAGCGCGCTGCCACGTGCAACGACGCGGCGGCGCCCACGGTCAGCGCGTGAGGTTGCGATCCAGGAATTCCAGCATCGCCTTGGCGATCGCATCCCCGTGCGTCTCGATCGCGAAGTGCCCCGTGTCCAGGAACTGCACCTGCGCCTCGGGGAGATCACCCTTGAAGGCTTCCGCGCCCGCGGGGACGAAGAACGGATCATGCTCGCCCCAGATGGCCAGCAACGGCGGCTGGTACTGGCGGAAGTACGCATGCAGCTGCGGGTACTGCTTGACGTTCTCGCCGTAGTTGGCAAGCAGGTCGATCTGCGGCGCCTCGCCGATGCGGGCGATCGCCGCCGAGGCCAGCTGATACGTTTCCGGCGCGATCAGCGAGGGCTCCTTGACCCCTTCCTCGTACTGCCACCGGATCATCTCGGGCGTGTTGAAGTGGCGCAGCGCCTCGCGGTTTTTGGCGGTCGGATGCGCCCAGGCGGTGCGCGCATCGGCCCAGCCCTCGCTCAGACCTACTTCGTAGGCGTTGCCGTTCTGGCTAACGATCGCGGTGATCTTGTCCGGATGCTGCACGGCCAGCCGCCAGCCCACCGGCGCGCCGTAGTCGAAGACATAAAGGGCATAGCGGTCGACGCCCTTGGCTGCGGTAAAGGCGTCGATGACCGAGGTCAGCCGGTCGAACGTGTAGTCGAAGCGCGTCCCGGCCGCGACCTCGGTCTGGCCGAAGCCCGGCAGGTCCGGTGCCAGCACGTGATAGCGCTGCGCGAGCACGGGAATCAGGTTGCGGAACATGTAGGACGAGGCGCCGAAGCCGTGCAGCAGCAGGACAGTGGGCGCGTTCGCAGGTCCGGCCTCGCGATAGAACAAGCGAACGCCCTGCACGTCGAGCGTGTGGTGGTGCACCGGGACGGCGGCAGCCAGAGCGGGTGTGATGCTCATGAGGAATCCCTTTGTTGATGGGTTGAGAGTAACCTTTTAAAAGAATATTTGAAGGTTACTTGCACGCAGTCTAGGCATGCCCGTGATAACCTGTCAATCTTCATTTAAGAGGTTATTTTGATGGGCGAGGCACGACGCGATCCCACCCCGGGAGAACCGCCGCTGGTGGGCGATCACTGGGCGATGGATCTGCTCAACACGCAGGTGCGCAGCCAGGGCCAGGACGTCGATCTGTGGCGCACGGGCGCGGACGTGAGCGCATGGCTGTCGCGCCTGGGGCTCGAAGCCGCCGAGCCGGACGCGCGCGGCCAGGCGGCGTTGCTGACGCAGGCCCGGTCGCTGCGCGCGCTCACGCGCGCACTTGTCGTCAGCCGCAAGGCGGGCGAGTCCGTGCAGCTCGATGACCTCAACCAGCATCTGCACGCGTACCGCAGCACGCCGCATCTGGCGCACGACATCGACGGCCACCTCGTGCTGCAGCGACGGGCGGCGGGTGACGACGCAGCGGCACGGCTTGGGCCGGTTGCCGAGTCAGTGGCCACGCTGCTGGTCGAGGGGGATTTCGCGCTCGTCAAGCAATGCGAGCACCCCGACTGCATCCTCTGGTTCTACGACCGCACCAAGTCGCACAAGCGCCGCTGGTGCAGCATGGCCCAGTGCGGCAACCGGCATAAGGCCGCACAGTTCAGAAAGCGCAACAGCGACACCGCGTCGTAACGGCGTCCGTTGCGGCAGCGCGTCCGTCGGGCGACGGCGCCCCTGCGCCTCAGTCGCCCACGCGCACCTTGCGTCCCAGCGCACGCAGGACGCCATAGATCAGCACCAACACGAACAGCGCGACGCCGATGGCGTGCCATTCCTTCGAGGAGAGCGTGGTGACGATGGCGGCCATTGCGGCCACCGCCAGCAGCGGGATCAGCGGGCCACCCCACAGCACGAAGGGTTCGCCGCGCTCGCGCAGGTCCAGGCGCTGCGCCTGCCAGGCGGCGATGGCGACCAGCAGGTAGACCAGGCAGTTGGACCCGCCGGACACCAGCGCCAGCGCATCGAAGCTGCCGCCCAGCGCCAGCGACCACGCCAGCAGTGCGTGCACCACCAGCGCCAGCAGCGGCACGCGGTGGCGCGGCGTCACCTTGGCGAAGGCCGAGGGCAGGAAGCCATCGCGGCCCAACGCGAACAACGAGCGCGAAGAGGCCAGCAGGTTGCCCAGCAGGAACCCGGCCATCGACACACAGGCCGTGATCAGCAACAGCACCCGCGCTGGTGCCCACAGCGCCGCGGCGGTCTCGGCCAGCGGCACGCCGCTGTTGGCCAGAGCCGGCCCGAGCAGGCCCTGGCCCACGATCTGCAAGCCCAGGTAAAGCGCCACCACCAGCAGGATGGCCACCATCGTCGCGCGCGGCACGTTGCGCGAAGGGTCGCGCACTTCACCGGACGGAATCAGCGCGGTTTCCACGCCTGAATAAGCAAAGATCACCAGCACCATCGACATGCCCAGCGCCCCCCAGGACGGCACCTCCCCGGGCAGGAAACTCACCTGGCTCCAGTCCACGAACCAGATCCCGCATGCCACCAGGACGAACAGCGGCGTCAGCTTGATCGTGGCCAGCGTGGCGATGGCGCGCGATCCCAGTTTCACCCCGAACGCGTTGAGCGCGAACATCAGCCCATAGACCGCGGTCAGGAATGCCATGCGCGCGGTCGGCGCGCCCAGCGCGGGGATCAGGTTGGCGACCTGGCTGGACAGGGCCGCGGCCACCCCCGCACTGGAAGCGACATTGCCGATCCACATCAGGGAGCCGGCGATGAACCCCGCAAACGGCCCGAACGTGGTGCCCACGTAGGTATACGGCCCGCCGGTGGCGCTGGCGCGGCTGCCGATGGCGGCAAAGCACAGGGTCACCGGAATGATGGCCAGCGCCCCGGCCAGCAGCGCCAACGGCGCGGCCGCGCCCATCTGCAGCGAGAGGGTGGCCGGCATGCGGAAGATGCCGCCGCCGATGATGATGTTGATCACCGCCGCAGTCAGGGCGAAGGCGCCCACGGCGCGGATCAGGGCGGCGTCGCCCTGCAGGGGTTTGGGGGAGGGTTGGCTTGGCATGGAAGCGGGTTCGACAGGACGGCGCAGCCTCGCACGGCCGACGCCCGCGCGCGAGGTCCAGCAACGGCCTTCAGGGTTCCATCCGATCCCGCTGCCGCCTCATCCCGGCCGGCAGCCGAGGACCCGCCCGTACGACGCGTGTTCAATGCACCGGAAGCGCCGCTAGACGACTGGTCTACTTTTCGGTAAGGTAGACGCATGAACGCTGCGATGACTCCCCAGACCAAGGACGTGCGTGAGTCCCTGTTGGAGATAGGTCAACAGACCATGGCCGCCAAGGGGTTTTCCGCGGTCGGGCTGAAGGAAATCCTGGACGCCGCATGCGTGCCCAAGGGGTCGTTCTATCACTACTTCGCGTCCAAGGACGCGTATGGCCAGGCGCTGCTGGAACGCTATTTCGCCGCGTATCTGGCCGAGATCGATGCCACCTTGCGTCTGCCGGGGCTGACCATCGCCCAGCGCCTGATGCGCTACTTCCAGAACTGGCAGGACACCCAGTCCTTCGCCGACTGCCAGGGCAAATGCCTGGCGGTGAAGCTGGGCGCAGAAGTGGCGGATCTGTCCGAACCGATGCGCCTGGCCATGCAACGCGGCACGTCGGGCATCGTGGATCGTCTGACCGGTGCGCTGGAGGCAGGGATCGGCGAAGGTTCGCTCTCGATCCACGGCCAGCCGCGGCAGGTGGCGCAGAGCCTGTACCAGCTGTGGCTCGGTGCCAGTGTGCTGGTCAAGGTCTCGCGTGATGTCCAGCCGTTCCAGGCGGCGATGGCCACGACCCGCCAGCTCCTCCAGCTTCCCCAGTAACCCGCCGGCCGCGCTTGACCCGCACGCGATGCTGCACGCCTTCACGCTAGACGACCGGTCTACTTAGTACGTTCAATCCACTGTCAACAGGAGCAACAACATGAAGATCCTCATGGTTCTGACCTCGCACGACCAACTCGGCGACACCGGCAAGAAGACCGGCTTCTGGCTCGAAGAACTGGCCGCCCCGTACTACGTGTTCAAGGACGCCGGCGCCCAGATCGTGCTGGCCTCGCCCAAGGGCGGCCAGCCACCGCTGGACCCCAAGAGCGACTCGCCCGATGCGCAAACCGATGACACCCGCCGCTTCACGGCCGATGCCGACGCCAACGCACAGCTGGCCAACACCGTGCGCCTGGACAGCGTGTCGCAGGCCGATTTCGATACGGTCTTTTATCCCGGTGGCCACGGCCCGCTGTGGGACCTGGCCGAAGACCGCACCTCCATCGGCCTGATCGAGTCCTTCATCGGCGCCGGCAAGCCGGTGGCCCTGGTCTGCCATGCGCCCGGCGTGCTGCGCCACGTCAAGGCCGCCGATGGCCAGCCGCTGGTCCAGGGCAAGCAGGTCACCGGCTTCACCAATAGCGAGGAAGCGGCGGTCCAGCTGACCGAGATCGTGCCGTTCCTGGTCGAGGACGAACTCAAGGCCAAGGGCGGGCTGTATTCCAAGGGTGAGGACTGGAGCAGCCATGTGGTCGGCGACGGCCTGCTGATCACCGGCCAGAATCCCGGTTCATCCAAAGAGGCCGCCAACCTGCTGCTGAAGCAACTGTCGGCATCGGCGGCTTGATCCATCGGTAAGACCGGCCGGGCTGGACGCGGATGTCCCTCGTCCCGAGAGGACGCATCCAATACTGGCCCACGCCCTGGCAGGCCCTCGCTTTCTCCGCGAAGGCGTGGGCCTGTGCCGACCGACAGCCAGGTCCTGGGCCAACCCATTCAGCCGAGGTCCGTCGGCCCTTCGCGCAAAAAATCCACGAACACCCGCAGCTTCGGCGGTAGATGCTCGCGCGCCGGGTAGTAGATGTGGAAGCCGGCGAACGGCTGCTGCCAGTCTTCCAGCACGCTGACCATCCGACCGGCCGCCAGGTCGGCCTGCGCGAATTCGCTGAAGGATTGCACCAGCCCCATGCCGCCGCGCGCGGCCGCGTAGGCGACCTCGCTGTCGTTGCTGATCAGCGGCCCGTGCACCTCGACCTCGAAATCGCGTCCATCGCCGGTGAACTCCCACGGCATCAGCCGGCCGCTGGTGAGCCGGTGCACGATGCAGGCGTGATGCACCAGGTCGGCCGGCGTCTGCGGCACACCGTGACGGGCGAAGTAGTCCGGCGTGCCGACCACCACCTGGCGGTGCATCGGCCCGATCGGCAGCGCCACCATGTCGCGCGCCAGCGACTCGCCCAGGCGCACGCCGGCATCGAAGCCCTCGGCCACCAGGTCGACCATGTACCGGTCCACGAACAGCTCCACCTGCACCTGCGGATAGCGGGTGTGGAACTCGGGCAGGCGCGGCATCACCAGGCGTTCGGCCACCAGCCGCGGCAGGGTGATGCGCAGCAGCCCGGCCGGCGTGTCGCGCACCGCGTCCAGGTCCTGCAAGGCCGCATCGATCTGATCCAGTCCCACCCGCACCTGTTCCAGGAAGCGCGCACCGTGCTCGGTCAGGCCCACCCGGCGCGTGGTCCGGTTGAGCAGGCGCACGCCCAGCTGGCGCTCCAGCACGCGCACGGTCTGGGACAGCGCCGATGGGCTGACGCCCAGCTCGTCGGCCGCACGGCTGAAGCTGGCATGGTGGGCGACGCGGCTGAAAGCGACGACCGCGGGGAGCGGGCTGGGCGACATTGTGAAGCTGGACTTCAAGGCAGATGCGGATTGGCCCAGTTTATCCACATGCGCCCGGGGGCGATCCTGTTCGCCCCTCCCCACGCGGTGACCGCCATGTCGCTCGACCATTACCGCCTGCTGGGCCGCTCCGGCCTGCGTGTCAGCCCGCTGGCCCTGGGCACGATGACCTTCGGCCAGGACTGGGGCTGGGGCGCGGATGAAGCCGAGGCCGGCCGCATCCTCGACGCCTATCTGGAACGCGGCGGCAACTTCATCGACACCGCCAACTTCTACACCTTCGGCAGCGCCGAAACGCTGCTGGGCAAGCTGCTGCGGCACCGGCGCGAGCGCGTGGTGCTGGCGACCAAGTACAGCCTGAGCATGGACGCGGCCGACCCCAACGCCGGCGGAAACCATCGGCGCGCGATGCTGCGCGGCGTCGAGGCCAGCCTCAAGCGGCTGAACACCGATGCCCTGGATCTGCTCTACCTCCATGCCTGGGACGGCACCACGGCGGTGGAAGAAGTGATGCGCGCCTTCGATGATCTGGTGCGCGCCGGCAAGGTCATGTACGCCGGCATCTCCGACACGCCGGCCTGGCAGGTCGCGCGCATGCAGACCCTGGCCGACCTGCGTGGCTGGAGCCCGCTGGTGGCGCTGCAGGTCGAATACAGCCTGCTCCAGCGCAGCGTCGAGCACGAGCTGCTGCCGATGGCCGCAGCGCTCGGCCTGGGCGTGGTGGCCTGGTCGCCGCTGGGCGGTGGCGTACTGACCGGCAAGTACGGCGCGGCCGATCTCACGCCGCCGGCCGAGGCCGGACCGACTGGCACGCGCCGCGAAGTGGCCATCGCCAACGGCGCGCTCACCCCTCGTGCGCTGGACATCGCCGCGGTGGTGCGCGCGGTCGCCGCCGAGACCGGCCACAGCGCGGCACAGATCGCCCTCGCCTGGGTCCTGCACCGGCCCGACCCGGGCGCGATCCCGATCATCGGGGTGCGCACGCTGGCGCAGCTGGAAGACAACCTGGGCGCGTTCGAGGTCCACCTCACGCCTGCGCAATGCGCGCGCCTGGACGATGCCAGCGCATGTCCGGCGCCATTTCCGCACGACTTTCTGCGCTCGCCCCTGGTGATGCGCAACCTGTTCGGCACCGCGCAGCTGGAGCTGCGCGCCTGATTCCGATTCCACGCAAAGGAGCATCGACATGAAGACCCGCACGCTGGGCCGCAACGGCCCCACCGTCTCCGCCCTGGGCCTGGGCTGCATGGGCATGAGCCACGCCTACGGCGGCTACGACGACACCGAGTCGCTGGCCACGTTGGACCGCGCGCTGGAGCTGGGCATCAACTTCTTGGATACGGCCGACATCTACGGCCCGCATACCAACGAGCAGCTGGTTGGCCGGGCGCTGCAGGGCCGGCGTGAGCGCGTGTTCCTGGCCACCAAGTTCGGCTTCATCGCCAACAGCGGCCAGTTCGGCACCGCGCAGGGGCCGAAGGTCGATGGTTCGCCCGCGTACGTGCGCCAGGCGGTCGAAGCCAGCCTGCAGCGCCTGGGCACTGACCATATCGACCTGTACTACCTGCATCGCCTGGACCCGGCCACGCCGATCGAAGACACGGTCGGAGCGATGGCGCGCCTGGTCCAAGAAGGCAAAGTGGGCTACCTGGGACTTTCGGAAGTCTCGGCCGACACCTTGCGGCGCGCGCACGCCGTGCATCCGATCACCGCGCTGCAGAGCGAGTACTCGCTGTGGACGCGCGAGCTGGAAGGCAATGGTGTATTCGACACGGTCCGCGACCTGGGCATCGGCCTGGTGCCGTTCTCGCCACTGGGGCGCGGCTTCCTCACCGGCGCGATCACCGCGCAGGACCAGCTCGGCGAGGGCGACTTCCGCCGCAGCAATCCGCGCTTCCAGGCCGAGGCGCTGGCCGCCAACCTGCGTCTTGCCGACACGGTCAAGGCCATCGCAGCCGACCTGAGCGCCACGCCAGCCCAGGTCGCCCTGGCCTGGGTCCTGGCGCAGAGCGAGCACATCGTGCCCATCCCCGGCACCAAGCGCCGCAAGTACCTGGAGGACAACGCCGGTGCCGCGACGCTGGTGCTCGATGCCGACGCGCTCGCCAGGCTTGAGGCCGTGTTCCAGCCCGATGTCGCCGGCCCGCGCTACGGCGCGACCGAGCTGGCGCTGGTCGATCGCGGCCGTTGAGCCGCCCCACCTTTTTCGTTCCATCAGGAGTTTCCACATGAAGACCCGCACACTCGGCCGCAACGGCCCCACCGTCTCCGCCCTCGGCCTGGGCTGCATGGGCATGAGCGCCTTCTATGGCGGCCGTGGAGAGGACGCTGCGTCCATCGTCGTCATCCACCGCGCGCTGGAGCGCGGCGTCACCCTGCTCGACACCGCAGACATGTACGGCCCGCACACCAACGAGGTGCTGGTCGGAAAGGCGATCGCCAACCGGCGCAACCAAGTGTTCCTGGCCACCAAGTTCGGCATCAAGCTCGATCCGGACGATCCGTCGGTGCGCGGCATCGACGGCAGCCCGGCCTACGTGCAGGCCGCCGCCGAGGCCAGCCTCAAGCGCATGGGCGTCAACCACATCGACCTGTACTACCAGCATCGCGTCGATCCGTCCGTGCCGATCGAAGACACGGTCGGCGCGATGGCGCGCCTGGTCGAACAGGGCAAGGTGCGTTACCTGGGCCTGTCCGAGGCCGGGCCGGAGACGATCCGCCGCGCGCATGCCGTGCATCCGATCACCGCGCTGCAGACCGAATACTCGCTGTGGTCGCGCGATCCGGAGGACAACGGCGTGCTGGACACGGTGCGCGAACTGGGTATCGGCTTCGTGCCGTACTCGCCGTTGGGCCGCGGCTTCCTCACCGGCGCGATCCGCTCGGTGGAGGATTTCGACGCCGATGACTACCGCCGCCACAGCCCGCGCTTCCAGGGCGACAACTTCGCCGCCAACCTGGCGCTGGTGGAACAGGTCAACGCCATCGCCGCCGACAAGGGCTGCACGCCGGGCCAACTGGCCTTGGCGTGGGTCCTGGCCCAGGGTGAGGATCTGGTGCCAATCCCGGGCACCAAGCGCCTGCAGTACCTGGAGGAGAACCTCGACGCACTGGATGTGCATCTGAGCGCGGCAGACCTGGCCGCGATCGAAGCGGTGTTCCCCACCAACGCCGCGTCCGGCACGCGCTATCCCGAGACGATGATGTCCTCGCTGAGCCGGTGATACCGGGTGCAGGCGCGCGAACGCCCCGTGCTTGCGCGCGGAACCGCGTGTTGCCGGTTTCGCCATCGACCAGCGGCGTGATGCCTGCGGAGCCTGCCCGCGGGCACACCGGGGCCGGCCGCGCCATGCGCACCATCTGGAACAATGCGATTCGCGGTGATTGCCTTGTCTCGACGTCACCGGTCGGCGCGTGGACGGACAATACGCACCGATCCGTTCGACCCACAGAAGTTACCGCGATGAAGACCCGCACCCTCGGCCGCAACGGCCCCACCGTCTCCGCCCTGGGCCTGGGCTGCATGGGCATGAGCCAGTCCTACGGCAACCGCGTCGACGATGCCAGCGCGATCGGGGTGATCCACCACGCGCTCGACCGCGGCGTGACCCTGCTGGACACCTCGGACATGTACGGCCCGCACACCAACGAAATCCTGCTGGGCAAGGCCATCGCCGGCAGGCGCGACCAGGTGTTCCTAGCGACCAAATTCGGCTTCGTGTTCGAGCCCGGCGCCAAGCGCCCCAGCGGTGTCAGCGGCCGGCCCGAGTATGTGCGCGCCAGCCTGGAGGCCAGCCTCAAGCGCCTGGGCACCGACCATATCGATCTGTACTACCAGCATCGCGTCGATCCGACCGTGCCGATCGAGGACACCGTCGGCGAGATGGCGCGCGCGGTCGAGGCCGGCAAGGTGCGGTTCCTCGGCCTGTCCGAGGCCGCCCCGGCGACCCTGCGCCGGGCGCATGCCACCCATCCGATCACCGCGCTGCAGACCGAATACTCGCTGTGGTCGCGCGATCCTGAGGACAACGACGTGCTGGCCACCGTGCGCGAGTTGGGCATCGGCTTCGTGCCGTACTCGCCGCTGGGGCGCGGCTTCCTCACCGGCGCGATCCGCTCGCCGGAAGACTTCGACGAAGACGACAACCGCCGCAACCATCCGCGCTTCCAGGGCGCCAACTTCGCCGCCAACCTGGCGCTGGTGGACAAGGTCAACGCCATCGCCCGCGACAAGGGCGTCACCCCGGGCCAGCTCGCCCTGGCCTGGGTGCTGGCGCAGGGCGAGGATCTGATCCCGATCCCCGGCACCAAGCGCACTGCCTATCTGGACGAAAACCTGGACGCGCTGAACCTGAGGCTGGACGCGAAGGACCTGGCCGCCATCGAAGCGGTGTTCCCAACCGGCGCAGCCTCGGGCACGCGTTATCCGGAAAGCGGCATGGCGGCGTTGAACCGCTGAGTAATGGCCGCGCTTTCGGACCTCAGAGGCCGGGCAGCATGCCGCCATCCACGCGCAGGTTCATGCCCGTGATGTAAGCGGCCTGCGTGCTAGCGAGGTAGGCCACCGCGTCGGCGACCTCGTCCAGCGTTCCCACACGGCCAACCGGCACTTGGGCGAAGTGTGGCAGGGCGATGCGCTCGACCTCTTCCCACGGTGCGTCGTCCGGCACCCCGCCGTCCCGCGCGACCTCACGAAAGCGCTGGTCGAGCGCCGCACTGTGAATGGTGCCGGGTGAGATTGCATTGACCGTGATGCCCTCGCTGGCAACGGCCTTGGCCAGCGAGGCGGTCATGGCATTCATCGCCAGCTTGCTGGCCGCATACTCTGGCCGCGATGGCGGCGGCATTAACGCAGCCAGGCTCGAGATGTTGATCACCCGTCCCCAGCGCGCCTGGCGCATGTCTGGCAGGACGCGCGTGATGATGCGCACGGCAGCCAGCACGTTGCGGTCATAAGAGGCCTGCCACGTCGCGGGCTGCGTCTCTTCCCAGGTTTGCTGCACGCCACCGGAGCCCCCGGCGTTGTTGACCAGGATGTCGATTCGGCCGACCTGCCGTCTTGCCGCGCTGAGCAGTTGGTCCACCGCCGCCTCATCCGTCAGGTCACCGGTGACCACATGCGCCCGGCCGCCTGCCTCCACGATCCCGCGCGCGATACGTTGCGCCTGGACCGGATCGCGCCCGTGCACCACCACCGTGGCGCCTTCATGGGCAAGCGTCCCGGCAATGGCGGCGCCGATGCCCTTGCTGCTGCCCGTCACCAGGGCCACCCTTCCAGCGAGTTGTAAATCCACAGGCCTGCTCCAATGTATTCCGCTTCGAGACGCCATGGTTGGGTGATGCAGTGGGTGGGACAAGTACGCACGAAAAAGTGCCTATCGCGAGCGCGGCCCGAGCCACCTGCCTGGGGCCAGACGGCTCGGTGGCCCATGTCACCCGGGTGATCCGCATGATCCAGGGGCGATGGAAGTTGCCGATCCTGTTCCGCCTCTATGCCGATCCATCGCTGCGCACCGCGCAGCTGCTGCGCGACGTGTTAGGGGTCTCGCAAAAGATGCTGACCCAGCACCTGCGCGAACTGGAGCAGGACGGGCTGGTCGAACGCATCGACTTCAGGGAAAAGCCGCTGCGGGTCGAATACCGCATTTCGGAGACCGGCAGGCAGCTGATGCCGGTGCTCAGTGCCGCGCGCGCGTTCTCGCAGGGCTGCCTGCCCTCGCTCCAGTCGGCGAAGCGCTCTCGTAAAATAAGCACATGAACACCCCCGAAGATTCCCTGCTCGGCCGCGAGGTCGCCTACCCCTCGCAGTACGACCCCGGTCTGTTGTTCCCGATCCCCCGTGCCGCGGCGCGCGCCGAGATCGGGCTGGATGCCGACGCCCTGCCGTTCACCGGCCACGACCGCTGGCATGCCTACGAGCTGGCCTGGCTGGATCTGCGTGGCAAGCCGCAGGTGGCGACCGCGACGCTGACCGTGCCGGCCGATGCGCCGAACCTGATCGAGTCCAAGTCGCTCAAGCTCTACCTCAACTCGCTCAACGCCGCGCGCTTTGAAGATGTCCAAGCGGTCTGCGCGCGCGTGGCCGCCGACCTGTCGGTCCGCGCCCGTGGTGAGGTCACGGTGCAGGCTGGCCTGCCGCCGTTCGGCGAGCAGCCGGGCACGCTGATCGACACCCTGGAGCTGGACATCGACGATTACGGGCCGCCGAATCCAGCGCACCTGATGGCCGACGCCGGCGATGCCGCCAGCGAAACCCTGGTCTCGCACCTGCTCAAGTCCAACTGCCCGGTCACCGGCCAGCCGGACTGGGGCACGGTGGTGCTGCGCTATGAGGGGGCGCGCATCGACCACGCCGGCCTACTGCGTTACCTGGTGAGCTTCCGCGACCACGCTGGCTTCCACGAGCAGTGCGTGGAGCGCATCTTCGCCGACGTGATGGCGCGCTGCGCCCCGCAGCGGCTATCGGTGGAAGCGCGCTACACGCGCCGCGGTGGACTGGACATCAACCCGTGGCGGATCACCCCGGGCTGGGAGGCGGGCATCACCGCGCCGGTACGCGAGCTGCGGCAGTGAGTTATGGGGTGGGAGCCGCCATGGCGGCGATGAGGGCTTACCGGTAGAGCTTCATCGCCGCCATGGCGGCTCCCACGATCGCATCAGCGCAGGGATTTCCCACTGCGCGCCATGCTGGAAAACACGCCGTCGCGGCGCACCCAGGCATGGAACAGCGCCGCGCCCAGGTGCCCCAGCACGGTGGCGAACAGCACATAGGCCAGCACCGTGTGCGCCGGCCGCAGCACGGCGTACAGGTCCGCGCTGTGCGGGGCGATGGCCGGCAGGTGCACGCCGCCGCCCAGGGTGATCGGGTAGCCGCCGGCCGACAGCATCGCCCAGCCGATCAGCGGCATGGCGAACATCAACCCGTACAGCACCCAGTGCGAGGCGTGCGCGGCCAGCTTCTGGATCGCCGGCAGGTCGGCCGGCAGCGGCGGCGGTGGGCTGCGCAGGCGGTTGACCAGGCGCACGACGACCAGCAGCAGGATGGCGATACCCAGCGGCCGGTGCAGGTCCAGCAGGGTCGGCCGCCACGCCAGCGAGACCACCATGCCGGCGCCAATGAACAGCATGGCCAGGATCGCGGCGGCCATCAGCCAGTGCAGCGTGCGGGCCAGCGCGTCGAAGTGTCCGTGGCGGTTCATTTCGCTTCTCCCTTGGCGCCCGTGGCGTCGGGCGCCTGGCCGGTGCCGATCTCATGTTCGCGGCGGTTGAAGGACACCGAGTACACGGCCGAGCGTGCGGCCAGGATCGGGTCATCGGACGGCGCCATGCCGTCGGGCAACACGGTCGGGTCGTAGTTGAGGTCGCGGCAGGGGCCGGTGTCCTGCGGCTGCATCGCATCGACGGTCAGGGTGCCGGCCACCACCTGCGGACGCGCGTCCGGCCAAGGCTGGGACGGGTCGTCGATGGCATCGCCGTCCTGGGCCAGGGTCACCACCAGATCCCACTGTTGCGGGCTCTGGGCCAGGCGCGTGGCGAACTCCTCGCTGAGGAAGTCCGCATCGGACTGGGCGCGCTGCTCGGTGCTGAGGTCCTGGAACGGCGCATGCGGCCGCATCGACCAGCGCACCGCGCGGCGCAGTCCCTGCGCGTTGGTGAACCAGAAGCTGTCCACGCCGTTGAACTGGGTGTTCGCCCAGCTGTTGGACCACGGCGCGGACTTGGCCCAGGCAAAGAACTTCTTGGCCTCCGGATACTGCTGCAGAAAGGCCGCCATCTTGGCCGGGTCCGGCTTGCCGGTGGCCGGATCGGGCCGCGAGGCCAGGTTCTGCGCCTGGAAGCCCTGCGGGGTGGCGACCACGAAGAACGGGAAGCTGTTCATCGCCATGCGCCATTCCTGGCCATCATCGGTCTTCAGCAGCAGCGCCAGGCTACGCACGCGCGCCTGCGCATCGGCGCCATGCGGGTCGCCGCCGGCGATGGACAGGCGCCCGACCACCGGCGTGCTGGGCTGGGTGAAGATGCGCGCGCGCGACAGCTGCGCCGCCTGCGCACTGGGCTGGAAGTTGCCCGCCACGCACACGCCCTTGCTGTGGGCGCGGCGAAAGCCGGGATGCGGCTTGCCGTTCTCGATGGTGTCGGTCATCTGCTGCGGGGTCAGGCCGCGCCCGCCCAGCCAGCCGCCGACCCAGGCAAAGGCGGCGGCGATGACGGCCACGATCGCGGCGATGCCCAGCAGCGCAGGCCATGCGCTGCGCCGGGCCGGGGGTGGATTGGGGGGAAGAGGCTGCGACATGCGGGTTCCTGCCGTGGGGTGGGATATGGGTATGACGCGCCTGCGAGGACATTATTCCCGCCGCGGCACGCGGCCCCGCGATCCACCGGCGGGAAGCGGGCGATGGAATATCCTGAGTGCCTGCGCGTCTCACCCAGGACGCCCCCTTCGGCCCCGACGATGCCTGCCGCCCACGACCTCGATGACGCCACCCTGCGCGCGCTGATTCCGCGCCTGCGCCGCTTCGCGCGCTCGCTGGTGCATGAGCCGGCCGCGGCCGACGATCTGGTCCAGGGCACGCTCGAACGCGCGCTCACCCATGGAGGCACGCGGCACACGCCCGACGCGCTGCAGAGCTGGCTGTTTTCCATCCTGTACCGACAGTTCGTCGATGAGCACCGGCGTGGGCAGCGCTGGCGCCGGCTGGCGCAGCTGTTTGGCGGGGGCGAGGCGGACACCGCGCCGTCGGCCGAGCGCGTGGCCAGCGCGCACGCCAGCCTGGCCGCCTTCGACACCTTGCCCAGCGAGCAGCGTGCGCTGCTGCTGCTGGTCAGCGTGGAAGGCTTCAGCTATCGCGAGGTCGCCGACACGCTCGGCGTGCCGGTCGGCACGGTGATGTCGCGCCTGGCCCGCGCCCGCCAGGCCCTGCGTGCGGCCAGCGAGACCGATCCCAAGCCGGCACGTCCCACGTTGAAGGTGTTGCGATGATCCACCTGGCCCCCAGCGAAGCCGACCTGCACGCCTACGTGGACGGGCAGCTTTCGCCCGAGGCACGTGTCGACGTGGAACGCTGGCTGGCCGCGCATCCCGCGCGCGCCGCGCGCGTGGCCGACTGGAAGCGCGATGCCGAACACCTGCGTGCGCAGCAAGCCTTGCCCGAGCATTGGCCGGCCAACCCGCAGCTGGACCCGGCGCGGGTGCGCCGCCAGGTGCGCGCACGTCGACGCACCCGGCTGGGCATCGCCGCCAGCGTGCTGCTGGCGCTGGGCGTCGGCACGGGCGTGGGCTGGCAGGCCAAGCAGGCCCAGGTCGCCGCGGCGCGGTTGCCGATGGCCGATGCGGTCTCGGCCTACCGCATCTTTGCCGCCAGCGACACCGTCCCGACGCTGGACACCGTCTCGCGCGCGCAACTGCAGGACTGGCTGGAACGGAACTTCGGCGCTGTAGGCACGGTGCCCAACCTGCAGGCGCAGGGCTTCCACCTGGTCGGCGGGCAGCGCCTGTCCACTGAGCAGGGCGCAGCAGCGATGCTGGTCTACGCCGATGCCCAGGACGCGCGGATCGGCGTGTATCTGCGGCCCGGCGGCTGGTTCCGCGAACCGGGTCAGCGTCGTGATGGTGATCTGCTGGCCCAGTACTGGTCCCGAGGCAACACCAGCTTCGCGGTGGTCAGCCCGTTCGACGATGCGCGCGCACGCAATGTTGCCTCGGTCCTGGGGCCGCGCGGCTGAAGGCTGTTCCCGTGGGAGCCGCCATGGCGGCGGTGCGACTTCCCCGGTGGAGCCTTTCGCCGCCATGGCGGCCCCCACAGGAGGCCGAGGGCTTATGTCGCCGGGGCCGCATTGATCTCCACAGTGACGTGGACCAGCTCCTCATGCACCGCCAGCGCCTCGCGCACGCCCTGGGGAGACAGCGGCACGCTGCTGACCAGGCTGACGATCACCGCGTACTGACCACGCCCGACGCGCCAGACGTGCAGATCGCTCAGGGCGGTGGGCTGCGGCAGCGCGGCGACCACTTCGCGGACCTCGGCCACGACCGGGGCGTCCATCTCCGCATCGAGCAGCACCCGCCCGGTGCTGCGCAGCAGGCCGATCGCCCACAGCGTCACCAGCACCGCGCCGACGATGCCCATCACCGGGTCCAGCCACACCACGCCAAACAGGCGGCCCGCCAGCAGGGCCACGATGGCCAATACCGAAGTCGCCGCGTCGGCCAGCACATGCAGGTAAGCCGCACGCAGGTTCAGATCGGCGTGGTGGTCGTGCTCGCTGTGAGCGTGGTCATGCCCGGGGTGATCATGGTGGTGATGCGCATGGCCGTGATCGTGCCCGTGGTGATGATGATGGTGTTGGTCGTCCTTCAGCCACCAGGCGCAGACCAGGTTCACCCCCAGTCCGACCACGGCCAACACGATGGCCTGGTCGTAGTGGATCGGCAGTGGCGCCACCAGGCGCTGTGCCGACTGCCAGGCCATCAGCAGCGCCACGCACAGCAGCAGCACGGCGCTGGTGTAGCCGCCGAGGATCTCGATCTTCCACGTGCCGAAGGCAAAACGCGCGTCGCGCGCATAGCGGCGCGCCGCCGCGTAGGCCAGTAGCGACAGACCCAGCGCCAGCGCGTGCGAGCTCATGTGCCAGCCATCGGCCAGCAGCGCCATGGAGTTGAACACCCAGCCGCCGACGATCTCCACCACCATCATCACCGCGGTCAGGATCACCGCGCGGCGGGTGTTGCGCTCCCCGGCGCTGTTGCCAGTGACGTACTGGTGGTCGTGGCGGTGGGCGGCGAGCGCGGCGTCGAGAGACATGGGGACCGGAGGCGGGCGTAAGATACCCCCCCATGGTATGCGGAGCAGCCACGCGATGTCCCACCTGATCCACGATGCGCCGCGCCTGTCGCCGCGCGTCAAACGCCTCAAGGGCCAGGTCGCCGCGCTGGAGCGCGCGCTGGCCGGCGAGCCGGAATGCCTGGCCGTGCTGACCCAGATCGCCGCGATCCGCGGTGCGGCGCAGAGCCTGCTGCTGGAAGTGCTCGAGGGCCACATGCAGGCCCATGTCGCCGACGAGCAGCACGCCGCCACGCGCCGCGAAGAGGTGGCGGCGGTGAACAAGCTGCTGCGCTCGTATCTCAAATAGCGGGACACCGGAAAGCAGCGTTGTCGGCGTCGACGCGTGGGCACAGGCATCCTGTTCGCCCAAACTGCGTTCGTGGATCCACGCGTGACCGACCTGCACTTCTATCGCCCTGCCGAAGGCCACCGCCTGGCGCACGACCCGTTCAAGGCCATCGTCGCGCCACGCCCGATCGGCTGGATCGGCTCGGTCTCGCCCGACGGCGTGCGCAACCTGGCGCCCTACAGCTTCTTCGGCGCGTTTGGCGATACCCCGCCGCTGATCGGCTTCAGCAGTTCGGGCTGGAAGGACAGCGTGCGCAATATCGAGGCCACCGGGGTCTTCACCTGGAACCTGGCCACCGCCGCGCAGGCCACGCAGATGAACCAGAGCTCGGCGCCCTACCCGGCCCAGGTCGACGAGTTCGAACGCAGCGGCCTGCAGGCCTTGGACGGGCAGGTGGTCGACGCCCCGTTCGTGGCCGGCACGCCAGCGGCCTTCGAGTGCCGCCTGACCCAGCTGCTGCAGCTCACCGATGCACGTGGCCAGGCCCTGGAGCAGTGGCTGGTGCTGGGCGAGGTGGTCGGGGTGCACATCGACCCGCGCTACCTGGTCGACGGCGTGTACGACACCGCGGCGGCCGCGCCGATCCTGCGCGCCGGCGGCCCGGGCGCTTATGCGCGCATCGGCCCGGAGGCGATGTTCGACATGCGCCGGCCTCCTTCCGCATGAGTGCGCGCCCCGACCTGCTGCTGTTGCCCGGCCTGCTCAACGATGGCGAACTGTGGCGCGACCAGCTCGAGGCGTTGGCCGACATCGCCGACTGCCAGGTCGGCGTCCTGACCGGTGCGGACACCCTGGGCGAGGTCGCCGAACAGGTCCTGGATGCCGCGCCGCCCGTGTTCGCCCTGGCCGGGTTCTCGCTGGGCGGCTATGTGGCCCAGGAGATCCTTCGCCAGGCGCCGCAGCGCGTGACGCGCCTGGCCCTGCTGGATACCTCGTACAAAGCCGACACGCCGGCGCGGGCGCAGCAACGGCGCGCGCAGGAGGCCGCCGTGCGCAAGGGCGCCTTCCACGGCTTCGGTGACAGCCTGATGCGCGCCTACACCGATCCGGTGCACCACGGCGATACCGCGTTGATGCACCGCATCCGGACCATGACCCAACGCCTGGGCGCCGAGGTGTTCCTGCGCCAGAGCGGCTTGGAGCGCCACGACGGCAGCGCGGTGCTGCGGGCCTTCGACCGGCCCGCCCTGGTGCTGGTGGGCGAGCACGACGGCATCACCCCGCCAGCCGTACACGAACAGATGGTCGCCCTGCTGCCCGACGCCACGCTGGTCCGCATCCCGCAGTGCGGGCATCTCAGCCCGATGGAGCAGCCCGGGGCGGTCAGCACCGCGCTGCGCGACTGGCTGCTGCGCTAGCCGCGGCGACTCAGGTCCCGGCGATGGCGGCGAACGCCTGGCCGGTGATCGGGTCGCACGCCGGGTCCGGCACCGCGGCGATGGCCGCCCGCACGTCGACACCGGGTACGTCGAGGTGCAGGTCCCATCGCTGGCCGGGTGGATAGGCCCCCACCGCGCAGAAATCGCGCGTGGCCTGCAGGCTGCGGTGCTGGGTGCCGGCGGGCAGCAGCAGCGCATCGCCCGGCCCCACGCGCAGCTCGACGCCCTCCGGGCCGCCGAGCTGCAGCAGTGCCTGGCCGGCGAACACACCCAGCGCCTCGTGCGCGTTGGCGTGATAGTGCTGCTGGCGGTACAGCCCCGAGCGCCACTGCGGACACCAGCCGTGGGCGATGAAACGCGCCTCGAAGCCGGCCGCATCCAGCGGCTCACCACCTTCGTCCAGCACGCCGCGATACAGGCGCACGGGCAGCCGTAAGTGGTGCGGCATCGGCACCGGCAGGAATTCGATCTGCATGCGGCAAGGCCTTCGATCGTCGAGGAAGGGGCCGCTCAGTCCAACGGCATGTCGGTCTCGATCCAGCGGGTGACCGAATCGTGGCGTGGCGCCCAACCCAGTTCCTCCCGCGCCCGCTTGGCGCGGACCCGCGCATTGGAGCCGAACAACGCAAGCGCCTGGTCATGACCCCACTCGGCAGCCGCCTGTTCGAGCGTCCAGGGCTGCACCGGCCCCAGGTCCAGCCGATTGGCCAAGGCGCCGCCGATCTGGGCGAAGGAGGCCTCGCCGTTCTCCGCGAAATAGAACGCGCCGTCCGGGCCGTGTTCCAGCGCCAGCAGGTAGAGCTCGGCCAGGTCGTCCACGTGGACGTTGGACCAGCGGTTGGCCCCTGCGCCCAGCACATGGACCATGCCATCGCGCTGGGCCGGCTTGAGCAGGCCGGGGATCTGGGTGCTGTGACGCTGCAGGCCACGCCCCTCGCCGTAGACCATGGCGTTGCACAGCACGATGCCGCGCAGGCCGCTGTCACCGCCGGCGAGTACGGCCTGGTCCAGCGCGCGGCGTGCCTGTCTGCCCGGCGCGACCGGCAGCGGGTCGTCCTCGTCGAAGATCCGCGCATCGCCGGCCTGGCCGCGGGCGTCGTCGGCGATCACGCCAATGCCGCTGGTATGGATGAGGGTCTTGCCGGTGTCCTGCAGCGCGGCGAGCAGGGCGGTGATGGCCGGGCGATGGTCGCTGCTGGCGGCATTGATCACCGCGTCGGCGCGGCGCGCCTCGCGGGCGAGGATTTCGCCGTCGTCCAGGGTGCCCAGCACCGGGGTGATCCCCGCCGCGCCGAGCCGCTCGGCCAGATCCGAGCGCCGGACCAGGCCACGGACCCGATGCCCGGCCGCCAGCAGCCGCTCGGCGACGGTGCCGCCGATATAGCCGCTGGCGCCGGTGATGAAAACGTTCATGTGCACTCCCATTGCAATGATCGGCCGCGTCCTGGCGGCAACCCGCACGGGTGCGACGCACGACGGGCGGCGGCCCGAGCTTCAAGCTTGGCCGCTCGTGCGTGATCGCGATGCGCAGGCGCGACCTGACCGGGAGCGCCCGGCCAGGTCGTGATCAGTCAGCCCTTAGGAGGCGGCAACAGCTCAAACTGCGCCGGTGTGCCGCTTGCCGAGCACTGGCTGACCCACAGGTCGAATGCCCCCGGCTCGGCGCCAAAGCTCAGGTCCGGGCCGGTGAACGCCAGCAGGCTGCGGTCCAGGGTGAAGCTGACCTCGGCCGATTCGCCCGGCTGCAGGGCCACCTTGGAGAAACCCTTCAGCTCGCGCACCGGGCGGACCCGGCTGGCGACCTTGTCGTGCACGTACAGCTGCACCACGGTCTCGCCAGCGACCTGCCCGGTGTTGGTGACCGTGGCGGTGACGGTGAGCGTGTCGTTCCAGCCCAGCGTGGCGGTGGAAAGCCGCGGTGGGCCGTAGGCGAAAGTGGTGTAGGACAGGCCATGCCCGAACGGGTACAGCGCATCGGCGGTGATCTCGCGCCAGCGCGACTTGTATTCGGTCACGCCGGGCAGCTCGGGGCGGCCGGTGCGCGGGCGGTTGTAGAACAGCGGCTGCTGGCCCGAGTCCTGCGGAAAGCTCACCGGCAGGCGGCCGGCGGGGTTGTAGTCGCCGAACAGCACGTCGGCCACGCCGTGTCCGGTCTGGCTGCCCAGGTACCAGGTCACGGCGATCGCCGCCGCCTCGCGCACCGCACCGCACAGTGCCAGCGCGCGGCCGTTGCGCAGCAGCACCACCAGCGGCTTGCCCGTGGCGGCCAGCGCCTCGGCCAGGGCCTGATGGGCCGGCGGCACGACGATCTGGGTGCGCGACTGGGCCTCGCCGCTGTAGCGCTGCGGCTCGCCGATGGCCAGCACCACCACGTCGCTGGCCTGGGCCGCGGCCACAGCGGCCTCGATGGCGCCCTCGATGGGTGCTTCCAGTCCACAGCCATCCTCGACCAGCAGCGAGGCCTGGTCCCCCAGGGCGGCACGGACGCCGGCCTCCAGGGTGACGTAGCGCGACTTGTCGCCGAACAGCGTCCAGCAGCCCTCGATATTGTCGATATCGCGCGCGAACGGCCCGACCAGGGCGATCGTCTGCCCGGTTTTCTTCAGCGGCAGCACGTCGCCTTCGTTCTTGAGCAGCACGATGGAGCGGCGCGCTGCATCACGACTGAGGGCCTCGTGATGCGGCAGGTGCGAGGTGTCGGCCTCGCGCGCCGGGTCGAGCGAGCGGTACGGGTTGTCGAGCAGGCCGATGCGCTCCTTCACATGCAGGACCCGGCGCACACCTTCGTCCAGCTGGGCCATCGACACCTCGCCGGTCTCCACCAGCTCGCCCAGGTGCTTCTCGTAGAAGCCGCTCTGCATGGACATGTCCAGGCCGGCGGTGAAGGCCTTGCGGGTGGCGTCGCGGTCGTCGGCGGCGTAGCCGTGGGCCACCAGCTCCATGTCGGCGGTGTAGTCGCTGACCACCAGGCCCGGAAACTGCCAGGCACCGCGCAGCAGATCGGTCATCAGCCAGCGGTTGGCGCTGGCCGGCACGCCGTTGATGTCGTTGAAGGCGCTCATCACGGTGATCGCACCGGCATCGAGCGCCGCCTTGAACGGCGGCAGATGGACATCGCGCAGGGTCTGCACGGAGATGTCCACGGTGTTGTATTCCATGCCGCCCGCCACCGCGCCATACGCGGCGAAATGCTTGGGCGTGGCCAGCAGGCAATCCTCGGCCTCCAGCCCGGCCTCGCCCTGGAATCCCTGGACGCGCGCGGCGGCAAAGGCGCAACCCAGCACCACGTCCTCGCCGGCGCCTTCGGCACCGCGGCCCCAGCGCTGGTCGCGGGCGATGTCCACAGCCGGCGCGAAGGTCCAGTGGATGCCCGCGGCCGTGGCCTCGACAGCGGTGGCGCGCGCCGTGCGGCGGGCCAGGTCCGGCTCGAAGCTGGCAGCCTCGCCCAGCGGGATCGGGAACACCGTGCGCATGCCGTGGATCACGTCCGACCCCAGCAGCAACGGGATGCCCAGGCGCGACTCCTCAACCGCGATGCGCTGGGCCTCGCGGCCCAGGGCCGCGCCCACGCCGTTGAACAGCGCACCGATGCGGCCGGCCCGGATCCCCTCGCGCACTTCGGCCACGCCCTGGGCGTTGGCCTCGGGATTCACATCTGGTGCGAACGGGCGCAGGGCATCGGCAAAGATGCCGAGCTGACCGACTTTTTCCTCGACCGTCATCTGGGCGATGAGGGTTTCAATCCGTTCCGAGTTTGACATCCCATCCCGCCGTGAAAACGTTTACATACATTCTAAGCCACGCTCCGTCGATGCCAAGCCCCATGCGCTGGCAAGCGTGGGAATCTGAACTGCTCCGCCTCGTCTGTCGAGCCCGGCGGGAGTGTTCAGTGAAGCTGGCCAGGATTGTCGGGATCGGTGGCGGGCGGGTCGCCGGCCTGGATCGGAGCGGGTCGCTCCTGCGCGCCGGGTGGCAGGCGCGGCAGTTCGCCCGGGTCGGACGGTGTCGGTTCGGTGCGGGGTGTGGGCATGGCGACCTCCATCGCCGCCCATGCACGGCCGGACGGCCGCAGGCACTCTCGCGCGCGCCGGGTAAGCGCGCGGTGGAGGCCGCGCGCCCTGGATCATGACGTGACATCAACCCGCGCTGGCCTGGTCCAGGGCCTGGAGTTGGTCGGCAGTGAGCTGCAGGGCGGCCGCCTTCATGATGTCCTGCAGCTGCTCGACGTTGCTGGCGCTGGCAATCGGGGCGGTGACCGAATCGCGCGCCATCAGCCAGGCTAGTGCGACCTGGGCCAGGGTGGCCCGCTGAGTGGCCGCCACCTCGTCCAGGGCGGCCAGGATCGCCTTGCCGCGCGGGTTGAGATAGCGCTTGACGACCTGCGCGCCGCGCGCGGCGCTCTTGGCGGCGTCGCTTTCCTGTCGGTACTTGCCGCTGAGAAAGCCGCTGGCCAGCGCGTAATAGCTGATGACCGCGATGTTTTCGGCCTTCACCAGCGGCTCCAGTTCGTCCTCGTAGCCGGCGCGATCGTAGAGGTTGTACTCGGGCTGCAGGCTCTCGTAGCGCGGCAAACCCTGCTCCTGGGAAACCTCGAACGCTTCGGCCAGGCGTTCGGCGCTGTAGTTGGAGGCACCGATGGCGCGCACCTTGCCTTTCTGGATCAACCGGGAGAATGCGCCCAGGGTCGCCTCGAGTGGGATGGAGGTATCGTCCTCATGGGCCTGGTAGAGATCGATGTAATCGGTCTGCAGGCGGCGCAGGGAATCGTCGACCGCTGCCTCGATATTGTCCGGCGACAGGCCCGGACGCTCCCCCCACTTGGCCACCTTGGTGGCCAGCACCACCTGGTCGCGCTTGCCGCTGGTCTTGAGCCACTGGCCGATCAGTGCTTCGGATTCACCCCCCTGGTTGCCCGGCACCCAGGCCGGATACACATCGGCGGTGTCGATCAGGTTGAAGCCGCCCTCGACGAAGGCATCGAGCAGCTTGCCGGCGCCGGCCGCGTCCTTGACGCTCCAGCCGAACACATTGCCGCCGAGGGCCAGAGGCGCCACGGTGAGGCCAGAGGCGCCCAGGGGACGCTGGATGGGCTTGGACATGAAGGATCTCCTTGCAAACGGGGGAAGCAACACCGCTCACCGTAAGACGCCTGCGTTTAACCTGACGTGCATGCAAGGTCTGACGCGCCCTTGCGTGCTAGCTTCGGATCCCACCATTCTTTGAAGGAAACGGGTCATGCGACGATCACTCGCGGCCTTCGCGCTGTGCGCGCTGATAGCTCCGACCAGCGTCTCGGCACAGACGCCCACCCCGGCTTCGGCCTCGCTGCAGGCGGCGGTGGACGGGCCCTGGCGCCCCGCCGATGAAACCGCTCGCGACCGCTACCGCCATCCGGCGCAGACGCTGGCCTTCTTCGGCATCAAGCCCAGCGACACCGTCGTGGAGATCACGCCCGGCAGCGGCTGGTATTCGGCGATCCTGGCCCCGTACCTGAAAGACGCCGGCCACTACGTGGCGGCGGTGGTCGACCCGGCGGCGGTGGCCGAGGGATCGCGGGCCTACCAGCAAAAATCCCGGGACAGCCTGCAGGCCCGCTTCGACGCGGCACCGGCGCAGTTCTCCGGCGCGCGGATCGTCGCCTACGCCCCGGCCACCCCGGTATTCGGCCCGGCCGGCTCGGCCGACGTGGTGCTGACCTTCCGCAACGTGCACAACTGGCGCATGTCCGACAACGCCGAGGCGATGTTCAAGGCGTTCTTTGCCGTGCTCAAGCCCGGCGGCACGCTGGGTGTGGTCGAGCACCGGGCCAAGGCCGACGTGGCCGACGATGACAAAAGCGGCTACGTCGGCCAGCAGCAGGTGATCGCCCTGGCGACGGGCGCCGGCTTCAAGCTGGCCGGCCAGAGCGAGGTCAACGCCAATCCACGCGACACCAAGGACTATCCGGGCGGCGTGTGGACCCTGCCGCCAACCAACCGCCACGCGCAGGCCGAGGACGCCAAGTTCCAGGCCATCGGCGAAAGCGACCGAATGACGCTGAAGTTCGTCAAACCCTGAGCGATGGCGCAGATCCAGTTCAGCGCCGAAGAGAAGGCGGCCATCGTCCGGCGCATCCAGCTGTATTTCGACCAGGAGCTGCGTCAGGAGATCGGCCGCTTCGATGCCGAATTCCTGCTGGATTTCTTTACGGGTGAAATCGGCGGGTACTTCTACAACCGGGGTCTGTACGACGCCCAGGCCGCGTTGTCGTCGCGTCTGGACGACCTCAACGAGGCGATCGTGCAGCTGGAGATGCCGACCGAGTTCCCGCGCTGACCCCAGGCCGGTCAGGGGCCGCCGCGGGCCGGCGGCCCCTGGCTCGGTGACTCGGGTTGCCCCAGCGCCTGTTGCGGTGCGCCGGTGTGCTGGGCCGGCGCAAGCGACTGCAGCTGGCGCATGGATTCCTGGATCGGCGGGGCCGGCTGCGACAGGTCGATCTGCGCGCGGTAACCGGTCGTGGTGCCGACCACCCACAGGCGACCTTCGCGCTCGACCGCGCCGCCCAGCGCCCCCGGCGCGATGCCTTCGCGGCGCGCCTGCACGGTGGCCTGCATGACCCGCTCATCGGCCATCGTGGCGGGCAGCTGCGCGCGCAGGGCCTGGTAGAGCGCGGCATCGGCATGGGCCATGCCAGCGGTGGGCGACGCCGGCATAGGCAGGGGGCGCAGATCGCTGGACGTGGGCGCCGGCACCGGGACACCGACGCCGACCGCCTGGCGCTCGAAGCGATCGCGCAGGGCCACATCGACCGGCTCGGCGTTGTACGCGTCGGGCACCTTGTCCACCTCGCGCTTGGGGACCAGCCGCTCCACGTAGCCTTCCGGTTGCAGCCGGTCGACCTTGCTGCCGATCCGGTAGACCAGCATGCCTTCCTCGGAGCGATGGATGACATCGCGGCGCGGGTCGTCCATCACCGGGCGCTTGTCCAGGTAGGGCTGGTCGCTAAGCGCGTTGAGGTAGTCGATCATCAGGTTGCCGCTGCGCGTGGACAGCCCGTCGCGGTGATAGCCCCCGCCGACGTCCGAATGCGCACCCGGCACGTAGGCGCCCAGGAAGCGTCCATCGGCTGTCTGCCCCGGATCGATGATGTGCGTGGACTTGAACAGACCGCGCCGCTCATCCTCGGAGATCAGCTGGAAGCCGGAGATCACCGAGGGCGGCAGGCGTCGATCCTGATGCTTGACCGGATCGCCCGTGCCCACCGGGTCGAACAGCCCCACCGCCTGCGCCACCTGCCCCGGCGCGACCAGCGGCGGCTTGGTGTAGGTAACGCCCTTGATCTGGCCGTCGCTGTCGCGCTCATAGCGCGCACCGGACGGATCCTGGATGCCGCGCTCATCCACCAGACGCGAGAACCCCGCCGCCTGCTCGGCGCCGCGGCTGAAGCCGATGTCGGCGACCGAGATCTGCGCGTTGGTGTTCTCCTGTCTCCATCGCGCCGCCTGATCGATGAACTGCTTGTACATCGCCTCAAGGCGCTGATCGTAGGTGTGTCCGGTCGCTCCATCCAGCGTTCGTGCGAGAAAGCCATCTTGCGTCCCTGGACCAGCGACATACCCCACCATGACCTGCGTGTCACCGCTCTTCTTCCTGTCGTTGATCTGATCTCGAATCGCAGCAACGTTGGTGGCGTGATTCGGATCCTTATCCGCGTCGTTGCCAGTCCCGTCGAATGCGGCAACGAAGAGTTTCCGGTCTGGGTGGTCCGGGCCAATCAGCGCGGGGACTTCGAACCCAGAAAGTCTTTCGCCCGCCGCTTGGAATTCATCGAGCCTGCCGGGCCCGGCCGCATAAAAAGAGACGCCGTCTCCAAGGAGACCGTCAGCATCCTGCTTGTGTGGTTCGCCATCCTCTTTGCGGCCACCCATCGTCGTGCTCCTTAGTAAGTCTTGCTCCAGGCCTTGATGAGGTCATCGCGGAAATAGCTGTTCGCGTTTCCCGGAATCTGTGGTTCCTTGGTCGGGATCAGCATCTTCATGTAGACCGAAACCGTTCGGTCGTTGACTTCGATGAAGATATTGGGCTCGCCGGCCGGACCTTCGAAGCTATGATCGGGAATCTGCGCATCCGGCACGGCGTGCAGCACGCGTTGGTCGGCAAAGATCTTGCTTAGATCAATGCTGTCTTCGTGCGTCTGCCCGTCGAGCGAAGTCCACTTCAGCTGCGCAGGCGCGGGGAAGTTCTTGACGTCCAGATACGAGGCTCCCCCCCAAGTTCGCTCCTTGTAATCGGCCGAAGGGGGTGGGCCAGAGCGCTGGCCGGTCGAAGTGCGCGTGTGATTCGTGCCGTCGTAAACGACCTGGCAATCCAGCGTGTTGTAGCAGTACGCGTCGAAGTTGTGTCGTTTGAAGCGCAGCGGCAGCGTGTTGCCTGAGGCATGCATCGAAGCAGAGGCGGCTTGTGTGGACATGGCGGACTGACACCCTGCGATGAAGAAGAAAGTCGTGATCACACCGATCGGTAACCAGCGCGTGATCGCTTGGCCGACATGAGGTGATCTCCGGGGTGGACCATGCATGCGTGCTCTCCGGAATCCTTGGAAGCTTGAGGGCTTGAACCTTGACGGCTGGCATGGACCGTCCCGGTCCTGAAGCGCAACGGTAGGTCGCATCGATATGCGGGTCAAATCCACGCCCCTGGCCTTGACCGATAATGCGGCGCCCGTCCCACCGAGCCCGCAGCGCGTGCTGATTGCCTTCAACAAGCCCTTCAATGTCCTGTGCCAGTTCACCGACCGCAGCGATCCGGCACGGCGCACGCTGGCCGGGTTCGGCTTGCCAAAGGACGTGTACGCCGCCGGACGACTGGACTACGACAGTGAAGGCCTGTTGCTGCTCACCGATGACGGCGCGCTGGCCCACCGGCTCACCGATCCACGCCACAAGCAGCCCAAGACCTATCTGGTGCAGGTGGAGGGCGCGCCCAGCGAGCCGCAGCTGCAGGCCCTGCAGCAGGGTGTGCAGCTGAAGGACGGCCTGACCCGGCCGGCGCACGTGCGCCTGCTGGCCGAGCCCCCCACGCTATGGACGCGCGACCCGCCGGTGCGCATGCGCAAGACCGTGCCCGATGCCTGGCTGGAGCTGACCATCAACGAGGGACGCAACCGGCAAGTGCGACGCATGACCGCAGCCGTCGGCCTGCCCACGCTACGCCTGGTGCGCGCGTCCATGGGCGAAGTGGCACTCGGCAAACTCCAGCCCGGTGAGTGGCGCTTCGAACAGTCCTAGCGGCTCTGCACAGCACAACGCCCCGCTTAGGCGGGGCGCCGGGATGGTCATGACACTGGCTCGACCACGTCGCCCCGCGGTGGCGAAGCGGCGTGGTCGAGGACTCAGTTGCGATGATCAGGCGTCGGTCGGGGCCTTCGGCGCCGCCCGCGTATAGCGGGTGGCCCGGGCTGCACGCACGCCCGCGTTGCCACGCGTGGTCGCCGGCTCAAGGCGGCGCGAGGTGCTCTCGATCGCCTGCGCCTGCTTCTGTTTGTAGCGCCGGAACACGGCATACCCAAGCAAACCAACGCCCACTGCCGCCACGGCGCTGACAGCCACCGGATTGCGCTTGACGAACGTGCCGGCGGCCTTGCTGCCTGTGCGCACCGCGCCGATGGCGGCGCTGTTGCGGATGAATTTCTGCGTCTTGGAGCGACGCGACGGGATCATGTCGCGCACGCTGCTGCGCGCACTGCGCAGACCGCCGCTTGCCTGGTGGACCAAGTCCAACGCGGTTTCCAGCGCGCGGTCGCTGATATTGGAAAGCTTGCTCATTGCCGGGCCCCGTGAGGATGGAAGGCATTCAGTCTCGCCCCGGCTGTGTGGACAAGGCGTGTGCGGGCATGGATGCAGCCTTCCGCAAGCTGAACCGGCCCGTCAGGTGCCGCGTGGCTTGGCCCGGTGCGTGGCCGTTGCACTCCAAGGGTCGTCGGGCCAGGGATGCTTGGGATAGCGCCCCTTCATTTCCTTGCGCACCTCGGCGTAGGTGTTGGCCCAGAAGCTGCGCAGGTCCTGGGTGACCTGCAGCGGCTTGCCGCCGGGCGAGAGCAGATGCAGGGTCAGCGCCACGCGGCCGTCGGCGATTCGCGGCGTGTCGCCCAGGCCAAACAGCTCCTGCAGCTTGACCGCCAGCACCGGTGCGCGCGGACTGCCGTCGTGTTCCACCCCATAGTCGATGCGGCGCTCCAGGCCGGACGGCACGATGATGCGCGTGGGTGCCAGCGTGTCGATGCGCTGGCGCAACGACCAGTCCAGCCCGGACCGGAGGGCTTCGCCCAGTTCGCTTTCGTCCAAGGCATCCAGTCGGGTCTTGCCGGCGAACGCGGGCTTGAGCCAGTCATCCAGCGTGTCCAGCAAGGTCGCGTCGGACAGGTCGGGCAGGTCCAGCTCGGGCATCCACCGCCGCAGATTGCGCACCCGGGCGCGCCACTGCTGCAGGCCTTCGGTCCAGGGCAGCGCGTCGATGCCGAGCTCGCGCACCGCCGCGGTCAACGCGTCGGCGGCCTGCGCCGGGTCGACCCGACCGGCCGGTCGTGCATCCAGCACGATCGCATCGAAGCGCGACTCGCGCTGCGCCACCAGCGCCCGCCGCTCCGCATCCCAGCGCACGTTGTCGCCAATGGAGAACCGCGTGGGAAAGGCGCCGCGCAGCGCCGTTTCGTCCACCGGCGCACCGCGCAGGATCAGGCCATCGCGCGCTTCGAAGCGCAGTTCGCTGGCCACGATCCACGGCTCGCCGCGCAGCGTGCTGTCGTCGAACAGGCGCGCGGTGCGGCCGTTGCTCAGGGCATAGCGCAGCGGATCGGTGGGATGGCGGAAACCGATGCGATCGGGAAAAGCGTGGACGAGCAGGTCGCCCAGGACGTGCGCGTCCAGTTCGCGTGGCGCGACGGCATCCTCGCGCACCCGGCGACGCCATTGCCTGGCCGCCGCATCGATGGCCGCCAGGCCGCCGCGATGCGCATCGCCGGGCACGCGCCCGCTGCGGAACGCGGCCAGCGCGCGCCAACGTGCGGCCAGGCCATCGCCGGCCTGGCGCAGCGGATCGCGTGCCTCTATCAGCGCGGCCAGGTCGCACGCCGCTGCACGCTGCGGACCGGCCGGTGCAGCCAGGAGCATGGCCGCCAGGCGCGGGTGGGTGCCCAGGCGCAGCATCTTGCGGCCGGTCTCGGTGATGGTGCCGGCGTCGCTCAGCGCACCGAGCTTGCGCAGCAGGTCGCGCGCAGACGCCAGGGCGCCGGCCGGCGGTGCATCGGGAAAACGCAGGTCGTCGCTGCCCCAGGCCGCCAATTCCAACGCCAGCGAGGCCAGTTCCACCTGGGCCAGTTCCGGACGGCGCTGCGGCTCCAGTCGCTGCGAGGCCGGCCACAGTCGCCAGGCGACGCCTTCGGCCACGCGGCCAGCGCGGCCGGCACGCTGGTCGGCCGAGGCCTGGGCGATGTTCACCACGTCCAGGCGCGAGAAGCCGCTGTTGGGGTCGAAGCGCGGCTCGCGCGCCAGGCCGCTGTCGATCACCACGCGCACGCCGGGGAGGGTGACTGAGGATTCGGCCACATTGGTGGCCAGTACCACGCGGCGGCGACCGTCCGCATCGGGCTGCAGGACTTCGGACTGGCGCTCGACCGGCAGCTCACCGTGCAGGGCCAGCACGCGCACCTCGCCCAGCGCGCTGCTGTGGCCCAGCGCGGCCTCAACGCGGCCGATCTCGCGCTGGCCGGGCAGGAACACCAGCAGGTCGCCGGGCTGCTCGGCCAACGCTTGTTCGACCGCGCGGCGTACCTGTGACTCCAGGCCTTCATCGCGACGCGCGGGGAAGTGCGAAACCGCCACCGGAAAGCTGCGGCCGGCGCTGGTCAGGCGTGGGGCATCCAGCCATTGCGACAGGCGTTCGCCATCCAGGGTCGCCGACATCACCACGATGCGCAGGTCCTCGCGCAGGCCGGCCTGCACGTCCAGCGCCAGGGCCAGGCCGAGGTCACCGGCCAGATGGCGTTCGTGGAACTCGTCGAACAACAGCGCGCCAACGTCTTCCAGCAATGGGTCGTCCTGCAGCATGCGGGTGAGGATGCCTTCGGTGACAACCTCGATCCGCGTGCGCGGCCCGACCTTGTTCTCGAAGCGGATGCGATAGCCGACGGTCTCACCGACCGCCTCGCCCAGCTGCTTGGCCATGAAGCCGGCCGCCGCGCGCGCGGCCACGCGGCGTGGTTCGAGCATCACGATCCTGCGATCCTCCCGCCACGGCGCGTCGAGCAGGGCCAGCGGCACCTGGGTGGTCTTGCCGGCGCCGGGCGGCGCTTCCAGCACCAGGCGCGGATGCGCGGCCAGCGACGCGGTGATCTGCGGCAGCAGCGGTGAAATGGGAAAGGACGGCGCGGACATTGCGCACAAGGATAAGGGGCGTGGCGCCGGCGCCCTACAATTGGGCACCCCACGTCACGTTTCGCACTGCATGCAGCTCATCGATATCGGCGCCAACCTCACTCATGATTCCTTCGACCGCGACCGCGACGCCGTGCTGCAGCGCGCGCGCGAGGCCGGCGTGGCCCAGCTGGTGGTCACCGGCGCCAGCCGAGAACACTCGCCCAAGGCGCTGGAGCTGGCACGCGCGCATCCGGGGTTCCTGTTCGCGACCGCCGGCGTGCATCCACACCACGCGGTCGAATACACCGAGGAGTGCGATGCCGAAATGCGCGCCCTGCTCTCCCAGCCCGAAGTCGTCGCCGTGGGCGAATGCGGCCTGGATTACAACCGCGACTTCTCCCCGCGCCCGGCGCAGCGCAGGGCGTTCGAGCGCCAGCTGCAGACCGCGGTGGACACCGGCAAGCCGCTGTTCCTGCACCAGCGCGATGCCCACCAAGACTTCATGGCGGTGATGAAGCAGTTCGATGGCCAGCTGCCGCCGGCGGTGGTGCATTGCTTCACCGGCACCCGCGAGGAGCTGTTCGACTATCTGGACCAGGACTGGCACATCGGCATCACCGGCTGGCTGTGCGACGAGCGCCGCGGCGCGCACCTGCGCGAGCTGGTGTCGCATATCCCGGCGCACCGGCTGATGATCGAGACCGACGCGCCCTATCTGCTACCGCGTACGCTCAAGCCTCTGCCGAAGGATCGCCGCAACGAGCCGGCCTTCCTGGCCCACATCGCCGAAGAGGTCGCGCGTGATCGTGGCGAGGCGCTGGCGGTCACGGCCACCCATACCATGGAGACGGCGCGGACGTTCTTCGGATTGCCGGCCGCCTAGCGCGGCACCGGCATCGACTCACTCCACCTCGTCATCTTCGCGCTTGGCGTCTTCCATGGCTTCGGGCTCCAGCGCTTCGGCGGCGCAGTTGAGCTTGACGAACACGCCCCAGGCGATCAACAACGCCGCGGCGGCCAGGCCAATGGCCCCTGCATAGGGCAACTTGCTGGGGTCTTCGTGGACCAGTTCGAAGGTCATGACCAGCGTTTCGATCGACAGCGCAATCACGACGACCACCATGAAACGCGACAGGTAGCGACGCACACGGGTCGGCCCGCTGACCTTGACGTCGCGCATCACCTCTTCTTCGAAGATGGTCTGGGCCAGCTCCATCGACACCAGCGCGATGGTCAGCAGGCCGATGCATTCCAGCACCAGATTGAAGCGCGCGCGGGTGTCCTCAACATCCTGCTGGAAGGCGTGCAGCAGCTCGGCGCCGGCCATCCACATCAGGCCCACGCCGCACAGCACGAACAGCGCGATCACGGCCACGTGGCCGATCAGGAACACCTTCTCGAACGCCTTCATTGCCGTGCTCCACACCGATCTTGGCGTCGGAGCATCGGCAGTGCAGCGTCACCGCGGCGCGAAGGCCTCAGCTGTCAGTCGCCGCCTGGAACACCTGCAGATGGATCCAGGCGGTTTCAAGGCGCGGCGTGCGCAAACCCGCATGCGCGGCGCGATGGACCATGTCGCCCACGATATGCGCCGCCTCCACGCGCTGGCCGCTCTGCAGGTCGCGCAGCATCGAGGCGGTCAGCGGGGAATCGGGCTGGGTCAGCAGTTCCAGCATCGCGGCCTGGGCGCCTTCCGGAATCGGCGAGCCAGACGCATCGGCCACCTCCAGGCACTCCCCGTACAGACCGGTCATGAAGTCGTGCCCGCCCTCGCTGGCCACGATCTGGCCGATGCTGCCGCGCATCAGGCACGTCGCCGCCGCCAGCGCGGTGAGGAAGCTGTACTTGGTCCATTGCGCCACCGCGATATCGGTGCGGTATTCGTAGTCCACGCCCGCCTGCTGGCAGGTGCGGACCAGGGCCTGCAGCCGCGCATCGCCCGCGCCGTGCCGCTCGCCGAAGGTGAGCGAAGCGCGCTTGCCCAGGTGCAGCACTTCGCCGCGCTCGCCCTTGGTCGCACTGATGAAGCACAGCCCACCCAGCACCTGGTCCGCGCCGAAGCGCGCATCCAACGCCGCGTAATGCAGCAGGCCATTGAGGATCGGCAGGACGGCGGTGTGCGGGCCGACGGCCGGGGCGATGGCGTCGATCGCGCTGTCCAGGTCGTAGGCCTTGCAGCTCAGCAGCACCAGGTCGAACGGCTGCTCGGCCGCCAGGGCAGGCAGTGCATCGGCGGTGACGTGTGCCACCGGGAACTGCGCATCGCCCAGCGGGCTGCGGATCACCAGGCCGTCGCGCTTCAGCTGATCGGCACGCCCTGCACGCACCAGGAAGGTCACGTCCACGCCGGCCTGGGCCAGTCGCCCACCGAAATACCCGCCGGTCCCACCGGCGCCAAGAACCAGAATGCGCATGCACGTGCCTTGCTGTAGGGGACTCCCATGGAATCACGCAACGGCGGCCAGGGCGACCTGCTGTGTTCAACACAGCGGGCCACCACACATCATGCTCAGCGCTTGACCAGTTCGACGCGCCGGTTCTGGGCCTTGCCCGTTTCGGTCGCGTTGTCGGCGACCGGATCGGCATCACCGAAGCCGGCCGCGCTCAAGCGCGAGGCGTCGATCCCCTGTGCCGTCACGGCGGCGACCACGGCCTTGGCCCGGCCTTCGGACAGGTGCGTGTTATGCGCAGGATCACCGGTGTTGTCGGTATAGCCGTTCACCGCCAGCTGCAAGGCGGGGTCGTCCTTGAGCAGCTGCACCACCTGGGCGATCTGCGGCTGCGAGTCGGGCAGGATGTCGGTCTGGTCGGTGGCGAAGTTGACGTGTAGCGCGACCTTGCCGGCCTTGTCGATCTGCGCTTTCATCTCCGCCGCCGGCAAAAGACCTGCAGTGATCTGGAGCGGCTTGGTCTCGGCGATGACCAGACCGGCGCCGAACTGATAGCTGGCCAGATTGATCCAGATGTCTCGGTCGGCACGATGGACCACGAAGACCTCGACCTGGTTGCCCAGCACGTTGCCCAGGCCATCGTTGAACCGCACGAGCGGCTCGCCGGGCCAGGACTGGAGCTTGTCCTTCGCTTCGTCGGGGATGTTTCCGTCGAAGATTTTCTGACCGCCCATCATGGTGACGGCACGCTCGATGTTGCGGATCAGCTCCACGGGGGAAAACGTCTTGCCATCGACTGCACTGACGCCGCTCCACCAGATCTTTCCCTCGACGGGTTCAAGTCGATCGCCGGTCCACAGCGGCACTTGATCAAAGTCCGCCTGTTCGGTCTTGTTGGTCGGCTGATAGCCATCTGGCAGTTTGATATAGGGGAATTCCCCGAGCGCCACGGTCGACACGGGCAGGCTGGCTGGATCGAAGGGCTTGGCCGCAGGCGGCGCGGCGTCCTTCGACGCCGCAGAGGCCGGCTTGGCCGGCGTGCTGGCCGCGGATGCGGCAACGTCCTGTGCTGGCGGGCGCTGCGGCTTGCACGCCGCCAGCGCCAGCGCGCCGCCCAGCACCGCCATGGTCATGACCAGTTGCCTCATGTCGCACTCCTTTGCCTTGGGGGATGGCCGGCAAGTGTAGTGCGCCGCGGCGCGGCACCGACAGGCCGTGCATCCCGGACGCACGGCACTGCAGGAGTGTCAGCTGCGCAGGCCCACGCCGCGCTTGAGCAACCACAGGCCCAACGCGCCCAGCGCCACCACGAAGCCCAGCATCAGGGTGTAGGCCACCCACAGCGGCACGTCCGAGGTGCCCAGCAGGCCATAGCGGAAGGCGTTGACCATGTAGAAGATGGGGTTGAGATGGGTGGCGGCCTCGGCCCAGCCGGGCAGCAGCTTGACCGAATAGAACACGCCGCCCAGGTAGGTCAGCGGGGTCAGGATGAAGGTCGGCACGATGGCGATGTCGTCGAACTTGCGCGCATAGGCGGCGTTGACGAAGCCGGCCAGCGAGAAGATGGTCGCGCCCAGCAGCACGGTGGTCAGCGTCACCAGCGGATGCGGCACGCGCACCGGGGTGAAGAACATCGCGATCACCAGCACGATGGCGCCGACCATCAGCCCGCGCAGCACCGCGCCGGCCACGTAGCCCAGCAGGATCACCCAGTTGGGCATCGGGCTGACCAGCAGCTCCTCGACGTGGCGTCCGAACTTGGCCCCGAAGAAGCTGGAGGAGATGTTGCCGTAGCTGTTCTGGATGACGCTCATCATCACCAGGCCCGGCACGATGAACTGCATGTAGGTGAAGCCGCCCATGTCGCCCACGCGCGAGCCGATCAGCCCGCCGAAGATCAAGAAGTACAGGGTCATGGTGATCGCCGGCGGCACCAGGGTCTGGCCCCAGATGCGCAGGATGCGCGCCACTTCGCGGCGGGCGATGGTCCATAGCGCGGTCAGGTTGCGCTGGGTGTTGCTTGGGCTTGGCGCCAGATGTTGGGAATTCATGCGGTAGCCTCCTGGGCGGTGGCGGGCGTGGCGGTCATGCGCACGAACAGCTCCTCCAGCCGGTTGGACTTGGTGCGCATCGAGCGCACGCGGATGCCGGCATCGGCCAGCGCGGCGAACACGCGGTTGAGGTCCATCTGCCGCGGCATGTCCAGGTCCAGGGTGTGCGGATCGGCCGCGATCAGCGTGGCGCCTTCGATCTGCGGCAGCTGCGCGGGCAGCTCCCCATCGATGTCCAGCAGGAAGCCTTCCACGTCCAGCTGCGCCAGCAGTGTGCGCATGGGGCCCTGCTGGACGATGCGGCCGTGGTTGATGATGGCCAGGTTGCGGCAGAGGCTTTCGGCCTCTTCCAGGTAGTGCGTGGTCAGGATGATCGTGGTACCGGCGGCGTTGATGTCCTTGAGCGTCTTCCACATGCCGCGGCGGATCTCGATGTCCACCCCGGCGGTCGGCTCGTCCAGGATCAGCAGGCGCGGACGGGTCATCATGGCGCGGGCGATCATCAGCCGGCGCTTCATGCCGCCGGACAGGGTGCGGCTCATCAGGAAGGCCTTGTCCCACAGCTGCGCGCGCTTGAGCTCTTCCTCGGCCCGCGGACCGGCCTCCGCGCGGGGAATGCCGTAGAACCCGGCATAGTTGACCAGGATGTCGTAGGGCTTCTCGAACAGGTTGAAGTTGATTTCCTGCGGCACCAGGCCAATCAGCTGCATGGCCGCGCCGCGGTCGGCGTTGATGTCCACGCCGAACACCTTGGCCGAGCCGGAGGTCAGGTTCACTAGCGAGGAGACGATGCCGATGGTGGTGGACTTGCCTGCGCCGTTGGGACCGAGCAGGGCGAAGAAATCGCCGGGCTCGACATTGAGTGATACACCCTTGAGCGCCTCTACACCGTTGTCGTAGCGCTTGGTGAGATCGACGATGGACAGCGCCGGCACCGTGCCGGCGGCGGGGGAAACAGTCATGAAAGAGGCCTTTGCGCGGGCGCCGCGGCCCGCTTGACAGTCGACCGCCTATTATAGGCGTCCCGTCCGGCGCGCCCGGGCATCACACCGTTCCATCGCCTTGGCCATCGTCCAGTTTCCGCTCAAGCTCGTCGAACGGCGCATGATCGCGCCGAGCGTGGGCCATTACGTGTTCGCGCGCGATGACGGGCAGCCGTTTGCCTTCACCGCCGGGCAGTTCCTGCAGGTGCATTTCGACTATGCCGATGGGACCGCGACGCGGCGCAGCTATTCGCTCGCCAACGTCCGCGCGCCGGACGCCACCGCCGATCCCCAGGTCGAGATCGCGGTGAGCTATGTGCCCGGCGGCGCGGCAACGGCGCTGTTCGAAGGCCTGGAGATCGGCGAGACGATCCAGGCCAGCGGCCCGTTCGGCCGCTTCTGCCTGCAGACTGGTGACCAGAACGCACGTTACGTGCTCATCGCCACCGGCACCGGCGTAACGCCTTACCGCTCGATGCTGCCCGCGCTGGACGCGCTGATGTCCACGCGCGGGGTCGAGGTCGTCCTGCTGCAGGGCGCACGAACGGTGCAGGAGATGCTCTACCACGACGAGTTCCGCGCCTTTGCCGATGCGCATCCGGGCTTCCGTTACCTGCACTGCCTGTCGCGCGGCCTGCCCGGCCAGGCCCATCCGGAGATGCGCCACGGCTACGTGCAGCAGGTTCTGCCGGAGATTGCACCGGACCCGGCCCGCGATATCGCCTACCTGTGCGGCAATCCGGACATGGTCGATGCCTGCTTCGAGGCGCTGAAGGAGGCCGGCCTGCCGGTCCCGCAGATCCGGCGCGAGAAGTACGTCAGCTCGAAGTAGTCGGCCGCACGCCGCCAGCGGCATGTAAAGCACGCTTGACACGCGCAGAGATCGGCGTGCAGGATGGTGTCAACTTTCCTTGACATGGCGATCTGCCGCACATGCTCTCCGGCAGCACACTCCATCTCCATCAAGTCCTGGTCGGGCTTGCGCTTGCCGCGGGCGCCATCAAGCTGGCTTCGACGGGTTATCTGGTGCGCCATGCGGCGCATGCGCCGCAACGCATGCAAACCACACGTGGCGTGGCCATCTGGCATGCAAGCAAGTGGTCGGCGCTCATCTTGGTGTTGGCGGCCTTCCTGGACGCATGGCTGAGCGGAAGCCACGCAGACGCGCTGCGCTTTGGTGCCTTGCTCGTTGCTGTGATCATGCTGCTGCCGGTCCTGCTCCAGCTGCGCAGGCGCAGCCGCTGGCTCGGAATTGCGCATGCACTGCAGCGCACCTTCGCACGGGCGCGCCGTTGATGGACCTGTTGTTCACCCGCTTCCCTCCCTTCGGATGACCTCACGTGAATGACATCCGTCCCCCCCGCTCCCTGCGCTGGCGCCTGCCACTGATCGCGGCCTGTGTGGTGCTCAGTGCGGTCTTCGCGTTTGCACCGGGCCTGCTGCCTGCCTCCCAGCACGAGACGATGCGCGGCATGGCCGCCGGCATGGCCAGCGTGTTCGCCGTTGTGTTGCTGGTGCTGGCCGTGCCGGCCGCGCGCCGCACCTACTTCCAGCTGTTGGAGACGCGCGAGTCGGGCTGTGCACGTGACAGGCGCGTGGCCTGGCTGTCCTGGGCCGCGGTGGCGCTTTACGTGGCCACCCTGGTGCTGGCGCGGTGGGCGGTGCCGCACGCGGCCACGCCGGCCACGGTCATTGGCCTGGGCGTGCTGCCGCTGCTGGCCATGGGCCTGTACACCGCGGCCATGGTGCTGCACCTGCGCCAGCTGGACGAGTTGATGCGCAAGATCGAGATGGAAAGCTGGGCGTGGGCGGCGCTGGTGGTGGCGCAGGCCTACTTCGCCGCCTGGGTGTTGCTCAAGGCCGGCGTGGTCCATGTGGATGCCAGCAACGCGTTACTGTGGCTGGGCGTCTGGCTGTTGATCGTGCGCACCGGCTTCTACGTCCGCTTGATGCGCAAGTACCTGTGAACAGCCGCGTGCGCGAACTGCGCGAGGCACGGGGCTGGTCGCAGGCGGCGCTGGGGGAGCGCCTGGGGGTTTCGCGCCAGACCATCAATTCCATCGAGACAGGCAAGTACGACCCCAGCCTGCCGCTGGCCTTCCAGATCGCCCGGCTGTTCGGGCAGCCGATCGAGGCGATCTTCCTGTTCGAGCCGTAATCCGCGGCCGGGCCTTCTGTCACATCTGCCGGTCCGCGGCGTCATGTCAGCATCCAACACCGGATCGTGATCTACCAAGGAGAGAGTCCCATGCAGCAACGATGGTGGTTTCCCGTCCTGCTTCTGGCCGCCTGCGCGCCCGCGGCCCAGGCCAGGACCCTGGGGAAACTGGAGTTCAAGCCCTGTGCGCTCAGCAGCCCGCTGATGCCCACGGTGGTGGAGGCGCAGTGCGCCACCTTGCAGGTGCCGGAGGATGCCAAGGCGCCGCAGGGCCGCAAGATCGGCCTGCGCATCGGCTGGATCCCCGCCGAACAGGACGCCTCGGCCGCGCCCGATCCGGTCTTCATGATCGCCGGCGGTCCGGGGCAGTCCGCGCTGGACAGCTATCCCCAGGTGCAACCGGCGTTCGCCAAGGTCACCAAGCTGCGCAACATCATCCTGGTCGACCAACGCGGCACCGGTGGCTCCAATCCGCTGCAGTGCCCCGAGCCGGAGAAGGCACTGAACACCGACACCGCACAGGGCGCCGCGGACTATGCGCGGACCTGCATGCAGGTGCTGGAGAAAAAGGCCGACCTGCGCGACTACACCACCGGCGATGCGATCGCCGATCTGGACGCGGTGCGTCAGGCGATTGGCGCGGACACCATCGACCTGGTCGGCGTGTCCTACGGGACGCGCGTGGCGCAGCAGTATGCGGCCACCTATCCGGCCCACACCCGGGCGGTCGTGCTCGACGGTGTGGTGCCCAACTCGCTGGTGCTGGGCAATGAGTTCGCCAAGAACCTGGAGGACGCGCTGGACCTGCAGTTCGGCCGCTGCGCCAAGACTCCGGGCTGCACCGCCAAGCTGGGTGATCCGCGTGAGCGGCTCAATGCCTTGATGCGCACCCTGAAGGACGCGCCGCCCGAGGTGGATTTCCGCGACCCGGTCACCGGCCAGGCGCGTCACGAAACCCTGCACGCCGGCGATGTCGCGATGCTGGTGCGCATGTCCGCCTATATGCCGCTGATGTCCGCCACCCTGCCCCTGCAGTTCGCCGAAGCCGCGCAGGGTCGCTACGACACCCTGGCGGCCACCGCCAGCATGATCGGCGGTTCGCTCTCCGATGCGATGGCCATGGGCATGCAGCTGTCGGTGATTTGCGCCGAAGATGCCGACGAGCTCAAGGAGGATCCGGCTCAGGACGGGTCGCTGCTGGGCAATACGATGGTCGATGCGCTCAAGGCGCAATGCGCGGTCTGGCCCAAGGGCACGCGCGCGGCCGACTTCCGCAAGCCGCTGTCCACCGACGTGCCCACGCTGCTGCTTTCAGGTGAGTTCGACCCGGTCACCCCGCCGCGCTACGGCGTTGAGGTGGCCAAGGCGCTGCCCAATGCCCGCCACCTGGTGCTCAAGGGCCAGGGTCACAACGTGATCGCCGTGGGCTGCACGCCGCAGCTGCTCGGCGAATTCCTCGACAAGCGTGATCCCAAGGCGCTGGATGCCAGCTGCCTGGACAAGCTGACCTACACCCCGCCGTTCACCGGCTTCTATGGATGGGATCCATGATCACCCTGCAGAACCTGCACAAGACCTTCAAGACCAAGAAGACCGAGGTCAAGGCCGTCAGCGGGGTGGACTTCACCGCTGCCGATGGCCAGATCACCGGGCTGCTCGGTCCCAACGGCGCCGGCAAGACCACCACCCTGCGCATGCTCTACACCCTGATGCAGCCCGATAGCGGCCAGGTGCTGGTCGACGGCGTGGACGTGGCCGCCGATCCGGAAGCCGCACGCCGCGCGCTGGGCGTGCTGCCCGATGCGCGTGGCGTCTACAAGCGCCTGACCGCGCGCGAGAACATCGCCTATTTCGGCGCGCTGCACGGGCTGGACAAGGCCACCATCGATGCACGCACCGAGCGCCTGGTGCAGGCGCTGAACATGCAGGACTTCATCGACCGACGCACCGAGGGCTTCAGCCAGGGCCAGCGCACCAAGACCGCCATCGCCCGCGCCTTGGTCCACGACCCACGAAACGTGGTCCTGGACGAACCCACCAATGGCCTGGACGTGATGACCACCCGCGGCCTGCGCGAATTCCTCAAGCAGCTGCGCGGCGAAGGGCGCTGCGTGGTGTTTTCCAGCCACATCATGCAGGAGGTCGCCGCGCTGTGCGATCGCATCGTGATCATCGCCAAGGGCACCGTGGTCGCCGCCGGTACGCCGGACGAGCTGCGCGCACTCTACGGCGAGGACAACCTGGAGGAGGCCTTCGTCAAGGCGATCGGTTCTGAGGAGGGCCTGCTGGCATGAATAGTCTGAAGACGCTGTGGGTCGTGATGCGCAAGGAACTCAAGGACTTCTTCCGCGACCGTCGTACCGTAATGCTGTCGTTGGGCTTGAGCCCGATCCTGGTGCCCGTGTTGTTGATCGGAATCTTCACCTTGACCGAGCACCGGATCAACGACCTCACCGACAAGCCGTTGGACCTGCCGGTGATCGGCCGCGACAACGCCCCCAACCTGGTGGCCTGGCTGGAGGGCCAGAACGTGGCCATCAAGCCGGCACCCAAGGACGTGGCCGATGCCATCGGCTCGCAGCGGGCCGATGTGATCCTGCGCATCGGCGATGACTACGGCGAGAAGTGGCGCAAGAGCGAGCCGGCCCCGGTGGAAATCCTCAGCGACTCGACCCGACAGAACGCCGAGGTGCCGGTCAAGCGGTTGAAGGCATTGCTTGGCGCCTACAACGGTCAGGTCGGTGCGCTGCGCCTGCTGTCCCGCGGCGTCAGTCCCGCCGCCGCCGCCCCGCTGCAGATCAGCGATACCGACATGGCCTCCGAGGCCGCCAAGCGCGGGCGTCTGGTCGGCATCCTGCTGCCTTACCTGCTGATCCTCAGTGCGTTCATCGGTGGCGCCTATCTGATCATGGACGGCACCGCGGGTGAGCGCGAGCGGCAGTCGTTGGAACCGCTGCTGGCCACGCCGGCCGCACGCGGCGCGGTGGTCAGCGGCAAGGTCGCCGCGGCGTGCGCGGTGGCCTTGCTGTCGCTGGCGCTGACCCTGCTCGGCTTCAAGCTGGCGGCGGTCTTTTCGCCCACTGTGGGGCGGCAGCTGGTGGTGAGCTTCGGCACGATCGTGGTGCTGCTGCTGATCCTGATGCCGATGGTCTTCATCGGCACCACGCTGCTGACCTTCCTGTCGGCCACGGCCAAGAGCATGAAGGAGGCGCAGAGCCACATGAGCTACCTCATGCTGCTGCCGATGCTGCCTTCGATCATCCTGATGGTGAATCCGGTCAAGACCCAGCTGTGGCAGTTCGCCGTGCCGTTCCTGGCGCAGAACCAGCTCATCCTCAAGGTGGTCCGTGGTGAGGTGGTCAGCGTGGTCCAGTGGGCCATCTACCTGGGCGCGAGCTTCGGCCTGGCCGCGGTGATGTGGCTGCTGGCGGTGCGGCGCTACCGCGGCGAGCAGTTGGCCATCTCCGGCTGACAGCGCATCGGACTGGGGAACAAAAAAGGGCCGGGGAATTCCCCGGCCCTTTGCGTTGCTCGGCGCGGTGCGCGGCGCCTCAGCCCGGCTTGAACACGATGGTGCGCCGCGTGGTCATGGTGCTGCCGATCGGCTCGAACTTCCAACGGCGCACGGCGTTGATCGCCTCGCGATCGAACACGCGCGTGGGCGTGGCCCGGACCACGCGGGCATTGGACACCGACCCGTCGGGGCCGACGGTGATCTCCACGACCACCTCGCCACTGGTCCCGGCGCGGAAGGCGTCGGGCGGATAGCGCGGCGCCGGCGCGCTGACGATGCGCAGTTCCTGCGCGGCCTGGGCGGCGGCCACCGGGGCCGGCGGCGGTGGTGCGGCCGGCTTGGGTGCGGCGGCCGCCTGCTTCTGCTGGGCTTCCGCGGCGCGGGCGGCGGCGGCTTGGCGTTCCTGCTCGGCCTGGGCCTGGGCCTGCTGGGCGGCCAGTGCCGCGGCCGCCTGCTTCTGCTGGGCCGCCTGCTCGGCCAAGCGCTGGGTCTCCTTGGCCTTGGCTTCGGCGGCCGCCTTGGCCTTGGCCTCGTCGCTGACCTCCTGCTGGGCGGCGAGCTTCTCCCCGGCCTCGATGGCGTGGGTCAGGCGCGGCAGCGCGGGTGCTGCCGGGTCGGCCTTGGCAATCAGTCCGGCCAGGCGCCCGGCTTCGCCGAAGTCCTTGCGGTTGATGCTCTGCTCGGCGGCAATGACCGTATAGGGCATCAGATCGGTCAATGCGCTGGCGGTGGCCGCATCGTCGGGCTGCTTGTCGCGCAGCGCCAGGTAGTACTCCACGGCGTTGTCGCCGCCGGGCGCGTAGATGCGGTTTGCGCTGAGCGCCTTGCGCGCGGCTTCACGCAGGTCGTCGGCGCTCATCGCCTTGACCTGGGTGGAGGCCTCGGCGGCCGGGCGGGTGGCATCGGGCGCGGCGGGCGTGGATGAGGTCTGCGCTGCGGTCGGCGTGCTGGCTGCCTCCCCCGTCGCGGTCTCCGGCTGCTTCGGCGAACAAGCCGCCAACAGGCCGAGCAGCGCGAACGCTGCCACGGGCCGCAGGGCGGTCGGTGTGTGCTTGGACATCTGGTGATTTCCCCTGGGTGCGCATTTCTTGACGAATGCCTGCACCTGAAAAGTCGCGGCAAGCACCCGGTGTTGTCAACAGGCGAGGGCCAGCTACTTGCCGATGCAGAACGTGGAAAAGATCCTGCCCAGGAGCATGTCCGGCGAGATCTTCCCCGTGATCTCCCCCAATGCATCGTGGGCAAGCCGCAATTCTTCAGCGGCTAGCTCGAGAGTTTCGTGATCGACTTCGCGTTTTGCATGATGCACGTGCGTCAATGCTTGGTCCAGGGCCAGCACATGCCGGGCACGGGCGGAGAACTCGCCCTCCGCCGCGTCGCCGGCCTCGCCAGTGACCAGCGCCTGCAGCGCGTCCACGACCTGGCCGATCCCCTCACCGCTACGGGTCGACATCCCGTAGGCGCCGTCCGGCACGCGATAACCCGGGAGCAGATCGAGCTTGTTGTGCAGCCAGAGCTGACGGGTCGCCTGATCCAGCACATCGGCCACGGCAGCCGCGCCGGCCTGCGGGTCGGCGGCATCGACCACCACCAGGGCGACATCGGCCCGCTGCAGTTCCTCCCCCGCGCGGCGCATGCCTTCGCGTTCGATCGCATCGCCGCCCTCGCGCAGTCCGGCGGTGTCGACCAGGGTCAGCTCCAGGCCATCCAGGCGGATGGTTTCATGCAAGGTGTCGCGCGTGGTGCCCGCCACGTCGGTCACGATCGCCCGCTCGCGCCCGGCCAGTGCGTTGAGCAGCGAGCTCTTGCCGGCGTTGGGCGGGCCGACGATGACCACGTGCAGGCCATCGCGCAGGCGGCGACCACGCTCGGCCTGCGCCAGCAGGGTCTGCAGGTCCTGAGTCAGGGCCTGGAGCCCGCGCTGGACGGCGGCAAAGCCCAGGGTGTCCAGCGACTCATCGACGAAGTCGATCGCCGCCTCCACGTGGATCCGCAGGCGCACCAGCTGTTCGGAGGCGGCGTCCACCTTGCGCGAGAACACGCCGTCCAGCGACCTGCGGGCCGCGCGGGCCGCGCGCAGGTCGGCGGCGGCGATCAGGTCGGCCACAGCCTCGGCCTGGGCCAGGTCCAGCTTGCCGTTGAGGAAGGCGCGTTCCGAGAACTCGCCCGGCCGCGCGGCGCGCGCGCCCAGCGCGCAGGCCCGCTCGACCAACGCCCGCAGCACCACCGGACTGCCATGCGCCTGCAGCTCGACCACGTCCTCGCCGGTAAAGCTGGCCGGGGCCGCGAATGCCAGGGCGATGCCGTCGTCGATCACCGTCCCGTCGCCATCGAGCATCCGGACGTAGCGCGCCTGGCGCGGCTGCAGTCCTGGCGCGCCCATGGCCGCGGCAATCTGCAGTGCCTGCGGCCCGGACAAACGCACGATACCGACCCCGCCCGCACCGGCGGCGGTGGCCACCGCCGCAATGGTGTCGGTGTGCATCACAGCTGCTCGAGCTGGCTGCGCACATGCGCCGATGCGTCGCCATCGGGCTGCAGCGCCAGGTACGTGGTGTAGGCCTTGCGCGCACGCATGGGGTCGCCCGCCTTGGCGTAGGCGTCGCCCAGGTTGAGGTAGGCCACCGCACGCGAGGGATCGATCTTCAAGGTGTTCTCCAGCCAGCGTGCCGCTTGCGCGTATTGACCCTGCCGGTAATACACGAAGCCCAGGTTGTTGGCGGCCAGGGCGAAATCCGGACGCAGCTTGAGCGCTTCGGTGAACTGGGCCGCGGCCTCGTCGTAACGCTTTTCGCGGTAGAGCTGCAGGCCGCGGTCGTTGGCGCGTTGGGCCAGCTGCCTGTCGCTCTGTTTGACCGCAGTGGGCAGGACCAGACTGGCGGTGCCGCCTTGCAGGTCGTTCACCTTGACCGGTGCCGGGCTGGGCTGGCCGGGCTCGGTCGCGGCAGCGGGGCGCGAGGCATCGACACGGTCGTTCAAGGCAATGGCCTCGGCCGACAGCTGGGTGGTATCGGCGGTCAGGAACTCCTCGCCTTCCGGCACCTGGAACACGAACTCCCCTCCTTGCGAGCCCGGCAAGCTGCCAAACGCGGGGGTCTGCGCCGACACCGCCGACACCGCGGGCGCAACATAGGCGGCCAGCTCGGTACCGGTGATCAGGCCATCGCCGTTGAGGTCGCCCTTGCCCGACAGTGCCTGCAGCAGCACCCAGGTAAACACCGAATGGCCGCTGGGTCCGCTGTCGGCCACCTGCTGGTCGGCACCGCCGGCGGTGAGCATCTGCCGGGCGATGCGGCGGGCGTTTTCGCGCAGGTACGCCGATGACGACGGCCCGCCGCGGGTCAGCCCCAGGCCGCTGTAGCAGGCGTCCATCACGAACAGCACGTGCTTGGCTTCCAGGCTCTCGGCGATGTTCTGGATCTCGGTCATCGGGATGGCGTCGGTGGCCAGTTCATCAGGCTGCGCGTCGGCCGGGATGATGTAGCCCAGGTCGCGGCCGGAGGCCAGCTTGCGGGTCGCGCCGTGGCCTGCGAAGAACACGAACACCCGGTCGTTCTTCTGCGCATGGCCATCGGCCAGGCGGTCGTGGAAGGCGGCCAGGATGTTGTTGCGCGTGGCCTGCCCGTTCTTCAACACGATCACCTGCGAGCTCGGAAACTTGAAGGCACCGGTCAAGGTCTCGGCCACGGCTTGCGCGTCGTTGGCGGCGTACTCCAGCCTGGGCCAGTGCGCGTAGTCGTCGATGCCGATCACGATCGCCCAGGATTTTTCGTAGCCGGTGGTGACCGTGGCCGTGCTGGCCGCGCGATTGCGCGCGCGCGGCACGGTGAACTCGCGTCCGTTCCAGCCGGCAAACTGGTAACCGTCGGCGATCAGCCGGTCCAGGATCCGCGGCAATGCCTTGACCGCGCGGTCGTGGATGTCATGGAACAGGATGATCCCGCGCTGCTGGTGGTTCACCTGGTCCAGCACGCGCTGGACGATGGACTCGGGCACCGGGTCGGCCCAGTCCAGCGAATCGATGTTCCACATGATCGATTTCAGCCCTGCCGCGCCCAGCACCTGCAGGCCTTCGGCATTACGCGCGCCATAGGGAAAGCGGAACAGGGGCGCACGCTTGTCGTCCACCGCGCGCAATAAAGCGTCGGTATCCAGGACCTGGTGCTTGAGCGCATCGCCGGTCTGCTTGGAGAGCTGCGCATGGGTCAGGCTGTGGTTGCCGACCGCGTAACCGGCTTCCATGAGGTTGCGGCTGACCTTGGACAACGGCGCCAACTCGGTCTTGCCATCGGCATCGAGCTTGCCCAGGTTGCGGCCGACTTCAAAGAACGCGCCGGGCACGTCGTAGCGCTGCAGGATGGCCACGATCTCATCGGTGTATTCACGATGCGGGCCATCGTCGAAGGTCAGCACCACGGTCTTGGCCGGCAGGTCGGTGCCGAAGATCTCGCGGTCGCTGTCCTTCATCGACATGGGATAAGGCTGGATCACCCCGTAGTCGCGCAGAATGCGGTCCCGGTCATAGATCGTGCGCAGGTGCGCCACGTAGTCGGCCCACTTCTCGCGCTTGAGCGGGATCGCACGGGTGCGGTCGAAGCGGCTGAAGATGCGGGTGAGTTCGTCGTTGTAGCTGCGCTCGATCTCATCCAGCGCCTCCAGGTCTTCACCGATGCGCTTGTGCAGCTTGACCGCCGGCAAGGCCGAATCCTGGCCCACGCGTTCGTGCAGATCGCGCAGCGTTTCGCGAAAGGCCAGGCGATCGGCGTCGAACAGATCCGGCGCCGATTCCACCTCATCCAGCACTGTCGACAAGGTGTCGAAGCGGCCCGGGCCTGCGCTGGATAGCAAGGCGTCAAAGCGCTTGGACACCGCCTCACGCTGCTCCAGACCTTCATGAAAAAGCTGCTGGCCCACGCTGTTGGCTGCTTGCTCGGTCGACTGCGCTGGGTCATCGAGCAGCACGATGATCTTGCGCTGGCGTGCGAGCTGTTCGCGCAGCATCCCAATCAACGCCGTGGCCTGCGGATCGACGGCAGGCGAGGCAGCAGCCGCGTTCGACGTCGCCGCGCCCGTCGCGGCGGCCGCTTCCACCGGAGGCGTGCGATGGCAGGCACACAGCGCAAGGCTGACGGTCAGCAGCAGCCCACCGCAACGTGTGGCCAGGGGTGAGAGGTTTTTCATCAACAGGCGTCCAGGCATCGGGCGGCAGCGCCGCTTTTCCAGAGGTTACATAACGAAAACCCGCCTTGCGGCGGGCCTTCGTCCAATCTCATGCAGGGCGGCGCGGGCTTACTTGCCCTTGTCCGCGTCTTTCCCATGGCCCTTGCCATCGGTGCCGGGCTTGGCCAACGCCGGCTGGCCGTGGGTCTTGCCCATCCACCACTGCTGCAACAGGCTCAGGCTGCCGTTGGTGACCCAGTACAGGACCAGACCCGACGGGAAGAAGGCCATGGTCACGCCGAAGATCAGCGGCATGAACTGCATCATCTTGGCCTGGGTCGGATCCATGCCGGCGTTGGGTGTGAGCTTCTGGGTGAGGAACATCACCGCCACGTTGATGATCGGCAGGATGAAGTACGGATCACGCGCGGTCAGGTCCTGGATCCACAGGATCCACGGCGCCTGGCGCAGTTCGACCGACTCGTTGAGCACCCAGTACAGGCACAGGAAGATCGGCATCTGGATCAGCACCGGCAGGCAGCCGCCCATCGGGTTGATCTTCTCCTTCTTGTACAGGTCCATCATGGCCTGCTGCAGCTTGGCGCGGTCATCGCCGTAGCGCTCGCGCAGCTGGGCGATGCGCGGCTGGAACCGGCGCATCTTGGCCATCGACTTGTACTGGGCCGAGGACAGCGGGAACAGCACCAGCTTGATCACCACCACCAGGCCGATGATCGACCAGCCCCAGTTGCCCAACAAGGTGTGCAGGTGGCTGAGGATCCAGAACAGCCCCGAGCCGATCACCGCCAGCGGCGCGAAGCGACTGTAGTCCACCGCGCTGTCCAGCCCGGCGATGCCGGAAGCATGGATGGCCTTGACCAGCTTCGGGCCGACCCACAGGCGCGCATCGGTGGCGCTGGTCTGGCCCGGGGCCACGGTCAGGCTCGGACCGGTCTCGCTGATCAGGTAGCGGTGGGTGCCACGCACGGTGCGCTCATCCAGCGACACCAGGGCCGGCTGCTTGGGATCGGGCACCCAGGCACTGAGGAAATGATGCTCCAGCATCGCCACCCAACCGCCCTTCATGTCCTGGTTGAGCTTGCCGTCTTCCAGGTAGTCGTCGCCGAACTTGCGCCGTTCGTAGGCACCGCTTGCGGTGCGCCAGGCCGAGCCGACCAGGCTGAAGCTGTGCGGGTTGGTGAAACCACCCTTGACCGGCGGCGGCGGGGTGCGCTCGAGCTGGCGGTAGACCACGGCCGTCCACGGCGCAGCGCCGCTGTTGGTGATCTGGTCGGACACCCCGACCAGGTAGTCCCCGCGGTGCACGGTGAAGGTGCGCACGATCCGCACGCCGTTGCCCTCCCACACGAAGGGAATGCTCAGGCTGTCCTGGCCCGTGGCCAGGCGGTAGTCACGCTGTGCCTGCTCGGGACGAAACACTGCGTCCGGCCCCGGCGCGGTCCCGGCCTGGTTGGTCCAGGCCAGCCCGGCGATATAGAGGTGGCCCGGGTTGTCGTCGAACAGTTCCACCGGAGGCGAGCCGGCGTCCTTGGTCTGCGGGTACTGCAGCAGCTGGGCGCGCAACACCTTGCTGCCATCGATGGCCAGCTTGAGGGTGTCGGTGGTGACCGTGACCGTGGTGGCCTGGGAGGCCGGCGCGGCGGCGGCAGCGTTGGCCGGGTCGGTGGCCTGCGCGGCGGTGGCGGTCGACGGCGTGGCCAGCCCCTCGGTGCTGGGCACGCCGTTGCCGGAATCCGGCACGTTCGCCGTCTCGGCGGCGACCGGGGTGACGGGCTGGTCCTGGGCAGTCTTCCACTTGCCCCACTCCATCCACAACAAGGTCGCCACCATCAGCCAGGCGAAGATCAGGAAAACACGGGTCTGGTTCATCAGGCAGGCAGTCTCAACCGGTTGCAGCGTCCGGCGTGGAATGGGAAGAAGGTGGCGTCATCTGCGCGGGGCGCATTGTGCCGTCGGGGCCCGGAGCGGGCAACGCACCGGCGCGTTGCAGCAGGCCATCGAAGGTCGCGCGCAGCTGCGCGGGCGAGGCCTTCGCCGCCGGTGGGCGGGCCACCAGGACGTAATCGCCCGCGGGCAGCCGCGGACGCAGGGAACGGAAATATTCGCGCAACGCGCGCTTGATCCGGTTGCGGCCCACCGCATGCCGGTCGACCTTGCGCGACACGGCCAGGCCCAGCCGGGCGCCTTCGCCGCCCGCCGCGAAATGCAGGGCCAGCATCGGCGCCGCCGTGCGACGGGCCACGTCGAACACCCGCGCATACTCGGCCGACGTCCGCACGCGGGCGGATCGGGGAAAGGTGCAGCGGGTCGATTCAGGACTCATGGCACGACAAAGCCCGCACCGTTGCGCGGCGCGGGCTTGGTGTGCAAACGCAATGCGGTGGCGGAGCCGCGCGCCGGGCGCGGCACCGGCATCAGGCGCAGAGCGTCTTGCGGCCCTTGGCGCGACGACGGGCGAGAATCTTGCGGCCGTCAGCGGTCTTCATGCGGGCACGGAAGCCGTGGTCGCGCTTGCGCTTGAGGTTGCTGGGCTGGTAGGTGCGCTTGGTGGCCATGGGGCACTCTAAGGCGTATGCGTGGAAAGAACCGGAAATTCTACGGGGCGATATTTCCGCGCGTCAAGTCTGCCTGTGGATGAGACTGTGGATGAGCCGTGGGTAGGTCCATCTGGCGTGGTACCCTGCCCCGCCCATTTTCCCACGTGCCACGCTGGTTCCGCGACGGATCCGGCGGGGTCGGATGATTGATCTCAATGGAAGCCTGGCCCCGCTGTCTCGAACGCCTGGAAGCCGAACTACCGGCCGAAGACGTCCATACCTGGCTCAAGCCGCTGCAGGCCGAACAGCGTCCCGACACGGTCGTGCTGTACGCGCCCAACGCCTTCATCGTCGACCAGGTGCGCGAGCGCTACCTGCCGCGCATCCGCGAGTTGCTCGATTACTACGCCGGGTCGGCCCAGGTGTCGCTGGCGGTAGGCTCCAGGGCCAAGGCACCGGAGCCGGCCACAGCTACGCCGACCCCGGCCTCGCTGGGCACCACGGCCACCGCGTCCTCCGAGCCGTTCGCCGGCAACCTGGATTCGCACTACACCTTCGACAACTTCGTCGAGGGCCGCAGCAACCAGCTGGGGCGCGCCGCCGCCTGGCAGGCCGCGCAGAAGCCCGGCGACCGCTCGCACAACCCGCTGCTGCTGTACGGGGGCACGGGCCTGGGCAAGACCCACCTGATGTTCGCCGCCGGCAACGAGCTGCGCCGGCAGAACCCAGCTGCGCGCGTGCTGTACCTGCGTTCGGAGCAGTTCTTCAGCGCCATGACCAAGGCGCTGATCGAACGGTCGATGGACCAGTTCAAGCGCCGCTTCCAGCAGGTCGACGCGCTGCTGATCGACGATATCCAGTTCTTCGCCGGCAAGGACCGCACTCAGGAAGAGTTCTTCCACACCTTCAACGCGCTGTTCGATGGCCGCCAGCAGATCATCCTGACCTGCGACCGCTACCCGCGCGAGGTGGAAGGGTTGGAGCCGCGCTTGAAATCGCGCCTGGCCTGGGGCCTGTCGGTGGCCATCGACCCGCCGGACTTCGAGACCCGCGCGGCGATTGTGCTGTCCAAGGCCGCCGAGCGCGGCACCCACATCCCCGACGATGTGGCCTTCCTGCTGGCCAAGAAGATGCGCTCCAACGTGCGCGACCTGGAAGGGGCGCTCAACACGCTGGCCGCGCGCGCCAACTTCCTGGGCAAGGCGATCACGCCCGAGTTCGCCCAGGAGACCCTGCGCGACCTGCTGCGCGCCCAACAGCAGGCCATCGGCATCCCCAACATCCAGAAGACCGTGGCCGACTACTACGGCCTGCAGATCAAGGACCTGCTGTCCAAGCGCCGCACGCGCTCGCTGGCGCGTCCGCGCCAGATGGCCATGGCCTTGACCAAGGAACTGACCGAACACAGCCTGCCCGAGATCGGCGATGCCTTCGCCGGGCGCGACCACACCACCGTGCTGCACGCCTGCCGCCAGATCCGCACGCTGATGGAGTCCGACGGCAAGCTGAAGGAAGACTGGGACAAGCTCATCCGCAAGTTGAGCGAATGAGGCGCGCCCCGTGCCCGGCCAGTGGCTATGCTGTGCGGACCACGCCGGGGCTGAACAAGCGGTGGGTGGCAGGGGGTCCAAGCTGTGGATAAGAGGTGGATCGAATCGGAGCGCAAAACTGTCCACAGCTTTTCCCGCAGGAAGTACCGCCGCTATGCACCGGGTTTCATTTCTGAAAAGTGGATACGAAACAGTAAGTTAGGTGAGTTTTACCGTTAAGTCCGGGCAACCATCACCACCAGCTTTTAAGATTTATACACTTCTAAAAACCTAGAGCACCGGGACATCACACGATGCGTTTCAGCCTTCAGCGAGAAGCTTTCCTCAAACCCCTGGCGCAGGTCGTCAATGTTGTGGAGCGTCGTCAGACCCTCCCCGTGCTGGCCAATTTCCTGGTGCAGGTGCAGAACGGCCAGCTTTCCCTGACTGGCACCGATCTGGAAGTGGAAATGATCGCCCGCACCGCGGTCGACGATGCCCAGGATGGGGAAACGACGATTCCGGCGCGCAAGCTGTTCGAGATCGTGCGCGCCCTGCCCGACGGTAGCCGGATCACTGTCACCCAGACCGGGGACAAGATCACCGTGGCCGCCGGCCGCAGCCGGTTCACCCTGGCGACTTTGCCGGCCAACGACTTTCCCTCCGTGGACGAGGTCGAGGCGACCGAACAGGTCACCGTGCCGGAAGCGGCGCTGAAGGAGCTGATCGAACGCACCGCGTTCGCCATGGCCCAGCAGGACGTGCGCTACTACCTCAATGGTTTGCTGTTCGATCTGCGCGATGCCGCGCTGCGCTGCGTGGCGACCGACGGACATCGCCTGGCACTGTGCGAGTCGGGGCTGGAGACCGGCGGTAGCCTGACCAAGCGCCAGATCATCGTGCCGCGCAAGGGCGTGACCGAGTTGCAGCGCCTGCTCGAAGGCGGGGATCGCGTGCTGGAACTGGAAGTGGGCCGTAGCCACATCCGGGTCAAGCGTGACGATGTCACCTTCACCTCCAAGCTGATCGATGGGCGCTTCCCCGATTACGAAGCGGTGATCCCGATCGGCGCGGATATCGAAGTGAAGCTCGACCGTGAAGTGCTGCGTGCCGCGTTGCAGCGCGCCGCGATCCTGTCCAACGAGAAGTACCGAGGCGTGCGTGTCGAGGTGTCGCCGGGCCAGTTGAAGATCAGCGCCCACAACCCCGAGCAGGAAGAAGCGCAGGAAGAAATCGAGGCTGACACCAAGGTGGACGGCCTGGCGATCGGCTTCAACGTGAACTACCTGCTGGACGCGCTGTCCGCACTGCGCGGGGAACACATCGTGATCCAGCTGCGTGATGCCAATTCTTCGGCTCTGGTGCGAGAGGCCGGCAGCGATCGGTCCCGGCATGTGGTGATGCCGCTGCGCCTCTGACGCGATGCGGTTCCACGTGAAACACCCTGCAACGCCCGGATTCGTCCGGGCGTTGCGCTTTCCATTCCAGGCAGACGGTTCGATATGCAGGTCAGGCGACTCACAGTGGCAGGTCTCCGGCGGTTCGAACACGTCGAGCTGGCTCCTGCCCCGGGTTTGAACCTCATCACCGGCGATAACGGGGCCGGCAAGACCAGCCTGCTGGAAGCGCTGCACCTGATGGCCTGGGGGCGGAGCTTCCGCGGGCGCGTTCGCGACGGGCTGATCAGGACGGGGGCGACCGCAGTCGAAGTCTTTGTTGAGTGGGACGAAGGGCCTGAGGCACGGGTCCGCCGTGCGGGACTGCGTCATTCCGGGCAGGAGTGGACAGGTCGCCTGGACGGGGAGAAGGTTCACCAGCTCGGCGATCTATGCGCGGCGCTCGCGGTCGTGAGTTTCGAGCCGGGCAGCCACGCGCTGGTCACCGGCGGCGGTGAACCGCGTCGCCGTTTCCTGGACTGGGGCCTGTTCCACGTGGAACCTGACTTCCTGCCGGTCTGGCGGCGTTACAACCGCGCCTTGAAGCAGCGCAACGCGCTCCTGAAAGCCGGTGGAACCACGCATCAGCTCGACGCCTGGGATGCGGAGCTTGCCGATAGCGGCGAAAGCCTCACCCTGCACCGCCTGGCTTACCTGGATCGGCTGTCCCCGGTCCTGCAGCAGGTGGCTGGCGACTTGGTCGGCATGCTGGGCGAAGCCGCACTTCAGTTCTCACCCGGCTGGAAACGGCAGGAGCTCGGGCTGGCGGACGCGCTGCTGGTGAACCGTGAGCGGGATCGTCAGTTTGGGCACACCGGTGTGGGCCCGCATCGCGCGGACTGGCATGTCGGCTACGCCGCTCTGGCCCAGCGCGAACCGTTGTCCCGGGGGCAGGCCAAGCTCACGGCCCTGTCCTGCCTTCTCGCGCAGGCAGAGGACTATGCCTCGGTCCGCGGTCAATGGCCCATCGTCGCCCTGGACGACCTAGCCTCGGAACTGGATCGCCGCCATCAGGCGGCCGTGCTGGCGCGGTTGCAGGCCACCGGCGCCCAGATCTTCCTTACCGGGACCGAGGCGCCCCCTGCCATGGATCCGACGACCGTCCAGGCGCGGTTCCACGTGGAACACGGCCAGGTCACTGCGGCATAACGCGCTGTCCTGAGGGCTGAGGGGCACTAAGGGCGCAGTGGTACAATTCACGTTCCCTTTCAAAGCCCTGGACCTGCCCGCACGCCTTGCGGGGTCGGGACGCGGCGCAGGCGATCGATACGCGAATGACCGAAGAGACCACCCCCGCCGTCCCCGGCCCGAACGGCAATTACGACGCCAACAGCATCACGGCCCTGGAAGGCCTGGAGGCGGTGCGCAAGCGTCCCGGCATGTACATCGGCGATGTCCATGATGGCACCGGCCTGCACCACATGGTCTTCGAGGTCGTGGACAACTCGGTCGACGAGGCGCTTGCCGGCCACGCCGACAGCGTCGAAGTCGTCATCCACGTGGATGGTTCGGTCTCGGTCTCGGACAACGGTCGCGGCATTCCGGTCGGCAAACACGCCCAGATGAGCGCCAAGCTCGGACGCGAGGTCTCCGCGGCCGAGGTCGTGATGACCGTGCTCCACGCCGGCGGCAAGTTCGACGACAACAGCTACAAGGTGTCCGGCGGCCTGCACGGCGTGGGCGTCAGCGTGGTCAACGCACTGTCGGAAAAGCTGTTGCTGGACGTGTTCCAGGGCGGTGCGCACTACCAGCAGGAATTCAGCAACGGTGCGGCCGTCGCCCCGCTCAAGCAGATCGGCGAAACCACCAAGCGCGGCACCACGGTGCGCTTCTGGCCTTCGACCGTCGCATTCCACGACAACGTCGAATTCCATACCGACATCCTGGCCCGGCGCCTGCGCGAACTGTCCTTCCTGAACTCCGGCGTCAAGATTGTCCTAATCGACGAGCGTGGCGAAGGCCGCCGCGACGATTTCCACTACGAAGGCGGCATCGCCAGCTTCGTCGAGCACCTGGCCAAGTCCAAGAACCCGCTGCACCCCCACGTCATTTCCACCACCGGTGAGCACAACAACATCACCGTGGAAGTGGCCCTGCAGTGGACCGACTCCTACCAGGAAACGATGTACTGCTTCACCAACAACATCCCGCAGAAGGATGGCGGCACGCACTTGGCCGGCTTCCGCGCCGCCCTGACCCGTGTGCTGAGCAATTACATCGAGCAGAACGGTATCGCCAAGCAGGCCAAGATCAGCCTCACCGGCGATGACATGCGCGAAGGCATGATCGCGGTGCTGTCGGTCAAAGTGCCCGACCCGAGCTTTTCCTCGCAGACCAAGGAGAAGCTTGTCAGCTCGGACGTGCGCCCGGCGGTCGAAAACGCCTTCGGTGCCCGCATGGAAGAATTCCTGCAGGAAAACCCGAACGAAGCCAAGGCCATTGCCGGCAAGATCGTCGACGCCGCCCGCGCCCGCGAAGCCGCGCGCAAGGCGCGTGATCTCACCCGGCGCAAGGGCGCGCTGGATATCGCCGGCCTGCCGGGCAAGCTGGCCGACTGCCAGGAGAAGGATCCGGCGCTGTCGGAGCTGTTCATCGTCGAGGGCGACTCGGCCGGCGGCTCGGCCAAGCAGGGCCGCAACCGCAAGAACCAGGCCGTGCTGCCGCTGCGCGGCAAGATCCTCAACGTCGAGCGCGCGCGTTTTGACCGCATGCTGGCCAGCGCCGAGGTCGGCACGCTGATCACCGCCCTGGGGACCGGCATTGGCAAGGACGAGTACAACCCGGACAAGCTGCGCTACCACCGCATCATCATCATGACCGACGCGGACGTGGACGGCTCGCACATCCGCACCCTGCTGCTGACCTTCTTCTACCGGCAGATGCCCGAGCTGATCGAACGCGGCCATGTGTATATTGGCCTGCCGCCGCTGTACAAGCTCAAGCAGGGCAAGAGCGAGCTGTACCTCAAGGATGACGCGGCGCTCAACGCCTACCTGGCCAACAGTGCGGTCGAAGGCGCAGCCCTGGTCCCGGCCACGGACGAGCCGCCGATCTCCGGCGAGGCCCTGGAAAAGCTGTTGATCCTGTTCGCCAATGCGCGTGACACCATTGCGCGCAATGGGCATCGCTATGATCCGGCGCTGCTGGAGGCGCTGATCGACGCCGCGCCCTTGGACGCCCTTCAGCGTGCTTCCGAAGACGACCAGCGCGTCCAGCTCACCAGCCTGGAGCAGGCGCTCAACAGTGCCAGCATCGGTAGTCCTCGTTACACTCTGGAGCTGCAGCAGGCCAATGACCAGCGCCCGGCCGCCCTGCTCGCGACCCGCCGGCACATGGGCGAGGAGCTGACCCAGGTCCTGCCCCTTTCGGCCTTCGAGTCGGGCGAGCTGCGCTCGGTGCGCGACGTTGCCGCCCAACTCCATGGCCTGGTCCGTGAGGGCGCGCAGATCCAGCGCGGCAATCGCAGTCAGGAGGTCACCACCTTCGCCCAGGCGCAAGCCTGGCTCCTGGACGAGGCCAAGAAGGGGCGGCAGATTCAGCGCTTCAAGGGTCTGGGCGAGATGAATCCGGAGCAGCTGTGGGACACCACGGTCAATCCCGATTCCCGACGCCTGCTGCAGGTGCGGATCGAGGACGCGGTGGCGGCCGACCAGATCTTCAGCACGCTGATGGGCGATGTGGTCGAACCGCGCCGCGAGTTCATTGATGCCAATGCGCTGAAGGTGTCCAACCTCGACGTCTGACGCCACGCTCGCGCCCGCAAGCCCGCGTCGTCATGGTCCCCACGCCATTAAACCCGCTGCCGCTGGGCCGTGCCCTGCGACGCTTTGCACTGGACGTGCTGATCGTGGCGGTGTTGTTCGCCCTGCTCTCGCTTCTGGGTGGGGTGGGCTGGGGCGTGTGGCGCGGCGTGATGATCGCGCTGCACGGCGAAGCGAACGGCCAGGACGCGCATGCCATCATGGCCGCGGTCGGCCAGCCTGGGCCACTGGCCACGATGCTCCTGAGCATCGTCGGTGTGGGTGGGACGGCCTTGATTGCCCTGCTGTGGCGCGCCCCGCCCCGGGCGTCCGAGCGCCAGGTCGCGCGTCAGGCCCTGCGTCTGCCTGCCACGTGGTTGTTGGCGCTGATGGCCGGCAGCGTGGCGATCCTGTGCAGCATCGTCGTCGGCCAGGTCGCGGCCTCGATGCAGGAACAGCTGGATCCGTCGAACATGAGCCTGGTCCGCGGCACGCTGGGGCGCTACCCCGCGCTGCTGGTGCTGTTCGCGGTGATCCTGGCGCCGATCTACGAGGAGGTCCTGTTCCGCCGCGTGCTGTTCCGTCGGCTGTGGCAGGACGGCTGGCCGATCCTGGGCATGGCGGCCAGCGGGCTGCTGTTTGCTTTCATGCACGAGCCTCCGCTGCTGGGCGGCAAGTCCCTGGCCGCCGCGCTTCCCCTGTGGGCGGTCTATACGGCGATGGGCATCGTCTTCGCCTGGGTCTATCGTCGCACCGGGTCCCTGGCCGCCTCCATCCTGGCCCACGGACTCAATAACGCGTTCGCGATCGGGATGATGCTGGCGTTCGGCATCTCCACCTGATCGACGGCGTTGACGCCGATTTCAGCACGGCATGGCAAGACTGACACGCTATGACAAACTCAAAAACTCGCCTTCGCTCAGCCCTGACCGGCCTTTCACTCGCCCTGCTGGTGACGGCCTGCGCGACCACCACCTCTTCGACCGGCCGCCGCCAACATGTGGGCGGGGTGTCCGAGCAACAGCTCGAACAGCTCGGCGCACAGGCCTTCGCCGAGGCCAAGCAGAAGCAGGCCCTCAGCCGTGATCCGAAGCAGAACGCCTATGTGCGCTGTGTCGTCGATGCCCTCGTCGCGCAGCTTCCCGCCCAGCAGCGCGGCATCGGCTGGGAGGTGGCGGTGTTTACCGACCCGGAAGCCAATGCCTTTGCCCTACCCGGCGGCAAGGTCGGCGTGAACACGGGTATTTTTCCGGTGGCCAAGACGCAGGATCAGCTCGCCGCCGTTGTCGCCCACGAAATCGGGCATGTGGTCGAGCATCATTTCGACGAGCGTCTGACCAACCAGGTCGGCGCCTCGACGGCGCTGCAGGTTCTTGGGGCACTGGCCGGCGACTACGGCAGCCTGGTGACACAGGGCGGCGGGATCGCCGCCAATACCTTGTTCCTGCTCCCCAATTCCCGAGCGCAGGAAAGCGAGGCGGACATCGTGGGCCAGCGTCTGATGGCCCAGGCCGGATTCGATCCACGCCAAGCGGTGACCCTGTGGCAGAACATGCTGGCCGCTGGCGGCAACCGTCCGCCCGCGTGGCTGTCCACGCATCCCGATCCCCAGGCGCGGATCCGCGAACTGGGCAGCCGCGCGGCCAGCCTGACCCCGGTCTGGGAGCAGGCCCGCGCCGCTGGTCGGCGCCCCACCTGCGGCTGAAAACCGCGCGCGGTCCTACGCATCGGGTTAACAACGAAATCCGTACACATTGTTAAGACGATTCTGCTAGTTTCGCCGGCCCGGTCGATTCCCGGCCCGTCATCCAGCCCCCCGCATCCACGCTGCACCGATCCATGTAAGAGGTGATCCATGTCCTTGCGCACTCCGAAACACGCCCTGCTCTCCCTGGCCGTCATTGGCCTGCTCGCCGGTACCGTCGCGGTCGACGCTTCGGCGCAGACGCGTGAGCGCGCAGAACGCAGCAAGAAGGGGGGCGACTCCAAGCAGGAGGAGATGTACCCCAACGCCACGCGCAAGGCGCCGGAAGCCAAGAACTCGCGCAAGATGGCGTCCAAGGCCAGCAAGATGATCGACGCCTACAACGACCAGGACTGGGCCAAGGCCCGAACCGACGCCGACGAGATCATCGCCAACAGCGACTCGAACGATTACGACAAGGCGCTGGCCGCGCAGATCGCCTCGCAGGCCGCGTACAACACCGACGACGAGGCCGCGACCAAGGCCTATCTCAAGCAGGCCATCGACCTCAACGCGCTGGACAACAATGGCCACTACCAGGCCATGTACATGCTCGCGCAGCTGCAGCTGCAGGACGAGCAGTACCAGGAAGGCCTGGCCACGCTCGACAAGTACCTGACCGAGACCCAGTCCACCAAGCCGGAGGATCTGGCGCTCAAGGGCCAGGCGCTCTATCAGGCCGAGCGCTACGCCGAGGCGATCCCGCCGCTCAAGCAAGCCATCGAGTCCTCGCCCGAGCCCAAGGCGCAGTGGGTGCAGGTGTTGATGGCCAGCTACGACGCCAACCACCAGAGCGGCGAGGCGCTGAAGCTGGCCGAGCAACTGGCGGCCAAGTCACCGGACGACAAGAACGCGCAGATGAACCTGGCGGTGATGTATTCCCAGAACGACCAGCCCGACAAGGCGGCCGCGATCCTGGACAAGCTGCGCACCTCGGGCAAGCTGACCGATCCCAAGGAGTATCGCCAGCTGTATGCCACCTACAGCAACATGGACGGCCACGAGAAGGACACCATCGCGGTGATCAACGACGGCCTGTCCAAGGGCGTGCTGCAGCCGAACCTGGAGGTCTATCAGATTCTGGCGCAGTCGTACTACTATTCGGATCAGCCTGCACAGGCCATCGATGCCTGGCAGAAGGCGGCTCCTTTGGACAGCACGGGCGAGACCTACCTCAATCTCGCACGCGTGCTGATGCAGGAGAATCGTCCCGCAGAGGCCAAGAAGGCCGCCCAATCTGCGCTGGACAAGGGGGTCAAGAAGCCGCAGGACGCGAAAGCGATCATTTCCGCGAAATGATCGTTTGAAACCGCTTTCATGACAGCGAATAACTGTTGTCAAAGCGGCGAGAAATTGGGTTAAGCTGGGGATTCCCCTGCACTTCTGCAGTGGAATCCAACCGAACCGACACCGGTGTGTGTACTCCACGCACACCCCGTTTCCATTGAGTCCACTGGCGCATGGCTGAACAATTTGTCATTAATCGCTACAGAGAGCAGGAGGCCCCGTCCGGGCTGAACTGGTCCCGCATCATCGGCATGGCCTTCGTCATCGCCCTGCACGTTGCGGTGTTCCTGCTGCTGTTGATCCCCGCCGTCGCCCCGCCGGCGCAGCAGGAGGAGGAGCAGAAGATGCTGGTACAGATCGTCGATCCGCCGCCGCCTCCCCCGCCGCCGCCGCCGCCGCCGCCGAAGCAGGAAACCCCGCCGCCGCCGGTCAAGGAACTGTCGCCGCCGAAGCCGACCCCGGTCCCGCCGCCGCCGGAAGCACCGCCGGTGGAAGTGCCCGATCCGCGTCCGGTCGATACCTACACCCCCCCGGCCCCGCCTGCTCCGCCTGCTCCGTCCCCGGACATCGGCGCCAGCGTGGACATCTCCTCGAAGAACATGAATCCGCCGCGCTATCCGCCGTCGGCTGCACGTTCGGGCATCGAGGGGACGGTGATCCTGATCATCGACGTGGATGCCAATGGCAACGTCACCAACGTCTCGGTCGAGAAGTCCAGCCGCAACCGCGATCTCGACCGCGCCGCGATGGAAGCAGCACGCAAGTGGCGCTTCAACCCCGGGACTTCAGGCGGCAACAAGGTCGCAGGCCGCGTTCGCGTGCCGGTCGACTTCAGCATGGGCCGCTGATCCCACTGTTTTACCAATAAGCGTCACCTAACCTAATCCACCAAATTTCCAACAAAGGTAAGCGTCATGCTGCAGGAAACTCTGATCGTTGCCGCCGCGGGGGGTAACAACGCCGCCGCAGCCCTGAACCAGATGGGCTTCTCCCACCTCATCGGTGAGATGACTTCCAACCCTGGCGCCTTCGTGGTGTCGTGGGTCGTGCTGCTGGCCCTGATCTTCATGTCGGCCGGCTCCTGGTACTGGACCATCGTGAACATCATCAAGGCCGTGCGTCTGCGTTCGCAGGCCGACCGCGTGACCACCGCGTTCTGGGAAACCAGCAACGCCCAGGACGCCATCCGCATCATGGAAGAGCAGCCGCGCAACGAGCCGTTCTCCAAGATCGCGCTGGACGCCGCCCAGGCCGCCGCTCACCACCAGCGTGCCGAAGGCACCGGCACCGGCGAAGCCCTGAGCCGTTCGGAGTTCGTCGACCGCGCCCTGCGTCAGGCCGTGACCCGTGAGAGCACCAAGATCCAGAGCGGCATGATCTGGCTGGCCACCGTGGGTGCGACCGCACCGTTCGTGGGTCTGCTGGGTACCGTGTGGGGCATCTACGGCGCGCTGATCCGCATCGGTGCCACCGGCAACGCCGGCATCGACGCGGTGGCCGGCCCGGTGGGTGAGGCGCTGATCATGACCGCCATCGGTCTGTTCGTCGCGATCCCGGCCGTGTTCGCCTACAACTTCTTCAGCAAGATCAACGCCAGCACCATCGCCAAGTTCGATACGTTCGCGCATGACCTGCACGACTTCTTCGCCACCGGCGCCCGCGTGCGCTGATCCGGCGTAGAACCGAACTTTACGATACGCATCCGGAGGCCATATGGCATTCAGTAGCGGGGGCGGCAGTGGCGGCCCCATGGTAGACATCAACGTGACGCCCCTCGTGGACGTGATGCTGGTGCTGCTGATCATCTTCATCATCACCACGCCGCTGATGCAGCAGAAGGTCAAGGTCCAGTTGCCCGAAACGACCTATCTGCCGGACCAGGACGAACTGTCCAAGCGCTCACCGCCGGTCAACATCGCGGTGCTCGAGGACGGCTCGATCTACTGGAACGACGAGCCGGTGACCAAGGATGTACTCGAGTCGCGCTTCTCTTCGGCGGCCCAGCAGACGCCGCAGCCGTCGATCAACCTGCGTGGCGACAAGACCACCAAGATGTCCACGATCAACGAGATCACCCGCATCGCCCAGAGCCAGGGCATGCTGGACGTCGGGTTCGTGTCCACGAAGCCGAAGAAGGGGGGCTGAGCCATGGCCTTCAGTAGTGGAAGTGGCAAGGGTGCCATGGCCGAGATCAACGTCACCCCGTTGATCGACGTCATGCTGGTGCTCTTGATCATCTTCATCGTGACCGCGCCGATCATGACTTACCCGATCGACGTGGCCCTGCCCCAGCGGTCGCAGACGCCGCCGCCGACGACAGAGCCGCCGCCGCCGATCGACCTGCGGATCGATGCGTCCAACACGGTGTACTGGAACAACAGCCCGGTCGCGATCAGTGCGTTGCAGAGCATGATGGAGAACGAGGTCCAGAAGGACCCGACCAATCAGCCGCAGCTGCGCATCGACGCCAACCCGGACTCGCAGTACCAGACTATGGCCCAGGTGCTCGCCGCGGCCAAGAACGCGAACATGCTCAAGATCGGTTTCATGCAGCAGTAACCGTTCGACGCATTGCGCTCACGAAAACGCCACCCTCGCAGGTGGCGTTTTTGTTGACGCGCGACGAACGGCAAGCGCCACGTGGAACGTGAGCGTTACGCCGGCGCCGGACGACCAGGACCAGGCGATACGCGGAGAACACTCCGATCCTCTCCGACCGCAGTCGGTCTTGGTGGACATCGGGTCGCGCGACGTACGCTTGAGACGCTCACGCGCGGGGCGTGATAGATACACAGAGCGGGCTGCAGCCACAGCCCGGCGATGCCTTCATTACCCTCAGGCAGCGGCGCGGACCGACTGGGCGATGATGGCCAGGTAGCGCTGGATCGTGGTCTCCAGGCCCTCATAGAGCGCCTCGCCGATCAGCGCATGCCCAATCGACACCTCCCTGACGGCCGGCAGGGCGCTCAGGAAAGGCCCCAGGTTGTCCTGGCTGAGGTCGTGGCCGGCATTGACCGCCAGCCCGAGCGCGGCTGCCTCCGTGATCGTGGCCTGGCAGGCCGCCAAGGCTTGCTCGGGCGCGCCGGCGGCCCACTGCGCAGCGTAGGGTCCGGTGTAGAGCTCGATGCGGTCCGCGCCCATCTGCGCCGCGCGTGCGAGTCCGACACACCCGGCATCGACAAACAGGCTGACGCGGCATCCGAGCGCCTTGAAGCCTGCGATCAGCTCGGCCAGCGCCCCGGTGTCGGCGGTGAAATCGAAACCGTGGTCCGAGGTCAGCTGTCCATCCGCATCGGGCACCAGGGTGACCTGGGCCGGCCTGACCTGTTCGCACAGGGGGAGCAACCCGGGATATCCGGCCCGTGGTGGCGCGAACGGGTTGCCTTCGACATTGAACTCGACCTGGAACTGGTTGGTCAGCGCCGACAACGCCACCACGTCCTCGGCGGTGATGTGCCGGCGATCGGGACGCGGATGCACGGTGATGCCCTGCGCGCCCGCGGACAGGCAGGTGCGCGCGGCGCGCAGCACGTCCGGTTCGCCCTCTCCGCGCGAATTGCGCAGGACCGCGATCTTGTTGACGTTGACGCTCAGGGCCGCGCCAGGCTCAGACACCATCACGAGACTCCCCGCTCAGCGGGTCAGTGCCGCCGGCCTGCTGCGCGGCGCGGCGCGCCTCGGCCTGTTGACGCAGCCGGTGCAGTTCCACCGGGTCGACCATGCGCCGGCCGCTGTCGCCCTGGTTGCCCACTCGGGCCGAATACCACCCCATCGCCCAGGCCAGCAGCAGGCCCAGCGCCGCCAGCAACGCCACCACCATCAGGGCCATCGAGGTCGTGCGCAGGGCCACGGCCATGGCCCCGAACGAAAGCAGAAGGAAGAGCCAGTACATGGAGCCGGTCCGCATGGGAGACGCCGCCGATTCTACCCATCCCGGCACGCCGCGCGAGGCTTAGAGGAAGGGGGAACCCAGGCGGGCGAGGGCCTCGGGCAGGCGGTTGCGCCACAGCGAGCGGTTGCGCTCGTTGTGGACCTTGGATGCGCGCTCGAACTCGCCTTCCAACAGCTCCGACAGCCGTGCATTGAACGCCGGCTCGCGGAACAGCAGGGCGACTTCGAAGTTCAGCCGGAAGCTGCGGTGGTCGAAGTTGGCGCTGCCAAGGATGGCCAGGTTGTCGTCACAGATCAGCGCCTTGGTGTGCAGCATGCGCGGGCCGTACTCGTAGACCTTGACCTTGGCGGCGAGCAACTCGTCGAAGTAGGAGCGCGCGGCGAAGGTGACCAGCCTGGAGTCGCTCTGCTTGGGGACGAGCAGGCGCACGTCCAGCCCGGCCAGCGCCGCGGAGGTGAGCGCCATCGTGGCCGCCTCGCCGGGGACGAAATACGGCGTGACCAGCCAGACCCGCTCCTTGGCCTCGTGGATCGCCGAGACCTGCACGCGGTGGATGGCTTCCCAGTCCGAGTCGGGACCGGAGACGAGCACCTGGACGGCAATATCGCCCACCGGTGCGTCGGCTGCCGGCGCCCATAGCACCGTGCCCCTGAAGTGTTCCCGCCCGTGCCCGGTGGCGTAGATCCAGTCTTCCACGAACACCTGCTGCAGGCCGCGCACGATCTCGCCTTCCAGCCGCAGGTGCAGGTCACGGTAGGCGTTGGGATTGAGCCGCTCGTTCTCTTCGTCGGTGATGTTGATGCCACCGGCGAAGGCGACGGTGCCATCAATGACCGCGATCTTGCGGTGGGTGCGCAGGTTTACCCACGGTCGGGTGAAGGGGCGGAACTGGGTGGGATGGAACCAGGCGTGCTCGGCGCCGGCGCCCAGCAGCGGTGCGAGGAAGCGCTTGTTGACCTTACTGGCGCCGACGGCATCCAACAGCAGGCGCACGTGCACGCCCGCCCTGGCGCGCTCGATCAGTGCGTCGCGGATGCGCGTGCCGGTGCGGTCGCGCTCGAAGATGTAGTACTCCAGGTGGATATGGTTGCGCGCCTGGCCAATCGCCTCGACCAGCGCGTCGTAGGTGGCCGCCCCATCGATCAGCAGGTCCACGCGCGTGGCCGAGGAAGGCGGCAAGCCGGTCACGGCTTGGCCTAGCAGGGACAGCTCGGTGCAGACCTCGTTGGGCGGGCAGATCGCCTCGTGTGCATCCATGCCATCGCGCGAGCGGTTCCGGCGCAGGCGTTGGCGCTTGATCTTCTGTGGTCCCAGCAGGAAGTAGATCAGAAAGCCCAGATAGGGCAGCGCGGCCAGCGACAGGACCCAGCTCAGGGTGGCGACCGGTTCGCGCTTTTGCAGGATGATCCAGCCGCCCAGCACCAACAGATAGGCCAGCCAGGCCGTGGTGAGGTAGGTCTTGAGGTGCGGGATATCCGCGATGTCGTGCCACAGGGTGGCGAGCAGGGCGAGCATGTCCGGATTCTAGGGGGAGCCGGGTGACATCGCATGGCGTGAGACCACCGCCGATTATCCTGGCGCGATGGGCGAGGCGATCAAAGGGCGCGGTTCGACCGGCTGGCTGCCGGGACGATTCGCCGTGACCACCCCACAAGCCAGTGACGATGGCTGGCACGACCGCGACCAGGAGGGCGAGCCCGACCTGCTGCCGCGCACCCGGGTCACCGAAGAACGGGCGCGCAGCATCATCAGCCGCAACCGCTCACCTGACATTCCCTTTTCCCAGTCGGTCAATCCGTATCGCGGGTGCGAGCATGGCTGCAGCTACTGTTTCGCGCGCCCCACGCACAGCTATCTGGACCTGTCGCCGGGGCTGGACTTCGAGACCCGGCTGTTCGCCAAGACCAACGGCCCCGAACTGCTGCGGGCCGAATTGGCCCACCCGCGCTACCAGGTCAGCCCGATCTCGCTGGGCATCAATACCGATGCCTATCAGCCGCTGGAGCGGCGCCTGCAGCTCACGCGTCGCCTGATTGAAGTCTTCGCCGAAACCCGGCATCCGTTCACCGTGATCACCAAGAACGCGCTGGTGACCCGTGACCTGGATCTGCTGGCACCGCTGGCGGCAGACAACCTGGTGCACGTGGCGTTCTCGATCACCTCGCTGGACAACCAGCTCTCGTCCAGGCTCGAACCACGCGCCTCGGCACCGCATGCGCGGCTGAAAGCCATGCAGGCCCTGAGCGAGGCGGGCGTGCCGGTAGGCGTGATGTTCGCTCCGGCCATCCCCTGGGTGAACGATGCGCACCTGGAAGCGGTGCTGGAAGCCGCGTCCCACGCAGGTGCGCGTTCGGCCGGTTACGTGCTGCTGCGCCTGCCGCACGAGGTCTCCCCGCTGTTTCGCGACTGGCTGGAGACCCACCTCCCGAATCGCGCCGCGCACGTGATGAGCACGGTGCAGCAGCTGCGCGGAGGCAAGGACTACGACAGCGCCTTCGGCAGCCGCATGCGCGGGCAGGGCGTCTATGCGGACTTGCTGGAACGCCGCTTCGCCCTGGCCCACAAGCGCTTTGGCTATGACCGCGCGCGCTGGCCGGCGCTGGATTGCAGCAAGTTTCTTGCGCCGAAGACGCCTTCCCCGCAGGGGGATTTGTTCTAGTCCGAGCGGGAGCTACCACGACAGCGATGAGGCGTGGAGCGCGCCTATCGCCGCCACGTCAGTTTCCATAACGAAAACGGCGCCACCAGGGCGCCGTTCCGTATGCAACACCAAGATGGTGTTACATGTCCTTCTTGCCGACCATCAGCTTGCCGGCCTCGACCTTCTTGACGCCCTCGATGCCCTTGGCCTCGGTAATCGCGCGGTCCTTCTGGTCCTTGGTGGCCACGTGACCGCTCAGCCAGACCACGCCGTTCTTGGTCTCCACCGAAATGTCGGTGCCCGGGGTCTTGCCGCTGGCGAGCAGATCGGCCTTGACCTTGGTGGTGATCCAGGTGTCGGTGCCTGGCTGGCTGGAGTCGGCCGCGTGCTCATGGCTCATCTTGTCGTGGTCCATGTTGCCGTGCTCCTGCGCCAGCAACGGCGCGGACAAGCCCAGGGTCAACAGGGCGGACAGGACGAGCGGAGTGTGGTTCCTTTTCATGATGCGCTCCTTGGGATGCGCGATTGGGTGAGGCCATCCTGCCGGTCGGGCGGTTCACCAGCTGTGTCCGGAAACGGTTGCGGTTCGTCGCACCGTTTGAACACGCCCGGCACTCAGGTCAGTCCGGGCTCGTCCAGGCGCAGGGTCAGGCACTTGGCCGAGCCGCCCGCCTTGAGGAACTCGTCCAACGGCGTCTCGCGCACGCGATACCCATGCGCGGCCAACGCCTCGCGCAGGACCGGCGTGGCGCGATTGAGGATCACCACGTTGTCCAGGTTGACCGCATTGCAGGCGAAGGCCAGCGCGTCTTCCTCGGACACGGCGATGCGCTGGTCCTCGGGCACGCGCGCGGCGATGGCCGCCTGCGCGGCTTCGTCGAACGCCGCCGGGAAGTACAGCAGCTGACCGCCGGCGAGCGGGCACAGGCAGGTGTCCAGGTGATAGAAGCGCGGGTCGACCAGGCGCAGCGGCACCACTTCGATGCCCAGGCGCGCCTGCAGTGCGATGGCCGCGCGCGCATCACTGCGATGGCCGTATCCGAACCACAGCCGTGGCGCGGCGCGGTCCAGCAACGCGTCCCCCGCACCCTCGAACTCGATCCCGTCCAGCAGATCCACCGCGAAGCGCTGCTCGGAGAACCACTGGGTGAAGTGGGATTCCTCGCCGGCGCGCTCGGCGTGGCGGAATCGGCTGGGCACGGCCAGGTCGCGATAGACCAGCCCCGCGTTGGCGGTGAACACCATGTCCGGCAGGCCGGCCACGTGCGGGATCAGTTCCACCTCGGCCGCGTCGGCCACCAGCGCATGCAGGTCGTCCCACTGGCGCTGGGCGCGGGCCCGATCGGCCTGGTCGCGTTGGCCGGTCATCCAGGGGTTGATGTCGTAGTCCACCGAAAAGTGGGTGGGCGGGCACATCAGCACGCGGGGGCGGGGCGAAGTCGACATGGTCAGGACGTCTCGTGTTTGGCGTTATGTCATCCTAGGCCGCGCGGAAATCAGTCTGAACCACGCAGATCGCCAGTTTTTCGCGAGATTCTGTCAATCTGGTGACAGGCAACTCCCGGATCGAAAGAACCACCGCCATTGGCAGGACATTCGCATGACCGACGCCCTCGACGCCCTGGACCAGGATCTCATCGCCTTGTTACGCGCCGACAGCCGCACCCCGGCGGCGCTGCTGGCCAAGCAGCTCAAGGTCTCGCGCGGCACCGTGCAGAACCGCATCACCCGCCTGCAGCGCAGCGGCGTGTTGCTGGGCTTTACCGTCAAATTGGCCAGCGAAGGCTTGCGCGGCGTGCGCGCCATCACCCAGATCGAGGTGCGCGGCGGCGCGACCGACAAGGTGGTGGCCGCGCTGCGGCGCCTGCCGGAGGTGGTCAGCGTCTACTCCACCAACGGCCGCTGGGACCTGGTGGTGGAAGTGCGTACCGAGGACTTGCTCGGCTTCGACCAGGCCCTGCGCCGCTTGCGCGACATCGAAGGCATCGCCGCCTCGGAAACCAGCCTGCTGCTGGCCGAACAGCGCTGAAGGTCAGCGGCGCGTGGCGTCGCAGGCGGGCGAGGCCACGCACCCGGCCCGATCCCCTCCGGTTGGCGGCGGCCAGCGAACCAACCGGACGCCGATCGAGCTTCCCGGCACCCTCGGCACCACGTGGTGCATTGTGCGTCCATCCATGCAGGATCGCACCGGCAACGCAGCGACCGCCATCGGGTCTGCGGTCAACGCGCAACCTGCACTTTCAAGCGGGATGTGTGCATCGCATCAGTTGAAGGTGGAGACCTGGGACAGCCACGCGGTGGCGAAGGCCAACAGCACGTGCAGCGCGAACAGTCCGTAGGCGATACCCCGGCGCGTCCAGCCACCGCGGTGCCAGGCGATGGCCAGGCCGCTGGCGAGCAGGCCGATGCCCAGCGCCGGCACCAGCAGCCAAGGGTCGAACCAGGGCGGCTGCTGGCGAGGGGTCAACGGAATCACGAACAGCGCCAGGGCGGCCAGCCAGAGCGCCTGGGTGCTTGCGGAACGTCGGTCTGCTTCGTCCATGCAGCGCGCCGGTGGAAGGTCAGCTGGCGCCGTAAAGCTTTTCAGCGGGCTGGAACAGCGCCCAGCTGGTGGCGATGTACTTGTCGCCCCCCTGCGGCCGGTTGCCGCGATGGGTATGGGTGAAGGCGGCCGGGGCGATCAACAGGCTGCCGGTGCGCGGTGCGACCTTGCGCTGCTGGTGGAAGAATTCGGTCTCCCCGGCCTCAAACCCATCGTTGAGATACACCGTCCACAGCAGGTGGCGATGCAGGGTCTCGGCGTGGCGGTCCTTGGGATACAGCTCGCAATGCCAGTACGGATAACCCCCTTCGCCCGCGCGATAGCGCTGCAGGTTGATCCGGCCCGGACGCAGCACGGCCATCAGCAGGTCGGACAGGGTGGCATCGTCCAGGTCCAGCACGTCCTCGTATTCGATGCGCCGCGGTGTCCCGCCCGGCGGGGCGTGCTGCAGCATCACCGGCGCGATCAGGCTGAAGGGATAGCGCCGCAGGTAGTCCAGCAGGCCGCGGAACACCGCCTGGTTGAGCGCCTGTTCGACATCGCCCCAGCCGTGCTGGCCGCTGATGCTGATATCGCTGCTGCGCTTGAGATCCGGATGGTGACCCCCGCCCACCAGGCCAGGATGCTCCTGGCCGCTGGCCTCGAAGCGCTCGACGATCGCCTGGCAAACCTCGGCTGGCACCGCATGGTGATAGACCTCGATGAAATCGGACTGCGTCATCGCCCCTACGATAGCAGCGTGCCGGCGCCGCGCTGATCGCTTGTGTCGATGCCCTCCATTGAGGCCCTGCATGGTGCGCTGCAACTGCCCGCGCGCGATTGACTCGGTCCGGAGATCGTTCGCCAGCAGGCAGACGCGCGACGTGGTGCACGCAGGGCGCCGCGTGCCCGCCATGGAATCGAGGGCCTGATATTGCCGAACCAACAGACCTCCTTCGACAGTGCCGCCCCGGTTGAACAGGCGCACAGCATCGAGCAGACGAAACCTTCCCTGACCCAACAGGCCGGCGCGGGACAGGCTCGCCGGACGTCTTTCAAGGTGCCAGAACGCGGCAGCAGCCTTGAGCCGGGTGATGCGGCGGCCTCGCGCACGTCGCTGTCTGGCCATGGCGGACGATCGCGAGGAGCGTCAGCGGCAACCGGCTGCGCGCAGCTGGGGGAGGCAACGCCGGTCCAGCGGCTGAGGTACTGAGCGCGCTCGGACTGCCGCTCAACCTGATGTTGACCATGCCCGCACCGCCGGTCGTGGGTCACACGGCGGCCACGGTGCGGCGCCTGGGCCGGGCAGTGCCCGACCCAGACCGCACAAGCCTTCAGCCCTGCGCGTGGTAGCGCTCGGCGGCCTCGACTTCCTCGCGCGAGCCGATGAACACCGGCACGCGCTGGTGCAATTGGTCAGGCTGGATGTCCAGGATGCGTTCGCGGCCGGTGCTGGCCAGGCCGCCGGCCTGTTCGACCAGCATGCCCATCGGGTTGGCCTCGTACATCAGGCGCAGCTTGCCGGCCTTGGACGCGTCCTTGGCATCCCACGGATAGATGAAGATGCCGCCGCGGGTCAGGATGCGGTGCACGTCGGCCACCATCGAGGCGATCCAGCGCATGTTGAAGTCCTTGCCGCGCGGTCCGTCCGTGCCGGCCAGCAGGTCGCCCACGTAAGCCTGCATCTGCGGCTCCCAGTGGCGCTGGTTGGACATGTTGAGGGCGAATTCCTTGGTCGCCGGCGGCACCTGCATGTCGCGCTGGGTCAGCACGAACAGGCCCTGCTCACGGTCCAGGGTGAAGGCATGGGTGCCATGGCCGGTGGTCAGCACCAGCATGGTCTGCGGCCCGTAGATGCAGTAGCCGGCGGCGACCTGCTCACGGCCGGGCTGCAGGAAGTCCTCGTCCTTGGGCTCGGTGCAGTCGTCCGGGCAGCGCAGGACCGAGAAGATCGTGCCGACCGAGACGTTGACGTCGATGTTGGAGCTGCCATCCAGGGGATCGAACAGCAGCAGGAAGTGGCCCTTGGGGAATTCGTCGGGCACCGGCTGGCAGTGGTCCATCTCCTCCGAGGCGCAGGCGGCCAGATGGCCGCCCCAGGCATTGGCTTCCAGCAGGATCTCGTTGCTGATCACATCCAGCTTCTTCTGCGCCTCGCCCTGCACGTTGCCGGTGCCGGCTTCGCCCAGCACGCCACCCAGCGCCCCTTTGCCCACCGCGATGGAGATGGTGGTGCAGGCGCGCACGACCACCGAAATGAGCTGGCGTAGTTCGGCGCTGATGCGCCCGGCGCGTTGTTCTTCGACCAGGTAGCGGGTGAGGGTGACTGGCTGCATCGTGGACGGGGCCTCTGACGACGTGGGGGGCCCGCATTGTCGCCGCATTCGTGTGACCGTGGCGGTGTGTCCCGTGCCGACCCCGTCAGATCACCCGCAGGGTGATCGCCTTGAGCACGGCGCGGGTGCGATCGCGGGTGCCGAGCTTGTCCAGGATGTTGGAGACGTAGTTCTTCACCGTGCCCTCGGCCAGGAACAGCGTGCGCGCGATCTCCTTGTTGGAATAGCCGCCGGCCAGCAGGCGCAGGATGGCGACCTCGCGCGGGTTGAAGGCGTCGGCCGGGGCGTGCTGCTCGTGGTACTGGTAGCGTGCACGCACCGGGTCGGTGCTGACCGGCTGCAGCAGGGTCTGGCCGCCGGCCACCTGGGCGATGGCTTCGCGCAGGTCCTCGGGCGCGGCATCCTTGAGCAGGAACCCCTGCGCCCCGGCCTGGGTGGCGCGCAGCAGCAGTTCGCTGTCGTCGAAGGTGGTCAGCAGCATGAGCGGCGTGGTGTTGCCGGCCGCGCGCAGCCGTACCAGGGCCTCGATGCCATCCACCCCGGGCATGCGGATGTCGCTGAGGATCACGTCCACCGGCGTGTCGGCCAGGCGCGCGATCAGGTCGGCGCCGTCGCTGGCCTCGAAGGCCACGACGATCCCCTGCTGTTGCAGCAGGGCGCGCAGACCGGCGCGGACCAGCGCCTGGTCGTCGGCCAGGGCAACGGTGATGGCGGGGGTCTGGTTCATGCGGGCATCCTGGCGGTCAGGCGCAGCGCGCCGGTCGGGGTGTGGTCCAGCTGCAGGGTGCCGTGCGCGGCGGCGATGCGCTCGCGCATGCCCGCCAGGCCGTTTCCTTCGCGCAGGCGGATCGCGCGCTGGCCATTGTCCTCGATGCACAGGAGCAGGGCATCGCCTTCGCGGCGCAGCTGCACGTGTAGGGTGTCTGCTTCGGTATGGCGCGCGGTGTTGGTCAGCGCTTCCTGCACCACCCGCAGCAGCGTCTCGGCCAGGGCCGGATCGGACACGGTGACCTCCGGGGCGATGTCCAGCGCCAGGGCCGGGCGCGGCAATGGCGCGGCCAGGGCACGCAGCGCCGTTTCCAGGTCCAGCCCGCGCGTATCGCGCAGCGCCTGGACCACGTTGCGGATGTCACCGAGCAGTTCCGCCGACAGCTGCTGTGCGATGCGCACCTCGCTGCGTCCAGCCAGTACCGGGTCGCCGGCCAGCGCACGCAGGTTGAGCTTCATCGCGGTGAGCTTGTGCCCGGCCACGTCGTGCAGTTCGCGCGCCACGCGCAGCCGCTCGGCATCGCGCGCACTGTCGGCCAGCAGGGCGCGGGTGGCCAGCAGGTCGGCGTTGACCAGGGCCAGGGTGTCGCGGGCTTGACTGGCGCTGATGGCGTAGTGAACGCACAGCGCGGCGAAGACCTGGAAGCTGGCATTGATCAACACCACGGTCAGCGGATTGCCAAAGCCCGCGTGGCGCAGGATCAGGTAAAAGCCGACATTGGCCGCCAACGCAGCGGGCAGCAGGGCGCGGCGCGGCCAGCGCCCCATCGCCACGGCGATCCAGATCACCAGCAGGACCGGCGCCACGCCGGGCCGCGGGTCCGTCGCAATCAAGGCCAGGGCCAGGAGCGGCATGGGCACGCTGGCGGCCCACATCAGGCGGCCACGCGGGCAGCTCTGCGGTAGCGCGTTGACCAGCACGAACAGCGCGCCGAAGGCCGCGAGCAAGGCCCATCCCATCGCGCGTGACGCAGCGGTGTCCAGATACCGGATCACCAGCGCCACCGCGCCCAGCGCGAAATAGCCGGCAAGCGACAACGGTTCCAGCAAGCGGCGCACGACTTCGTTCATTGCCAGGATGCTGAGGCCGCCCGTCGCCCTTCTGCAATGGGCGTACGGCAAGTGGTGACTTCTGGCAGGTGATGGCGGTGACCGACAGCACCTGATCGCGGGCCGGGTGTCGCGCACACTGGCTGCATCGGGCATCGGCCCCCCCATGCAAGCACAGATCCCCATGCGCATCGAACTCCCCCAACTGTGTTTCTGGATCGCCTGCGCCTTGTGGTGGGCGATGGAGATGCTCCTCAGCCATCGCCTGCGCAGCCAGGACGATCCCACCCGCGACGCCGGCACGCTGCGTCTGCTGTGGACGGTGCTGTATGCGGCCATCGCCGTGGCGGTTGTGCTGGCCATGCAGGGCATCGGCCGCTGGCCGCCCGGTGCGCGTGTGCCCCTGCTGTGGGCCGGCACGGCGCTGGTCGTGGCCGGGCTGGGCTTCCGCCTGTGGGCGATTCGGGTGCTGGGGCGTCAGTTCACCGTGGACGTGGGCATCCAGCCCGGCCATCAGCTGATCACCGCCGGGCCGTACCGCTGGCTGCGGCATCCGTCCTACACCGGCGCCTTGGCCTGCTTCTATGGGCTGGGCGTGGGGCTGGGCAGCTGGGCGTCGCTGGCGGTGATCGGGGTGGCCGTGACTGCCGCCTTCGCCCGGCGCATGCAGGTGGAGGAGGCGGTGCTGGCGTCGGCCTTCGGCGCGGACTGGCAGGCCCACGCGCGACGCACCTGGCGGGTCTTTCCCGGACTGTGGTGACGCGCAGCCAATTGGTCTTACCAATAAGCGCGCGATACGGTGATGGGTAGCGGCGAGGCCGCATAAAGCGCTTTAATAGGCGCATGCACGCAGAAATTGGTCAGACCAAAACACGGGGCACGCGAGCTTCGGACCGGGCCGCCGCGCAGTTGCAGGCGCTGATCACGCGGCGTGGCCTGCAACCGGGCGACCGCCTGCCGGCCGAGCGCGCGCTGGCCCTGGAGCTGTCGGTCTCGCGCCCAGCCCTGCGCGAAGGCATTGCGCGCCTGGCCAGCCAAGGCCTGTTGGTCAGCCGGGGCGGCGGTGGCACCTTCGTCCAGGCACCGGCACCGGCACCGGCGGCGGCGCAGCGGGGCATGGGCGCCGCGCTGGCGCCTTACCTGCCGCTGTTCCAGGACGATCCGGAATACCGCTTCGACGTGTTGGAAATCCGCCATGCGCTGGAAGGGGCGACCGCTTGGCATGCGGCCCAGCGCGCCACCGACGCCGACCGCGCGCGCATCGTCGCGGCCTTCGAAGCGATGCTGGCTGCGCACGGTCACGACGATCCGGCCGGCGAGGCCCGCGCCGACGCCGCCTTCCACCTCTCCATCGCCGAGGCCTCGCACAACCTGGTCCTGCTGCAGGTCATGCGCGGGCTGTTCGAGCTGCTGCAGTCCAACATCTCGCAGAATCGCGAAAAGCTTTACACCTCGCCGCGCACCTTCGAACCGCTCTCGCTCCAGCACCGCGAAATGATGGACGCGGTGCTGGCCGGCGATCCCGAGCGTGCGCGCAACGCCGCGCAGGACCACGTGGAGTTCGTCCACGGCTCGCTTAAGTCGCTCGACGAGGACGAGGCGCGCCGCGCCCGGGCCTCGCGCCTCCCTCCGCATCCGGCCCGCCCATGATCATTTCCTCCTCCACCGACTACCGGGCGGCGGCGCAGCGCCTCCTGCCGCCGTTCCTGTTCCACTACATCGATGGCGGCGCCTATGCCGAGCGCACGCTGCAACGCAACGTGGCCGACCTGGCCGACATCGCCCTGCGCCAGCGCGTGCTGCGCGACATGTCCCAGCTGGATCTGTCCACGCGGCTGTTCAACGAGACGCTCGCCCTGCCGTTGGCGCTGGCGCCGGTCGGGCTGACGGGCATGTACGCGCGCCGCGGCGAAGTCCAGGCCGCGCAGGCGGCCGCGCGCAGGGGCGTGCCGTTCACCCTGTCCACCGTGTCGGTGTGTCCGATCGAGGAAGTCGCGCCGACGCTGGACCGACCGATGTGGTTCCAGCTCTACGTGCTGCGCGATCGCGGCTTCATGAAGCACGCCCTGGAGCGCGCCCAGGCCGCCGGCGTGGAGACGCTGGTGTTCACCGTGGACATGCCGGTGCCCGGCGCGCGCTACCGCGACATGCACTCGGGCATGAGCGGGCCGAACGCGGCCATGCGCCGCTACTGGCAATCGGTGACGCATCCGCGCTGGGCCTGGGACGTGGGCCTGCGCGGGCGTCCGCACGACCTGGGCAATGTCTCGCGTTATCTGGGCAAGCCGACCGGGCTGGAGGACTACATCGGCTGGCTGGGTAACAACTTCGATCCGTCGATCTCGTGGAAGGACCTGGAGTGGATCCGGGCGTTCTGGAAGGGCCCGATGCTCATCAAGGGCATCCTGGATGCGGACGATGCACGCGATGCGGTGCGCTTCGGCGCCGACGGCATCGTGGTCTCCAACCACGGCGGGCGCCAGCTCGACGGCGTGCTCTCCAGCGCCCGCGCGTTGCCGGCGATCGCCGATGCGGTGAAGGGCGAGATCACCCTGCTGGCAGATTCGGGCATCCGTAACGGCCTGGACGTGGTGCGCATGATCGCCCTGGGCGCCGACGCGGTGCTGCTGGGTCGCGCCTGGGTCTACGCGCTGGCTGCCGCGGGCGGGGCCGGGGTGGAACACCTGCTGGGCCTGATCGAGAAGGAGATGCGCGTGGCCATGACCCTGACCGGCGCCCGCACCATCGCCGAGATCAGCGGTGATTCGCTGGTGCGGGAAGGCCTGTGAGCGCGGCCGTGTCCCAGGCGGGTGACGCACTGCTGCAGACCCTGCGCGACATCGTCGGCGCCGCGCACGTGCTGACCGACGACAAGCGAACGCGGCGTTTCCGCAAGGGACAGCGCTTCGGTGAAGGGCCGGTGCTGGCGGTGGTCCAGCCCGGCTCGCTGCTGGAGCAGTGGCGCGTGCTGGAGGCGGCGGTGGCCGCCGATGTCATCGTCATCATGCAGGCGGCCAACACCGGCCTGACCGGGGGCTCCACGCCCGACGGCGACGACTACGACCGCCAGGTGCTGCTGATCAGCACCCTGCGCCTGACCGGCGTGCAGGTGATCAACGACGGTGCCCAGGTGGTGTGCCTGCCCGGCGCCACGCTGGACCGGCTGGAGCAGACCCTGGCGCCGCTGGGGCGCGAGCCGCATTCGGTGATCGGCTCGTCCTGCATCGGCGCCTCGGTCCTGGGCGGGGTGTGCAACAACTCCGGCGGTGCGCTGGTGCGTCGCGGCCCGGCCTACACCGAGCTGGCCCTGTACGCGCAGGTCGGCGCCGATGGCGTGCTGCGCCTGGTCAACCATCTGGGCATCGCCCTGGGGCAGACCCCCGAGGAAATCCTGCCGCGCCTGCAGGCCGGGCAATACACGCCGGAGGACATCGTCAACGACCCGGCCAGGGCGGCCTCGGACCACACCTACGCCGCGCACGTGCGCGATGTGGATGCCGCTACGCCGGCGCGCTTCAATGCCGATCCAGCACGCCTGCACGAGGCGTCCGGCTCGGCCGGCAAGCTGGCCGTGTTCGCCGTGCGCCTGGATACCTTTCCGAAGGAACGGACCGAGGTGTTCTACATCGGCAGCAACGACCCGGACGACCTCACCGCCGTGCGTCGCCACCTGCTCACCGCGCTGCCCTCGCTGCCGGTGGCCGGCGAATACATCCACAAGGACGCCTACGACATCGGCGAGCAGTACGGCAAGGACACCTTCCTGCTGATCGACCGTTTCGGCACCGCGCGCGTGCCCAAAGCGTTTGCGCGGAAGAGCCGCGTGGATGCCCTCTTCGAGGGCCTGGGCCTGCGCGGGGTCACCGACCATGTGCTGCAGGGGCTGACCCGGCTGTTGCCGAGCCATCTGCCCAGGCGCATGACCCAGTTCCGCGCGCGTTTCGAGCATCACCTGCTGCTGCGCGTGGCGGCGGACAGCGCGCAGGCCACGCGCGATTTCCTGCAGCGGCACTTCGCCGCGCGCGAGGGCGACTGGTTCCACTGCGATGCCGAGGAGGGCCGCAAGGCCTTTCTGCACCGCTTTGCCATCGCCGGGGCCGCGATCCGCTACCGCGACGTGCATCGATCAACGGTGGAGGACATCGTGGCCCTGGACATCGCCCTGCGTCGCGACGAGCGCCAGTGGCAGGAGCACCTGCCCGAGGCGCTGGAATCACAGATCATCGCCAAGCTCTACTACGGGCACTTCTTCTGCCACGTGTTCCACCAGGACTACATCGTGCGCAAGGGCACCGACCCGCTAGCCATCGAGCACGCCATGTGGAAGCTGCTGGACGCGCGTGGCGCCGAATACCCGGCCGAGCACAACGTCGGCCACCTCTACCGCGCCAAGCCAGCGCTGTCCGGCTTCTACCGGCAGCTGGATCCGACCAACCAGTTCAATCCCGGCATCGGGCAGACGCCCAAGGCCAAGCACTGGGGGCGGCGCGCACACGCTCCCTGAGCGTGCGTGCTGGCCAGGCGCCAAACAAAAACCCCGCCGTTGCCGGCGGGGCTTTCGCTGCGAGCCAGCCCGCATCCCGAAGGATGCCGGCGAGCCGATTCAGCCCTTGACGACCGCGGCGATCGCGGCGGCCACGCGGTCCAGGTTGCCCTGGTTGAGCGCGGCCACGCAGATCCGGCCCGAGCCCACCGCGTAGATGGCGTGCTCCTCGCGCAGGCGGTCGACCTGGGCCTTGGTCAGGCCGGAGTAGCTGAACATGCCGGCCTGCTGGCTGATGAAGCTGAAGTCACCGGCGCCGGCTTCGGCCAGCTTCTGCACCAGGCCCGCACGCAGGGCGTGGATGCGCTCGCGCATGGCGGTCAGTTCCAGCTCCCACTCGCCGCGCAGCGCCGGGTCGGTCAACACGCCGGCCACCAGAGCGGCACCGTGGTTGGACGGGCTGGAGTAGATGGTGCGGATGATGCGCTTGACGTGCGACTGCACGGCCTTGGCCTGGTCGGCGGTGGCCGCCACGATGGACAGCGCGCCCACGCGCTCGCCGTAGAGCGAGAACGACTTGGAGTAGGAGCTGGCGACCACGAAATCGGTGATCCCTGCCTCGACGACGACCTGGATGGCCGCGGCGTCCTCGGCGATGCCCTTATCGAAGCCCTGGTAGGCCATGTCGATGAAGGGGAACAGGTCGCCGTCCTTGAGCACCTGGGCCACTTCCTTCCACTGCTCGACGGTCAGGTCCGCGCCGGTGGGGTTGTGGCAGCAGGCGTGCAGCAGGACCACGGTCTTGGGCTTGAGCGCCTTGAGGTCGGCCAGCATGCCGGCGAAGTCCACCCCGTGGGTGACCGCATCGAAGTAGGTGTACTCGCCGACCTCGTAGCCGGCGGCTTCGAACACGGCGCGGTGGTTCTCCCACGAGGGCTTGCTCAGCGCCAGGGTGGCGTGCGGCAGCAGCTTGCGCAGGGTTTCCGCGCCGACGCGCAGCGCACCGCTGCCGCCGACGGTCTGGGTGGTGGCCACGCGGCCATCCTTGAGCAGCGGCGAGTCCTTGCCGAACAGCAGTTCGCGGGTGGCCTGCGTATAGGCCGGCAGGCCGTCGATCGGCAGGTAGCCGCGCGGCTTGCCTTCGCGCGCCAGGGCGTCCTCGACCTTGGCCACGGCCTTGAGCAGCGGGATGCGGCCGGATTCGTCGTAGTAGATGCCCACGCCCAGGTTGACCTTGCCCGGGCGGGTGTCGTGGTTGTAGGCCTCGGTCAGGCCCAGGATGGGATCGCCCGGGACCTGTTCAACGGATGCGAAAGAAGACACGGCGTGACTCGATATGGCGGGAGGAAGGGGCCGCGCACTGGTGCGCGCGTTTCGCATCGCCAGCAGCGGTCGCCACCGGTGCGCGAAAGGGCGCCAATCGTAACAGGCCGGTGCCGCCCGGACCGGCCAACGGCGCGGGTTTTGTCCCATTTTTGAATGGTTGCAGGCGACAACGTTCAGTCGGGCGCGCAATTGCCGGCGGGCCGGCGCGGGACCACACTGGACCGCCTGCCGCGCCGGAGCCATCCATGCATTTCCTGTTGCTGTACCAGACCGCCCCCGACTATCTGCAGCGGCGCCCGCTGCACCGCGCCGCCCACCTGGCTTATGCCCAGGCCGCGGTCACGCGTGGCGAACTGGTGCTGGGCGGCGCGGTCGGCGATCCACCGGAGTCGGCGCTGCTGTTGTTCCAGGGCGAGGACGACAGCGCGGCACGTCGGTTTGCTCAAGGCGATCCCTATGTGACCGCCGGGGTCGTGGTGGGATGGACGGTCAAGCCGTGGACCACGGTGGTCGGTCCCGACGCGGCCCATCGCGTGTCGCTGGACTGAAGGCGCGCGCGATGGACACCGCGAACCTGGTGTGGGGGATGCTGTTCGGTGCGATCGGCAGTGGCTACCTGATCTATGGCGTGCGCCAGCGGGCACTGGTGCCGGCGCTGGTCGGAGTGTTGCTGGGGTTGTTCACCTGGTTTGTGGACAGTGCGTGGCTGACGGTGGTGATGGGGGTTGGGTTGATGGCGGTGCCGTATTTCGTGCGGTTTTGAGTGCGCCGTGCTTGCTGCAAGGGTTAGAAGTTCAGCTGCTTGAGGCAGACGTCAGGAGCAAGGCTTTCGCGCCTAAAGACGCGACGTCCTTTTGTCTTGTTAAAAGGAAGCAAAACCGCGACTCGCCGGTCCCAAAGAGGGGATTGAAAACACTCGCCGCCGCAGCGCGGCGGTCCCCTGCGCTTCTCGAAGAAGACGGCACGTCGCCCAAACTCGCTTCGCTCAAACAGGGCGACTCTTCGACCGTCTTCTCCTGCGATGCTCGGCTCGCTTTACGGCTCAGACAGGTAAAGCTGCCAGCAACAGCAACAGCAACAGCAACAGCAACAGCAGGGGCATCGGCGAGCGGACACTCAACGTCGGTGGTCGTGAACGCCACGACGCGTCATTCCCGCGAACGTAGGAAGTCCCCGACAACAGACCAATGTCTGGTCATCCAGGGCCGTTGCTCTTGCTCTGTTTTTGCTTTCAGACCCGCGTTAGGCACGGCGGAGGGACGGGGACAAGACCCGCAGGGCGCCACGCATGGATGCGTGGCGTTTTTGGAAGGGACATGGAGGTCCCTTCCAAAAATCCCTCGTCACGTAGCGAACCCTCGCAACGCGAGGGCGTGCCGCCCGAGGCGTGTTGACCAGACATGCGTCTGTTGAAAAGCGCCTCTTTGCCTAGCTTTCTTTGCACGAGCAAAGAAAGTAGGTCGGGCCGCGAAGCGGCACGAAAGCTCTTGCTTGAGAAAGTCGTGCGGTCTCGCAGACAACAGACAGCAGAGGCGGACCTAAACCTTCCCCTCCAACTTCAGCGCCGCAAACTCCTCATCGGTGAACAACCGCGAGCGCACCAGAAAACGCACCCCCTCGCCATTCTCCAACGAGAACATCCCCCCACGTCCCTCGACCACGTCGATGATCAGCTGGGTGTGCTTCCAATACTCGAACTGCGAAGCGCTGATGTAGAACGCCGCCCCGCCGATCTCCCCCAACTGCACGTCGCGGTCGCCGACGATGAAGTCGTCGGTCGGGAAGCACATCGGCGAGGAGCCATCACAGCAGCCGCCGGACTGGTGGAACAGGACCGGTCCGTGGCGTCCGCGCAGCTTGTCGATCAGCTGCAGGGTGGGAATGGTGGCGATGACCTGACGGGTGTCCATGGTGACCTCCTCGCGGATGTGGTGCAGATGGGCTTCAGCCGTTATCGCCGCCCCAGGTCCAGCGGGCGCCGACCATCACCCCGCGCCCGGTGCCGGGCTCGTAATAGCGACCGTTGCCTTCGTTGACGATGACCGAGCCGATGTAATCCTGGTCCAGCAGGTTGTCCACGCGGACAAATCCATCCAGCGCGCCACTGGTGAACCGCCAGCGATATCCGGCCTGCACGTTGGCCAGGAAGTAGCCCGGCGCCTTGGCACTGCCTTCATCGTTGGCCGTGACATCGCTCACGCCTTCGCCTTCCAGCGAGGCGTTCCAGGCCCCGTGGCGCCAGCCCAGCGTCGCATTGAACTCGTTGCGCGCCGTGCCGGGGATGCGCGTGCCCGCGCCGACTAACGTGGTCGGGTCGCTGCAGCCGCTGCCGGTGCAGATCGGGAAGCTGTCGCGGAAGGTGGCATCCAGGTAGGTATAGGCCACGTCCAGCGACCAATCCCGGGCCAGCGGCAGGCCGGCGCTCAGTTCCACGCCCTGGCGCCGGGCGTCGCCGACGTTGCGATAGGTGCTGCGGCCGGCCAGGTTGGTCGCCACGGCCAGCTCGTCCTCGGTGTTGGCGCGGAACAGGGCCAGTTCGGCATGCGCACCGGACTGGGCGCGCCACTTGGCGCCCAGCTCATAGTTGCGGCTGATCGAGGGCTTCAGGTCGAAGGCTAGGCCGGCGCCGCCGTCGGCGCGGTAGCCGATCTCGTTGAAGGTCGGCGTCTCAAAACCGCGCCCGGCCGACGCGTACAGGCGCAGGTCGTCGGTGGCCGCAAAGCTCAATCCGGCCACCGGCGTGGTTTCCGAATAGGTCTTGTTGCCGCTGTCGTCCGGATTGGCGCCGACGATGTACAAGTCGTGCGAGTCAAAGCGCACCTGGCTGTGGCGCGCGCCCAGCAGCAGCGACCAGCGCGGGACGAACTCCCAGTAGGCCTGCGCGTACTGGTCGAAGTTCTCCACCGTGTCGCGCTCGTTGCGGCGCAGGTCGCCGCGCACGCCCAGCACGTCGCCCACGTAGTTCTCGTAGCCGGTGCGATGCTGGCGCTGGCGCTCGAAATTGGTCCCGGCGGTGACTTCCAGCGGGCGGCCGGCCAGCTCGCCCTCGTAGGACCAGCGGCCATCGGCGCCGCCGTAGTCGTTGTCCAGGTCGATCACCGCGCCGTTCTGCTTGGGATTGGCCTGGGCGCCGATCGGGATGGACAGGTACTGCACCACCTTGCGGTTGCCACCCCAGGCGGTCACGCGCAGCTTCTGATGATCGGTGAGTGGCAGGGTGTACAGCGCGCCGAGCTGGTTCTGCTGGATCGACTTGCGGGTGTCGTATTGCTCGGCCTGCGGGGTGGCCTGGGTGCGGTCCTCGTTGACCTGGTCCTTGGTCAGGCCCAGCGGGTCCTGCGCGCCGGAGAAGAAGCTGTTGCCGACCAGATCCAGCGTGCCGGCATTCCCCAGGTCGAAGGTGAACCTGGCATTGCCCGAGTTGCGGTCCGCCGCGCTGTGCTCGCGGTAGCCGTCAGTCATGAAGCGCTGCACGGCCACGTTGTAGCCCACCGCGCCGGAGGTGCCCCGCACGCGCGCGCCAGCGGTCCAGCTGTCGTCGCGGCCGTAGGTGGTCTGCACGGTGAGTTCCGGCGCCTGCGTGGGCGCCGCGCTCCACAACTGGATCACCCCGCCCGAAGAGTTGCCGTACAGCGCCGAGAACGGTCCGCGCAGGACTTCCACGCGCTCGCCACCGAGCAGGTTGAAGTGCGAGACCTGACCCTGGCCGTCGGGCATGGTGGCCGGGATGCCGTCCGAATACAGGCGGATGCCACGTACGCCAAAGGTCGCCCGCGCGCCGGCGCCCCGGATGGAGATCTGCGTGTCCTGCGCGTAGTTCTGGCGGTCGCGGGCCAGCAGGCCGGGCACACCGCCCAGATAGTCGGAGACATTGACGTCGTTGTGGCCGCCCTGGCCCAGCTCCACGGTGCTGGTCGAGGCCGGCACGTCGAAGGCCGGCACGCGCTCCAGGCGCGTGGTGACCACCACGCGGTCCAACGTCACCGGATCGATGGCGGGGGAATCGGGAGCCTCGGCCGCCAGGGCGGGCAGGCCGGTGAACAGGGCGGCCAGGCAGGCGGCGTGCAGCAGCGTCGTGCGCGGAGAAGTCATGATCGGCGTGTCTTTGCGTTGCGAAAGGGCGGTGTCTCACCGGCTTGCCGCCGGGGCGCGGCGCGGATGGGCCCGATGGCCTGGCCGGTGTGCGGCGCCATGCTACGCCCGGCCGCACCACGATGCCGTATGGACCTTGGTGGTATCTCGTCCGTTCCTGGCCGGCCTGACCCCATGTGGACGCGCCGTCAGCCGAAGACGAACGTGCCCTTCATCATCGAGGCGTGCCCGGGAAACGAGCAGAAGAAGACGTCGTCCCCGCCCTTGGTCAGCTTGGCGGTGGAGAAGGTGATCGTGTCCGATTGCCCGCCGCCAATGACCTGGGTGTGGGCGATGACGCGGTCATCTCCAGCCTTGAGGAAGCCGGCCGCCATGCCGGCCTTCATGCCATCGGCCTCGATGCCGGCCATGTCGGCGGCAGTGGACAGCACCCAGTCGTGGCCCATGACGTTGGCGGCCAGCTTGCCACTGTGGGTCAGGGTGAGCTTGACCTCGTTGCAGCTGGCATCGACCTCGAGCGCGTGCTTGTCGTAGGTCATCGCGTCGGTGCCGTCGATGGTCAGGGCGGGAAACAGCGTGCGCATGGCGTCGTGCTCCAGGTCCGGGTGGGGAACAAAGAAGACCCACGCCGCACGCATCCCCCGCGGATGCGCACGGCGTGGGGTGGAACGCTAGAAGCGCCGGATGCCGCCTGCCAACGTGCCGGCCATGACTGGGCCGACCTGGCCGATGCGGCCCACGCGCGCGTGGGTGGGTGGCGGTGATGGGCGCCTGGTGTCGTGCATGTCGCCTTCCTCCTTTGGATGGCACGTCGGTGTTGCCGGTCTTGCTGGGACGGCTGTCGCGTTGAGGCGGACGGGCTAGTGGTCCGCACCGCGGTAGACCAGGGGCTCGGTGGACGCCTTGGCATCATCGAAGGTCAGCGCCTTGCTGCCGGCCGGATAGCCGTTCTCCTGCAGCAGGAAGGCCATGATGTCGGCGTAGACCTGGTGGTCCAGGCTGGCCGGCTGGGTCGCGGGCATGTTCTGCGAGACGATGGTGAAGATGTCGCTGACATGGAAGTTGGCCGCCGGATTGGCGAAGTGCTTGCCCTTGAGCGCCGGACCGGCGCGTCCGGCCAGGGTGTCGCCGTGGCACTGCGCGCAGTTTTCCTCGTAATCCGCCCGGCCTTTGTCGGCCTGCTCCTTGGTGTAGAGCTTGGCGGCCGGCGCAGCCGACATGGCGGTCGTCGCATTGCTGGCCAGCTGCGTGCCCCGTTGCAGCAGCGACAGGGTCATCGCGTTGGCCTTGCCCTCGCCAGCGCGCGCCGGCTTGGCCAGCACCGCGTAGGGATCCAGCAGCTTGCCCAGCGTGCCATCGGCGCTGAGCGTGGCGACACTGGCCTGGAAGGCCTGCGCGGCCGCGGCGTTGGCCGGGTCGTAGAGCGCGACCAGGTTCCAGCGCGCATGTGGTTCGTCCAGTTCGGCATAGTCGAATGGCGCGGCGTCCCGGTGCTGGTTCAACCAATCCACCACCGCCGGCCGCCACAGCATGGCCGCGCTGACCTTGTGCTGCTCCAGCGCCTCGATGGCATCTTCGTTGGTCAGGTGCACGTCGGCCTGCAGCTTCGGGTAATCGGCGAAGTACAGGTTGGGCGTGGTCTGGTAGGTCACCGCGACCTGGCTGCCGGCCGGGAGCGTGGACAAGGACGGCGTGTGTGCGCCCTTGGGCGTGACCAGCACGAAGCCGGTGCGGCCGTAGGCGGCGGTGGCCTTCAGCCCCTCGGGCAGGCCCGAGGCGCTGGCATCGACCGGAAAGCCCATCACCAGCTGGCAGTCCCTGGTGGCCATGACGTTGAACTGCTTCAGGTCGAAGCCTTCGTCATCGCCACTGCCATCGAATGTATGCACCGACAGCGTGGTGTGCTGCTGTTTGGCCACCGCCGCGGCGATGGCCTTGTCCATCGCCATCGTCGGGCTGGAGGTGTCCACGCAGACCGAGACCGCGGCGTGGGCGGCGCCGATGCCGCTGGCGCAGAGCGCCAGCGACACCACGGTGCGCAGGAGGGGAGCGTACGGCGTGCGTTTCATCGTCCTGGCTCCGGTTCGCTTACAGCGAGAACACGTACAGATGGCCGCCCAGCGGGATGTTGCGGACCGCCGGGTCCTTGGCCATCTCACCGCCCCAGATCGGCACGCCGCCGCCCCAGCCGGCCCACACGCCCACGTACTGCTTGCCGTCCACGGTCCAGGTGCTCGGCACGCCCAGCACGCCGGAGGCCATCTTCGGGCTCTTCCACAGGACCTTGCCGGTCTTGGCGTCGAAGGCGTACAGGTAGCCATCGGCGCTGCCGGAGAACAGCAGGCCACCGGCGGTGGACAACATGCCGCCGTTCCACGGCAGCTCCGAGGGGAAGGTCCAGGCCTGCTTGCCGGTGTTCAGGTCGATCGCTTGCACCGAGCCCCAGTGGCTGGGGAAGGCCGGGTCGCGCTTGACCAGGAAGGTCTCGCCCAGGAACGGCAGGCCCGCCTTGTAGCTGACCGCCGCGCCCTTCATGGTCATGCAGGTGTGCAGCGTCGGCACGTAGGCCATGTGCGTGTCGGGGCTGACCGAGATCGGCCACCAGTTCTTGCCGCCCAGGAAGCTGGGGCAGGTGAACACTTCCTTGTCCACGCTCGGGCGCATCGCCGGGTCGGTGACCGGCTTGCCGTCCTTGAAGCCGCTGACTGAGGTGGCCGTGGCGAACTTCTCGGCGTAGATCAGCTTGCCGTTGGTGCGGTCGATCGCATAGAACCAGCCGTTGCGCGAGGCGCTGACGATGGCCTTGTACTGCGTGCCCTTGTAGACGAGGTCGGTCAGCACCGTCTCGTTGGTGCCGTCGTAGTCCCAGGTGTCATTGGGCGTGTACTGGTAGTGCCACTTGATCTTGCCGTCGGCCGGGTTCACTGCGATCACCGAGTCGGTGTACAGGTTGTCGCCCGGCCGCAGCGTGGCCAGCCATGGGCCCGGATTGCCCACGCCCCAGAACAGCGTGTCGGTGTCGGCGTCGTAGCTGCCGGTCAGCCAGGCCGCGCCGCCGCCGGTCTCGGCCGCGCTCTTGGGCCAGGTGTCGCCGCCCGGCTCGCCCGGCAGCGGGATGGTGTGCAGCTTCCACAGCTGCTTGCCGGTCGTGGCGTCCAGCGCCTCGATGAAGCCGCGTGCGCCGTACTCGCCGCCGGACACGCCCACGATCACCTTGCCCTTGACGATCAGCGGCGCCAGGGTCATCGCATAGCCCACGTCCGGGGCGTTGAGCTGCTCGTTCCACACCACCTTGCCGGTCCTGGCGTCCAGGGCGACCACGCGGTTGTCCAGCGTGGCCATGTAGACGTTGTCCCCGTACAGGGCCACGCCGCGGTTGACCACGTCGCAGCAGATGGTCTTCAGGCCGACCTCGGACAGGTCGTGGGCGTACTCCCACAGTTGCTTGCCGGTGCTGGCCTGGAAGGCGATCAGGTGGTTCTTGGGGGTGGTGATGAACAGATAGTCGCCATTGACGATCGGCGGGGCCTCATGGCCCATGTCCAGCGGACTCTTCCAATCCCAGGCGGGCTTGAGCCCGGCCACGTTCCTGGTGTCGATGGTCTTGAACGGGGCATAGCCGCGGCTGGTGTAGTCGCGGCGGTACATCAACCATCCGTTGTCCGACGCGGCGTTCCTCAGGCGCGCATCGGTGACCGGCGCGTAGTCGGCGTCGGCCGCATTGGCTACGCCGATGCCGGTGCAGGCCAGCACGGTGGCCACGGCCAGCGCCTTCAGCGCCTGGGTGGTGGGACGATGGACGTTCATGTGTTGCTCTCCTGGGTGATGTGCATGCCTGGGATCAGCGGTTGGTCAGAAGCGGTAGCGGGCCCCCACCCAGCCACCGCGCGGGGCGCCGGGCCCCAGGAACCGGGGATCGGAATCCCCGGGGAAGACCTCATCCGGCTCGCCCAACGTGCCGAAGCTGGCGTAGCGCTTGTCGGTCAGGTTTTCGATGCGCGCGCTCAGCTGCAGGCGCGGGGTCACCTCCCACGTCGCATGCAGGCCAAACAACGCGTAGCCGCCGATCGGGGCGAGCTGGTTGGATTCATCGCCCCGCAGATACTGGCTGCTGCGGTACTGGCCATCGGCGCCGATGCGTAGCGCATCGGTGATCGCCCACTCGATGCCGGCCTTGAGCTGGTGCCGCGACAGGCCGGGGATGCGATCCCCGCGCTGCACGGTGATCAGGCCGTCGTCGTCGGCTTCCGGGTGGTGGACGGCGTTCTCGGTGAAGCCGTCCTGGTAGGTCGCATCCAGCCAGGTGTAGCTGGCCGACCACGCCAGGCGCTCCTGGGCCAGGCGCCCTTGCGCGGACAGTTCCAGGCCTTGGCGGCGGGTGTCGCCGACATTGGCGAAGAAGCCTTCGTTGGACGTGGCCCCGCCGACGGCCTGGAACAGGATGTCGTCATGGGCGGTGGTGCGGAACACGCCGGCCTGCCATTGCAGGCCCGCGCCGCTGCCGCGCACGCCGGCTTCCCAGCTCTTGGCCACAACCTGGTTGAGCGGCGGATCGGCGACGAACTGGTTGGGCAGCTTGCACGGCGCGTCCTCGTCCGAGCAGGTCAGTTCGACTGGCGTGGGCGCGCGGGTCGATTCGCTGTAGCTCCCGTAGGCGGTGAGTGCGTCGCTCATTTTCCAGGCCAAGCCCGCGGCTGGGTTGAGGCGCGAGAACACATGGTTGCCGTTGAGATCCGGGTTCTCGCCGGAGCGGTCGGCGATGCGCGTGCGTGTTTCGTTGTAGCGGGCCGAGACCGTCAGCGCCAAGGCATCGGTGACGTTGAAGGTGTCGGTGGCATACCAGGCGTAGGTGCGCGTGCTGGCGAATACGTCCAGCGCGTCCTCTGGAATTTCCAATCCCGAATCGCGTGAGGTGCTGCGGTCGTCCAGCAGCACGGCCGGTTCGACGATGCTGGAATAGCGCACGTGGCCGCTCAGCCAGTCGCCGCCGACCACCAGCTGGTTGTCGTGGCCGCCGAGCGAGCGCGAGAGCACCAGCTGCACGTTGCCGCCGTGCGCGCGCTGGCGCCGGTGGCCGATGTTGTTGATGGCATCGTATTCGGAGGAGACCGGATCGCCGTTCTGGTCGGTGACGAACTCCTGCTCGCCGTCCTCGTCTTCCTCCTCGCACAGGAAGTCCTCGTCGTCCTCGCATTCCTCCGCATCGCTGCCGTCGCCGTTGAACGAGCGCGTCTTGACCGTGCGGTCGTAGACCATCGCGCTCAGCACCAGGTCGTCGGCGAAGGTGTAGCTGCCGTGCAGGCTGGCCTGGGTCAGGTCGTTCTCGGTCTGGTCCGGCGCGGTGAAGATGCTTTCGTCATCGCGCCGCAGCGCCTCGATCGACTGCGCGCCGTTGCCGGTCAGGTTGGTCCTGGCCTTGGACAGGTTGAGGTCCAGCGACGCGCGCTCGCCGCGCCAGCCGACGTTGGCCAGGTAATGCCGCGCATGGGTGGGCGACAGGTCGCGCCAGCCCTGTTCGTAGAGGTTGTCGGCCAGCAGGTAATAGCCCAGCGTGCCGTTGTTGCCACCGCTCTCGACGCTGGCCACTTCGCGCCCGAACGAGCCGGCCTCGTAGGACAGCGCCGTGCCCGGGTTGTCGAAGCCGTTCTTGGAGTGCAGCACGATCGCGCCGCCCAGGGTGTTCAGGCCGAACACCGGATTGGCGCCGGTGACCACGTCCAGCCGCTCGATGCCCTGCTGCGGCAGCAGGTCCCAATTGACCGTGTCGCCGAAGATCTCGTTGACCCGCACGCCATCCTGGTAGACCGCGATGCCCTGGGCGATGCCCAGCAGCGGCGAGCCGGTGAAACCGCGGAACTGCACGTCCGGCTGCAGCGGATTGCCCTGCACGCTGTTGAGGCTGATGCCAGGCACGTTGCGGTCCATGGCCTGCGTCAGGTCGACCGAGCGCATCCGGTCCAGTTGGTCCGCATCCAGGCGGCGCACCGGGTACGGCGACTTGTCCGCCGGCAGCGTGGCATCGCCGTTGGGCGTCACCCCGACCACGTCGAGCGTGGGCAGGGTGGTGATGCTGGCCGGGGTCTTGTCGGCGGCCAGGGCGGGCATGGTCAGGACACAAGTTCCTAGCAGGGCCAGCGACAGCGCGTTGCACAACGCGCGCCGACACGGCCTGTGAAGGGGGCTGAAAGCGGGGACGGAAGACGCATCGCGCGCCATGCCGGTGGCATGGGACGTGCGCGCGCAGTACTCCTGCTGCGCGGGGCGGCGGAAGGCCATGTGACGCTCCTGGACAACGGTTGCGGGGAGACCGCGCAGTTGCCAGGCCCGTGACGACCCCACGCCTACGCGGCTGTTGGTCGCACCCCGACGCGGGGAGGAGGCGGTGCGAGCAACAGTCAACCGATCAGAAGAACCCGAGCGCCTTGGGCGAGTAGCTCACCAGCAGATTCTTGGTCTGCTGATAGTGGTCGAGCATCATCTTGTGGTTCTCACGACCGATGCCGGACTGTTTATAGCCGCCAAAGGCCGCGTGTGCCGGATAGGCGTGGTAGCAATTAGTCCAAACCCGACCGGCCTGGATGGCCCGACCCATGCGGTACAGACGCGCCGCGTCGCGGCTCCACACGCCGGCGCCCAGGCCATAGAGGGTGTCGTTGGCGATGGCCAGGGCCTCGGCCTCGTCCTTGAAGGTGGTCACCGACACCACCGGCCCGAAGATCTCCTCCTGGAAGATGCGCATCTTGTTGTGGCCCTTGAACACCGTCGGCTTGACGTAGAAGCCGCCTTCCAGGTCGCCGGAGAGCGGGTTGCGCTCGCCGCCGGTGAGCACCTGCGCGCCTTCCTGCTTGCCGATGTCGATGTAGGACAGGATCTTTTCGAGCTGCTCGCCGGAGGCCTGCGCGCCGACCATGGTGTTGGGGTCCAGCGGGTTGCCCTGCTTGATCGCCTCCACCCGGGCGATGACCTTCTCCATGAACTTGTCGTAGATCGATTCCTGGATCAGCGCCCGCGACGGACAGGTGCAGACCTCGCCCTGGTTGAAGGCGAACAGCACGAAGCCTTCCACCGCCTTGTCCAGGAAGTCGTCGTCCTCGCTCATGATGTCGGCGAAGAAGATGTTCGGCGACTTGCCGCCCAGCTCCAGGGTCACCGGGATCAGGTTCTGCGAGGCGTACTGCATGATCAGCCGGCCGGTGGTGGTCTCGCCGGTGAAGGCGATCTTGGCGATGCGCGGGCTGGAGGCCAGCGGCTTGCCCGCTTCCAGGCCAAAGCCGTTGACCACGTTGAGCACGCCTGGCGGGAGCAGGTCGCCGATGACTTCCATCAGCACCAGGATCGAGGCCGGGGTCTGCTCGGCGGGCTTCATCACCACGCAGTTGCCGGCGGCCAGGGCCGGGGCCAGCTTCCAGCACGCCATGAGCAGCGGGAAGTTCCACGGGATGATCTGGCCGACCACGCCCAGCGGCTCGTGGAAGTGGTAGGCGATGGTGTCCTTGTCGATCTCGGAGATGCCGCCTTCCTGCGCGCGCACCGCGCCTGCGAAATAGCGGAAGTGGTCCACGCACAGCGGCACGTCGGCGTTGAGCGTCTCGCGGATCGGCTTGCCGTTGTCCCAGGTCTCGGCGTAGGCCAGCAGTTCCAGGTTCTGCTCGATGCGGTCGGCGATCTTGAGCAGGACGTTGGCGCGGTCGGTCGATGAGCTTTCGCCCCAGGCGGTCTTGGCGGCATGGGCGGCGTCGAGTGCGGCCTCGATGTCCTCGGCATTGGAGCGCGGGATCTGGGTGAAGACCTTGCCGGAGATCGGGGTGATGTTGTCGAAATACTGACCACTTTTCGGCTCGACCCACGCCCCGCCGATGAAGTTGGCGTAGCGCTTCTTGAAGATGGACTGCGGGTCGGTGGACAGGGGCTTGGTGCTGGTCACGGCATTCATCTGCGATCTCCTGCTGCGGGGTGTCGGGTCGTTGCCCGTTCGGTCTCTCCATTAGCGCAAGGGCGATGCCAAAAAGCCGGTGCTGCGGCGCGTCACGGTGTTTTCCCAGTGCGTTCGGGAGCACGCACCTCGCGACTGTTGCGGCGCATCACGCCTGCCCGTTGCACGGACGCCCCGGCTGTGATGTTTATTGGGACGGCGCGCTGTTTCGGTGTCGCAGAATGCGACACCTAAGGAGGGGACGTGGCACACCCGCAATCGCAGTCCGAACGACATCTGGGCCAAGCCCGGCGGGCGTTCTTCGAGCACGGTGGCGCGCCGGTCGGCAAGGTGCCCGACACGATCCTGCGCTCCTGGATGCGCTGTCAGCGCCTGGGCCTGGAGTCGGCGGGCGCGCCGCAGATCGAACCGGTCACCGCCGCGCGCCTGAAAGAAATGCGCGAGCGCCACGAGAAGCTCTGGCGCTTGGCCCGCGCCGAGTTGGAACTGCTGTCCTCCGATGCCGCCGCCACCGGCAGCATCGTGATCCTCACCGACGAGGACGGCTGGATCCTGGATGCCGAAGGCAGCGCCAAGTTCCTGGATCGCGCCGGCCGCGTCGCGCTGATGCCGGGCGCCTGCTGGAACGAAGCCCAGGTGGGCACCAACGCCATTGGCACGGCCATTGTCGAAGGCCGCTCGGTGGTCGTGCATGGCGGCGAGCACTACCTGGTGCCGCACGGCATCCTGAGTTGCTCGGCCTCGCCGATCTACGATCCGTACGGCACCCAGGTCGGCGTGCTGGACATCTCCGGCGATGCCAAGGTCCAGCACATGCACGCGTTGGGCCTGGCGCGGCTGGCGGTGGCCAACATCGAGCACCGCTATTTCGACGACGGCATCCCCGATGCCGAGCTGCTGCGCCTGCATCGCGACCCGGCGCTGTTGGGCACCGCGCGCGAGGGCTTGCTGGCGTTCCGCAACGGGCGCCTGGTGGCGGCCAACCAGGCCGGCCTGCAGCTGTTCGGGCTGGAACGGGGCGAGCTGGGCAGGGCGTCGTATACCGGGCTGTTCGAGGATGCGCCGGGCAAGCTGCGCGACGATGGCGTGCTGCTGGACCGGCAGGGGCGCGCGCTGTACGGCCGGGTGGAAGACGGCCAGGCGCGTCCCAAGCGTCCGGCCGCGCGCCCGCCGATCACCGTATCGGCCGCGACCAACCCGCCGCCGTCCGACGCGCCCTTGTTCGACGCCGCGCAGGAAGCCGAACTGGTGCGCGCCTGTCGCGTGCTGGACGCGGGCCTGCCGGTGCTGGTGCAGGGCCAGACCGGGACCGGCAAGGAGGTCTTCGCGCGCGAACTGCATCGACGCTGCGCGCGTGCCGGCAAGCCGTTCGTGGCGGTCAACTGCGCCGCGCTGCCCGAGGGCCTGATCGAGGCCGAGCTGTTCGGCTACGAGGACGGCGCCTTTACCGGCGCGCGCAAGAACGGCAACCCGGGGCTGGTGCGCCAGGCCGACGGCGGGGTGCTGTTCCTGGACGAGATCGGCGACATGCCGCTGGCCCTGCAGCCGCGGCTGTTGCGCGTGCTGCAGGAGCGTGAACTGTCACCACTGGGTGGTGGCAAGCCGGTCAAGCTGGATTTCGCCCTGATCTGCGCGACCCACCGTGAGATGGACAGCGCCATCGCCGAAGGGCGTTTCCGTCCCGATCTGTATTACCGCATCGCACACCACACCGTGCGCATCCCGTCGCTGGACGCGCATGGCGATCGGGCTGGGCTGGTCCGCGCGCTGTGGCAGCGCCTGGGCCAGGGGCGTCGCCTGACCGATGAGGCCCAGGCCCAGCTGGCCGCCTACAGCTGGCCGGGCAACCTGCGCCAGCTCAGCGCCTGTCTACGCACCCTGGTGGCCTTGAGCGATCCGCAGGACGTGATCGGCGTCGAGCTTTTGCCGTCCTATCTGCACGACGCGCGTCCCACGTTGCCGGGGCCGTCACTGGCCATCGGCGTGCCACCTGGCACCGACCTGGAGAGCCTGACCGAAGCGGCCATGCGCGATGCGCTGGCGCGGTGTCAGGGCAACATCACCCACGCCGCGCGCATGCTGGGCATCAGCCGCAGCACGCTGTACCGCCGCCTGGGACAGGACGTGCGCGACAAGCAGCATTGAGTCGTTGATCGGGCAGCCTGGGCCCCGATCAGTCAGGCGGCGTTCGCCTGCGCCACCCGGCGCCGGAACATGGCATCGAGCAGGGCGCGCATGCGCTCCAGATCGCGTGCGGCCTTGACCGATGAGGTCTCGTCGGTCGCGTCCATGACCCGCTGGGCGGCGTCGGACAGATCATGCAGCACCGCGGCGGCATGGATATCCAGGAAGATCCGCAGGCTGCGCACGTGACGCTGCAAGGACTGCTGGAGCGGCAGGTCCGCGCTGCCCGCCTGTTCGGCGATGGCGTCCAGGGTCAGGTCCAGCTGCGAGAGTTCTTCGAACAGCTCATCGGCACTTGGGCGCATTGGGTCGTCTTCCATCGTGGGCCCCTGTCATCCGCCTGAGCGAACGGGGTTTTCGCGATCCTCAGGTCAGGCACGTGAACGCCGGGTTAGGACGGCGAGCGCTGTTCAGCGACGGACGTCCAGCCGGCCTTCGACCATCAGCGCGCGGATCTCGGCCTCGCTGGCCAGGTTGAAGTCCCCTTCGATGGAGTGTTTGAGGCAGCCGGCGGCCAGGCCGAAGGCCAGGGTTTCGGCGTCGGGCAGCGCGCGCAACAGGCCGTGCAGGATGCCGGCGGCGAAGGCATCCCCACCGCCGATCCGATCCACCACGCCAGGCAGTTCGCGGGTGGGCGCCTCCAGGCAACCACCGTCGCGGGTCATCAGCATGGCGCCCAGCCCGTGGTGGTCCACGCTGTAAGTGGTGCGCAACGTGCACGCCATGTGGCGCAGATGCGGGAAGGCTTCGAACGCGGCCGCCGCCGCCGCCCGGTTGCGGGCTGGGCCTTCGGTCTGCGCGAAGTCCTGACCCAGGACCACGGCCATGTCGCGGTGGTCGGCGAACAGCACGTCGGCCTGCTCCATCAGCTGGCGCAGGATGCCGGGCGCATCACCCCCCCAGGCCTCCCACAGCTTGGGCCGGAAGTTGCCGTCGAACGACACCCCCAGGCCCGCCTGACGCGCGGCCCGGGCCGCGTCGAGGGCCGTTTCAGCGACCTGGGGCCCCAAGGCGGGGGTCACCCCGGACAGGTGCAGCCAGCGTGCCCCGTCGAGCAGCGCCGGCCAGTCGTAGTCGGCCGGAGTGCCCCGGGCGAAGACGGAATCGGCCCGGTCGTAGACCACCTCGCTGGGCCGCTGCAGGGCGCCGGTGGTCAGAAAGTACAGGCCCATGCGTCCAGGCACCGCCTGGACCGACGCGGTCTGCACCCCGTGCCGGCGCAACTCGCCCAGCGCGGCCTGGCCCAGCGGGTTGTCGGCGACCCGGCCGAGCATGCGCACCGGATGTCCCAGCTGCGCCAGCGACACACCGACATTGGCTTCGGCACCCCCAATGTGGACGTCCAGCTGCGGCGATTGAAGCAGGCGCTGACGCCCTGGTGCGCCCAGGCGCAGCAGCAGCTCGCCGTAGCAGGCGATGGTTCCGGTCATCTCTGGTCTCCTCCCGAAGGCCTTGGCCACCGCGCGGTGGCGCATCTGGTTACTGACGATAGCCTGCCACACGCGATGACCATCGGTGTCATTCAGGGCGCTTCTGCCGCATGAAATGGAGCCCTCAAACACAGAACCAGCGATTTAGGAGGCCAATTCACCAGGTCATGGTGCGCCGCAAGATGCCTAGTCGTTACGACCCTGTTAGCTTTTTGACCAGCGGTGTCATTTCGCGAAACCACCGGCGCCAGACGCCGGCCTTGCGCAAAAAGATTCGGCTTCATGCGCCCTGGGAGGGGATCTCATGCAACAGACACGTCGTTCACGCCTGCCGGTGACCTTGCTGGCCCTGTCCGTAGGACTGGTCCTCCATGGCACCAGCCTGGCCCAGCAGACCTCGGCCCCGGACGCGGGCAACACGCAAGCCGCGCCGTCACCCCCGGCCGACGCGCCGGCCCCGCAGGACCCGACCGCCACTTCACAGGATGCGGCGGTCAGCCTGGAGACGGTGACGGTCACCGGCTATCGCGCGAGCCTGGAGAAATCCATGGACATCAAGCGCGCCGAAAAAGGAATGGTCGATGCCATCGTCGCCGAGGACATCGGCAAGTTCCCCGACAACAACCTGGCCGAGTCCCTGCAGCGCATCCCGGGCGTGGTGATCACCCGCGATGCCGGTGAAGGCCGCAATATCTCGGTGCGTGGCCTGGGCCCGGACTTCACCCGTGTACGGATCAACGGGATGGAGGCGCTGACCACCGTGGGCGCCAGCGACCAGAGCGGCGGGACCAATCGCGGTCGCGGTTTCGATTTCAACGTGTTCGCCTCGGATCTGTTCAGCCAGCTGGTCGTGCGCAAGACCGCCTCGGCCGACGTGGAGGAAGGTTCGCTGGGGGCCACGGTCGACCTGCGCACGGCGCGTCCATTCGACTACGACGGTTTCACCTTCGCGGCCAATGGCCAGAGCAGTTACAACGCCATGGCCGAGAAGGCCGATCCGCGCGTGGCCGCGCTGATCGCCAATACCTGGGCAGACGGCACCTTCGGCGCGCTGCTGTCGGCGGCCTATTCCGAGCGCAATGTGCTCGAGGAAGGCAGCGGCTCCACGCGTTGGGCCAATGGCACGACCAACAACGGCTACAGCCCGGCATCGCCGTTTGCCGAGGCCAACAGCGCCTCGGTGTTCAGCCCGCGCATCCCGCGCTACACCCAGATGCAGCACGACCAGAAGCGGCTGGGCATCACCGGTTCGCTGCAGTGGAAGCCGGGCGACAACACCGAGTTCTCGCTGGACGGCCTGTATTCGAAGATCGACGCCAAGCGCTACGAGCACTACATCGAGGCGATCAGCTTCAGCCGCGGCCGCTCGCAGAACGGCAAGCCGGAGATGGTGGTCAACGATGGCTACGTCGATCCGGACAGCGGCGCGCTGCTCTACGGGCAGTTCGACAACGTCGACGTGCGCTCGGAGAACCGCTACGACGAGTGGGACACGGTCTTCAAGCAGCTCAGCCTCAACGGCGAGCACCGCTTCAGCGATACGTTCAAGATCACTGGGCAGGTGGGCACGTCCAGCTCCAAGCATCGCAACCCGATCTCGACTACGGTCATCATGGACAAGCTCAATGTCGATGGCTACAGCTACGACTATCGCGACAGCCTGACCTCGCCCAGTTTCGACTACGGCATCGATCCCACCGATGGCAGCGGCTGGACGCTGGCCGAAGTGCGCATGCGGCCGCAGTACGTCAACAACGACTTCGATACCGGCTCGCTGGACTTCGAATGGAATTTCGGCCCCAGCTTCACCCTGAAGGGCGGCGTGCTGGCGAAGAACTATTCGTTCGACACCAAGGAATTCCGACGCAGCTCCGAGTCCTCGGTGCCCAACTTCGCCGATGGCACCAGGATCATCCCGGAGCAATACACCGAACTGGCGAGCCTGGGCGGCATCAGCGGCGATCCGGGGACCTGGGTGGTCCCTGACCTGGGCGCGATCGCCGACCTGCTCGACATCTACAGCGGCACAGGAACCTGGGCCCTGGCCGAGCGCGCCAGCAACACGCGCAGCGTGGAGGAGAAGGATCGCGGCGGCTGGCTGATGGGCGAGTTCGGCTTCGATATCGGCAACATTCCGTTCTCGGGCAACGTCGGCGTGCGCTACGTCAAGACCAACCAGTCCTCCACCGGCTTTGCCACCGTGGGCAGCGCGTTGGTGCCGACCACGGTCGAGCGCAGCTACGACGACACCTTGCCCTCGTTGAACCTGGTGGCCGAGGTCACCCCGGATTTCCTGATCCGCTTCGGTGCGGCCAAGGTGATGTCACGACCAGGCCTGGGCAGCCTGACTCCGGGCGTGACCGTCAACGTCTCCGGCGGCTCGCGCACGGTCAGTGGCGGCAATCCCAACCTGGATCCGATCCGCGCCAAGACCGCCGACCTGGGCTTCGAGTGGTACTTCCAGGAAGGGGCGATGTTGGGCCTGGCCCTGTTCTACAAGGACATCGAGAGCTTCGTCCAGACCACCCGCACCGTGGCGTCCTACGCCAGCAGCGGGCTGCCGGTGAGCCTGCTCGACGGCACCGGCGCGGCGGCCAGCGACGACTTCGTCTTCAGCGTTCCGCTCAATACGCCGGGCGGCAAGCTCAAGGGCGCCGAGTTCAACTACACCCAGCCGTTCACCTTCCTGCCGGGCAAGTGGGCCAACTTCGGCACCCAGCTCAACTACACCTACGTGGACTCGCAGATCCAGTACGTCACCAGCAGCGGCGCCAACTCGTTCAACACCGACCTGACCGGTCTGTCGAAGAACTCCTACAACGGCACGCTGTTCTATGAAGGCGACAAGATCAGCGGTCGCGTGTCCTACACCCATCGCGATGGCTACCTGACCCAGGTGCCGGCCACCGAAGCGGGCTTCGACGTCCACGGCATGAATGCCTCCAACACGGTCGATGCCAAGCTCACCTACAAGGTCGACGAAAAACTCGACATCAGCGTCGAAGGCAGCAACCTGACCAATCAGCCCTACGACGAATGGGTGCAGGTCAGTGGCTCGGGTGCGCGGCTTCCGTTGACCTACGCCGAAACCGGCCGCCAGTACTCCATCGGCGTGCGTTACAAGTTCTGATCCGACTGGAGAACGCCCAGCCGTGCCATCGCCGCCGTCGCGGCCATGGCGCGGCCGGGTGAGCTGCGTCATGTCCAACCAAGACAGGCATGTTCCCGGTGTCGTCACCGCCTCGGTCCGGCCTGACCAACCAACAAGGAATCACCATGACCATCATGAACTCCGGCACCCCCACCGGTGGGCGTGGAATCAGGCGTGCGGTGCTCACCGTGGCCGTTGGACTGGCGCTGCAGGCCGGCGCCGCCAACGCCCAGGACAACGCCGGGCAGGACCAGGCCGCGACGGCGCCCACCCAGGACGAGCAGGCCGTCAACCTGGATGCGGTGTCGGTTACCGGCTATCGGGCCAGCCTTGAAAAGGCCATGGACATCAAGCGTGCCGAGACCGGCATGGTCGATGCCATCGTGGCCGAGGACATCGCCAACTTCCCCGACCTCAACCTGGCCGAGTCGTTGCAGCGCATTCCCGGCGTGGTGATCACCCGTGACGCCGGCGAAGGCCGCAACATCTCGGTGCGTGGCCTGGGGCCGGACTTCACCCGCGTGCGCATCAATGGCATGGAAGCCTTGACCACCGTGGGTGGATCGGATCAGAGCGGCGGCTCCAATCGCAGCCGTGGCTTCGACTTCAACGTGTTCGCCTCGGACCTGTTCTCGCAGCTGGTGGTGCGCAAGACCGCGTCCGCCGATGTGGAAGAGGGCTCGCTTGGCGCCACCGTGGACCTGCGCACCGCCCGGCCGTTCGACTACGACGGCTTTACCTTCGCCGCCAGCGGCCAGGCGGGCTATAACGACATGGCCGACAAGGTCAATCCGCGGGTGGCGGGTCTGATCGCCAACACCTGGGCCGATGGACGCTTCGGCGCCTTGCTCTCGGTGGCCTACTCCGAGCGGCAGGTCCGCGAAGAAGGCAGCAACTCCGGCCGCTGGTACAGCGGCACCAGCAACCGGGGATTCAATCCGGATTCGCCGTACTCCCAGGCAGTCAGCCCGGATGTGTATGCGCCGTACTTTCCCCGCTATACCTTGCTTGAACACGATCAGAAGCGGCTCGGGGTGACCGGCTCGCTGCAATTCAAGCTGGACGATAACACCGAGTTCTCCCTGGACGGCCTGTACTCGAAGATCGATGCCCGGCGCGTGGAGAAGTACATCGAGGCCATCTCCTTCGCCTATCCCAACCAGAAGCCGAACATGGTGGTCACCGATGGCGAGATCGATCCGGTTTCCGGCGGCCTGCTGTACGGACAGTTCGACAATGCCGGGATTCGCTCCGAGCAGCGTCTGGACAAGTGGAACACGGTGTTCAAGCAACTGTCGCTGAGCGGCGAGCATCGGTTCTCGGACAGCTTCAAGATCAATGGCCAGGTAGGCACGTCAAGTTCCAAGCACGACAATCCCATCCAGACCACCATCATCATGGACAAGGTGGGGGTGGACGGCTACAGCTACGACTATCGCGACAGCGCGAAATTCCCGGTGTTCGACTACGGCGTGGACCCCACCGATCCCAACGGCTGGTCCCTGGCCGAGATCCGCCTGCGGCCGCAGTTTGTGGAAAACCAGTTCGATACCGGCAGCCTGGATTTCACCTGGAACATGGGCCCGTCGTTCTCGCTCAAAGGCGGCATCCTGGCCAAGAACTACACGTTTCGGACCAACGAATACCGCAGGAGCTCAGAGGCGGTGGTGCCGACCTTCGCCGACGGCACCACGACCGTGCCGGCTGAACTGACCGAGCTGGCCCAGCTGCAGGGCATCACCGGCCATCCGGGCAGTTGGGCCATCCCGGACCTGACCGCCATCTCCGACCTGTTGGACATCAACAGCGGCACCGGCATCTACACGCTGAACCAGCGCACCGCCAATGTGCGCAACGTGGGCGAGAAGGACCGGGGCGCGTGGCTGATGGCGGACTTCGGTTTCGACGTGGGGTCGGTGCCGGTCTCCGGCAATGTCGGTGTGCGCTATGTCCAGACCAGCCAGACCTCGACCGGCTACGCCACGGTCGGGACCTCGTTGCTGCAGACCACCGTGTCGCGCAAGTACGACGACACCTTGCCCTCGTTGAATCTGGTCGCGGAAATCACCCCGGATTTCCTGATCCGCTTCGGCGCGGCCAAGGTCATGGCCCGTCCCAGCCTGGGTAGCCTCAATCCTGGCGTCGCGGTGAGCGTCACCAGTGGCCACAACTACGTCAATGGCGGCAACCCCGCGCTGGACCCCATCCGCGCCGACACCGCCGACCTGGGCTTCGAGTGGTATTTCCAGGAAGGGGCGATGCTGGGACTGGCCCTGTTCTACAAGGACATCGCCAGCTTCGTCCAGGGCACCAGTACGGTGATGCCGTATTCGCAAAGCGGACTGCCGGCCGCGCTGTTGAATGGTACCGGGGCCACGGTCAACGACGAGTTCACCTTTACCGTGCCGCTCAACACGCCCGGCGGCGAACTGAAAGGCGCCGAGTTCAACTACACCCAGCCTTTCAGTTTCCTGCCGGGCAAGTGGGCCAACCTGGGCGCGCAGCTCAACTACACCTACGTCGATTCGCAGATCCAGTACCTGACCGCCACCGGGGCCAGCTCACTGAAGACCGACCTCACCGGGCTGTCGAAGAATGCCTACAACGGCACCCTGTTCTATGAAGGCCAACGCCTGGGCGCGCGCGTGTCCTACACCCATCGCGATGGCTACTACACGCAGGTGCCGGCCAGCGTCCCCGGCTTTGACTTCCACGGCATGAATGCGGTCAATACCGTCGATGCCTCGCTATCCTGGAAGCTCAACAAGCGCCTGGAGCTGAGCCTGGAGGGCATCAACCTGACCAATGAGTCGTCCTACGAGTGGGTGGGGACCTCGTCTTGGAAGCTGCCGTTGACCTACACGGAGACTGGACGCGAAATCCTGCTCGGCGTGCGCTACAAGCTGTGAGGATGCGCCTCGACATGCTGTCCAACCTGTTCCACCACTCCCTTGCGCGCCCACGCCGGCGTTGGCGCCAGGCTGCGCTGCTGATCACGCTGGCGGTGCTGGCCGACCCGGTCCTGGCCAAGGACTGGCTGGTCGCACCCGACGGCTCCGGCGATTTCACCACGCTGCAGCAAGCCCTCGACGCAGTGCCCGATGGCAACCGCACACGCCAGGTGATCCGCCTGCGGGCGGGCTTCTATCCAGGCGTGGTCACCGTGGGCAAGGCCAAGTCGATGGTCAGCATCGTGGGCGCCGGTGCCGGTGCCACGGTGCTGAGCTGGAACAACTACGCCGACCGGATCGACCCCAAGACCGGCAAGGCCATGCGCACCAGCGGCTCGTCCACGATGTACGTGTACGGCGACCACTTCATTGCCGAAGACCTGACCATCGAAAACACCGCCGGCAACGTCGGCCAGGCCCTGGCCCTGTCGGTGCAGGCACCGCACGCCGCCTTCAGGAACGTGCGCCTGCTGGGCAACCAGGACACGCTCTACACCCATGTCGGCAGCGTGATCCATTTCAAGGATTGCTACATCGAAGGCACCATCGACTTCATCTTTGGCGGGGCCACGGCGCTGTTCGACGACTGCACCATCGTGGCCAAGGGCAGGATCAGCTACATCACCGCGGCTTCCACGCCGGAAGGGCAGCGCTTTGGCTATGTCTTCCGCCGCGCCATCGTCCGCGGCGAGGGCATCGGGACCACCTACCTGGGCCGGCCCTGGCGGCCTTACGCGCGCACGGTGTTCATCGATAGCGACCTGGGCAGCAACATCGTGGTGCCGGGTTGGCACAACTGGGACAAACCCGACGCCGAAGCGACCACCTACTACGGCGAATTCGGCAGCCGTGGCCCCGGCGCCGCCCCGGAAGAGCGGGTGACCTGGTCCCATCACCTGTCCGGCGAGGAGGCCGCTGCGTACACCGAGCAGGCCATCCTGGGCGACTGGCAACCCTTTGCAGGGCCCTGAAGCGGTCATGCGTAGACCGGATCGAAGACGCCGCCAGACCATGCAACGGTCGGCAGATCCCATCGGAGAACATGATGTTGAAAGCAGTTGCGATGCACCTCGTCCGCCTGGCCTGCCTGGGATCGGCGATGACGCTGTCCGGCCCGGTGATGGCAGCGCAGGCGCCGCAGTTGCTGTTTCGCGTGTCGGCCGATCACGGCTTCGATGCCGATGTGGCCGGCGGCCAGGCGGTGCCCAACTTCCGCGACAAGGTGAAGCTGGTCGACACCGGCAAGTCCGGCAAGGCGATCGAATGGGCCGACGATGGCGTGCTGTCCTGGGAGGCGCCGGGCAACCTCTACACCCAGCGCGGCACGCTGGCGTTCTTCTGGCGCCCGCGCTACGCGGTGGGACAGGCGCCGTTCGTGATCTTCCGCGCCGGCTACGCCGACCACAGCAGCTGGGACATGGCCTGGCTGCGCATCGACTGGAACGGGCATGGCTTCGATGCCTTCGTCACCGACGCCAACCTGGCCCGGGCGCGGGTGTCCTTCGACATGGGCACCCCGCCGGCGGCCGATGCCTGGACCCACATCGCCTTCGCCTGGGACGAGACCCTCGGGGTACGCCTGTACGTGGACGGCCAGGAGGTCGCGCGCAAGGACGCCACCCTGGACCTGGATGCGGGGCTGGACCAGTTCGGCCTGGCCGGGCGGGTGATGTCGCCGCACCAGGTGCAGAGCCGCTACAACTTCCTGCGCGGCAGCGACTTCGACGAGCTGCGCGTCTACGACCACATGCTCGACGCCGCCGGCGCCACTTCGCTGGCCCGGCTGCGCGAGCCGACCACCGCGGTGGCCGCGCGTGACGAAGGCCAGGTGTGGCGGCATCGCTATGGCTGGGACCGGGGCGCGCCGCCGGTACTCGACGCACCGGTGACGCGCATCCGCAAGGTCGAGTTCGCCGATGCGCGCGACCTGAAGGAATGGATGTTCAAGGGCACCGACGGCATCGACGAGACCACCTGGCCCGGCGTCTACAACCGCTCGCGCCTGCCCGGGCGCACTGACTATTTCGAGCTGCCGGACTGGAACGTCTACGTGGAAGGCGGCAAGGCGCTGGACCTGACCCTGCCCGACGAGTCGTTCAACCGTATCGAGCTGCGCGGCGCGGCCTACGGCCAGGCCAGCTACGGGCAAGACAAGGCCGGCGCGCTGTCGCCGCTGTTCCAGCGCCCCGAAGGCGTGGTGCGCAGCGTCGACCAGTTCGCCACCCGCCGCGGCGGCCACTTGCGCTTCACCAACGTCGCGCAGGAAACGCCCATCCAGGAAATCTGGGCTTATAACGTGACCGCCGGTGGAATACCCAAGGGCAGCGCCCGCCTGGATTACACCGTGCAGGCCGATGTCGCCCCGGACTACGACAACCTGGCCGAGCTGCGTGCCTACATCGCCGGACGCTACCCGGCCGCGGAACGCAGCACCGTGGTGGCCCTGCCGCAGCGCGCCCCCGCGCGTCCGCGCGCACCGGGCAAGGCCGCTGGCGAACTGCGCCCGCTGGTGCACGTGCTCATTCCTTCGACCCTGGGCGATCCACCGCCGGACCAGCCGCTGATGCGCAGCTGGGCCTATGGCTGGACCAATATGCACGATGGCCTGGACGGCATCGCGCTGGACCTGCCGGCGCTGGACCTGCCAGCTGCGGAAGATGGCCTGATCCCGCTCAACATCACCGTGGCCGACCCGATCTGGCCGGCGCGCAAGCTTATCGATGTCAGCGTCTCGGTGAAGCCCGGCCAGGCGCGCACGCTGTGGCTGGATACGCGCGACCGCATCCTGGACGACCACAGCCTGATGCTCTCGGTGGCCTCGGCCGCGCCGGGCTTCGATGCGCGTGCGCTGGACGGCGCCGGCGTGCATCTGGTGTTCAAGCCACGCGCGCAGGCCCTGGCCGAGCACACCGCCGACCGCTTCAACCAGGCGCGCGACAACTGGGGCTTCCTGGTCGAGGAACACACCACCTCGCGTCGGCAGCTGCTGTACCGGCGCCTGGAACGCGACATGCACGACCTGCTGCGCGTGGACCCGGACCACGCCCTGGGCCGGGTGTTGTGGAACGACATCAGCTACGACAATCAAGCGCCGCTGCCGGTGGAGCAGCCCACGCCGCCTAAGGGCGTGCCGGACTGGGCGTTCTGGCAGCTGGAGGACCTCAAGCTGTCGCGGGCCTTTGCCAACTGGTGGATCGATCAGCGCCAGGTGGACTACGGCGATTTCGGCGGCGGCATTTCCGATGACACCGACCTGACCCAGCAATGGCCGGGCCTGGCGCTGATGGGCGTGGACCCGGACAAGCTCAACGCCTCGCTGCTGGCCCTGTCCGCGGCCAACTACCGCAACGGCATGTTCACCAACGGGCTGTCGACCATCGAGACCGACGAGCTGCACAGCTACGAGGAGGGCATCAACCTCAACAGCGAGCTGCTCTACCTCAACTGGGGCGATCCGCGCACGGTCGAGCGGATCATGAAGACCGTGCATGCGCTGACTGACATCATCACGGTCAATCCGCACGGCAACATGCTGTTCTCCAGCAACTGGTTCGGCGGGCGCAAGGTCTATCGCGAGCCCAACTGGCAGTGGCAGAAGCCGTATTCGTTCCCCATCGTCCACCCGATCATGCAGCTGGGCGCCTACAACGCCGACCCCACCGCGCGCGGCATGATCACCGGCCTGGCCGATGGCTATCTGGCCCACGCCTACACCAATGCCAAGGGCCAGTGGGCACTGCCCAACGAGATCAACTGGGCCACTGGCGCCACCCGTGGCGGCGAGCTGTTCGACGGCAGCGGTGGCTCGGAGCTGATGCACACCTTCTGGGCGGCCTGGCGCTTCAGCGGCGATGACAAGTACCTCAAGCCGCTGGACTACCGCGTCGACCGCGCCGGCCCGGGTGGGCTGTCGCTGTTGACCGAGAACTATCTGGACGTGCTGGGCAAGCGTGACACCTGGGGCGCGAAGATCGCCGCTGGCGCGAAGCAGGACGACGCCTCGCCCTTCGCCCGCTACGTGGCCTGGCAGGACAGCGGCGACTCCGCGCAGCTGGCGGCCCTGTTCCGCGAGGAAGCGCGCGCCAAGCAACGCGACTTCTACCTCAACACCGACGGGCAGTGGTGGAGCGACCGGGTCGAATCCCCGACCGAATGGCTGCAGCATGTGCGCCTGGGCGGGGTGGGGCTCAAGCGCAACCAGACCTGGCAGGGCAATACGGTGAGCTGGCGCTTCGACGATCCGCAGGCCGCCGTGCAGGTGGCCCTGCTGGTGCCGCGGCCCACGCGCGAGCGCTTCACCGTGATCGGCTACAACCTCTCCGACCGGGCGCAGGCCGCGCAGATGACCGGCTGGAACATCGCCGCCGGACGCTGGCGCATGACCACCGGCGTGGACCGCGATGGCGATGGCAAGATCGACGGCAAGGGTGCAACACGCGAGTTCGACTGGCAGAAGAGCGGGACGGTCGATGTGCGATTCCCGCCGGGCGCGCAGTGGGTGATGCAGCTGGAGCTGGTCACCCCGGCCGCCACGCCGGTCGAGCAGCGTGCCGATGTGGGCATCGGCTTTGACGATGTGCAGACCAGCGATGGTGCGCTGACGGTGACGGTGCACAGCCTGGGCCACCTCGACGCACCGGCGGGGCAGGTGCTGCTGGAAGACGCCAAGGGCAAGGTCCTGGCCCAGGCGGCGTTCCCCGCACTGCGGGCGCCGCGCGACCTTCAGCCCAAGACGGCCCAGGTGCGCCTGCCGCTGCCGGCTGGCCTGGACATCTCAGGCGCGCAGCTGCGCCTGATCACCGATGGGCAGGTGCCCGAGGTGACCCTGCGCAACAACCGCGTGGGGTTGCCGCAGCGTCACGGAAACGCGCAAACCGCGGCGTCCCCGTAGCGCGGCGCTTGCGCCGCTGCCCTTCGATTGGATCCTCGCGAAGGCTTCAGCGCAGCAAGCTGCGCTCTACAGCGGGAGCAGGACCCGCCTACAAAGCGAACAGGACCGCTCGCCTCAGCCTGCGCGCTCGCGCAGCTGCAGGCTGGCTTTGCTGGCCTCTGCCTGTAGGCCGAGGAAGTCACGCGCGCTGCGGTGTGGGGTGTCCACGTGCCCGGCATGGGTGGCGGTGATCACCAGCACCTCGGCACCGGCGGCCTCGGCCGCGCCGATCCCGGCCGGCGCGTCCTCGAAGATCAGGCAGTGCGCGGCGTCTACGCCCAGGCGCTGGGCGGCCAGGCGGTAGCCGGACGGGTCGGGTTTGCCGCGCTCCACGTCCTCGGCGGTGACCATCACCGGGGCCGGCGGCAGTCCGGCGGCCTGCAGACGGCGCAGGGCCAGTTCGCGCGGGGCGGAAGTCACGATCGCCCAGGCGTGCGCCGGCAGGCTGGCGGTGAAGGCTGCCGCGCCGGCGATGGCTTCCACGCCGTCCACGTCCTCGATCTCCCAGGCGGTGATGCGCGCGGCCTCGGCCTGCGCGTCGGCGTCGGGCAGCACCCGGCGCACGGTGTCCAACGCCCGCGCGCCATGGATGCTGGGGACGAAGCCCGGGTCCAGCCCGTGCAGCTGCGCCCAGCGCGTCCACACGCGCTCGGCCGCGGCGATGGAGGTCAGCAAGGTGCCGTCCATGTCGAACAGGAAGGCGGGGTAGGTGCGGTCCAGATCCAAATCGAGCTCCGGGCAGGGGGCGCACCAGCCTAGCAGCGGGGCTGCGAGCGGGCGGTGCGGGTGGTGGCAACGCCGATGCGCATGCGCCGCATAGGTCGCTCGTCGCAAAGTATTTCGCGGTTCGAGCAGAGCGATTGACCCACGAAGCGGACTTGGAAGCGTCGTGCACATCGTCCCACCGCGTTGAGCGCGTCGCCGTCGATCAGGAATCCAGGCCGCCCGCCGGCATCGTGGGAGATGCCGGGCGGGTCATCACAAGGCGGATGTCACCGACCCGGCGCAGAAGGATTCGCCTGGCGCGCGCGTAAGGCCGCTCAGCGCGACTGGACCGTGACGCGATACCCCAGCCGATGCCGGGCACCCGGCGCCAGCACCACCACATCGTCACCGGCATTGGCGGTTTCCAGGCACACGTAGTGTCGCCAGCCGGAGCCGATGTCAGGACTTCGGGTCTGCGCGGCCACGCCGGGATTCCAGGTCACCAGGCTGTGGCTGCCGGTGGTGTCCAGGACGATGCGCCGGTCCAGCCCCGGATCGTCCAGCACGTAGTGGCCATCGGTGCCGGTGTAGATCCGGTCCACCTGGCCCCCGGCGGCGGCCAGCGACCAGGGGCCCTGCTGCACGTAGGCAGTGGCGAAGTCTTCGGCTTTGTTGCGGTACGTCGCCCCCTGCAGCCCATCTACGCGAACCTGCATCGCATCGCCCACCCGGTAGTAGCTGTGCAGCGCCTGGGTGAAGCGCACCGGCGCAGTCCCGGTATTGGTGGTGGTCAGGGTCTGCTCGAGCGCCTGGCCCACGCGCAGGGTCATGCGCAGCGCCAGGCCTGGCACCGGCTGCGGAGGGGCCAGCACCAGGGTCAGCCTGCCGTCGGGCGCGCGCGTGGCCTCCACAACCTGCCAGCGCTGGGTGCGCACCAGTCCGTGCGCGGGCAGCGCCGCGGTCTGTCCTTGCCTGGAGAAGTACGGCCACAGCACCGGCACGCCGCCGCGGATGGGCTGCGGTGGCCGCGCGGTGTCGGGCGACAGCCACAGCACGTCCTGCCCACCGCGTGGCACCCAGGACAGCAGGTGGCCGCCGAACAGGGCCACGACCGCGGTGCCGCCGGGGGCCTCCAGTCGCAGCGCGTCGAAGCCGGCAAAGGTCACCCGGCTCAGGCCTTCCACCTGGGGGAGCGGCACTTCTGCAACCGGCGCGGTTGCGGCGGGCAGGACGAAGGCGGTGTGCGGCGGAAAGGCGTGCCCCGACTCGCGCGCCGGCATCGGCGCGCAGGCCGCAACGGCCGCCGCCAGCAACAGGCAGATCCCCGCCACGCGCGTCGTCCTGGCCGTCATCAGAACGTCCCGCGCTGGACGAACGGCGCCTGCGCATAGAGTCGGCGTTCGCCGCCGCGGGGATCGTGCGCCTGGCGGCTGGGGGTGTCGAAGACCATGGTTTCGCGCTGGGCCAGCGAGTACGGCGCCCAGGCCGGCAGGCCGGCGTGGTTGGGGTCGCCGTGGCGGGCGAAGGCCAGCAGGGTGTCGCGCATCTGCGTGGCCATGCACTGCGCGCCTTCGCCCGTGCCGGTGCGCGAGCCGGGCTGGGCGATGTTGCCGAACACCAGCGGGATATCCAGGGTGTGGAAGGCGCGCAGCTTGGCCGCCTCGCCGTCATGGTCGTACCAGTCCAGCTGATAGGCCCAGGTCGGCGCGCCCTGGCGCGCACGCGCCTCCAGTTCCTCCACCGCCCCGCGCCACGAGCGCCCGGCCGTGGTCGCGGCGAAGAACACCTCCGAGGGACTGTAGTGCGGATACAGCTGGCGGTAACCGGCCACCACGATCGAGGGCAGCAGGTCCACGTACTGCTGCCGCTCCAGCAGCGCCGGCACCTCGTCCCAGCGCAGCTCGAAGTGGTGCGGATCGCGGCCCAGGAAGGCGCGGGTCTCATCGTGGGTGTTGCCGATCACCATGGGCAGCCGCGCCGACTGCAGCGGCGCGGTCGGCCAGAACGGATGGCTCGGCAGCACCCCGCCATCGAACACCGGGCCGACGTACAGCGCGGTGTCCTCCACCCGCGAGGGATCGCGCGTGGCCATGCCGTCGAGCAGGCGCTGGGCCGGCAGGGTGCGCAGCGCGGCGGCGTCCTTGACTCCGAGCGCGTCCATCAGCAGTCGCGCGCGCTGGGTGGCCGCGCGCGGGCCGCAGGCGGTGACCTGCTGGCCGCTCATCGTCCAGGCGCGGTGGAACAGGCCCTTGGCCGCGGGCATCGCCATCAGCGTGGCGATCTTGGCCCCGCCGCCGGACTGCCCGAACAGGGTGACGTTGCCAGCATCGCCGCCTAACTCGTCGGCGTGGCGCCGCACCCACTGCAGCGCCTGCACCAGGTCCAGCTGGCCCACGTTGCCCGACTCGGCGAAGGACGCATCGCCCAACTGCGCCAGATACAGGTAGCCGAAGGCGTTGAGACGATGGTTGACGGTGATCACCACCACGTCGCCGGCCCGCGACAGGTTGACCCCGTCGTAGAGCGAGTCGCCGCCCGAGCCGTTGTTGAAGGCGCCGCCGTGGATGTAGACCAGGATCGGCCGCTTGCCGCCATCGCGCAGCGCCGGGGTCCACACGTTGAGGAACAGGCAGTCCTCGCTGGTCGGCTCCTCGGTTCCGGTCTGCGGTGCGGCCGCACCCAGCGTGGTTGCCTGGCGGATGCCTTCCCACGGGACTTCGGGCAGGGCGGGCATGAAGCGGCGCGCCGCGGTGTCCGCTCCGTAGGGCACGCCCTTGAACACGGCGATGCCCTGGTCGAGCTCGCCGCGGATCTGGCCGCTGCGGGTGGTGGCGATGGGTGCGTCGCCCAGCGGGCGAGCCGCGGCCGGCCACAGGGGCGCGGTGGCCAGGGCCAGGCCGCCCAGCGAGGCCTGGCGCAGAAACGCGCGGCGGCTGCCGTCTTCATGGTGCATGGGAATCCTCCTGCTTGTTCGTATCGCGCGTGGCGTATTGCCAGCGCATCCAGTCCAGGGCCAGCCGCGGCCAGGCGGCCACCGTCAGGCCGGTCGTGCCGCGCACGCCAAAGCCGTGCCCACCCCGGGGAAAGACATGCAGCTCGGTCGAGACGCCGTGCGCCAGCAGCGCCTGTGCGTAGACCAGCGTGTTGGCCACCGGGACCACGTCATCATCCTGCGCGTGCAGCAGGAACGCCGGCGGGCTGGCGGCGGTGACGGTGTTCTGGGCCGAATAGGCGCGCATGCTCGCCGGGTCCGGGTGCGCGCCCAGCAGGCGCTGGCGCGAGCCGGGGTGGGCGATCAGCGGCCCCAGGTCGATCACCGGATACACCAGCAGCTGCAGGTCCGGCCGCGCCGACAGCGCATCGGCGGCGTCCACGCGCGGATACACGCGCGCATCGAAGCGGGTGGCCAGGCTGGCCGCGACGTGGCCGCCGGCGGAAAAGCCCATCACCCCGACCTTGTGCGGATCGACGCCGTAGTCGGCGGCATGGGCGCGGATCAGGCGGATCCCGCGCTGCGCATCGGCCAGCGGCACCTCGCGCGGATCGGGATGGCCCTCGGCTGGCAGCCGGTAGCGCAGCACGAACAGGGTCACCCCGCCGCGCGTGACCAGATCCGGCACCAGCGCGCTGCCTTCCTTGTCCAGGACCACGCGCTGGTAGCCGCCGCCGGGGACGACCAGCAGGGCGCTGCCATTGGGCCGCGCGGGCCGGTAGACGACAAGATAAGGATGACTGACCCGGTCAATGTAGCGGTCCGGCATCGTCGGATTGGTGCTGCGTTCGACGATGTGCTCGGCGCCGGCCAACGCGGTGTCGCCAGGCGCCAGGCCGCCGGGCCAAAGCATCAGGCGCGAGGCCTGTTCGGCGGGCGTCTCCCGTCCTGCCGCCGGCGCGGGCTTGGCGTGCGCCAACGCGGCGGCCAGCAGCCCGCCGAGCAGGCAGGCCAGCACGCGGTGGACGATTCCGGTCTGCTGCATGGCAACCCCTCCCAAGGTCGTCGACGCCAAGTCCGTCATGCGGCGATGTCGCAGTGCACATTGCCAATGACACCGGTTTACCATATACATCGACCACAGGCGCTGTCGATGGGCAGTGCAGCAACGCTCGCCGCCAATGGGGACATCGCCTTGAGCCAGGAACGCCATCCTTCCGCAGCACTGCCCGCCGACGCCGAGGCGATCGCGCACGCCTTCGTGCAGGCACGCCAGGCGGGGCAGTCGTTGCCGGATTTTCCTGGGACCATTCCGCCAGACTTGGTCAGCGCGTATCAGGTGCAGGATCTGGCCATTGCCCAGTGGCCCGATACGGTGGTCGGCTGGAAGGTCGGCTACATCGCCGCCGAGCGCCGCGACGCCAGCGGAGACGAGCGCCTGCTCGGCCCGATCTACGCGCGCCAGCTCTGGAATGCCACCGGTGCCATCGTGGAGTTCCCGGTGTTCGACGGCGGCTTTGCCGCGGTGGAGGCCGAGTACGTGCTGCGCCTGGAACAGGACGCGCCGGCCGACCAGCTGCACTACACGCCCGAGCAGGCCGCGGCCATCGCCTCGACCCTGCTGCTGGGCGTGGAGATCGCCAGCAGCCCGCTGGCCACCATCAACCAGCTGGGCCCGCGCGTGGTGGTCAGCGACTTCGGCAACAACAACGGCCTGATCCTGGGGCCACAGGTGCCCGACTGGCTGGCCCTGGACGAGGACGGCCTGCGCGTGGAGACCTTCATCGAAGGCACCCGCGTCGGCACCGGCGGGGCGCAGCTGCTGCCCGGTGGCCTGCGCGCGGCCTTCGCCTTCGCCTTGGGCCGCTCGGCGCAGCGCGGACGTCCGCTCAAGCAGGGCGACCTGATCGCCACCGGCAACGCTACCGGCATCCACGACATCCGCATCGGCCAGCAGGCATTGGTGCGGTTCGAGGGATATTTCGACATTCCATGCAGGGCCATCGCCGCCTAGGGTTGCGGACGATGGGGTGAACACGCGCGGGAGGGCGCCATGATCACTCGCAGGACCATGCTCGGCGCCGCCGTCGGCGCGCTGGCCACCGTGCCCACCCTGGGCCGGGCGGTCACGCGCCTGGACGGCGGCGGCCAACTGCTGACCGCCAGCGATGTGCACGTGGCCGACTATCCCACGGTGCAGGCGGTGAACTGGATGGGCGAGCGCCTGGCGCGCGAGACCGACGGCCGCCTGCGCCTGCGCATGTACCACGCAGGCCAGCTGGGCCGCGAGGCCGAGGCCATCGACATGGCCCGTTTCGGCGCCATCGACATCACCCGCGTGTACGCCGGGGCGCTCAACAACGCCTTCCCGCTGACCAGCGCGCTGTGCCTGCCCTACGTCTTCGACTCGACCGAGCACCAGCGCCGCGCGCTGGACGGCGGGGTGGCCGACACGGTGCTGCGCGGCTTCGAGACCCGCGACCTGGTGGGCCTGGCGATCTACGACTCGGGCGCGCGCAACTTCTACAACACGCGCAAGCCGCTGGTGGAGCCGGGCGACCTGCACGGGCTCAAGCTGCGTGTGGCGGCCTCGGACATGTTCATCGAGCTGATGCGCATGCTGGGCACCAACCCCACGCCGATGTCGCTGGGCGAGACCTTCCAGGCGATGGAGACGCACATGCTGGACGGCGCGGAGAACAACATCCGCAGCTTCCACTCCAGCCGCCATTTCGAGGCCGCGCACTACTGGTCGCGCAGCCAGCATTCCTTCGCCCCGGACGTGCTGCTGATGTCGCGGCGCAGCTTCGAGCAGCTGCGCCCGGACGACCGCGCCCGCGTGGTCGCCGCCGCGCGCGACTCGGTCCCGGTCATGCGCCAGCTGTGGGACGCCTCCGAAACGGCGGCGCGCGAGGCCGTGCAGGCGGCCGGCGTGCGCTTCAACGACGTGGACATGGAGGCCTTCCGCGCCGCCGCCGCGCCGCTGGTGCGGCGCTACCGGCAGCTCCCCGGCATCGAGCCGCTCTACCGTCGCATCCGCGACTTCGCCTGAGGATTCCATGCGCATGCCCCACGTCCATGCCGCCTCCTCCGCCTCGCCGCTGGTTGGCGTGCAGCGCGCGCTGGATCGCCTGGCCTCGGCGGCCATCGCCATCGCCGCCGCCGCCCTGCTGGCCCTGGTCGCCGTGCAGGGCTGGCAGGTCTTCGCCCGCTACGTGCTCAACGATTCGCCCAGCTGGACCGAGCCGGTGACCCTGCTGCTGCTGAGCACGGCGATGAGCCTGGGCGCGGCCTGCGGCGTGCACGAGGGGCGGCACTTCGGCTTCTTCCTGCTGGCCCAGCGCACCCCGGCTGGCCTGCGTCGGGTGTTCGAGGCCATCGCGCCGCTGGTGATGCTGGCCCTGGGCGTGGTGCTGGCCGGCTGGAGCGCGGTGCTGCTGGCCGACGGCCTGCACATCAAGACCGCGGGCGCGCCGCTGCCGCAGAGCATCAACTACGCGCCGCTGTGCCTGGGCGGAGCGCTGATCGCGGTGTTCGCGCTGTTCCGACTGATGCGGGTGTTGGCCGGCGTGGGCCAGGACAAGGAGGCTTAGCCGATGGCGATCGCATTGCTGTTTGGCTTGTTCATGGTGTTGCTGGTGATCGGGGTGCCGGTGGGTTTCGCCCTGGCCGGTGCCGCCCTGGCGACCCTGCTGTACCTGGACCTGCCCTCGGTGGTGCTGGTCCAGCAGATGCAGGCTGGGGTGGGCTCGGCGTCGCTGATCGCCATTCCGCTTTTCATCTTCGCCGGCGAGATCATGCTGCGCGGCGGAATCTCCGAGCGCCTGATCGCCTTGGCGGCCTCGCTGGTGGGGCGCTTCCGTGGCGGCCTGGGCCAAGTCAGCGTGCTGTCCTCGCTGTTCTTCGGCGGGGTCTCCGGCTCGGCCATCGCCGATGTCTCGGCGGTGGGCGGCACGATGATCCCGCAGATGGTCCAGCGCGGGTACGGACGCGATTTCGCGGTCAATGTCAGCATCACCGCCGCGCTGGTGGCGCTGCTGGTGCCGCCTTCGCACAACCTGATCCTTTTCTCGGCCGCGGCCGGCGGCGGGTTGTCCATCGCCGACCTGTTCGCCGCCGGCATCGTCCCGGCGTTGCTGATGACCGTGGCGATGATGGGCACCGGCTATGCGGTGGCGCGCCGGCGTGGCTATGGCACCGAGCCTTTCCCCGGTGCGCGCGCGGTGCTGCTGCGGCTGGTCTCGGCGCTGCCGGGGCTGGGCCTGGTGGCGCTGATCTTCTTCGGCATCCGCGCGGGCATCTTTACCGCCGTGGAAAGCGCCGCGCTTGCCGTGCTCTATGCGCTGGGCGTGACCGCGCTGCTGTACCGGCAGCTGGGCTGGCGCACCTTCCTGGCCACGGTGTCGCATGCGGCGCGCACCACCGGGGTGATCCTGTTCGTGATCGCCACCGCGGCGGTGTTCGGCTGGCTGTTGGCCTATCTGCAGGTGCCCACCCACGCGGTGGAATTCCTGCAGTCCTTCGCCCACGACAAGATCACGGTGCTGCTGATGATCATCGTGATGCTGCTGGTGCTGGGGACCTTCATGGACCTGGCGCCGATGATCCTGATCTGCACGCCGATCTTCTTGCCGGTGGCCAAGGCCTACGGCATCAACCCGATCCACTTCGGCCTGGTGCTGGTCCTGACCGGCGGCATCGGCCTGGTGACCCCGCCGGTGGGCTCGGTGCTGTTCATCGGCACGGCCATCGGCAAGATCTCGGTGGCCGAGTGCATGCGCAGCATCTGGCCGTTCTGGCTGGCGGCGCTGGCGGTCCTATTGGTGGTGGCCTTCTTCCCGCAGCTGTCGATGTGGCTGCCGGACCTGATGCGCGCCTGACCCACCAACGCGCCTGCCCTGCGGGTGGAGGCGCATGCCGACGGCAAGACCCGGGCGAAGTCGCCGGTTCGAATCGGGCAGGTGCCTGTGGCGATGTCCGCCAACGCGCGCTGGATCGCGCCGGTGCGGCGCCGGCGACCGGCTAGAATCTCTCCCTTCCACGCTACGGGCTCCGCCATGCCGCGCAAGAAAGCTGCCGATGCGCCTTCGCCCACGCTGCCGAGGCTGCCGGACGGGCGCGTGGCGACCATCAACGACATCGCGCGCCTGTCCGGGGTGTCCAAGAAGACCGTGTCGCGGATCATCAACGATTCGCCGCTGGTGCGGCCGGACACCCGCGAGAAGGTCCAGGCGCTGATGCGCGAGGTGGGGTATTCGCCCGATCCGCTGGCGCGCGGCCTGGCGTTCCGTCGCTCGTTCCTGATCGGCATGGTCTACGACAATCCCACCGCGCAATACGTGGTGGACATGCAGAACGGGGCCCTGGATGCCCTGCGTGGTTCCAGTTACGAGCTGGTCGTGCATCCGTGCGATACGCGCAGCCCCGGCTACATCGAGGGCGTGCGCCGCTTCGTCCAGGCACAGAAGCTGCACGGGGTGATCCTGGTGCCACGCGCCTCCGAGGACCAGGCCCTGGCCGACATGCTGGCCCAGATCGGCTGCCGCTACGTGCGCATCGCCTCGCTGCCGCTGGATTCGACCTCGCCGACCGTGGTCACCCACGACCGCGAAGGCGCCACCGAGGCGGCCGACTACCTGCTCTCGCTGGGCCATCGCGACATCGGCCTGATCACCGGTCCCAATGTCTATCGCTCCAGCCAGGAGCGCACCGCGGGGTTCCTGGAGGCGCTCAACCGACGCGGCATCGAGCTGCCCAAGGCGCGGGTGATCGAGGCCGGCTACACCTTCGAATCCGGCGTGGCCGCCGCCGAGAAACTGCTGCTCAAGGGCGCACGGCCCACGGCGATCTTCACCGGCAACGACGAGATGGCCGCCGGCGCCTACAAGGTGGCCCTGCGCGCGGGGATGACCCTGCCGCGCGAACTGTCCATCGTCGGCTTCGACGACAGCCCGCTGGCCTCGCGGCTGTGGCCGCCGCTGACCTCGGTGCGCCGCAACACCCGCGATACCGGGCGCATGGCCGCCGCCATGCTGATCCAGCCCGAAGGCTCGCCGACGACGTTGCCGGCCGCCAGCGTGCGCCCGCACCTGGTGGTGCGCGATTCCTGTCAGCCACCGGAAGACTGACCTAGCCGAGCGCTCCCTGGACGTCTCCGTGGGAGCCGCTACAGCGGCGATAGGGCTCTCCCGGTGAAATCCACCGCCTCTGGCGGCCGCTGGCACATCGGAACCTTCTGACCGGCTCCTGCGAAGAGTCCCGATACCCGCCGCTGCCGCATGCACCTAGCCTGCCGTGCATGCCGCCTCCTCACTCCAACCATCTGCGCAGAGGACGGTTTTCCTCGCCCGGACAGCGTTATCTGGTGACCTTCACCACGTACCGTCGCCTCCCCCACTTTCGCCGCTGGCGCGACGCCAGCAACACCGCCCGTCATCTCGCAGACCCGGCACACTGGGGAGGCGCCCGCCTGCTGTGCTGGGTGCTGATGCCGGATCACTGGCACGGCCTCCTGGAGCTAGGAGAGGAATCGCTGGGCCGCGCGGTGGGGCGGGCCAAGGCGGCCGCGAGCAGGGCTTGGCGTGCCACGGGGCGTGATCAAACGCCGTTGTGGGCGCAAGGATTCCACGACCATGCATTGCGACGAGAGGAGGACGCGCTGGCGATCGCCCGCTATATCGTGGCCAATCCCGTCCGGGCCGGGATCGTGAAGCGTGTGGGTGACTATCCGTACTGGGACGCGATCTGGCTTTGATGATGGAGGTTGGGTCGCGGTCACTCCTCGAGAGAAGCCCGATCGCTGCTGTAGCAGCTCCCACAGAGGCTCTCGGCCCGCGCCCACATCTTCGACTTCAATGCCGTGGTCGTGACGAGCGCGCCTGCCAGGCGTAGATCGCCGGGGCCTGAGCATGCCGCGGGAGCGGCGACGTCCCGCCCAACGGCGGCGCCTCTTACGGGCCATCGCCGGCACGTCGTGCACCGCGCAATGACACCGGTAGCCAAAGATCGTTAGACTGACGCGGTCCGCCCACGGCCGGCGCCGATTGCCGGTGCCCGCCCCCTGCTACGGAGCACGCCATGTACTGCAAGACCCACTACGCCACCCACCCGGCCGCCATCGAGGGCGTCGACAACGACGCCTTGCGCGACCTGTACCTGCTCGACGGCCTGTTCGAGCCCGGCAAGGTGGTCATGAAGTACACCCACTACGAGCGTTTCGTGCTCGGCGGCGTCAGCCCGGGTGACACGCCGCTGCGCCTGCCCGACCAGACCGAGCCGGCCTCGGCCGCCGGGCATCCGTTCCTGGAGCGGCGCGAGCTGGGCGTGATCAACGTCGGTGGCGGCACCGGCACGGTCACGGTCGACGGCACCGAGTACACGCTGACGCCCAAGGATGGCCTGTACATCCCGATGGGCAGCAAGGACGTGAGCTTTACCTCGGGCGATGCGGCCAACCCGGCGCTGTACTACCTGGCCTCCACGCCGGCGCATGCGCGCTTTGAGACCAAGAAGATCTCCATCGCCGACGCGGTCCCGCTGGAAAGGGGCGCGCTGGAGACCAGCAACGAGCGCACCATCTACCAGTACATCGTGCCGGCCACCTGCCAGTCCTCGCAGCTGCTGCTGGGCCTGACCATCCTCAAGCCGGGCAGCGTGTGGAACACCATGCCGCCGCACCTGCACGACCGGCGCAGCGAGGTGTACTTCTACTTCGACCTGTCCGACAACGACCGTGTCTATCACTTCATGGGCAAGCCGGAAGCCCAGCGCCACATCGTGATGAAGAACAACGAGGCCGTCGTCTCGCCGCCGTGGTCCATCCACATGGGCGCGGGCACCTCCAACTACGCCTTCATCTGGGCCATGGGCGGTGAGAACCTGGACTACACCGACATGCACGTGCTGGACATCTGCCAGCTCAAGTAAGCCCCCGCGTCCGCTACGGAGTCATGTACATGGCAAGTCATCCTTTCAGCCTGGAAGGCAAGGTCGCCCTGGTCACCGGCGGCAACGTGGGACTGGGGCAGGGCATCGCCGTGGCGCTGGCCCAGGCCGGCGCGGACGTGGTGTCGGTCGCGCGGCGCCCTTCGGAGGAAACCGGTGCGCTGGTGCAGGCGGCCGGCCGGCGCTTCCTCGGCATCGAGGCCGACCTGGGCAGCCTGGACCCCATCGCCGGCATCGTCGCCAAGACGCTTGAAGCCCTCGGCGGCCTGCACATCCTGGTCAACAACGCCGGCATCATCCGCCGCGCCGACGCGGTCGACTTCACCGAGGACGACTGGGACGCGGTGATGGACGTCAACCTCAAGTCCACCTTCTTCCTGACCCAGGCGGTGGGCCGGCACTTCATCGCCCAGGGCCACGGCAAGGTGATCAACGTGGCCTCGATGCTGTCCTTCCAGGGTGGCATCCGGGTGCCGTCCTACACCGCCAGCAAGTCAGGCCTGGCCGGCATCACCAAGCTGCTGACCAACGAGTGGGCCGGCAAGGGCATCAACGTCAACGCCATCGCCCCGGGCTACATGGACACCGACAACACCGCCCAACTGCGCGCCGATCCTGCGCGCAACCAGTCCATCCTGGAGCGCATCCCCGCCGGACGCTGGGGCACGCCGGGCGACCTGGGCGGGGCGGCGGTGTTCCTGGCCAGCGGCGCCTCGGATTACGTCAACGGCGCCATCCTGCCCGTCGATGGCGGGTGGTTGGCGCGCTGAGCAGGTTGCGCTTCTCTTTCGCCGGGCTCACGCCGGACCCGGCACTCCGGTGCTAACGGCTTCGGTCGCATCGGGCCATGACCATGTGACAGCCCTGGGGTGTGTGACCGCCCCACAGCGATGCGGACGCAATTGCCGCTGAAGCCGCTCCCATGACACACACGGTCCCGATCGTTTCGCCGCCGCAGGGCCGGTTTCGGTCGTCCTCTGGCGCATTTCGTCGCAGCACGGTGGCTGGCGCGGCGGTGCGGGCCCTACCATGACTTTCGACGCCACATTCCGCGTGGCGGAAGGATCGTGAAAATGTCCATGGCGCGAAGGTGGGGAGTCGCAGTTGTGACGGTGCTCGCGCTGCTGTGCGGCCAAGGTGTGGCCGGTGAGCCGAGTTCCGGCCCGATGACCGCCGAGGATCTGGATCGGGTCATCGCGCAGCAGATGGACGAATCCAGCCTGGTCGGGGTCGGCGCGGCCATCATCGTCGACAAGCGCGTGGTGTGGGCGAAGGGTTATGGCTTTGCCGATCGCGACCGGGCCATCCCCTTCACGCCGGACACGGTGATGAACATCGGCTCGATCAGCAAGGCCGTCACCGGCGCGGCCCTCATGCGCGCGGTGCAGGAGGGCCAGCTTTCGCTGGATACGGACATCGATGCCTATCTGCCGTTCAAGGTGCGCAATCCGGCGTTCCCGGAGGTGCCCATCACCCTGCGCCAGCTCGCCACGCACACCTCCTCCATCACCGACCGTTGGGCGGTCTACGCGCGGACCTACCACTACGGCGGCGATTCGCCCGAGCCGTTGCCCACCTTTCTGGCCGACTACTTCACGCCCGCACGTAAGGACTATGCGCCGGAGAACTTCCTGCAGGTCAAGCCAGGTACCCACCGCGAGTACTCCAACATCGGCGCGGCGCTGGCCGGCTACATCGTCGAGCGCGCGGTCGGCCAGCGGCTCGACCGCTACACCCGAGACCACATCTTCGAACCGCTGGGCATGCGCAACACCGCCTGGTTCCTGGCCGACGTCCCGGCGCACCGGCACGCGCAGCTGTATGTCGCCCAGTCCGGCATGGCCATTCCGATCCCGCTCTACGGCGGCACCACCTATCCCGATGGCGGCGTGCGCACCTCGGTGGCGGACCTGTCGCGCTTCTTCATCGCCCTGCTCAACGACGGGGCCTATCAGGGCGCGCGAATCCTGGAACCGGAGACGGTCGCGCAGATGCTGCGCTTCCAGTACACCCCCGCCAACAAGCCGGACAACGTGGAGCTGGACCAGAAGAACTCCGGCATCTTCTGGTCAACCAAATACAACGTGACCCGGATCGGCCACGGTGGCACCGATCCGGGCGTGAAGACGGAAATGTTGAGCGATCTCAACAAGGACATCGGCATCATCTTCTTCACCAATACCTCGCTGGACGAGCAGCAGTTCCGCGACTACGAACGCATCCTCGATGCGTTGTGGCAGCGTGCGCTCACCTTGAAGCAGGAGGCGGCCACGCGACACTAGGACGGCAAAGCGCAGACGCGCCGTGGGCCAAGTGCGCCATCGAACGCACGCACGGTTCAGCGCGAACCAGCTTCAGACATCCCCACTCTCGGCCCAGCCTTCGCCCGTGCCACGGTGGAACACCTGGTCGCCCTCCTGCACCCGTCCGGCCGGCAGCGCTTCGCGCGGGGCCTGGCGGGCGTAGAGCGGGGTGAAGTCCACCGCGGTGGCCTGGATCAGTTGCTCGAAGCTGTCGATGACGAAGTAGGTCTTCTGGAAGTCGTCGATGCGGTAGCGGGTGCGCATGATCCGCTCCAGGTCGAACCCGATCCGGTTCGGCGCGGGCGACTCCAGCGAATACAGCGACTCGCCCTTGGACGAGACGATGCCGCTGCCGTAGATGCGCAGCCCCTCGGGCGTGTTGATCAGGCCGAACTCCACCGTGTACCAGTACAGGCGGGTCAGGTTGACCAGCGCCTCCGGGCCGATGCCATGGGCCTTCACCCCGCCGCGTCCGTAGGCCTGCATGTAGTCGGCAAACAGCGGGTTCATCAGCAGCGGCACGTGGCCGAACAGGTCGTGGAACAAGTCCGGCTCGGCGATGTAGTCGATCTGCTCGGGCCGACGGATCCACCAGGTCACCGGGAAGCGCCGGTTGGCCAGGTGCTCGAAGAAGGTCAGCTCCGGCAACAGACCTTCCACCCCCACCAGCTGCCAGCCGGTGGCGGCCCCCAGCACCACGTTGAGGTCGTCGAAGCGCGGGATCTCCAGCGGCGTCATCCCCATCGCGTCCTGCGCGGTAAGGAATTCCTCGCAGGCCCGGCCCACCAGCAGCGCGCGCTGGCGTTCGAACAGCTGGCCCCAGGTGTGGTGGTCGGCCGCGCTGTACTCGCCCCATGGCTGGTCCACCACCGCGGTGGTGTAGACCGGCACGTAGCCCTTGTCGGTCAGCTGGTTTTCGACGCGGCGCGGGGCGCTGTTCATGGTGGAACTCCGAGACCAATCCGGCCTTCCACCGTACCGACAAGGCCGCGCAACAGGCTTGCGAAACTTGCGCGCTATGCGGTCATTGGCGCAATCTTGTTGCGTCAGTGAATGTTGCGACGCGCCATATGGCCGAAAAAGTCGAGCTGGACCGCACGGATCTTCGCCTGCTGGCGCTGCTGCAGACCCAGGGGCGGGCCAGCAATGCCGACCTGGCCGCGCAGATCAACCTGTCACCCTCGGCCTGCCTGCGCCGCACCCAGCGGCTGGAGGCGGCCGGTGTGATTGCCGGCTACGGCGCGCGCCTGGATGCGCGCGCGCTGGGGCTGGGCCTGCAGGCCTTCGTGCGCGTGCAGCTGACCGAGCACGACTCGCCGGCCATCGACCGCTTCGCCGCGGCGGTGACCAGCTGGGACGAGGTGGTGGCCTGCCACGCCCTGACCGGCGACATGGACTACCTGCTGCACGTGGCCGTGCGCGACCTGGATCATTTCTCGCGCTTCCTGCTGGACAAGCTGCTGGCCGCCTCCGGCGTGTCCGACGTCAATTCCAGCTTCGTGCTGCGCACGGTCAAGGACGCCGCCGGCCTGCCGCTGCCGGCCGCTTGAGCCGCAGAGGGCGGACACCACAAGGACGAACCCGCCGTGATGGTTCGTGCCCGGCGGCGCCAATGACGGCGCCAGCGGGCGGTTGTTCGCCGCGCGGGATTTCGTCGAGGCAGGGATGCCGGCGAGGTCAGCGAATGTCGCGGCGGATCGGGGTCCTTCATCCCGCAGGACTTGCACGAGGATCACGTGGCCCACCCCCGATGCTGCGCATCGGCGTGGGCAAAGTGCAGCCGAGGGAGGCCGAGTTTCCCGAGCACGGGCGGGCCGACTTCCCCTGGGGCCACGAAATGCACATGATCGATCTGGCCGGCACGTGCCGGCACATCGTCCGCGACTGGGCCACCTCGATGCTGAAACTGCTGGGCAAGCCGACCTCGATCAACGTGCGCAAGGTGCTGTGGCTGGGCGAGGAACTGGCGCTGCAGATCGACCATGCGCCGATGCAGGCACCCGGCGATGCCGAATCGCTGCGACGCCTCAATCCCAACGGCCTGGTCCCGGTGCTGATCGATGGCACGGCGGTGTTGTGGGAGTCCAACACCATCTGCCGCTACCTGGCCGCGCGCCAGCGCCGCCACGACCTGTTGCCGGCCGAGCCCCTGGCGCGTGCGCGGGTGGAACAGTGGATGGACTGGCAGGCCACCGATCTCAACAGCGCCTGGCGCCCGGCGTTCATGGCGCTGGTGCGGCACAGCCCGGCCTTCCAGGATGCCGCCGTGATCGACCACAGCGTCGCGGCGTGGAATCGGCTGATGACCGTGTTGGATGCGCAGCTGGCCACCACCGGCGCCTTCGTCACCGGCGCCGACTTGACCTTGGCCGATATCGTGCTGGGTCTGTCGGCAAACCGGTGGCGGATGACGCCGATGGCGCGTCCGGCGCTGCCGGCGGTGGACGCCTGGATCGCACGTTTGGAGACGCGGCCGGGCTATCGTGCGCACGCCGGCAACGGCATTCCCTGATCGAGGCACTCAGATGGCAACCGATGCGGATTTCATCGACTACGTGCATGCCCAGGCCGGGCTGGGCGCGGCGCTGGAAGCAAAGAAGATGTTCGGCGAATACGCGCTGTACCTGGACGGCAAGGTGGTCGCGCTGGTGTGCGACAACCAGGTCTTCCTCAAGCCCACCGCCGCCGGTCGCGCGCTGCTGCACGAGGTGATCGAGCAGCCACCGTATCCGTCGGCCAAGCCGCATTACCTGTTGGCCGACGCGCTGGAAGACACCGACGCCCTGCAGCGCCTGCTGCGCGCCACGGCCGACGCGCTGCCCGCACCCAAGCCGAAGGCGGCAAAAAAGGCCCCTGCCAAGAACGCCGCGGCCCGCAAGTCGCCTGCCAAGCCCTCGCCTGGCGCCTGACGCGCGCCCGGTTGGCTACCATCGGGCGCTCTCCGATGACCAGGCGCGCCCCATGCATGGACCCAGCCCCGACAACGCGCATCCGATGGCCGGCTTCCCGCAGGTGTGCTTCATCCGCAACACCGTGCGCAACCCGTTGATCGAAGTCGACGAATACACCTACTACGACGATCCGGAGGATTCGGAAGGCTTCGAGCGCAACGTGCTTTACCACTTCCCCTTCATCGGCGACCGGCTGGTGATCGGCCGCTTCTGCGCGATCGCGCGCGGCGTGAAGTTCATCATGAACGGCGCAAACCACAAGCTGTCCGGCGCCTCGACCTATCCATTCCAGATCTTCGGCAATGGCTGGGAGAAGGTGATGCCGCAGCCGGGCGAGCTGCCGTACAAGGGCGACACGGTGATCGGCCACGATGTGTGGATCGGCTACGAGGCGCTGGTGATGCCCGGCGTGCGCATCGGCAACGGCGCGATCGTCTCGGCGCGCTCGGTGGTCACCGCCGACGTGCCGGCCTACACCATTGTCGGCGGCAACCCGGCCCGGCCGATCAAGGCGCGCTTTTCGCAGGCCGAGATCGCCCGGCTGGAGGCCATCGCCTGGTGGGACTGGCCCATCGAACACCTCACCGCGCATCTGCCCCTGGTGGTGGGCGGCGATCTCGACGCGCTGGAGCGCGTTGCGCCATGATCCGGCACACCACGTCCCGCAGACCGGAGCCATGGCCCATTCCCTGATTCCCCAGCTCATGTTCCAGCACGGCGAGTCGGAGGCGGCGATGGCGCTGTATACCGGCCTGTTTGCCGATTCGCGCATCGACCAGGTGCTGCGCTATGGCGCGCAGGGCCCGGGGCCGGAAGGCAGCGTGATGCGCGCGCGCTTCACCGTGGCCGGGCAGGCGCTGGCCTGCATCGACTCGCCGGCGACGCACGCCTTCGATTTCACCCCGTCCTTGTCGCTGTTCGTCGAATGCGCTGATCTGGCCGAGCTGGAGCGCGCCTGGGCGGCGCTGTCCGAAGGCGGCACTGCGTTGATGCCACCGGGCGACTACGGCTTCAGCCAGCGCTTCGGCTGGGTGAACGATCGCTTCGGCGTGAGCTGGCAACTCAATCTGGCCTGACGGCCCCTGGGATAGCATCTCGATGCTGCGTCAGCGGCAACTTCGCAGCCGCAGCCGCAGCGACAGGGCTCAGCCAGCCGAACCCCTCAGCTCGGTCGATCGGATCTCGCACGTGCGCGCGCCCATGATCCGCATCATCTGGTCGGGCTAGCGCACGTCGACCGGCAGCAGCGGAACCAGGCGCCTACGCGCCTTTCTTGCCGCGCACGCCGCGCCACATGTTGGCCAACAACGATCCCGCCCCGCGCGTGGCTTCCGTCGGACCGGGTGCGCCGGCCTGGGGCGTGCTGGATTCCACCTGCGCGTAACCGGTCAGCCAGGCGGCATTGAAGAACGCGCGCGCGGCGCCGGTGTCCACGTCCAGCGCCTGTCCGGCCTCGGCGGCGGTACAAGGGCGGTGCAGCAGCAGCGAGCACATGCGGAAGTCATCGTGGCGATGGGCCAGCACGCGGAAGTCCGGCCAGCGCGCCAGGCGCATCTGGCAGCCTTCGTGCAGGGGTTCCAGCAGCACCGGCTCGACCTGCATGCGCAGGGTGGCCTGCCACAGCAGCGGGATCAGCGGCACGCTGGGCAGGTCCACGAACAGCGCCGAGTAGCGCGAAGCCTGCAGCGCATGCTGCGACAGCCGGGAAAAATGCCGGCCCAGGAACTGCTCGGGCGACTGGCCCTGCAGGTCGGCACCGGGAGCGGCCAGCGCAAGCAGGCGGCGGAAATCCAGCAGCAGGCACACCTTCCCGTCCAGGGCCAGCGCGCTGACCGTGTCGGCCGCGAGCAGCCGTGACCGGATCGATTCGCCGAGCGGGCCAGAATCGGCAGGTGGCGGCGCCTCGATGGCCAGAGCTGATGGCTGGGGTGGGGGTGGCCGCGTCGGGACGGGCTCCACGGGGCGCGGCGGTATCGCCGGGGCCTGCGCCTGCGCCACGTCCGGTTCCAGGGCACGCAAGGTGGCGCGGACCTGGGGCAGGTCCAGGGCACGCGGAGGATCATGCAGGGCGTCGAACAGTTGGCCGTCCTCGGCCAGCGACCACATCGGCAGGTGCGGATGGCTGGCCAGGATGCGACGTGCCGCCTTGCGCAGCACCGGGTTGTCGCGGACCACCATCAGGTCGCAGTCGGCCAGGTCGTGGCACAGGTCCAGAACCAGGCCTGGCGCATCGGCCGTGGCCTGCAGCTCCTGCAGCAATGCGAGCTCGCTCTGCAGATCCGAGCCCATGATCAACACCTTGGCCACGCGGCCCCCTTGCTCCTGATTGCGCATGCGGAGCGGCCGCCGCCCGGACGCCCGCTGTCCGGGGGAGGCTATTGCAGCGTCAGGGCAACGCAGGGTGATGAAGTCTCCACCCTCCCGGCACCACGTCGCGCGGTGATCTCACGCGGCACGCCCCACCCGCCGGCCCCGGCCCGGGGCCGACAGGCGCGCGTGCGTTCTACTTGCCCAACTGTGCCAGCGCGTCGTTGAAGGTCTTGCTGGGGCGCATGGCCACCGCGCACTTGGCCAGGTCCGGGTGGTAATAGCCACCGATGTCCTGCGGCGAGCCCTGGGCGCCATTGAGCTCGCCCACGATGGTGGCTTCCTGCTCGGCCAGGGTCTTGGCGAGCGCGCTGAACTTGGCCTTCAGCTCGGCGTGCGCGTCCTGTGCGGCCAGGGCCTGGGCCCAGTACAGGGCCAGGTAGAAGTGGCTGCCGCGGTTGTCGATCTCGCCCACCTTGCGCGCCGGCGACTTGTTGCTGTCCAGGAACTGGCCGTTGGCCACGTCCAGCGCCTTGGCCAGCGCGGTGGCGGCCGGGTTGTCGTAGGCCTGGCCCAGATGCTCCAGCGAGGCGGCCAGGGCCAGGAACTCGCCCAGCGAATCCCAGCGCAGATAGCCCTCTTCCAGAAACTGCTGCACGTGCTTGGGCGCCGAACCACCCGCGCCGGTCTCGAACAGGCCGCCGCCGGCCATCAGCGGCACGATGGAGAGCATCTTGGCGCTGGTGCCCAGTTCCATGATCGGGAACAGGTCGGTCAGGTAGTCGCGCAGCACGTTGCCGGTCACCGAGATGGTGTCCTCGCCCCTGCGGATGCGCGCCAGGGTGAACTTGGTCGCTTCCAGCGGCGGCAGGATGCGGATGTCCAAGCCTTTGGTGTCGTGGTCCTTGAGATAGGTTTCGACCTTGGCGATCACCTGCGCGTCGTGGGCGCGCGCGGTGTCCAGCCAGAACACCGCCGGGGTGTCGCTGAGGCGGGCGCGGGTGACGGCCAGCTTGACCCAGTCCTGGATCGGCGCGTCCTTGACCTGGCACATGCGCCAAAGATCGCCGGTTTCCACCGCATGCTCGAACACGGTCGCACCGGAAGCATCGGTGACCACCACCTTGCCGTCGCCGGCGATCTGGAAGGTCTTGTCGTGGCTGCCGTATTCCTCGGCCTTCTGCGCCATCAGGCCCACGTTGGGCACCGAGCCCATGGTGGCCGGGTCGAACGCACCGTGCGCACGGCAGTCGTCGATGGTGGCCTGGTACACGCCGGCATAGCAGCGGTCCGGGATCACCGCCTTGGTGTCCTGCAGCTCGCCCTTGGCGTTCCACATCTTGCCGCTGTCGCGGATCATCGCCGGCATCGAGGCATCGATGATCACGTCCGAGGGCACGTGCAGGTTGGTGATGCCCTTGTCCGAGTTGACCATCGCCAGCGCCGGGCGCTGGGCGTACTCGGCCTCCACGTCGGCCTTGATTGCCGCGGCCTGCTCGGCCGGCAGCTTGGCGATGACCGTGTACAGGTCGCCGATGCCGTTGTTGGGGTTGAAGCCGACCGAGGCCAGCGCGTCGGCGTGCTTGGCCAGCACGTCCTTGTAGAACTCCTCGACCACCACCCCAAACAGCACCGGGTCGGAGACCTTCATCATCGTGGCCTTGAGGTGCACCGAGAACAGCACGCCCTGGGCCTTGGCATCGGTGATCTGCGCATCGATGAAGCTGGCCAGCGCCCGCTTGCTCATCACCGCCGCATCGACGATCTCGCCGGCCTTGACCGCCACCTTGTCCTTGAGGACGGTGGTGCTGCCGTCGTTGCCGACGAAGCTGATCTTCAGCGCGCCCGCCTCCTTGAGGGTGGTCGACGTTTCGCTGCCGAAGAAGTCACCAGACTCCATGTGCGCCACGTGGGTCTTGGACTCGGTGGACCACTTGCCCATGCGGTGTGGGTGCTTGCGGGCGTAGTTCTTGACCGACAGCGGTGCGCGGCGGTCGGAATTGCCCTCGCGCAGCACCGGATTGACCGCGCTGCCCTTGGTCCGGTCGTAGCGGGCCTTGATGTCCTTGTCCGCGTCGGTCTTGGGTTCATCCGGGTAGTCCGGCAGCGGATAGCCCTGGTCCTGCAGCTCCTTGATGGCCGCCTTGAGCTGCGGCATGGAGGCCGAGATGTTGGGCAGCTTGATGATGTTGGCTTCCGGCGTGGTCGCCAGCTCGCCCAGCTCGGTCAGATCGTCGGACACCTTCTGCGCATCGCTCAGCAGATCCGGGAACTGCGCCAGGATGCGTCCAGCCAGGGAAATGTCGCGGGTCTCCACCACGATCCCGGCCGTATCGGTGTAGGCATCGATGATGGGCAGCAGGGACTGGGTGGCCAGGAACGGGGCTTCGTCGGTCAGCGTGTAGAGGATCTTGGGCGTGTCGGACATGCGGGATCGGTCTCTCTTGCGAAGGCGGGGATAGGCGATGGGGACGCGCACGAACGGGGGACGCGCGCCACCCTTGGCCGGAACGGCCCTGGACACCGGTGTCGTCGACCCGGCGAGGAGGACCGCCAAAGCGGCCAAGCACGCCATTGTCGCGGCTAATGCGTGACGGGGCAAAGCCGCGTCGGCCTCCGCCGCGGGTTGCTGTGTTGCAGCCATTGCGTCGGGCCTGGTTGCTCGTGAAAGCGTCGTTGGGCCGGCGCAGCGCCCCCATAAAATGGTCGCCATGACCATCCTCCCAAGACACCCGTCCCGCTGGAAGCCCGATGCCGCCTGAACTGCTGGATACAACGCTGCTGTTGAAACTCGCAGGACCGGCGGCATTCAAGCGGGGCCAGGCCTACGCCCGCGATGGCGCAGTGTGGATCAACCAGCAAGACGACCTTGGCCTGCAGGCGCGCGCGTCCGGTAGCGATGAATACGCGCTGCAACTGCGTTGGCGCCAGGGCGCGCTGGAAGGCACATGCACCTGCCCGGTGGGTGAGCGCGGCGCGTTCTGCAAGCACCAGGTGGCTGCGGCATTGCTCTGGCGGGCGGCGAGCCACGCAGATTCCAAGCAGCCGCCCAGACGCGGCAAAGCGGCCGGTGCCAAGGCCAACGGCAGCGGCGAGCAGCCCACGCCCGAGGCCATTGTGGAGCAGTGGCTGCAGGCTCAGTCGCCGGAGCAGCTGCGCGCACTGGTGAAAACGCTGGCCAGCCAGGATCGTGACCAATGGCGGGAACTGGTGGCACGCGCCCGCTTTGCCTGCGCTGGGGCCGATACCCACCGCAAGGCCATTACCGACCTGATCGGCCGCAAGCGCGTCCTGGACTATCGGGCCAGCCGCGAGCACGCCCACCGGCTGCGGCTGCTGATCGAGCTGTTGAACGAGCAGCTGCAGCGCGACCCCGCCCAGGCGCTGGATCTGGCCGGCCATGCGCTGCCCCGGCTGTTTGTCTTGTACGAGCAAAGCGATGATTCCAGTGGCGCGTTGGGCGATGTGCTGGGCGAGGTCGCCGAGCTGCATCGCCAAGCCGCGCAACAGGTCCGGCCCGGGGACAGTGCCTTCGCCAAACATTGGCTCAAGCTGGTAATGGCGGACCAGTGGGGCTTGATGGGTGACGTGGCGGGTTACGCAGCGGCGCTGGGAAGCAAGGGCTTGGCCTTGGTCGAAAAGCAGCTGGCCGAACAGCTCGACGCGCTACCGGCCGCCAAACCGGGGAGCCGCGGGTTGGATAAGCACGCTTTCGCGCGCCTTCACCTGCACCGACTTCTGCAGCAGCTGGCGCATCATGGGGGCGATGTCGACGCCATGCTCGCCCGGCGCGAGCGGTCCTCGCTGGCGCGCCCCGATGATTACCTGGAGTTGCATGCCCTGTGCCGCGCGCATGGCCGCGAGCGGATCGCGGTGCAGTGGCTGGAGCGTGGAGTGAAGGCGTTTCCCAACGATGTGGCGCTGCTGGACGCGTTGGCTCAGTCGCGCATCGCCGACGGTTTCGGCGAAGAAGCCCTCGCGCTTGCCTGGCGCGCCTTCGAAGCCGAGCCCGAGCAAGACCATTATGTGTCCCTGCGTGACCTCGCTACACGACTGGATTGCTGGCCGCACTGGCGGGAACGCGCATTGACCCATGTCCGTGCCTTGGACGGACATGCATTCTTTGGCGCCGATGCTTTGCTCATGCAGCTGCACCTGGCCGAATCGGACCTGGACAGCGTGCTGGCGCTGCTACCCAAGGCCAGGCTCCCGATACATCTCTGGGCCGCGGTGGCAGAGGCACTCTCACCCAACCACCCGGAACAGGCCCTGCCGGTCTATCGAACGCTGGTGCGCAGCGCCGTCGAACAGGCCAACAGCAGCGGTTACCGCAACGCTGTGGGCTGGCTGCGTTCGGCCAAGGCCGTGCATCAGCGGCTTGGCGACCTGGAAGGGTTTTCGGCGTATCTGGGCCAGCTGCGCGCCAGTTACAAGGCCAAGCGCAGCTTCATCGCGCAGCTGGACAAGTTGAACTTCCCCGACTAGACACGCGCACTGCAGGCCTGTCACCGCGCCGAGCTTCTACAATAGACCGATGAACATGCCCAATCCTGCCGTCCGCCTGAAGAACGCCTGGCGTTCCAGCCACCCGTGGATCTTCCAGAAGCTGGTGGACAAGCCGCCGCAAAAGCCCAAGCCGGGCACCATCGTCGATGTGTTCGGCGTGGACGGCGACTGGGTCGGCCGCGGCTTCTACAACGGCCATTCGCGCATCGCCGTGCGCATCCTGGAGACCGATCCGGACGTGCAGGTCGACGCGGCCTGGTTCCACGCCAAGATCGCCCAGGCCGTCTCGCTGCGCCGCGAGGTGCTCAAGCTGAACGCCACCACCGATGCCTGGCGCGTGGTCCATGCCGAGGGCGATGGCCTGTCCGGCCTGGTGGTGGACCGCTACGGCGACCTGATCGTGGTGGAGTTCTTCGCCGCCGGCATGTTCCGCCACCGCGAGTGGATCTACGACGCCCTGCGCGCGCAGTTCCCAGGCTGCCGCTTCCACAGCTTCGCCGACGAGCACGTGCAGAAGCAGGAGAGCTTCGACTTCCACAACACCGCCGGCACCGAGGCCGAGGTGATCACCGAGTACGGGGTGAAGTTCCGCGCCGACCCGGCTGGCGCGCACAAGACCGGCTTCTTCGCCGACCAGCGCGAGAACCGCCAGTGGCTCAGCCAGCACGTGGAAGGCAAGACCGTGCTGGACCTGTGCTGCAACACCGGCGGCTTTGCCGTATACGCGGCTGCGCGCGGAGCGACCGAAGTCATGGGCGTGGACATCGACCAGGACGTGATCGCCATCGCCAAGGGCAATGCGCGGCTCAACAACGTGCGGCCCAAGTTCGTGCAGGCCGACATCTTCCCCTACCTGCGCGATGCGGCCGCGCGCGGCGATGCTTATGACGTGGTGATCCTGGACCCGGCCAAGATGACCCGCGACCGCGAGCAGGTCATCACCGCGCTCAAGAAATACCTGGACATGAACAAGCTGGCCCTGGGCGTGGTCAAGCCCGGTGGGCTGTTCGCGACGTTCTCCTGCACCGGCCTGGTGGCCGAGGACCAGTTCCTGGACATGCTGCGCCGCGCGGCCTATTTCTCCGGCCGCACCATCCAGATCCTGAAAGTCGCCGGGGCCGGTCCGGACCATCCATTCATGGCCCACGTGCAGGAATCGCGCTACCTCAAGGCGGTGTTCTGCCGGGTGTTCTGAGGGGCCTCATGACGTGAGGCGGCGATCCCTAGCGATAATGGTCTGCGGCCGTGAAAGCGGCCGCTGGGTCCACCGCAGTTCACTGGCCGTGCGCGGAGCGGATTTCACCGGTCCAGCGGGCTCACTACGCCGCGTGCGCCGCGGTTGAGCACGTGAGTATAGATTTGCGTGGTGGTCACATCCTTATGGCCCAGCAGTTCCTGGACCGTGCGGATATCCGCGCCGGACTCAAGCAGGTGCGTGGCAAAGCAGTGACGCAGGGTGTGAGGGGAGACCGGCTTGTCCATTCCCAAACCGAGCGCCGCGTTCCTGACCGCGCGCTGCAGCACCTTTTCATCGATGTGGTGCCGCTTGCGCGCACCATCACGCGGATCGACCGAGCAGCGCGTGGCGGGAAAGACGTACTGCCAGGCCAATTCCTTGGAAGCGGCAGGATACTTGCGGGCCAGCGCAAAGGGCAGGTAGACCGCGCCTAGCCCCTTGGCCAGGTCGCTCATGTGGAGCGATCGCACGCATTCGATCTGGCGGCGCAGATCGGCCCGGACTGCCGTGGGCAAGACCGTCACCCGGTCCTTGCTGCCCTTGCCGGCGCGGATGGTGAGCTCCCCACGCGCAAAATCCACATCCTTGACCCGCAAGCGGACGCATTCCATCAAGCGCAGTCCACTGCCGTACAGCAACGCCGCCATCAGCGCCTCGCGTCCGGACAGACAGCCAAGCAAGGCCGTCACCTGTCCGGTGGAGAGGACCACCGGCAGACGCTGGGGGTGCTTGGCCCGCACGACGTTCTCCATCCAGGGCAGGTCGATCGCCAATACCTCCCGGTACAAGAACAGCAGGGCGGAGAGTGCCTGGTTCTGCGTACTGGCGGCGACGCGGTCATGCACCGCCAGTCTGGTGAGAAAGCGCTCCACCGCGACCCCGTCAAGTTCGCGCGGGTGCTTCAGTCCATTGGACCGGATATACCGGCGGATCCAGTACAGGTAGGCCTGTTCGGTACGCAAACTGTAGTGTTTGAGCCGCATACGTGCCCGAACCTGGTCCAACAATCGCGGAGCCGCCTGCGCCGCCGCTGCTTTGGATATGGGGGTCTGCGCGCCGTCATAAGACATATCGGGGTCTCCTTACCCTCTATCTGCACACGGTAGCGGAAGTGACTTGCACCTCCCCTCACCGCAAACCGCGACGGGACGTAGGAAATGCCTGATTGACGCCGGCTAAAGGCCCACACAGAATCCGGATAACGCCCCTACGAGGGGTCTACTAGTAGTTAGGCGCTCAAAAAGCGCTGGGGTGTTGGGGCTGGGATTGCTGCAACGCTACTGGCCTCGGTGCGTGCTTTCTTCTGTGAGTTGGCTTGCGCTGCAACAGCTTCGGCCACCCTGCGTGGCGCGCTTCAAACATGGCAGCGTTTGGTTGTCTGGCTTCGGTGGCGGTGGCCACTTCCGGGGCGTCTATCAGCCCAGTGCGTTTGCTTCAGTGGGTTGGCAGCGGACAGCTGGTGGGGCGCGCCCTGGCAACATGACTTCGGTGTGCAGGCTTGTTGGCTGCTGCGTTTCATCGCATGATCGCCTAACAATTCATTCAAGCCGAACTGGCTTCGCCAGTCGGCTTAATTCAGGCGTTAGGCCGCATGAGCAGCGAAGATGGCGACCCGATTTACTTCTACACGCGGACCATGCCGTACTGGGGGCTCTCCAATTTCTCGCCGCCGGGGCTAGAGGCAGACGGAGTGTACTGGCCTACGGTCGAGCACTATTTCCAGGCACAGAAGTTCTTGGTTCCGGAGGCGCGCGAGCGCATTCGCAAAGCGGAAAGCCCCAAGCGAGCCAGGGAGCTTGGTCAAAGTCGCGCTTATAAGCTTCGCCCCGGATGGGACGAGCTGCGAGAGCACGTCATGCTGACGGCCCTTCGCCTCAAGTTCTCGCAAGACAATGCTCGCGATCTTCTTCTATCCACAAGCGACCGCCACTTGGCAGAGGCCTCACCCTTCGACTATTTTTGGGCAATAGGCCAGGACGGCACCGGGCTCAACAAACTAGGTCGGCTCCTCATGCAGGTTCGTCGCGAGCTACGGCATGCGGCCTAACAATTCATTCAAGCCGAACTGGCTTCGCCAGTCGGCTTAATTCAGGCGTTAGGCGGGTTGCATCTTTCTCGGTGTGGCCGCGCGATTGCTTTGAGTGCAATGGCTGACGGACACTTGGCTGAGGGCTTGGTCGGAGAGATCACTTGGTAGGCACCGCATCGGACGCATCGCGTGACAGACAGTGGGCTGGCTTGCCAGCAAGGCTAGCTACTTGCCTTGGGCATCACTGGCCTAACAACTCAATCAAGCCGAACTGGCTTCGCCAGTCGGCTTATCTCGGGCGTTAGGCGCTCAAAAAGCTATGGCGTGTTGGCGCTGGGATTGCTTCACCGCTACTGGCCTCGGTGCGTGCTTTCTTCTGTGAGTTGGCTTGCGCTGCAACAGCTTCGGCCACCGTACGTGGCGCGCTTCAAACCTGGCGGCGTTTGGTTGTCTAGCTTCGGTGACGGTGACCACTTCCGGGTCGTCTATCAGCCCAGTGCGTTTGCTTCGGTGGGTTGGCAGTGGCCAGTTGGTCGGGCGCGCCCTGGCAACATGACTTCGGTGTGCAGGCTTGTTGGCTGCTGCGTTTCATCGCATGATCGCCTAACAATTCATTCAAGCCGAACTGGCTTCGCCAGTCGGCTTAATTCAGGCGTTAGGCCCCTTGCTCAGCAGGATCGCAAACTTGATAGATCTCAAACCAGCCCGGCTCGCACTCGGTGCAGTCTGGGTTGGCTGCGCGCTTCTACTTGGGCCTTTTGTCGTTGTCCTGCTTGTTGTGGGCTTTCGCGAGCCCGGGCTTCTTGCGCTAGGCCTAGGAGGTGCCGCCGGTCTTCTAGGCGCCTTTTTTCGCATCGGCGCCGGCCGCCGCTTTTTTATGCTCACCAAATGGGAGCGCGGAGGCATAGCCATTTCTATAGCCAGCGGCGTAGCTGCCTCATTCCTCGCGGCACTCGCTTTGCCCGGGAACATCTACTGGAGCACACTCACTCCACCAGTTGGGTTAATCGGCTTGCTTCTTCTGGCAGGCTCATTCAAAGGTCCCCCACCGGGGCCTAACAATTCGTCCAAGCCGACGCCGCTTCGCGGCGCGGCTTAACTCAGGCGTTAGGCCGCTATGAGCACCCTCGAAAAGCTCCAGAATTGGTATTTTTCGCAGTGCAACGGCGACTGGGAGCATGGCTACGGAATACGCGTCGCTACGTTAGACAATCCAGGCTGGAGCTTAAGCGTTGACCTAACTGGCACAGTGTTGAGCGGTCAGCAGTTTCCTGAGCATAGCTACGGCGTGGGAGAGACTGCGGCGACTAGCGGCAACGAATGGCTCATCTGCAAGGTCAAGGACAACAAATTCATTTGCCATGGCGGACCGGAAAAATTGGAGGATATGATTAATGTGTTCCTCAACTGGGCCCGGGCAGCGGCCTAACAATTCATTCAAGCCGACGCCGCTTCGCGGCGCGGCTTAATTCAGGCGTTAGGCATCAGATGGGCACCTCCTCAAAACCGTCACCGTATCGCTGGAGGACTGCCGTACGTCAGCGCTTGCCTTGGTTTCTCATTAACCTCGGCATCGCGGACAAAGGGACGGATTGTGAGACTGTCGGTGGGACGCATTCCTGGTACAACATGGACGGCGAAAGCAGCGGCTGCTATCACTGCAAGGTTATCCGGGCCGGCCGCCTTTGGGAGTCGGCTGATGCCTAACAATTCATTCAAGCCGAAGCCGCTTCGCGGCTCGGCTTAACTCAGGTGTTAGGGCGCTCTCGGAGATCACATGGCACTTCTAAAGGTCACTTCCGTTCCGCCCGGCGAAGCTCCTGATTGGGTGCGCGCGGAGTGGGTCGGCCTTTCTCTTCCTTTAGCGGACGCAGATGGGTCCATCCACACTCTTGAGACCGTCGGCGTTCTCTCTCAGCCAACTAGCCGTTTCACCTACCTCTTGGCTCGCCTATTCGGGCGTATCAAGCGAGAGTCGGGCTACCTCGTTTTTTGCAAGGAGGCAATAGAGGTGTTACAAAATTCTAGTCCGACGGCAGCGGCTTGGTGGCTTTCCAACACCCCTTGGGTCACTCATCCTTCTGCAACGTTTATGTTTCAACAAGGCGTGGGGCATGTCGAGCTTTCAGACGCGCCCTAACAACTCATTCAAGCCGAACCCGCTTCGCGGGTCGGCTTAATTCAGGCGTTAGGCCGCGTAGAGAGATCATCGGTGATTGATAAAACAAGATCCCTCTACCTCAAGCAGCTAAGCTCAACGCTGTCGTCGCTCTCATCGGAAGGGCACAGCGTTTACGCCGAAATCTGCCTTGAGCTTGAACGGCCGGAGGCGAGCAGACAGCTTTACCGGCTCTATGTTGTAGATATTCTTGAGCGTTTGCCTGACGGCGAGACCAAGGTCATAGAGATCAACGTGGAGCCATGCCATATACAAGTCCCGGGCGTACCGATCGATGCTCCGATCGTGTGGAATGGCATTGAGTTTCGCTGTGTCCCCGAGCACTTCCCTGAAGAAGCATTGGTTTCATGGGGCAGCCGATGGATCACCGACGAGTCCCCACCTTTTGGGCCGCAGGACAACCTCACAGGTATCATTCACTCCGTTACCGAACCTTCCTCAAGCCACTCGCATGTCGAGTTCTCGGTAGATTTCGGTAGCGCTCCTGTTGCTGCCTTCGATGAGCTAGTTGCTCTCCTTGGCAGTAACCTCCATTCAGTAGGCAGCTACTCCCTTGTGGCGGGCGCGGCCTAACAATTCATTCAAGCCGAACCCGCTTCGCGGGTCGGCTTAATTAAGGCGTTAGACCCCAATGACCGATCAATCTCGCGAGCAATGGCTCAAGGACACGCAGGACTACTTCCACCAAGTCCAGTCGTACAACACCACCATCATTACGGTTGGCTACGCGACCTTTTTCGGGCTGCTGTTCTTCCTGCAAGACAAGGTTCAGAGCCCGCTGTTGTTCTGGGCTGGTCTATTCGTCGCACTCTCCGCCGCGATCTTCGTCGCTTATGAGCTCGCCAGCAACATCAAACTCGCTCTAGACATGCGTAAATCCGGCGCCGATGGTAAGCGTTTCTTTCGCTACTGGGCTTCATTCTTCATACCGTCAGTTCTTCTGGCCGCTGCCGGCGCAGGCTTGCTCGTCTACTTGTTCCTGTGCAAGCTTGGGGCCTAACAGTTCGTTCAAGGCGGACGGCTACGCCGCCGCTTAACTCAAGCGTTAGGCCCCATGTCAAAGATCGTCGGTGTCTGGATTTATCTCTGCGGGCTTTTCGGTGCTGCGATCACCGGCGTCTTCTTATTCCAAGTCATCTCTGTCTTTCCGCCAGCCCAGCTCGAGGCGTACGGACCGCGCGTGCCAACCGTGGCACGGGCTTGGGCCGCTTGGCTTCCGGGCACTCCGGCCATCCTTTGGATTGGCGTGGCGGTTTCCGCATCTGCTGGCCTGTACTTGTGGCGTTCAAACCGCCCTTTGCAGGTTCGGCTGTTTGCGGCCGCCGTGATCGCCGCGCTCAACTTGTTCATGGCCATGCTCTTCGCTACCGCGCTATTAGCGGCCTACTTCTACCTACCAAGGATCGCAAATGGGGCCTAACAATTCATTCAAGCCGAACCCGCTTCGCGGGTCGGCTTAATTCAGGCGTTAGAGCCCATATGAAATATCCGGCACCCACACGCGAAGAGATCGCCGAGGTAGAGAGCTCAGTTGGCTTGCCGCTCCCTTCCGCACTCATTGAGCTTTACTTGGCACGCGGCAATGGAGGCTTCGGGCCAGATTACGGCATGCTCGGGCTCGGTTCCGGGCATCCGACAGATCTGGGTGACACCGCACTGAGCCTCTATCGCTCATTATGCGAGGTGGATCCAGAGGATCCCGGCTGGGCGTGGCCCAAGCATTTACTCCCCATCCTTCACATTGGCTGTGCGATCTATTACTGCATAGACTTAGCCGCACCTGGCAATCCTGTTGTCCAATTTGACCCCAACGGGTTCGGCCCGGGAGACGATTGGCACGGTGCCTTCTCGGTAGCTTCTCCAAAGCTGGAGCCCTGGCTGGGTGGGCTCTAACAATTCATTCAAGCCGAACTGGCTTGGCCAGTCGGCTTAATTCAAGCGTTAGGCCTCATGAGACAGATCACGATTGGACTGCTATTTCTAGCCTCGTTCTCTGCCGCTGGACAGGGAGAGACCCAAGCATTTTTATCTTGGTACGACGGCTGGGGTACCCATACCGTTTGGGGCGCCGGCAAAGTTTCCGGTAGCTATAACAGGGCTAAGGTTAAATGCGGCAATGTCATTGTTCCGATACGACCCATACTTGACACCCACGAGAGTGACGGCAACCCGCCTAGTCCAACTCAGACAGCCGAGCATGCCAAGTCCGTTAACATCGCTCTATTGCGCTCCCTTGAGTCTCGTGGCGACAAATGCGTCTTTCAAACAACAGCCACGGATGAGGCCTAACAATTCGTTCAAGCCGAACCCGCATCTGGGCGGCGCCTGACTGCAGGCCTTCGGCTATATTGCATCCAGTCGCCGCCCCGATGCGGGTCGGCTTAACTCAGGCGTTAGGCGGGTTGCATCTTTCTCGGTGTGTTTGAGCGTTTGCTTTGAGTGCACTGGCTGACGGACACTTGGCTGGGGACTTGATCGGAGTGATCACTTGGTAGGCACTGCATCGGACGCATCGCGTGGCAGACAGTTGGCTGGCTTGCCAGCAAGGCCGGTCACTTGCCTTGGGCACTGCTGGCCTAACAACTCAATCAAGCCGAACTGGCTTCGCCAGTCGGCTTATCTCGGGCGTTATGCGGCAAGGGGAGTGAAATGGCTGACCAGAGTCCAGAGAAGCAAAAGCAACTGGCGGTCAAGATTGCGGCATCGGCTAATGCCGAAGAGAAGCAGGCCATCCGCATATGGATTGAGCGTCTACTTGCGCTCAAGGCAACCAATCTTCCGGCCGCTCAGAAAGCGAAGCAAGCAATCTCGCTCACTGCCAATAGCAAGGTTGTTCTTCCCACCGTCAAAATCATCGCGCGTGAGACAAAACGCTTGGCTTGGGACGAGCGCGGGCTCAAAGGACGACTTGGGCTTGGTGGTGCCGCTGTAGGCGTCGCACTCTTCGGCGGCCAAGGGGCAGGCATTGCCGCACTTGGTACCGCAATCGGTGTCCCGCTTTGGGTCGTCTTCGGTGCAGGGGCAGCGTTCGCCGGAGTTCTGTATGAGGAGATTACGGGTAAGCGGCCAAGCACCAAGACTACCTCCACAGTGATTGACGCCGAGCGGAAGGATCCCGAGGATGCCGCATAACAATTCATTCAAGCCGAACCCGCTTCACGGGTCGGCTTAATTCAAGCGTTAGGCCCCGTATGAAGCACTCACTACTTCTGTTAGCAGCGACACTGGCCTCTCCCAGCTCGGCCGAGAAAGATCCGGCTGTTCCGCTCGCGCCCGGCCATTACGACTTCCAACATCGCTTCGCTGAGCACCCTGCGATCCCGAGCATCAAACTAGAAGTGACGATTGCCGGGTCGCATATCGTGGTAGTCAACCCCGTAGCTTCTGATCCATTTCCAGCAGGCACTCTCGCGGAGGGCCAGCTCATGTGGCACGCCGCGTCTCAGCAATGGATTATCGGTCGTGAGCCTTCGGACAAGCTAGCCGCTGACGTGGGCGGTTGCAGCGACGGCCCAGAGACAGTTGACTTGATCAACAAGATCTATTGGACTTGCTAGGGTGCGTCCGGGGCCTAACAAATCATTCAAGCCGAACCCGCTTCGCGGGTCGGCTTAATTCTGGTGTTAGGCCGCAGGAGACAGCGTGAGTGACATTGACGCAATCATTGCTCAGCTGCATCTGGCACACCCGGACATATCCGCAGCGCAGCTGACCGTCTTACGCGCCGGCGCCGGCGCCGACGACGATGGCTTATGGTTCTTCCGCCATCCGGCTACTGACGTTGAGGTGCAACTTGAGTCAAGTACCGGCACTTGCCCCTTCTTGTTTGAAAGCTCAGGGTCGTCTGATCGGCTCACAGCGAGTAGTGTTGAGCAGGCCGTCGCATTCGTGGTCGCCGGGCTTGGCGTTTCCGGGCCAGCGGCCTAACAATTCATTCAAGCCGAACCCGCTTCGCAGGTCGGCTTAATTCTGGTGTTAGGTGCCTATGGAAGATCCATCGCGATCCAACATCTATTCGGAGCTTCTGAAGTTCCTTGAAGCGTTTGGACGCCAGCTTGATCGCCAAGGTGGCGTGGAACGCGGACTAGCGCCCACGACAGCACTGGAATTTGTCGGCAAGCTCAAGCAGCTCCAGGCGCCGATCCATGGATTTGAAGTCTGGCGACAGAATGGTGACCGTTACACCTTGAATCATTCGGAGATTTGGTACCCGGACCCCGCGTACGGCGATCCCTATCAAGATGCCTTAGCCACTCTCAAGCGGCTCGCTCTCGACAGCCATGATCTCGTCTTTATCCAGTTCTAGGCAGGCACCTAACAATTCGTTCAAGCCGAGCCCGCTTCGCGGCCTCGTGCAAGTGCTATACATTTTCACCTGCCCAAGGCCGCAAAGCGGCCCGGCTTAACTCAGGCGTTAGGCGCGCATGGAGCTAATCGCAATCGTTGAGGACGCGTGGGGTTGGACTGGCCTCAAGCCGGACCAGATAGTCGGGGACAACGACTTCGGCAACCTGATAATCAAGGATCAGAGTGGCCGCTACTGGCGCTTGTGCCCCGAGGACCTGTACTGCAAGATCATTGCAAGCAGCAGAGCCGAGCTCGATCAGCTCTCGCAAGACCAAGAGTTCTTGCACGATTGGTACATGACTGAGTTGGTACGACAAGCCCGGCAACGCCTCGGCCCGCTTCGGCCTGGCTTCAAATACTGCCTCAAGATCCCCGGCTCGCTTGGTGGTCAGTACGGCGGTGATAATCTAGCCACCATCTCGCTCGGCGGCCTTGTCACGGCCTCAGGTGACCTTGCCCAGCAAATTGAGGAGCTACCGGATGGCGCACAGGTCAAGCTCAGCATCGTCGACCAGCGCGCCTAACAATTCATTCAAGCCGAACTGGCTTCGCCAGTCGGCTTAATTCAGGCGTTAGGCGCTCAAAAAGCGCTGGCGTGTTGGGCTGGGATGCTGCAACGCTACTGGCCTCGATGCGTGCTTTCTTCTGTGAGTTGGCTTGCGCTGCAACAGCTTCGGCCACCGTACGTGGCGCGCTTCAAACATGGCAGCGTTTGGTTGCCTGGCTTCGGTGACGGTGGCCACTTCCGGTTCGTCTATCAGCCCAGTGCGTTTGCTTCGGTGGGTTGGCAGCGGACAGTGGGTCGGGCGCGCCCTGGCAACTTGACTTCGGTGTTCAGGCTTGTTGGCTGCTGCGTTTCATCGCATGATCGCCTAACAATTCATTCAAGCCGAACCCGCTTCGCGGGTCGGCTTAATTCACGCGTTAGGCCTCACAAACATGCTGATTGACCCCACTAATCGCGCTGCATTGATGGTTTACGCCTGGATACTTCCAGTGGTCGGAATTTTTCTTCTTTGGTTAAGCCGCGGAGAATTTGGCTCAACGGAGCTGTGGCTTGGTACGTTCCTACTTCTTGCGGGGATAGCTGTTGGCATATGCGCCCGGCGACTACCAAAGAGGCACTAGCGCCGGCGAACAGGGGGTCTCACGTGAGGCCTAACAATTCATTCAAGCCGAACTGGCTTCGCCAGTCTGCTTAATTCAAGCGTTAGGCGCTCAAAAAGCGCTGGCGTGTTGGGGCTGGGATTGCTGCAACGCTACCGGCCTCGGTGCGTGCTTTCTTCTGTGAGTTGGCTTGCGCTGCAACAGCTTCGGCCACCCTGCGTGGCGCGCTTCAAACATGGCAGCGTTTGGTTGTCTGGCTTCGGTGACGGTGGCCACTTCCGGATCGTCTATCAGCCCAGTGCGTTTGCTTTGGTGGGTTGGTAGCGGACAGTTGGTCGGGCGCGCCCTGGCAACATGAGTTCGGTGCGCAGGCTTGTTGGCTGCTGCGTTTCATCGCATGATTGCCTAACAATTCATTCAAGCCGAACTGGCTTCGCCAGTCGGCTTAATTCAGGCGTTAGGCGCTCAAAAAGCGCTGGGGTGTTGGGGCTGGGATTGCTGCAACGCTACTGGCCTCGGTGCGTGCTTTCTTCTGTGAGTTGGCTTGCGCTGCAACAGCTTCGGCCACCCTGCGTGGCGCGCT